>OJOM01000002.1_pt1 | contig 449913 bp, 348 predicted proteins | sample 1598231 | NCBI WGS metagenome assembly OJOM01 (sample SAMN03922465, study PRJEB24848) | human gut metagenome | isolation source: stool sample | host: Homo sapiens | place: Germany | collected 2010-11 | reverse complement strand
TTTTAAGGGGGCAGAATCGCTTGGTTTTAGGGGGCAGCTTACACTGGATTTTCCAGGAGTTTTCTTTTGCCTGATTCCATAGATTTACAGGACAGCTTCTTTTTACTAAAACATCTACCATACAGCCGTTTACAGTAATTCTCATGCACACGGGTGCTTCTCCATTCTTTAATAATCTGGCTTTCTTGATAAAGAATAGCACATTGAAGGTTTTTCTAGCCATTTTTACATCGTTTTTAGAGTTACAAAACTATGTATTCTCTTCCAAAGTACGACCATGCAAAATGCTATGAATCAGTGAGAAAGAAGCTAAATCGTGGGACTTTTTTCAGCCTGATTTATGTACCACGATTTGCACACCAACAATATGCTTGAAACGGCTATTTTCTGCTATCTGCCAGAAAAAAGAAATCCCCGATAATGCTTGATTATCAGGGATTTGCTTGATTTTTCTTTTGTTTTCAGTGATCCGCCTGGGGCTCGAACCCAGGACCCCAACATTAAAAGTGTTGTGCTCTACCTGCTGAGCTAGCGAATCAGACCTTATTGCTGTTAAGCGGGTGCAAAGATAGGCACTTTTGTTTAAAAAACAAATGGATTAAGGGAAAAAGTTTTGAGAACGACTTCTGCTTTTACTCTTCTTGTTGATTATCAGTCTGTTCAAACTTGTGAATTTTTTCTCTGTTTATGATGAAACGTTGATAGTAGGAGAGCATAAGGGTGGTAAGCGGAAGTGCTATAATCATACCCAGCATACCCATCAATGAACCCCAAATTGATAAAGACAGTAGGATGATGGCAGGGTTCAGGCCCGTAATCTTCCCCATGACACGCGGTACGATGAATCCGTCTTGAATGGCTTGTACTATGATGAATACCGCAAGGGCCGATGCAATGATAATCCAGAAGTTCCCTCCCGTATCCGCTGCTTTCAGTATGGCCAGCACAATGGTAGGTATAAAGCCGATAATCTGCAAATAAGGCACTAGGTTTAAAGCGCCGATGAACAAGCCGAGCCCAATGGCCAGTGGGAAATCAATAATCAGAAAACCTATGCTGAACAGAATACCGATACACAATGCCACGAACGCTTGTCCGCGGAAGTACCTGTTCATGCCGTCTTTTACATCGTTCATCACACTGACTACGAAAGGCCGGTATTTTTGCGGTACCAGGTGGGTCCATCCTTCGGCAATGCTTTCGTAATCCAGCAATATGAAAACTATATAGAGAAGAATGAGGAAGAAAGTGAAGAAACTGAACAGCAGATTAACGGATTCTGACAACAAGGACCAGAGTCGGGGAACGGTTTCCTTGATGGCGTTCAGCATATTCTCTTCCTTGAACAATTGGGTGACAAACTGGGTGTCTATGTTCTCACGAAGGAATTCAGAGAGTGTTTTGGGCACATTGCCGTCGTGGGTTCCGTTGGAAAAGTAGTCTATTACCAAATCTTTTACCCTGACGAATTCGTCCATCAAGGGAGGCACAAGCAGATAGAATGCGGTTCCTCCTACAATCAGAATACTGAACAAGGCGCAGAAGATGGATATGACCCGGTTCTTGAGCCTTAATCTGTACTGGAAAAAGGTGACCAGGGGGTATATCAAATAGGCTATGAGCCATGCGATGAAGAATGGCAGCAATACGCCGCTCAGACGCTTAAAGAGCATAAGGACGCCGATAATGATGACCCCGAGTATGACACCGCGGATAAAACTGTCGAATGTAATCTTTTTGCGTTCCATAATGCTCTGTTTTTTGTATTCTTTAATGACCGCTTTCCTTTTGGTCGGCTTGGATGGCTTGCTGATAGCACTCCCGGCATAGCGGTTCATACTCTTCGGTTTCTCCCAGCAGTACTTGTTTGTCGTTCTTGACGGTACGGTGGGAGAACGAGGCAAGTTGACCACATTTCACACAGATGGCATGTACTTTGGAAACTTCGTCTGCAATGGCACACAGTCCCGGCATAGGGCCGAATGGAATACCGCGGAAGTCCATATCCAGTCCGGCTACAATGACGCGTATACCATTGTTGGCAAGCTGGTTGCATACATCAATCAGGCCACTGTCAAAGAACTGGGCTTCGTCAATGCCCACTACATCTATCTCTGAAGTGAAGAGCAGAATGCTGGCAGACGAGTCGATGGGAGTGGAGGCTATGGAATGACTGTCATGCGATACGACATCGGCTTCGGAATAACGGGTGTCTATGGCAGGCTTGAATATCTCTACGCGTTGTTTGGCAAATTTTGCCCGTTTCAGTCTCCTTATCAGCTCTTCGGTTTTGCCGGAGAACATGGAACCGCAAATGACCTCAATTCTTCCCCTGCGTTTGGTTTCCTGTATATGATCTTCTGAAAATAATACCATGTTTTCGAGTGTTATATTTAAGCGCAAAAGTAACACTTTTGTTTGCTTTCCGATATTTTTTCATTATTTATTTCTACATTTGTAGCGTTAACACGGACTGTGTAAAGGATATGCAAACCCTATTAAACGACATAGAATTAGATATTCAGGAATTGAAATGTTTGATGCAGGCCATTTCAAGTGATGCCAATCCGACATTGAAGATTGTGGCAAAACGGAATATCCAGCAGATGAAGGCACGCTTGGAGGCGTTGCAAGAACTGCTTGAGGAGGCGCCAACGGCTGTTGTGTCGCCCCTGGAGGAACCCCCTGCTGTTACTACTCCTTTGACCGAATCGGTTTCTCCGGTCGAATCGGTTATTCCTGATACAGTGAAGATGGTATGTGAGGAACCGGAAACAGTTCCTATTTTGGCAGAACGCATCAAGCCTGCCAAGGATTTGAAACATGCCATCAGTCTGAACGATTCATTCCGTTTTGTCCGCGAACTGTTCGCAGGCGATGCTGCACGGATGAATGAAGTGGTACGACGTTTGGGTGAGGCTCCTTCTTTGGACAAGGCTATGGATATTTTTGCTTCGGAAGTGCACCCGGATGAAGAAAATGAAGCCGCCGTCGATTTTATGGAACTCCTCAAAAAATATTTCAGCTAAACAACCGATAAGTATGGGAAAACTTTATGTAGTGCCTACCCCGGTAGGAAATTTGGAAGATATGACATTCCGTGCTATCCGGATTCTGAAAGAAGTGGATTTGATACTTGCTGAGGATACACGTACCTCCGGCATATTGCTGAAACACTTCGAAATAAAGAATGCGATGCAATCTCACCATAAATTTAATGAACATAAAACGGTTGAAAGTGTTGTTAATAGAATAAAGGGGGGAGAAACTGTAGCTTTGATTTCGGATGCAGGTACGCCGGGTATATCCGACCCGGGCTTTCTGGTAGTCAGAGAGTGTGTGCGTAACGGCATCGAAGTGCAATGCCTGCCGGGAGCGACAGCTTTTGTACCGGCATTGGTGGCTTCCGGACTGCCGAATGAGAAGTTCTGTTTTGAAGGTTTCCTTCCACAGAAGAAAGGAAGGATGACCCGTCTGAAGGCATTGGCCGAGGAGTGTCGTACCATGGTGTTCTATGAGTCTCCCCACAGATTGGTAAAAGCTTTGACGCAGTTTGCCGAACATTTCGGTGCCGAACGTCAGGCTTCTGTTTCGCGGGAAATCTCAAAGATGCACGAAGAAACGGTGCGTGGAACGCTTACAGAATTGATTGAACATTTCACGGCGAACGAACCGCGCGGTGAAATTGTGATTGTAGTAACAGGAATAGACGATTAAATAACTTCATTAACCAAACGTAAAACGAAAGCGTATGAAAAAGTTAGCAGTTTTAATTGTATGCGCGGCTGTAATGGCTTCGTGTGACAGCTTCTCTGGTGGCAGTAAGAACCAGCTGAAAGCTGAAAATGATTCTTTATTGATGGAACTGACTCAGCGTAATGCTGAATTGGACGAGATGATGGGCACTTTCAATGATATTTCAGAGGGATTTCGCCAGATTAATGCAGCAGAGAGCCGTGTGGATTTGCAGCGTGGTGCTGTGGCAGAAGGCTCTTTGAATGCCAAGCAGCAGATTGCGTCGGATATTGAGTTTATCCGTAAGCAGATGGAAGAGAACAAGGAACAGATTGCCAAATTACAGTCCATGCTGAAGAATAGTAAGAATAACTCTGCCCAGTTGAAGAGGGCTGTGGAGTCCCTGACTCAGGAGTTGGTGGCAAAGACCCAGCGTATCGAGGAATTGCAGGCTGAGCTGGCTTCCAAGAATATCCGTATCCAGGAACTGGATGCTGCCGTAACCGGTTTGTCTACTGAGAAAGAAGAATTGACTGCCGAAAATGAGGCGAAGGCTCAAACCGTTGCCGAACAAGATAAGGCACTCAATACGGCTTGGTTTGTATTTGGTACGAAGAAAGAGTTGAAGGACCAGAAGATATTGACAAATACCGGACTTTTCAAAAAAGGCCAGGTGCTGAAAGATTCTGATATCAACAAGGACTACTTTACACAAGTGGATATCCGTACGACAAAAGAGATTAAACTATACTCTAAAGATGCTGATATCTTGACTACTCATCCCGCTGGTTCTTATGCGTTGGAGAAAGATGATAAAGGACAGCTGACTTTGAAGATTACAAATCCGAAAGACTTCTGGAGTGTGTCCAAGTATTTGGTAATCCAGGTAAAATAACACTGTTATAGACTGATACAGAACGGACGCAGGTTATTGGAATTGATAATCTGCGTCTATTTTTATATATCTCTTTCCTTTAAATTATGGCATCCCAATATAAGAACCTGTTTTTTGACCTGGACGATACGCTTTGGGCATTTTCCCTTAATGCACGCGATACATTCGAAGAGATGTATCACAAGTATGATTATGACCGTTTCTTTCGTTCTTTCCAGCATTTCTATACGCTTTATCAGCATCGTAATGTAGAGCTGTGGGAAGAATACGGCAGAGGGCAGGTCAGTAAGGAAGAGTTGAACCGCCAGCGTTTTCTATATCCTCTGGAGGCAGTAGGGGCGGGGGATGCTGCTTTGGCCGAGGCTTTTTCTGATGATTTCTTTTCGGTCATTCCCACAAAAAGTCGGCTGATGCCGCATGCGTATGAGGTACTGGAATATTTGGCAGAGAAATACAACCTCTATATCCTTTCCAATGGTTTCCAAGAGCTGCAATGTCATAAGATGCGTTCGGCGGGTATCGACCGCTTTTTTAAGAAGATTGTTCTCTCTGATGACATCGGTGTCTTGAAGCCCTGGCCCGAAATCTTTCATTTTGCACTTTCTGCCACACAATCCGAAGTGCGTGATTCTTTGATGATAGGCGATAGTTGGGAGAATGATGTGGCAGGAGCCAAAGGAGTGGGCATGCACCAAGTGTTTTATAATGTAACAGGGAAGGAAGAACTGCCTTTCCAACCGACTTATCATATCAGTAATCTGAAAGAATTGATGCAGATTTTGTGACATTGAAATTTTTAGTTGTACTTTTGTCTGCAGAAACGTATATTATACAGCTATGGACACAATCTTACCTTTCGCTTTACTTTGTTTTACCTCCTTCTTTACGTTGACAAACCCTCTCGGCACCATGCCGGTGTTTTTGACCATGACGCATGGAATGACAGACCGTGAACGGCAGTCGGTAGTATCGCGCGCCACTTTGGTTGCCTTTATAACAATTATGGTCTTTACGTTTGCAGGGCAGTTCCTCTTTAAGTTCTTCGGTATCTCTACCAATGGTTTCCGTATTGCCGGTGGAGTTATTATCTTTAAGATTGGCTTCGATATGCTGCAAGCCCGTTATACCCCAATGAAGCTGAAAGACGAGGAAATCAAGACTTATGCCGATGATATTTCCATTACTCCTCTTGGAATTCCGATGCTTTGTGGTCCTGGTGCCATAGCCAATGCCATTGTGCTGATGCAGGATGCCCATACCATTCAGATGAAAGGAGTTCTTATAGGAATGATTGCCTTTATTTATCTGATTACCTTCTTCATATTGCGTGCTTCCACGCGGTTGGTCAAAATCCTGGGTGAGACGGGAAACAATGTGATGATGCGCCTGATGGGACTTATCCTGATGGTTATTGCCGTTGAGTGTTTTGTCAGCGGAGTGAAACCGATATTGGTGGATATATTGAAAGAAGGAGGCATACCATCACTGGCACACCTCCTCTAAACACTTTATTTATAAAAACACATTGGGAAAATTCCCAAGTTTCTTTAGGCTACTATTGATTAATAGCCTGGATTTTGTTCTATGTTCGGATTGGCATTGATTTCACCGACGGGAATCAACGGGAGCGCTTTCTTGGAGTCGCGGTTGAATGTACGCGCTTCTTCGCTCAATACGTCGTGCCATCCTCTGGCATTAACGTCCGTGTAGCGTGTAACAGTTTCACCTCGGCGCATAACATCGAAATAGCGCTGTCCCTCACCTACAAGTTCCTTGCGGCGTTCAATGTAGATGCGGTCTAATGTGATATTTCCGCTGGTTACTTGTTTGCTTTCATCCGTTGTACGGTTGGAGATGATATCATTCAGCAAGTTGGCAGCCTTGTTCTTGTCTCCGGCTTGGAAAGCTGCTTCTGCTGCTGACAAGTAAACTTCTGACAAGCGTAGCAATGGGACATTGGAGTAACGTACATCTCCGTTTACAGCAGGCATTTTGTTGATGTAAACTTTGCGTTTGTCAAATCCTCCTGCTGCCGCAGCCAATAAAATGTCGTTACGGATGTCTGCCGGGTCGGATGTAAGCATGTCAGAGAAGTCTTTTGTGACAATTACATCTCCATATCCGGGAGAAGCGCCAGCCTTGTCGGCATATAAATAGGCAATACCTTCACGGTCTGTCCAGTCAGTATTGTTGTTGATGGAAATCTCGAACATGATTTCTTTTGAATGATTGGCATCACTTTTGCTCCATGCTGCAACATATTCTGACGGTTCCCAAAGTTTGTAAGACGAGTTTGATATGATGTCTTCTGCTACGAATAAAGCCTTGCTCCATTCGCCTTTTGTCATATATACACGTACCTGCAAGGCTTTGGCAGCCCAAAGGTTGACATAACCCACTTCATTGGTTTTGGGCAGTGCATTTGAGTTGATTGCATCTGTCAAATCTTTTTCAATACTCTCATAACATTGAGCTACCGTGCTGCGGCTTGGCTTTTCTGTCGATTCTAGTGGGGAGGTAGCGATGGGCACACCGAGTGAGCTGCCTTGATCTACCGTATAAGGTTTACCGTAGATACGTGTAAGGTCAAACAGTGCCATGGCGCGCAGAACTTTTGCTTCTGCATCATATTGGTCAATAGTGGCTTTTGCCTCTGCCGCATCGGTCAGGTTGCCACTTTCTGCTGCCTGAATCAGACGGTTGGCGCGTGCAATGACTACATAAGGCATCTGCCATACGGCTGTTGAGGTGGTGAAATTGTCTGCAGTTGTATATTCCATATAGTAGTAGAAGTTTGCTCTTCCACTTCCCCCGTTATATTCATATTGGATATCTTCCCCTCTCATGTCACCGTATACGAACATGAGGCGTCCATAATAATTAATCAGGCTACTGTTACCTTTAACGGCAGCATAAAGTCCCGTCCGCACATTGGCCAAATCATCGCTGTTCTTGATTGCGGTTTCAGCATCTATTCCGTCTGCGGGTGACTGATCCAGCCAACTGTTGAGGCATGATGAAGTGCTGACTGCCATAGCTGCGCAAAGCGTTGCTGTGTATAATGTCTTTAATATTTTCATTTTCGTATCTTTATTAGTTAGAAATTCAATTCTATTCCGAATGTATATGTTCTCAATGCCGGAGTCTCAAATGTGCATAGTCCGTCTACACGCATTTCCGGATCTACAAATAAGTCTTTAGACTTCCATGTAAGCAGATTGGAACCAGAGAAGTAGATTCTGGCTTTGCTGAGCCCAAGCTTGCTGATATAGTTTTGCGGAATGCTTACACCTAATGTGAGGTTCTTCAGACGTAGATAATCAGTAGGCATCAGCCAGCGTGAAGACAGTGAAGCAGCGCTTCCATATTCAAATTTAGGCAATGTGGCATTCGTGTCGCCCGGGCCTGTCCACATCTTTGAGATGTCATAGTATGTCGGTACGGCACCACCGTATAGATATGAACCGCCATTGGAGTGCTGCCAAGTGGAGTAGTCAAAAGCATCACCACCCAATGAATAAGTGAAAGTGAAGCCCAAGTCGATAAACTTCCATTTGAGGTTGTTGGTAAGACCGCCTTCTATACTAGCCTGATGCTTGCCTACAATAGTTTTGTTGGCTTCAGAGATATTTGTAGTTGTCTTGCGGGCATTCTCTGTTCCGTCATTCAGATAGAACATTTCTTTACCGGTCTCTGCGTCGACTCCGGCGTATTCATAAACATAGTATGAATAGTAAGGTTCGCCTACACGGTGAATCAGCGGTCCTGATACGATTTCATTCTGCTGGCCATCCAATTTGGTCAGTTTGTTGCTGTTGTGTGCCATGTTCAGAGAAGTGGTCCACGTGAAATCCTTGTTTCTGAAATTGGTTGATGTAATGGTCAACTCAAAACCGGAGTTCTTCAGTGAACCGATGTTTTGCGGGGTGGTATACCCATAATTGCCATCATAATATCCGCCGACTTGTGATACGGGGAGGTCATATATAAGGTCGCTGGTTTTACGCTGATAGTAGTCGAATGTTACAGAGATACGGTCGATGAATGAAAGGTCGAGACCGATATTCCATGTTTTGTTCTTTTCCCATTTCAGGTCCGGGTTTGCAATTCCGACGATGGACATTCCTGACTGTCCATTGTATATGATTCCGTATTTATAAAGATTCATATAAGCGTAATAGTCTGATGGTTGCGTTCCGTTTACACCGTATGACACACGGAGCTTTCCATCTGTCAATACACTCTTGACAGGATTCAGGAAACTTTCGTCTATGAATCTCCATGCTCCGGAAACCGACCAGAAACTTCCCCAACGGTTTTCTCTTGCCAGACGTGAACTTCCGTCGGTACGATAGCTGAGACCGAGATAATATCTGTCTGCGTAGTTATAATTGGCACGTCCGAGGAACGAAGTCATGCGATAGCTCTGTCTGTTGGTTTCGGCACTTGTTGAACCGGCATTTGTCAATTCGTACAAATCACCCGGATAGTCTTGGCCTGCCATGTAGTTGAAAGCATATTCCGTATCTTGTGTTTCAAAACCAAGCAGGGCGTCAATATTGTGCAGACCGAAAGAGTTGATGTAAGAGAGCTGGGTTTGTGTATTCAGCTGGTCATTACGATTGACGATACGCTGCATGACACCACCGGGGGCACCATTGTTTGAGTGTCTGTCCCAAAGAACGTCATTGGTTCCTTGTGCGTAATCATAAGCAATCTTTTCACTTAAATTCAACTTGTCCCAAATATTGTAGGTCAACTTGATTGTATTGAATGCCTTCATCAGGGTATAAACGTCAGAGCTGTGTTCTCTTTCATACAAAGGATTGACTCCAAATACGCCGCAACCATTGTTTAATGTGCCGTCTTCATTATAAGGGGTTGATGAGGGGCTTTGGAAGAATGCGTAATTGGCCACAGGTCCATCATAGGAGGTAGCTTCATTAGTTTTGTTTTGTCTTACTTTTGAGAATTGGCTTGTAACCTGAACTTCAAAGTCTCCAAACTTATGAGTGAGGTTTGCATTACCAGTGAAACGTTCCAGACCTTGTTTGTAAATGATACCTTCCTGATTGGTATAAGCAGCTGAGGTGTAGAACTTGGTACGGTCGTTACCGCCAGATACGCTCAACTGGTAGTTCTGATGAGAACCGTTACGGAAAAGCAGGTCTTTCCAATCCGTCCATCCGGTTGAGGGTTTTGAAGCAAAGTCCTCGATGTTCTGGTCTGCAAAAGTTGCGGCATCTGCATCGGACATGTTTCCGGTGTATAACCCGTAATTCTTGAGACCGGTCCATAAGAGTTCGCGGCGCGAGTCACCGTCGAGCATAGGACGATAATCTATTGCCATGTTTGAGAAACCCCAGTCGGAACGGAAACTTACATTTGTTTTGCCTTGTTTTCCGCTTTTCGTCGTAATGACCACAACACCGTTAGCAGCACGCGAGCCGTAAAGAGAGGCAGCAGCCGCATCTTTGATAACTGTGATAGACTCGATGTCATTGGTATTGAGTGAAGACAAAATATCAGTTCCTGCATCACTATAAGTGAACTCGGATAAGTCTCCACTTGTGACCGGTGTTCCGTCAATAACATAAAGCGGATTGTTTCCGGCATTGATGGAACCCATACCACGTACACGGATACTGCTTACAGAACCCGGATTACTTGAACTTGAGCCAAAAGTAACACCAGCGACATTACCAGAAAGTTTGTCGGCAACAGAAAGAACAGGTACATCTTCCAAGGTGGAAGTGTTTACAGTAGAAGCAGCTCCGGTAAATGATGCTTTTTTAAATGTACCGTAACCGGTAACCACAACCTCTTCAAGCAGCTCAGAATCGGATTTCAAAATTACCTTTACATGAGGTTTAATCGTTACTTCTTGGGTTTGCATACCAACAAACGAAATCACCAGAGTTTTCGCGGAACTTGGTACGTTTGGTAATGTAAAATCACCATCTACACCGGTAATAGCACCAATTTGTGTACCTTTTACCAATACAGAGGCTCCAATAACTGGCTGCCCGTCTTCTTCAGAAATTACAACACCTGTAACCTTCTGGGTTTGGGCAGTTACTAGGCCTATTCCGACAAAAAGACAGGCCAATAACAGCATTAATTTTCTTTTCATAAATTCTCTCTTAAAGTTTAACTTTACATTAATTGTTTCTTTACTCTAACAAAGTGCAAATATATTAATAAAACTGAAACGAACAACTATTTTATTGAAAAAACCTTGTAAATCTATCAATTTATTAATTAAACATGCCACTTTATGCTTAATAACAGATTTTTCACACTTAAAAAACCTAAACTGGCTTATGTTTACTATCACTATGATTCCCTCTTTTAGGATGATTTTTCCAAGAAATACACATATTTTAAAACAAAATGGTTAATAAATAAGCCGCTAAAACAGAGAACGGACCTGATTTTGAAACAAATTGAGAGTTCCCGGAGGCTAAATACCGATTAATAGCTAAACACAAAAAGACACTTTTTAGAGATATTAATTCTTATTCTAATCCCATCGAGCACAGAATATCGTCTTATTTGTTATTGGTATTAATTAAAATCAAGTAAAATGAGTAAGATTATTTACAATCTAGTGTACAACAGAAAAAGAAGCCTGAATAAAAAAGGAATGGCATTGGTACAAGTAGAAGCCTATTTGGACAGAAAGAAAAAGTATTTTTCAACCAAAGTTTATTTAAAGCCAGAACAGTGGGACAATAAAAAGCTTATTGTGAAGAATCATCCTAATGCAGATGCGCTGAATAGATTGATATATGAGTTCATGGCTATGATAGAAAAAAAAGAGTTGGAATTGTGGCAGCAAGGAAGGCGTATTTCATTAGAGTTACTAAAGGATGTTTTGAGCACAAGCGAAAACAAAACCTCTTTTATTCCTTTTTTTAGGCAAGAGATAGCAAACTCTACTCTAAAAGAAAGTACAAAACGAAATCATCTCTCCACTCTTTCATTATTACAACAGTTCAAAAAGGATGTAACCTTTTCTGATTTAACATTCGAATTCATATCCTCCTTTGAATATTTCTTGCAATCAAGAGGTTATCACACAAATACGATAGCCAAACATATGAAGCATCTGAAGCGACATATAAATGTCGCCATCAACAAGGATTATATGGAGATACAAAAATACGCTTTTCGAAAGTACAAGATTAAAACTATAGAAAACAAGCATACGCACTTATCTCCTGAAGAGTTGGAGAAGTTGGAGAAATTAAGCTTGGCTGGCAGATATACTAAATTGCAAAAGACTTTAGATGCATTCTTGTTTTGTTGCTATGCAGGAATGAGATATTCTGATTTTATCAGTTTATCACCCGATAACATCGTGGAGATTCGTCAAGAAACCTGGCTAATTTATAAATCCATAAAGACGAGTACAGAAGTCAGATTACCTCTTTATCTCTTATTCGAAGGAAAAGGGCTTGTTATTCTGGACAAATATCGGGATGACTTACAAAGCTTCTTTCATTTAAGGGATAACTCTAATGTGAACAAGGATTTAATTGTGATTTCCCGCCTAGCTGGTTTATCAAAAAAAATTTCATTTCACACTGCTCGCCATACTAATGCAACTCTATTGATTTATAATGGAGTAAACATTACAACGGTGCAAAAATTATTGGGGCATAAAAGTGTTAAAACCACACAAGTGTATACAAATGTAATGGATATGACTATAGTGCATGATTTAGAAAAGAACCATGCACTCATGCCTTTACCTAAAAAAACACGAACTTAGCATAGTCGATACTACACTTTCATATCATTAGTCATATACTTCTCCTTTAAAGTCTGTTCACTCACTATTCAGTTTCAGCCTGCTCGCTGCAAACTCACTGCATACGTTTTGCAGTACTACTGCAAATTGTTTGCAGCCGCACTGCATATTAGTTTGCAGTATCACTGCAATAGGTTTACAAAATCTTGCAGCAAGAAATTGCCGAGAATCAATTAAGTATAGTATAGTGTAAATAGAAGATTGACATTGGTGTGTTATCAATATTTGAGACTGATTGGAGGTGTGGAAGCAAATTTTGCTTCCACACTTTTGCATTGCTTCCACAGCGTTTGTAATGCCGATGAATAGAGGGATGCAGGAAGTGGGTGGAAGTGTGGAAGTAAAAATGATGAAAACTAAGCAGCAACAACAGTTGCCTGGATTGTTTCGCTAATCACAAAGTTTTGAGTTTACTGTTTTTTGAAGCTATTGAAATATTCTTTTACATAGACTTTAGTACTTTCGCTAATAAAATGACAATGTAGAGTAAATGCTTCATTGAAAGCAGCTAGGATGATAGATGTTGACAAAAGATATTCTTCATATAAGAGGAAGAATCATTTAAAATCTTTAAGCAACGTATTAACTTTATGATATACATATGATAACCAAGTCATTAATCCAACAAATAGTATCACAGCAGTAAGGTTTTATACATTGTACCCCTATACATACACCTTGTGAGAAAGGAAATTTCGCTATAGTGATTTCTATTACATGGTATAATCGCTTGATTATTAATAAAATAAGAGTGTTGTAGTTCCGCGAAAACTCTGGTAATTTCGTACATCGGCATGCAGACTCAAGAGGTTACAATTAAGCCGCATGTACGGGTTGTCATGCAGAGTGATACTGAACTTTTGGATGAAGTTGTAGTTGTTGCCTATGGTACTGCTACAAAAAGATCCTTCACAGGTTCCGCTACTGAAATTAAAGGAGACCGTATTGCTAACAAAAATCCGTCCGAATTATCTAAAGCGCTAACCGGTGAAGTAGCAGGTGTACAAGTTATTTCAACTAGTGGACAACCCGGCTCAAATGCAAGCATCAGAATTCGCGGTTTAGGTTCTGTAAATTCAAGCCGTGCTCCGCTGTATGTAGTGGATGGAATCCCCTTTGGTTCAGATTTAAGTGGAATTGATCCTTCAGACATAGAGTCAACTACCGTATTGAAGGACGCAACAGCAACAGCTCTATATGGTTCAAGAGCTGCCAATGGAGTAATTTTGCTGACCACCAAAAGAGGTAAAAAAGGAAAAACGCAGGTTGAGGCAAATGTAAAATATGGTATCAACACCCGTATAATTCCTCTTTATGACACGATGGAAAATCCTGAAAGGTTTCTTGAACTGACATGGGAAGGTATTAAAAACAAATATATGTACCGCGCGAACAATCCTAAGGATGAAGCTACTGCCAAACAATATGCAAGCGAAGACCTTTTTGATGCAGATTACGGTATTGCCCCCGTATATAATATGTGGAAGGCTGAAGGTAAAAATCTGATAGATCCTGTTACTGGAAGAATGAAGGCAGGTGTAGTCCGCAAATTTACTCCGGAGAAATGGGAAGATTATATTTTCCGTACAGGAGAAAAAGTAGAAGCCAATGTTAAGATATCAGGAGGTAGCGACAAGTTATCACATTATACCTCTTTCGGTTACTTGAAAGATGAAGGATACTATATAGGTTCGGATTTTGAACGTTTTAATGCCCGTTCCAATCTGTCTCAAGACATCACCTCATGGTTGAAATCAAATGTTAATATGGCTTATAGCTATATGGAACTGAATAAGCCCGGTCAAGGTGACAACATGAACAATGGTTTCCAATTCATTAATTTTATGCCTTCCATATTTCCGGTATTCCAACGTGATGCAGATGGCAATAAAATAAAGGATAATGTGGTCGGAGGATATCTGTATGATTATGGTATGGCTGAAGGTTATGGACGTCCTTACGCTTCAGGCGTAAATCCAGCCGGAGCGATTCAATTGGACAAGAATGAGTACCAGTCTCATTCATTCAACGGAAATGCCATGTTTGAAGCAACTTTCTTGAAAGACTTCAAAGGAACGGTAAACTTTGGATTGCAATATCTTGGTACAAAAAACAATGAATTGACAAATCCATATTATGGTGATGCAGAGGGGTTAGGACGTATTTTCAAAAACATGAGTACATTCTTCAGCTTCACGTCAAACCAGATATTGTCATGGAAGAAAAGTTTTGGTGTGCACAATCTCGATGCATTCGTTGCGCATGAATCTACATTCTACAAGTCATCTGACAACTATGGCCAGAAATCAAAGATTGTTCGTCCTAACAATACAGAATGGTCTAATGCTGTAATTATGGACTATATGGATTCTCAAACCTACGGGTTTGACATGGAAAGCTACTTCGGACAAATTAGATATGATTATAACGATAAATATTTCTTTCATGGAACATTAAGACGTGATGGTTCATCACGTTTTGCCAAAGGGCAGAAATGGGGAACATTCGGTTCTATCGGCGCCGCCTGGGCCATCACTAACGAAAATTTCATGAAAGACGTGAGCTGGTTGAAGAATTTGAAATACAAGTTAAGTTGGGGTGTGTTGGGTAACCAAGACTTTATCACCAATCCTACCATTGCAGGTTATTATCCTTACAATGATTTGTATACGATCGGTAACCTGAATGATGAAATCAGTTTTAGCTTTAAATATAAAGGTAATCCTGATTTGACATGGGAACGCAGCGAAACATGGAATACTGGTATCGAGTTTAATATAGCCGATATTTTGGAAGGTGAAGTGGAATACTACAATAAGACTACCAAAGATATGTTGTTCCTAAAGCAAGTATCTCCATCGCTGGGATATGCACAATACCCCGTCAATGACGGTAAAATGGTCAATAAGGGTCTCGAATTTTCTTTGGTGGCACATCTTGTGAAAACGAATGATATAAGTCTTGATTTACGTGTTAATGGTGGACATTATAAGAATAAAATGACCCAGATGCCTATGGATGATACCACAGGAAAAGAAAAGCCATTGGAGATACAAGGTGCTTACGGATGGTCGAAAGGACATTCTCTGTATGATTTCTATATAAGAGAATATGCCGGTGTAGATCCAGAAACCGGTATGGCATTATACAACTCATACTATAATGTAAAAGCCGATGGAAGCAAGGACTTGATTACAGATATGGTAACTTACCAGCAAAACAATAAGATAGAGCGTTTGGAAGTAGAAAAGACCTCCGATTATAACAACGCAACTAAGAAATATGTCGGGAAATCAGGTATTCCGACTTTACAAGGGGGATTCGGTTTTGATTTAGCTGTTAAAGGTTTCGAATTAAATACGACTTTCTCCTATAGCTTAGGAGGATATGCTTACGACGGTGTATATGCTACATTAATGTCTAACAATACACCTGGTAGTGGAAACTGGCATAATGACATTGAAAATCGTTGGCAAAAGCCGGGTGATATAACAGACGTGCCACGTTTAACTTCCGGATATGACGAATATACAAATGCATCTTCTACTCGGTTCATTACCAGTCGTTCTTATTTGAATTTATCCAATGTAAGATTATCCTACACATTCCCTAAAAAATGGATGAATAGAATGAACATTGGTTCCTTGTCGGTTTATGTTTCCGGTGACAACCTGATGTTCATTTCGGCTCGTAAGGGATTTGTCTCAATGGCAGGAAATACCGTCAGTACAGATCCTAATGAGGATTCCGGAGGCTCTGACAGAAGTCAGTATGCTCCATTGAGTACTATTATGGGAGGTATTAAGATTCAGTTCTAACAATAAAATCATTTGAATATGAGAAATGTAATATATAAAATAGCAGCTTGTTCTGCATTAGTAGCCTTGGTGCTTTCTGGCTGTAAAGAATCTTTTCTGGAGGAAGATCCAAATGGATATATTTCATCTGACCAGATAAAAGAAAATGCAGTGTGGAATCCTAATATCATGTTAGGTCAGGCATTAGGTACGTATTCCACAACATTTGCCTGGCAGACAGGCGGTACGACGAATCACGACGATTTCGGACAAAAATCCATTGATATTGCCACAGATTTAATGAGTGGGGATCTGGCAATGAGCGGAGAAACCTACGGCTGGTTTAGCGATGCAGCTAGATTGCAGTGTAATACTACCACAAAAAATAGAACCTACATGCTGTGGAGGTATTATTACCGCATCATCAAGGCCTGCAATGAAATATTTGACACTGTAGGAGGAGATGAAAGTGTACCAGCTAATGAGGATAACCAAAATTATTATGCACAAGCAAAAGCTTTGAGGGCTCATTCGTATTTCAATTTGGTGAATTTATATGCAAAACCTTACGATATTGATAAAAATGCTAAGGCCATACCTCTTTACCGTTCTCAAACCACAGCAGAGACATTAGGACTCTCCACAGTGGAGGAAGTGTATGAACGGGTTATTATCGACTTGAAGGAATCAATAAATATTTTGGAAGAGTTGGAATCAGCAGGTATTGGTCGTCCCAACGGCACTAAGGACCAAATCGACCAATGGACAGCTAAAGGAATACTTGCCTATGTTTATTTGACCAAAGGTGAATATGAGAATGCTGCTGCATTAACTTCCGATATTATCAATAACTCAGGATATCCTTTGATGAGTGAAACTGAAATTATCGAATCTGGATTCCGGAGTATCAATATCGGTTCATGGATGTGGGCATTTGATATTACCAAAGATAACACCGGAGGTTTGCCCACATTCTGGGGACAGGTAGATTATTTCACTTATAGCTACTGTTCTGCAGGTGATTATAAAATGATAGACCATAATCTGTATAATGAAATACCTGAAACAGATACTCGTAAACAGTGGTTTCATCCGTCTGTATTGATTAGCTGGTATAAATTTTATGATGCCGGAAGAAAAGCAATGGGAGACCGTACATGGACAAATGATATTGTTTACATGCGAGTTGAAGAGATGTACCTGATAAATGCTGAAGCCAATGCACGGGCAAATCATCTGCCCGAGGCAAAAGCAGCATTGAAGGCTCTATTAGAACAGCGGGATCAGGCCACGGCTGCAGAAGTGGACAATATGAATGCTGATCAATTACTGGAAAACATATACTACAACTGGCGTGTAGAAATGTGGGCCGAAGGACGAGGTTTACTTACCTTGAAACGTTTCCACAAATCAATGGTACGTGGTGACAACAACTACGCATTGACTGGTGAAACAATCTCATACGATGACTCCAGATTGATCTTTGAAATTCCAGAGCGTGAAGTAACGAATAATCCCAATTTGCAGAAATGATAAAGTGCCACATTAGATTGTGCAAATCAGATGAATAAAAGAGGGAGAGTATCTAAATTTAGAATACTCTCCTTTTTTAATATAACGAAATCTGGTTCTTGTTGTATAAAGAGGGCAACACAAATCATTGCAGATGCACTGACATATCAATCTTATTTAGACTGCTTCAATAACCATATTTCAAAGAATTTATCGTAAACCTTGTATTCTCCAAGTTCACAAGTAACAAAATCCTTGTCCAACAATCCTTTTATAGCTCCTTGTACTGAGCTGGCTGTCAATTTATAGGTTTTCAAGAATCTGGAAGAAGTTATTTCCCTTGCTTTTCCTTCTTTGCAAATGGCAAACAATACCTCCTTTTGTTTGGGAGGAAGTTGATAAAGAAGAGAGGAATAAGTAAAATTCAACTGAGACTAAATGTTTTCGATCGCTATGCTCACTTTGTCTGCCGTACAAATTTCACCTGTAGCTGTCATTGCATACAATGAGTTGGAGATGAATTGAATATACCATGTAATGCCCTCAAAACGTTCATATACGTTCTGAACAGTTTCTTCTGTAATGTCTTTATTGGCTATGAGGAAATGTTTCCTAATAAACTTTGTGTAAGTTCCTATGTCTATTGGATGTAATTCCATGATGGCTGTACTTTGATAGAAAGGGCGTGCTGGACTTGTGAATATTTCGCCCATCATATGCCGTTGGGAACCTGCATAAATAAATCTTGCATTTGCGCAATGCTGAATATGGGTACGCAATACAGCTTCAATATTTTTTCCGGATATTTGGCAATAGCTTGAAATTCGTCAATAGCCACCAGGCAGGGCTTGTCGGCCTTCTCCAAATAATAAAAAATTTCATCCAAAGTAATAGAAGGAGTTTTTATATCTCCCATCTCCAAATTCCAACCGGGATTTCCTGCAAAATCAAATGAAATTCCCGCCCGAAGCGATGACAAGCAACTTAAAAACAAATCCCACGCTTTTCTACCTCGTGGTTTCAGACCATTCATAATTCCTTTGCCAAGCTCAAAAACAAACTCTTGAAGATTCTTAGTCGCATATATATCAATCAAGAAAATATAATATTCCTTTTCGATATGTTTTTTGATGAAAACAATGTTCTATTAAGCCCGTCTTTCCTAAACGACGAGAAGATATTAAAGCTACATTGTTACCATTTGTGATATAACGGGTTAATGTTCCGGTTTCAGCTACACGGTCACAAAAATATTCAGCGGATATATATCCATTGGTTATGAAAGGGTATTCTTCTCCATAAAGTGAATGCTTTATACAAAAAAAATTATAATCTTATTATAATGCAAATATCACAATGCTTTTGTATCGATTCTCCAACTTTGTTTCATATAATCTGTCAGAGGAAATCTGTTGATTTACTCTTCTCATATTGGAAATTAAATTATAGATTTACAATCTTTCTTTATCCTCTGCCAACAAAAAGTTTCGCAGTGAAATCTGTTTAATTCCTTTGTAATTTCCCCCGCTTTGCATTTCATCCATTGTAACTACATATTTGGGGTAATTGTCTGCTATTTCCAAAAGATTGCCAAATTCTCGCCTAACAGTTGCATCATCGGGAAGCATATATGCTACTTGGATATAGACTTTATGGTCGTCCTTGGAAGCAATGAAATCAATTTCTTTATTACCACTCTTTCCGACATATACTTCATATCCATATCTTAACAAATCAATGCATACTACATTTTCCATTAACTTGTTGATGTCTTTTCGAAAATCGAAATGCTGTATGGAATTATGTAATCCTAAATCTTCAAAATAATATTTCTCACCAATCTCAAAGATTTTCATCCCTTGGATTTCAGCTCGTTGAATTTTGTAAATAAAGAAACTATTGCACAGTGCCTTTAGATAGTTCAGAATTGTCTGCGTAGGAATGTTGACGTGTTGCGACTTTAAATATTTACTAATATTCTGGGCAGAAAAAAGAGAACCGGTATTATCTATCAGATAAGCTACGAGATTTTCCAAAAAAGATACATTCCGGATTGATTCACGTGCAACCACATCTTTTAGTAGGATAGTGGAATAAACGTTTCTCAAATACTCAAATATGACATTCTTGTCCATTGTTAGATTATGAATGTAGGGCATACCTCCGAATGTAAGATAGAGTTTTAAACTTTCGGTGGAATCTTGACATTGATTGAAAGTTAAGAATTCCCCGTAGCTAAGTGAATGAATGGGAAATTCTATATATCTTCCTGCCAATTGAGTAGCAAGTTCACTGGACAGCATTTTAGCATTACTTCCGGTGCAATAGATATCGCATTTATTTTCGTTCAATAAACTCCGCAGACACAATTGGAATTCTTCAATCTCTTGGATTTCATCTACAAAAAGATAGTTATGATTATGCCCAGTAACCTTCTTTAAAACATATTGATAAAGATCCATGTAGTTCCTAATTTCCGTGAAGGCAAGTTGCTCTTTATCTACAAAAATGATATTGGCTTCCGGTATGTTTTTCTTTATGATATCTGATATCTGCAAAAGAATGTAGCTTTTACCTATCCTACGTTGGCCGGTTATTACTTTTATTATACTTTTATCAATAAACGGTTCAATTCTCCTTATGTATAAAGGGCGGGAGATATAATTTTTCATATTCAAACATGATTTAGTTTATATACAAAGATATAAAATATTTCAATTATAATTGAATCTTGCCGTATATATTATATATTCATCAATTATAAATAACATATGTAAAGCAAATATTTCTCAACAAAAAAATATTTTGGAACTTTTATGGATAAAATTTATCTTTCAAGATAAATTCCTCTATATAATCTATCGTTATTCTTGAATAAAAAACATTTATTGGGTTAATTAGTACATCACCAATTAAAAGAGTAGAATGAAATGTTACAATAACGCGCTCATTATCAGCTTTTAATTATTCAAAACGGTATGAAATGGGTACTTCGAGCCACTTACCTCCCTTTGCCATATACCTTTATAGATAATATACAATAGAATAAACTCTGTTCTATAGCAAACGTAAACAATTGTTTTTTAGCAATATACACTTATTGTAGTTCCGCGAAAACTCTGCTAATTTCGTATGTTGGTATGCAAACGCAAGAGGTGGCTGTCGCACCTTCTTTAAGAGTCATCTTAAAGTCCGACAGTGAAATTCTTGATGAAGTAACAGTCATAGCTTATGGTACTGCAAAGAAGAACTCACTAACAGGTTCTGTTGCTACTATCAAATCCAGTGATATGGAAAAGCTTCCAGTTACTTCATTTGAGAAAGCATTACAAGGATTGTCGCCTGGACTGCAGATCGCAAGTGTCTCCGGTCAACCGGGTTCGTCTACACAGGTACGTATTCGTGGTATCGGGTCTATGTCTGCCTCAAGTACCCCACTTTATGTTATAGATGGAGTTGCTATTGAAGCTGCAAACTTAAGTGAAGTTGCAAATACCAGTAAATATGGGACAAGTGCAAATCCACTTTCAAACTTAAATCCGAATGATATTGAGTCTATTACCATCTTAAAAGATGCTTCTGCTGCTTCTCTGTACGGATCACGTGCGGCCAATGGTGTTATTCTGATTACAACGAAGCAGGGTAAAAAAGGACAAGCCAAGGTTAGCTTTAAAGCTCAAATGTCATCTTCCAAACTCCCTTCTGGTGGTTATAATTTGATGAATGCCTCCGAACATTATGCTCTGTATTATGGAGGCTTCTATAATAATAATATTGCTAAAGGCATGTCCTCAGAAGAAGCTTCTGCTGCAGCCAACAAATCCACACAAAGCATGTATGGGCGAAATCCATATAATGTTGCTAACCCTCTGGATGCTTCTGGCGACTTGACATCTGGCGCTCAATTGATGATTGATACCGATTGGTTGGATGAAGTCTTCAGAACCGGGATGTCACAAGAATACGATATCAGTGTAAATGGAGGAAACGAGAAATCAAAATACTTCATTTCTATGGGATATATGAATCAAGAGGGTATTGTGATTGGTTCGGATTTTGAACGATATTCAGGTCGTGCAAATGTCTCAACGGAAATTAAACCTTGGTTCAGTATGGGTATCAATTCCACTTTCTCTTTGGCAAAACAAAACACTCCTGTAGGTGGAGGTGGTGGTGCTAGTCCTTTGACTAATGGTATTTTCCTACCCAATGCTGTTCCAGTATATGATTTGGATGAAAATTTCCAAATGCAATATGATGAGAATGGCAAACCTCTTTATAACTTCAAGAATCCCATATTTCAGGATATGAATGTTATATCATTTGCACAAACTGACAAATATGCAACTAACACATACCGTGTTTTGGTAAATCCCTACGTGGATTTCAACTTTTATGGAGTTCATTGGAAAACAAGTCTTTCATATGATTATATTAATTTGGATGAAACGCAATGGTATAATGCGGAGCATGGTAATGGTAAAGCTGCACAAGGACGCTTGTACAAATATGCCATTTGGAACAACACTTTTGGATTGACCAGTACATTAAATTATAATTTCAACATAAAGGAAGACCATCACTTCTCGGTATTGGCTGGTTATGAAATCTATAATAAAGAGTACAAGCGCACTTATGCACAAGGAACAAAATTTCCGATTGGTGGTTTGACAGAGCTGAATGTAGCTGCTACTCCGCAAGAAGTAGGTTCTGTAACAGATAAAGAGCGCATGCTTTCTTATTTTGGTCGATTAAATTATGATTATCAGAATAAATATTTTGCCTCATTCAGTATTCGCTCCGATGGTTCTTCACGTTTTGCACCGGGACATCGTTATGGTACATTTTGGAGTGTCGGATTAAATTGGCGCGTCAGCGAAGAAAACTTCATGAAATATATTACCTGGATCGATGACTTGAAACTACGTGCCAGCTATGGTACTTCAGGTAACAAAACATCTGATTACTTATATGGTTACCAAGCTTTCTATGAAGGTGGAGCCAATTATAACGGAGAGTCTGGCTTCAGACATTCTCAATTAGCAAATCCTGATTTGTCATGGGAAAAATCCAAAAACTTCAATGTGGGATTGGATTTTGCAGTACTTAACAGTCGCCTGCATGGATCCATTGACTATTATATCAAAAACTCTGATGAACTGTTATTGGAAAAACCTTTAGCCGGTTCTACGGGGTTGGACATAATTATGTCTAATTTGGGTGGTATGCGTAACTCTGGTATAGAAGTAGATTTGCATTCCCTGAATATTCAAGCCGGAGACTTTAATTGGGGAACCGACTTCAATATCTCTTTTAACAAGAATGAAATCACTTCTTATCCCGAAGAACAGGAAGTTGTTGGTACAAAAGTTCGTACGGTAGGCTACAGCCTTTATGAATTTTACATGCAAGAATGGGCCGGAGTAGATAAAGAAACCGGTGCTCCACTTTGGTATAAAGACGTAAAAGATGATAAAGGTAATCCGACAGGTGAAAGAACTACCACTTCAACTTACTCTACTGCAGACAAATACAAACTTGGTTCTGCACTTCCCAATGTATTTGGAGGTTTGAATAACACATTTACATTTAAAGGATTAGACCTTTCATTCCTCTTTACTTATAGTTTTGGAGGAAAGATATATGATGCGTACGAAGCCAATTTGCTGAATGATGGTAACAACAACGGTTATCAAGCCATCAAAGATCAAGCGAATTATTGGACAAAAGAGAATCCAAACGCTCCGAATCCTGCATTCTTGCCCAATAACACTTCAAGTTCTCATTCTACATCAAGCCGCTATTTGCACGATGCAGATTTCATTAAATTTAAAAATATCAACTTAGGTTATACTCTACCAAAAAAATGGACACAGAAGATACAGTTGGAGACAGTACGTTTCTTTGGAAGTCTGGAGAATATCTGTGTATGGAACTTGGATGGTAGTTTCAAAGGTTACGATGTGGAATTGGGAGGTGTAACTGGAGTATTGGACGGTGCAGGTACGGTTCCATTGCCTCGTACAATCTTATTTGGTATAAATGTTGGTTTCTAATTTAAAATTGAGATTACGATGAATAGAATAAAGCAAACTATAATAGCACTTGCAATAGGTCTTAGCTTGGCAAATTGCGGTGATGATTTTTTGGATACTACTTCTTCGGACCAAATGTCCGATTCTAACACCTTTACTACGATAGACGGTGCGCAGCAAGTGTTGACCGGTGCTTATGACTGGTTGACCAATGGCTGGTTGGCTCATATGACCAACCAATATATTTTCTTCTTGCCTGACATTATGGGAGATGACGCATTGGTGACACCTGACCCCAACTACAATTATGGACGTTTTGTGTCTCCTTATCAATATACAGTTTCTCCAGGAAGTACCTATACTGATGACCCGTGGAAGGGATGTTACAGTATCATAGATAATACGAATGCCATTTTGGATAATATCGGAAACCTGGCAGAAAGTGCAGAGCGTAACAGAATTGAAGGTGAAGCGCTATCTCTAAGAGCTTATACTTATCATTTCTTAGTAAGAATGTATGCCAAACCTGTGAACAAGTACCCGGATAATCCGAGCATAATTTTACGTATTTCTTCTGGAACAGAAGACCTTCCTCGTGCTACGGTAAAAGATGTTTATAATCAACTTGTCGTTGACATGGAAAAAGCATGTGGATTGTTGGACCAGCATTCTTCTTCATCCAAGGCATATATCGGTGCGAATGCTGCTCATGGAATTCTTGCACGTTTGTATTTGGATTTAGGTGATGAAACAAATGGCATCAAACATGCCAATGCTGCATTGAAAGGTGTTAATTTGATGAATACGGCAGTTTACACAGCTGATTTCTGTGAAGTTAACTCAGAAACACTTTGGGCTTTCGAATGTCCAACTGATGATAATCAATTCTATCTTTCATTACCCTCTTTCTGGTATTTGTGTGGAGATGATTATGAAGATGCTGTTATTGGTTATAGCTCATTACGAGTTTCAAAGGCTTTGATTAATCTAATGGAAGATAAAGATATACGCAAAACTCAGTTCCCGAAAGATTCTGAAACAAACGATTATATCAGTGAAACAGGATACTTGACAACAAAGATTCATAGTCGTAACAATGAAATGGGACAAGGCTCTTTCAATATGCTGCGTGGTTCTGAGATGTATCTTATTATTGCTGAATTAGCTGCTGACAAACAGCATTATGATGTGGCTAAAGAAGCATTAAATGTTGTTCGGATAGCTCGTGGATTGGATAAATATAGTGGAACGGATGCCGGTTTAGCAGATGAGATACAACAAGAAAGAAGGCGTGAATTATTTGCAGAGGGACATCGCCTATTCGACATGAAACGTAGAGGTTTGGCATTGACAAGAACTGGAGTTGACGGACACGATTTGTGGACTAGTCAATTAGACCTTCCTGCTGGCTCTGATAGATTTGAATTACCTATTCCGCAAGCAGAGATTGATGCTAATGGAGAACTGACAAATAATGATCAGAATCCTGCTTATAAATAAGTCTGTAAGAAGGAGTATATCTGATTTATGAACTTTCAAAACATCTCTATTTGATAGGGTGTTTTCTAAATAAAGTGTTTTAAAAGCCGTTCACTGTGAAGTAAGCGGCTTTTGTTATTCTATCTTTTCCACTTTATTTCTGCAACAATCATTTCCAAATAGGACGTATAGAAATCTGTTGCCGGGGATTAACGGTTATTTCTTCCTCGTCTTCCAAAGTAATAATTATGCCTTTAGATAATTGATAGTTGTCGTACCAAGTAAGTATCTTCCACAAATCCTATATATGATTTTATCGTGTCCGGACTTTTAACATCGACAGCCTTAGTTACAGAATTGTACGCAAAGCGATGAGTAGCGTTACTTGCCAAATAATACATCATCTCTCCAAGCTGCCTTTCATTGCTTATCTTGTTTCGCCACTACATCCTTATAAATGATGTCGGTATAGAGTGAAAGCAAGTAGTTATCATTATCTGACTGAATGTATTGAGGAAAGTTTCCTATTCCTAGGTATTTTTGTATTTCACTAAGGAGTAGCACCTTGCCTTCTGCAGCATAAAATGTATCTTGTTTTATTGCTACTTGCTTTAGTTTCAGGAATTCATGGAAAGAAAAAGGATAAAGTTCCATAGTGACATATCTGCCAGTAAGAAAAGTGCCCAACTCTTTACTAAGTAGATTGGCATTACTGCCGGCAACAAACACCTTGCTCGTTTCTCTGCTCATAAATAACTTAGCGTAATAGACTTTTATCCACACAATCTTCCTCTCTTTATATATATTGCTAATATACAAAAAAATATGATATAAATAGAGAAACTTTCGATTGCCAATAGAAAGTTTTGTAACAAAGGAACCTATTTTTTATATGGAATTGCAAATTAAATTATGAACAGCATCTGAATGAAACAGATTACAACGATGAGTTAAACCTTGGAAGGGAATAATTCCACCGGAGTTGTTTGGAAAATAAAGTGTTTTTGATAGAGGTTGTCAAAATGTGAACTGCACAACCTCATTTTTTATTCTAGACTCTCGCAACAACAATCAACTTTTAAAAAACAATAACTATCAATTATCCATAATCTTATAAAAATATTGTATGTTTGCAATTAGATAAATGCATGAATATGGATTCTAAAAAACAACTCTACATCATTAGCGGTTGTAATGGTGCTGGTAAGACTACGGCATCTTATACTGTGTTGCCGGATGTTCTGGAATGCAAGGAGTTTGTCAATGCGGATGAAATAGCTCGTGGATTATCTCCTTTTAATCCCGAAAGTATGGCCATTGAAGCCGGACGGTTGATGTTGCAAAGAATCAATGAATTGCTGAAAAATCAACAAAACTTTTCTATAGAAACCACACTTGCCACAAGATCTTACACTCGCCTTGTCCATCGTGCACAAGAACAAGGATATAAAGTCAATTTAATATATTTCTGGCTGAGTTCGCCCGACTTGGCTATTCAGCGTGTAGCCCAACGTGTACGTAATGGTGGACACGACATTCCAAAAGAGGTTGTGCTCCGGCGTTATCAAGCAGGTATTGATAACTTTTTCAATATTTATATGCCTTGTGTGGACTATTGGCTATTGGCAGATAATAGCGAAACACCCCGTATAATTGTTGCTGAAGGTGGACGAGGAATGAAAATGCATATACATCACATTGAACGATTTAATAAAATACAAAGTTATGTCAGAGAATGAAAGAAAAGAACTAAGCGAAAAGTTACATTTCGGTTTGGCATTAGCCGAACGTCGTATGCTTGAAGAAAAAGCATTGCGCAATGAATGCATTATACAAGGCTTGCCCAATGGAGAGATTAAAAGTGTACCGGCACGTATCATACTGCGTAAACTTTATGGAGAGGAGCTGAAACGATAGAAATATCCTCTCTTCAATAAACAGCAAACCTGAATTGTCTGCATGACACGAGAGTCAGCGCGGATTACAAAGTACATTCTTTATTCCCCTGAATTATAATAAAAAATATATCCACTCAGTCTTCGTTATTCTATGTAGACTATATTCTCTTACAAGAAAATCTCCTCATTACGTTTTTGACATGCTCCAAACAGTAGTTTTTCATAGCTATAGAATTCTTTACTCCAATTACTTTGTATTTGGAATAATCTCCATTTATAAGATAGAGACAATTACATGGTGTTCTATGCATAAAATGGATAAATAGGTAGGATAGTGTTTATGTAACCATTATAAATTCAATAGTATTTTACATAAGGGTTTACATTCTCATAGATGGAATAAACAACACGAGTAAATAATTGACAAAAAGCAACTAAATGATAGATATTGACAAAGCCCTTCTAGTTTTTGAGAAAAAAGATCCTGACGTTATGATTATAGCACATCAGTACAGAATTAAACACCTTCAAATCAGGATATTACCATTACAAATAGTATCATATAAGTAGATTGTCATTTACAGTGGATATGTATAGAGTATCTTCTCTAGAGGAATACTTTATTTCAGGAGCTCTTTTTATTTATTTTATATTGCTTATTATCAACAATATAGACATATTGTAGTTCCGCGAAAACTCTGGTGATTTCTTATATTGGTATGCAGACCCAAGAAGTGGCAATAAAACCCAGCTTAAAAGTGGTGATGAAGTCTGATACTGAGATGCTTGATGAGGTAATGGTGGTTGCTTTCGGTACAGCAAAGAAGTCTGCATTTACGGGTTCGGCTAAGGTGGTTGGTACCGAAAAGCTGGAGCAGTCGCAAGTGACGAATGTTACTGATGCCTTGGCAGGTGCTGTGCCGGGTGTGACACTGACTTCCAATGACGGTGCTCCGGGTTCAAAGTCATCCATCAAGATTCGTGGTTTTAGCTCAATCAATGCAAAGAATGACCCTCTGATTATTGTGGACGGCGCTCCTTATAGCGGTGATATTAATAATATCAATCCTAACGACGTTGAGTCAATGACAGTATTGAAGGATGCGGCTTCCAATGCTCTTTACGGTGCTCGTGGTGCTAATGGTGTAATTATCATCACTACCAAAAGGGCCAATATGTCGGGAGAGGCTAAGGTGACTTTTGATGCTAAGTGGGGTGCTAACACTCGAGCGTTGCAGAAATATGAAGTGATTGACAATCCTGGCATGTACTACGAGATGCATTATCGTGCCATGAACAATTATTATAAGTCAACGGGAATGAATGACCAAGCTGCATGGCTTGAGGCAAACAAGAATCTGTTTGGCTCCAACGGTGGATTGGGATACAATGTATATACAGTTCCCGATGGGCAATTCCTCATCGGTCAGAACGGTAAACTTAATCCCAACGCCACATTGGGTAGAGTTGTGAATTATAAAGGACGTGACTATCTGCTGACTCCGGATGATTGGGAAGATGTGGGAATGCGTACCGGTCTGCGTCAGGAATACAACTTCTCGGTGAGCGCAGCCAATGAAAAGTCCTCTTTCTATGTTTCTTTAGGTTATCTTGGAAATGAGGGTATCACTGAAGGCTCTGACCTGAAACGTTTGACAGGCCGTTTGAAAGCCGACTATCAGGCAAAGAAGTGGTTGAAGATTGGTGGTAATATGGGATATGCACGTTTTGATTCTAACTCGTTGAGTAACAATGGTACCAGTTCGTCTACCGGTAATATATGGGCGTTTGTTACCCAAATGGCTCCCATCTATCCCGCCTACGTGCGCAATGCTGACGGCAGCATCATGGTGGATAATAATGGTATTGGAATGATGGACTACGGTAGTGGTATCAATGCAGGTATGCAGCGTCCTTTCATTGCTGATGCCAACCCTATTCTAGACAATAAACTAAATACCAGAAACTCTGAAGGAAATGCCATTAACGGCAACGCCTTTGTAGATATAACTCCTATAGAAGGCCTAAAGGTGACATTCAATGGTGCTTTCAACTTGGATGAGACACGTCATAGTTACGTTTACAATCCTTACTACGGGCAGTTCGACTCCACTGGCGGTACAGTGAGTAAGTATCATACACGTACTTACGATTACAACCTGCAACAACTTGTTTCTTATGCCCGTTCGTTTGGCGACAATAACTTCGATATTCTTTTAGGTCACGAATATTATGATTATCGCTACTATGAACTTGGGGCCAGCAAGTCGCAGATGTTCTCTCAAGGCAATAAGGAATTGGATGGTGCCATTATCGACGGACAAGGTGCTTCTTCCTATAAAGAGCGTCGTAACAATGAAGGTTTCTTCGGCCGTTTGCAATACAATTATGACGAACGCATCTTCGGCTCGGCTTCTTTGCGTCGTGATGCTTCCAGCCGTTTCCATCCGGACCATCGCTGGGGTACATTCTGGTCGGTAGGCGGTGCGTGGCTTATCAACAAAGAAAGCTGGTTTGATGCTTCATGGGTGCAGGAACTGAAGCTGAAGGCTTCTATTGGTTCACAAGGTAATGACAATATCGGTGACTTCCTCTATACGGATAGATTTAACATTATCAACTCTAACAACAGCCTTGGTACTTCATTTAAATCTAAGGGCACTAAAGACATCACTTGGGAAACCAACACTAACTTCAATATCGGTGCAGAGTTCCAGTTGTGGAACCGTGTAACCGGTAGCATCGAGTACTACAGACGTAAGACTTCGGATATGTTGTTCTCATTTACCGTGGCTCCATCATTGGGTTATGCTTCCTATATGGACAACGTTGGTAACATGGTCAATAGTGGTGTGGAAATGGACTTCAATGTGAATATCTTCGATACACGTAACTTTACGTGGGATGTGAATGTGAACATTTCAACCTTGAAGAACCGTATTACGATGCTTGATCCTGATAAGTTGATTACTACTGAGTATACAGCTGATGGAAAAGGATATAAGGGCTATTCTAACGGAAGCTTCTTCATTGGTGAGGATTTGTCTATGTTTACATGGCGCTTGAAGGAGTATGCCGGAGTGAATGAAAAGGGTGAGTCTTTGTTCTATAAGAATGTCAAGGACGAGGCCGGCAATATCACCGGACGTGAAACGACTACGAATCATGCTCAGGCTGACTATTACATCACAGAGGAAAGCTCAATACCTAAGGTGTATGGTGGTTTCGGTACCAAACTGAAAGTATATGGCGTGGACTTCGGCATAAACTTCACTTACCAGATTGGTGGTAAGCAATATGATGGTACGTATGCTTACTTTATGTCGTCACCTTATGGTACGGCTGGTTACAACTACCATAAGGATTTGCTGAACTCATGGACTCCTGAGAACACAAATACTAATATCCCTCGTTTCCAGATGAACGACCAATATTCAGGGGCAATGTCTACGCGCTTCTTGACAAATGCAAGCTTCTTGAATATCCAGAATATTAATGTGGGCTACACGTTACCTTCCAAGTGGACAAGAAAGTTGGCCATCAACTCATTGCGCGTGTATATGTCGGCAGAAAATGTTTTCTATTGGTCTAAACGTAAAGGGTTCGACCCACGTCAGTCATACGACGAGACAACCAATGCTACTTTCTATTCACCGATGCGTACCATCTCCGGTGGTGTGTCATTTGAGTTCTAAACCTAATATATAGATTACAATGATTATGAAGAAGAATATATTCAAACTATTTTCGGTTATGGTCGTATCGGCCACGGTATTGACCGGCTGTATAGAAGAGGTTTTTCCCGAAGATTCTACAGCGACCTCCGATCAGATTGGTGCATCGGCAACAGCGATTGAGGCTTCGCTTAATGGCTTGCCATCGCAAATGGTACAAGGCTATCTAGTGTACGGTAAGCAAACACATGAGACCGACCTTGCTTATCCCTCATTGATGTTGGCCCAGACAGAACTGCTGGGTGATGTCGTGGCTACGGATTACGGATATGACTGGTGGTGGCGCTTCAATGCCAATAATGGTATGAACGACACCGGCTATTATTCATATTTGCCTTACTTCACCCTATATAAGTTCGTTAAATCGGCCAATGACGTGATTGCGGCCGTTGATGTGACTGATCCCACAATTACCGATGAAATGCGTGGGCTTGGAAGTATAGCCCATGCTTTCCGTGCATTGGACTATTATACGCTGATGGTACTTTTCGAACCGGTAGAAAACATCTATACCGATTGTAGCAAGGTACTGGGGCTGACGGTGCCCATCGTGACTGAGGCAACAACTAACGACATTGCGAAGAGCAATCCGCGTGCAACCCACGAAGAATTGGTGAATTTCATTCTTGCCGACCTTGACAAGGCAGAGATAGGTCTGGAGTCTTATACACCTGTCAGTAAGAACTTCCCTGACTTGGCGGTCGTATATGGTCTGAAGGCCAAAGTATATATGTGGGATGGTCAGTTTGCTAAAGCTGCCGAGTATGCCCGCAAGGCTATTGATAAGTCGGGAGCAACACCTATGAGCGAATCACAGTGGCATAATCCCACTACCGGTTTCAATACGGCTACTTCTGCATGGATGTGGTACCTTCACCCCACGGCTTCCAATATGGGTAATCTTGCTAATTTCATTGGTCACATTTCCAATGAAGCGGATTGGGGATATGCTTCTTTGTCTAAGCTCCAGATGGCACGTTCACTTTATGACGCGATTCCTGCTACCGATTTCCGCAAATATTCTTACCTTGACCCGGACAGAAGTACTTACGCTTACCAGTCAGTGAGAGGCAATGCATGGCTGGATGAACAACCGGATTATATGTCATTGAAGTTCCGCCCCGTGGGTGGTGACTATAACACTTATTCTGTGGGTGCGGCTGCAGATATTCCCGTGATGCGTGTGGAAGAGATGTATCTCATAGAGGCTGAAGCAGTAGGTGCCAGCCAGAATGTGGCAGCAGGCGTACAGTTGTTGAATAACTTTATGAAGCAGTACCGCCAGAGCAATTACAATTTCAGTACGGGTGATTTGCGTAATTTCCAACTTGAGGTGTTGAAACAGATGCGTATCGAGTTCTGGGGTGAGGGAATCGCATTCCCCACGGCTAAACGTCTGAAACCGGATGTCATTCAGAATTATGAGGGTACCAACTTTATAGAAGATATCTTCAAGATAAACTGTAAAGGTGTGAAGCCCAACTGGACATTGATGATTCCTAAGACCGAGGTCGATTCAAATACTGCCCTTCAGGGAATGAACAATCCGGACCCGTCCGGTGCTATTGCTAAACGTCCTACTCCGATAGGGGAGTTTGCACCGGGTAACAATTAACCAATGAACTAACTTTTAATAGAATTTGTATATGAATAAGATATTCAATAAATTGTTTTTGGGCTTGGCCGTATGCGGTTTGGCTATGACGGCTTGTTCAGACGGTGTGGAGTGGGAGCCTTCTCCGGTTCCTACCGAGGGTGTACAAGCTTATATTTATGCTGATAACACTGATTTGACTTATTATCCGAATGATGAACAGGTTTTTGTGGTCAAAATCGGCCGTCAGAAAACAGATGCGGCTGCATCTATTCGCTTGACTACAGATGCGGAGAACGTAACAGTGCCGACAACGGTTGATTTTGCTGCCGGTGAAGCACTCAAAGAAGTAAAGATTGCGTTTGACATAGCTGTGGGTACTACTGCATCTTATACTATTACCATTCCTGAAGAAGATTCCTACGTTTATGGTTCACCTAAGGTGACGGTCAATATAAAGCGTGACTATACTTGGCTCAATATAGGTACAGGCTACTATGCATCTCAATTATTTGGCGAGGGTTGGGATCAACCTGTGCTGAAGGCTAAAGAGGCTAACATCTATAAGCTGGAAGATTGCATTACGAAAGGATATCCCATCATGTTTACGCTAAGCGATGACAATCAAGAACTGATAGGTTGGGATCCTCAACCTACTGGTTATGACAAGACGGATTATGGTATGCTATACTTTGCAGCAGCAGGTATGGAGCGCGTAAAGGAAACGTGTTGTCTTTCCCGATGCAGGGCTTAGTAGTACTTGACGGTGGTAAATGGGGAGTACTGTATCAGGGATTCACGGAAACGCTGGAGATGCCGGAAGGGTTTTGATTATCCTGGCAATTAGATAATATGTAATTTGAAATGGCATGTAAGATGAAGTTCGACTTCATTTTACATGCCATTTTTCTATTGTGTCTGTTTTTATTTTATTCCGCTTTTTAAGGCGCTTCCGCCAAAATTATTTATATTTGCTGCCCGAACCAACAATACGTATATATAATAAGGTATAGAAATTATGAAAGAATTTGTAATTTCCGAAGTGCAGGCAGAAACAGCGGTATTGGTAGGTCTCATCACTAAAACGCAGGATGAGCGAAAGACGAACGAATACCTGGACGAGCTGGCATTCTTGGCTGAGACAGCCGGGGCGGAAGTAGTGAAGCGGTTTACCCAAAAGCTGGATGCAGCGCATTCCGTGACTTATGTCGGCAAGGGCAAGCTGGAAGAAATTAAAGAGTATATCCGGAATGAAGAAGAAGCCGAACGCGAAATCGGCATGGTGATTTTTGATGATGAACTCTCCGCCAAGCAGATACGCAATATAGAAGCTGAACTCAAAATCAAGATACTGGACCGTACGTCCCTGATTCTCGATATCTTTGCCATGCGTGCCCAGACTGCCAATGCAAAAACGCAGGTGGAGCTGGCGCAGTATAAGTACATGCTCCCCCGTCTGCAACGTTTGTGGACCCACTTGGAACGCCAGGGTGGTGGCTCCGGTGCCGGTGGAGGTAAAGGTTCCGTGGGACTTCGCGGTCCGGGTGAAACGCAGCTGGAAATGGACCGCCGTATCATCTTGAACCGTATGTCATTGTTGAAGGAGCGTTTGGCTGAGATTGACAAGCAGAAGTCTACCCAGCGGAAGAACCGCGGACGCTTGATTCGTGTGGCATTGGTGGGATATACCAATGTAGGAAAATCCACATTGATGACTTTGCTTTCGAAAAGTGAAGTCTTTGCAGAGAATAAGCTGTTTGCCACGTTGGATACTACGGTGCGTAAGGTGATTATTGAGAACCTGCCGTTCCTGCTATCCGATACGGTGGGCTTTATCCGTAAATTGCCGACGGATTTGGTAGACTCCTTCAAGTCTACTCTGGATGAGGTACGCGAGGCGGACTTGCTGTTGCATATCGTAGACATCTCTCATCCGGATTTTGAAGAACAGATAGAAGTTGTGAACAAGACGTTGGCAGATATCGGTGCCGCCGGTAAGCCCATGATTCTTGTATTCAATAAGATAGACGCTTATACTTATATAGAGAAAGCGGCTGACGACCTTACCCCCAGAACCAAGGAAAACTTGACACTCGAAGAACTGATGAAGACGTGGATGGCTAAGATGGAGGATAACTGCCTCTTTATTTCTGCCCGCGAAAAAATCAATATGGAGGAACTGAAGAGTGTAGTTTATCAGCGTGTGAAGGAATTGCACGTGCAGAAGTACCCCTATAATGACTTTCTTTATCAGACCTACGAAGAAGAAGTTTAATTTTAGTTATGAGTTATAAGTTATGAGTTATTTGCTGGCAGCGGTTTGAATCGGTAGTGCCGGCAAAGGCAATAACTTATAACTCATAACTCATAACTCGTTATAAGGATGAATTACAGAAGACTGACCGAAGATGAAATTCTCCGGTTGAAGAGCCAGTCATGTCTGGCTGATGATTGGGGGAAAGTAACCGTTGCAGAAGAGTTCTCAACGGAATTTGTGCATCATACCCGTTTTTCGGGTGAGGTGTGTTTGGGAGTGTTCCATTCAGAATTTATGTTGCCGGGAGGAATCAGGAAGCATTCCGGTTTGCGGCATGTGACGCTGCATAATGTAACGGTGGGAGATAACTGTTGCATTGAGAATATCCAGAACTACATTGCCAATTATGAAATAGGGCATGACACCTTCATTGAGAATGTGGATATTATTCTGGTAGACGGTGTGTCGAAGTTCGGTAACGGGGTAGAAGTGTCTGTCCTGAATGAGACGGGAGGCCGTGAGGTGCTGATTAATGATAAACTCTCCGCACACCAAGCCTATATTCTGGCGCTTTACCGCCATCGCCCGGAGCTGATTGCACGGATGAAGGAAATCACGGATTTTTATTCCAACAAACATGCTTCTGCTGTAGGAAGCATCGGGAACCATGTAATGATATTGAATACCGGTTCCATAAAGAATGTGCGCATCGGTGATTATTGCCGCATCTGTGGTACATGCCGTCTGTATAACGGAAGCATCAACAGCAACGAGGTGGCGCCGGTACACATCGGGCATGGGGTGATTTGTGATGATTTCATCATCTCTACCGGGTCTCATGTAGATGACGGAGCTATGCTGAGCCGCTGCTTCGTGGGGCAGGCATGCAAGTTGGGACACAACTACTCTGCCTCGGATTCTTTGTTTTTCAGCAACTGCCAGGGAGAGAACGGGGAGGCGTGCGCTATTTTTGCCGGACCTTATACGGTGACACACCATAAATCCACGTTGCTGATTGCCGGTATGTTTTCCTTTATGAATGCCGGTTCGGGGTCCAATCAGAGCAACCATATGTATAAGTTAGGGCCTATCCATCAAGGCACTTTGGAGCGTGGTGCCAAGACGACTTCCGATTCGTACATCTTGTGGCCTGCAAGGGTGGGAGCGTTTTCCTTGGTAATGGGGCGCCATGTCAACCATTCTGATACTTCGAACCTGCCGTTCTCTTACTTGATAGAGCAGAATAATACCACCTACCTTGTACCCGGTGTCAACCTGCGTAGTGTGGGTACCATCCGTGATGCCCAGAAGTGGCCGAAACGTGACGGGCGTATCGACCCGAACAAACTGGATTACATCAACTATAATCTTCTCAGCCCCTACACGGTGCAGAAAATGTTCAAGGGACGGGAAACGTTGCAGAATCTGCGTCATGCCAGTGGCGAGCTGTCGGACATCTACTCTTTCCATAGCGCGAAGATACGTAACTCGGCTTTGGTGAAAGGTATCCGTTTCTATGAAATTGCCATTCATAAGTTCCTCGGAAACTCTGTCATCAAGCGCTTGGAAGGCATTGACTTCCGGAGCAATGAAGAAATACGTGCCCGTTTGAAGCCCGATACTGCCATTGGCAGCGGCGAATGGGTGGATATTTCCGGATTGATAGCCCCAAAGAGTGAGATAGATGCGCTGATAGACGGTATTGAGTCCGGCAAAGTCAATCGCTTGAAGTCTATCAATGCCGAGTTTGAGAAGATGCACAGCAACTACTATACCTACGAATGGACCTGGGCGTATGAGAAGTTGGAAGAGTTCTATGTTATCAAGCCGGAAGGTATGACGGCAGAAGACGTCATACATATTGTCGAAAAATGGAAAGAAGCAGTAGTTGGCCTCGACCGCATGGTGTATGAGGATGCTAAGAAAGAATTTTCACTGGCTTCCATGACGGGCTTTGGAGCTGACGGCTCACGCTTGGAAAAGGAACTCGATTTTGAGCAGGTACGCGGCGACTTTGAAAGCAATCCGTTTGTAATGGCTGTGTTGAAACACATTGAGGTGAAGACGGCGCTGGGCGATGAACTGATAGGGCGGATGCAGCGGGTGTCAGAAAATTAATTATGATTTGTTGCGTTTTTACTCTAATTAAAGAATTATTTCAATAATAGTTTTTACCTTTGCTCGGTAAAGGCGGTTTTGTGCTGCCTTTGCTACCCGAATCACTTTTAAACATTAAATATACGAGTAATTATGGCAACAACACCTCCGTTCAAGTATCAGCCCATGTTCGAGAAGGGGAAAGATACTACTGAGTATTATCTGCTTACAAAAGATTACGTGTCAGTAAGCGAGTTTGAAGGAAAACCTATCCTGAAGATTGAAAAAGACGGTTTGACGGCAATGGCCAATGCGGCTTTCCGTGATGTATCGTTCATGTTGCGTCGTTCGCACAACGAGCAGGTTGCTAAGATTCTGAGTGACCCCGAAGCAAGCGATAACGATAAATACGTGGCACTCACCTTCCTGCGCAATGCAGAGGTAGCATCCAAGGGGGTACTTCCTTTCTGCCAGGATACGGGTACGGCAATCATCCACGGCGAAAAGGGACAACAAGTATGGACCGGCTACTGTGATGAAGAAGCTCTCTCACTGGGTGTTTACAAGACTTATACCGAAGAGAACCTGCGCTATTCGCAGAATGCTCCCCTCACCATGTACGATGAGGTGAATACGAAGTGCAACCTTCCCGCACAGATTGACATCGAAGCTACGGAAGGTATGGAGTACGAGTTCCTCTGCGTAACCAAGGGTGGTGGCTCTGCCAACAAGACTTATCTCTACCAGGAGACAAAGGCTATCCTCAACCCCGAAACATTGGTTCCCTTCCTTATCTCAAAAATCAAGACTTTGGGTACGGCAGCTTGTCCTCCCTATCACATCGCATTCGTTATCGGCGGTACCTCTGCCGAAAAGAACTTGCTGACTGTGAAACTGGCTTCCACCCACTTCTACGATAACCTACCCACTACCGGCAATGAGTTCGGCCGCGCTTTCCGCGATGTGGAACTGGAGAAGCTGGTACTGGAAGAAGCTCATAAGATTGGCCTCGGTGCCCAGTTCGGCGGCAAGTATCTGGCTCACGACATCCGCATCATCCGCCTGCCGCGTCACGGTGCGTCCTGTCCCGTGGGTCTGGGTGTTTCCTGCTCTGCCGACCGTAACATCAAGTGTAAAATCAATAAAGAAGGTATCTGGATTGAAAAGCTCGACAGCAATCCGGGTGAACTGATTCCCGAAGAACTCCGTAAGGCCGGTGAAGGCGACGTGGTGAAGATTGACTTGAACCAGCCGATGGCCGATATTCTGAAGGAACTGACCAAGTATCCGGTTTCCACCCGTTTGTCTCTGAATGGAACCATTATCGTAGGCCGTGACATCGCACACGCCAAGCTGAAAGAACGTCTGGACCGTGGCGAAGACCTGCCGCAGTACATCAAAGACCATCCCATCTACTACGCCGGTCCTGCCAAGACTCCTCAAGGCATGGCTTGCGGCTCCATGGGCCCGACTACTGCCGGACGTATGGACCCGTATGTAGACCTCTTCCAAAGCCACGGCGGCAGCATGATTATGCTTGCCAAAGGTAACCGCAGCCAGCAAGTGACAGATGCCTGCCAAAAGTATGGCGGTTTCTACTTGGGCTCTATCGGTGGTCCTGCCGCTATCTTGGCACAGAACAACATCAAGAGCATTGAGTGCGTGGAATATCCCGAACTCGGTATGGAAGCTATCTGGAAGATTGAGGTGGAGAACTTCCCTGCATTCATCTTGGTGGACGATAAGGGCAACGACTTCTTCAAGCAACTGAAGCCCTGGAATTGCAGCAAGTAAAACAGAAGCCTTTTAGAAAGGCATAATATAAGGAAAGCCGTAACGGAGAAAATCTTGTTACGGCTTTTTTGTTTTGTAGAGGAAAACAAAGTGTTTCGCGGCATAGAACACTCTGTTTCATCAAGCAAAACAAACTGTTCCTTTATGTTGAAACAAATTGTTTCTTCCTATTGAAACAAACTGTTCTTTCATGTTGGAACAAAGTGTTCTTCCCTATTGGAACACTCTGTTCTGCCTTGATAAAACAGATTGTTCTCTATAGGAGAATAAAACTGAAACTCGTTTGTTGTCGTATTTTTGTTACATTCTCCTTCTCATTTCTCAGTTAACTTCTTTATCTTTAGCCCTCCAAACAACCAATTTAATAAAACATGGAACTGACTCTTACACGACAAACTCCGGCACAACACATCGTATGGCTGGATGTGGTACGCCTTGTTGCAATGTTTACAGTAGTTTGCTGCCATTGCACAGACCCTTTTAACTTCTATCCGGGCACATCGCCCGACATTGTTGACATCAAGTTCTGGGGAGCTGTCTACGGTGCGGCGCTCCGTCCTTGCGTACCGCTTTTTGTAATGATTACCGGTGCATTGCTGTTGCCGGTACGGGGTGACGCCTCGGCATTCTACAAGAAACGTATCCCCCGCGTATTCTTTCCTTTCCTCATCTGGTCTGTGATTTACAATCTGTTCCCCTGGATAACGGGACTGCTGGGAGTGGAGCCGAAAGTGATTCTGGATTTCTTCCCTTATTCGGGTGAGGAAGTGATGCGCCAGTCTCTGGCAGTGAGCCTGGGATATATTGCAGAAATGCCTTTTAATTTCTCTCTATTGGATGTACACATGTGGTATATCTATCTGCTGATAGGGCTTTATCTCTATCTTCCGATATTCTCGGCATGGGTGGAGAAGGCCTCGGAACGTGCCAAACTATGGTTTCTTGCAGCATGGGGAGTGACACTGCTGCTGCCTTATTATACCGAGTTTGCCGCTCCGTACCTTTGAGGGACTTGCTCGTGGAACTCGTTCGGTATGCTGTATTACTTTGCCGGTTTTAACGGCTACCTATTGTTGGGCCATTATCTGAGGAACCATAACTGGACGGGCCGGCAACTCTGTGGCATCGGCATTCCCATGTTTGCCATTGGCTATGCCGTAACATTCCTTGGTTTCCGTCGTATGACCTCCTTGCCGGATTTTACGGATGAGATGCTCGAACTCTTCTTCACCTACTGTTCGCTGAATGTAGTAATGATGACCATCCCCGTGTTTATGCTTTGCAAGCGGGCCAATTTCCGTTCGGAGCGCATCAAGAAAGCATTGGCAAACTTGACGCTCTGTGGTTTTGGAGTCTATATGATACACTATTTCTTTACCGGACCGAGCGTAGTCCTGATGCGTGCTATCCATGTTCCTATCTATCTTCAGATACCTTGTGCCGCAGTCGTCGCTTTCTGTACTTCCTGGTTTCTGGTGGCAATGGCATACCGTTGTTTCGGGAAGCGGACCAAGTGGGTGCTGGGGTAGTTTGGATGAAAGATTGTTTATCTTTAAAGGAGGAGATTTAGGGCTTATTATCTCCTCCAGATTCTCCACATATAGTAAGCGCAGTGCGTGAATGCGAAAACAAACGAGATAATCAGCAGCACTTTGCTTTCTCCCCATCCCACAGTCTGTTGGTGCCACAGTCCGGTGATGACACAAAGAACGGCAAGGATAAGTCCAATCATGTTCAAGGTCACCTGCCCGTGGCGGGTGTCGCCTCCATGCTCCAGCTTACTGTGCTTCATGCCGTAGCCCACGTAGATGTCCAGACCGATGAGCATCCACAGCACCAGGCGTATCCATGTATCGGCAGGAAGGAACAACATCATGCAAAGGCAAGTAAGAATACCCAGTATGGGGATAAGTGGAACAAGTGGGGTTTTAAAGGAACGGGGCACGTCAGGCATGGTTCTGCGTACTACCAGTACAGCGGCACAGACCAGCGTGAAGGCCATCAGCGTGCCGATGCTTGTCATCTCTCCGGCCAGCCGTGCGGGTACAAAAGCTGCCAGCAGGCCCACAAGTACCATGAAGAGCAGGTTGCTGCGTGCCGGAGTACGGAACTTTTCGTTGATATGCGAGAAGAAAGGAGGCAGCAGCCCGTCGTGGCTCATGCTCAGGAATACGCGGCTCTGTCCCAGCAGCGTCACCATGATGACGGAGCAATATCCGAACAGAATGGACAGCACGATGGCACGGTTCAGCCAGGGATAGTCCGGCTGGATGATACCTGCCGCATCAGCCTGCCCCATGTGCTCTATGGCTATGGCAACGGGAGCAATGCCTTGCTGTCCGCTGAAGGCGGTGTAGTGTGCCACTCCCGTCATGACGTGGGCAAAAACCATATAGAGCACAGTGCATACCAGCAGGGAGACCAGAATGCCGATAGGCATGTTCCGTTTCGGGTTCTTCGTCTCTTGGGCAGCTGTGCTCACGGCGTCGAACCCGAGGAAGGCGAAGAATACGATGGCCGCCCCTCGCAGGATGCCGGAGAAGCCATATTCGCCCAGCACGCCCGTATTGGCAGGGATGTAAGGTGTATAGTTGTCGGTATTGATGTATTTCCAGCCGAGTATGACAAAAATCAGTATGACGGAAACCTTCAGGAATACAATGAAGCCGTTGAAGATGGAGCTGCCTTCCGTACCCCGTATCAGGAAGAGGCTCATCAGCACGACGATAAGGAAGGCGGGGATATTTACGACTCCACCATCCCAGGGACAGGCGGTGAGGGCTTGCGGTAGATGTATGTCCAGTCCCTCGAGAAAGACGACCAGATAGCGGCTCCAGCTGATGCTTACCGTGGTTGCGGCTACGGTGTATTCCAGTACCAGGTCCCACCCGATAATCCAGGCGATGAGTTCGCCCATCGTGGCATACGAGTAGGTGTATGCGCTGCCGGCTACGGGTATCATGGATGCAAATTCCGCATAACATAGTCCGGCGAAGCAGCATCCCAGTGCGGCAATGGCAAAGGACAGTGTGATGGCCGGTCCCGTATAGCCTGCCGCCACCGTTCCGGTGATGGAGAATAGACCCGCTCCGATGATGACTCCCACGCCCAGGGCAACAAGGCTCCACGGACCAAGTACACGTTTCAATGTTTTCTTTCCGGAGGCATTAGCCTCCGCTTGCAGTGCCTCGAATGGCTTTCTGATGAATAATCCCATTGTGCTTCAATTCTGATAAACCGGGCGCAAAGGTACGGATTATATTGCTTATTCCATATAGCGCGCTACTTTTCCACTGATTTGCAGTAGGGAGATTTCACATAATTTGGTATCATATTCCGCGGAGAGAATACGTTCTTCTGCATCCAGCAGACTCTTTTGGGCTTCGCGCATCTCGATTCCCGAGAGGTTGCCCAGCATATATCGTTCCATGGCAATCTCGTGGTTCTCCTTGGCAGCCACAAGGTTCTGGCGTTCCAGGTTCAGCATTTGCAGGTTGTTTTGGTAGGCCTGCCATAGGTTGCTGAGGTCGGCGCGCAGGGCTTGCTCCAGTTGCTCCCGTTCCAGGCGAGCGTTCTGCACGGCAATGCGGGCATTCTTGCGTTCGCGGCGCCGGTTGCCGTCGAACAGATTGAAGCCGACCGTGACGCCGAAGTTCAGACCGAGGTTGCTGCGGCGGCTGTTGGCAGAGATGTCATACTTGTTGAGGGTGTAGCCGTATCCGCCGTTCATCTTCACGTATGGGTAGTCGCGCGAGCAGACTTTCTTGTAGTCCAGACGGGCCAGGGTATTGTTCTGTTCGGCACGTAGCAGTGAGGCGTTGATGGTGAGGGTGGCGTTCCACAGCTCCTCGAAGTTCAGGGAGGCGGTCACGTTGATGAGGCTGTCTTGTATGATAAACGGCTGGTCTACATCTTTGTTTGCCATGAGTTCGTTCAGCTGGATACGTGAGGTGTGCAGCAGTTCCTGCTGTTTCATGTATTGGGCACTGTCGGCATTGAAGTCCACTTTGGCCTGCTGGTAGTCCAGGCGCGAGAAGTTACCGATGTGGTAACGCTCTTCCACAATGCGCAGGCGCTCTTTGGATAGCGATACGGCATAACGGAAGTTCTTCAAGCGGATTTTCTGCTGCACATAGTTATAGTATTCGGCGGCTATGTTGGCTATCAGGTCCTCGATGGCGATGCGCGTATTGGTCTCGCCTTGGCGTTCCAGCTCCTTGAGCCGTTGGTAGTTGGCGGTAATGTTGAAACCGTCGAAGATGGTCCAGTTCAGGTTGATGCCTGCATCGAGAGTTTGGTCAAACACTCCGTTGTCCTTGGTTGTCTCTCCGGTGGCTCGGGCTTTGGTCTCGGTATTGTCTATGGTTCCCTTGTAGCCGGCGGAGAGGTCCAGTGTGGGCAGGTAGCCCGCATTGCCCAGTGTGGCGTTGTTCTTGCTGACCTGCTCTTCATTGCGGACAATGCGCAGGGAGTAGTTGTTCAGCAATCCCTGCTCCAGGCAGGACTTCAAGGTGTAGGTAGGCGCAGGCTGTGCATAAAGGTCCAGCGCTGTGCAGGCAGTGGCTATGAAAATTAAAACAATGCGTTTCATTCGGTCTTCAGTTTACTTCGGTTCGTTGATACATAACTATATATGGCAGGCACGATGTACATCGTCAGCAGTGTGGAGATGAGCATGCCGCCTACGACGGCAGTACCCATGGCGATGCGCTGGTTGCAGCCTTCGCCGGTGGCGTAGGCAAGCGGTATCAATCCCAGGATGGTGGAGGCACTCGTCATCAGGATGGGGCGCAGACGTTGCAGGGAGGCGTCCTTGATGGCTCGCATCTTGTCTTCACCCGCTTCCTGCTTCTGATTGGCAAATTCCACAATCAGGATACCGTTCTTTGCCACTAGACCAATCAGCATGATAATACCAATCTGGCTGAATATATTCATCGTAATCCCCCCGAAATACATGAACACCAGTGCGCCGGCAATGGCGAGAGGCACCGTCAACATGATAATCAGCGGGTCCTTGAAGCTTTCGAACTGGGCGGCCAGAATCAGGTAAATCAGCACGATGGCCAGAATGAAGGCGAACATCAGACTGGAGGAACTCTCCCTATACTCTTTGGAGTCTCCGGTCAGTGCGGTGCGGAAGGTCTCGTCCAGCGTCTCCTTGGCAATCTTGTCCATTTCATCCAGACCTTGTCCGATGGTCTTGCCGTCCGCCAGTCCCGCGGAGATGGTGGCAGAAACGAAACGGTTGTAACGGTACAGTTTCGGAGGTGCGATGCCGCCGGTAAGCTCAATCAGGTTGTCCAGCTGTACCATGTTCCCGTTGTCGCTTCGGATATAGATGCCTTTCAGGTCGGCGGGCTTGTTGCGTTGCTGGCGGTTGATTTCGCCTAATATCTCGTATTGCTTTCCGTTCATGTAGAAGTAGCCCATGCGCTGTCCGCTCAAGCCGTATTGCAGGGTTTGGGCAATGTTCTTGGTGCTTACGCCCATGATGCTCGCCTTGTCACGGTTGATGTTGATGCGCGCTTCAGGCTTGCTGAACTTCAGGTTTACGTCTGCCATCTGGAATACCGGATTTTCGTAGACCTTCGTCATGAACTTGGGGAGCACCTCCTGCAATTTCTCGATATTGGTTGCCTGCAATACATACTGCACGGGCATACCGCCGCGCCGTCCTCCGAATGAGGAGGACTGCTGTACGAAAGAGCGTGCCATGGTCTTTTTCTGCACTGCCTTCGACAACTTTTCGGCAACTTCCATCTGGGTATAGTCACGGTCTTTCATGTCTTTCAGTGTGATACGTACGTTACCGCTACCACTGGACACACGCGCTGTTACCGCTTCTGCATCCGGGATAATGGAGTCCACCAGATGATTGATGTCTTCGGTATAGTCGCGGATATATTCGTAAGTCACTCCTTCGGCACCCATTGTATTGATACTGATTTGCGAACGGTCCTCCAATGGCGCCATTTCAGCCGGGATAGTATTCCAAAGGACTCCGATAAGCAGGATGGTGACGATGGTGAAGGGCAGGGCAATCCAGCGCCGTTTCAGGAAGGCGGCCAGTGACTGGCTGTATACCCGGTTCATCCCTTCGAAGAAAGGTTCGGTCTTGCGATAGAACCAGCTCTGCTGTTCCCTTTTGATTAAAAGTTTGGTGGCAAGCATCGGCGTAAAAGTCAATGCGGCGAAGGAGGAGATAATCACCGAACCGGAGACCACGATACTGAATTCGCGGAACAGTCGTCCTGTCGTACCGTCCATGAATACAATAGGGAAGAATACCGCCACCAGCGTAATGGTAGTGGAGATGACGGCAAAGAAAATCTCCTTGGCTCCTTCTATGCCGGCTTCTTTCGGTGGCATCCCTTTCTCGATGCGGACATAAATGTTCTCCGTCATCACGATGGCGTCGTCCACCACCAAGCCCACGGCAAGCACCACGGCAAGCATGGAGAGCACATTGATGGAGAAACCGGCCAGATACATGACGAAGAAAGCTCCAATCAGCGAAACGGGGATTACAATACATGGCACAAGCGTCACACGCCAATCGCGCAAGAAGAGGAAAATGATGATGATAACCAGTACAAAGGCCTCATACACCGTCTGCTTCACCTCGTCGATAGAAGCGCGGATAAACTTGGTATTGTCAAAACCGTAGTTGTAATGAACATCTTCGGGAAGGTCTTTCTTCATCTTCTCCATGCGGTCATATACGGCGTTGGCTATTTCAATGTGGTTGGCACCCGGCTGTGGAATTACTACGACACCTACCATGGGCACACCGTTCATCTTCATATAACTTTTGATGTCGGCTGGTCCCAGTTCGGCACGTCCAATGTCGCTGAAGCGGACAATACGGTTACCGTCTTCCTTCAGGATAAGATTGTTGAACTCTTCGGCTGTATGCATCAGACCCAACGTACGGATGGTGAGCTCGGTAGTGTTTCCTTCGATACTTCCGGAAGGGAGCTCTACGTTTTCGTTATCCACCGCATTCTTTACATCCAGGGGAGTGATTCCATAGCCGGACATCTTGATGGGGTCCAGCCAAAGCCGCATGGAATAGCGCTTTTCTCCCCAGATACTTACACTACTTACATCTGAAATAGTCTGAAGCTGCTCCTTGACAGTCAGGTCGGCTATTTCACTGAGCTCCAGTAGGGAACGTTTGTCACTTTGGAGGGCAACCATCAGGATAGGGGTGGCGTCCGCATCGGCTTTTGATACGGTAGGCGGGTCACAGTCACGAGGCAGATAGCGCTGTGCACGCGACACTTTATCACGTACGTCGTTGGCGGCGGTTTCCAGGTCAACGGAAAGCTCAAACTCTACTGTAATGCGTGATGAGCCTTGCTGGCTGACACTGGAGAGGGAGCGTATGCCGGGAATACCGTTGATGTTCTGCTCCAGAGGCTCCGTTATCTGGTTCTCGATGACATCGGCGTTGGCACCCGGATAGGAGCAGGATACTGATATGATAGGATTGTCTACAGACGGGTACTCGCGTACACCCAGATAATTGTAGCCGATGAAGCCAAACAGCAGGATTATCAGGGTAAGTACTGTCGAGAGTACCGGTCGCCGTATACTTAATTCGGATATATTCATTCTTTACAATTGATAATTAACGGTTGATAATTGACAGTTGTCAATTGATATTGTCCAGTGTTACCGGTAGTCCGGTACGGAGTTGCAGGGTTCCCGAGGTGATGATGGTATCTCCTGCCTGCAAGCCTTGCAATACTTGTACTTCCGCTTCCGTACGGATTCCCGTAGTAATCTCTACCGGCTGGGCTTTTCCCGACTTATAGAGGAATATCTTGTCTTTTCCCATTTCCGGTACAATGGCTTCGGACGGTACGGCAAGGGCGTCCTGAATTTCATCCTTGTTCAGCTTGATGCTGGCATAGCGGCCCGGAAGCACAGCTCCGTTGGCATTGGGATAAAGTGCACGGATTGTCAGGGTATGGGTAGTAGGGTCTATCTTTGATTCGCGTGCATAAACCGTGGCGTGGAAGGTATTTAGCTTTCCTTCGAGAGTGAAGTCCAGTCCGGCGCCGGTCTTTACGTCATTGGCATACCGCTCGGGTACGGCAAATTCCACCTTCAACGGCGAAATCTTGGTGAGTTTGGCTACAATGGTTGTAGGGGAAGCGTAAGTACCCACACTGACTTGGCGCAGACCGATGACACCGTCGAAAGGAGCACGCAGCTCAGTTTGTGCGATGTTCGATTCTATCAGGTCAATGTCGGCATTCAGGGTGGCCAGCTCGGTCTTTACTTGTTCGTAGGCTTCTTTACTGACCGCATCCCTTTCCAGCAGGGCGTTCTGGCGAAACACGCGGTCTTCTGCCAACTTTAATTGGGAGACGAGGCGTTGCAATTGTGCTTGCAGCGGCCGGTCATTAACTTTGGCAAGTAATTGTCCTTTCTTGACGAAGCTGCCTTCTTCAAAATTTATCTCTATGATTTTGCCGGATGTCTCGAAAGAAAGGTCCACTTCCTCATCCGGCAGCAGGCTGCCGCTGATTTGTATTTCATCCTTCAGCAGTTGCGGTTTGATTATTTTTGCGTTTACGTTTAGAATTTTCTTACCGCTACGTTGACCGGTCATCACCTTGTCTGCAGCGGCTAATTCTTCATTCTCTTTAGGTAATTGGGAGTAGATTCCTCCTCCAATCAGTCCGGCACCAATCACGATAATGATGCCCCATTTAACTCTCTTATTCATGTTGTAGTATTAGTAGTAATAAAATCAGCCTTAGATTAGACTACGGGAAAAGAGAATAGTTTAAAAGATAAAGAGTTAAAAAGTGTAAGAATATGGATTGGAAAGGTGATAAAATGACAAATCAGTAAGCAGCCCGGTATTTTCCCTCCTCCTTGTCCTCCAGCATGTTCAGATAAGAAGCGTAACGGGATTCGCTGATATAGTGCTTCTCGACAGCCTCGCGTACAGCGCATCCGGGTTCGTGGCGGTGGGTACAGTTGCCGTAACGGCAGTCGGCAGATACCTTGAATATTTCCGGGAAGTAGTGGCCTATCTCTTCTTCTTCCATATCGAATGTTCCGAAACCTTTGATGCCCGGAGTGTCAATGATATATCCGTTGCCCGGAACCGGGAACATTTCTGAGAAGGTAGTGGTGTGCATACCTTTATTATGATAGGCGGATATCTCTCCGGTTTTAATCTCTATATCGGGCAGTATTGCCTTGATGAGTGTCGATTTCCCTACTCCGGAATGTCCGGAAAAGAGGGTTATGCGTCCTTTGAGTTCTTTCTCGATAGTGTCGATGCCTTCCCCTTTTCTGGCAGAAACCTTGAAACAAGGATAGCCGATGGTGGTGTAAAGGTTGATGAGACTGTCCAGATAGTGCAGTTCCTCTTCATTGTAGGCATCCACTTTGTTGAATATAATCTTGACGGGAACACGGTATGCCTCGGCAGAGGCGAGAAAACGGTCTATAAAGGTAGTGGAGGTCTCGGGATAGTTCACCGTCACTATGAGCATGCACTGGTCGAGGTTGGCAGCAAGAATGTGCGATTGCTTGGAAAGGTTGGAGGCGCGGCGGATGATGTAATTCTTCCGGTCCTCTATCTCGCTGATAAAGGCCGTACCTTCTTGGTTCAGTATGATGTTCACATAATCGCCTACAGCCACGGGATTAGTGCTTCGTATGCCTTTCAGCCGGAAGTTCCCTTTGATTTTACATTCAATCTCCCTTCCGTCGTCAGTCCGTACCAAGTACCAACTTCCGGTGTTTTTTATAACGAGTCCCCTCAAAATAATTGAAAGTTGAAAGTTGAAAGTTGAAAATGGAAGGTTGAAAGGCTTCTATACTTGGTATATCGGTTTATTTTCAACTTTCCATTTTCCGTTTTCAACTTAATTAAACGGTCATGATTTCTTTATCCTTTGCAGCCAGCATGTCATCAATCTGCTTGATGAACTTGTCGTGAATCTTCTGCAGCTTTTCTTCACCGCCTTTCTGGGCGTCTTCGGCCAGTCCGTCCTTTACGGATTTCTTCAAGGCGTCGATGGCATCACGGCGTGCATTACGTACACTTACCTTGGCAGTTTCTCCTTCTCCCTTACACTGTTTGGCAAGTTGTTTACGGCGTTCTTCCGTCAGTGGCGGGATGCCGATACGGATAATCTCACCATTGTTTTCGGGCATGATGCCGAGACTGGAGTCAATGATGGCCTTTTCAATGACGCGGAACATGCTCTTATCCCATGGCTTGATGGCAATGCTGCGTGCGTCCGGAGTGGTTACGGCTGCCACATTGTTGATAGGAACCATACTTCCATAAGAATCCACACGGATACCGTCCAGCAAACGGATATCGGCTTTTCCGGCGCGGATATGAGCCAGTGCCTCGTCCAGATACATGATGGCCATGTCCATACTTTCTTGCGCTTCGTCTAAGATGTCTTTTACGTCTCTCATATTATTTTCGTTTTGAAATAGCTTTGATTTGAAACTTTGCAAATATAATTATTAAATTGAAAATTGAGAATTAAGAATTAAATAACATTCATTTTTTATTCTCCATTTTCCATTCAATTGTGCACCAGTGTACCGATTTCTTCTCCTTGCATCACTTTTTTCAGATTACCCACTGTGTCCATGTCAAAAACGATGATGGGCAGGTTATTCTCTTTGCACATGCAGGTGGCAGTGAGGTCCATCACTTTCAGACCGCGCTTCAGCACTTCGTCGTAGGTGATGTCGTGGAACTTCGTGGCTGTCGGGTCCTTCTCCGGGTCGGCGGTATAGATACCGTCCACACGGGTACCTTTCAGCATGACATCCGCCTCAATCTCGATGCCGCGCAGACTGGAACCGGTATCGGTAGTGAAGAACGGATTGCCTGTACCGGCGGACATGATGACTACTTCGCCTGCTTCCATACATTCGATGGCACGCCATTTATTGTAGAATTCACCGATGGGTTCCATACGTACGGCAGTCAGCACGTGGGCCTTCACGCCGGCAGCTACCAGAGCCGAACTGAGTGCAAGGCTGTTGATGACGGTTGCCAGCATTCCCATCTGGTCGCCTTTCACACGGTCGAACCCTTTGTTGGCACCGCTCAATCCGCGGAAAATGTTTCCACCGCCTATCACGATGCCTATTTGTACTCCCAATTCGTGGATTTCTTTGATTTGAGCTGCGTACTCGGCAAGGCGTTTCTCGTCGATGCCGTATTGCTTTTCACCCATCAGGCTCTCGCCGCTGAGTTTCAATAAGATTCTTTTATAGGTTGCCATAATATATAGTTTTGTTATATTGCTTTGCAGCAAAGATAAAGAATTAAACTGAAAAGTGCAGCAGAATGTGGTAGGATAGTTGCCTAACGCACAGTCTTTAGGAACTCGTCCATGCTGTGATATAACGGAACGCCATAGCGGTTGCAAGTAATCCGCACATTGTCGTAGCGGTAGAAACCGGGTTCACAGATAACGTGCAGTTTGCCCGAACGCATGTGCAGTCCCATCTCCAGCAGGGTGATGGGGGACTTGCTGCTTGCCAGGATATTCATGATTATCAGGTCGGCTTTTTCCAGATGTTCCAGTTCCCAGTTCACTTGATGTTCAAAGTCGGACATTTCGCCGCTGAGTCCCTTGTCCCTTCGGGGATTGTATAGGATGTATTTACCTTGGGGGCGTGCGCGGAACCAGTCGCAGGTTGCCTTTTGCCAGTCTATGCTTTTGCCCATGTCGATGGTGCCTGCCAGGAAAATTCTGGTGTATTCGGCTTCGTTCACTTCGGCTTTGCCTTCATCCGGGTGGAGTACTATAACCTCGGACTGAGCCTGCAGCCCGATAGGAAACAACAGCAGTAAAAGCAGGTAGAGACTTTTCTTCATGGTTGGTGATGGTTTTATAGGATTAGTTTCTTTTCTTGCTTCTTATCGGGAGTCTTGGGAACAGTTTCCTGAAACGGACCAGTTGGCTTGTAATATTGCCTCCTGCGATGACGAACGTTACGGCTACGATAATCATCACCAGTCCGAAGCTTTCTCTGACTGTCAGGCTTTCTCCAAAGACGGCTATTCCGAAGAAGATGGCTGTCACGGGCTCCAATGCGCCGAGAATGGCGGTCGGGGTGGAGCCGATATATTGGATGGCACCGGTAGTGCAGAGGAAGGATATGGCGGTGGGGAAGACAGCCAATGCAAGCAGATTGGCCCACAGATACCACTGGTCCGGTGTGTTCAGTACGCCGGAATAGAGCAGGCGTGCCACAAAAAGCGATAGGCCGAAGAGAAGGACATAGAAGGTGACTTTAAGCGTAGCCACATTTTTCAACGATGTCTGGTTGATGCCCACGATGTATATGGCATAGGAAAGGGAAGACGCGAAAACCAGCAGTGTCCCTATCAGGCTCAGTGTGCTGCCGTCCTCGCTCTTGTAGAGCAGTCCGATACCTCCCAGTGCAAGCAGCATGCAGACGATGGTTTGCAGTGCCAGCTTCTCTTTGAAAACCATGGCCATAATAAGCGCCACCATGATGGGATAGACGAACAGCAGTGTAGACGCTATGCCGGCGGCCATGTAGTTATAGCTCAGGAAAAGCGTCAGTGAGGAGAGGGCCACGAGCAATCCCATGATGATGAGCGGAAATGTTTCTTTCCGCTGTATCTTGAATGACCGCCCTCTCGCCTTTATCATAATGCCCAGCAACGGGATGGCGAAGAGGTATCTGAAAAAAAGTACCGAGTCCGGGTCCATGCCGGCCTTGTACAACGGGAGGGCAAACAGTGGATTCATGCCGTAGGAGGCTGCGGCGATGGAACCTAAAATATATCCTTTGGCTTTTGCGTTCATATCTTTATCTGTAAATTAGCGCGCAAAGGTAGATATTTACTTTGATTTCCTCCTTCTTTTCTGTATGAAAACCGTATGAATTCTACACTTATGCCTTCAGTGTGTAGTCGCCGGCTTCTTTCGTCACTACTTTCTGCAGTTCTTCGAGCGTCTTTTCACCGTCCGAAAACTCTACGGTGGCTACCGGAGGGTTCAGGGTTACGGTGGCGTGTATGCCTTCCATACTGTTCAATGCTTTCTCTACATGCATGCGGCAATGGTTGCACATCATGCCTTCTACTTTGAATTCTTTCTTCATGATTGTTTCTGTTGGCGGTTCAACTTCTTTGTTTTCTTCTCCTTCATGTATTCTTTTCCGTTTCAGCAGCAGGCTGTTGCTCACCACACTGACACTGCTGAATGCCATGGCCGCACCGGCTATCATCGGGTTCAGCAGGAAGCCGTTGATGGGATAGAGTATTCCGGCCGCAATGGGTACACCTATTATATTATATATAAATGCCCAGAAGAGATTCTGCCGGATGGTCCGGACGGTGAGACGCGACAGACAGAGAGCTTCCGGTATCTTAGCCAGGTCGGAAGAGATGATGGTCATTTTGGCTACATCCATGGCGATGTCGCTGCCTCCACCCATGGCGATGCTTAAGTCGGCTTGGGCAAGGGCGGCGCTGTCGTTGATGCCGTCGCCCACCATGGCAACCTTCCGGCCTTCTGCCTGCAACCGGCTGACGAAGGCAGCCTTGTCCTGCGGCAATACACTGGCCTGGTAGTGGGCGATGCCTGCTTTGCGGGCAATCTCACGGGCGGTGGCCTCATTGTCTCCGGTCAGCATGTGGACTTCGATGCCGGCGGCGCGCAGCTCGCTGACAGCGCGGATGGAAGTTTCTTTTATCCGGTCTGTAATTCCGGCTATTGCCAGCACGTTTTCTTCATCGGCAAACCAGATGACGGTCTGTGCTTCCGATGTCAGTCGGGTTGCCTCTTCCTGCAGGGAGGGGGGGATGGCGATATGGTTTTCTTCCAGCAGTTTCCGGTTCCCGGCGAGGTAGGTCCGGCCTTGTGCCCGTCCTTTCACGCCTTTTCCGGTGATGCTTTCAAAGTCTTGAATGTCTATGGAGGCCGACTCCTTGAGGTGGTTCACCACGGCTTCTGCCAACGGATGTTCCGAGAGCTTCTCCAGACTATAGAAAATGTCCGACAGCGCATTGCCTGCAGTGGCGCCAGTACCGGGCGTCATTGCCTGCGTATTCCATATCAGCTTGCTGACTACCGGTTTTCCTTCAGTCACCGTTCCGGTCTTGTCGAGTACCACGGTGTCTATCTTCTTGGCAATCTCCAGGCTTTCGGCATCTTTTATCAGAATGCCCCTTTCGGCGCCCTTGCCGATGCCTACCATGATGGCGGTAGGAGTAGCCAGTCCCAGTGCACACGGGCAGGCGATGATGACCACCGTGACAAATGCCAGCAATCCGTGGGTGAATCCGCTGGTTCCGTCCAGTAGCATCCATGCGATGAAGGCAAGCACTGCGATGCCTATAATGGTAGGCACGAATATCCCGGCTATCTTGTCCACCAGCTGCTGCACCGGTGCCTTGCTTCCTTGCGCGTCCTGCACCATGTGTATAATCTTCGCCAGCAGTGTATCCGTGCCGATTTTCTCTGCCCGGAAGCGGAAACTTCCCTTCTGGTTGATGGTACCTGCAAAGACCTTGGCGTCTTTGTGCTTGGATACTGCTACCGGTTCGCCGCTCAGCATACTTTCGTCTACGTAGGAGCTACCTTCCGTCACGATGCCATCCACGGCAATCCGTTCTCCGGGCTTCACTAGGACGATGTCTCCGGGGCGAATCTGCTCGATAGGGATAACGCGCTCAAAGGAAGAGTGAGGGACAGCGTGTCCTTCATCCACAATGATGGTCACAGTCTTGGGTTGGAGCCCCATCAGTTTCTTGATGGCGGTTGAGGTGTTTCCTTTCGCTTTTTCTTCCAGCAGGCGGCCCAGCAGGATAAAGGCTATGATGACACTTGCCGCCTCAAAATATACATGCGGATGGATGCCTCTGGATAGCCAGAAGTCCGGAAATAGCATGTTGAACAGGCTGAACAGATAGGCGGTCCCCGTACTGATGGCTACCAGTGTGTCCATATTGGCGCTGCCATGCTGCAATTGTTTCCAGGCGCTGGTGAAGAATCCCCGCCCCAGCCAGAATACGACGGGAGTGGACAACGCCCACATGATGGGATTGGCATGGGGCATATCCATGAAGAACATGCCTATGATGACAACGGGCATAGACAAGATGATGGCCCAGGTTGTGCGGAATTTCAATGCGCTGAATTTCTTGTTGTGGGCCTCTTCCGCCTCTTCGAGCGTGTTGCCGTCCTGGTTTATCAACAAGTCATATCCGGCCGCCTGCACAGCCTGCTGCAAAGTCTCGGAAGAACAGCTCGTAGGGTCATATTCCACGGTTGCCGTTGCCGAAGCGTAGTTTACGACCGCTTTCTTGACACCTGACTGATGGTTCAGCGTCTTTTCTACCCGTGCGGAGCATGAGGCGCAACTCATTCCCAATACGGGAAATGTCTCTTGAACTATATTCTTTTCTGCCATAACAATTTTGTATAAGTCATTACTCTTGCTATGAGTGACTTGGTTCCAAATGCAAATACCGTCAGTCTCATTCCGAGATACCGTTGGTTTCACTACTTGAAACCGATGGTGCCAAAAGTTGAAACTTGTTTGGCACCGTATACTGGCTACCTGACGCCTTGTTCTGGAGGGTGGAATCCATATTTTATATCAGTCATAGCGATACAAAGATAATGCTTTTTCCCTTGAAATTGTTCATAGCCTACCCCTCACGCCAAGCAGGTTCCTTCTTGCTGGGAAATGCCCGTCGGATGACTTCCCGGCTCAAGCCTGTCTGCACCACTCCCCGCATCAGCAGGTAAGTGAGGAAGGCAAGCCATAGAGCATGGTTTGCCAGGACGGGATGCAGCCCATAATATAAGATAAAAAAGCTGACAGCTGCCGCTGCCATGGAGAGGAGCATTCCTCGCGTGGCGGTGGCGCCGATGAAGATGCCGTCCCAGATGAAGGCGGCTATCCCGACGGCGGGCACGGCAAGCGCCCAATAAAAATAGGTGTCGGCAACAGCTATCACTTCTTTGTCATCCGTCAATAGTCCGAGGAAGGCATTGCCTCCCAGCGCATAAACCAATGTAAAGAGAACCGCTATCACCGCTCCCCATCCGAAGAGGTGCCGGACGGTGTCTGTAAAGGCTTCCCGGTTGCGTGCGCCTATGTATCTGCCGCTTAAGGCTTCGCCAGCGTAGGCAAGGCCGTCCATTACATACGAGAATAAGGTGAAGAGCTGCATCAGCAGCGTGTTGACCGCCAGAATAATCTCTCCCTGCGAAGCTCCCGCCGAAGTGAAGAACAACGTGACTGCCACCAGGCAAAGGGTACGCAGAAAAATGTCCCTATTCACTTGGAAGAACCGGAACATCGCCCCTTTCTCCCAGATACCTGCCCCTTCTCCCCCTTTAATTTTTAATTTATAATTTTTAATTTCCCAGAATCTTTTCAGCCTGCCGTAGTTGTGCATCCAAAGGACAATGCCCATCAGGAAGCCAGCATACTGGGCAATCAACGTCCCCAAAGCTACTCCTTCTACTTTCATCCCACACAGATAAACCAGTCCGAGGCTGGCAATGATATTGACCACATTCTGTGTGATGGCTATATACATGGGGATACGCGAATTCTGCATACCGATGAACCATCCCGTCAGTCCATATAGCCCCAGCATGGCAGGGGCACCCCAGATGCAGATATGGAAATAAAGCGTTGCCATCTCTCTGACTTCGTCCGTGGGATGGATGAGAAGAAAGGCTCCCTGCTTGATAGGCGTTTGCAGCAGGATGAGGCAGAATGCGACTGCCACGCCTATGCCCACAGAACGCAACAGCAGGCAGACTACCTCCGGCAAATTCCGCTTGCCGAATGCTTGCGAGGTCATTCCGCTGGTACCCATCCTCAGAAAGCCGAATATCCAGTAGATGATATTGAACAGCATGCCACCCACGGCAATGGCGCCTATGTAGGCGGGCGAACCCAGATGGCCGACGATGGCTACATCAATCAGGCCGAGCAGCGGCACGGTGATGTTCGATACGATGGAAGGTAAGGCTATTTGCAGTATTTGTCTGTCTCTGGGCTTCATTTATATTATTTAATTCATTAAGGTCGGCAAAGTTAACTATTTTTCTACTTTCAACTATTGATGGTTACCGTAAAAATGCGTAGTTTTGTAGGTAGATTTCTATGAGACTGATTGGGCTGTTAAACTATATATATACACTAAAAATGAAAACCTTAACGTTGCTTTTCTCCTTGTTCTTGATGTGTCCGCTGTCTGTCTGGGGACAGTCGGCAGATGAGTTGCTTTCGAAAGTGTCCGATGCACTTTCCGAGGGTAAAGATGACTATGCGGTGAGTTTGTTTCGCCAGGCGGCAAATGCCGGTGAGGATAGGACGGAAATGTTCTACTGGACCAATGTGGACAAGAGCAGTGAGGTGGCTCCCCGTCTTGCGGATGTGCTGGCTGTGCACTACAAGGAAATGCGGAATTACGATAAAGCCTACCTCTTCTATAAGGAGTTCTTGCAGCGTCATCCCGAAGACGTACCTGCACTTGTCTCTTGTGCCGAAATGGAGATGATGCGGGGAAAGGAGAAAGATGCCTTGAAAACCTATGAAAAGGTATTGATGCTGGATGCCGACAATCTCCAAGCCAATATTTTCTTAGGAAATTATTATTATCTCCAAGCCGAGAAGGATAAGAAGAAGCTCGAAGAAGACTATAAAAAGATAACTTCCCCCACAAGGATGCAGTATGCACGCTATCGCAACGGATTGTCAGACGTGTTCACCAATAGCTACGGCAAGGCTAAGGCATACCTGCAACGCGTGCTTCAGGTATTCCCCTCCATGGAAGCAGGCAATACGCTGGAAAAGATAAAGAAGATGGAGCTGGAGCTGAAATAGCTGTCCGCATTCCGACTAATAGGAAGGGGCTGTTTGTCTCTTATTTCTCTCCGGTCTCTTTTAATCTCTTCAGATATTCCGAAGGTATGCAGCCGAATTCTTCCTTGAAGCATTGCCGGAAGTAGAACAGATTGTTTATACCTACCTTGAATGCTATTTCCGAAATGTTGTATTTGCCTTCCAGCAGGTATTGCTCGGCGTGTTTCATCCTTATCTTGCGGACATATTCGTTGGTGGAAAGTCCGGTAAGCGCTTTCATCTTGCGGTAGAGGGTGGAATTGCTCATGCACATTTTATCCGAAAGATAGCTGATGTCTATTTTGTCTGAAGAAAGCCGTTCCTCTATCAGCTGGTTTATCTTGTGGATAAACTCGTTGTCCAGCTTGTTGAGCGATTCTGTAATGACAGCCGCTTTATTGCTTATGGCGGCATTGGCGCTGAAATGGTTTGCCAGGTTGCGCCGCGACTGGAGCAGGTTTTCTATACGGCTATGCAGCAGGCTGGCGCTGAACGGTTTGGTGAGGTAGGAGTCGGCACCTACCTGGTAGCCTTCCTCTTTGTCGCGCAGCGAGTCTTTGGCTGTCAGCAGTATAATGGGTATGTGGCTGGTGCGCACGTCTTTTTTCAGCTCACGGCACATCTCGTTTCCGTCCATTACCGGCATCATAATGTCACTGACGATGATGTCAGGTATTTCTTTCAGGGCGCTTTCCTTGCCCAGCTTTCCGTTGGCGGCAGTCTTTACTTCAAAGTGGTCGGAGAAGGATTCGGCTATATAGTCGCAGATGTCCGGATTGTCTTCCACTACCAGCAATATGGGTTTGTCGCTGGATGAAACTTGATTTACTTGTGCCTCTTCTATATGCTGGACGTTGCTTTCCTTTTCCTGCGAATCGGCATGCAGTGCCTGCGGGTAACTGTTGTCGGTAAGCAGGCTGACGTAGAAGGTACTACCTTGATTGGGAGCACTCTCTACGCGGATTTCCCCTTCGTGTAGGGCTACGAGGTTTTTCACCAGAGAAAGTCCGATACCGGTACCCGAAGCCTGGTGTTTGCCGCCTTCCTGGTAATAACGGTCGAATATGTGGGGTAGTGCCTCCGGCTTGATACCGTATCCCGTGTCGCTGACCCGGATTTCCGTATAGTTCACTTCGGCACGTTCCACCTGTCGGATACCGATGCTGATGCTACCCTTTTCCGTGTACTTTAGGGCATTGGATATCAGATTGTCCAGGATGGTCTGGATAATTTCCTTGTCGAAGTATATAGGCATATGCTCTTTCTCCACCACCAGCCGGATATCGACGGCTGGCTTCCGGTTCAGTTCCTTGTACTTCAGGCCTATCTCGCGGATAAGGGGTACGAGGTTGTCCCGGCTCACGCAGAGTTTCTTGTTCTGGGTCTCGGTCTTTCTGAACTCCAATATCTGGTTGATGAGGTTCAGTAGCCGGATGGCACTTTGGTGAATGACGGATATCTTCTGTGCGTCTTTGGTGGATAGTGTATCACTTTTCTGTATGTCTTCCAGCGGACCCAGTATCAGCGTAAGCGGGGTGCGCAGTTCATGGGTGATGTTGGTGTAGAAGCGCAGGCGTTCGTTGTTCAGTTCCTGCTCGTGTTCGTGGCTCTGCTTCTCCAGTTGGTACAGTGCTTCAGCATCCAGTCTTTTCTTGTAGGCATAGAGTATAGAGAAAAGGATGATAAGGGACAGCAGGATATAGAATGACTTTGCCCACCAAGTAAGCCAAAGGGGTGGGGCGATGCGGATGTTCAATGAGGTGGTTGCGTCCGACCATGCTTGGTTGCGCATGCGCGTTTTCACTTGGAACTGGTATTTCCCGGGAGGAAGATTACGAAAGGTGACATTATTGGGGTCTGTAAGCGTATACCAGGAGTTCTCGAGTCCTTTCAGCATATAGGCATATTCCACTTGGTTGACCAGGGCATAGTTCTGGATGTTGAACCGGATACTGAAACTATTCTGTGTATATTTCAGTTGCACGTTCTTCTGTCCGTTTAAGGCAATGGTGCTCTGTCCGTTTTCCGGTTTGTTCAGCGGGTCGGTAATTTCAATGTTGGTGATGAATGCGGGCGGTGATTTGCGTTCCTGCAATACAACTTCCGGGTTGAAGTAGCACGGACCGTTTATAGAGCCGAAGTAAAAGTTGCCGTCTTGTCCGTAGGTTACACTGCCCCGACTGAAGCTTCCCATGGGGAGGTTGTCGTGATAGTCGTAGTTATAGAAAATGTCTTTACTGTCCACAAGACAGCTGATACCTTTGTTGGTGCTCACCCAAATATTTCCTGCCTTGTCCTCACCGATGGCTTGTATGTGGGTGTTAGCCAGTCCGCTTTCACGTTGGTATACTTTGTAGTTTCTGTCTGTCAGGGAGGGGAAGCATACCAAACCTTCACCCGTGGCCACCCACAACCGCTTTCTGCTGTCTTCGTAGAGAGCATTGATGGTATTGGAGGGGAATTTGGCCAGGACGTTGAAGAGCTGGATGCTTTGGAGTTGAGGGTCATAGAGGCCCAGGCCTCCTCCGAAGAATCCTACCCATATTTGGTCTTCGGAATCCTTCAGCACACAGCGGGCCAGATTGTTCTCCAGATTGTAGTGTGCCTTGATTGTCTTGCTGTCACAATCTATAAGATAGACGCCTTCGCTGGTTCCGACCCAAATGTTTCCCTGCTTGTCTTCATGAAAGGAACGTACGTCAGTGCGTGACTTGTCTTCGGAGAAAATCTGCCGGAAGCTTTGGCTCTTGGGATTGTAGTAGGCTATTCCTCCATAAAAAAGTCCGAACCATAATCCTCCCTTCGAGTCGCACAAGGCTGCCTGCACCGTATTGCTTCTGAATTTCTTGTTGTCAGCATTGTATATGGCTATTCGTCTTCCCTTGTTGAATACGTTGATTCCTCCTCCATCGGTTCCTATCCAGAGGTTACCGGCTTTGTCCATACAGACACCGGAGGCTATTTTACTGTTCAGGCTGTTGTTGGTGGATGGAAAAGGAAAATATTTATAAGTGCTGAAGAGTGACGGCTCGCGTTTTATGAAGTTGATGCCGCCTCCCCAGGAACCTGCCCATACATTACCGAAGGAATCTTGGAGCAGGCAACGGATACTGGAGTTGGACAAGCCGTATTCATCGTCTCCCTCCCGGATAGAAAGCGCATGAATCTGGTCCGACGAACGGAAAAGCTGTTGGGACAAATCCACTACGGCAATGCCGCCGAATTCCATGGCTATCCAAAGTCTGTTGTCATCCAGTTGACGTATATCATATACACGGTACGATATGCAGTTGGTTTTGTCGTCGAAGGGGATGAAACTTTCCGCTTCCGGGTTAAACAGTACCACTCCTCTATCGGTTCCTATCCATATGTTTCCGCTTTTGTCTTTGTAGACACATGTCACTTCGTTGCCGGGCAGGCTGTTGGGGGTTTGCGGCTCGTGTGTGAAGTTCTTGACTGTCTTGTCTTTTATGGAAAGTATACTGAATCCCCGGTCCACATGCCCGATATAGAGTAGTCCGTTACCGCCGTCTATGGCAGACCAGATATGGTTGCTTGCAAAACCCGGTACGGTTTCGGTATTGTAATGGGTGAATTGCCCGGTTTGCTTGTCAAAATAGTCCACGCCTTTCCAATAGGTGCAAATCCATAGGTTACCGTCGGAGGCGGCAATGATTTTGGTAATGTCGTCCGTAACCAGGCTTTCAGGGTTGTTTTCGTTGTGTCTGTAAGTGATGAATGAATCGTTGGCATAATTGTATGCATTGATTCCGGCACGTTGGGTTCCTATCCATAAGATGGAGTCGACGGGATCGTCCAGCAGACAGTTCAGTTCGTTGCCGGTGATGCTTTGCTTGCCGGTTGTTTCTTCTTTATAATAGGTAAGGAAGCGTATTCCGTCGAATTTATTTAAACCCTCTTCTGTGGCAAACCATAGAGAGCCCCGTTTGTCTTGGGCTATGCTTACCACATGGTTGTTGGACAGCCCTTCACGGATACTCAGATGTTTTATGGTATATGGCTGCGCGGATAGCAGGAATGGCAGGCATAGGAAAATGGAAAGTAGAATCTTCTTCATAACGGGTCGTTTTTCATTGCATGAGTCAAAAGTACAAATAAAATCTTTAGATGATGTGCACAAATCGTGCATTGACAGATTTATATGCCTTCTCTGCAAGATTTATACAGCTGTTGAATCGAAAATTGGCATATGTTTGCATTGCCGATTATTATAAATCGGAACAAAATGTACTTTTTTGTTTAACTTTAATAATAATATTTATGAAGAAGCATTTCTTTAACGCCACTTTCTGGGCGTTGTTATCGCTGGCTTTATGGACTACTGGATGTAGTGACGATGACGGATACTCTGATGTAGACGGGCAGATTCCGACAATGACATTGGTGACGGATCATATTGAATCCGGTGCCGGCCATCGTTTTACCATTGAGGGTTCGTTGGCTGACCAGGATGGAATTGTATCCGTCAATCTGCAATGTGCCGATCTTTATCTGAACAAGACCATTGATTTGGTCGAAATCTATGGAGCTCCCCAAACGGAGTATGAGTTGAGCTATTCTTATGACCTCAAGCGTGATGAAATCGGTGAACGCTTCACCGTGAAAGTGACCGTAACAGATGCGGGCGGGCGTGAAGTGTCGCAGGATGTGTTGATAACGATGGATGGGGACTTTGAGAATCCTACATTTACAATTGCCCCTGGTAAGGAGGTTACCGTACTGATAAAGGATGAAACAAAGTTCAACCTGAATTTCACGGTGAAAGATGACCGCATACTGGATTATGTACTCATTGAGATTCCTGGGGTAGAAGGTTTTGAAAGCCGCCGTATAGAGGCTGGCGGGCAATCTACTTTGAGCTTTACGGAGAAGATTATTCTGCCTAATGAGGTGAAAAGTTACGATGTGACTTTGACGGCTGTGGATGCCAGAGGCAATCAGACAGTGACCAATAGTACCATCAGTGTATCTGAAATGCCTGACTTCCCCAAAATGTATCTGGCCGATGTGGCAACCGTAGAGGAATTGAACAGTGATATTTTCGGTGTACCGATGGTGATTAACCATACGGGCGAGTACCAATATCGTGCACGTTATTATAATAAAGCTGCCGGTACGGAAATTTTCTTCTTACCGCAAAAGACAGACTTTACTCCTATCTGTTTTGGCCTTGATCCGGAGGATAATACAAAATTGACGGATGACCCGGAAACGGCTAAACCTATTGTCTTGGATGAGGCTGGTGTTTATTATGAAATAGACATCAATGTGAAAGAGTCTACTTATAGTATGCGCACGTACTCGGTGACAGAGGCTACAAATCCGATGAAATATGAATATGGAAAGCCTTGTTTTGACCGTTGGGAGAATGGGGAATCGTTCATTGATTTCTATATCGGTTGGGGAGGTTCTCCTCAGGATGCGGGAAATCAGTTGTTTGCCCAGGATAAAAATAATCCTCATCTTTTCTATTATCCGGAAAATGGAACTTGGACGCTGGAAGCCGGTGAAGAAATGAACTTCATCATATCCAATTATCATCCCGACGGATGGTGGGATCATGTGGAATGGCGGTGTGACGACTCTCAGAATGTAGAGAAGTTTGGTTACTTCAGTAAGAAAGGGGATGTGAATCCTAATTGGGAAGGCACCAATCAGCGTTGGGAAGACGGCTCGATGGTAGGTGACAACTGGATGAAGCCTACGGTTACGGTGACCGGCAACTACCGCTTTGAGTTTGACGCGCATTTGGGTCGCGGCAAGATTGTTCCTGCTAATTAAAAAGTAACATTAGATTTAAGATATGAAAAAGCAAATTCTATTATTATGTCTTGCGCTGATAAGCCTTTGCGGTTATGCGCAGCAGATAACGGTTAAGGGTGTGGTGACTTCGGCCACCGACCAGCAGCCGTTGATTGGAACTACAGTTCAAGTGAAAGGTACCGGTACGGGTACAATTACCGGTATCGACGGTGATTATACATTACCCAATGTAGACAAGAATGCAGTGTTGGTATTCTCTTCTATTGGTTTTGAGTCTCAGGAAATAGCTGTAGGTGGACGTACTACGATTAACGTGGTACTGAAGGAGGCTGCGGAATTACTGGATGAAGTGGTGGTTATCGGTTATGGTGCTGTGAAAAAGAGCGATTTGACCAGTTCTATTGCTACAGTAAAAGGCGATGAAATCACTGAAACCGTGACCGGTAATGCTATGGATGCTTTGCAGGGTAAGGTAAATGGTGTACAAGTCACCAGTGGTGGTGGCCCTGGAGCTACTCCGAAGGTGCTGATTCGTGGTGTAACTACCGTAAACGGTACGAATCCGTTGTATGTAGTGGATGGTATGCCGGTAGGTGACAATATCAACTTTCTGAATAGTAACGATATTGCTTCCATGGAAGTATTGAAAGATGCTTCGGCTGCCGCTATCTATGGTACACGTGCATCAAACGGTGTCATCCTGATTACTACAAAGAAAGGTAAAACTGGTAAAGCCCGCATCAATTGGAATTCTTCTGTTGGTTTCCAGACCGTGGCCAAACCTAATATTGCCGGTGCGGCTGAATATAAAGAAGTGTTCAATACCCGTTATACGAATGATGGCCTTTCTTCTATCTGGAACGATACGGGTGCTACGACCAATCCCGGTGGTACAGACTGGTGGGATACTGTAGTCAATAAAACAGCTTTGGTGCAGAACCATTCACTTAGTGTTGCCGGTGGCTCAGAACAGTTTGTTTATAACTTTAGCGTGGGCTATTATCGTAACAACTCACAGTTTGATGTAGGTTATTGGGATAAGATAAATATCCGTCTGAATACTGAATATACATTTAATAAGTATGTAAAATTGGGAGTTGATATTGCTCCACGTGTCGAATCATGGGATGATACCCCAAACCAGTTCTCGGCAGCCATGGCTATGGACCCGACAACTCCGGTATTCCGTCCGCAGGACCAATGGGAGGATAATGAGTACAACAACTATCAACGCTCTTACAACAACCAGGAGTGGAATCCCGCCGGTTCAATTGCCCGTAGCAATGCTCATTCTCGCGAGTTGGGTGCCATTCTGAATACCTATCTGCAGGTAACCCCGATAGAAAAGCTGACGTTGCGCACCCAGTTCGGTGCCAATGCACACTATCGCCGTTCTGATTCATTCGTTCCGAAGTTCAATATGGATCCGTTGGAGAAACAAGACTTGAACGAAATCACCCGCCGCAATCAGGAGTGGTTTGACTGGAACTGGACGAATACAGCCACTTACATGGACACTTTCGCTGAAAAGCACAACTTGAATGTAATGGCTGGCTTTACTGCCGAACGTTTTGCATGGTACAATACTCAGGCACGGCGTGATAATGTTCCCAATAATCTGGACCAGATGCAGGAAGTGAATGCCGGACAGCAGGGTACGGATGAGGCCAACGGTGAAACCACTTACAATACACTGGTTTCTTTCCTGGGCCGTGTCATGTACAACTACGATAACCGTTACTACATTTCGGCATCTCTCCGTGCCGACGGTTCCTCCCGTTTCCCGAAGGGCAGCAAGTATGCCCTCTTCCCGTCTGTTTCCGCTTCCTGGCGTGTCATCAGTGAGGCATTTATGCAGGACCAGGACATCTTCAGTGACCTGAAGCTTCGTGGAGGCTGGGGCCGTGTAGGTAATCAGAATATCAACAATAATGCTACCCTTACTTTGTTGAGCGAAACCCAATACTATTATGGCAATACGTTGGCAAATGGTTACTTCGTGTCTACAGTAGGTAACAACCAGTTGAAGTGGGAGACTGTGGAAGATTGGAACGTAGGCGTGGATATGTCATTCCTTGATTCACGTTTGGGTGTAACATTCGAATATTTCCAGAAAAAGTCCATTGACATGCTCTACCAGAAACAGAACATCCTCTCTTTGGGATATGATAACTGGAACAGCCAGATTTGGATGAACATCGGTAGTATGCAGGCCCGCGGTTGGGAAGTGGGACTTACCTGGCGCGATGAAATCGGCAAGGATTTCTCTTACGATCTTGGTCTGAACCTTTCTGCCGTGCGCAACAAGGCCATCAAGTTCTCGGGCGACGGTCCTATCAATGTCGGTGGATTCAATAGCGACCAGATTATCCGTAACGAAGATGGTGGTTTTATCTCCCGTTTCTACGGTTACGTGGCCGATGGCTTGTTCCAGAATTGGGAAGAGGTGTATGCGCACACTGACGAACACGGAACACTGATTCAGCCCAATGCAAAACCGGGAGACATCCGCTTCAAGGACCGGGACCATAACGGAGTGCTCGATGCCAATGACAAAGATTATATCGGTAATCCTTATCCTGATTTAATGATGGGTCTGAATATTGGTATGCGTTATAAGAACATTGATTTTGCAGCCAATTTCTATGGTACGTTCGGTAATGATATTTACAATGTCACCAAAGGACGCTACTCCGGTTCAGGTGGACAGAATGTCTGGGCAGGTACACTGGAGAAAGCATGGCATGGCGAGGGTACCGGCAATGATATTCCCCGTTTGTCGAGCAATGACTTGAACCTGAACTATAGCCGCGTTTCCAGTTTCTATGTGGAAGATGGTTCCTACTTGCGTTGCAAGCTGTTGCAGATAGGCTATACGCTTCCTAAGAAATGGGTTGGAGGTGCTGACTTGCGTCTTTCCTTCTCTGCACAGAATCCGTTTACCATTACCGGTTATTCGGGAATGGACCCCGAACGCCCGATGGTTGACGGTACTACCGACAGCTCTGGCAGTGCCATCAATACCGGTATTGACAACGTGGCTTATCCTAATCCGAGAACATTCTTGTTTGGCATTGACTTCAAATTTTAATTCTTGATTATCCATGAAACGAATATTTACAATAGTAGTTCTGATTGCTTCGCTGGTGTTTACCTCTTGCGAGGACTTCCTGACGGAAGACGTACGCGGGCAATTGAACGTGGACACTTATTATAAGTCCATAGAAGAGTGTGAATCCGCAGTCACGAGCTGTTATCAGGCCATGACATATGGAGGATGGTGGCAAATCAACACCGTGTGGTTACTTTCCGAAATGTGTGGAGATGATGCCTGGATGGGGAATACCTCTCAGTCTCAGAGTGATTATATCTCATTGGCGCATTATCAGGGAAACGGTGCCAGCAATGGCCCTATCTCCAATTTTTGGCAGTACCGTTACAAAGGTATTTTACGTTGTAACATAGCCATAGATCGCATTGCGGCTCTCGAAACCCAAGAGACAGAAACCAGAGACCGTCTGGTGGCAGAAGCCCGTTTCCTGCGTGGCTACTATTACTTCGAACTGGTGAGAAATTTTGGCGGGGTGCCCTTGATGACCAGTTTCCAAATGCCGGAAGAAGTGGAGGGAACAGAACGTGCTACGGCAGAAGCCGTGTACAAATTCATAGAGGATGACCTGATGGCAGCTGCCGAAATACTGCCGCAACGCAGTACTGCGCAAGTAGGGCATGCTACCCGTGGCGCCGCTTTAGGATTATTGGGTAAAGTGTACCTCTATCAGGAGAAATGGCAGGCTGCCCATGATGTGTTGAAGACTGTGATAGATGAAGGCGAATACCAATTGCTTCCCGATTTCGGGCAGGTATGGAATGTCGACTATGACAACAGTGCGGAGAGCCTTCTGGAAATCCAGTATGAATATCATCCCACTTTGGGCTTAGGAGGGGCGCTTGCTACGGTAACCGGTGCCCGTAATGGTCCTGGTGATGGTTGGAGCTGGTGTCAGCCTACGGCAAATTTGGAGCAAGCTTATATTGAGGCCGGTGATACGGAACGTTTGAAATGGACAATAATCAAGTCGGGCTGTACGGAAATTGCCGGCGAAGACCAATTCGAGGATTTCATTGACGCAAGCAAAGCGTTGAATAAGTATCAGGAATATCTTGATAAATATGGTTGGGACCCCAATTGCTATATTATCAATCCCGCTGACCATAAGTCTGCGCGTATCATCCGCAAGTATTTCCTGCCGATGAAATATCGTGCTCAAGGCGATGCAACGGCTTACGCCACGGACAAGAGTCCTTTGAATCACCGCATTCTGCGTTATGCCGATGTCCTTTTAATGTATGCTGAGGCTTGCAATGAACTGGGTGATGACGCTTCTGCCCGCGATGCTCTCAATCAGGTGCGCAGACGGGCCAAGTTGGATGACGTTACGGCAAGTGGAAAGGCATTGCAAAGTGCCATTCGCCTGGAGCGCCGTTTGGAATTGGCTTTCGAGCAGAACCGTCTGTATGATATCCGCCGCTGGACTGATACAAATGGTAAAAAGATGATTAGCAATATCCTGGGACCGAACGGTTCCTTTGTGAGGTGGAACACTGAAGAGGCTACCCGTGACGCTCTTGAGTGGGAAAATCAAGGTGAAGCAAGTGACAAAGGCATCACTTTCAATGAAAACCGCGACATGGTGTTCCCCATTCCTTTGTACGAAATCACGATGTCCAACGGTTCCATTACCCAGAACCCGGGTTGGAATTAAACACATTCTGATGAAAACAGATTGTTGCAGGAACTGATTATTCAATAGGTCTTTATATTCTGTCGCGGATAGTTTGCAATGGATTATCCGCGGCAGTTTTTTAATCCAAAATAATATCATGAATTTGAGACACATTTTTATTCTTCCGGCACTGCTTGCTGCAATGGCTTGCAGCGACGATTCTCCCGTTACGCCGGATACTCCAGACACTCCTGAGGGTCCGGACATTACAAACAGCGTAGAGAAACTGGTGAGCATCGATGCCGGACAGACTTTCCAGACAATAGCCGGCTTTGGCGCTTCGGACTGTTGGTCGCCTGCCTTTGTGGGCAAGTCATGGACTTCGCACCGTGCGGGGATTACGGAACTGCTTTTTTCTTCAGAGATTGTGGGCGGCAAGCCGAAAGGAATCGGCCTTTCCCAATGGCGGGTGAATCTTGGTGGCGGCAGTGCCGCGCAAGGTGAAGCCAGCGGCATCGAGGATAAATCCCGTCGTGCGGAATCCTATCTTACGGATGACTTGACGTACGACTGGACCCGTTGCGAGGGACAACGTTACTTCATGGACCGTGCCAAGGAGCTGGGATGTAACAATTTCGTTCTTTTCAGCAATACACCTCCTGTGCAGTACACCTATAATGGAAAAGGATTTTCCGCCAGAGGGGGACTTTCTAATCTGAAACCGGAACATTATGGTGACTTTGCAGGATATATGGCCGATGTAGCGGCCCGTTATACCGCTGAAGGCTATCACATAAGCCATATCTCGCCCGTCAACGAGCCGCAGTACAACTGGGACAGCGGACAGGAGGGCAGTGGCTGGACCAATGACGAAGTGGCTGCACTGGCACGCGAGTTGGATATGTCGTTGGATGACCGGGGGCTTTCCACAGACATTCTCTTGGGCGAATCCGGTGATTGGGAGTATCTGTATAAAGTGAAAGGCGATGCCAACCGCAGTAATGTATTCTCAGCTTTCTTTACACCCGGCTCTTCCGCCTACGTGGGTGACTTGGCACACGTGAAGAATCTCATTTGCGGACACAGCTATTGGACTGACGGCACATGGGACGGTATGCGCAACGTGCGCAAGCAAGTGGCCCAGGCTGCCGGTCAGTATAATCTGGATGTTTGGCAGAGTGAATGGAGTATGCTGGGCGATAATTACAGCAGTTCCGAATTCGTGGGCTACGAGCAGGCTTCTGAGATGGATATCGCTTTCTACATGTCGAAGGTCATCCACAATGACCTCACTGTGGCTGGAGTGTCTTCCTGGAGTTACTGGACATCGATGGATGTTTCCCGTTGGGGGCATAAGAACCGTTTTCTCTTGATTTCGCTGGTACCTGCCGGTGGCGAGTATGGTGATATAGAGCAGGAGGGAAGCTATCAGGCTACTGCCACTCTTTGGGTACTGGGCAATTACAGCCGCTTTATCCGTCCGGGATACCGCCGTATTGCCCTCGACTTGAACGAATCGCGTACTTTTTTCGGTTCCGCCTGGCTTTCTCCCGAGGGGGATAAGGTAGTGGCCGTCTATACAAACATGTCTGATAAGGCGGTTCGCTTAGGTGAAACGCATGTGGGATGGAGCAATGAAGCGAAGTCAATAGCTACTTATACAACTACCGGTAGCAAGAATCTGGTGGAAGGAACGGTGGCGGCAGGCAAGCAGGTGATTCTGGAAGCCAAGAGTGTGACAACCGTGGTGTATAGCCTGAAGTAAGGAATTAGTTTAACTTCAAAGAAAATCTATATGAAAATGTATTTTAAGAATAACAGGACTGCTCTTATCTTTTTGCTGGCAATGCTGGTCGTTGCTCCGATAAAGGCGCAGGTGGTATTTGGCGATGCCGCAAAATTCAATGACGGATGGCTGTTCCGGCTGACGGACGACTCGGCTATTGTCCGGACTGACTATGACGACAGCGAATGGCGGAAGCTTTCTTTGCCACACGATTGGTCCATAGAGGGGCAATTGTCGCCCACACTGGCCAGTTGCACCGGGTACCTGCCGGGTGGGATAGGCTGGTATCGCAAACACTTCAGGGTTGAAGACAACGCAACACGTCATTATATCTATTTCGAAGGGGTATATAACCGGAGCGAGGTTTACCTGAACGGGCATCTGCTTGGCAGGCGCCCCAACGGCTATGTATCGTTTCTTTACGACATGACCCCTTACCTGAAGGAAGGCGACAATATGCTGGCTGTCCGTGTAGACCATAGCCGTTATGCCGATTCACGTTGGTATACGGGGTCGGGCATCTATCGCGATGTATGGCTGGTGGCTGCTCCCGATACACATATTGCGCAATGGGGTGTGGGCTGGCATGCCGCTTCGCTGACAGACAAGCAAGCCGTCGTTGCGGTCGATGTAGAGGTGGAGAAGCACAAGGCAACTTCCGACAAACTGGAACTGAAGGCTTCACTGTACGATACTGCCGGAAAGAAGGTGGCACAACGCCGTGTGCGTGTTGCCGATGGAAAAGAGGGCATTGCCAAGCAAAGTCTTGACTTGAAAGTGTCCAAACCCCATCGTTGGAATCTGGATAATCCGTATCTGTATACATTGAAAACCGAATTGCTTGCCAATGGCAAACGCATTGACGGCAGTGAGACCAAAGTGGGACTGCGTACGCTGGAATTTGATGCCAACAAAGGTTTTGCCCTCAACGGCAACTGGATGAAGGTAAAAGGTGTATGCCTGCATCATGATGCAGGAGTGCTGGGTGCAGTAGTGCCGCCGGAGGTATGGGAACGCCGCCTGAATAACTTGAAAGGGATTGGCGTAAATGCCATCCGCATGAGCCATAACCCACAAGCCCCCGTTCTTTATGAACTGTGTGACCGCCTGGGATTTCTTGTAATGGATGAAGTCTCTGACGAATGGGAGTTTCCGAAACGCAAATGGGTACAAGGCTGGAATGTGGGTACTCCGAGTTATGACGGTACTTTCGACTTCTTCGAGGAGTGGATAGAACGGGACGTAACCGATATGGTACGTCGTGACCGCAATCATACCTGTATTTTCTTGTGGAGTATCGGCAATGAAGTGGATTATCCGAACGACCCTTATTCGCATCCCGTTCTTGATGGAGCTAAAATCAATCAGCCTATGTTCGGGGGCTATAAGCCGGATGCTCCCGATGCCATGCGCATCGGAACCATAGCAAAGCGTCTGGCTGCCTGTGTACGTGCCGTGGACACTTCCCGTCCCGTGACCGGAGCTTTGGCGGGTGTCGTGATGTCGAACGAGACGGAGTATCCCGATGCTGTGGATGTGGTGGGGTATAACTATACGGAAAACCGCTACGACCAAGACCATGCCACTTATCCGGACCGCATTATCTATGGAAGCGAGACGGGTTCGGGGCTTGATGCCTGGTATGCCGTCCGCGACAAGGATTTCATCTTCGGGCAGTTCATCTGGACCGGTACGGATTATCTGGGTGAATCGGGCAGATGGCCGTCCCGCGGTTTGTACACGGGTTTGCTCGATTTCGGAAGTTTCCCCAAGCCACGCGGACATTTCCGGGCTTCGTTGTGGTGCGAGAATCCGGTCACGTATGCAGGAACATATCCGGTATATGTCAATCCCAAGCATCCCGAGCATGTATTCCTTTCGCCTGATGCATGGGACATCTGGAACTATGACGAGGGGCAGAACATACGTGTGGTGTGTTATACCAATGCTCCGCAGGCGCGTTTGCTGCTCAACGGCAGGGTGGTAGGCGAGATGAAACCTTATGATGAAAAGACCGGCATCATCTACTGGGATATTCCTTTCCGGGCTGGTGAGCTTCGTGCTGAGGGCTGCGATAAGGAAGGAAATGCTTTGTCGAGCTATTCCATCCGGACATCTGGACGTCCTTATGCCATCCGTGCCACGGCGGATCGCACTATTTTGTTCGGCGACCGCGCCACTGCGCACATAACCGTAGAGGTGGTTGACGAAGAAGGTACTGTTGTGAAACTTGGCGACAATGAAATTACGTGTACAGTTGAAGGAGCGGCGCGTCTGCTTGGGCTCGAAGGCTCTGACAACAGTGACATGAGTGATTATACCGATAACCGTCACCGCGTATACCACGGGCGTTTGCTGGCCTATATACAGACTACCGGAGGAGAGGGACCGGTTAAAGTAAAGTTTGCTTCCCCCCTTCTGAAAGGAACTGAAGTAAAGTTTGAAGTAGGGCAGTAGTACACTACTATGGACTTATGTTTGTGCCATCGTATTGGCACAGTCGTGCCAGTACGATGGCAAGGCTGTGCCAGTATGGTGGCACAACTTTGCCAATGCGATGGCACGGGTTGTGCATTTCTTACAGAATGTATTGCACTTCCTTGAACAGATATTCCCGTTCACTTCCTCCTTCATCCTCCAGCACGAACCGTCCGTCTTGCTCTACACGCAGCAACCGGGCAAGGAACTTGCCGTTGGCATCTTCATAAGGGTGCAATCCCCGGCGACGGAAAAGGGAGCGGGCATACCGTGTGGATATCTCGTCGGAGTAGACGGCGAAGTCCTCCATTTGGAGGCTGTTGTAGTAGATTTGTACACGTCTTAGGATATGGGCAAGGATTTCATAACGGTCGTGCTCCTTTCCGGTGATTTGTTTCAGTGAGACGGGGTTGGGAGCATCACTGTTGAAGACTTCCTGGTTGATGTTGATGCCGATTCCGGCAATGCTGCGCCTGATATGATGTCCGGAAAGGTCGTTCTCTATCAGTATACCGCAGATTTTCTTGTCTTTCCAATAAATGTCGTTCGGCCATTTGATGGTGATTTCATCAGACCATCTGCTCAGTTCTTCCTTAATGGCGAGGGAGACGATTTGTGAAAGGATGAACTGCCGGCGGGCTTCCAGAAAAGAAGGGTAGAGTACAAAGCTGAAAAGCAGGTTCTTGCCTTCTTCAGCTTCCCAGGTGTTGCCGCGCTGGCCTTTACCGGCGGTTTGGAACTCGGCAGTCACGGTTGTTAGTTCGGCAACGGATTCTTGCAACTGGTTGCAAAGCTGGCTGAGGTATTGGTTGGTCGATGCCGTTTCGTCCAATGCCACCAGCGGGAACGGGAATGTGTCAGGGCAGGGCTTCATATTCGGTACGCATTTTTTTGGTGAACTTCTTCAATACTTCTTCCATAGAGTGGTCTATCAGTTGCTTCAACAGTTTGTCGTCGACGTCACCGTCAAGGAACACCTGGTTCCAGTACTTTTTGTTGAAGTGATAGGCACCTTCGATGGCAGCATAGTGCTCCCGCAGTTCGAGTGCATATTCGGGGTCGCATTTCAGACAAATCTTGTTGGCGCTTTCCAGGTCGATAAGTGCAAACATTTTATCCATGACTTTCATCACAAGCGAGTATTCGTCGAACGGAAGGCATTCCGTGACGGCCTTTTTGCTGAGGCAATATTCGCGGGCGGTTTCTATGTCCATGATGGTATTTACGGTTTTACGGTTTACAATTTACGATTGAAATAACTCTTGCTTGTCAATTTTCAACTCTCAGAACATCGGCGGATAGAAGGCTTCTTTGAGATGCTCTATCCTGAATGCACCCGGTTCGCCTACAGCCGTTATGATGTCGAAGCGGACGGGTGCATCCAAGCAGAAGTGCTTGATATAGGCATCGGCCGCTACGACAATACGTCGTATTTTCTGCCAGTTCACGGCATCCTGCGGCTCAATGTAATCCGTATTGCTACGGGTTTTCACTTCCACAATAATCAGTTCCTTATCTTTGTCGGCTACAATATCCAGCTCAAGGTGATTCTTCCGCCAGTTACGGTCACGTATGGTGTAACCGTTCTGTTCCAAGTATTTGGCAGCGGCGTCTTCACCGGCTTTTCCAAGAATATTGTGTGCACTCATTATTCTGCGTGTCTGGCAGGCATCAGCATGCCGTCGTGTCCAGGACGGAAGATAGCGGGCAACTTATAAGTTTTACCATCCAATGTATTGACCACTGCACTGCGCGTTTGGGGGGCTGGATTTGTACCGGTAATCAGTTCAATGGCCTTGGCATACAGAGGTTCTTCATTGTTTCCATAATCTTTATGAATATAGAATACACCTTGTTCGTTATAAGGATTGGTTTCGTCCATCAATATATCGGGTTCAAATCCTTTTTCATACTCCCCGAATCCTTTGGCGTTATAGCTTTGGAAGGTGATAGGAACAACACGATATGTGTTATTTCGGACAGTGTACTCCTCATATTCCATACCTACGTTCTTACCAGTGGTCTTTTCACCTATAAGTATTACGTCCAAATCTATTCCTTCTAAGGAATTAATGACGAGTTCACTGGCAGAGGCCGTTCCATTTCCGACAAGGCAGTAGACGCGGGGAAGATTGAGGCTTCCGGCTGATAAGGAAGTACCCAAGTTGGGGTAACTGGAGTATGCAAATAATTCATCTTCCCGTTTGTTATTGAGTTTTGCCATTCTTTCATCATTGTATCGTAAACTGCTGAATACTTTACCTTGAGAAGCAGTACCGGCAATACAAGTCGCTATCAGATTAGCTGACATGGTATGCCCACCACCATTGTACCGCAAGTCCAGAATCAAATCTGTGACGTTCTTGTTCTTAAAATCTTTGAAAACATTGAATAATTCTTGGTCAAAGCTTGCCTCGAACCCAGAATAAACGAGGTAACCGATTCTATGTCCTTCTATGTCTTCCTTGACATTACTGAAGATGACGGGGTTGTTGTATGTGGCTTTGGAAGTTATGGTGTATTCCTTTTGCCCGGTAATGGTGCCTCCTTCTACGACATCTTCTGTCAAAGTATAGTTGATAGTTGCATCCGGTAACAATATGTCGTAATAGAAGTTATTAATATTGTTATTATTTATCTTCTTTCCATTTATCAGGCTTATCATTGCTCCTCGTTTGAGTCCAGCTTCGGAGGCCGGTGAATCGGGATATACGCCTTGGAGACAGAAATAAATGGTATTTTCTGCTTGTGTGCCAATGCTTATGGGGGTTATACCGGTGATACCGAAACTATATGCCAGTTCCTTGTTTACAATTTTGGTGGTACGGGTTGAACTAATATTGGGCAATAGCTGGATATAAGAGAAAAGATTATAATATGTCTTGCCGTCGCTACCGACATATGTTTTCTTATCCAATGTATTTGTAGTCAGACTACCCAAGGCGTCATAAAAGAAAGCTTCATAATTTTTTGTGAAGTCAGGTTTTAATGTCTTGTATTCATCGTTCCAGAGATGCATTTCCCTCAGATATTCATCAACTTTTGCGTTAATCTCCATATCTTCAGTGGTTTGGGGAACACTGGTCCCCTTTTGTGTAACTTCAAAACTTGCAGGAGAATAGCCGTCTATATTAATGGAAATTCTGGCTGTCCGGTCGGTGGTGGAACTTGTACTTACAGATAATTTCAAGGTGCTTTGTCCTTTTGTACCCGAGGTCGTATTCAGTTTGCACCAATCCGCTCCTGAGGTGACGGAAGCTACCCATTTGGCTGCAGCATTGAAGCTTACAGACAACTCATTATCCTGGCTGATCTCCAGGGATTTTCCCTCTGTCCAACTCTGATTGGTTATGCCGGTATTAAGTTTATTATCGTCATCGTCACTACATGAGATAAAACTTATACTGAACAATGTGAGTAGAAAGAAACTAAGATAATTTACATGTTTCATACCTTTTAAATTTAGAACTCTCCAAAAATACGTTTTTAATTACTAAATTAAAATGTTTTTAAGAAATACTTTAAGTTTACCGGTCAAAAAAATATTTCAGTGCTATTTAAGTGTTTCCGATATAAAAATTACGTAGGTTCGTTTTGTTTTTACAGAAGTAAAAGTAATTTTGCAGGAAATATGAGAAAGAGAGATAAAACGTGTGCGAAAGCAACGCCCGAAGAACCGAAACGCGAGCAGCGCATGGTATGCCTGATGAGCGAGGAAGAGCAGCGGATTGTGGACCGTTATCTGGAGAAATACAAGATAACGAACAAGTCGCGTTGGCTGCGGGAGACTATTCTCATGTTTATCCATAAGAATATGGAAGAGGATTATCCTACTTTGTTCGGTGAGCACGACATGAGGAGGTGAAAATTAAAAATTAAAGGGGGTGGCGTTGGACGATAGCTATTATATGAAGCAGGCGCTTTTGGAAGCCTATAAGGCCGGTGAACGGGGAGAAGTTCCCGTAGGTGCAGTTGTGGTGTGCAAGGACCGTATCATAGCTCGTGCCCATAATCTGACGGAGACTTTGACGGATGTCACCGCCCATGCCGAGATGCAAGCCATTACCGCTGCCGCTGCAACTCTTGGCGGCAAATATCTGAATGAATGTACTCTCTATGTCACAGTGGAACCCTGCGTGATGTGTGCCGGTGCCATTGCCTGGGCACAGATGGGGCGTCTGGTGTTTGGCGCCGAAGATGAGAAAAGAGGGTATCAGCGCTATGCCTCGCAGGCATTGCATCCCAAAACACAAGTAGTAAAAGGAATTCTGGCAGATGAATGTGCCGCCCTGATGAAAGAGTTCTTTGCCGCCAAGCGCAAATAATCTCTAATCCTTTATCCCTAATCCCTACTCCTTGATTTCTTCAAAATCCACATACTCTCCCTCGTCTTTGGAGAACAGTTTCTTGTGGCGGGGACGTATTTCACCTTCTTCAGTTTGTGCCTCCTCAGACGATTGTCTATTATCATTGTAGGAATACCCTCCCGGCTGGTAATTACCATTTCCTTTTTGGTAGGGACCGGAGTTGGAGGAAGTACGGCGTCCGCCCAATCCGAATATGTTCCGGATGACAGTACCGATAATGCTGAGGCCAATGAGCAGAATGGCAATTATGATGATGAATAAAAATCCTAAAATATGAAACATGGGCTAATGTCTTTTTATGTGTTCGTTTTCTGCGAACTTCAATACAACAACCGTGCCAAAGATTTGTTTATTTACTTTTCCTTGTAATAAGCGAAAGCAGTATATACCAGACGATGATTGCAGAAAAGCTGCAGATTCCCAAGAAGATGAGGAACGGAATGCAGACAAGCAGGAAAATGAAGCTTGTTTTATTGTCTTTCCATGACAGATTCTTGAATTTGAGTGAGAACATTGGAATCTCCGATACAAGCAGCCATGAGAAAAGGCAGACCAGCAGCAACAGATAAACCGGATGGAAATTGCTGCTCACCAGCCAGTCGTGAGCGCCCGTCACCAATGAAGCCCAGAACAAGGCGTTTGCCGGGACGGGAAGTCCTACGAAAGAGCTCGTCTGGCGGGTATCGTTGTTGAACTTGGCAAGCCGCAGTGCAGAGAATACGGACAAAAGAAATGCGAGATAGGGGAAAACGCCGGCCAAGCTTTCCATTGCGCCCGAATAGTCCATTTCCTTGAACAAGGAAAATACAATCAGGGAAGGGGCCACTCCGAAACTGACATCATCTGCCAGAGAATCCAAATCCTTGCCGATAATGGAGTGTGCGTCCAGTGCACGTGCCATCATGCCATCGAAGAAATCGAATACGGCACTGAAGATAATGAAAGCGAGTGCCCATTCATATCTGGCTTCGAATGCCATGACACAAGCAATACACCCGGAGAATAGGTTCAGGCAGGTCAGAGTATTTGGAATATGGCGGGTAATGCAGTTTGCCATTGTTGTTCTTTTATTATTTAAGTTTGGCTATCACAGTCTGATTGCCGGTAGTCAGTTGTCCTAGTTTAACGAATACTTCGGTGCCCAACGGTAGAAAGACATCCACGCGGGATCCGAATTTGATGAAACCCATATGTTCGTCAATATAGCATTCCTCGCCCGGTTCGGCATAGGTCACGATGCGGCGCGCCATGGCTCCGGCTATCTGTCGTGCCATAATCTCCACGCCTTCCGGAGTTTCTATTACTACGGTGGAACGCTCGTTGTCGGTGCTGGCTTTGGGCAGCCAGGCTTTCATGAACTTCCCGTTTTTGTGCCATACCTTCTTTACCGTACCATCTACCGGATACCAGTTGGCGTGTACATTAACCAGACTCATGAATATAGATACCATGATACGGCGGTCGTGGAAGTATTCGTTTTCCTCCACTTCTTCCACCACTACGATTTTACCGTCGGCAGGAGCTACCACGACTTTCTCCGTTTCTTGTCCGAACAAACGGATGGGGCAGCGGAAGAAGTTCACGAGTATGCCATATACTATGAGGCTGATGACCGCTACTACGTAAAAAGGAACTTTGCATTCCAATCCGAAGTAAAGGGCAGTGTTGACAGCCAGAATCAGAACCAGGCTGCCTGCCAATGTATGTGTTCCTTCACGGTGTATGCGTATCTTTTTTAATCTTTTTAATCGACCCATGTATATCGTATTTGCTAATTTAGATAGAAATTATCTGCAAAAATAGGCTTATTTTGAAAATCTAACAAGGATTTGGAGAGAGAAATGTGCATGTTGATAACTTTTTGGGAAATATTTTTGTTAGCTGTGATAGAGGTTGTAATTTTAGGCTCTCAATAGAAAGGATATATATGCAAGATTTTGTTCATTTACATGTCCATACCCAATACTCTCTTCTGGATGGTCAGGCAAGTGTCAGCAGGCTGGTTGACAAGGCCATGAAGGATGGTATGAAAGGCATTGCCGTGACCGACCATGGAAATATGTTCGGTATCAAGGAGTTCACCAACTATGTCAACAAGAAGAACAGCGGGCCAAAGGGGGAGATAAAGGACCTCAAGAAAAGGATTGCCGGTATTGAAAGCGGTGAGATAGAGTGTGAAGACAAGGAAGCGGAGATTGCCGATTGTCGTGCCAAGATGGCAGAAGCGGAAAGCAAGCTGTTCAAGCCGATTGTAGGCTGTGAAATGTATGTGGCCCGCCGAACCATGGATAAGAAGGAGGGGAAGCCGGACCAGAGTGGCTATCACCTGATTGTGCTGGCAAAGAATGAGAAGGGGTATCACAATCTGATAAAACTTGTATCGCATGCCTGGACAAGGGGATACTATATGCGTCCGCGTACAGACCGCAGTGAACTGGAAAAGTACCATGAGGGGCTGATTGTCTGCTCGGCTTGTATCGGTGGCGAGGTTCCTAAGAAGATTATCAATGACCAGCTGGAAGAGGCAGAAGAAGCTGTACGCTGGTATAAGAATCTGTTTGGCGATGATTACTATCTGGAGCTTCAGCGCCATAAAGCCACTGTTCCCCGTGCCAACCACGAAGCCTATCCGCTTCAGCAGAAGGCGAATGCCAAGTTGCTGGAGCTTGCCCGGAAATATGACATTAAGGTTATCTGCTCCAATGACGTCCACTTTGTGGATGAAGAGAATGCAGAAGCGCACGACCGCCTGATTTGTCTGAGCACGGGTAAAGATCTGGATGACCCTACCCGAATGCTTTATACCAAGCAGGAATGGATGAAGACAAAGGCTGAGATGAACGCCTTGTTTGAGGATGTTCCCGAAGCCTTGTCCAATACCTTGGAGATTTTGGACAAGGTGGAATATTATTCCATCGACCACGCTCCTATTATGCCTACGTTTGCTATTCCGGAAGATTTCGGAACGGAAGAGGGCTATCGGCAGAAATATACCGAAAAGGACTTATTTGATGAGTTTACCCAGGATGAAAACGGCAAGGTGGTGCTGGATGAGGATGCCGCCAATGCCAAGATAAAGCGTCTGGGGGGCTACGACAAGCTGTACCGTATCAAGCTGGAAGCCGACTATCTGGCAAAGTTGACATTCGACGGTGCCAAGAAGTTGTACGGTGACCCCTTGTCCGACGAGGTGAAGGAGCGTCTGGTCTTTGAGCTGTACATCATGAAGACGATGGGGTTCCCGGGATACTTCTTGATTGTGCAGGACTTTATCAATGCCGCCCGCACACAGCTGGGCGTTTCGGTAGGACCGGGACGTGGCTCGGCTGCCGGATCGGCGGTGGCCTATTGCTTGGGCATCACGAAAATAGACCCGATTCAATACGACCTTCTGTTCGAGCGTTTCTTGAATCCCGACCGTATCTCTTTGCCTGATATCGATGTGGACTTCGATGATGACGGGCGTGGAGAAGTGCTCCGCTGGGTGACGGAGAAGTACGGGCAAGAGAAGGTGGCGCACATCATTACATATGGCACGATGGCGACCAAGATGGCCATCAAGGACGTGGCGCGCGTGCAGAAACTGCCTTTGAGCGAATCGGACCGTCTGTGCAAGCTCGTGCCGGATAAGATTCCCGACAAGAAACTCAACCTGCCCAATGCCATTGCCTACGTGCCCGAATTGCAGGCTGCGGAGGCTTCGCCCGATCCCCTGGTGCGCGATACGATGAAATATGCCAAGATGCTGGAAGGTAATGTACGCGGTACGGGTGTGCATGCCTGCGGTACTATTATTTGCCGTGACGACATCACGGATTGGGTACCCGTCAGCACGGCGGATGATAAGGAGACGGGCGAGAAGATGCTCGTTACCCAATACGAAGGTTCCGTCATCGAAGATACGGGACTTATCAAGATGGACTTCCTCGGACTGAAAACCTTGTCCATCATTAAGGAAGCCGTTGCCAATGTACGTCTGCACCGCGGCTTGGAACTCGACATCGACAAGATATCCATTTCCGACCCTGCTACCTATAAACTCTATTGCGACGGCCGCACCATCGGTACGTTCCAGTTTGAATCGGCTGGTATGCAGAAGTATCTGCGCGAGTTGCAACCTAGCACTTTCGAGGACTTGATTGCCATGAATGCCCTCTACCGTCCGGGGCCTATGGATTATATCCCCGACTTCATCGACCGTAAGTGGGGACGCAAGCCCATCGAGTATGATATCCCCATCATGGAGAAGTATCTGAAGGATACCTACGGCATTACGGTCTACCAGGAGCAGGTCATGCTTCTGTCTCGTTTGCTGGCAGACTTCACCCGTGGTGAGTCCGATGCCTTGCGTAAGGCGATGGGTAAGAAACTGCGTGACAAGCTGGACCACATGAAGCCGAAATTCATTTCAGGCGGACAAAAGAACGGCCATGACCCGAAAGTGCTCGAGAAAATCTGGGCCGACTGGGAAAAGTTTGCATCCTATGCCTTCAACAAGTCACATGCCACTTGCTATTCGTGGGTGGCCTATCAGACGGCTTTCCTCAAGGCCAATTATCCGGCCGAATACATGGCGGCGGTCATGAGCCGAAGTTTGGCGAATATTACCGATATAACCAAACTGATGGACGAATGCAAGGCAATGGGCATCAATACATTGGGACCGGATGTGAATGAAAGTAACTTGAAGTTCACCGTGAACAAGGAAGGCAATATCCGTTTTGGCCTTGGTGCGGTGAAAGGGGTAGGCGAGGGTGCTGTGCAGAGCATCATGGAGGAACGCGAGAAGAATGGTCCTTTCAAAGGTATATTTGATTTTGTGCAGCGTGTCAATTTGACAGCCTGCAACAAGAAGAACCTGGAATGTCTTGCTTTGGCGGGCGGGTTCGACAGCTTCCCGGAGCTGAAGCGAGAGCAGTATTTTGCCGTAAACTCCAAGAACGAGGTCTTCCTCGAAACCTTGGTGCGGTATGGTAACCGTTACCAGGCCGACCAGGCTGCGGCTGCAAACTCCTTGTTCGGCGGTGAGAATGTGGTGGATATCGCCACTCCGGAAATACCGGTAGCGGAACGTTGGAGCGACCTCGACCGTTTGAACCGGGAGCGCGATTTGGTAGGTATCTATCTGTCCGCACACCCGTTGGATGAGTATTCCGTAGTTCTGGAGCATGTTTGCAACACTCACATGGCAGAGCTGGAAGATAAGACGGCACTTGTGGGACGCGAAATAACAATGGGTGGCATCGTGACCGCCGTGCGTCGCGGTATCAGTAAAAATGGAAATCCTTACGGCATAGCCAAGATTGAAGACTATTCCGGTTCGGCAGAGCTTCCTTTCTTCGGAAATGATTGGGTGACCTATCAGGGGTATCTGGGTGAACGTACCTTCTTGTTCATCAAAGCCCGTTGCCAGCCCAAGCAATGGCGGCAGGATGAGTTGGAGCTGAAGATAACCTCCATGGAACTGTTGCCTGACGTCAAGGAGAAACTGATTGAGAAGATCACCATTCTCATTCCGCTGAGTGTGCTGAACAAGGCTTTGATAACTGAACTGGCGGAACTGACCAAGGAACGTCCGGGCAGTACGGAGCTTTATTTCAAAGTCAGAGATGAGGATAGCAAGATGACGGTCGATTTGATTTCCCGTCCCGTGAAGCTTTCCGTGGGGCGTGAACTGATTACTTATTTAAAAGAGCGTCCAGACCTTGAGTTCAGGATTAATTAGTTATCTTTGTTGGAAAACGAAGATAGGCTGCACCTCGGCATAAAAAATGAACAAGTTCATTTTGTTTTGCATTCGGTTTGCACTATCTTTGCTTCGAAAGCGAAGGTTGATAAAACGCAATTGACAGTAAATTAATAATTATAGTTGACATTTAATATTAAAAGAAATGGCTTTAGAAATTACAGACAGCAATTTTCAAGAAATCCTGGCAGAGGGAAAGCCGGTCGTTATGGATTTCTGGGCACCTTGGTGCGGCCCTTGTAAGATGGTGGGACCAATCATCGATGAATTGGCTACTGAATATGAAGGAAAGGTGATTATTGGCAAATGTGACGTGGATGAGAACGGTGATGTGGCTGCCGAATATGGCATACGCAACATCCCTACAGTCTTGTTCTTCAAGAATGGAGAGCTGGTGGACAAGCAGGTAGGTTCTGCTCCGAAATCTGCTTACGTGGCCAAGATAGAAGCGATATTATAAGGTACTATTTGACGATTTACTATTTACGATTTACCCTTTTGGCATCATGGCGCCGCCAAATAGTAAATAGTAAATCGTCAAATAGTCAATAACATTAACCCTTTAAGCAATAGTAAGTATGGGAATGGAAGACGATTTTTTGCAGAATGATGTCGATGATGAAAAGACCATCGAGTACATCAAGAATTATTTGCCGCAGGAGTTGAAAGAGAAGTTCTCTGACGACGAGTTCTATTATTTTCTCGATTTGATTGACGAGTACTATTCCGAGAGCGGCATCCTTGATGCACAGCCGGATGCGGATGGGTACATCGAGATTGATTTGGGGAAAATCGTGGACTATATTGTCAAGGAAGCCCATAAGGATGAGATGGGTGACTATGATCCGGAAGAAATCCTTTTCATCGTACAAGGTGAGATGGAATATACGGAATCTTTGGACGAAGAATAGTCTGTATCAAAAGTATAGGAAAATCGCGGATGGGCATGGCTTCATCCGCGATTTTTTGTTTTTATGTGACCGGTGGCGTATTCAGAAAAAAGAAGATGGACGTGCCGATGAGAATGACACCCAATACACCGTAGAACAGGCGGGCTTGTCGCCGCCCTACATTTTGTACGATAAACTGGGTGTTTCGGGCAGTAAAGAACCAGTTCCAGTCCAATATGGCTGCCAGCAAGGCGATGATGCCTGCGACGGCGAAAATCCCTTGAACGATGTATTGGCTCATCAGAAATAAGAATTAAGAATTAAAAATTAAAGCGGGGGAAAAGCATGCCTTATTCAAAGCTCTCTAACGTGACTTCCCGCTCTCCGTTCTCCACTTCTTCGATGGTGACCTTGATGGTGTTGCCCGGCAAGAGTTCCTCTACCAGCTCCGGCCATTCTATGAAGCAGAGGGCGCCGCTGTAGAAGTAATCTTCGTAACCCATGTCATACACTTCTTCCAGTTTCTTGATGCGGTAGAAGTCGAAATGGTAAATCAGTTCGCCGGCAGTGTCGGAACGGTATTCGTTGACAATTGCGAAGGTAGGGGAGGTGATGACGTCGGAAACGCCCAACTCCTCGCAAACGGCTTTGATGAAAGTTGTCTTGCCCGCCCCCATTTTTCCGTAAAGAGCGAAGACGGTATTATCACCCATTTCAGCGATGAACTGGCGGGCGGCTTCGTGAATCTGGTCTAATGACTGAATTTTGATTTCCATTGTGTCTTTTGATTTAGCGTTGCAAATATAGCCAAAAACTTTTTCCTGTCTTGCAAATGGCATAGATAATGATGGAAAAGAATATGATGGATGCACCCGAGGGGACATTCAAGTAGAAAGAAATCATCAGCCCGCCCAGGCAACTGAGGTAACCGATGCCGATGGAAAGCCAGATGATGCGGTGGAACCGGTGCGAGAACAAGTTGGCGGTCATCTGCGGAACGGTGAGCAGCGAAATGACCAGCACGATGCCCACCATGCGCAGGCATGCCACGATGGTCAGCGCAATGAACATCATCAGTACATATTCGAATACCTGCACCGGAATACCTTGCGAGCGGGCAAACTCCCGGTCGAAGGCTACGTAGATGATGGGATGGAGATACAGCGCGAAAAACAGTATCAGCAGCAGGGCAAGCCCTCCCAATAGAGCGATGTCGCTCCAGGTAATCGTGAGAATGTTGCCGAAGAGATAGGCGGACAAGTCGGGTGCGAATCCCGGCGAGAGGAAAGTGAACATGATGCCCAGTGCCATGCCCAATGTCCAGAATACGGCAATGGCGGAGTCTTCCCGCATGTCCTTCCGTTTGCTGAGCCACTCTACACCGAAAGCGGACAAGACTGCAAACAAGGCTGCCGACAGAATGGGGGAAATGCCGGTATACAATCCCAGGCCGATACCGCCAAAAGATGCATGCGTCAATCCGCCGCTGATGAACACTAGTCTCCGGGTAACGATGTACGTGCCTATCAGCCCGCAAGCAATGCTTGCCAGCAGACTGCCGATGAGGGCATGTTGGAAAAAAGTGTATTGCAGTAGCTCCATTTATTCAATTAAAAATTAAGAATTAAAAATTAAAAGTTGGATGTGGAGTGTTAGGAATGGGGGGTGAGACGGCGTTCGCCGATGATGAGGAACACTTCATCCTTGATGTTATCCGGCAAGGCTATGCCACGCAGTTGCAGGCTGCGCACCCATCCGGCTACGTCCGTGTCTTGCATGGTGTAGAACACGTCGCGGAACTCGTCTTCCTGCTCGGGAGTATAGGCATCGGGAGCGGTGCCGATGTATTTGTCCAGTTCTTCGTCATCGTAATATTCTATTTGCTTGCTGACGGCTGCCAGCAGGCTGTCACGTTCGCAGATTTCATGCTGTCCGCAGCACTCGGCATCCACTTCCTGCACTTCGGGCATGGCGTCCAGTTCGCCGCGGTCTATCTTCTTCTGCAGTTTCCGGTTGCGTATAATTCCGGCTGTGGCTGCCACGAGGGCAAGGACAATCAGGCTAATAATCAATATCCACATGGGCTTCCTTTTCTTGAAAAACATGTTCCATTAATAGAACGGACAAAGATACACATTGTTTTGTACACGACAAAATAATGAGTCAGATTGCAGGTAGGCAGATTACTTCCACCCGACGCAGGCATTACTTGCCTGGAACGCAGTATAAAACTACTTTGGATGCATCCTAATCTTAGAATGTATCCTTTATTCCTAAGAATAAAGGTTATATTCTTAAGAATAAAGGCTGTATTTCTAAGAATAAAAGCTTTATTCTAAGATTGCATTGCATCTTGGCAGACTTTAAATCCCGCCTTTTGCAAGTCTTCCCAGTAAGCAGGGTAAGATTTGGTAACGACCTGTGGTTCATTTATCCGTATTTGGGGCAGTACAAGGCAGGCGGGGGCAAATGCCATGGCCATACGGTGGTCTTCGTAGGTGGCGATGACGGGGTCAGCGTCTGCCGGGCAGCGTTCGCCATCCCACAACAAGATGCTGTCTTGCTCGGAGCGCACGACGTAACCCAGTTTACGCAGTTCCGTAATGAGGGCGGTGATACGGTCGGTCTCCTTTATTTTGAGGCTTTGCAGTCCAGTGAAGCGGAAAGGGATGTCCATCAGGCAGCAGGTGACGACAAAGGTCTGCGCCAGGTCCGGGATGTCCACCATGTCTTCGTCGAGACGGGTGGCGGGAGTACCCTTACGGATCAGTTTTACTCCCCGGTCTGTATATTCGGTATGGACGCCGAGGCGGGCAAAGACTTCCGCGCCGCGGCTGTCGCCTTGATAGCTGTGGGCGAAGAGACCGAGCAGTTCGATTTCTGCCGTATGCGCTTCTTCCTTCGTGCTGTCTTCACTTTCTTTCGCGCTACTTCTGTCTCCCCCTTTCATTTTTATTTTTTCATTTTTAATTCCTTCTATTGCCATCATCTGATACCAGTAAGAGGCGGCGCTCCAATCGCTTTCCACGGTGAAAGGAGTATCTGTGTATCCGCCGGGGCTGACGGTGATACAATCTTTGGAGGCCCAGTCGGTTTGGGCACCGAAGTCGCGCATCAGTTGCAGGGTCAGGTTGATGTAAGGGCGGGAGATGATGTCGCCCGTTAGGTGCAGGCGTAATCCTTGGGGGAGTACGGCGCCAATCATCAGCAGGGCGGATATATATTGGGAACTTACATTTCCGGCAAGGGATATTTCTTCGCCTTTCAATGCTGTGCCGGTGATGCGTAGTGGGGGGAAACCTTCGTTCCCGACGTATTCAATCTGAGCACCGAGTTCGCGCAAGGCGTCTACCAGTATGCGGATGGGGCGTTGCTGCATGCGTTGTGTACCGGTGATGATGCGGGTGCCCGGAGTTACGCTGAGGTAGGCGGTGAGGAAACGCATGGCGGTGCCGGCGGCAAGGATATCTATATGTCCGGGATTTCCGTCGAGGGCGCGAGTCATCACTATGGTGTCGTCACAATCGCTCAGATTGCGGGGCAGGATATTGCCGTGGGCAAGGGAGTGGAGGATGAGTGCCCGGTTACTGATACTTTTGGATGCCGGGAGCTGTATGGCTGCGTGCAGTGAGGCAGGAGCGGAAACGGTATATCGCATGGTCGTATTTGTTAAGTTACGGTGGTAAGGAGTTTTTTTATTGTCACTGCAAAAGTAGGATAAATCTTTGGGAAATGGAAAAAAGGAAACTTGTTTCTGTGGTTTCAATCTTTCGTTTATCTTTGCGGAGGTAAGTCCTGCTATCGGGACGGATAGATATAATTAAGCATCATTCTTATGGAAATAGATTTAACCACCCCCGCCTTGCTGTTTTCGGCCATATCGCTGATTATGCTGGCCTATACCAACCGTTTCTTGTCCTATGCCCAACTGGTGCGCACCTTGAAGGAACAGTACATGGAGAACCCGTCTTCGGTGAAGGCGGCGCAGATTGCCAACCTGAGGAAGCGGCTCTACCTGACGCGTGCCATGCAGGTGGCGGGCATCGGCAGCCTGCTGCTGTGCGTGGTCAGCATGTTCTTTGTCTATATCCGTCTCCATCTGCTTTCGGCCTATATCTTCGGTTTGGCGCTGATATTGCTGATTATTTCGCTGGCCATATCGGTGTACGAAATATATATATCGGTGAAGTCTTTGGAGATACATCTCAACGATATGCACGAGTAGAGGCTCTACGGGATGATGTTCCGTACGGGGAGTTCCAGTTCTCCCCAGTCAATCATGGCATTGAACAGCCTGACAGTAGAGAATGAAGGCAAGTCTTCCGGTCTGATATCTTTTTCCTGCAAGATTCCTTCTTCCAGCAAGGCTGCCCGTTTGGTCCCTTTCAGCAGGGGATGTGCCGGCGTGTACCAGTGGGTACCGTCGGAAAGGGCGATGTTGGCGATGGAGGTGTCTGTCAGCAGGCCTTGTTTCACAATCAGAATGTCGTCGCATGCGCCGCGCAGGGCAAAGAGGCAGTTCAGCGGTTCGCGTCCGGCGCTTTTGTAGGTGTAGTCGATGGTATCGGCCTGCATCAGTGCCAGCGAATGCACGTGCCGCACGGCGTAGGGGGAGTAGCTGAGGTCTTCAATACCTTTTTCACCATACACTACGCGTGCCTTGACGATGCCCGCCCCGGTGATGCCTGCTCCACAGCCGGGAGACGACAGATAATCGGACAGTTGCAGCGGTGTGCTTTCCGGCCAGAAGTGGGCGCGGGTATCGTTCAGCCTCCGGTTGTGGCGGGAAAGGTTGCAGACCCTTCCGTGGTCGATGCGTATGGTTTCAATAAATAGGCACATATATTTTCTGTATTACTTCGTTGTATTCGCTTTCCCACCGGCTTTTGGCGGTGATGCCGCCTCCTGCCTTGAAGTGGAGCTGGCCGTTTTCCTGCTCGATGAAGCGTATCATGACAGCGCTGTCCAGCTGTCCGTCGGCATAATGCCCCATGATGCCGGTGTAGAAGCCCCGGCGGTAGTCTTCGGCCTGGGCGATGATTTCTACGGTTTTGGGCTTGGGGGCGCCGGTGATGGAGCCGGCAGGAAGCAGGCGGAAGATGATGTCGCCCAGGTGTGCGGTGTAGTCTTCGGGCAGGGTGCCGCATATCTCGGAGCTGGTCTGGAGGATGGGGCCCTTATTGGTTTGCAGGCGGTCTATATATCGGTAGGAGGTCACTTCGACGTGTTCCGAAACCATGCTGAGGTCGTTGCGTATCAGGTCGACGATGGTGGCGTGCTCGGCTGCCTCTTTGGTGTCCTGCATCAAGAGCTGTTCCGCATCGGGCAGGGTAGCGTCGATGGTGCCTTTCATGGGGAAGGACTTTATCTTGCCCTTCTCTATGCGGACAAAGATTTCGGGGGAGAAGCAGACGAACCGGTCTTTCAGCCACAGCTTGTACAAGGCTTCGGAGTGGAGGAATATTTCTTCCAGTGTCAGATTGGTGGTGACGGGTACCCGGCAAGTGAGGTTCGTCAGGTAGCTGTTGCCTGCCAGCAGGTTTTGCTTCACGAGGTCGAACGAATGTCTGTATGCGGCGGGGGAAGGGGGAGTGATGTCCCACTGGATAGGGCCGGCGCATCGGGCGGCTGTGCTTCTGGCAAGGGCTGTTGCAGCCGTCTCCGTGTTGCCTGCCTTCGGGAATTGGAAAAGGCAGGTGGCGGGGTCTATCCGGTCGAGGGGCTCAATGTGCGACTGCTCTTGCGCGTAGTCTACGATGAAGAGGAAGGGCACATTGGCTCCGGCCAGTGCGTTCATGCGGGCGATGGTTTCTGTCCGGCTGTACGTCTTCATGCGTCAATAGACTGCGGAGGCTATCACCTGGATTATCAGAATGAGGAACACCATGGCAATGGGATATACCGTGGCATAGGCCACGCTCGGTATGTTGCTGTCCGTCATGGAGTCGGCGGCGGCAAGGCCGGGCGTACTGGTCATGCCGCCGGTGATGGTGCCCAGCAGGTCGAGAATGTTTATCTTGAACACGAACAGGCCTACGCATACTGCCACCAGCATGGGCACCAGCGTGATGGCGGCGCCTACGCCGAACAAGAGCCAGCCGCTTTCCTGGAACGTGGCCATCAGATTCCGTCCTGCCGATGTCCCTACTTCGGCAAGGAAGAGTAGCAGTCCCAGCTGGCGCAGCAGTTGGTTGGCAGGGCCGGACATGGACCACAGAATGGGGCCGGTCTTTCCGATGGCGCTCAGGAACAAGGCGACCATCAGGATGCCTCCCGTCAGTCCCGGAGAGAACGACAGACTGTCCGAGAAGGAGATGTTGAGCTTGCCGAAGAGCACGCCCAGCACGATGCCCAGGGCGATGGGGAAGAAGTCGGTGTCGGACAGTTGCTTGGTGTCGTTGCCCAGCAGGCGTGCCACTCCCTTGATGCCGTCCTTCTCGCCCACCACCATCAGCTTGTCGCCGAATTTCAGGGCGAGGTCGGGCGAGGGGGAGAGGTCGATGCCGCTTCGGCGGATGCGGGTGACGGTGCAGCCGAAGTTCTTCATCAGGTTGAGGTCGCCCAGCTGCTTGTTTATCATATCCTTCTTGGTGAGCAGCAGGGATTCAATCTCCTGCATGTCTACGAGTGGCAGTTCGCCTTCTTCGCGTTCGCCCACGAGGACGGCGAGCTGGTTTAAGGCCTCTTCGCTACCCACGGCTTGTATGTAGTCTCCCTCGTGCAGGATGGTCTGGGCGGTGGGGATGGCTATCTGCTCGTTGTGCTTGTGGCGTGAGATGACGGCTCCGGTCATGGCGCGCGCATTGATTTGCATCAGGCTCCGGTCGAAGACGGCGGGGTTGGTTACGCGGAACAGACAGGTTGTCAGTTCCGGGAACTGGCTGCGGCGTTCCTTCTCCAACCGGCGCGCCTCCTTGTCGAGGTCGATGCGCATGATACGGGGCAGCAGCTTAACGAAGAGAATCACGCCGATAACGCCGAAAGGATAGGCAATACCGTAAGCGATGGATGCCAGTGGGGAATGGGTGCTGTCAATGGCAACGGCGAGTCCCGGCGTACTGGTCAGGGCACCGGCTATCAGTCCCACGACACTGGGAGTATCGATGTCGAAGGCATATTTCAGTCCTACTGCCGTCAGGGCGGCGGAGCAGATGATGAGCAGGGTGATGATGATAAGCGTCTTGCCCTTGCTCCGGAAGGAGTCGAAAAATCCGGGACCGGCCTGGATGCCGATGGTGAAGATGAAGAGCACCAGTCCGAAGTTTCCTAATTCTTTGGGGATGATGACACCGAAGTGTCCGAACAGCAGGGCAATGAAGATGACGGCGGAGACGTCGAGCGAAAGCCCTTTAATCTTGATTCTTCCCAACATGAAGCCTAAAGCCACAATGAGAAAGAGCGCGAAATAGGAGGAGTTTAACAAGTCAGCAAACATAATCAGTTAAAGAGTTAGGAATTTATGTCACAAAGATAGTGCAAAAAAGTGAGATAGAAAAAGTCTTGCTTCCTTGTGGCATATAAAAAAAGATGATGTGCCATCAACCGTTTTGACACATCATCTTAATATATATATCGGCCTATATGACCGGTATTCCTGCGTGGGGCAGGGCGGTACTTATTTTTCGAGTTCCTTCAGCAGTTCCTCTACGGCAGCTTTCAGCTGTGTGTCTTCTCCCTTCACGATGGTCTCGGGTGAATTGGCTACTTTGATGTCCGGCTCCAGCTGCGAGTTCTCCAGATAGCTGCCGTCCGACAGGCGGTAGCCCACGACGGGGATGCCGAATACCAATGACGGGTCTTGCAGGCGTTCCCACGACACGCTGGTCATGGTTCCCGGCACGGGCATGCCTACCAGCTTGCCCAGTCCGCGGTGGCTGTAAACCCACGGCGTGCCGTGCGCATTGGAGTAGTTGGCCTCGCACATCACCATGATGGAGGGTTTGTTCCAGCGGCGGCTGGGCATGTCGCACGTCTCGCGACCGCGCACCACTTGGGTGAAGTATTTTTGTCCACTGAAAAGTATTTCTATATCCTCGTGCAAGCGTCCACCGCCATTGAAACGGGTGTCGATGACGATGCCTTCGCGGTTGTTGTATTTTCCCAGGATGTCCGAGTAGACGGAACGGAAACTGTCGTCTCCCATAGACTCGATGTGCACGTAACCCAATCGGCCACCCGACCATCGGTCAACGTCTGCCGCACGCTGTTTCACCCAGCGGCTGTAGAGTAAATCGCTGAACGCACCGTTCGTAATGGGGATAATGACCTCTTCCCAGTGCTCCTTGGTCTGCGGGTCGAAGAGAGAAACAAGTGTTTTCTTCCGTGCCTTGTTGTTGAGCAGCGTGTAATAGTCCGCATCGGGGGTGATTTCCACGCCGTCTATCTTTTCGATGACTGTGCCGGCTTTCACCCGGGTGTTGGCTGTGTCGAAGGGGCCTTTCTCCACTACTTCGGCAATGAGCATGCCCTTGCCCGTGTAGTTCCAGTCGAAGAACAGTCCCAGGCTGGCAGTAGGTTCGGATTGCCCTTTGGGATAGAAACGGCCGCCGGTGTGAGATACGTTCAGCTCGCCCAGCCATTCGCTCAGCAGTTCGGCAAAGTCATAATTGTTGTCGATATGGGGCAGGAAGCGGCGATAGGCGGCGGTCATCTTGTCCCAGTCCACTCCGTGCATATTGGTATTGTAGAATCGCTTCTGCTGTTGGCGGTACACGTGGTCGAACATGTATTCGCGCTCCGCAGCCAGGTCCATCTTGGCATCTACCTGGAAGGTGATGGGGGTCAGCGCGTCGGATGAAGTGTCCATTTTCTGCATCTTGTGGCTACCCAGCAGGAAGAGGCTCTTGCCGTCCTTGTCCAGCTGCATGTCCGCCCATCCGGCATCCATCTTGTGCAGCAGGCGGGTCTCTTTCTTGCGCAGATTCATCTTCCAGAGGTCGTAGCCGCCTTCGAAGGCTGCCAGGTAGTAGAGTGTCTCGCCATCCTTGGAGATGATGGTGCTGCCCATGTCGGAAGAATTCGGGGTGAGGCGCACCACACGGTCTTCGATGCCTTTCAGCTCTACGACGATGTCTTTCGGCTGGTCATCTTTTTCGTCAGCATTGCTGTCTTTCTTGTCGTCTTTCTTCTTTTTATCCTTGTTTTTGTCTTGGGGGGTGTCTTTTCCGGCAGACTTCTTTTGTTCCTTCTCCAGCTCCTTGCGCAGTTCGTAGTCTTCTTTGCTCAGGCAGTATTTGTCGTAGGCGTCTTGGTTGAGGAAGACGAGCATGGCGTCGTTCAGCGAGCCCCATGAGGCATGGGCACGCATGCCGTAGCGTTCGGTGGTGAAAAGGATGGCGTTGCCGTCCAGCGCAAAGTGGGGATAGCCGCTCATGTAGCCGCTATTGGTGAGGTTGATGATGTCTTTGCCTCCCTCTGCGCTGACCAGGCCGATGTCGGAGTAGGGGTCGTGCTTGTTACCCGTGAACTCAAGTGTAAACCATTTACCGTCCGGCGACCATGCGTAGTCAAATCCTCCGCCGGTGCTGTACCAGGTGGAGCCGTCCGTAATCTGGCGCACCTTCTTCGTCTCCAGATTGAGCACCATCAGCCGGATGCGGTCTTCGATAAAGGCGAGTTCCTTGCCGTCGGGCGAGAATTGCGGATAGGCACGTTCCACGGTGGTGGAGGGCAGCAGCACTTCTTCTTCAATCAGCGTGGCGTTCGGGAAGTTAGGGTCTTCCTTGCGGGCTATCTTGGCAAGGTAGAGCTGCCAGTTGCCGCCTCGCTCGCTGGCGTAGGCCAGGGTGCGGTTGTCCGTCGCAAAGGAGAGGCCCGCTTCGCGTGCCGGTGTGTGCGTCACCTGCTTGGTAGTGGCATAGTCTGCCGAAGTGACAAAGACTTCTCCGCGCAGCGTGAAGGCAATCTGTTTTCCGTCCGGGGACACAACGGCAGAGGTGGCTCCGTCGGAAGACTGCAGGTTGGCGAATTGCGGCCGGTCATCGCGCACCAGTTCTATGGCGACTTTCTTCGGGGTGGCATCCGGCTGCTGGGTATAGATTTCGCCGTCGTAACTGTAGCACAACGTCCCGCCGTCACTCATGGAGAGGAAGCGCACGGGATGTGTCTTGAAGCTGGTGATGGGCTTCACCTCTCGGGGCTGTGCCAGCGGGAAGGCATACACGTTGAATGAGCCGCCGTTTCTCTCACTCAAAAAGTAAACCGTTCTTCCATCGGGTGACAACACCGGGTTGCGGTCTTCGCCCGCGCGGTCGGTGAGGTTGGTATGGGTACCCGTCTTTGCATCATACAGCCAGATGTCGCGGGTGATGGAGGAGATGTGATGCTTTCTCCATTCATCTTCAAATCCCTTGCGGTCTTGGTAGAGGAACTGATGGCCCGCCTTGTCGAAGCAGACCGCTTCGGCAGGGGTGCCCAGCACTTGCTCCGTACGCCCTCCCGTTGCAGGTACTTTGTAAAGCTCGGTCATGGCCGAAGTGGGGAAAAGAGCGCTGCTTGCCGGGTCCTGGATGGAGGCGGAAAACAAGATATACTTTCCGTCCGGAGTGAATGTGGAGGGTATCTCACCGGTGGAGTGGGTAGTGAGCCGTTGGGCGGTTCCGCCGTCTGCCGGCATCACGAATACGTCGAAGTTGCCGTATCTGTCGCTGGCAAAGGCTATTTGTTTGCCGTCCGGCGACCATATGGGGGTACATTCGTAGCTCTCTTGGGTAGTAAGCTGTGTGGCGGTTCCACCTTTGGCCGGCACCTTGTAGATGTCTCCTTTGTAGCAGAATGCGATTTCCGTACCGTCGGGAGAGATTTGCACATCGCGCATCCAGAGCGGCGTGGCGGCATGTCCGGCAATGGCAGTAAGGCCTAGTGCAAGGATTGCAAGGGTTTTCTTCATAAGTGTGTGGGTTGATGTTAATATAGAATGTTTATAAACGTCATGATGCTGTCCACAAGGCAAGGAGCGAGGTACGTCATTTCATACCTCGTGCCTTGTATATCTGTTCTTTGGCATTGTTGATGCTTTGGAACTTCTCTTCTGCGGCTTTCTTGATGTCTTCGCCCAGCGTTGCCACCCGGTCGGGATGGTGTTTCAAGGCTAGGCGGCGGTAAGCGGCACGCACTTCGTCATTGGTGGCAGTGGGTTCAATTTCAAGTACTTTGTAGGCCTCGTTCAGTGAGCTACCGCCTAGGTTAAGCATGGATTCCACTTCCTTGACGGATAGTCCCATGTACATGGCCACTTCTTTCAAGGCTTCTATCTCCTCGTTGCAGACGTGTCCGTCGCTTTTGGCAATTTCTACCAAGAATACCAGCAGTTGCAAGCGTTCCTCGTATGTCAGGTTGGCGGCAATCTGCGTTCCACAGTCACGGATGGTGTTTTTAAATGCCAGTGGGTTTTGTCTGTCCATCTGCTTGCGCTGTTCGAAGAGGTTGAGTAATATCCGTTCTCCCTCGCCCACGGCAGCCTCACCGAATGTGCTTCTCAGAAAGCGGCGGACGAATTCCATTTCACTATGCATGATGCGCCCGTCTGCACGGATAATGTACGAAGCCATCACGAGCATGGAGAAGAGGAAACTGTTCCGTTGCCCGGTATAGGTAGTGCCGTGCGTTGGTGCTTCTCCATAATAACTGCCTGCGTCATTTGAATCGGTGTCGAACAATGAACCGAATACAAAACCTGCCAAGGCTCCCAGCGGTCCTCCGGCCATGAAGCCGATGATGCCGCCTATCCATTTAGCTGCTCCCATAATTTTTCTTGTTTAAAGTGCAAAAATAGAGATTTCTTACGAGAATTCCAGTAATTTGATGAGCTATTCCCGCTGAAGCGAATAGGCACCGTCTTCTTTTTGTACATATTCAGCATATTTATGGCAGCAAGTCTGTCATTAAGAAATACTATAAAAATTAAGGAGTTAAGTCTTAGACTTAACTCCTTAATGCTCAACAGTCGGGATGACAAGATTCGAACTTGCGACCACACGCCCCCCAGACGCGTACTCTACCGGGCTGAGCTACATCCCGAATTGCGGATGCAAAAGTAGTGCTTTATTTTGAAATAGCAAATAAATCGCTGATAAAATATATATGGACGCATCTTAATATTGTTGTATCTTGCTTATTATCATCTATATATATGCATGCTTCAAGTCTTTATTTAGACATGGTTCTAAATAGTATCCCGTGTGTTTCGGTGGTTGTTTTGTATCCTACACAGTGCAAAATACATGCAAAAAGCCTCGTTTTATTGCAATAAAAAGCGTCTAATCATCCCGAAACCTTAATCAAACCTTAATCGAACCTTAATCGAAAAACAGGACGAACAATTGGGATGCAAATAGACTGCAAAGTTAATGTAGGTTAAAGTCTGTCCCAATTTCGCAATGTTTTAAGGAACCTTCCTTGTTGAGCCATTGCAATGATGTAGTTTTAATCATCGGAATTATCTATCTTTGCATTGAGCGAGAGTGAAGCTCTATACTTTATTCCTATGTAAAGTGTAAAATAATTTCGTCGGCCATATAACTTAAAAAGAAAAACAACAACATGGCAAGGACAAAAATCGTGCTTTTCAAAAGCAACATTAGAAGGGACGGAAGCTGCCCCGTCTGTTTAAGGGTGGCAAAAGAGGACAAAACAAAGTACATCGACTTGCAACTGTCGGCAACGAAAGGACAATGGGACGAATTGGCATCCCGATTTAAAAAAGACAAGCGTGTCAATCCTAACTACGAAAATTACAATGCGTTGCTGAACCGTTATGAAGTTCGAAAGGATGAAATCCTACAAAAGTTCATGGAGGAACGGGTAAACTGGACGCTTAACCAGTTCGAGGAGGAGTTTCTTGGTATGTCAAAGCAGGGTAAGGTTTATGACTACTTCATGCGACAGGTGGAAAACCTAAAAGCCACAAGGCATATCGGTAACGCAAAAGTCTATGAGCGTACTTTGCATATGCTGGCAAAGTATGATGACAAGATTGAGGAACGGCTGTTTTCCGAGTTGGATGTAAAGTACATCAATCGGTTTAACCTTGAAATGGAAAAAGACGGCTGTTGCGGAAACACCCGTAAATACTACCTCAAAACATTGAGGGCGGTTATAAACAAGGCGATAAAAGAGCGTGAAGCCTCATCAAACACCTATCCTTTCGGTAAGGGTGGCTTTGAAATCGGTAAGCTGGCAGAGGAAACAGCCAAACGCTACCTTTCACCACATGATTTGGAGCTGATAAAAAACTCGCCTCAACAAAATCCTGTGTTGGAGTTGTCCCGTAGGGTGTTCCTGTTTTCCTATTTATGTTTCGGTATGAGTTTTATAGATGAAGCCATGCTGACTAAAAACAATATTGACACGTTTGGGACAGAGGAGCATATCGTTTATAAAAGACAAAAGACACAGAACGCTAAAAATGCAAAGCCTATAACAATACCTGTAACCCCTGCCATAAGAGAGCAGTTGGAATGGTTTAAGGCAAATACTGCTTTGACAGGCAACTATTTGCTGCCAATAATAACAAGGGATTATGAGGGGGAACAACTGTATGACCATATCCGTAGTCGTTACAAACGTATAAATGACGGTTTAAAGCAATTAGGCAAGTTGCTCCGTATTCGTATGAACCTGACTACCTATGTCAGCCGTCATACAATGGCCATGACCTTACAAGGCAATGATGTCCCCCGTGAAATTATCAGCCAAGCGTTGGGGCATCGTAATCTTACAACGACAAACGTATATCTTGACAGTTTTTCAACAAGCGTATTAGACAGAGTAGCTAAAATCCTTTAATTATGAGTATGGCAATAAATATGCCTTTGGGCGGCTTGATAAACAAGTCGCTCAAAGGGGAAGCCCGTTTTGCGCATGAGGAATGGTTGCGCACCTATGTAAAAAGACTGACGAATGGTAATAAGACAAAGCTAAAACAGGCTTTAAATGAGGTGGATGAGGCTATAAACCAATGGCGGGACGGCTTCTTCATATCCACTTATGATGAAAAGTTATCAGCCGTCCGACAAGGCAAACTAAACATGGACAGCCAAGAGTTGGAAGATGTCTATAACGAGGAAACCTATTTGCAAAAAGAGGGTAAAACAGGTTTGGTTGCAGATTTCCTGTATAATTCCATAGCTCAATACGGCTTTATCAATGAACACTGGATTTTCCATTCCCTCCCTAAAATCTTGTGAACTATCAATAAATGAGTAAATTTGTTCCACGACATCCCTAAAAACGTTTGTAGAACGCTGGATTTTAGTTATATTTGTCCCGCTAACAGGTTAAAGACCTGTTGGTGACATATTAATTAAAGGAAGCGTTTAGCTTTATCCCGTTTTAGAAATTCTGGTAAAATTTCATGTGGTACGGGGATAGACGATACAAACGCTCATGCTAATCTTGTATATATCAGTGATATATATGGCTTGGCGTGGGGTGTCGTTTTATCTTGTACCACGGGTTTACCAGAGCCTCTAAAACAGATAATTCTAACAGCCTCACGCTATCTTTTTATATAAACCTTTCCTGTCGGGGCTGTGGAAAGTAAATCACAGTATTATGAAAAGAACTTTTCTTATTGTACTTTCTCTTTGTGCTATGTTGATTGGTAAAGCGCAAGAAAGACCCGTTTTAGACCTTTCCAATAATAATTGCCGTTTTGAGGTGGGCTATAATAAAGTAAAAACAATCTGTACGGGAGCGCGTTCTATCGAACAATTACACGACCTGTATAATATGGATGTTTGCAGTTACTACAATCTAACCCAATATGATACAGAACTAAAAAGGAAGACATTTGCAAATTCAGAGGACGGCAAGACATTGCTTGAAACAATGAAAAACATAAAAACTAATTTAAATGCAATGAAGCATTATTATATCTTTCCTTTTTCGGCAAATATGGGGTGGGACAAAGCGTATAATTTAAAAACAAAGACGTTCGACTTTGGATATGTCGTTGACGAGACAGGTTTTCTTCCCGTTAGCGGATATTTGAACTTTCCTCAGTTTGCTATTAAATGCACTCCTAAAATAAGGCAAACCGTACAAAAAAGACAAAGCACTGACAGGGCGAGTTATTTAACGACTATAAAAATACCAATGACGGAGAGCGAGGCTTTGGCTATTGAGGAGCATATTGCCGATTTGGCATTGGCTGTTCAGTTTACTATACAAGGTTGGGGTGAAACAAAAAGGAAAATAAACTTGGGCGGTGCTGTATTCATCACAACAACCTGCGTAAAGGCTGTATCACCTAAAATATATATCATCGATAAAAACACCAATGAAATTTATTTTGAGTTATAACTCTTCAATGCAATAATGCAAAATCCACATAGCAAAAGGCAATAATCGGATTAAATAAACCAAGTTTCCCGGAAACCTTATTCGTAGGATATTCGTGGGTAAAAAATAAGGAGTTAAGCGTTGTCTTAACTCCTTGGTTTATATGTTGTTATAAGTTTATTATCGGTAATCTTATTCAATTCCCCCAGACGCGTACTCTACCGGGCTGAGCTACATCCCGAATTGCGGGTGCAAATGTACGGCTTTATTTTAAAATAGCAAATATTTATAGTGCTTTTTTTATTGAATGAACCTATATTTTGCAGTTTCAAGGCTTTCGGTCAACGTGTCCTGCTCTCTTTTTACTTGTATGCCTGCTTCGCAAGGCAATGGCTTTGAGCGGGCAGGCATACTTTGAATGAAGTTATTGCAGGTTTAGGCTGTTTCTTACGGAAGTGATAGCCGGACTTTCGGGCGTTACGGATTTCCGGGTACAATAATCGAATTCCGCAGATTTTTCGCCGCTAAATGATTTCCACTTCAGTTTCAATTTAACGGTCTTGCCTTCTGTATCAGGCAGGGCATCCAACTTGAAAGCAACCAGTCCGTCCGCATACCTGCCGTAAATGTCGCCCTTGGCATTGTGGCGGAATTCTACTTCATACGGGTTTTCCGGATTCTCGCTCAGCAGCAGATTGACAAAGTGCTTTGTTTGATAGTCTCCTTGCTGAGTTCTAAAGCGAAGGGTCAGATAACCGTCTTCTGCGATGGTTACCCAATCGTTCACTATTTCCACCGGGTCGGTGCCGTATACGGTATCGTTCTCTTCACCCAAATCCGGGGCGATGGGTTTGGTAAGGATACTGTCTATCCAGTTTATATGTACAGCTTGGGTGTAGATATCGCTGGGCTCGTCCACTTCCTTGTAGTTTACCAAAGCGCGGACTTCCTTCTCGCCGTAGGGAGATTTCGTCATGTTGATAGGCAGCAGAGTGGTCTTGTCATCCAATTGCAGGAAGACGGTCTGCTCTGCATCGGTCTTTACCGTTACCAGGGCATTGGGGAATCTCATGGCATAATTATCATCGTCGTCCAGACACGATTGGAGGCTTAAGGAGCTGATGGTTGCAATAGCGATTAAAATTTTCTTGTTAAAGATTGACTTCATTTTCATAGTGTACTCTTTTAAATTAAACATTTGGAATAGGTCTTGCTTTTATAGAAATAGCATATTTGCGAAAACCCTGCATGCAGCATTGTTAATTAATGATAAGAGCCGGAGTAAGCTGGTGCGGAATATTATTCCCCGATACATGAAAGATATTTGTATATCAGGTGGAATATGATTACCTTTGCTGTATGAGATGCACATCTCGCGTGTGTTGAGATGTATGTCTCGAACTGCATGAGATGTGCATCTCGTGCATGTTGGGGAATAGCTGTCCGGCCGTATGGAAACTGGCTTTCTGTTTAGGGGAAGTAACCTTCGGGTGGGGTGTCAGCGGTCTGGTTGCAGTAAGAAACATTATGTTCATTGTGAAAAGAGTATGAGTATAGTCTATTTGGTTCGAAAGAAGGTTTTCCGCACGGCGGAAGGGGTGAAGCAACTCTATTATGCTGTGCAGCGTGTGTTACAGCGGCGTGGAGGTGTGACGGCAGAGCTGCTGGCGCAGCGTATGGCATCCAGAAAAGGGATGAGTTCGGGAGACGTGCAGAGTGTATTGATAGATTTGCCGAAGTTTATAGAGGAAGCGCTGATGGAGGGAGAGTCGGTGACCATTAAGGGGCTGGGTTCCTTCCATGTGGCGGTGACGAGTGACGGGTTTGAGCATCCCGACGATGTGATGCCGGGCAAGGTACGCTTATCCCGTGTCTATTTTCGTCCGGATAAGTCGCTGGTGGCGAGGCTGAACAGCGGGATGGATTTCTACCGTTATCCGCTTAGCCGATATTTCCCTCACGATATGTTGCGACCGGAAACGCTGCGAAAGGAGCGGGCCGAGGGAAAGACGGGAATTCCGGATGAAGACCCGGTTGGGATGGAAAATGATACGGAGGACTTTTCGGGGGAGGAGTGAGCGATGAATGTGGAAGAATTCAGAGAATACTGTCTCTCCTTGCCGGGAGTGAGCGAGAAGATGCCTTTTCCTAATGTGGCCGACAGATACAGCCGCGATGTGCTTTGCTTTTATGTGGGCGACAAGTGGTTCTGCTTTGTCAATATCGAAGTGTTCGACTTCTGCTGCATCAAGTGCCGCCCGGAGGAATCAACGGAGCTGCGGGCAAGGTACGAGGGGGTGAAGCCGGGGTGGCACATGAACAAGAAGTATTGGAACAGTGTGTATTTTAATCAGGATGTACCGGACAGCATTATCCGAGAACTGGTGGCACGCTCCTATCGGCTGGTTGTGGAGAGCCTGCCGAAGAGGGAGCGGGAGCGTTATACCCCCATGCACTCCCTATAAAAGTCGAACATTTCGAAGATAGTCTCCTTGTCTGCCGTCTGGTTGAGACAGATGTCACCCACTTCTTTCAATAGGGTGAAGTTGATGACTCCGGCGGTATTCTTCTTGTCATGCTTCATCAGTTCGTACAGCTGGTGGTACTGTTTGCAGTTGAAGGTGAAGCTGCCATAATTCTCTTTGACGAATTGGATGGTCTGGCGCATCTTGTCCTTCGGGAATCCGGTCTTTATATAAGAAAGGTAGAGTTCGCAGACCAGCCCCCATGCCACTGCATAGCCGTGCAGCACCGGACGCCTTTCGGCAAGGGCGAGGCTTTCGAAGGCGTGTCCTACGGTGTGCCCCAGGTTCAGGGCTTTGCGGATGCCATGTTCCTGCGGGTCTTCTTCTACGATGTGTTCCTTTACCTGCACGGAACGTCCTACCATGGACTTCAGTAAGGCATAATCTATCTTTTCCGTATCGAATGACAGCAGTTCTGCCAGATGTTCCGGGGTACTGATGAGGCCGTGCTTCAACATCTCCGCATAGCCGGAGAAGAAGTTATGGGCATCGAGGCTGCGCAGGAATTCGGTTTCCAGCAGCACGCAGGCGGCAGGAGCAAAAACACCGATTTCATTCTTCAGACCGTTGAAGTTGATGCCCGTCTTGCCTCCCACGGAAGCGTCGACCATGGCGAGTAGCGTAGTGGGAACGTTGATGTAGGCGATGCCCCGCTTGAAGGTGGAAGCGGCAAAACCGCCAAGGTCGGTCACCATGCCACCGCCCAGATTGATGAGCAGGGAGTGGCGGCTGGCCCCTTTCTCGCTCAGGGCTTGCCATACGGCAGCCAGCGTTTCCATATTCTTGTGCACATCTTCTGCCCCGATAATAATCTCTTCCGCTTCTTCCAGGGCGGGGATACCGTCCAGATGCGGGCGGCAGAGGCGGTGGGTATGCTCGTCGGTAAGGATGAAAAGCTTGTCTTGGGGACACTTCTCTATGGCATGCGTCAGGCTGTTTGCCAGTCCTTCGCAAAGGATTACTTCTTGTTTACTCATCTTGTTAATTACAAATTACGAATTACCAATTACTGATGTTACGGATTATGAAGGAAAGGGGGCCTTCTTCATTATATTGTGGCACAAAGATAGCTCTTTTGGCAATAAAACGTTATCTTTGTCCCGTGAAATTCTATGGGTGGCAAGGTGTTTCCGTCATCTGCCTCCCGCTATTTGTAATTAGTAATTTGTAATTGATTGATAGAAATGAGAGCATTACTTCCCGTTTATTGCCGTCCGCTGGGTTATTTCATCATAGCTTTGGCGTTGTTCCTCCCTTTCATATTCCTATTGTGGGGAAAAGTGACAGATGCCAACTTGCTGTTCTATAAGGAATGCTCCAAACTCCTGATGATGATGGGGGCACTGATGATAATCTTTGCCTTGACGAAGAACGAGAATAAGGAGATAGAGCAGGTGCGCAACAAGGCCACGCGCAATGCCATCTTTCTGACCGTTCTTTTTATCTTCGGCGGTATGCTCTACCGGGTGGCGCAGGGTGACCTCCTTTCGGTCGATTCTTCTTCTTTTCTCATATTTCTTATATTGAATGTGCTTTGCTTGGAATTTGGTATAAAGAAAGCGACCGTTGATAGATTATTTAAGCGGAATGGTCGATAAATAAAGCAAATCGTCATGTGGGGCATTAAACCTTTTGCCCGGAAGTCTGTCAAATGAAACAGTGAATAAAAGGCATTGTTCATTTAGAATAGACAAAGAATAGACACATGAAGAAAATTATCACGGGGATGGCGTTGCTGTTGGTAACAACGCTGTCTGCATTTTCACAGACCAAAAACATTACGGTATCGGGCCGTGTCGTGGAGGACACCAAGGAGCCTGCGATACAAGCTACCGTGCAGTTGCTTTTGTTGCCAGACAGTGTTCAGGCATCGGGTACGGCCACTACGGCACAAGGTTATTTCACTCTTCCCAAAGTCAGTGCGGGTAAATACGTGCTGAAGGTTTCCTACATCGGATTCAAGAGCCAGTACATCCCTTTACACCTTTATGCTACGACAACTGCCAAGAACGTGGGTACACTGACACTGGAAACGGATGCGGTGATGCTGGCCGAGGCTGTGGTTACGGCAGAAGCGCCGCAAGTGCAGGTGGTGGAAGATACACTGGTATATACCTCATCTGCCTATCGTACCCCCGAGGGAGCCATGCTCGAGGAGTTGGTGAAGAAGCTGCCCGGTGCGGAGATTGACGACGAAGGTAATGTGAAAATCAACGGTAAGGACTTGTCGAAGATTATGGTCGACGGCAAGGAGTTCTTCGGTGGAGACGTAAAGACCGGTTTGAAGAACCTGCCGGTAGATATGATAGAGAAGCTGAAAACCTACGATAAGAAGTCCGATTTGGCACGTATCACCGGTATTGACGACGGTGAGGAGGAGACGGTGCTCGACCTGACCGTAAAGAAAGGCATGAACCAGGGTTGGTTCGGTAATGCCGACGTGGCCGGAGGGACGGAAGACCGCTATATGGGCCGCTTCATGCTGAACCGCTTCGTGGACAAAACCCAGGTGTCGGTAGTGGGTTCTGCCAATAACGTGAACGACCAGGGCTTTTCGGGCGGTGGCGGTCCTCCGCGCTGGCGCAGGAACAACGGACTTACTGCAACGAAAATGCTGGGTGTGAACTTCGCTACCCAAACCGATAAGCTGGAACTGGGCGGTAGTGCACGCTACAACTATCAGAATGGGGATATTGCAAGTATCGGTTCTACCGAGGACTTTCTGCCGGACGGCAACTCTTACTCCAACTCGAACAGCAGGCAACGTAACAAAGCCAAGAATTTCAATGCCGATTTCCGTATGGAGTGGAAGCCGGACTCGATGACGAATATCATTTTCCGTCCCAACTTCTCGTACGGCAAAACGGACAATCTCTCCAATTCTGAGAGCGGTACGTTCAATTCCGACCCTTACAGTCTGGTGAGCGACCCCAATAACTGGCTGAATCTGGAGAAGATTCTCAATCCGGACGATGACCCGTTGAGAAGTATCCGTATAAATGCCATCAACAGCGGTTCGCTGAGCGACAACAAGAGTGTGTCTACGGATGCAACCTTGCAGTTGAACAGAAAGCTGAATGACAAAGGACGCAATGTTACGTTCCGTGGAAGATTTGGTTATACCAATAATGACAACAACCAGTATACGGAGTCGGAAACACATTACTTCCAGTTGCTGAATGCTTTGGGAGGAGACTCCATCTTGGTTCGTAACCAGTACATCACTACTCCTACCAAGAACTACAATTACAGTGCACAGCTGACTTACAGCGAACCGATAGCCCGCGCCACTTTCTTGCAATTCAGCTATCAGTTCCAGTACAAGTATAGCGAGAGTGACAAGACGACGTATGATTTGCAGGGCTTTCCGGATTGGGGATTGTCAACCCAGCTTCCCACGGGATATGAAGAGCATGCGGTGGATAGTCTGGGTAAGTATGCGGAATACCGCTACTACAACCACGATGCATCCGTGTCTTTGCGCTTTATCCGCGAGAAGTATCAGTTGAGCGCAGGTATGTCGTTCCAGCCGCAGCATTCTGTATTGTCCTATAAGCGCGGCGACTATATGATTGATACCACCCGCAATGTGTTCAACTTCGCTCCGAACCTGGACTTGCGCATCCGTTTCTCCAAGGTGAGCCAGCTGCGTATGACATACCGCGGGCGTAGCAGCCAACCGAGTATGGAGAATCTGTTGCCGATTGTGGACAACTCCAATCCGCAGAATGTGCGTATCGGTAATCCGGGCTTGAAGCCTTCCTTCACGCACAACATGCGATTCTTCTATAATACGTATAATGCCGAAAAGCAGCGCGGTATTATGTCGCACGTCAACTTCTCGGCAACGCAGAATAGCATCAGCAATAGCCGTGTGTACAATTCGGAGACTGGTGGATGGACTACAACTCCGAAAAATATCAACGGTAATTGGAATGCGTTCGGCATGTTTGGCTTCAATACGGCACTGCCCAATAAGAAGTATACCATCAACTCCTTCTCCAATGCCAACTATCAGAACAATGTGGCTTATCTGACGTCCGGTAAGGGAGCAGATGCCGTGGAACGGAAGAATACAACCACCAACCTGACGCTGGGCGAACGTCTGAATGCCGCCTATCGTAATGACTGGTTTGAATTCGGCTTGAACGGAAGCATCTCCTATTCAATAGAGAAGGATAAACTGACGCCTGACAATAATCAGGAGCCCTATACCTTCTCCTACGGTGCCAATACGCAGATTTCCATGCCGTGGAACATGACGCTCTCTACCAACATTGCCAACCAGAGCCGTCGAGGATATACGGACAGCAGTATGAACCGTAACGAGCTTATCTGGAATGCACAGTTGTCGCAGACTTTCCTGAAAGGGAATGCCACCGTCAGCTTCGAGATGTACGACATTCTGAAGAAGCAGAGTAACATCAGCCGTTCGCTGACTGCAAGCGGCCGCTCGGTGTACGAATATAACGGCGTGAACAGCTATTGCATGCTTCACTTCATCTATCGTCTGAATATTTTCGGCAGCAAGGCCGCCCGCGATAAGATGCAGGGCAGACGCGGCTTCGGCGGTCCGGGCTTCGGTCCGGGGCATGGTCCTGGCGGTTTCGGAGGACGCAGGCCGTTCTAAAGCGGAGGGGATCACCCCCCTAATCAGCTTGTCATTCTGATACACTCTCAATTCTGTGGCAGGTTTCTTTTTGATTATTTTTCAGACGCGGATGACGCAGATAAGAATATTAAAAATCTGCGTCATCTGCGTCATCCGCGTCAAAGCGATAGCAAGTATAAGTTTTCAGACAAGTTGGGGGAAGAGGGACTTTTATGTTAATCTCTGTAATCTTCGGTGAAAGTTTCTGTGTTTTTCCTACATTTGTTTCACACTTAATTGTCTGTGAACATGCTTGATTGGAACTTCATTGCCAGCCAGATTGCTACGATAGCCTTCGACATTGTTTATTTCGGTGCCATCATCGGAACGATTGTCGTCATTATCCTCGACAACCGCAATCCGGTGAAAACCATGGCATGGATACTGATACTGATGTTCCTTCCCATCGTGGGGCTGGTGTTTTACTTCTTCTTCGGGCGTAGTCAGCGCCGTGTGCGCATGATAGGGAAGAAGAGTTACAGCCGCTTGTTGAAGAAACCTATGGCGGAATATCTGGCGCAGGACTCATGTGCGCTTCCCATCAATTACAGTCGTCTCATATCCTTGTTCCGTAATACCAACCAGGCTTTCCCCTTCGATGGAAACCGGGTGGAAGCCTATACCCTGGGGCTCTCCATGCTGCAATCCCTGCTGCGCGAACTGGGGAAAGCAACGAAGCATATCCACATGGAATTCTATATCTTTGAGGACGATGCCATTGGGCGCTTGGTACGTGATGTCCTGATGGAAAAGGCGCGTGCCGGGGTAGAGGTACGTGTGATTTATGATGATGTGGGTTGCTGGCATGTTCCCAACCGTTTTTTTGAAGAGATGCGCGAGGCCGGTATCGAGGTACGCAGCTTTCTAAAGGTACGTTTTCCGCTTTTCACCAGTAAGGTGAACTATCGTAATCATCGGAAAATTGTTGTCATTGACGGGCGCATCGGCTTTGTGGGGGGTATGAATCTTGCCGAACGCTATATGCGCGGATTCTCATGGGGCATCTGGCGGGACACACATCTGCTGCTGGAGGGCAAGGCTGTTCACGGATTGCAGACCGCCTTCCTACTCGATTGGTACTTTGTGGACCGTACACTGATTACGTCTACCCGCTATTTCCCGAAAATAGAAAACTGCGGTACTTCCTTGGCGCAGATTGTAACGAGTGAGCCCGTAGGCCCATGGAAAGACATTATGCAGGGACTTGTCATATCCATTTCCAGCGCAAAGAAATATTTCTATATCCAGACTCCCTACTTCCTGCCCACCGAAGCCGTACTTGTTGCTATGCAGACAGCCGCCTTGTCAGGTGTCGATGTGCGTCTGATGTTGCCCATGCGTGCTGATAACCGCTTGACGCATCTGGGTTCCTGCTCTTATCTGGCAGATGTGCTCTATTCGGGAGTCAAGGTCTATTTCTATAAGAAAGGCTTCTTGCACTCCAAACTGATGGTTTCGGATGATGAGTTGTCCACGGTAGGCTCTACGAATGTGGATTTCCGCAGTTTTGAACATAACTTTGAGGTGAATGCCTTCATCTATGACACAGAAACAGCGCTTCAGATGCGCGAAATCTTCCTTCAAGACCAGCGCGACTGCGTACAAGTATTCCTGAAGAACTGGGTGAAGCGCCCCTGGTATCGTAAGGCTGCAGAGAGTGTGGTGCGGCTGATGGCGCCGCTGTTATAATGAAGAATGATGAATGAAGAATTTCTTGAAGTGTATTCATATCGTACCATTCTTCATTCATCATTTAAATATCGTGAAGTTCACGCTCCCGTATACCCTTCTCTCCACAAAGTGCGGATGTTCCTCGAAACTGTTTTTCTTCCCGTGTTCCAAGACGAAGAGTCCGTCTTCTTTCAGCAAGTTGTTCTCGAAGATGAGATCGGGCAAGGTTTCCAGCCCGGCAAGCTCGTAGGGAGGGTCAGCAAAGATAAAGTCGAACTGCTCGCGTCCGCTTTTGAGGTATTTGAATACGTCACCGCGTATGGGTAGGCACTTGTCCGTCTTTAATTCCTGCATAATTTTGCAGATGAAGGCATAGTGGTCGCGGTCTTTTTCCACGCTGATTACTTGGTCGCAGCCTCTGGACACAAGCTCGATGCTGATGCTGCCCGTACCGGCAAATAGGTCGAGGGCACGGATGCCGTCCTCAAAGTCCATGTAGTTGGAGAGCACATTGAACAGATTCTCTTTGGCAAAGTCTGTGGTGGGGCGTGCCTTGAAGGAGTGGGGCACGTCGAAACGTCTTCTTTTGTATATTCCGCTGATTACTCGCATAGGGTTATGGCTTGCAGGTCAAGATTAGTGGCGGGATTCATGATGAATACCTGCCGGATGAATTTTCGCAGTTCGGGCAGTAGCAGTTCTTTGTCGTTTAGGTCACCGGTCAGGTGCAGCTCATCGCGTTCCTGCTCGAAGCCGAGTTGTTTCCATATATATAATAGGTAGTAGACACGGTCGGGTGTGCTTCTGCATTCAAAGGAATTGGCAAGAAGGAGGCGTCCGCGCTCGTAGCCGTATACGTCTACGGCATCTTTTCGCAAGTGTGCATACATCTTCCGGTTGTTGCCCAAGCGGCTCTTTGAGGAGAAGAACTCAATGAAGGGGCTGGCTTGGGAATAGAACTTGACATCGGGATACTGTTCGCGAAGGAAGGAGCAGACACTCTTATCCATGCCGAACAGTACGACAGTGCTGTTCTTATGCAGTATGTTGTATTGTACGGTTTCGTTTTCCCGTTTAGGATGGTTGTGATAGAAAATGATTTCCGTTTGTTCGTCCTCGAAGAACTCCAGGGGAATGAACGTGAAGCGTTTGTCTGCCATGAGCACATTGACACGGCGGAAGGGGCGTTCCAGCCATGCCAGTTCGCGGAAGGTCTGTTTCAGATTGGCAGTGAGGGAGAAGGACTCGTCCACTGCACGGTCGTAGTAAGAGAACTCGCCGTCGCCCAAAGGGTTGAACACAGAAAAAGAAAATCCATCCGTACTGAGACGGATGGATAATGTATACTGTTCCGATTTATTAAAATCAGTCGTTTCTATCATACGTTTGTCGGGGTGAGATTATTCCCAGTTACCGGCGTTGTTGTTAGCTGTTTCCAAGCTACCAATCATCAGACCGCAGTACTTGCCAAGTTTGGTTTGTACGTCCTTGATGTTGGCAATTTCTTGTGCATCCAGACCGTTCAAATAAACTTCGTACGGAGTCTTCACTTCGAGCAGACAGAAAGGAGCGCCGGATTTAGCTGTATCATTCTTGATAGCCATTTCGAACTGTGCACCGTTTCCGAAGGGAACATATCTCATTGAATCGGGGTTGAAGCCCTTCGGGAAGATAGTGTCCAATACGGCTACCCACAAGGTGTCACGTTTGAAGTTTTCCAATCCCCATTTCTTGACGTCAGCATAGTTACCTGTCTTCTTTGCCTTATTGATGATGTTGATGGCTTTCTTTTCAGTCAGACCGTCTTCCAGCTGCTTATCGTTCAGTTCTCCTTGCTTGAAGATGAACGGAAGTTTCTGGTTTTTAACAAAGTCAATCAGAGAGTCGAAGCTTGCAGTATATTGCTGGTCATGTAAAGTACGATATTCCAATTGTGCTTTACGGATGTCAATCAGACGTGCAATGACGGCTGCGTCTCTGTGCTTCTTTGCTTTTTCAAAGTTGATAGGACCCATAATGCTGGTGTAACAAATATAAATTAGCACCAAAGCACATAAGCCTAAAATGACATTAAATACTGTTTTCATGATAAATATGTTTTTTAGTTGTTATATTCGCACCGCAAAAATAAAAGAAATTAATTTAAAAACGATAGTTCCCTTTACTTTTTTCTGTTACAAAAATGATAAATAACTATTTAGAAAGGCAAATTAAGGAAAATTTTCCTTACCAACCAACTCCTGAGCAAGAAATTGCTGTAAAATCTTTATCGGAGTTCCTTCTGTCACCCCGTAGCGAGGTGGTTTTTATGCTTCGTGGTTATGCGGGGACGGGTAAAACATCGTTGGTCGGTGCCTTGGTGCGGACGTTGGATAAGTTGCAACAAAAGTCGGTATTGCTGGCACCGACCGGACGGGCGGCAAAAGTTTTCTCGGCGTATGCGGGGCATCCGGCGTTTACAATTCATAAAAAAATTTATAGACAGCAATCTTTCTCCAATGAGCTGAGCAATTTTTCTGTGAACGATAATTTGACAACTCACACTTTATATATAGTGGATGAGGCCTCAATGATTTCCAATGAGGGACTGTCCGGTTCCATGTTCGGCACGGGCAGGTTGCTGGACGACCTGGTGCAGTTTGTCTATTCCGGCCAGGGATGCCGCCTGCTGCTGATGGGCGATACGGCACAGCTGCCGCCGGTGGGGGAGGAGCAGAGCCCTGCCCTCTTTGCCGATGCCTTGAAAGGCTACGGGCTGGAAGTGGTGGAGGTGGACTTGACGCAGGTGGTGCGTCAGGAGCAACAGTCGGGCATTTTGTGGAATGCCACCCGCCTGAGGCAGTTGATAGCGGAAGACGATTGCTACAGCCTGCCGAAGATAAAGGTTTCGGGGTTTGCCGACATTAAAGTTCTGCCCGGAAATGAGCTGATAGAAACGCTGAACTCTTGCTACGACCATGACGGGTTGGATGAAACTATCGTGGTGTGCCGCTCCAACAAGAGGGCGAACATCTACAACAAAGGCATCCGTGCGCAGATTCTCTGGCGTGAGGATGAATTAAACACCGGTGATTTGTTGATGGTGGCGAAAAATAACTACTTCTGGACGGAAAAGGAGAAGGAGATGGATTTCATTGCCAACGGTGAGACTGCCGTGGTGCGCCGCGTGCGCCGTACGCGAGAGCTGTATGGCTTCCGCTTTGCAGACGTGACGCTGGTCTTTCCCGACTATAACGACTTTGAACTGGAAGTGAACATGCTGCTTGATACGCTGCATACCGACTCGCCTGCGCTGCCCAAGGCAGAAAACGACCGGCTTTTCTACTCCGTCCTCGAAGATTATGCCGACATCACCGTGAAGCGCGAGCGGATGAAGAAGATGAAGGCAGACCCGTACTACAACGCCTTGCAAGTGAAGTATGCCTATGCCGTGACTTGCCACAAGGCGCAGGGCGGGCAATGGAAGAATGTCTTTCTGGACCAGGGGTATATGACGGATGAATACCTGACACCCGATTATTTCCGTTGGCTCTACACCGCCTTTACCCGTGCCACGGGAACGCTCTACTTGGTGAACTATCCGGAAGAACAAATAGTTTGAAAAAGAGAGGGGTACCGATGCAGTATTCCGGCATTTTTTGTATTTTTGTAGATAGAACAACTATAACTGAACAAGTATGAAGAAGCTATACTCTCTCTTTGCCTTGATAGCACTGCTGTTTACCGCTTCCGGTTGCGAGGACGATTACCGAAGCATGGTACTTTTCGAAGGTGTGGAGCCTATCTACCAGATTGGGACATGTGACAATCTGGTGTCCAATCTTTCTTATTATCTTTCTGAAACAAACGAAGATACAGTGCTGGGCATTGACGGCGGCGACGGTTCCTATAATGTGATTAACGAGCACGAGTCGGTGGCTTCCGTGACTTTTACCGATGATGTCAACGGGTATCAGCGTATCAAGATTCATCCGCTGGCAGAGGGGGAGACGATTGTGAAGGTGATGGATGGTTCCGGTGAGGAAACACAACTGCGCATCACGGTGAAAGGTCGTAGGCAATATACGTTGACGAAAATGGGCTTCGAGTATGGTATCAGTAGTGGTGCACCGACGGAACTGCTGGGTGATGTTTCTAAGGCACTTGCCGAGCGTCCTTGGGTGAAGGATGGCGGGTATTATGTGTTGGTGCCCGAAGATTTCTCCAATAGTATGTGGAAAGGTGTATTGGAAATCTATCCGACGGGAAAAGAGGAGGAACCGCTAATGGGGATATACGAGACAGTTCCAGTGGAAGATGAGAACGGAGATACATATGCATTGTGGCAGTTTACTTATAATGGAGAGAAGAGGCTCTTTACGCGGACGGTCTCGGGAAATGGTAAATGTGTACTTGCGGAAAATGTAACTCCTTTCTGTCCTTCCGGTTTGCTGCCCGAAGGTGCACTGGTGGTTTATCGCGAAATGTTTATACTTCGGATGGAATAAGGTTTTAGTGGAAATCTTGTCAAGAGCAGATTTACGAAAGATTAACAGACGGGAGGCTTAGGCTTCCCGTTTTTGTTTCTGTTGCGCATCATCTGTCTGTTCTGTATGCATCATTCGTTTGCTTCGAATGCATTGTCTGTTTGTTCTGGACTAATCATCCGTTCCCTCCACTTCACTGTCCCAAACCTTAGGGTTTTTCACGGAAACCCCAGGGCTTTGGAGGGTAAATGCCAGCCATTTCACTTGCTAAGGTGTGGCATTTAGGATGGTAAGGTGTGGAGTTTGGGGAGCCGGCATGTGGCATTTCAAATGGAATACCGTGGAGGATAAAAAGAAAAGGAGAAGCAATGCTCCTCCTTTCCCGGTAGTTTAATTTTGAAATATCTAAAAAATGACATTACAAATATACAACATCACAGAGGCGATGTCAAGTGTTTCGCCAATTATTTTCAATTATAATCCTGCCAATTCCAAAACTTTGTCAATGGCAGCGTTCAGTCCGTCAGCATTCTTACCGCCGGCAGTTGCAAAGTGGGGCTGGCCACCGCCACCGCCTTGGATAAGTTTGGCAGCTTCTTTCACCAGGTTACCGGCTTTCAGTCCGCCTGCCACGAGGTTGTCGCTCAGCATGACGGTCAGCATCGGCTTGCCTTCGGCTTCTGTTCCCGCTACGAAGAACAGGTTTTCCGTAATCTGGCCACGCAACTGGAAGGCGATGTTCTTCACTGTTTCTGCCGGCAGGGGAGCACAGAACTTGATGACTTTAACGCCATTGACTTCCTGCACGTTCTTCAGCAGTCTTTCTTTCAGCTGTGCTTCTTTCTCTTTCATGAAGTCCTCTACCTGCTTCTTCAGTCCGGCGTTTTCGTCAATATACTTACGGATGGTTCCGGCAAGGTCGGGTGCGTTGTTGAAGAGCGCCTTCAAGTCGTGCAGCGTGTCCTCGATGGTGTTCATCAGTTCCTCCACGCGTGCACCCGTGTAGGCTTCGATACGGCGCACACCGGCAGCCACGGAGCTTTCGGAGATAATCTTCACCATACCGATGTTTCCGGTTGCAGCCACGTGCGTACCACCACAGAATTCTACGGAAGAACCGAACTGGATAACGCGTACATGGTCGCCGTACTTCTCGCCGAACAGAGCGATGGCGCCCAGTTCTTTGGCTTTTTCGATAGGAATGTTGCGGTATTCTTTCAAAGGTATGTTGGCGCGAATCTTTGCATTAACGATGTGTTCCACCTTGCGGATTTCCTCGTCCGTCACCTTCTGGAAGTGTGAGAAGTCGAAACGCAGGGAGTCCGGTGTAACCAAAGAGCCCTTCTGCTCTACATGCTCGCCCAATACTTCGCGCAGCGCAGCATCCAGCAAGTGGGTAGCAGAGTGGTTGGCGGCACAAGCGGCACGCTTGTCGGTATCCACGCATGCCATCATCGGAGCTTCCATGTGTTCGGGCAGCTTCTTGGTGATGTGGATAGGCAGGTTGTTCTCCTTCTTGGTGTCTACCACTTCGATGGTTTCAAACTCGTTCACCAATACACCGGTGTCACCTACCTGACCGCCGCTTTCGGCATAGAACGGAGTCTTGTCCAGTACAATCTGATACAAGGTTTGGTTCTTCTGCTTCACTTGGCGGTAGCGCAGAATGGATGTTTCGTATTCCGTATAGTCATATCCTACGAATTCGGTAGTACCCTCCTTTAGCGTAATCCAGTCACCGGTCTCTATGGCGGCGGCATTGCGGGCACGCTGTTTCTGCTGCTGCATTTCGGCGTCAAACTCCTTGATGTCGGCAGTCATGCCGTTTTCGCGGAGAATCAGTTCCGTCAAGTCGAGCGGGAAACCGAAGGTATCATATAAGGTAAAGGCATCCTTTCCGCTGATTTCGTTCTTGCCGGCGGCTTTGGCGTCTGCCATGGTCTTTTCCAGCAGGCGGATACCTGTCTCCAAAGTGCGGAGGAAGGAGTCTTCTTCTTCCTTGATAACTTTGGCAATCAGTTCCTTCTGTGCATCCAGTTCGGGATAAGCGGCGCCCATGTTCTCGATGAGTACGGGGAGGAGCTTGTACATGAATGCCTGCTTCTGTCCGAGGAACGTGTAACCGTAGCGCACGGCACGGCGGAGGATACGACGGATGACGTAACCTGCCTTGGCATTGCTCGGAAGCTGTCCGTCGGTGATGGAGAAGGCGATGGTGCGGATGTGGTCGGCAATTACACGCATGGCGATGTCCGACTTCTCATCTTCGCCATACTTCTTGCCTGCCATGTCTCCGATGGCTTTCAGTATCGGTTGGAATACGTCGGTGTCGTAGTTGGAGGTCTTTCCTTGCAGTGTGCGCACCAGTCGCTCGAAGCCCATGCCGGTGTCGATAACCTTGGCGGGAAGTCCTTCCAGGCTGCCGTCCGCCTTGCGGTTGAACTGCATGAACACGAGGTTCCAGATTTCAATCACCTGCGGGTGGTCTTTGTTCACCAGCTGGCTGCCGGGTACTTTGGCCTTCTCTTCTTCCGAACGGGAGTCCACATGGATTTCCGAACACGGACCGCACGGTCCCGTATCACCCATTTCCCAGAAGTTATCGTGTTTGTTGCCATTCAGAATGTGGTCTTTCGGCAAGAACTGCTCCCAGTAAGAAGCGGCTTCGTTGTCGCGTTCCAGTCCTTCTTCGGCGCTACCTTCGAATACGGTGGCGTAGAGGTCTTTGGGGTCGAGTTTCAATACATCCACCAGATACTCCCATGCCCAGGAGATGGCTTCCTTCTTGAAGTAGTCGCCAAACGACCAGTTGCCCAGCATCTCGAACATGGTGTGGTGGTAGGTATCGTGACCCACTTCCTCCAGGTCGTTGTGCTTTCCGCTTACGCGAAGGCATTTCTGCGAGTCAGCAACTCTTTTGTATTTCGCCGGGTGGTTGCCCAAAATAATATCTTTAAACTGGTTCATTCCCGCATTGGTGAACATCAACGTGGGGTCATCCTTAATCACCATCGGGGCCGAAGGCACTATCTGGTGACCTTTACTTTCGAAGAAACTCTTGAAAGAGTCTCTGATTTCGTTTGCAGTCAACATACTCTCTATTGATTTATCTGATTCTAATTTGATTTACCTTCTCTTGTCGTTTTTTGCCCGTTTCTTACTACTAACTACTTGCTACTTAGTCTTAATATTCTTGAAAAAACTGTGCAAAGATAGCTTGTTTTTATTACTTTTGTCGCATTGACAAGCGAAATATTTCCTAAGATGCGCAAAGTTTACTACATTTATAATCCCCAGACGCAGACGTACGACCGTATTTATCCTACCGTGAGGCAGCGGGCGCTGAGCATTCTCCGCCGTTTGTTCATCGGTATGGGGCTGGGTGCGGGCAGTTTCATCGTATTGCTGCTTATCTTCGGCTCTCCGTCGGAGAAGGAGTTGCGAAAGGAGAACAGCAAACTGCAGGCGCAGTACAACGTCCTCTCCCGCCGGCTGGACGAGGCTATGGGAGTGCTGCAAGACATACAGCAGCGTGATGACAATCTGTACCGGGTGATTTTCATGGCCGACCCTATTCCTTCTGCCATCCGTCAGGCTGGATACGGCGGTACCAACCGCTATGAGCATCTGATGGATATGGCTAACTCCGACTTGGTTATCAATACCACGCAGAAAATGGATATGATTAGCAAGCAACTCTATATCCAGTCCCGCTCCTTTGACGATGTGGTGGAGATGTGCAAGAATCATGATGAAATGCTGCGCTGCATTCCTGCCATACAGCCGGTTTCCAATAAAGACCTCCGTAAGACCGCTTCGGGTTACGGTACGCGTATCGACCCCATTTATGGTACCAGCAAGTTCCATGAGGGTATGGACTTTTCGGCTCCCCAGGGCACGGATGTCTATGCCACGGGAGATGGCACCGTGGTGCAGATGGGCTGGCAATCGGGCTATGGCAACAGAATTGTGATAGACCACGGCTTCGGTTATCAGACGGTGTATGCACACTTGCGCGATTTCCGGACGAAGTTGGGCAAGAAAGTGGTACGTGGTGAGGTCATTGGCGGGGTAGGCAGTACGGGCAAGAGTACTGGTCCGCACTTGCACTACGAAGTACACGTTAAGGGAAAAGTTGTGAATCCCGTCAACTACTACTTCATGGATCTCAGTGCCGAGGATTATGACCGCATGATACAGATTGCGGCGAACCATGGTAAGGTGCTTGATTGACGGATGATTTATAGAGAAAGGATTACATCATGCTGAATACAGATAAGAATTTAAAGTTATATTACTCCATCAGCGAGGTGGCTGCCATGTTCGATGTCAACGAATCACTGCTCCGTTTCTGGGAAAAGGAGTTTCCGCAACTCAATCCGAAGAAGGGGGGGCGGGGAATACGCCAGTACCGTAAGGAGGACATTGAGACAGTGAAACTTATCTATCATCTGGTGAAGGAGCGCGGAATGACCTTGCCCGGCGCCCGCCAACGGATGAAAGACAATAAAGAAGCTACGATACGCAACTTTGAAATCGTAGATCGCCTGAGAGCTATCCGCGAAGAACTGGTAGGCATGAAACTGGCATTGGATGAGTTTACTTACGAGGATGTGGAGAGCTTGAAGGAAAATATTCAAGGACTGAAGTAGAATAAATACCACTCCGTTTATTCCTCTACTCTCGTCACTTGTTTTATATTCTGTATCTGCTTCAGGTTATTGCAGATAGTGCGCACGTCGTCCACATCGTGTACATAGAGTTGTATCTTTCCTTCGAAGATACCGTCGTTGGTTTCGATGGTCAGTTTACGGATATTCACGTTGAGCTGGCGGGAGATGACTTGAGTTACTTCGTTCAGCAATCCCATGCTGTCTATACCTTTTATATATATAGTGACGAGGAACGACAAATCCTTGTGAGTGTCCCACTCGGTGGCGATGATACGGTTTCCGTAGCTACTCTTAAGGCGGGTGGCAACGGGGCATTGGCGCTTGTGGATGACAACACGGTTTTGCTCGTCGATGTATCCCAGTACGTCGTCACCCGGAATGGGATGGCAACAGTCGGCCATAATATAGTTCTTTGAGATGGTCTCTTCCGTCAGCTTCAGAATCTGCTTAGTGTTGATTTTCTCTTGCGGTGTTTTCTCTTCCGGTTGTTCTTTGGCATCCTTGTTGTCCTTGTTACCGAAGGAGAAGGTCAGGAACTTCTTCCAGTTGCTGTTCTGCTTTTCCTTGAACACGTTCTTGTCGGCATCGCCCAGCACAACCCGTTTGTTGCCGATGGCAACGAGCAGCTCGTCGCGGGTGTGGAAGCCGTGCAGCCTGGTCAGCTTGTCCAGAGTAGCATCATCCATACGTATATCCTCGTTTTTGAAGAATTCGTTCAGTATGGTTTCACCTTCTTTCTGATAGGCTTTCGCCTCTTTGCGCAGGATGGTGGCAATCTTGGCGCGGGCGCGGGCAGTGGTGGCATACACTTCCCACTCCGGCTGTACGCGTTGCGATTTGGAGGTCAATATCTCTACCTGGTCACCGCTTTGCAGTTTGTGGCTTAGGGGAACCAGTTTGTGGTTTACCTTGGCGCCGATGCAGTGGCTGCCGATGTCGGTATGCAAGGAGAAGGCAAAGTCCAGTGCCGTAGAGTTCTGCGGCATGGTCTTGAGGTCGCCTTTCGGGGTGAAGACGAAAATTTCCGATGCAAACAAGTTCAGTTTGATGGTATCGAGAAAATCGATGGCGTCCGGTTGTGGGTCGTCCAGAATTTCCTTGATGGTACGCAACCATTTCTCCAGTTCGCCTTCATCTTCGCTGCCTCCGCCTTCTTTGTATTTCCAGTGGGCGGCAAAGCCTTGTTCGGCAACGTCATTCATGCGTTCACTGCGGATTTGTACTTCAATCCATTGCCCGTTGTTACCCATAAGGGTGACGTGCAGGGCTTGGTAGCCGTTGGCTTTGGGATGGCTCACCCAGTCGCGCAGGCGGTCAGGGTGGGGCTTGTATATCTTGGATATGGAGACGTAAATGTCGAAGCAGTCGTTTAGCTCTTCCTCTATATTGCGGGGCTCGAAGATGATGCGGACAGCAAGCAAATCATAGATTTCCTCGAAGGGGACATGCTTGGTCTGCATTTTGTTCCAGATGGAGTAGATGGACTTTACACGGGCAAGGATACGGTATTTCAGTCCCATTTTGTCCAGTTGCGCCCGTATCGGAGCGGTGAACTCATTGAATACCTTGTCGCGCTCCACGGCGGTGGCTTCCAGTTTCTCTTCTATCTCGTGGTACTCTTCCGGATGTTCGTACTTGAAGCTCAGGTTTTCCAGTTCTGTCTTGATTTTGTACAAGCCGAGGCGGTTGGCGAGCGGGGCATAAATATAGAGTGTTTCGCCTGCAATCTTGAACTGCTTGTTGGGCAGCATGGAGCCGAGTGTACGCATGTTATGCAGACGGTCGGCTATCTTGATGAGGATAACCCGGATATCGTCGGACATGGTGAGCAGCAGCTTCTTGAAGTTCTCTGCCTGCGCCGAGGCACGGTCGCCGAAGATACCGCCGGAAATCTTTGTCAGCCCGTCTACAATCTGGGCGATTTTGGGACCGAAGATGTTTTCAATATCCTCTACGGTGTAGTCGGTGTCCTCCACCACATCATGCAGCAATGCCGAGCATATGGAAGTAGACCCCAGTCCTATCTCATTACAGACAATCTTTGCCACAGCAATGGGGTGCATGATGTAGGGCTCGCCGGAACGACGCTTGATGCCCTTATGCGCCTGGTTGGCAAAGTTGAATGCTTTGGTTATTATTTCGACGCGCTTGCGGTGCTTGGTGGCCAAATAGTCGTTCAACAGTTCTTGGAATGCCTGTTCGATCATTTCCTCTTCGGCTTTTTCCTTTTCCTTCTGACTTATATTTTCTTCCATATACTGCTTTCTCCTTTCTTCACTTCACTTTTTGCAAAAATAAGCAATTTTCAACACCGGGCAAGCGTTTATGTCTTTATTTATAAATCTTCAAGCGCTTTCCTGCGGAGATTCTGGTACTGCGCAATCCATTCCAACTTTTTAACTGATTGACAGTGACACCGTATTTCCGTGCAATGCTGCCGAGATTCTCGCCACTGCGTATCTTGTGGTAGGTGACATTCCCCGTAGCGGTACTGCCTTTGCTGCTACGTGCCGTCGAGCGTGTATTGGAAACGGCCACGACTCTGCGGTTCTTGAACAGCTCGTTACTGCGGTGGGCATAGATGGTGTCTTGCTTGTCAATGAAGGCACTGATGTAGTTGATGGGGAGGCGTAGCGTCTGCGGCTTGCTCTCTCCGGGGATGATGCTTTTCTTGAATTGGGGATTTAGGCTCTTTATCTGGTCCAGGCTGATGCCGCATAGGTCGGAAATCTGCTCGAAATGAAGGTTACGGCTTACTTGCACCGTATCGGTTGCTTCCGGAATGTCGGTTTCCATGGGGCAGATGTTGTGCTTGCAGTAGTAGGTCATTACGTAGTTGGCGGCAATGAAGGCGGGCACGTAGCCGCGTGTCTCTTTGGGCAGATAGTTGTAGATTTCCCAATAATCGGTTTTCCCTCCCGAGCGGCGGATGGCTTTGTTGATGGTGCCCGGACCGCAGTTGTAGGCGGCAATCACCAGGTTCCAGTCTTTGTAAATGTCATACATGTCCTTCAGGTAGCGTGCTGCCGCCCAGGTCGCCTTTATCGGGTCACGGCGTTCGTCTACGAGGCTGTTGCTTTCCAGTCCGTATATCTTTCCGGTGGCGAGCATAAACTGCCATAGTCCGCAGGCTCCCGCGCGGGATACGGCAGAAGGGTTGAGAGCGGATTCTATGATGGGCAGGTATTTCAGCTCGAGCGGCAGGCCGTAGGCATCCAGCGCTTCTTCGAAGATGGGCATATAGAAGTTGCAGGCGCTCAGCATGAAGGCAACCTGGTTGCGCAGACGTCCGGCATACATGTCGATGAACTTGCGCACAATCTCGTTGTATGGCATTTCCATGACGGTCGGCATGCGCGACAACCGGTCTATGTATACAGAGTCACTGAACATCGGGTTTACGGTAGAGGTGCTGCAGTCTTTTCCCAAGTCTATGTAATTCTTGGCTTTCCAGTCATTGAGCAGGCTGTCCAGCGGATAGGTCATGCTTTTGGGCAGCTCGATGGATTCCTGGCGTTCCGTGCCGTTTTCGCGGATAAGCACTTCCACGCTTTCTTGCGCATGCATGGCCGGAGCGGTGAAGAGGGCGCAAAACAGAAGCGAGGAACCGAGAATAATTCTTTTCATATATATGGCCTTGTGTGTCATTAGGTAATAATTTATGCTTTAATTTTCGTTTTTAGAATCGGAAACTGCATTGCACGCCGACGTTCTTATTAGAGGAACCAGTCATCTGGCTGTTGATTATGGCAGGTTCCACTTTCATGCTGAGGTCGGGGGTGATGTCAAAGTTGGACAGCTCTGCGTCTACGTATGCGTCGACAACGGACAGCAGGTATACACCGATAAAGGCGAAGATGCTCAAGTCGCGGTATCGTCGGAAGGTATCCTTACGCTTCCGTAGTGTCTCCGTCAGCTGGCTTTCGGTATAGTTATAGTTGGGAGGCAGCAGGTCGGTAATGGTACTGGAGTTGAAATTACCATTTACGGCATCCTTGTAGGCGGCCGAATAGTCCTTATACATCTTGCTGTTCCACGTAAGGGCATAGGCACAACCGGCAAATCCTCCATAGAAGATGGGCAGTTTCCAATACTTGCGGTTGTAAATTTGTCCACCGCCGGGAATGACGAGGGCAAGCCAGGTGGCTTTTGTGGGATTAGGTACCCACCTTTTGGGGTCGATGGCCTTTTGCAGACTGTCTGTAGGCACGGGCTGTTCCTTCAGGTCGGGGCTGGCAGTCATTTCCAGCATCTTCCGCTTGTTTTCGGCTGCAAGACTGTCGGCAACAGTGAGGCTGTCCCGGTTCACCACGGTGTTGAGTGTATCGGTCTGATGCCGCTGCGCACGCTTGGAAGCGGCACGTGGACGGTCCTGACCATACATAGCAATCCCTGCCATCTGTAAAAAACAGAGCAGCAGGGCAATGGCTAACTGATATATTCTTCCTTTTTTCCTCATTTATTTCTTCAGCGTATCAAGAATGCCGATGATACGTTCCAATTCTTCTTCGTTATTGAACGGGATACTGATTTTACCTTTTCCTTTCTCCGAGCAGGTTAGCTGCACCTTGGTACTGAAAAAGCCCGAGAGCTGTTGTTTCAGCATATTGAATTCTTCGGGCAGTTTGGCGCGCTTGGGGGCAATCTTACGACCACCGCTCTTCACGCTTTCGCCTTCACTCAGTGACTTTACGATTTCTTCCACTTTGCGTACGGAATACCCGTGCTCCAGGATTTCTTCGAAAATCTTCACTTGCAGTTTGGGATCGCCAAGCGTTACCAACGCGCGGGCATGTCCCATGTCTATCTGCTTGTTCTGCAGTCCCATCTGGACGGGGGCGGGCAGTTTGAGCAGGCGCAGGTAGTTGGCAATGGTGGTACGCTTCTTACCTACGCGTTCGCTGAGGCGTTCCTGCGTCAGTCCGTATTGTTCCAACAGATGCTGGTAAGCGAGGGCTATTTCTACGGAGTTCAAGTCTTCGCGCTGTATGTTTTCGATGAGCGCCATTTCCATGACGTTCTCGTCATCTGCAGTGCGGATATAGGCAGGGATGCTTGTCAGTCCGGCAAGCTGCGAAGCACGGAAACGACGCTCGCCGGCGATAATCTGGTATTCGTCGTCGCTAAGCTTGCGCAGGGTGATGGGCTGTATGATGCCGATTTCGGAGATGGAATCGGCTAACTCCTGCAACGCAACCGGGTCGAATTCATGACGGGGCTGGTTGGGATTGACCGTAATCTTCGACAGCTCTATCTCATTGATAGAGGAGGAGCCTTCGGTCTTTACTTCATCCATGGAGAAGAGGGCGTCTAGCCCGCGTCCTAATGCATTTCTTTGTGCCATCTGTTTATTTACTATTTGACGATTTACAATTTAACCATACGGGATGATTTGTTTGTGCATTGTAAATATGGTATTTATCACTAATCATTAATCACTAACCACTATAATCACTTCTTTTCGTTTCTGCTTATCAATTCCTTGGCAAGTGCCATGTGGTTTTTGGCTCCGGTTGAGTCTGCGTCATAGAGAATGGTGGGCAGGCCGTAGCTGGGAGCTTCGCTCAGTTTCACATTGCGCTGGATGACGGTGTTGAATACCAATTCCTGGAAGTGGCGTTTCACTTCATCGTAAATCTGGTTGGCCTGGCGCAGACGCGAGTCGTACATCGTCAGCAGGAAGCCTTCGATTTCGAGGGCAGGGTTCAGCTTGGACTTGATGATTTTAATGGTATTCAGCAATTTGCTGATGCCTTCCAGTGCAAAATATTCCGCTTGTACGGGGATGATTACCGAATCGGCGGCAGTCAGTGCGTTGACCGTAATCAGACCCAAAGACGGGGAACAGTCTATCAAGATATAATCAAACTCATTCTTCAGCGGAGCGAGTACTTCTTTCAGTATCTTTTCGCGGTTTTTCAGATTGAGCATCTCTATTTCGGCACCTACCAGATTGATGTGGGAGGAGATTACCTTCAGTGTGTCTATCTCCGTGTCATGAAGGGCCTCGCGTACGTCTGCACGGTCAATAATGCACTCGTAGATAGTACATTCCGACTGCTTGATGTCCACACCCAATCCTGAGGAGGCATTGGCCTGCGGGTCGGCATCTACAACGAGCACTTTCTTTTCAAGCGTGGCGAGTGAGGCTGCGAGGTTGATTGTCGTCGTAGTCTTGCCTACACCACCCTTTTGGTTAGCCATAGCAATTATTTTTCCCATAATCTCAATATTTATTGGCAGCGAAATAAGTGATAATTCCGGATAGCGCCTACAAATTTGGAGAAAGATTGCAAAAACGGTTGATAAGTCGGCTGTTTTGTTAATAACTCACAGACGTTTACCGCTGTTTTTCTTCTTGTAAATTGCGCGTAAAGCGTTCTTTCTCTGTTTAGTGGGCAAATATACGTATTTATCTTGAAATGAAGCTGATTTTTTGTCTCGCTTGCAGAAGATTAAGATTTGTAAACCAATGGAAGACATTGGCTTGGACTATTCTCTCTACTTGCATGAGATGTACATCTCGTGTTGTTTGAAACGTGCATCTCATGTTGCTCGAGATGTACATCTCATGCAGATGGACTACCGTGTGGAAGATGGTCGGGGGATAAGTTGTTCCCGGGCAGAAGGAGAGGAGCTGGTGTCAGACCAAGGCTTTGACGAACTCCCAGCAGAAGTACGCACACATCACACATTTCACTACTGTGCCCAGCAAGAATCCAAGCAGCGAGCCCAGCCCCGATTTCAAGGCCTGGTCTGTCTTGCTGCCTCCCATCAGTTCGCCGGCAAAGGCTCCGAGAAAGGGGCCGAGGATGATGCCCCAAGGCATGAAGAACAACCCTACGATGGTGCCTATGAGGCAGCCGCGCGTTCCCCACCGACTGCCTCCGCTGTATTTGCTGCCCAGCATCGGGACGAAATAATCCAGTATCTGTACGAGGACGACTGCTGCCAGCCATAAAAGTAACTGCGTGGTGGAAAACTGCGCCTTGTCCGTGAAATGTAGAAGCAACAAGCCTGCATAGGCTACGGGCGGTCCCGGAATCATAGGCAGGATGCAGCCTGCCAATCCGACAATCAGGCAGAGGATGCCCAAGATGATGAGAAGAATGTCCATAGGTGTATCGTTTCTGTTGGTGAAGATGACAGCGGTTGTTCCCTGCTACTCGAATCGGTTGTATATGACAATGGGGCGGGAGCGGCGTGTGCTCATCGACGGGAACCATATATCGTCGGCTGTGAGGCCGCATTGCTTGATGGCTTCGGCGCAGTATTCCAGTCGTCCGAAGTCGGCATCGACATTGTTTGTACCGAATGTGAGTTTGATTCCACGTGCTTTGGCGCGACGGATAATCTCGAAACTGGGAATCCGGTAGCGTGCATTGATTTCCAGAGCGATTCCATGTTGTTGCAATACATTCAATACGCGTTCAATGCGTCCGTCCGTCCAGTACTTGTCGTAATCATGCGCCATAGTATCGGGCAAGAAGGTAGGGTTGGCATAAATGTCGGCTGGCTCGTTGGTCAGAATCAGGACTGTTTGGTCGACAAGGTGGTCCATATACTGTTCAAGCGTAATGTCATCAAAGAGTGCTTCTTCGGCCCGGTAGATGCGCGAATTACGTCCCTTGTGGTCTATGATGGTCATGGCGTCGGTAAACAGGTAATCGAAAATCCCCAAAGCTTCCTGCGAGAAAGTTGCCGTCCATTTGCGTCCCTCACCTTGTACACCGCACAGGAATGGCATCCCTTTTACTTCATTAAAATAGTCGTACACTTCTTTGTCATCGGCCAGCATACGTCCTACGCCTCCTTCTCCGGCATTGGGGGCGACACCATAGTTGATACCGTAATTCATGGACATGGCGTGTGCCATTTCCTTCGTCAGCCCTCCTTTCAAGTGAACGTGATAGTCTATAACTGGGAAATCGTGCTGCTGTAGCCTGATTATCTCATCCGTGCGCTCGTCTACCGGAGCAAGCGTGTCGGCTTCGTTGCGTGCCTCCTTGGCAAGCCGTTCGATGGCGAGATTCCGGAATGACACTTCGCCGTGTATGCCTTGCAGGGCAATGGAACCTTGACTCAGCAGTTGCCGGGCGTGCTCCTCTGTGCGATATGGGTGTCCGGGTTCGGTATAACAAACAACTTCGGTTCCGTTAATGCAGACAATGATGTTTTGTCCGCGTACGGTTATCTCGAAGTCAAACCATTCTCCATCTTTTGCGAGTGAGCGATAGAGGTTGCGCACCGAGGCGAGTGAGCCGCTCTTGCGTGTGCCGTCGATGTCTCCGTTACGGAATATCACTTCATAACCGGACTCGCCGTCCGTATGAAAGAGGAGGCCTGCTTCGGAGCCGGGTTGTGTGAGGGCTTCTCCGGTGAGTCGGAAATTTTGGTATTCTTTGTCGTTGAAGAGCTTCCGGCCTTCTGCAATGACCGGGTCTGCCGTGTGAAGCGTAGATGTCCCGTCATTCCATTGGTCAAGTGGCTCGGGAGAACTGCTCCTGCCACAGCTTGTCAGGGTTGTTAGAAACAGAATAATTGCGGCAGCTGCCGTCTCGATGCGTGCAGCAATGGTAGAATGGCAAGAAGTGTTCATTATAGCATGGATTTTATGAATGATTATATTCCAATTATTGTCGGTACAAAGTTAGCCTTTTCTGAAAATATCTTTGAATACAAAAGAATTATTATCTTTGTAGTATTCAGTTTAAAGCCTTTTTAGCTACTTTTGCACGATAATAAAAAGAAAGTTATGGAAAATCAGAGACCTTTGATATTGATATCCAATGATGACGGCATCATTGCGAAAGGTATTAGCGAGTTAATCAAATTCCTCCGTCCGCTGGGCGAGATTGTGGTAATGGCGCCGGATGCACCCCGCTCTGGAAGTGCGTGTGCGCTGACTGTAACGGAACCTATCCACTACCAGTTGGTCCGTAAGGATGTTGGGCTGACGGTATACAAGTGTTCCGGTACGCCGACCGATTGTGTGAAGCTGGCTTTTCATACGGTGCTCGACCGCAAGCCCGACTTGGTGGTAGGCGGCATCAACCACGGCGACAATTCTTCTGTAAACCTGCATTATTCCGGTACGATGGGCGTTGTGATAGAGGGATGCCTGAAAGGAGTGCCTTCCATCGGATTCTCTCTTTGCAACCATGAGCCGAACGCTGATTTTGAGCCTGCAGGTCCTTATATCCGCGAGATAGCCCGGCTGGTATTGGAGAAAGGACTCCCTCCGTTGACATGCCTCAATGTCAACTTCCCCGATACCAAAGAACTGAAGGGTGTGAAGATTTGCGAACAAACCAAGGGGCAATGGACCAATGAATGGGAAAACTTTGCCCATAGAGGAGATGCCCATTACTACTGGCTGACCGGCGAGTTTGAGAACAACGATGCCGAAAATGAGAAGAATGACCATTGGGCGCTTGATAACGGTTATGTGGCAATCACCCCGACCACGGTGGATGCAACGGCATACGGCTTGATTGATGAACTGAAAGCATGGTTCTGAATTAATTGACAATTATCAATTGATATGAAGTATTACTTGATTGTCGGTGAAGCTTCCGGCGACCTGCATGCCTCCCATCTGATGGCTGCATTGAAGGAGGAGGACTCGCAAGCGGAGTTCCGTTTCTTCGGAGGCGACCTCATGGCTGCAGTGGGCGGTGTGATGGTGAAGCATTACAAAGAGTTGGCGTATATGGGGTTCATTCCCGTATTGCTGCATCTGCGCACCATCTTTGCCAATATGAAGCGCTGCAAGGAGGATATTGTTGCGTGGCAGCCGGATGTGCTGATTTTGGTGGACTATCCGGGCTTTAATCTGGATATAGCCAAGTTTGTCCATGCCAACACAAGGATTCCTGTCTTTTATTATATTTCTCCCAAGATTTGGGCATGGAAGGAATACCGCATCAAGAATATTAAACGGGATGTGGATGAGCTGTTCTCCATCCTACCGTTCGAGGTGGAGTTTTTTGAAGGGAAGCACGGGTATCCGATACATTATGTCGGCAATCCGACAGTGGATGAAGTGACGGCTTTTCTTGCTTCCAGCTCAGAGACATTCGACGACTTTGTCCGGGCAAACGGACTTTCGGCCAAACCCGTCATTGCTCTGCTGGCTGGTAGCCGCAAGCAGGAAATCAAGGACAATCTGCCCGACATGCTTCGTGCGGCAGCTTCTTTTCCCGATTATCAACTGGTGCTGGCCGGTGCTCCGGGCATTTCTCCCGAGTATTACAAACGTTATGTGGGTGGGGCGGACGTGAAGATTATCTTCAACAAGACATTTCCTTTGTTGAGGCAGGCAGAGGCTGCACTGGTCACTTCGGGGACAGCAACGCTGGAAACTGCTCTGTTCCGTGTGCCGCAAGCGGTGTGCTACCATACTCCGATAGGGAAGGTTATCGCTTTCCTGAAACGGCATGTACTGAAAGTGAAGTACATTTCCCTGGTCAATCTCATAGCCAACCGGGAGGTGGTGAAAGAGCTGGTTGCAGATACCATGACGGTAGAGCAGGTACGCTTGGAGCTGAACCGCATTTTGTACGATAAGGAATACCGCCGTCAGATGCTCGAGGGATATGAGTATATGGCATCCCGTCTGGGAGAGGCAGGGGCACCCAAACATGCTGCCCGCAAGATGGTGGCATTGTTGAGGAGGAGCAGGGAGGAATAGTCGAAAAATTAAGAATTTGTTAAAATGGGGAAAGCCGGTGCAGTAAATGCCCGGCTTTTGTATTTTCTATACAGAAACAAATGAAAAGAACTTTGATTATGAAAAAGCTACATTGGTTATTTATGGCAATATGTTTGGCAGTGATGCCCGCTTTGCAATCATGTGATGATAATGACGGATATTCTTTGGGTGATTTTACCCCGCCTTTGTGGGCTACTGTGCGTGTTACGGGAAATGCCTTTTATTTAAACTGCGATGTCTGGGGGACACTCTGGCCGGTAAATACGGACATTGGGTGGTATGATGCTGTGGATGGGCAGCGTGTGATTACCGTGTTCAATCCTTTGTGGGACAACTATGCAGGATATGACCATGCTGTGAAGCTGCTGCGTCTGCAGAACGTCTTGACGAAAGAGGTGGAGACGCTGACTCCCGAAACCGAAGAGGAATTCGGTAATGACCCCGTGCGTATATATAAAGGTGATATTACCATCAGTGGTGGCTATATGAACATTTTTTTCATGCAGAACCTGCCATCTTCGACTGATAATAAACACCGTATCAGCCTGGTGCGTCCGCAAGAAGATGATACTTTGTATGGCGAAGATGGATACGTCCATTTGGAACTCCGCTATAACGACTATGATGACCTGACGGGACGTCGTAGTCCTGGTGCTGTCTCCTATAACTTGAACAGTCTGGACATCCCCTCTGAAACCAAAGGCATCAAGTTGAAACTCAATTCAGAAGAGAATGGAGAGGTGGAAGTAACCTTTGATTTGAAAACTGTGGGGAGTAATGAAAAGCTGACTACTAATGTGGATTTGTCCAATATGCAGTTGAAGTAAGAAAGAGTTTGCGAGAGTATATAGTTAGAAAGAGCACCCGGGATTTTGATGTTATTCATCTTGCCCGGGTGCTCTTTTTATATTTGTTTTATGTAAGTTTGGTCATGTGAGTCGTCGTTAGAACATCGTCAAGGCATATAGATAAACAACTGCTGCAGGAATTGCCATCAGTGCACTGTCGAAACGGTCGAGCATCCCTCCATGCCCCGGCAGAATGTTACCGGAATCCTTGATGCCCAATTGGCGTTTCATGAGTGATTCGGTCAGATCGCCCCAAGTGCCGAAAATGACGACAACGATTGCCAGACCTACCCATTGCCATCCTGGCATAAAAGGAAAGAAATGTGCAAAGCCAAGAGAGGAAGCGATGGAGAATATTCCGCCGCCGATGCTGCCCTCCCAGGATTTTTTAGGTGAGATGCGTTCGAACAGACGGTGTTTGCCTATCAGCGAACCTACGCAATAGGCACCTGTATCGCTCAACCAGATAAAAACGAAAATGGAAAGCGGTAGAATAGGGTTGTAGGTCACACTGCCCGTTTCCGGGGAGTTCTGAAAAGCAAGTACGTTCAGCAGGGCAAAGGGGAGTGCCACGTACAATTGGCTTAGCATGGAGTAGGCCCAGTTACCCGTCGGATTCTTTTTCTTGAGGTAAAGTTCCGTAATCATCATGTAGAGCAATAGTCCCAAATAAGGAAGGAATACCCGTGCTCCTACAGACTGCTGGGTACAGAAACTCATTAATGCAAGGAAAAGGTAGGCTCCCCCCAATGCAGTGATGGTCTTGTTAATGCTTACTTCGCCGCTTTTGCTGACTAATTGGGCAAACTCATGTACGCTCAGTGCGCTGATAATGGTGAACAGTATACCGAACGAAAGGGGGCTGTAAATAATACAGCCCACCAATACTATGACGAATAACACGCCGGTAACGGCACGTTGGATAAAGTTATTTTTCATGCTTTTCTTCTTCTTCCTTGACTTCCTTTTCTGCTTCTATGGCTTTTTGCTCTTCTTCTTGCTCCGCTTTTTTCAGCTCGGCAGCAGTCTTGTTTGCACTGATTTCCTCCGAGCGGGAAGCCCATGGACGTTTCCCAAAGATGTGTTCAACGTCTTCGGCAAAGATTACTTCTTTGTCAATCAGCAGTTGTGCCAGCCGGTTGTGCCCTTCTTGGTTTTCGGACAATATTTTCTTGGCACGTTCGTACTGTTCGTTGACCATCTGCTTCACTTCTTCGTCAATCAGTTCCGCAGTCTTTTCGCTATACGGGCGGTTGAAGGAATATTCCTCATTATTATAATAGCAGAGGTTGGGTAGTTTTTCGCTCATACCCAGATAGGCAATCATACCGTACGCCTGCTTTGTCACGCGTTCCAAGTCATTCATGGCTCCGGTGGATATTCTACCTAAGAATAGGTCTTCGGCGGCACGTCCTCCCAAGGTGGCACACATCTCATCGAGCATCTGTTCCTTAGTGGTGATTTGCCGTTCTTCCGGCAGATACCAAGCCGCGCCCAAAGCGCGTCCACGGGGTACAATGGTTACTTTAATCAGCGGATTGGCGTATTCCAGTAACCAGGAGATACTGGCATGGCCGGCTTCGTGTATGGCAATGGAACGGCGTTCGGCCTCGGTAGTGATTTTGGTTTTCTTTTCCAACCCACCCACAATACGGTCTACGGCGTCCAGAAAGTCTTGCTTTCCGACAAACTTTTTGCCGTGGCGGGCAGCTATCAAAGCTGCTTCGTTACATACATTGGCAATGTCTGCCCCCGAGAATCCGGGAGTCTGGCGTGCCAGAAGGTCTACATCCACACTATTGTCTATCTTGATGGGGCGCAGGTGTACACCGAATACTTCCTTACGCTCATTAAGGTCGGGTAGGTCTACATGTATCTGGCGGTCAAAACGTCCGGCGCGCAGCAATGCCTTATCCAAAACGTCCACACGGTTGGTGGCGGCTAAGATGATAACACCACTGTTGGAGCCGAAACCGTCCATCTCGGTCAGTAACTGGTTCAATGTGTTCTCGCGCTCGTCGTTGCCACCCATAGCGGCTGCTTTGGCACGGGCACGCCCTACAGCGTCAATCTCGTCGATGAACACGATACAAGGTGCTTTTTCCTTTGCTTGGCGGAACAAATCGCGGACACGGGAAGCTCCCACGCCGACAAACATTTCCACAAAGTCGGAACCTGCCAAAGAGAAGAAAGGTACGTTGGCTTCTCCGGCCACGGCCTTTGCAAGCAGGGTCTTTCCGGTTCCCGGAGGGCCTACCAGCAAGGCGCCCTTGGGTATCTTACCTCCCAAATCGGTATATTTCTGGGGCTCTTTCAAGAACTCGACAATTTCTTCTACCTCTTGCTTGGCTTCAGCAAGTCCTGCCACATCCTTGAATGTAATCTTGATGGGGGAACCTTTTTCAAACAATTGGGCCTTGGACTTTCCTACGCTGAAGATGCCTCCACCTCCGCCCATGCCTCCACCACCGCTCATGCGGCGGGACATGAAAATCCAGAAACCGATAAGGAATGCAAAGGGGAGAATCTGCCACAAAATGGCACCGAAGTAGTTCCGCTTTTTTTCGTAGTTAATGGAGCCGTCAAAGTGGGCGTCGTCTCTTTCCTTTTGCAGGAAATTACCTAGGCTCTCGCGTGAGGGGGCCTCGGTCGTAATAAGCGGATTCTTGCCTACGCGGCTGGAGTCCTGACGAAATACGTTTCCTACGTGCTGGGGTTTGACGTATGCTTCGACGGAATTGTCGTCGTAGCCGATGACTTTGCTTATATAACCGTCTCGTACATATTGCTGGAATTCATCATAAGAGATGTTTTTAGTTGCCGTACCACTTTCATTGGTCAGGTACAACCCCAGCAACATCATCGCTATAATCATATACAGCCAGTTCAGGTTGAACTTGGGCATATTCACTTTATTGGGTTTCTTGTTGGTATTATTGTCCATACGTTTTGATTAATCGAGGTCAGGAATTTGAGTTAATTTGGCGTCTGCCCATAGGTGCTCCAGATTGTAGAATTCCCTTGTTTCAGGCAGGAAGACATGCACCAATATGTCCGAGTAGTCCATAGCTACCCATTCGGCATTGCGCAGCCCGTCTACGGCAAAGGGCTTGGTATCGGCACCCTTGCGTGTGAAGTCCCTGATGGATTCTACAATGGCTGTCACTTGGCTGGGAGAGTTTCCTTGGCAGATGACGAAATAATTGCATATTGTATCGTCGATTTTTGTCAGATCTGCGATGACGATTTTTTTTCCTTTTTTATCTTGAATACCTTCTGTTATCTGTTGAATCAGTTTCTTCGTTTCGTTCATTATACATTATTATATTAAAACAGTTGACAAATATACGTTGATTTCTCATATCAAACACGCAAAAGAGGAAAACTCTTTCAATTTTTGATTTTTTTTAGTTATATAATCCTTTGGATTACGGTATCTTATCAGTTTTTTGCGAAAAAAATACTCGTTTTTGTTTTGATTTATAGAAATCTTTGTATCTTTGCAACCGCAAAACGGAAATAATAACAATTGGGCTATGGTGTAATGGTAACACTACAGATTCTGGTCCTGTCATTCCTGGTTCGAATCCAGGTAGCCCAACGAACTTACCTTATTTAAGTCAAAAAACCACTAAAATCGCAAGTTTTAGTGGTTTTTTGTTGCTTTTCGACCATGTACGAAAATTTCAGTGTAGGCATTCGGTGGCAAATTCAGTGACAAGGCTTCTGTAAGCCGGAAATATTCTGTAAATTTGTAGCATTTCAACATTAAAGCAGAATTTTATGGCAAAAGAATTAGCACTGAAGTACGGCTGTAACCCTAACCAGAAGCCGGCTCGCATTTTCATGCAGGAGGGGGAGTTACCTATTGAGGTTTTGAATGGACGTCCGGGGTATATTAATTTTATGGATGCCTTGAATGGATGGCAGTTGGTAAAGGAACTGAAAGAGGCGACCGGTATGCCTGCTGCAACTTCATTCAAACACGTCAGTCCGGCGGGTGCCGCCATCGGCTTGGAACTCAACGAGACAATGAAGAAGATTTATTTTGTGGATAATCTTCCGCTCTCTCCGCTTGCTTGCGCATATGTGCGTGCCCGCGGTGCCGACCGTATGTCTTCCTATGGTGACTTTATCGCTTTGAGTGATGTGTGCGACGAGGCTACTGCACGTTTTATTAACCGCGAGGTCTCGGATGGCGTTATTGCTCCGGGGTATACGGACGAAGCACTGGCTATCTTGAGGGAAAAGCGTAAAGGAACTTACAATGTGATTCAGATAAGTCCCGGCTATAAGCCTGCCCCGATTGAACATAAGGATGTCTTTGGTATCACGTTTGAGCAGGGACGTAATGAGATAAAGCTGAATGGAGATGAACTCTTTGCGAATATTCCTACTCGGAATAAGAATTTCCCGGAAGCAGCGAAACGTGATTTGATGATAGCCCTTATCACTTTGAAATATACGCAGTCGAATTCTGTATGCTATGTGAAGGACGGTCAGGCTATCGGTATTGGTGCCGGCCAGCAGAGCCGTATCCACTGTACTCGCTTGGCGGGCAACAAGGCCGACATTTGGTATTTACGCCAGCATCCGAAGGTGTTGAATTTGCCATGGGTAGAGAAAATCCGCCGTGCCGACCGTGATAATACGATTGATGTCTATATCAGTGAAGACCATGACGATGTGCTGGCTAACGGTGTTTGGCAGCAGTTCTTTACGGAGAAACCTGAAGTGCTGACCCGTGAAGAAAAACGGGCTTGGTTGGATACATTGAAAGGTGTTTCTTTGGGTTCGGATGCATTCTTCCCTTTTGGAGACAATATTGAGCGTGCCCATAAGAGTGGAGTAGATTACATTGCCCAAGCGGGTGGTTCTGTACGCGATGACCATGTGATTGAAACTTGCGATAAATATGGCATTGCCATGTCGTTCACGGGTATCCGTCTGTTCCATCATTGATAAGGGGTATAAAAGTAGGCCCGCCCCCACGGCTGCATAGCTGTAGGGGCGGGTTCCTTTTTTATTAAGTCTTATCTTGTTACGTTATCCTTGGTTTTTGATGTTCTCGTCCACCACTTTTATCTTTTCTTTCACAAGCTCGATGTCTGCTTTCAGCTTTTCCACCTTGCGGTTGATTTCTGTCAGCAGACTATTTCCCTTCTTGGAAGAAGTGGTCAGGAAGCCGAGATTGTTTTCATATGTCTGGAGCTCGTTCTTCATATTGTCGAAGGCACGTACCAGCTTCTCACGTTCCCGGTAAAGGGCTTGTGGACTACCTTCCTGAATGGAGCTGATAGTCGACTTGAAGTTGCTTAGCTTCTTGTTGGAGACGCTGATGTTGAAGTGTTCAAACAATTTGTCTACCTGGCTGTGGTATTGCTTATAGATTCGGTCTTTCTCTTTGAAAGGTACATGTCCTATGCCGTTCCATTCTTTCATGAGGTCGCGTACCAGTTGGGTAGCTTCCTCCGTATCCATTTGGTCATCGATAGCATTCAGTTTTTCGATGATGGCTTTTTTCTTTTCCAGATTTTCCTGCTCTACGCTGCGCTGTGAAGAAGTGGCTTTGTTCTTTTGTTCGAAGAAGTAGTCACAAGCGGAGATGAAACGTTTCCATACGGCATCCGAATATTTCTTTGCTACCGGACCAATGGTTTTCCATTCTTTCTGAAGTTTGGTCAGTTCATCGGCGGTTGCTTTCCAGTCGGTACTGTCCTTCAGAGCTTCTGCTTTTTCGCACAAGGCGCGCTTCTTTTCCAAGTTTTCGTTCATACCTTCCTTCAGGCTCTTGAAGAACTCTCCCTTTTTACGGAAGAACTCGTCGCACGCTTTGCGGAAACGTTCGAAAATCTTCACGTTCATTTTTTGCGGAGCGAAACCGATGGTTTTCCATTTGTTTTGAAGTGCGATGACTTCTTGCGTCTTGCTCTCCCAAGAAGCAAAGTTTGTCAGTTCTTTGTAGTCAATGGCTTCTATGATTTCGCAAATTACAGTCTTTTGGTCAAGATTGTGTTGTTCCACTTCCTTCAATGCTTCGAAATGTTGCTGGTGACGTCGGTTTACGGTTGTAGAGGCAGCTTTGAAACGTGCCCAGATTTCGTCGCGTAGTTCCTTGGCTACCGGTCCCGTATCACGGAATTCCTGATGTAGCTTCTGTAACTGATGGAAAGCTGAAACTACATCCGCTTCATCCGCCAGCTTTTCGGCAGCTTCACAGAGATGTGTCTTGATTTCCAAATTCTTCTTGAAATCGTATTCGCGGAATTCATTGTTCAGTTTCAGAAGGTCATAGAATTTCTCAACATACAATTGGTAGTTTTTCCAAAGCTCGTTGACCTTAGCTTGCGGAACGAGTTTAACTTCGTTCCATTGCTGCTGTAGTTTCTTGAACTCCGTATAGCTCTTGTTGGCGTCATCTGGAGATTCAACCAGCTCCTTCAGCTCTTCGATGATGGAAAGCTTTACCTGCAGGTTCATTTCCTTTTGCTTCTCCAGTTCGGCTGTGAGTGCACTTCTTTTTTCTTTGATGACGGACATGATATTCTTGAACTCTTCCTCCACACAGTCTGTTTGTGGAACAAAGTTCTCCGCGGCGCCTCCGTTTTCAATGAACAGTTTTCTGGCCGCATCCTGCTCAGCATTGTGCAGCTTGTAGAAAGATTGCTTCAAACCGTCTATTTCAGGTTTTGCCACGTTCTCCACGTCTGCAACCACCTCTTTGAGTTTGGCAAGTATTTCCTCTTTCGTGAGCTTCTGAACTGGCTCTACCGGCTTTTCCGAAACGATTTCTTCAGCGGGAGTTTCTGTTGTTGCCGGTTCAGAAACCTCTGCTGCCTTCTTTTCTTCTTCTAATTCCACCGGCTTTTCGGGGAGATTAGTGTCATGAGTGTCCGTCATTGTATTTACTTTTTTAGAAACGGGTTCCTCCCGTTCGGGTTACATTAGGCTACAAATTAATGAAATAAAATGATTACTTCATACAATTTGCCTTGATTTTTTTCTATTTTCTTGTTTTTATGACAGTAAGACAGTGATACCCATGTACAGCATCATGCCTATAATGTCATTGGTAATGGAGATAAACGGGCCGGTGGCAATGGCCGGGTCAACCTTCAGTTTCTCTAAAGTCATGGGGACTAGCGTTCCGAAGATGGAGGCGAACATGACGACTGCAAAGAGGCTGATGGAGACGGAATAAGTGACCGTAGCCGTAGCTCCGAACCGGATAAAATTATAGATGTATACCAGCAGGGAGATGATGGTGGCATTGATGACCGCCACTACTGCTTCCTTGGCTACCTGCTTGAAGGTGTCTTTGGCATCCAGTGAGCTGTTGGCAAGGCCTTGCACGATGATGGCAGACGACTGGGTTCCCACGTTTCCCCCCGTACCACCAATCAACGGAATATAAAGGGCCATTTCCGGATGGGCGGCGAAAGTCGTGTCGAAGTTACCCAATATCATGGAGTTGCCTATACCACCTAACATACCGATAAGTAACCATGGAAGGCGGGCAGAAGTCTGGCGCATGACATTATCGTCCGTTTCTACATCTTGGGACAAACCGGATGCCAACTGGTAATCACGTTCCGACTGTTCGCGGACTTCGTCCATGACGTCGTCTACGGTAATCTGGCCTACCAGACGCCCGATACTGTCTACAACAGGAGCTGCCACCAAGTCATACTTTTCGATGATTTGTACCACTTCGTCAATGGGGGTATCTACATGGACGGAGATAGGATCTTTCCGCATCACATGCTTTACCTTGGAGACAGAAGGGGAAGTTATCATTTTCTTCAATGGGAATACCCCTTGCAGACGGTCTTCGTCGTCGATGACGTATACGTAGTAAATTTCATCCAGCTTTTCAGCTTGCAGGCGCATTTCCTTCAGGCACTCCGGCATACTCCAGTTTTCATTGACAGTCACCATTTCCGTACCCATCAAACCACCGGCAGTGTCTTCATCATATTTCAGCAGGTCAACGATGTCACCGGCTTGTTCTATATCTTCGATGTGCGAAAGTACTTCCTCCTGCTTGTCTTCATCAAGTTCGCGCATCAGGTCTACGGCATCGTCCGTGTCCATATAATCCACGAAACGCTTGGCAATGGTCTCCGAAGGAAGAAGTTCCAGGAATTCTTTCCGGATGTCTTCGTCCATTTCAACCAGTACGTCCGCTGCCGTTTCGTTGTCAAGGAGGCGGTAAACGAAGCGGGCTTCCTCCAAGCCGAGGTCATTGCACAGTTCTGCAATATCCGCCGGGTGAAGATCGGTCAAAAGTGTTTTGACGTTTTCCGCGTCTTTCTGTTCTATCAGGCTTTTGACTTTGTCTATGTATTCTTCGTCTATTTCCATGATTGTTCGTGTTTAATCACTAACCATTAATCATTAATCGTTTTCAATGCCTGCTCCACTTGGTTGGTCAGCTGAATAAATTCCTTTACGGACAGTTGTTCCGGGCGTTTATTAAATAATACGTCCTCCGTCAGTGGACAGTCTTTGCCGAGTATCGGTTTTATGGAGTTCCGCAGAGTCTTGCGTCGTTGGTTGAACGTGGTTTTCACTACTTGCTTGAACAATTTCTCGTCGCAGCCTAAATCGTGCGTTTCATTGCGCATCATGCAGATGACGGCACTTTTAACTTTGGGGGGCGGGTTGAAGACATGTTCGTGTACCGTAAACAAGTACTCCACTTTGTACCATGCTTGTATCAGTACACTTAGGATTCCGTATGTCTTGCTGCCCGGCCCGGCGGCTATGCGCTCGGCTACTTCCTTTTGTATCATACCCGTACAGCAGGGAATCAGATCCTTATATTCCAGCATTTTGAAGAATATCTGGCTGGAGATATTATAAGGATAGTTTCCCGTCAGCACAAAAGGTTGCCCGCCAAACAACCGTTGCAGGTTCATTTTGAGGAAGTCGTCCTCAATAATGTTGTCTTCCAGTTGCGGATAGGCTTCCCGTAGGTAGGCCACTGACTCGTAGTCCAGTTCTACTACTTTGACGTTGCGCTCTTTGGGCAGAAGAAACTGGGTCAGTACTCCCATTCCCGGACCAACTTCGAGGATGGGAATTTCGGGACAGACATCTACCGTGTCGGCGATGTCTTGTGCCACTTTCAGGTCTTTCAGGAAGTGTTGCCCGAGAAACTTTTTAGGTTTAACTACTCTCATGTATCAACTAAATCATTACTTTTGCTCCGTAAACGTAGGCTGTAGTGTGAACAACAACCTATCTTTACACGGAGCAAAGGTAGTTCTTTTCAATGAAGAATGAAGAATGAAGAATGAAGAATTTGGGAATATCGTATGAATAAGCTGCTAAAAAAGACGTTGAAAATCATCTTACCCATTTTATTGGGTGGTTTTATCCTCTATTGGGTATATCGTGATTTTGACTTTTCAAAGGCAGAAGAAGTTCTCCTTCATCAGACGAACTGGTGGTGGATGTTGTTGTCCTTGTTCTTCGGTGTGATGAGCCATGTGTTACGAGGCTGGCGTTGGAAGCAGACTTTGGAGCCGCTGGATGCTCATCCCAAAACAAGCGATTGCGTTGATGCCATTTTTGTATCTTATGCCACCAATCTGGTACTGCCCCGTGTGGGAGAGGTTTCGCGTTGTGGAGTACTTGCCAAATATGATAATGTTTCCTTTGCAAAGTCCCTGGGGACGGTGGTGACGGAGCGGTTGGTAGATACGCTTTGCATTCTGCTGATTACGGGGATTACTTTTTTGGCGCAGATGCCTGTCTTTTTCCGTTTTTTCGAGGAGACGGGCACCAAGATTCCTTCGCTGGTGCATCTTGTGACTTCCCCTTGGTTTTATGTGGCTCTTTTTTCTATTATTGGTGTTTTGGTACTTCTCTATTTTCTGTTGCGTATGCTCTCTTTTTTTGAAAAGGTAAAGGGAGTAGTCTTGAATATATGGGAAGGTGTGATGTCACTTAAGAATGTGAAGAATGTGCCTTTGTTTGTTCTTTACACTTTACTTATTTGGCTATGCTATTTCTATCATTTCTATATAACTTTCTATTGCTTCCAGTTTACGGAGCACCTTAGTTTCCTTGCCGGACTGGTGATGTTTGTCGGCGGAACGTTTGCAGTCATTGTTCCCACGCCCAACGGGGCAGGACCCTGGCACTTTGCTGTCATCACTATGATGATGCTTTATGGGGTAAATGCTACGGATGCGGGTATATTTGCTCTGATAGTGCATGGCATACAGACGTTGCTGGTGATAGTGTTGGGCATCTACGGGTCGTTGCACCTGGCGTTGGCGAATAGGGCAAAGAAATAGACGTTTCTTGTGGTGGGTTCCTATATTGTCACTTCTTGTGTTAGAGGACAGAGACAGTACTTATAGAGAGTACTCCTTTAAAAGTACTGTAATACTTCTTTGCAAGTACTTCAGTACTTCCTTATAAGTACTGAAACCTAAAGGTTGTTGGAAGATTGGTTTCTTTAAACGATATTGTTGCTTGGATATAGAAGTGGGAGAAATTCCTAAATATGGTAGCTATATTAGGTGCAGATGTTCTATCGCAATATGTGAAGATGTAAAAGCCATGTTTAAGATAGCTGATGATTTAGTACTTTAGAAAAATCCCGGTTTATTGTACTTTCCGAGAATAAACCGTTATATTTGCGAAAACTAACTTTTTAGAATTATGAGTACAATCTTACAGTTAGCTCCACAGAATGTATGGAAGCACTTTTATTCACTGACCCAGATTCCCCGTCCGTCAGGACATATGGAGAAGATTACCAAATTCCTTATTGATTTTGGAAAAGGCTTGGGGTTGGAATCATTTGCCGACGGGGTCGGCAATGTTATTATTCGTAAGCCTGCCACTCCGGGTATGGAAAACCGCAAAGGCATCATCCTTCAGGCGCATATGGACATGGTGCCTCAGAAGAACAACGATACTATTCACGATTTTACAACAGATCCCATTGAAACCTATGTTGACGGTGATTGGGTGAAAGCCAAAGGAACCACGCTGGGAGCAGATAATGGTTTGGGAGTAGCTGCCATTATGGCGGTGCTCGAAGATAATAACTTGAAGCATGGCCCATTGGAAGCTCTGATAACCAAGGATGAAGAAACGGGAATGTATGGTGCATTCGGTTTGAAACCCGGAACTATGCAAGGGGAAATTCTGCTGAACCTTGATTCTGAGGACGAAGGCGAACTCTATATCGGCTGTGCCGGTGGTCTTGATATTACTGCTACTTTGGAATATAAGGAGGAGACGCCTATGGCCGATTTCGTTGCTCGTAAGATTACGCTGAAAGGTTTGCGTGGCGGTCACTCCGGTTTGGAAATCAATGAAGGGCGCGGTAATGCCAATAAATTGCTGGCACGCATCGTACATGATTTGCTGATTGAGTTTGACTCCCAGCTGGCAAGTTTTGAAGGTGGTAATATGCGTAATGCTATCCCTCGCGAAGCACATGCAGTATTGGTGTTCAATCTTGAGGATATGGACGGTTTGGAAGATTATATGAAGGAATACGAGGCACAACTGAATGACGAATATGCTCCGATTGAAAGTGGTATTACCCTGAGTATAGAAGAGGTAACTCTACCCACTGCCGTTGTTCCTTCAGAAATCCAGGATAATATGATTAACGTGTTGATGGCTTGCCAGAATGGTGTGATGCGTATGATTCCTACTGTTCCCGATACTGTAGAAACTTCCTCCAATTTGGCTATCGTAATCATTGCAGACGGTAAGGCCGAAGTTCGTATTTTGGCGCGTAGTTCTTGCGATACGATGAAGGATTTCCTGGCAGACAGCCTGACAGCTTGTTTCGCTATGGCAGGTATGAAGGTGGAATTGAGTGGTGGCTATTCCGGATGGCAGCCTAATGTGGATTCTCCTATACTGCATGCCATGAAGCTGTCCTATAAGCAGCAGTTTGGTGTGGAACCTGCCGTGAAGGTTATTCACGCAGGTCTGGAATGCGGTATTATTGGTGCCAATTGTCCAGGACTCGATATGATTTCTTTCGGTCCCACTTTGCGTTCTCCGCATTCACCGGACGAGCGTGCGTTAATTCCTACTGTTTCCAAGTTCTATGATTTCTTGGTGGCTACATTGGAGCAGACTCCTGAAAAGTAGAGAATACTTTATGTAATGAATAGGGGCAGGGTGCTTTATTAAGTATCCTGCCTTTTTTGTCTGTGACAGTTTGTCCTCTTTCTGCCAGAATGTCCCAGACTTATTACAATGGTATGTCAATATCCTTGCACTTTCTCCCTAAAAATTGACCTAAGTCAAGAAATGTGTTATAAAACATGTTTTCTATCCGTTTTTTGCTTGTTGTCTTGAACAAAGGCTCTATTTTTGTGTTGTAAAACATGAAAACAATAGAAAACTAGTAGATTTTTTAAGGATAACAAGATTGATTTTAGGAGGATAACAAAATGAAAATGTTAAAGAGTTTTTTTAAGCATGTCGGCGAAGCCGATAAGAACATTTGGGGTTACGTAATGCTTTAAGCATTCCCCCCCCTTTCGTGAAGTATTGAATTTTAGTTTTCAGGTATTAGTTTAATTTTTTAAGATTATGAAAAAGAAGATTGCAAATTCATTTAAGCACATTCTTACCGCAGCTGGTAAGAATTGGATGGAGGCAATGAGATATTATAGCCTCCAAATGTGAGTACACTAACATTTAAGTATAGCACAAGGGATATGTTTGCAAACATATCCCTTGTTTTTTTGTAGGAGTAGAATAAGATTTTTTATGTCCAAAAGTACATTTGTTTGAACTTTATTCACTTCCTTTGTTATTAATACAAAGACTAACAAACGAATAATTATGAGAGTAATTCAAAGAATTTGTAGCATATTGTTGCTGCTGGTTACATTTGGGGCTTCGGCATTGTATGCGCAGACGTACGATAAGTTGTGGAAGCAGGTGGAGCAGGCTCAAAAGAAAAGCCTGCCTCAAACAGTGATAAAACTGGCTGATGAAATCTATCGGAAAGGTCGGCAAGAGCAGAATGCTCCGCAAATGTTGAAAGCCTACATTTGTAGGGAGACTTATCAAGAGGGGCTGACTCCGGACAGCCTTTACTCCAGTCTGAAATATATGGAATCTTGGGCACAATCGGAGAGGAATCTGGTGAACAAGGCTATTCTACATTCTTTGTTGGCATATGAATATGCTGACTTGATGCGGAAGAATCGCCGTGTCTTGCTGTCACGTACTTTACTGACTGTTGACGAGGTTCCAGAAGATATCCGTGAGTGGAGTATCAGCCAGTTTGTGGATAAAATAGATAGGTGTAACCGTGCATCCTTGCAGGATTCCATCCGCTTGCTCAATACATCTGCAGAACAATATGTGCCTTTTGTGGTGTTGGAAGACGGTAGCTGGTTCTATGGGCACGATATGTACCATCTATTGGTAAGCCGTGCTGTTGATGCTTATCGGCAGCTGGATGGTTTCAGCGTGGATTCTTTGGTACAGATCCGTATCGAAAGGATTTATCTGGATATGATGAATGCTTATCGCCATCGTGCCGGTTCGGAAGATGCTATGTTGCTCTGTTCTCTTGATTATTGGAACTGGAAGTTGACCGGTGGTATCAGCCAGCAGCCTTATCCTACTTTCCGAATGCGTCAGGAAAAGGCTAATCGGGAATATCTTGAGGTTTTGAATAAATTGATAAAGGAATACGGTTCACGAGAGGTTTGTGCCGAGGTTTACATTCATAAAGCCAACCACCTGCGCCGTTTGGAACCGAAACGCGCTGATGAGGCTCTAAAAGTCTGTGAAGAAGGCTTGAAGCGCTATCCTGCGTATAAGCGTATCAATGAGTTGAAAAATATCCGTGAACAGATTTTACAGCCTGAACTCATTCTGACTATGAATGAAAGCGGTTATCCCGGCGATTCGGTGAATATGAGGCTGCATTATCGTAATGTCGAGGGCTTCACTCTCAACTTATATACCACTACTTTAAGTGAAGTACCTTGGATGGACCATGGTATAAATAAAGATACTTATAGAAAGTATGCCCGGAAGTTTTCTTCCACGCATTTTGGCTTAAAGCCGTTGCCAGGCAAGGATAAATTGCCTGAAGATGTCCCTTATCTTGCCTCGGACACTGTATTTAAGTTCATGATTCCTCGGGAAACGGGAGTCTATATTCTTCAAATAGTACCTGATACTGAAACGGCCCGTACAGATGATAAATTTCTGGTATCTACCCGCTTCAAGGTGCTGACATTGGATTTGGGTGACAACCGTATGGAAGTGGCTACATTGGATGCCCGTAGTGGACAGCCGATTGCTGGTGCCAAGGTGAGTTTCTACTCTTCTTATGATGAGAAGAATAGAAAAGCGATGGCAGAGGTACTGACTGATGCCGGGGGGAAAGCTGTATTACCCTGGCAGAGTGAAATCCGAAGTTATGTGGCGCGTAAAGGCAGAGACACAGCCATGATGCCGCAGAACGTTTATATGAATCATCCTTATTACGGTATTAAGGATACAGATTGGAGGCAGATGGCATTGCTGACAGACCGTTCGCTTTATCGTCCCGGGCAGACCGTTCATGTAAAAGGGATAGCTTACAAGCAGAATAGTGATAGTGCCCAGGTACTACAAGGAGTTGATTATGAGCTTGTCTTGTTGGATGCCAACCGCAAGGAACTTGCCACCAGGAAGGGGCGGACCAATGATTTCGGCTCTTTTGCTACGGAGTTTGTACTTCCGGCAGCTTGCCTGAATGGCATGTTCAGCATACGAACCAAAGAGCCTCAATCTACCGTCACTTTTAGGGTAGAGGAGTACAAGCGACCTACGTTCGAGATTGCCTTCACTCCGGTTTCGGAAGCTTATCGGCTGGGTGACAAGGTTGTGTTGAAAGGAAATGTCAAGGCCTTCAATGGCATGATGGTGCAGGATGTGCCATTGGCATATACGGTGACTCGCCGGAATCCGAGACCTGGTTATTGGAGCAATGCTGATAAACCATTATTGTCTGACACCATACAATTGGATACCAACGGGGATTTTTCCATACCCTTGACTTTGGAAGCTCCGGCTGTAGATACAGACGGGTATGGGAGTGTGTATACTTATCATGTGGAGGCGGTGGTGACGGATGAGGCCGGTGAAACGCAATCCGCTTCGTATAACTTGTTGGCAGGTCCTAAGGCTTATTCCTTTGATATTCGCTTGCCTCAATATGTTTGTAAGGAAGACAGTATGCTTTTCACTTTTGGAGTGAATAATGTAATGAATATTCCTCAGCACATTGAAGGTTCCTATTGCCTTTATCCATTTGCAGAACAAAATGGGGCAAGGAATATTGCAGGTTCTGAACCCTTGGATGATGTTGTATTGGAGGGTACCTTCACAGCCAATCGGCTCCAGGATTTTTCGGCTTGGAACAAGCTTCCTTCAGGTAACTATCGCTTGAAACTTTCTGTACGTGATAGTTTGGGACGTGAAGAGAATAATGGGGCATATGGCAGTGACAGTTTCATGCTCTTTTCAAAGAGTGACAAGCGTCCGGCTGCGTTTACAGATTTCTTTTATTATAAAGAAAATGAGGAATTTGATGTACAGTACCCTGCCGCTTTTCTTTTGGGGACTTCTTATCGGGATGCATATGTGCTGATGGATGTCTTTTGTGACAGAAAACGCATTGAAAGCCGTGTGTTGCAGTTGAATGATACTATTATTCGTATGGAATTCCCTTATAAGGAAGCATATGGCAAGGGAATCACCATTCTTTTCAGTTTTGTGAAAGCTGGCGAGATGTACAGTCATCAGGTTGAACTGAAGAAGCGGGAGCCGGAACGTGCTCTCGACATGAAATGGGAAGTGTTCCGTGACCGTTTGCGTCCCGGACAGGAAGAAGAGTGGAAGCTCGTCATAAAGACGCCTCAAGGTATGCCTGCTGCGGCTGAGATGTTGGCTACGATGTACGACGCTTCACTGGATAAGATTTATAAGAGTAACCAGATACTACGGGTTTTCTATCCGGATAATCTGTATGGGGCATTCCGTGGTGCGAGCCGTTATAATAGCAATTACTTCTCCGTTTATTTCCCGTTGAAGGCTTGGAGGGTTCCGGTGTGGTCGTTTGACTACTTCTGTTCTCCTTATATGGATGGAAGGATGCGGATAGTGATGGTAGAAGACAATGCGCTTTTGGAAGAAGTAAGTGTTGTGGGGTATGGGACTACCCGGAATAGCTCTTTGACCGGTAATCTTAGAATACGTGGTGCCAACCAGCCGATGCTTGCTTCCAAAGCAGAATCCGGGAATGCCGTTGAAGTGAAATATGTTCCTGCACAAGTAGCGGAAGACGCGGTGGAAGATGTTGTTTTTGAATCGGAAACGATACCGGTTGGCGAGGCCTTGCAACCTATTGAGGGGCTTCGCACCAACTTTGCCGAAACAGCCTTTTTTTATCCTCAACTTCGTACAAACGAACAAGGGGAGCTTGCGTTTTCTTTTACGATGCCGCAGAGCTTGACTCGTTGGAATTTCCGTGGTTACTCACATACTAAGGATATGCTGACTGGGATATTGGATGCTTCCGTTGTAACTGCCAAGGAGTTTATGCTGACTCCGAATATGCCTCGGTTTGTCCGCGTTGGAGATAAAACACAGATAGCCGGAACAATAGCCAATCTGACGGGTAAAGCGGTGAAAGGAACAGCAGTATTCACACTGTTCGACCCTATGACGGAGAAAGTTATTGCTACTCAACGTCAGAAATTCTTGGTAGAAGCAGGAAGAAATACTGCTGTCAACTTCCATTTCGAAGTGTCCGACCGCTATGATTTGCTTGGTATTCGTATGGTTGCCGATGGAGGTACGTTTAGCGATGGCGAGCAGCATCTGTTGCCCGTATTAAGTAATAAGGAGTATATTACGGAAACGCTTGCTATGCCTATCCGTGGCGAGGAGACCCGTACGTTCTCATTAGACAGCCTTTTCAACCGTAATAGCCGTACAGCGACAGACCGTCGTCTGACTGTAGAATTTACCGGGAATCCGGCTTGGTATGCTGTACAAGCGTTGCCGGCATTGAGCCTGCCTGCCAATGATAATGCCATTTCTTGGGCTACAGCTTGGTATGCCAATAGTCTGGCAGGCTTCATTGCCAACAGCCAGCCCCGCATTAAGACTGTATTTGACAGTTGGAAGGCTGCCGGTGGCACGAAAGAAACCTTCCTCAGCCAGTTGGAGAAGAATCAGGATGTGAAGAATATCCTGCTCAGCGAGTCTCCGTGGGTACTGGAAGCTACTACTGAAGCCGAACAGCAGGCACGTATTGCCACGCTGTTTGATATCAACCAACTGAATAACCGCAATCTTTCCGCTTTTACCAAATTGAAAGAATTGCAGGGTGAAGACGGTGGATGGAGCTGGTATAAGGGAATGTCCGGTAGCCGCTATATAACTGGCTATATTACAGAATTACTTGTTCGTCTTCCTCTGCTGACGAAAAATGAACTGTCTGAAGAAGTTGCCGCCATGCGGCAGAAAGCTTTCGGCTATTTGAATCGGCAGGCCTTGGAAGAGTATCGCAATATCCGTAAAGCCGAAAAAAATGGCGCCAGAATTACTGCCAACTCCGAATCGGCAATGACATATCTGTATCTGATAGCCCTTAGCGGCGAACAAGTGCCGGCAGACAATCAAGCGGCTTACCGCTATTTCCTATCAAAAGTAGGTGCCAATCTTAAAGATGGAACCATGAGCAGCAAGGCGCAGTCTGCCATCATCCTGAAAGCAGTAGGGCGTACAGCCGAGGCGAATGAATTCATCGCTTCCCTCAAGGAACATCTGGTACAGACGGATGAACTGGGTGCATACTTTGCTTTCCAAGCAAATCCGTATAACTGGGGTATGCTGCCCATCCCTGCCCATGTGGAAGTAATGGAAGCCCTGCGTATGGCAGGTGGCAACGATGCTTTGGTGGAGGAAATGAAACTCTGGCTGCTGAAACAGAAGCAGACTACCAGTTGGAATTCTCCGGTTGCAACGGCTGATGCTGTTTATGCATTGCTTTGTCAAGGTACTAATCTGCTTGAAAGTCGGGGAGACGTACGTATCACGTTAGGTAACAAAGTTTTGGAAACATTGTCGCCTACAAAGACCATAATCCCGGGTTTGGGTTATGTCAAGGAAACCTTCGCTCAAGGAAGTCCGGAGCTGAAAGCTAAAACCGTCACCGTAGAGAAACGGGATGCAGGCATTGCCTGGGGAGCTGTTTATGCCCAGTATCTGTCACCCATATCTGATGTAAAGCAGCAGGGGGGTGAATTGAATGTAGAGAAGAAACTTTATGTAGAGCGTATATCGGCCGGTGGTAGCAAGTCCTTGCAACCGGTTACGGAAGGGACCGTATTATCCGTCGGTGATAAAATAGTGGCCCGTTTGACTATCCGCTTGGACCGTACTATGGATTTTGTTCAGTTGAAAGACCAGCGGGGTGCCTGCTTTGAACCTATAGGCTCGCTTTCCGGTTATCGTTGGAGTAATGGCCTCGGTTATTATGCAGAAGTGGAAGATGCCGCAACCAATTTCTTCTTCGACCATTTGGGCAAAGGCGTTTATGTCTTAGAGCACAGTTATCGCATAGCCCGTGGCGGAACATACGAAACGGGGCTGGCCACGATACAGTGTGCGTATGCTCCGGAGTATGCTTCGCATTCGGCGGGAGGGATAATTGTAATAAAGTAACAATAGAGTATGGAGCGGAGCGCAATTTGTACAAATTGCGCTCTGCTATTTTAGGTACTCTCGCTAAAAACACCTATTTTTGTCCGACTAATATTGAATGAGAGTGGCAGAATTAGGAAATCTTGATATTAAGAAAAATAGATGAAGCGGATATTGATAACTTTATATGTGCTTGCAAGTGTGGTATTGACTGCTGTAGCGCAAGCTCGTTTTACCTCGAATACAGAGATGTACAGTTTCGGCCAGATAGAATGGAAGCATCCCGTGACTGTGCAATATACCATCACCAATACGGGTGACCAGCCTTTAGTGCTTACAGAAGTGGAGCCGGATTGTGCCTGCTCCGTGGCCCAGTGGACAAAAACGCCTATTGCACCGGGGGCAAAAGGAACGGTGAATGTGACTTTTGATGCCAAGGCATTGGGACATTTCCAGAAATCCGTGGCTATTTACAGCAATGCGCAACCCAATCTGGTCTATTTGAAGTTCAATGGTGAAGTAGTACAGGAAATCAAGGACTTTACCAAGACGCATCCCTATCTTATCGGTCAGATACGTATTGACAAGAACAGCCTCGACTTTCCCGATATTCAGCATGGTGAGCAGCCGGTGATTCATATCGGCGTGGTCAATCTTTCCGACCGTCCTTATGAACCGGTACTGATGCATCTGCCTCCTTATTTGCAGACAAAAGTAGAGCCCAATGTCTTGCAAAAGGGAGAAAAAGGAGTGATTACACTTACATTGAATTCGGAAAGACTGACTGGCCTCGGACTGACTCAAACGTCGGTCTATCTTTCTCGCTTCTCCGGTGACAAGGTGGGCGATGAAAACGAGATTCCCGTTTCTGCCATTCTTTTACCGGATTTCTCCGGAATGACGGAAGTGGAGAAGGCAAATGCTCCTGCCATCAGCCTTTCTACCAAAGAAGTTGATATGAGTGCGATATTGGCAAAGAAGTCAAAAGCACGTCAGGATATTACCATTACCAATACCGGGCGTTCTCCTTTACAGATAAACAAGCTCCAGGTATTCCACCCGGCAGTGGGAGTTAACCTCAAGAAGAGTGTATTGCAACCCGGTGAAAGCACTCGCCTGCGGGTAACGGTAGTGAAGAAGAATATAGGCAAGAAGCGCCGTCATCTGCGTCTGCTGATGATTACCAATGACCCGATGCAGCCGAAAGTTGAAATCAACATTAAAGCAAAACAATAAGAAGTCGTAAAGTCCTTCATAACTCATAACTTATAACTCACAAATAGCCATGGAACATCCCGAAAATAATGAAGCATATAAAGGCTTGGTTGTCAATGCAGGCATTGAGCAACCTTCATCGGTCAATCCTTACTTGAAGAACCGTCCCAGGCGGAAGAAACGCGAGCTTTCCGTATCAGACTATGTGGAGGGTATAGTGAAAGGTGATGTTACGGTACTCAGCCAGGCTGTAACACTGGTGGAAAGTGTGAAACCGGAGCACCAGGCTGTGGCGCAGGAGGTGATAGAGAAGTGTTTGCCCTATTCGGGCAACTCCGTCCGTGTGGGTATCAGTGGTGTGCCCGGTGCCGGTAAAAGTACCTCTATTGATGTATTTGGCTTGCATGTACTGGAGGAACACGGCGGCAAGTTGGCCGTTCTTGCCATTGACCCGAGCAGTGAACGCAGCAAAGGCAGTATTCTCGGTGATAAGACGCGTATGGAGAAGCTCTCCGTTCATCCCAAGTCCTTTATACGTCCCAGTCCCTCTGCCGGTTCGCTGGGTGGCGTGGCACGCAAGACGCGTGAAACGATTGTGCTTTGTGAGGCTGCCGGTTTCGACAAGATATTTGTAGAGACGGTAGGGGTGGGGCAGAGTGAGACTGCCGTACATTCTATGGTAGACTTCTTCCTGCTGATACAGCTGGCGGGTACGGGCGATGAGTTGCAAGGCATCAAACGCGGCATCATGGAAATGGCCGATGGCATTGTTATTAATAAGGCTGATGGCGACAATCTGGAGCGGGCCAGACTGGCAGCAACGCAGTTCCGTAATGCGCTGCACCTCTTCCCGGCTCCGGAGAGCGGTTGGACACCCCAAGTGCTGACTTATTCCGGTTTCTATAATCTTGGTGTAAAAGAAGTGTGGGATATGGTCTACAAATACATTGACTTTGTGAAAGATAACGGCTATTTTGAATACCGCCGCAATGAGCAAAGCAAATACTGGATGTACGAGACCATTAACGAACAGCTGCGCGACAGCTTCTACCACAATCCGCAGATTGAAGCGATGCTGACTGGCAAGGAAAAACAAGTGCTACAGGGCAACTTGACTTCTTTTGTGGCTGCCAAGAACTTGCTGGACACCTATTTTGCAGAACTGAAGAAATAGGGGCATATCCCTTTCTCTATATCGATGACTAAGGAAAACAACATGGAAGTGGCGCGGCGGTTTACCCGCCGCCTTCATGAACTCCCTTCTGAGGAGCTGGAGCTCATTGCCGGTTTGTTTGTACGCCGTGAGGTGCACAAAGGAGAACTGTTGATTAGTGAAAAAGATATAGCCAGGGATATTGTTTTTGTAGAGAAAGGACTGCTTCGCCAGTTCTATTTCAAAGAAGGCCGGGACATTACAGAGAACTTTGCCTGCGACGGTGACGGCGCTATGTGTATCGTCAGCCTTTTCACCGGACGCCGTAATTGCCTTCAGCTGGAATCCTTGGAGGAAGGCGTCATCTGGAGCATTTCGTATGCAGGACTGGTCGAACTCTCTGAGCGTTATCTGCATATAGCCCGTCTGCTTCGCCATTTATTGGAGGGGTCTTTAATGCTTTCCCAATATAAAGCAGACTCTTGGCGTTTCGAAACCTCACGCGAGCGGTATGCGCGCTTCGTCAGGGATTATCCGGAGATAGCCCGGCGTGCCTCAGTCAACCACATAGCATCTTATCTGTTAATGACTCCCGAGTCTCTGAGCCGGGTACGTGCCGGAGTACTGTGACGGTGGAACGGCTGTTTTATACGGCTTTCCCTTCTTTCTCGAAATCCTTGCGTGACTTGCTTTGTGTCACGATGTACACTCCCAGGAATACCAAGGCTATGGCTATTCCCTTTTCCAAATTGAACACTCCCAATCCTAAGATGATGGCAACGGTTGAGGCCACGATGGGCTGCATGTAGTTGTACATGCTCACCACAGTGGGGCGCAACAGCCTCTGCGCACTCATTATGAAGATATAGGCAAGGAAGCTTCCTCCCACAACCACATATCCCGCTTGCAGCAGGGCGGCTGTAGATATTTCGCTCCACTGTATGGCAGCCACGTCGTGGTAAGAGAACGGGATGTAGCACATGGAGGCATAGACAAACATCCATTTGTTCAGGGTGATGGGAGAGTATTTTTGCGACAACCCCTTGAATACGGTCAGATAAATGGAGAAGCTGATTTGGGCGAGCAGGCAGAGAAGGTCTCCGATGAGGCTGCCATTGCCGGCACCGGTGGTCTGGCTGCTCATGATGAGTATGAATGCGCCCATAGCCCCTACAAAGATGCCCAGCACTTTCTTGTTGGTGACCGGCTCTTTCAGATAGATTGCAGCCACTATCATGGTGACGATGGGCAGCGTGGTTGTAACGATGGAGGCGTCTATGGGCGAAGTCATGGAGAGTCCGAAGATATAGACACCCTGATTGAATACCAGCGCGAAGAGTGCGGCGAAGAATATCTTCAGCATGTCCCGGTGGTCCACCTGCTCGCGTTTGCAGAACAAGGAGAGGAGCCAGAAGCAGGCGGCTGCGCCTACCATGCGGAATGTGGTTACTGACAACGCGGAAAACTCCGCTAAGGCCGACTTGCCGATAGGTGCCATCAGCCCCCATAAGATATTTGCGGTAAGGGCGAACAGATGCCCTTGAATGTTCTTGTCCATACTCTTTTGTTCTTTGCGGGTGCAAAAGAACAACTATTTTCTGAAAAGAGAAAATCTTTCATTATATGATTTTTCTGGTTCATGGGCGTAGAAATAAGAGATTATCGTGTATATTTGCTTCTAATTAAAAGCAAGAAACCATGGAAGTACAAGCCAATTACATCAAGCGTATCGAAATACACGGATTGTGGCATCGGTACGATATTGCCTGGGACCTGCGTCCTGACGTCAATATACTTTCCGGCATCAACGGAGTGGGGAAGACCACTATCCTGAACCGTTCGGTCAACTATCTGGAACAGACATCGGGTGAAGTGAAGAGTGACGAGAAGAACGGCGTACACGTCTACTTCGACAACCCCGCAGCCACCTTTATCCCCTATGATGTAATCCGCAGCTACGACCGCCCCCTTATCATGGGCGACTTTACGGCACGCATGGCCGATGCCAACGTGAAGTCGGAACTGGACTGGCAGCTCTATCTGCTCCAGCGCCGTTATCTGGACTACCAGGTGAACATCGGCAACAAGATGATAGAGCTGCTCAGCGGTGACGAAGAGCAGCGCAGCCTGGCTCCCTCCCTTTCCCTCCCCAAGCGGAAGTTCCAGGATATGATTGACGAGCTTTTCAGCTATACCCATAAGACGATAGACCGCAAAAGCAACGACATCGTTTTCTATCAGAACGGCGAGCGCCTGCTGCCCTACAAACTGTCTTCGGGCGAGAAGCAGATGCTGGTCATCCTGCTGACCGTGCTGGTGCGTGACGATGACCACTGCGTACTCTTCATGGACGAGCCGGAAGCCTCCCTGCACATCGAATGGCAGCAGAAGCTCATCGGCATGATACGCAGCCTGAATCCCAATGTGCAGCTTATCCTCACCACCCATTCGCCCGCCGTCATCATGGAAGGCTGGCTGGATGCCGTCACCGAAGTCAGCGAAATCTCCTCCCTAATCCCTAATCCTTAATCCCTACCCAAGTGTCCACTTCTTTAAAACATAACCTTACTTCCGCCTATCTGGATGCCGCCCGCAAGTTGTCTCCCAAGAGAGCACGCAGGCGCATAGTGGCGTATGTGGAGAGCTATGACGACATCGCTTTCTGGCGGACGCTGCTGTCCGAGTTCGAGAATGAGGAGCGTTATTTCCAGGTGATGCTTCCGTCTGCCACCTCCCTGGCAAAGGGCAAGAAGATGGTGCTGATGAATACGTTGAACACATCGGAGCTGGGCCGCAGCCTGATAGCTTGTGTAGACAGCGACTACGACTTCCTGCTGCAAGGTGCCACCAAGGTGTCGCATAAGATAAACAAGAATCCCTATATCTTCCAGACTTATGGCTATGCCATCGAGAACTTCCACTGCTTTGCCGACAGTCTGCATGAAGTCTGTGTGCAGGCCACGCTGAACGACCGGCATATCCTGGACTTCCCCGCTTTTCTGAAGCGTTATTCTCAGATTGCCTATCCGCTGTTTCTGTGGAATGTCTGGTTCTACCGCCAGCACGACACACACACTTTCCCGATGTACGACTTCAACGCCTGCGTGCGTTTGCAAGAGATAAACCTGCGTCATCCTTACCGTAGTCTGGACGAGATGCAAAAGACGGTGTCGGCAAAGCTGTCCGAACTGCAAGCCCGTTTCCCCCGCTACATCGACCGGGTGGAGCAGCTGGGCACGGAGTTGGAACGTTTGGGACTGACTCCGGACAATACCTATCTTTATATCCAAGGACACCATATCATGGATTGTGTAGTGCTGAAAATCCTTATCCCGGTATGTACGGTGCTGCGTCGTGAACGCGAGCAGGAGATAAAGCGCCTGGCAGAGCATAACGAACAGTTCCGCAACGAACTGACGGGGTATGAGAACAGTCAGGTCAATGTATCCGTGATGCTGAAAAAAAACAGCGGCTACAAGAACCTTTATCTTTATCAGTGGTTGAAAGAAGATATCATGGAGTTCCTTGAGCGGGAGGAGCAGTCGCGTAGATAAGATTGCCGTTATGATAAACATACGATTATGGAGATATTGAAGAAGATAGACGACCTTTTAATCGGGTGGGGCATATCCCCTTCCCGTGCCGACATGTTCGACCAGTTCATAGCCTTTGCACTGATACTTGCCGTTGCTTTTCTGGCGGATGCCCTATGCCGGAAAATCCTGCTGAAGGTAGTGGCACAACTGGTGAAGAAGACCAAGGCTACGTGGGACGACATCGTATTCGACCGTAAAGTGATGGTGCACCTCAGCCGCATGGTGGCTCCCGTTATCATCTATCTGTTTGTTCCATTGGCATTTGTCGAAGTCGGTTCATCGGCAATGGATTTCATCCGGCGTATCTGCCTTATTTACATCATCATTACTTTCCTGAGTTTCGTTAACTCGTTCCTGAAGGCTGTTTACAGTGTATACAGTGAGAAGGAGCAATTTCGTGACCGCCCTTTAAAGGGGATGTTGCAAACCATGCAAGTCATCCTATGGCTGGTGGGCGGCATTGTGGTCGTGGGCGAACTGATAGGCCGCGACCCGCTTTCGCTGCTTGCCGGATTGGGTGCTTCGGCAGCCATCCTGATGCTGGTATTCAAGGATTCCATTATGGGCTTTGTCTCCGGTGTGCAGCTTTCGGCCAACGACATGCTGAAGGTGGGCGATTGGATTGCCATGCCCAAGTATGGCGCCGACGGCACGGTGATAGAAGTGACACTGAACACCGTGAAAGTGCGCAACTGGGACAATACCATTACCACCATCCCTCCTTATCTGCTTGTCAGCGACTCCTTCCAGAACTGGCGCGGCATGCGCGAGAGCGGTGGGCGGCGAGTGAAGCGCAGCATCAATATCGACATGACCAGCGTCCGTTTCTGTACCCCGGAGATGCTGGCAAAATATCGCAAGATACAGCTACTGAAAGATTATGTGGAGCAGACGGAGGAAGTGATTGAAAAGTACAATGTGGAAAACGGCATCGATAACTCCATCCTCGTCAACGGACGCCGCCAGACCAATCTGGGGGTGTTCCGGGCGTATCTGACGGCTTATTTGAAAAGTCTTCCCGACGTAAATCAGGAACTGACCTGCATGGTGCGCCAACTCCAGCCTACCGACCGCGGTATCCCGATAGAACTTTATTTCTTCTGTGCGCTGAAGGATTGGGTGCCCTATGAAGGGGTGCAGGCGGATGTGTTCGACCATGTGCTGGCAATCATCCCCGAATTCGATTTGCAGGTATTCCAGTCTCCGTCCGGCAGAGATTTCCAGCGGGTACTGCCTGCTGCTTCCGAAGAAAAAGGAGCTTGATTCCGACCATCAAAAAGGCCTATATCTATTGTATTTCTCATAGGGAGTCATTACCTTTGAACCCTATACTGAAAGGTCAGAACATCCCCATCTTTTCTCCCAAAACATCCCCATGTTTTGGGGTATTACATCCGGGTGTTTTGGGTGAAAACATCCCCATGTTTTGGGGCAATACATCCGGGTGTTTTAGGTATTCAGTCATATAGTGAAAGGTATTCGGTCACGGAGTCTTTACCGTAAGGTATAGGCTTTGTGTATGCAAGTTGTAGGTGTGCCTCGCGTCGGGCGGGAATATCTTTCGTTTTTTACGAACCTAATTATAAAGAAAGATTGGTATGTCAATGAATTATGTGGTCCGCAAGAAGGTGGACAAGAGTGGAGACAAGGAAGTGGTGCGCTACTACGCGGCGTCAAAAGTGCTTCAGCCGGAACCGGTGAGCAATGACGAACTGGCCAAGAGGCTGGCTTTTGTCAGCTCCCTGCAGGTGGGCGATGCCCAGTCCGTGCTGGTGCAACTGCCGGATATTATAGCGGACTATCTGGCCAGTGGACGCACGGTGAACATCAAGGGACTTGGAAACTTTTTTCCCTCCATCACCAGCGAACCGGTGGAACGGATAGAGGACTGTACGGCAGATAAAGTGCGCATTTCGCGTATCTGCTTCAGGGCGGCAGGCAGTTTCATGCAGCGCGTTTGCCGTCATCTGGACTTGTTCAGTTTTCAGGTTCAGGAATTGAAGAAGGAGCTGAAGAAGAAGTAAACGGTACTTTTAGTTTCTTTCTTGAAACAGCGCGTACCCCTTGAAGCCGGAAGGCATTCGAGGGGCACGCTGTTGAAGAAGTTGTGTGTTTTTTTATAGCCTTGCGAGTGCTTCTTTTTTTTACTTCACCCAGCTTCCGTTCATCCAGCTGCATTCTTTCCTGATGTCCTCGAAAGAGCTGTAGCTCAGGTTGGCGTCCACCTTGTTGCTTGTCACGGCGATGAAGTCGGCATGGGTGTAGATGCCTTCTTTGCTGCTCAGCTCGGAGGTGAGGGTGATGTTGGTCAGCTTGGAGGTGCCGTTCTTCAGGGCGTTTTCGGTAAGGGCGGTTTCCACGGTCAGGGGTTGGCCTTTGCCGCAGACCTTGGCGTTGTCTATTTCCACTTCCGTGCCGGCACGCAGACGGATGCCTTGCTTGCTGCCGCCGTTGCCGACGAGGATGAGGTTCTTCAATACGGGGTGGGCAACGGGAGTGGCGGCGTTGTTGCTGCCGTTGTTGTCGCACTCCATCAGGCAGTCGCAGTCGTAGCCCAGTGTGGATTCGGCTTCTTGGTAAGCCACGAGGTTGGTGCCTTTGCCGTTCCAGCCTTCGGTCCAGTCGAAGGAGTCGTCGCTACAGCTTACGGCTACGAGGTTGCTCACGTTTACCGAGCCGCCGAAGAACTCAAAGCCGTCGTCGGAACCTTTGTAGGCTTGGCAGTGGTCCACGATGGTACCGTTGCCTACGCTGTAGAAAGAGATACCGTTGGCTTCGTGCTCTTCATCGAAGGCAAAGCCGGTGTATTCCAGACGAATGTATTGCAGCGTGCCCGAGTTGTCGGCATCATCGTTGCCGCCGTAAACGGCACCGCCTATTTCAGAACTTCCCTTGCCGCCTTCGGCATTGGTGTGGGCGCGTCCGCAGATGTGGATGCCTCCCCATGCACCCGGCTCTTCTTTTTCGCTGGTCATTACGATGGGTTTGTCCGGCGTGCCTACGGCGTTGATTTTACCGCCCTGCTTCACGAGGATGTAGTCTGCGATGTCATCGTAAACGGCGATAATCTTCACGCCTTCTTCTATGTGGAGCGTGGCACCTTCTTCTACGATGTATTCGCCGCTCAGCTTGTAGGTGTTTCCGGCAGCCAGGGTCACGTCGGAGGTGATGGTACCTTTCAGTATCGTACCGTTTTCGATTTCATTGCCGTTTCCGTTGCCGCCGTTGCCGTCATTGTCGTTGTTGTCGTCGCTGCTGCAAGCGGTGAGGATAGACATTCCGGCTACAAAGGCCAGAGAGTAGAATTTCCATTTCATTGTTTTCATAATTCAATTGTTTTAGTTGTTATATCCAATTTATCTGTCTGTCATTCAGATTGATTCTCTTAAATCTGCTTGTTTGTCAAAGAGTGTTCTCCGTTCCCTTCAGGGGGAGGGTGGGAGACTTTATAGGTTGTAGCTTATTCCCACCTCGAAGTTCGTTCCCTTGCGGTAGCGTTCCACTTCCATCTCCTGCCCCGTGGTGGGCACATCTTGCTTGAAGATGACATCGCGGTTCAGCAGGTCGTTCACTTGCAGCTTCAGGTTGAAGTGCTTGTTCAGGCTATATCCGGCGCTGAAGTTCAACGTGTGCAGCGTCTGTTGCCTGACATCGCCCAGACCCGACACGCCTACCGCATGGATGCGGCTGCCTTGCAGGTTGTAGAGTAGGGCGAGGTTGAGCTGCCTGTCTTCGCCGAAGCGTGGCGAGTAGGTGAGGTCGGCATTGGCAAGGATGGGCGATGCGCCTTGCAGCGAACGTTCCTTGTTGGTGTAGGCACCGCCTTGGGGCAGCTTCACGTTGGTGTACATGTAACTGATGTTGGCGCCTAGGCGCAGGTCTTTGACGAGCCGTTTGCGCATCTCCAGCTCCACGCCGGCAGCCATGCCGTTGTCGGCATTCTTGAAGCTGTGCAGCGTGGCGCCGCCTTGCAGGTCTTGGATGCGTTCGATGGGGCTGTCGAGGTATTTGAAGTAGCCGGTCACGGAGAGCATGTCGCCGTCCTTGCCGAAGCGTTCGTAACGTAGGTCGAAGTTGTAGTTGTAACCGTTCTGCAACTCTTCGTTACCGCGGATTTGTGCCGAACCGTAGGACTCTTGATAGAGGAAGGGGGCCATCTCGATGAACGAGGGACGGGTGACGGTGCGCGAGGCAGAGAAGCGGATGCTGTTGGTGGGGTTCACCGCATATTTCAGGTTCAGGGCGGGGAAGAGGTCGTTCTTGTCTAAATTGCGCCGACGGGAGTACCAGTCGCCGCCGTCGCTGGCGTAGCGCACCCATTGCTTGCTCATTTCGTAGCGCAGGCCGAGGTTCACCAAGAGGGCTTCGGTGGGATAGAAGTCGGTCAGCAGGTAGGCGGAGTAGATTTCGTTTCCGGCGCGGTAGCTGTCTTTGGGCTGCATCACACGCTGTACCATGATTTGTCCGTCGGCAATGTTCTGCTGGTTGAGGAAGCCGTCGGTGTTGTAGATGTCGGTGATGACGGGGTCCAGCTTGTTCAGGTTGTAGTAGAAGCGGGTAGCGCTGTAGTCGCGGTTCTTGTCCTTGTAGTTGAAGCCGAGCTTGAGGTGGCTGGTGTCGTTCCACTTCCAGCGCATGGCGAGGTTGGCGTTCCACTCTTCTTCGTCCAGGCTGCCGAAGTAGCGCATGGTCTCTTGGCGGTTCAGCTTGAAGAGCCTGAGGCTGCCGTCGTTGTCCTTGACGTACATCACTTGGCGGCGGTCGGGTTCTTCGCTACCGGTCTTGCTGTACGAGCCTCCCCAGGTCAGTTGCCACCTGTCGCTCTCGCCGAAGTTATGGATTCCGTTCAGTTGATGGTTTTGCAGGGTGTATATGTGCATGATGTTGTTGCTGCCGGTCAGCTCGTGTCCTTCGGCATCAGTACCTTCGCGGCGCTGGTAGGTGTCGATGGCGTTGCGGGCGTAGAAGAAAGTGTAGCCTATGCGGTCGCTCCGGCGCAGGGTGTAGCCCAGGTAGCCGAGGGCGGCGAGCTTCAGTTCCTGCGCAAAGCTGTCGTAGGAGAAGTCGTCCTGCACGGTGCCGGTGGCCTCGAGTGTCTTGTAGAAGGCATCTTCCATGTTTTGGTAGCCGTTGCTGGCGCTGAAGGAGGCGAGCAGGCTGAGTGTCTGGTTGCCTATACCGAAGTTCTTGCCGAAGCCGAGGTTCCCGCCCAGTTCGGGTAACGAACTCTTCTTGCCGGCGCTGAAGGAGGTATCGAAGATATTGCGGGTCTTCACGTATTTGTCAAACTCCATCAGGGGCATGCCGAGGGCGGCTGCGTCCACTCTGGGTGTCTTCAGGAGCGAGCCGCTGCGGTCCATCTGATAGCGGTCTTTGCCTAAGGTGTTGAACTTCCCGCCCGTGTTGAGGCTCAGTTGGAAGAAATCTTGCGGTATGTTTTCTTTGGTGCTGATGTTGATGTGCGCACCGCTGTAGTCGGCAAAGGCGGCTGCGTCATACACCTTGCTGACGGTGATGTTCTGTACGGTGGACGAGGGGAACAGGTCGAGCGGCACCAGCTTGTTGTCCGGGTTGGGCGAGGCGATGGGCAGTCCGTTCAGCGTGGTGGTGCTGTAGCGGTCGCCCAGTCCGCGGACGATAAGTTGTCCGGCGCTGGCGATGGAGATGCCCGTTATTTTCTTTACTCCTTCTTCCACATTGCCGATGCCTTTGAGGGACATCTCTTTGGAACCGAGGTTCTCGATGGCGAGGGTCGCTTTTTGCCGTTCCATCTGCAAGGCGCGTTCGCCCTCAAGGTTCTTCTTGGCGGTGACCTGCACTTCGCCCAGGGTTTGCGTGTCCGGCTCCATGTCGAAGTTCAGCACGGTTTCGCCCTTTATCTCTACGGCATTTATCGTCATGTCTTTGTAGCCGATGTAACGGACGGTGAGGGTATAGGTTCCGTTTTTCAGCTCCAGTGTATAGTTACCATCCAAATCGGCGACGGCGCCTTGTGCCGTTCCGCTCACTTGCACGGTGGCTCCCGTCAGCGGTTCTTTGGTTTGTCGGTCGGTGATTGTCCCTTTGATGGTTCCCGCCGTGGCAGCCATGACGGAAAGTGTGAGGAATAAAATAAGGAAGAAAATCTTTCCCAAGTCTAATTTCATGCTCATCTCTTTTCTTTGTACGTTTTTTAATCCGCTGCAAAGATGAGGCAATGACATTACACCGGTGATACATGGCACATACGTTTCATTTTCAAATTTATTACGATTCGGTTACCGCACATTCTTCCGGATTGTTTGTTATCCTTATATATAGGCTGCTTGGGACGAAAAAGGTTTCTAATGGTTGCTTATTAGAGTTTTATGGCTATTTTTGTATCTCAAACCAATATTGATAAATATATGGCTGTTCATCGTGACGATAGTGAACGTTTCCGGCGCCTTTCCATTCTTGGCCGGATAGGTTGGTGGGAGGCTGATTTTTCTTCAAGGCAGTATCTCTGCTCCGAATATGTCTGTAAGTTGTTAGGCTTGGAAGGGGAATACCTGAGCTTTGAGGATTTCGGTAAAATGATACGCGAAGACTATCGGACGCGTATCAGCCGGGAGTTCCTTGCCATTCAGAATATGGAGGTCTATGAACAGACGTTTCCTATCTATTCTACTGAAGGAGTGGTCTGGGTCTACTCGCGCGTGGGGTATAAGGAGCATTTGCCGGATGGTACATTGAAGGCTTTCGGAGTGTTGCAGCGCGTAGAGATGCCGAAGGAGGAAGCTGCGAAGCAGGCTTTGCAAAGAGTGAACAATTTGCTTTATCGGCAGACCTCAATATCCCATTCCTTATTCCGTTTCCTGAAAGACGAGGATATCAGTGCGGGCATTTATGACATACTGAAAGATATTCTCGATTTCTTTCGCGGCGGGCGTGTCTATATATTCCAATACGATGAGAAGTGCCGGTACCAGAGCTGCACATACGAGGTGGTGGCTCCGGGAGTGGCTCTTGAGAAAGAAATGCTTCAGGGAGTCCAGGCTGACAGCTTGCCGTGGTGGACGTCACAGATTATGGCACAAAAGCCCGTTCTGCTGGAAACGCTGGGGCAACTGCCGGAGCACGCTTACGCCGAATATGAAATTCTGGCGAGACAGAATATAAAGTCCTTGATGGTAACTCCGCTGGTTGCCAATGACCAGGTGTGGGGATATATGGGCATTGATTTGGTGGACCGTACCCGAATGTGGACTAACGAGGATTACCAATGGTTTAGTTCGTTGGCAAATGTCATCAGCATTTGCATAGAGTTGCGCAAAACGAAGGATGAGGCTGTGCGTGAACGTACTTTCCTCAGCAATTTGTTCCGCTATATGCCTTTGGGGTATGTGCGGATGTCCATTGTCTGTGATGAAAAGGACAATCCCTACGGGTATTATGTGACAGATGCGAATTCTATCTTTGCCGATTTTCTGGGAAAACCCGCGTCGACGTTTATCGGCAAGACTGCCTCGTCTTTTTCAAGGGAGGCGGCCCCCAGACTGGAATATCTGCTTGATATAGTGAACACCGGGACACATAAGGAAATGGACATGTGTTTTGAGCTCACCAACAAGCACTGCCACGTGGTGATATACTCTCCGGAAAAGAATGAAGTGGTGGCGTTATTCCTCGATACGACAGACTCGGTACAGACTCATCTGGCTTTGGACCATAGCGAAAAACTGTTCAAGAATATCTTTGCCAATATACCGGCCGGGGTGGAAATCTATGACAAAGACGGATTCCTGGTAGACATCAACAATAAGGATATGGAGATATTCGGGGTCCGTGACAAACAGGATGTCATTGGAGTGAACTTATTCGAGAACCCGAATGTGTCCGCCCAATTGGCAGAACGTATACAGACCGAGGATATGGTCGACTTCCGCCTGAATTATGCTTTCGACCGGACTGAAGGGTATTACTCCACTTCCAAACAGCCGAAGGATGTGATACATCTTTATACGAAAGTGAGCAAGGTGTATGACAGTAAAGGTAACTTTACCGGCTATGCCATGATTAACATCGACAATACGGAACGGATTGATGCCATGAGCCGTATCTGTGATTTCGAGAATTTCTTCCTGCTTATATCGGATTATGCGAAGGTAGGTTATGCCAAGCTGAACCTGCTCGACCGGAAAGGCTATGCCATCAAGCAATGGTATAAGAATATGGGAGAGGACGAGAATACCCAATTGGCAGATGTCGTGGGAATATACAGCAAGATGTACCCCAGTGACCGCAGGAGGATGCTTGATTTCTTCAGTAAGGCCCGTGTGGGCGAAGCCAAACATTTCCAGGGAGAGATGCGCATTGAGCGTCCGGGCGAAAAGGGAAAATGGAACTGGGTACGTACCAATGTGGTTGTCAATCTGTTCGAACCGGAGAATGGACAAATAGAGCTGATAGGCGTCAACTATGACATTACGGAATTGAAGGAGACGGAGGCTATGCTGATTGAAGCCAAGGAGAAGGCAGAAACCGCCGACCGTCTGAAGAGTGCCTTCCTTGCCAATATGAGTCATGAGATACGTACGCCCCTGAATGCGATTGTCGGTTTCTCCAGTCTGATGGGAGAGACCGGGGACATGGAGGAAAAAAGGCAGTATATGGCGATTATCGAAGAAAACAATGACCTGCTGTTGCAGCTGATTTCCGACATACTGGATTTGTCCAAGATAGAGGCCGGGACATTTGACTTTGTGGAAAAAGAGCTGGACGTGAACGTACTATGTGAGGACATTGTGCGCTTCATGAAGATGAAGGCTAAACCGGGTGTGGAAGTTCTCTTCGACCATCATCTGCCGGAATGCCGGATTGTCAGTGACCGTAACCGTTTGAATCAGGTCATAGCCAACTTTGTCAACAATGCCATCAAGTTCACCACTGCGGGAAGTATACGTGTAGGATATGATAAGGTGGATGAAACTCATTTGCGTTTTTATGTGGCCGATACGGGCCTTGGCATTGAGCCGGAAATGCAGGCTCAGATATTCGACCGTTTTATAAAGCTGAATACGTTTGTGCATGGCACCGGCCTGGGGCTTTCTATCAGCAAGAGCATTATAGAGCAGTTGGGTGGCACAATCGGTGTGGACAGTGAACCGGGGAAAGGCTCATGCTTTTGGTTTGTGCTGCCGATTGTATAGTATGGAAATGTGCTAAAATACACACTCACCACAAATTATGCAGATTAACACAACTCAAAGCTCTTGATTATCAGAACTTCTAAAGATAATTTGTGCCAATCTGCGTAATTTGTGGTAAGTGATGATACCCTCCGGTTATAATCCGAATGAGAACTTATCGATGGATTGATATACCACACTTGCAATACTCAGTACCACAATACCCAGCGTGCAAATGGCCAGGCTGGCACGTGTATAGTTGTCACTGCGGAATGCTGCAATCGGCTCGTCGCTCTTGTTGATGTACATTGCCTTTACAATCTTCAGATAGTAATAAAGCGAGATGATTGTATTGATAAGGGCAATGAATACCAGCAGATGGAAGCCGCCTTCGAAAGCTGCCGCGAAGATGAAGAACTTCGAGAAGAAGCCCGCAAACGGCGGGATGCCTGCCAGAGAGAACAGTGCCAGTGTCATCAGGAACGCCAACTTCGGATTAGTAGTGTACAGCCCGTTATAGTCTTCAAGTGTGAACTTGCTTGCCCGCAGTGCCACAATCGTGATAACGGTAAATACGGCAAGATTGGCAAACATATATATCAGCACGTAGTATACCAGCGACGTCATACCCTGTGCGCTTCCGCTGATGACACCCAGCATGATGTAACCTGCTTGCGAGATACTGGAGAAAGCCATCAACCGCTTCAGGTTCTGCTGGCGCAGGGCGAAGAGGTTGGCAATTGTGATGGAGGCGATGATAACCCAGTACAGCACTTCCTGCCATTGCTCCACCATCGGAGCGAATACCTTGATGAGAATAGCCATCAGCACGAAAGCGGCAGAGCCTTTAGAGATGACACTCAGATAGGCTGTCACCGTGCTTGGAGCACCTTCGTAAACGTCTGCTGTCCAAAGATGGAAAGGCACCAGTGATATTTTGAATCCCATGCCGGAGAAGAAGAATACGAATGCCATAATCTGCAACGGGTCGCCGGTGAGGCGTGCCGGTATGTCGGCAAAGTAGAGAGTGCCTACCGTACCGTAAATCAAAGATAATCCGTATAGCAGCAATCCGCTGGAGAACAGTGCCGTGAGAATATATTTGGCACCTGCCTCGGCAGAGTGGTGGCGGTATTTGTCGAAGGCAACCAGGGCTGCCATCGGGATGCTTGCCGTCTCCAGGCCGATAAAGAACATCAGGAAGTGTCCGGCGGAAATCATGAAGTACATACCCAGCAGGGTGGAAAGTGTCAGAATGTAGAACTCACCTTGTTTGATGGCAGTGTCCGGACGGCGCATCCATTCGTGGGCCATCAGGAATACAATCAGTGTACCTATACTGAGAATGGATTTCACGATGCTCTGTATCGGCTGGTTGTGATACATGCCGCCGAAAGCATCTGCCACAGGACCGGGAACGATGGTGATAAGTGTGTGTATGGTCAGCAGAGCAACGGGCAGCATTGTGTTCAGCACCGGTTTGCCGTCATTCTTGTGTGCATCCGGACTCATGAAGAGGTCGGCGACAAAAAGGATGACGATGACCAATATCAGCGAAAGCTCTTCTTTGAGCAGGAGGAATTGGGAATAATCCATATCTATTTACGATTTTACGATTTACGATTTACGATTGAAATTACTCTTGGGATTTACGATTTGACGATTTACGATTGAGGTTACTCTTGGGATTTACAAGTCATTTATCAATCGTAAATCGTCAAATCGTAAATAAATCAGTTATTGGCAGCACGCTGTCTCCAATCATGCCGCTAATCCACCATGGTGCCATACCGAGGGCGGCAACGCATGCGATGAGGATGATGACCGCTGTACGTTCGTCCCAGGTTGCATCGCTCAAGGTGAGGTGATGCTTGTTAGTGCAGGTGCCATAGAGAATCTTTCCTACCAGTCGCAGGATATAGACTGCCGTAATCACGATGGAGCTGCATGCAATGACCGTCCACACGCGGTGGAACGTATCGGGATGCTGGAACGAACCGGTGAAGATGGTCATTTCGGCAATGAAACCGCTGAGTCCGGGCAGTCCCAGATTGGCAAGACCGGCGATTACATAGCAGACAGCCAGAAAAGGCATAATCTTCATCAGACCGGAGAGTTCGCGGACGTCACGCGTATGGGTACGTCCGTATATCATACCGATAAGGGCGAAGAACAAGGCTGTCATCAGTCCGTGAGAGAGCATCTGCAGAACAGCACCCGTGCAAGCTGTCTGGTTCATCATCAGGATGGCGAACAACACCAGGCCGCAATGGCTGACGGAAGAGTAGGCATTGATATACTTCAAGTCGGTTTGTACACAAGCGGAGAATGCACCGTATACCACGGAGATTCCGGTAAGAATCAGGAATATCCATCCCAGTTCTTGTGCAGCTTCGGGCATCAGGTACATGGCTATGCGGAAACATCCGTAACCTCCCAGTTTCATCAATACACCGGCATGGAGCATGGATACGGCAGTCGGTGCGGAGGCGTGACCGTCGGGGCTCCATGTGTGGAACGGGAACAGAGCGCCCAGCACACCGAAACCGAGGAAGGTGAGCGGGAACCAGATACGTTGCTGTTCGATGGGAATATTGTGCATCTGTGCTATTTCCAATAGGTTCATAGAGGTGGCTCCGGCACCGTAGTAGATACCCAGGATACCGATAAGCAGGAAGGCGGAGCCGCCCATCAGCATCAGTGTCAGCTTCATGGCGGAGTACTCCTTGCGTCCCGACCCCCATACACCGATAAGCAGATACATGGGAATGAGGGCAACCTCGTAGAACATGAACATGGTGAACAGGTCTATCGAGATGAAGAACCCGAACACACCGATGGAGAGGAAGGTGAACCAAAGGAAATATTCTTTAGTCAGCGGTTGCAGCCTCCAGGAGGCGAATGTTCCGGTAAAGACAATGATGGCCGAAAGCAGCAGCATGGCTACCGAAATACCATCTACTCCTACCGAATAGTGGATGTTGAGTGCAGGATACCAGACCATGTCAGCACGGAACAGCATTTCATCCGTGGCACCAGCGTGGCGTGCATTGAGGTACATCACGGTCAATGCTGCAGAAAGAACCAGCAGAGCCGATGCACCGGTCACCATCACCGCGCGTATTTGTACGATGTTGCGGCTGAGCCAAAGACCCAGCAACATCAGCAAGGGGATGAGTACGAATAATGATAAAAAGTTCATCTTTATATTTACGATTTAACGATTTACGATTTACGATTGAAAAATCTCGGGTTATAGCAATAGTAGCAGTATCAGTGCCAGCGTGCCCAGCAGGAATACAAATGTATATTGCTGGATGCGTCCGCTCTGCAGACCGCGTATCTCGTCACTGGTAGCCTCGGCACTCCAGGCAAGGAAGTTGAAGAAGCCGTCCACTACATGGCGGTCCCACCAGGCGATGGGGCGGCAGATGCAGCCGAAGATGATGCGGTGGGTGATGAACTGGTAGACCTCGTCCAGATAGAAGCGGTGGTAAGCTGCTGTCCACAAGCCTTTGAAACGGTGTGCCAATGTATCGGCAACGGGCTGTCGGCTACCTGCATAGATGTAGGTGGCAATGGCTATGGAAACCACCGCTACGGCGATACTTGTACCTGCCACACTCCAGTCCAGATGGATGTTATATGCTTCACCGTTGGAACTGATGAAGTGTCCGAAAGGAATGAAACCGGCAACTATCGTAACCACAGCAAGGAGCATCAGGGGCAGGGTCATCGCCAGAGGACTCTCGTGGGGGTGAGGCATGTGGCTGTCGCCCCCATCGCTTGCCGACTTTTGTCCCGGCTCAGAGCCGGCCCAAAAGATACCATAATAAAGACGGAACATATAGAATGCTGTCATACCTGCAATCACTGTCATAATCCATCCCATGATGGGGCTGAACTGGAAGCATGCCGTCAGGATTTCATCTTTGGAGAAGAATCCGGAGAACGGAGGAATACCTGCAATGGCAAGGCAAGCGATGAGGAACGTGATATGCGTAATGGGCATATACTTCCGCAGTCCACCCATGGCAGACATCTCGTTGCTGTGTACGGCATGGATGATGCTACCCGCTCCGAGGAACAGCAATGCCTTGAACATGGCGTGTGTGAACAAGTGGAACATGCCTGCCATGTAGCCCAGTCCCCCTTCGTGTGGGTCGGCTGATGTACATACACCCAGCGCCACCATCATGAAACCGATTTGGGAGATGGTGGAGAATGCCAGTACACGCTTGATGTCACTCTGCACACATGCCACACTGGCGGCATAGAATGCCGTGAAGGCTCCTACGTATGCCACGATGTGCAGCACGCTGGGAGCATATTCTATGAACAACGGGAACATGCGTGCCACCAGATAGACACCAGCAACCACCATCGTGGCGGCATGAATCAGTGCACTGACCGGCGTAGGACCTTCCATGGCATCGGGCAGCCAGATGTGCAACGGGAACATGGCACTCTTTCCGGCACCACCGATGAACATCAGTCCCAAGGCAAGCGGAATCATTGCCGCACCGCCCTTTGCCAGCGCCATCTCATTAGGGCTGAAGGTGTATGTACCGGCATAATACCCATAGACGAGGATACCTATAAGGAATCCCAGGTCAGCAAAACGGGTCACGATAAAAGCCTTCTTCGAAGCGGCAATAGCCGCCGGCTTCGTATAATAGAAACCAATCAGCAGATAGGAGGACACGCCCACCAACTCCCAGAACAGATACATCTGGAAGATATTCGTTGCTACTACCAGTCCGAGCATGGACATGGTGAAGAGCGACAGGAAGGCGTAGTAACGCTGGAAACCGCGTTCGCCCTTCATGTAGCCGAAAGAGTATATGTGTACCAGCAGCGAAACGGTACTGATGACCACGAGCATCATAACCGAAATCGGGTCGAGTAGGATACCCATGTCGATACTGAGGCTTTCTGTGAAAGGCAGCCATTTGAAGTTATAGGGCATCAGCGCCTCGTACGTACCATCGGCAAGGCGGGGAGCGCTGAAGTACATTCCTGCGGTGAGATAGGAAAGCACTGCGACCACACCCAGTGCCGCAGTTCCGATAAGGCCGGCAGTGCGGTGTGACATCCATTTACCTCCAAGTCCCAGAGCGAGGAAAGAGAGGAAAGGGAGTAGAAGGATTAATATTGTATATTCCATATATACTATGTTTATCAATTATTACTATTCAAGAAACATCGCTTGGCGATTCTTGCTCTTACCACTTCATCTCATCCAGTTTGTTCACCTGGATACTGCGGATGTTACGGTAGATGTTAATCATGATGGCAATGGCTACAGCCGTTTCGGCCGCCGAGATGGCGATGGAGAATAAAGAGAAGAAATATCCTTCCAGTCCTCCGGGGAATAGGAAACGGTTGAACACCGCAAAGTTGATGTCCGTGGCATTCAGAATCAGCTCGATGCTGATAAGTATCGCCAGCGTGTTGCGGCGGGTAAAGAACCCATAGATGCCTGCGAAGAACATGATAGCCGAAACTATCAGATAATATTCCATGTGTATCATAATTCTTATCTTTTACGTGCTATTAATAATCCACCTACGATACATGCCAATAACAAGATGCTGACAGCTTCGAAGGGAAGCAGATAACCATACTTGTCACCGCTCAGCATGTGGTGACCGATGGTCTTGATGTTGACTTCCAAAGGCTCCACGTCGGTGGTGGCAATGAACTTATGCTTCAAAGTGATGAATACTACGATGATGGCACCGCCCACGGTGGCACCCAGTCCGGCAAGGAACCTGCTACGCTTTAACTTCTCGATGACATCGCCTTCGCCACTGGTAAGCAGTATGGAGAAGACGTAGAGCACTACGATACCGCCGGCATAGACCATAATCTGCACGGAACCGAGGAAGGTGTAACCCAGCAGAAAGTAGATGCCTGCCGTACCGAAAAGCACGAACAGCAGGTAGGTGGCCGAGCGCACCATGCGGTGGGTCGTTACCGTCAAGATGGAAAATACGGTGATAAAGGCCGCAAGGAAGTAGAATACTACTGTTTCAAGAGTTATTTCCATGTTGTTTAATTACAAGTTACTATTAACGGATTACTTTGTTGTCTCTTCTTTGGGAGCAGCGGGTTTCTTTTTTTCTTCTACATGGCTGCCCGGACGGTTCAGCGTCATGACCAGTTTCGTGCGGTCAAACACTGCATGCTCAAAATCCTGGTCGAACGTGATGGCATCGTGAGGGCAGGCATTCACACAGAGTTGGCAGAACATGCACGAACCGAGGTCGTATTCGTACTTAACCAATATCTTCTTTTTCTTGCCGTCTTCCGTTTCAACCATCTCGCCGGTCACCTTGATAGTGTCGTTGGGACAAGCCATCTGGCACAAACCGCAAGCTACACACCGATGTTCATTTTTATCATTATGGGGCATGGTCAGCGTGCCACGGAAACGGTCGGAGAGTTTCAATGTCGAGCGGTTTTCCGGATATTGTTCGGTAGTCTTTCGTCGGCAGAATACGGTCATGGTTGTCTTCATACCTGTCAGCAGAGAAGTGACGCCGTGTATGAGTCCGCCGATATAAGAGTTCTTTTCTTTCATTACTTTTGCCTTTATTAAAATTATCCGCAAGGAAATCTTGCTCCGGCGCTACGCCGGTTAGAAATGCAATTTAAATACTACAATTAATACCATCAAAATCAAGTTCACCATAGAGATGGGTACCAGGTACTTCCACTCCAGATTCAGAATCTGGTCAATACGCAGGCGGGGGAAGGTCCACTTTATCCACATCAGCAGGAAGACTACGAAGAAGGCCTTTCCGAAGAACCATACAAATCCCGGAATGTAATCCATCACTGCGTTGAAGCCGTCCAGGCCTACGATGTGTAGCGGCATCCAGCCTCCCAGGAAGATGGTGGCTGCCACGGAGGCTACGATAAACAGATTCAAATATTCTGCCAGATAGAAGAATCCGAAGCCCATACCGCTGTATTCCGTATGGTATCCGGCAGTCAACTCGCTTTCGGCTTCGGGCAAGTCGAAGGGACCGCGGTTGGTTTCCGCATTTCCGGCAATGAGGTAGATGATGAAGGCTATCAATGCAGGGATATGTCCCTTGAAGATGAACCAGCCGTCAGCTTGTCCTTCTACTATTTCGGAGAACTGCATGGTTCCCATCAACACTACCATTGTCAGTATGCTCAATCCGCAGGACAACTCGTAGCTGATAATCTGCGCACCGCTTCGCATGGCTCCAATCAGCGAGAATTTATTGTTGGAACTCCAGCCTGCCAGCAGGATACCCACTACGCCGATACTCGATGCAGCCAGCAGGAAGAACACTCCTACATTGAAGTCCAATACCTCCAATCCCTTGTTGATGGGCAGGCAGGCAAATGTCAGGAAAGAAGCGATGATTACCATGAACGGTGCCAGATTGTAGAGGAACCGGTCAGAGAATTTCAAATCAATGATTTCCTTTGTCAACATCTTGATGACGTCGCAGGGCACTTGGAGCAATCCCCATTTCCCCACGCGCATCGGACCGAGGCGGCATTGGAAGAAGGCGCATATTTTACGCTCCATGTAAATCAGGATGATGGCAAGCACGGCATACATCAAGATGATGCATACGCCAATCACCACGCATTCGAGGAATATTGCCAGACCTTCCGGCATCAGGGAAGTCAGCATCTGGTGTATCCAGTTGGTTACTATACTAAAGTCAAACACGTTGTTCATTTACTATTTACAATTTACTATTTACAATTTACGAGGCGCTTTTTGATTTACAATTCACAATGTACAATTTATAATTTGGCTGCGCTGTAATTCCGCATGGTAAATTGTAAATTGTCAAATCGTAAATCCTTTTATCTGTCAATATCTGGTACTACATAATCCAATGTTCCGCCAATGGCAATAAGGTCGGCGATTTTAGCTCCGCGGCAAATCGTATTTACGGTCGATACCAATGGCAAGCCCGTACTGCGGAAATGCAGGCGGTAAGGCATCTTGTCGCCGTGGCTTTCGAGGAAGACGCCGAACTCACCGCGGCTACCTTCTACGGCTGCATAATAAGTGCCTTCCGGTACGCGGATAATAGGTTTCATCTTTTCCTGGTAGGCTCCTTCCGGGATGTTGTCTATCAGTTGCTCGATAATCTTCAGGCTCTCCAGAATTTCATCCATACGGATAAGGTAGCGTGCCCATGAATCGCCTTCGGTGCGGATGATTTCTTTAAAGTCCACCTTGTCATATACGGCATATGGCATACGCTTACGCACGTCGCAGGCCCATCCGCTGGCGCGTCCGGTGCCTCCGGTAGCTCCAAAGGCGATGGCATCTTCCCGTGAGAGTATACCCACACCTTTCAGACGTTGCTGGGCAATGATGTTCCCGGTGAATACGTCGTGATATTCGTGTAGGATACCGCGGAGGTAGGGGATAAACTCCTTCACTTTCTTTACGAAGCCGGGAGCAATGTCTGCCTGCACGCCACCGATGGTGTTGTAGTTCATGATGAGGCGTCCGCCGCAAGTTTCCTCAAAGATGTCGAGTATCTTTTCGCGGTCGCGGAAACCGTAGAAGAAGGCCGTTAATGCACCCAGGTCCATAGCAAGACAAGAATAGAACAGCAGGTGAGAGTCTATTCGCTGCAACTCGTCCATGATGGTACGTATGTACTGCACGCGTTCGCTTACTTCCACGCCCATTGCCTTTTCGATACACATGCACAAGGCATGGCGGTTCTGGTGTGCGCCCAGGTAGTCCAGACGGTCGGTCAGAGCCAAGGTCTGCGGATAGGTCAGGCTTTCGCACATCTTCTCGATACCCCGGTGGATGTAGCCGCAGTTGGCATCAATCTTGTCGATGATTTCACCCTCCAATGATACACGGAAGCGCATTACGCCGTGGGTGGCCGGATGTTGGGGACCGATGTTCACCACATATTCCTCATCACCGAAAAGTTGCATCTCCTTATTCTTGATGCTACCGTCGGGATTCAGCTCCAATTCCATGGTGGTGTCCACCGTTTCTTCGTTGTCCATACGCAACGGATTATCTTTTTCCGGCTCATTGTCTTTACGCATGGGATAGCCTACCCAGTCATTGCGCAGATAGAGTCGGCGCATATCCGGATGACCGATGAAAACGATGCCGTAAAAGTCGTAGACTTCGCGCTCGTTGAAATCCGCAGCTTTCCAGATATCGCTGACGGAAGGAAGTTCGGGATGTTCCCGGTTTAGAGTGGCGGTGCGTACCGCTATCCGTTCGCCGGTAACAGTAGATTCCAACAGATAGACTACACCGAGTCCGCGGGGGGTGTCCGGTGCGTCTTTCTCGTCGGGTATTCCCCAATCCATACCGCTGAGGCATTCCAGGAAGTCCATTTGTTTCTCTTTCCGCAGACGCAGCATTTCGTCGTGCAGGACTGAGGGCTCTATGTATTTTATTTCCATATTTTTAAGTACTGATTAGTGGTTCTCTTCTTTTCTGTTTACTCCACCGAAGTATTTCTCTATTTTCACTTTACGCTGCAATTGCATCATGCCGTAGTAGAATGCTTCCGGACGCGGAGGGCAACCGGGAATGTAGACATCCACCGGCAGAATCTTGTCCACACCGTTCACCACGTGATAGGATTTCTTGAACGGGCCTCCGCTGACGGCACAGCCGCCTACGGCTACTACATATTTCGGATCGGCCATCTGGTCGTAAAGACGTTTCAGAACGGGAGCCATCTTGTTGGTTATTGTTCCGCAAACCATAATCATGTCTGCCTGGCGCGGACTGGCACGGGCTACCTCGAACCCGAAGCGCGCCATATCGTAGCGGGCTGCGCCGAGGGCCATGAATTCGATACCGCAACAGCTGGTTGCAAACGTAAGAGGCCACAGTGAGTTGCTGCGTCCCCAGTTGACGAAATCGTCCAGTACGCCAAGGGCGACATTGGCGCCTCCGGCATTAAGTTCCCGAACCAGTTTCTCCAACGTTTCGTTGTCTGTAAACTCCTCATAAGGGATAGATTTAATTTTCGGTTTCTTTGTTACTTCCATTCCAAAGCTCCTTTCCTCCAGGCATAAGCAAGGCCCAGAATCAATATAATCAGGAAAAATAAAACACTGAAAAGTCCTGCCACGCCAAGTTCGCGGGTGATGACTGCCCAAGGGAACAGAAATACCGTTTCCACTTCGAACATCAGGAACAAGATGGCAAACAGATAGTAACCTACCCGGAATTGCATCCACGATTTACCGCGGGTAGGGATACCACACTCGTACGGCTCCATCTTCTGTGCATTGTACGAACGGGGTGCTATCGCATTGGAGAGCGCGATGACGATACCCACGAAAGCGATTGCCGTCAATAAGACGACCACTAACAAAGTAAAGTTCATAAACCTGATAAGATTTTAGATATATAATAATAGATACATCGCACCGGAGGACAAAACCTCTGATTTGTTGTCCGGCGAGGTCAGGGGCAAGCGTCTGCGCTTGCAGGCCTTCTAAATGATAATCTTTCTTAGCCCGAACACGTAATAATTCGCGTCGGGTACGGGATGAGGAGACAGATTCAACAAACGGTCGCATTCCGGTGCATAGGCATGCTGCTGCATCTTGTAGATGTACATGCGCAGGAGTACGCTTTTGTTGGTTGGTACTTGCGTATGGTCCACATGTTCTATGCAGAGGGAGTTTGGTGAAAACAAGTCGTAGAACTTCTGGACTGCTTGTTGGGTGGTAGGAGCTTGTGACAGCGTACAGCATTCTGCTTGTCGGGTGGCAGGAACGCACAAAATATCTGCAGCTCCGGTTGCACTGTCGTGCAATAGGGCTGCAAAGATTATGATTAAACAGTATTTAATGCATTGCTTCATACCACAATTCTCTCTTTCAAGGACGCAAAGATATAATAAGTATTGTTCAATTTGCTATCCCCGCATAACAAAAAATGATTATTTTTACACTTTTTATCCTAAATCAATTCCGTTTCCAGAAATCCGGTGTGAAAAGCAGCAGTACGGTAAATAACTCAAGACGACCCAGAAGCATTAAAAAGGATAACAGCCATTTAGCTGCATCGGGCAGGGCATTCCACGAATAGGCAGGTCCGGTTTCACCCAATCCGGGTCCCATATTACCGATACTGGAAATGACGCAGCCCATTGATTCTTCAGCCCCGACACCCATAGCCATCATGAGCAGTGTGCCGATGACTATAATGGAGATATAAATAAAACAAAAAGCCAGTACGGTGGAGACAATGGAGGGAGAGATTACCTGCTTGTTTATCCGTACCGGAAGTATGGCATTGGGGTGTAGGATGTGTTTGAACTCGTTTCGTGAGACTTTGGTAAGAATTACCATACGTATACACTTCAAGCCTCCGGTGGTACTGCCTGCACACGCTCCCATCAGCATGATGATGGTAAGCAGCCCCCACAAGACGGGTGTCCATTGCATATAGTCATCTGTCGCAAAACCGGTGGAGGTCTGGAGGGAGATTACCTGGAACAAGGATTTGCGGAAGGATTCTTCCATCCCCATGGGACTGGTATAGTAAAGCACGATGGCTATGACGGCAGTGAAGAGCACAACTGAACCGAAATAGAATTTCAGCTCGGCATTGCCGATGAACTTCTTGAATTTCCGGTTGACGAACAATAATAGCAAGGTGAAGTTGATGCCGGAGATAAACATGAAAATGGAGATGACATATTCTATATAAGGAGAATTGTAGTAGGCAACGCTGGCCTGCTTGGTGGAGAAGCCACCGGTACCGGTAGTGGCAAATGCATGGCAGATACTGTCGAACCAGTCCATACCTCCAAGCATCAGCAGACCGACAAGCAGAGCGGTTATGCCGGCATAGATACTCCAAATCCATTTGGCGGTGATACCGATACGGGGATGAACCTTGTCATGTGTAGGGCCGCTTGCCTCGGCGGCGAACACCTGCAGGCCACTGACTCCGAAGATGGGAAGCACTGCAATGGTGAACATGATGATTCCCAAGCCGCCAATCCACTGTGTCATACTGCGCCAGAACAGTATTCCATGAGGAAGTGACTCGATGTCGTCCAAGATGGTGGCACCCGTACTGCTGAAACCGGACATGGTTTCGAAGAATGCATTGGCAATGTCGGGTATGTATCCGCCTATATAGAAAGGCAGCATTCCGAAAAGAGAGAATGCCACCCAGGCAAAGCTGACCAGTACATATCCGTCACGGCGCGTCAGTTGTCGTTCACCTCCCTTGCCGAGAGCTGCCAGCAATAAGCCTACCCCTGCTGTGATGCCTCCTGCTTTCCAGAAATCGAGCATATCGCTTTCTCTGTAGTAGAAGGACACGCCCGAACAGACCAGAAACATGACTGTTTCCAGCAATAGCAGAATACCGATAATCCGTATGATTGTCTTGAAGTTAATCATTTACCAACTACTCATTCTCAATTAGTTAAAGTATTTTTCGATTTTCTTAATCATCATGTTCAGGCAGAATACCACTACATGGTCACCCGGCTGTATCAGGGTGTTACCCATAACCACAACGCCTTCCCCCTGGCGGATAAGTCCGCCGATGGTGGCTCCTTTCGGGAGGCCGAGGTCTTTTACCGGATGTTTGGTAATCTTCGAGCCGGCCTTAACGGTAAATTCCGCTACATCGGCATTGGCAAAGGTCAGGCATTTCACGTTGCTGACGTCCGCATCCAGCATCATCTGGTAGATGTGGCTGGCAGCAATCATCTTTTTGTTGATGACGGTGCCGATGTCAAGGCTTTCGGCCATGCCTATGTAGTCGATGTTCTCCACTTCCGCTACGGTTTTGCTGACTCCCATGCGTTTGGCGGCAAGGCAGGCCAGGATATTAGTCTCCGAGTTGCCGGTCAAGGCAACGAAGGCTTCCGTATTTTTCAGTCCCTCTTCCACAAGCAGGTCCATATCCCGTCCGTCGCCATTGATAATCATGGTACGGTCGTCAAGCAGCTCGGTCAGGCGGTTGCAGCGGTTCAGGTCGTTGTCCACGATTTTCACCTGCATGTAGTCCGGGACATATTGGGCGGTTCGTACGGCAATCCGGCTTCCACCCATAATCATCACGTTGCGCACATCGGCATAATCTTCCTTGCCGGCTATTTTGCGGATGTAGGGGACGTATTTTCGTGTGGTGGTGAAGTATACGATGTCATGTAGCTTGATGGTATCGTCACCACGGGGAATCAGTGTTTCGCTTCCCCGTTTGATGGCTACCACGTGATAGGGCAGCTCCGGTCCGCCCAACTCATGGAGGGGGATGTTCAGTATCTCGGCTTTTTCGCGCATCTTGGTGCCTATCAGTATCAAGGCTCCTCCGCAGAATTCCCACCATTGGCGTACCCAGCTCATGCGGATGGAGGACACGATTTCCTTGGCGGCAAGCATTTCCGGGTAGATGAGTGAGTCGACACCCAGCTTCTGGAAAAATTCCTTGTTTTTGGGCAGCAGGTATTCGTAGTTGTCAATACGGGCTACGGTCTTCTGTGCTCCCAGATTGTTGGCAAGCATGCATGCGGTCATGTTCCGGCTTTCATCGGGGGTGACGGCTATGAACAAGTCGGCTTCTCCCACTCCCACTTCTTTCAAGCCTTTTATGGAGGTAGGGGAGGCTGTAGCCGTCATCAAGTCGAAGTTGGAGTTCAGTGTGCTCAACTTCTCTTCGTTGTCGTCCATCAGAATGATGTCCTGCTTCTCGCGGGACAGCAACTTGGCCAAGTGTGTGCCTACTGCGCCGGCACCTGCAATAATTATTTTCACTTTTAGTTCGCTGATAGTTGGTAATTAATAGTTGACCTATGGGGTAAATGCTCAAACTGTCAATTTTCAACTATCAATTATCAATTGATTATAGATTCCTTCTTCGTCCATTCCGCAAAGATGGTGCAACTCTTGTATGGTGCCGTGTTCTATGAAGGCATCGGGTACACCGATACGTCTGAAATGGGGAATATAGTCATTGTCCGCCATGAACTCCAGTATGGCACTGCCCATTCCTCCTTTTTTGACACCGTCTTCTATGGTGACGACATGCTGGAAGTTGAGTCCCACCTCGTGCAGCAGGGCTTCGTCGAGCGGCTTGAGAAAACGCAGGTCGTAGTGGGCTATGGAGATTCCTTTGTCCTTCTCCGCACGCTCTATGGCACGTGCGGCCACGTTGCCTATGGGGCCGAGGGTGATGACTGCCAGGTCTTTGCCTTCTTTCAGTCTGCGCCCTTTGCCTACGGGGATTTCTTCCAGCGGACATTTCCAATCCAGCAATACGCCGCGTCCGCGGGGATAGCGGATGACGAACGGACCTTGGTCCGGCAACTGTGCCGTGTACATCAGGCGGCGCAATTCATGTTCGTCCATCGGTGAAGATATGGTCAGGTTGGGAATCGGACGGAAATAGGCCAGGTCGAAAACTCCATGGTGTGTCGGTCCGTCTTCTCCTACCAGTCCGGCGCGGTCTAGGCAAAGTACGACGGGGAGGCGGAGCAGGGCGATGTCATGGATGACATTATCGTATGCCCGCTGCATGAAGGAGGAGTAGATGTTGCAGAAAGGCTGCATTCCTTCTTTAGCCATACCGCCCGAGAAAGTGGCTGCATGCCCTTCGGCAATACCCACATCGAAGGCACGGTCGGGCATGGTGTCCATCAGCTTGTTCATAGAGCAGCCGGTGGGCATGGCGGGGGTTACTCCGACGATTTTCGGATTTTCCTTTGCCAGTTCTACCAGCGTTTCCCCAAACACGTCCTGGAAAAGCGGAGGCAAATTGCTGGTATCCGCCTTGAGGCGTTCTCCGGTTTCCGGATCGAATTTGCCCGGTGCATGCCAGATATCCGGATTCTTCTCGGCAGGTTCGAAGCCTTTTCCTTTCACAGTGTGCAGATGCAGTATTTTCGGTCCCTGCATATCTTTGATGTCCCGCAGGACACGGGCTATGTTTTTCACATCGTGTCCATTGATAGGGCCGAAGTAGCGGATGTTCATCCCTTCAAAGATATTCTGCTGCTGGGCGGCCATTGATTTCAGGCTGTTGGCGAAGCGAATCAGCGCTTTGCGGCGGTCCTCGTTCAAAAGTCCCATTTTGAACAGCAGTCTGGATGTCTTGAAGCGCAGCTGGTTATAGCGGTTGCTGGTAGTCAGGTTGAAAAGGTACTGCTTCATGCCACCTACACTTCTGTCTATCGACATGTCATTGTCGTTGAGAATGATAAGAAGGTTGTTGGGGGTGGACGAAGCGTTGTTCAGTCCTTCGAAAGCCAGGCCGCCGCTCATGCTTCCATCACCGATGACGGCGACCACATGGCGGTCTTTCTCGCCTTTTTCGGCAGCGGCAACAGCCATGCCAAGAGCGGCGGAGATTGAATTTGACGCATGTCCGCAGGTGAATGTGTCATAATCGCTTTCCTCTGGTGAGGGAAAAGGACGAACTCCCTTGAATTTACGGTTGGTGGAGAATGCTTCACGGCGTCCGGTCAGTATCTTGTGCCCGTACGCCTGATGGCCTACATCCCAGACTATGCGGTCGTACGGAGTATTGAATACGTAGTGCAGGGCAACGGTCAGCTCTACCGTGCCCAGACTGGCTGCGAAATGTCCGGGGTTGCACGAAACCTCTTTTATAATGTCTTGCCTCAATTCTTTACAGACTTCAGGAAGCTCTTCTACGCTGAGTTGGCGTAAATCCTTGGGAAATGTAATGGTGTTAAGCAAGTTATATGTTGTTGGTTCTGTTCTCATTTCTAATCTGAAGATTACAAAATGCAAAAATAGCAAAAGAAAACGGATGGCGGGAAGTTTTAGAAGGAAAAAAAGCCTCTTTTGTTCACTTCTGTTTTTACTTTCTCTTTGCATACGCCACATTTCTCGTTCCGCCTGCCTATAGTTAAGGGAAAAGATGCCTGATATTAAATCGTTCCTCCATGGAGAAAATATTGTTCCATCCTAGGGGAAAAATCGTTCCACAATGGTGGAACGATTTTCTCTCCATATAGGAATGATTTAATTTTGGTAGGCAAAGATATTAATCCTTTCAAAGATTGACTTGTACTCTCGTATGTGTGCATCTATGATAAGATATGCTTTAAATTTAATGTTTGTTGAAAAATGTAACTTAATAAATTATTTATTGCAACTTTTTTAAGATTTTGGTTGTTATCTGATATAGTATTATGTATATTTGCGAAGTAGAATATGTCCTATTTATCAATATGTTATACAATTTTGAGTTGTATATAATGATATTCTTAGTTGTAATATGTGTCGGCATGGGGCGTAATCACGAATTGTTAAATGAATAAACAATGAATGATATGAAGAAAAAGCTCAACTTTGGAATTTTGGCTATTATGGGCGTAGTGGTATTTTCCGCTTGCGGTTCTGATAGCGATTTGTTCGACCCGGAAAAGGCGGCGGCTAAGAAAGAGGCACAGTATGCATCGGCTTTCGTGCAGAAGTATGGAGAAATTGCAGTTGATCAGGATTGGGGATTTGGGGCAACACCGACAACGCGTGTTGCTAACACTAATAGCAATCAATGGAAAGATTTTACGGAAGTACCCGAGGGTATTACGGCTACAGAAAAAGAAGTGGTTACGGAATGGTTTAAAACACATCAGAATCCACAATCCATTGGTGTGGATTGGACCGACTTTTTTGTTCAACATGTAAGTGGCTCACACTCTAATATGGATTTTTTGGTTGCAGCATCAGATGACCATGTCAATAATTTTAATGCTACTGAGGGGGCTATAATGCTAATGCAGAATAGTGGAACGTCTTCTTTTGGCTATAGGGCTTCTCTGGATGGTAAAATGCACTATAATTATACTATACAATATATTGAGGGTGCTTATTATGTGGGATTTGACTTTGAAGCTACCGGACAGAACCCAAATCAACAAGTGGCTGCAGATGGATATTATAGTGATTGGATTGTGAAGATCTCTCCGGCCGTATATACGAATGCGTACAGAATCATAGCAGAAGACCTTGGAGACAGTGATGATTTTGACTTCAACGATGTCGTGTTTGATGTAGCGACCAATGGAGGAGCAACTATCATTACCCTGCAGGCTGCGGGTGGTACTTTGCCTTTGTATATTGAGGTAGGCGGTGATAGCCGTGAAGTTCATGGACTCTTTGGCGTTTCTAATACTACAATGGTAAATACAGGTGCTGGGGCAACTAAGGCTCCGGTGATGTACAGAGTTAACGGTACCGGTGCCGTAAATATCAAAGTGGAAGGCCAAAATGCTGAAGTATATACACTGAAAGCAGAGATTGGCAAAGCTCCGCAGAAGATACGTGTAGAGACAAGATATGAATGGACTACTGAGCGTCAGGCTATTAATGATAAATATCCAGGTTTTGCAGATTGGGTGGCTGATCCTACGGCTAATTGGTATTAATAGAATATATAGTATTTTTATTTAAGGCAGATGATATAATGAGAGGTTATATCACCTGCCTTTTTTATATTGAAATTTACTATCTTTGTGGCGTAGCAAGCAGTTGGTACATCATTTTTTCAGAGAAAGTGAATGGTTTATTTATTTCGAACTTATGAATCTTTATACGCCTGTAGAAGTAGTTTCCAGTATGCCCCTTCTTTCGCAAGAGAATAATCTGTTGCTGATGGGTTCTTGTTTTGCGTCCGAGATGGGGCAAAGGCTGGCGGATGCCAAGTTCCGTTGTGACGTCAATCCTTATGGTGTGCTTTATAATCCGTTTTCCATTTCTGCGGCATTGCGTGAAATCATTGCGGGCAGATGCTACAATGAAAACGATATTTTCCTCTTTCATGAACTTTGGCACAGTGCCATGCATCATGGTAGCTTTTCCTCAGTCTCTGCAGAGGAAACATTGGCAGGTATTAACGGGCGTTTGAAAAGCGCCCATGAAAGGCTGGACCGGTTGGATTGTCTGCTGCTGACTTTCGGCTCTGCCTGGGTTTATGAAAATGAAAAGACGGGAACTGTAGTTGCCAACTGTCATAAGCAACCTGAGTCCTGCTTTACCCGCCGTATGCTTTCTGTCAGTGAAATAGTATCTGACTACACCTCTTTGCTTTCCGGCTTGCTGGCGCGGATTCCCCGGTTGAAAGTGTTGTTCACCGTCAGCCCCATCCGCCACGTGCGTGACGGAATGCATGCCAACCAGCTCAGTAAAGCTACCTTGCTGCTTGCCGTGAACCAGTTGCAAGCCACTTTCCCAGAACATGTTTTCTATTTTCCGGCTTATGAGCTGCTGCTCGACGAGCTTCGTGACTATCGCTTCTATGCAGAAGACATGGTGCATCCTTCCGAAACAGCCATTCGCTATGTCTGGGAACGGTTTACCCGGTCGTGCATCTCTGCCGATGCGTTACGGATTATGGAAGAAAGTGAAAATATCCGTAAGATGTTGTCACATAAGCCATTTTATCCCGCTTCAGAAGAGTATAAGCGTTTTTTAGGACAAATTGTGTTAAAAATAGACCAACTTAACGGAAAATACCCGTACTTAGATTTCCAAAAAGAGAGAGAAATATGTCGTATTCGATTGAAAGCATAACCGAAAGTATTGGCGCACGGCGTATGGGAAACGCGCCGGCTACCATAGACTGGCTGCTCACTGACAGCCGTTCCCTGAATTTTCCTGAGGAAACATTATTCTTTGCCTTGACCACCAAGAGGAATGACGGTGCGCGCTATATTGCAGATTTATATGCCCGTGGAGTACGTAATTTTGTGCTTAGCGAAGAAAGCTTTAGATTAATGGACAATGGACAATTGACAATTGACAATGCTATGCAGCGTGATGATGCGCAGTCAATTGTCAATTATCTCATTGTTCCCAACCCGCTGAAAGCCTTGCAAAAACTGGCGGAACAGCATCGGAACCGGTTCCAGATACCGGTCATCGGTATTACGGGAAGCAACGGTAAGACTGTTGTGAAGGAATGGCTGCACCAGTTGCTCAGTCCGGAACGTGCCATTATCCGTTCTCCCCGCAGTTATAACTCCCAGATTGGAGTGCCTTTGTCTGTGTGGCAGATGAACGAACAGTCCGAACTTGCTATTTTTGAAGCCGGTATTTCCGAGCCGGGGGAAATGCGCGCTTTGCAGAACATCATCAAGCCTACCATAGGCATCCTGACCAATATAGGAGGGGCTCACCAGGAAAATTTCTTCTCGTTGCAGGAGAAATGCATGGAGAAGCTGACGCTTTTCAAGAATTGTGATGTAGTGATTTATAATGGTGACGATGAGTTCGTCAGCAACTGTGTGGCGAAGTCCATGCTGTCTGCACGTGAGATTGCGTGGAGCCGGAAGGATATGGAACGTCCTCTATATATAAGTAAGGTGGAGAAACGGGATGACTGTACAGTCGTTTCCTACCGCTATCTGGATATGGACAATACGTTTACTCTACCGTTCATAGATGATGCTTCCATCGAGAATTCGCTGAACTGCCTGGCCGCATGCCTCTATCTGATGCTTCCTGCCGAACAGATTACAGAACGTATGGCAAGGCTGGAACCCATCGCCATGCGGCTGGAAGTCAAGGAGGGAAAAAACAACTGTCTGTTGATTAACGACAGTTATAATTCTGACCTTGGCTCATTGGATATTGCACTCGATTTTCTTTACCGTCGTTCGCAAAGTAAGGGATTGAGGCGGACTTTGGTTCTTTCGGATATATTGGAGACCGGTCAGAACACGCCGACACTTTACCGACAAGTGGCACAGCTGGTAAACAGCCGTGGCATTGAACGCATCATAGGTGTAGGAAATGAAATATCTTCCTGCGCTGCACGCTTTAATATAGAGAAGACCTTTTATCCGGATACAGCGGCCTTGATACGTGCCATTCAGCGTGGGGAACTTCGCCTTGAAAACGAAATAATTCTGATTAAGGGTGCACGTAAGTTCGGTTTTGACTCCTTGACGGAAGTATTGGAGAAGAAGGTGCACGAAACCATTCTGGAGGTTAATCTTGGAGCGATGATTGCCAATCTGAACTATTATCGTGGCAAGCTGAAGCCGGAAACAAAGATGGTCTGCATGGTGAAAGCCTCCGCTTACGGTGCAGGTTCTTACGAGATAGCCAAGACTTTGCAGGAACATCATGTCGATTATCTTGCCGTGGCGGTTGCCGACGAAGGCTCCGAACTCCGCAAAGCGGGCATCACTGCGAATATCATTATCATGAATCCTGAGATGACTGCTTTCAAGACCATGTTCGATTACAAGCTGGAGCCCGAAGTATATAGCTTCCATCTGCTGGACGCTTTGATTAAAGAAGCGGAAAAGGAAGGTATCACAAACTTCCCCATCCACATAAAGCTGGATACCGGTATGCACCGCCTGGGGTTTGCTCCGGAGGATATGCCCCGGCTGATAGAACGGCTGAAGGGACAGAATGCCGTGATTGCCCGTTCCGTCTTCTCGCATTTGGTAGGGAGCGATTCGCAACAATTCGACAGTTTTACACGCCGGCAGATAGAAATGTTCGAGAAAGCGTCCATGGAATTGCAGGAGGCTTTTCCGCATAAGATACTTCGCCATATCTGCAATTCCGCAGGTATCGAGCGTTTCCCGGGGGCGCAATTCGATATGGTGCGCCTGGGTATCGGCCTCTATGGTGTCAATCCCATAGACAATTCCATTATGAATAATGTGAGCACGTTGAAGACTACCATCCTCCAGATACGTGATGTTCCCGAAGAGGATACGGTGGGGTATAGCCGGAAAGGGCATCTCACCCGTCCGTCGCGTATAGCGGCTCTTCCCATCGGTTACGCCGACGGCCTGAACCGCCATCTTGGAAATGGACATGCCTATTGTCTTGTAAACGGCCAACGGGCAGCCTATGTAGGGAATATCTGCATGGATGTCTGTATGATTGACGTAACGGACATCGATTGTAAGGAGGGTGACAGTGTGGAAATTTTTGGTGACCATCTGCCTATAACCGTTCTTTCCGATGTGCTCGAAACTATTCCTTATGAGGTGTTGACAAGCGTTTCTACGCGGGTAAAACGTATTTATTATCAAGACTGAAGATAGGGGTCAGGGATTAGGGATTAGGGATTGCGATAAAATTAATCCTTAATCCTTAATCCCTAATCCTTAATTTTCCTATCTTTGCATTATAATTAATCAGATATAACTATGACAAACTTACTTTTATTAGGCTTTCTGCCCAGCGGTTCCGAATGGATAATTATTGCATTGGTCATCTTACTGTTGTTTGGTGGTAAGAAAATTCCCGAACTGATGCGTGGTTTGGGCAAAGGGGTGAAGAGCTTCAAGGATGGTGTGAATGAAGCCAAAGAAGAGATAAACAAGGCTCAGGAAGATTTGGATAAACCGGCTGAAAAGAAATAAAAGGAACAAGGGTATTTACTATTTGACGATTTACTATTTACTATTTGATACTCTGAGAAGTTCAGGAGTATATGGGTAGGCTTGTTGCCTTTTCCACAGCGCAGCCCAAATAGTAAATTGTCAAATAGTAAATCTCCACAGCGCAGCCCAAATAGTAAATAGTAAATTGTCAAATAGTAAATCCCTTTATGTCAGAAAAAGAACTAACCTTTTGGGACCACTTGGACGAGTTGCGCCGGGTGTTGTTCCGTGTACTCGGTGTGTGGTTTGTATTGGCTATCGGTTATTTTATTGCCATGCCTTATCTGTTTGACAATGTGATATTGGCTCCTTGCCATAACGACTTCATTTTCTATGACTTGCTGCGCTGGATAGGGCAGAGATTGGACTTGCAGGATGAATTCTTTACCCAGGAGTTTCATGTGAAGCTCGTCAATATCAATCTTGCCGCACCGTTCTTTGTCCACATGTCTACCGCTTTCTGGATGTCGGTGGTAACGGCTGCCCCTTATATTTTCTATGAAATTTGGCGCTTTGTAAGCCCTGCACTCTATCCAAACGAGCGTAAAGGGGTGAGGAAAGCGCTGGGTATAGGTACAGGGATGTTCTTCATCGGTGTGTTGCTGGGGTATTTTATGGTCTATCCGCTGACATTGCGTTTCCTTTCCACTTATCAATTGAGCGCAGCCATCGAGAATCAAATTTCCTTGAACTCGTACATCGACAATTTCATGATGCTGGTGCTTTGCATGGGACTGGCATTCGAACTGCCGCTGGTGACATGGCTGCTTTCCCTGCTGGGACTGGTGCACAAGACCTTTTTGCGGAAGTACCGCCGTCATGCTGTTGTCATCATTGTTATTGCCTCGGCCATCATTACTCCGACCGGTGACCCGTTTACCTTGACAGTAGTGGCGGTGCCGCTTTATCTGCTCTATGAGTTGAGTATCCTGATGATAAAGGATAAAAAGACTGATGATGAAGCGGAAGAAGTGGAGACAGAGGAATGATGGATTGTGAAATAAAGGAATATTTTAGTATATTGCTGGAAGCCTGCCACGTTGAGGAAATCTCCTTGGACGTGGCCTACCGGCAATTGCGCGAGTTGCTGGAGCGTTTGTGCCGTACACAGATGTCCGACGGCAGCTTGCAGATGACAGACCTTTCTGCACGTATCAGTTTCGTGGCTTCGAAGGCCGGACTTTCCACCGTGGAACAGAACCGTCTGCATACCTTCCGGCTGACCTCCAATGCTATTCTGAACCGCCAGGCGGAACCGCAACGTGAACAGTTGTTGCGTGATGCCAAGACACTGGCATTCTTTGTCAAGCGCTTGACGGGGGAGGAGATACCTGCCGAACTTTATCGCCTGCTACCCCGTGCGGATGCCACCTATATAGTGGCACCGCCTGTCAAAGAGCGGATAAAGCGCATGCGCGTCTGTTTTCAGTATGCCGATGATACTTATTTATATGTACTGCCCGTAGACACTGTGGCCGATGAGCCGTTGCGTGTCCGTTATAATGTACCTCAGATTAATGAAGAGTTTGCAGAAACCTGCCGGATTCTGTGGCGGCATGCCCAGGTCAATCTGCTGGATGTTACGGTGGACGAAGTCGGTATACTCACCCCTTCCTTTATTATACTTGAGCCCGATTACTTGATAGACATCAGTTCGCTTGCCGAATGCTTCAAGGATTACGGGCATCATCCTGCCAACTATATTCTGGCACGGCTCCAGTCGCCGGACAATACCCGTCCGTTACTGTTGGGTAATATTGCCAACCTCTTTCTGGACGAATGGATTCATGCCAAGGAAGCGCCCGATTATCTGGCATGCATGAAGAAGGCCTTCCGTTCTTATCCCATCGAGCTGGCAGCATGTGCCGACCTGCGCGACCGGGAGAAGGAAGCCGAATTCTTTTCCGATTGCAAGCGCCATTTCGACAATATCCGCCGGACGGTGACGGAGATATTCCGTGCATCCGGCTATGAGCTCGATAGGACTGATGCTGTGCTGGAACCCTCTTACATCTGTGAAGCATTGGGTTTGCAAGGGCGTTTGGACTACATGCAGCGGGATATGACCTCGTTCATTGAAATGAAGTCCGGTAAGGCGGACGAGTATTCCATCCGTGGTAAAGTGGAGCCTAAAGAAAACAATAAGGTGCAGATGTTGCTCTATCAGGCTGTGCTGGAGTATTCTATGGGAATGGACCATCGACGTGTAAAGGCTTATCTGCTCTATACCCGTTATCCGTTGCTTTATCCGGCGCGTCCTTCGTGGGCAATGGTGCGCCGTGTGATGGATGTGCGTAACCGGATTGTAGCCAATGAATATGGCATCCAGTTACGGAATAGCCCACAGTATACGGCAGAGCGCCTGAAAGACATCCATCCGGATACCTTGAATGAGCGCGGTTTGGACAATACCTTGTGGAAACGCTTCCTTTGCCCCTCCATCGATGCCGTAGCGCAACGCATCCGTTCGCTTTCGTCGTTGGAACAAAGCTATTTTTATACGCTCTATAACTTTATAACCAAGGAACTCTATACCTCCAAATCTGGAGATGTGGATTATGAAGGACGTACCGGTGCTGCCGCCCTCTGGCTTTCCACACTGGCTGAGAAATGTGAGGCAGGTGAAATTCTGTACGATTTGGCTATTTGCGAGAATCATGCGGCAGATGCGCATAAACCGTATTTGTCACTCAGAACGAAGCAAATGGTTGCTTCCCGGCAGGAGCGGGTTCTGCCCAATTTCCGTCAGGGTGATGCGGTGGTTCTTTACGAACGGAATACGGATACCGACAACGTTACCAACAAGATGGTGTTTAAAGGTAATATAGAGCGCATATCCGATAACGAGGTCTGTATCCGTCTTCGTGCCACTCAGCAGAATGCGGGTGTATTGCCTGCTGCTAGCCTTTATGCCATAGAGCACGACTATATGGACACCTCCTTTCGTAGCATGTATCTGGGACTTTCCGCTTTCCTTTCTGCCACTCAAAGACGGCGTGATTTGTTGTTGGGGCAGCGCCCTCCCGAGTTCGATGCTTCTTTGGATACTGGTATTGCGACCGCTCCGGATGATTTTTCGCGGATTATTCTGAAAGCGCAGGCTGCCCGCGACTATTTCCTTTTAATCGGTCCGCCGGGTACCGGCAAGACCTCTCGCGCGCTGCGGGGCATGGTAGAAGCCTTTTACCGGGAGGGGAAACAGATTCTACTGCTTTCGTATACCAATCGTGCTGTAGATGAAATCAGTAAGGCGCTGGCTTCCATTGAGCCTGAAATAGACTTTATCCGTTTAGGCAGTGAGTTGTCTTGCGATGACTCATTCCGCCCGTATCTGATTGAGAATGTGTTGGAACCTTGTGCCACTCGGCGGCAGGTGCAGGAGCGCATTGCCCGTTGCCGTGTTTTTGTCGGTACGGTTGCCACGCTTTCTTCCAAGACCGAACTTTTCCGGTTGAAGACTTTTGATGTAGCGATTGTGGATGAGGCTACCCAAATTTTGGAACCACAACTGCTGGGGTTACTCTGTACCCGCAATCCCGCAGGCGCGGATGCCATCGGCAAATTTATTTTGATAGGTGACCATAAGCAGCTACCCGCAGTGGTCTTGCAGTCGTCCGAGCAGTCGGAAGTGTGTGACGAAGCTTTGCAGGCTATCGGATTGTATAATTTGAAAGATTCCCTTTTCGAACGCCTTTATAGGAATCTCTCCAAGGAAAGTGCCAATCGCCAGGCATCAACCTCTCATTCTTCATCTTTTATCCCTCATCCCTCCTACGACATGCTCTGCCGTCAGGGTCGTATGAATATCGAGGTAGCTTTGTTTCCTAACCGGGCTTTTTACGGTGGTCTGTTGGAACCGGTTGGTCTGCCGCACCAGCAGGGAGAGCTGACTCTTGCTCCTGAGCTGTGTGATTGTGAGTTTGCCGGCTTGCTGACTCGTCGTGTCGCTTTTCTGCCTGCCGCAGTCGAACCGCCGGCACAGTCGGCCAAGATGAACCATTCGGAGGCGCGGATTGTGGCACGGTTGGCAGCGGCTATCTATCGGCAGTATGCAGCTGTTTCCGGTTTCAACCCGGCTGTCACTTTAGGTGTCATCACTCCTTATCGCAGTCAGATAGCCTTGATTAAGAAAGAGATTGCCGCTTTGGGTATTGCTCCTTTGGAGGATATATTGGTAGACACCGTGGAACGCTTCCAAGGTAGCGAACGGGATGTCATTATCTACTCTTTCTGTGTGAACCGGGCTTATCAGTTGAAGTTTCTGGCAAATATGACGGAGGAAAACGGTACTCGGATTGACCGGAAATTGAATGTAGCCCTTACTCGTGCCCGCAAGCAGATGTTTATGACAGGAGTGCCGCAACTATTGAAACTTAATCCTATTTATGCCGAGCTCTTGTCTGTAGTTTGCCATTCGTAACCGTCTTATTTAGTAAATCTTAAATATTTTCTGCTTCTTTATAGAGTTTATTAATAACGCTGTGTGAGATAAACCATTATCTTTGCATCACGTTTTTTTCATAGAGATTTAGATTTAAGGTTAGAAGAATTGTGGAAGTCGTGAGACTTCCCTTTTTTTCATCTTAAATTGTGTTCCATTTACAGTTTTTTGTTTTTGACTGTAATTGAACGAAGAAAAGCCATTTCGTGAGAAAAGGCTTTTTTTGTGCGGAGTTTGCAAGGCATGTAATGCAGTTTGCAAACTCCGCATGATTCTGAATATCTATATAGAGACTTCTGATTAGTCCACTATAATCGGTTTGTACTTCGGAACCAGTGCCTTCATGATGCACCAGCCTATCAGGTAGGACACTGCACATACACAGAAGATGATGAAATATCCGGCAGGCTTGCCCTGGAATCCAAGAAATACCATTTGTGTCTTGTCGGCATAGTCGAACAGCAAACCGGAACTCATGTTGATAAGGAATGAGCTGATACCGCCCGCCATACCTCCGATTCCCACAATGGTGGCAATGGTGCTCTTGGGAAACATATCACCTACCACAGAATAGATGTTGGCCGACCAGGACTGATGGGCAGCGCCTGCAATACCTATGATGATAATCGGGAACCAATAGGCTTGTTCGCCAAATACTTCCTTGTTGCCCAATGGCTGTGCAAACAATGCCAATAGCGGGAACAGTGCAAAGATGAACATGGCCTGCATGCGTGCGGCGTAGGGGTTCTTACCGGTTTTGTTGATAATGATGGTGGGCAATTTCCCGCCATAGACGGACAACATCGTGATGGCATAGAGCACAAAGATAAGCATCTGTGCCGTGGGAGTATCTGAGGAGAATCCGTAAACGTCCGAAATGTATGCGGGTGCCCAGAAGAGGAAGAACCACCATACACCGTCAGTCATGAATTTGCCGAAAAATACAGCCCAGGTTTGCGGATATTTGAAACATTGCAGGAAAGAAATGCTCTTTTCATCCTTGGTTGTCGGAGTAGTCGCCTTTTTATCCTCCTCATTGTCTTTGTCTTGTTCTATATATGCCAGCTCAGCTGCGTTTACGTGTGGATTTTCATCAGGTTTCTTGTACATGAATATCCACAGTCCCATCCAGATGAAACCCAATCCGCCGATAACGATAAAAGCCATTTCCCAGCCGTTGCCCACGCCCATGCGTTGGAAGTAGCGGGCCAGGGTAGGGATACACAATGGGGCTATCAGTGCTCCGATGGTAGAGCCGGCATTGAATATGGAAGTGGAGAAGGCACGGTCTTTCTTTGGAAAATATTCGGCAGTCACCTTGATGGCGGCAGGAAAGTTTCCTGCTTCACCGATGCCCAGTATGATACGGGCGGCAATGAAGTAGTAAACGCTGGTGATGGCTATGGTAGAGGCCAATGCACCGGTAGCGCTAATCATGTTGGCGGCATTTTCAATGCCGAGGGTCATTTCTGTGGCAAGTCCGCAGAGGGCGTGCATACAAGCGCCAATAGACCATACGGCAATGGCCCATAAATACCCTTTTTTCGTTCCCATCCAGTCGATGAAACGTCCGGCAAACAGATTGCCTAAGGCATAGACAATGGAAAAGATAGCTGTGATGTAGCCGTAGTGTGTATCGGTCCAGTGGAATTCGGGGGAGATGAAATCTTTCCAGGTCAATGAAAGAACCTGGCGGTCGAGGTAGTTGACGGTTGTCGCGAAGAATAGCATGGCGCAGATAATCCAACGGTAATTGGTCATCCGCCCTGCGGTGTTTTGAAATGTACTCATGATAATAGATTTATATTTTGATGCAAATGTAGGGGTTTGTGTGTTGTTCGAGGTGTAATATTGAGTAAAAAGGATGTAGAAAATGACAAAAATAGGCATGGATTATTTAAGTCCATGCCTATCGGACGTTGCAGGGCAACTTTATTTCATATCGATGTATTTGATTTCGTCTTTGTCGCTGTATTTCAGGTTTTCACCGCCCATACCCCAGATGAAAGTATAGTTGCTGGTTCCGGCAGCAGCGTGGATGGACCATTCGGGAGAAGTGATGGCTTGTTCGTTGTGCAGCCATATCAAACGTTCTTCCTGCGGTTCGCCCATCAGGTGACAGATAGCGTTGCCGGGTTTCAGGTTGAAGTAGTAGTAAGCTTCCATGCGGCGAGTGTGCGTGTGGGCAGGCATGGTATTCCATACAGAGCCGGGAGCCAGTTCCGTGAGTCCCATCTGCAACTGGTTGGTACCGCCGTCTTTCACTCTTTCCAGTACATCTTTCACAATCAGCTGGTTTACGATACGGTCGTTGCTGTCTTCCATTTTTCCATAATGGTCGGAGATGCCCAGTGCATATTTCTTGGGGTTGGCTTTCTGAAGCTTGGCATCGGTAGTAATCAGCTGAGTAACATAGGGCTTGTAGGCCGGAGCCGAGTTGATGTAGAACTTGGCGGGATTGGTAGCGTCGTTGCTCTTGAAGGTTACTTCCTTATTTCCGCAGCCTACGTAAAGTGCTTCCTTATACTTCATGGGGTATTCCTTACCGTCTACAGTAACCACTCCGTCACCACCGGTATTGATGACACCCAGTTCGCGGCGTTCGAGGAAGTAAGTGATTTCCGGACCCAGTTCACGGAACACTTCCAACTTCAATGTCTTGTTCACCGGCATAGCGCCACCGTAAATCAATCGGTCGTAGAGGGTGTAGGTTACGTTGATTTCATCTGGAGCCATGACTTTGTCCATCATGAATCTGCTGCGTAGAAGTTCCGTGTCATAATGCTTCACGTCCTGCGGATGGCAGGCGGTCTGCACTTTGTAATTCACTTGGGCATTGGCTGCCATGGCAGCTGCTCCCATCATAAATGCAAGTACTAACTTTTTCATAATTTGTTACTATTTAATTTTTAACTTTTAATTTTTGATTGATTTTTGGTATTTGATAATAGCACGACGGTTCATAATCATCAGGAACAATGTGCATAATACAAGGATACCGGAGCCTATCCATTTCAACGAGTAGGTTAGGTGGAAAATGACCCAAGCGAAGGGGCTGGATGCAAAATCCAGTGCGCCGCCTTCAAATCCGGCAGGGATATTCACGGCAGCATCTTGTGTCTTCTCGTATACATCGTGGGCTGCTTGTGTGAAATAGGGGGCGAGGTCTGTTACGAAATAAAGACCGATGGTCAGTACAACGAGTCCGATGATGAACGTCTTTACTACATTTCCTTTCGTGATGGGCAGTACCAGTGGGAAGAGGTAGAACATTCCGGCCAGCGATGCCAGAGGCAGGAACTGGTTACCCGGCAGGATGACAGCCAGCAGTATGGTTACGGGAATCAGCAGCAGGGAAACCACCAGCGTTGCAGGATGGCCGATAACCAATGCGGGGCTCATACCGATGTTCAGGCCGACAGCACCTTTGAACTTCTTGGCAATCAGCTCGCGGGTAGCATCAGAAATAGGCTTCAAGCCTTCGATGAACAAAGCGGTGATACGCGGAATCAGCTCCATTACGGCGCCCATCTTGATACCCAAACCTAATATATAAGGTATCTTGTCTACCAGTTCCTGACCGTTCTTGCAAGACAAAGCACCGATACCGCAACCGACCAGAATACCCAGGAACAGAGGCTCACCCAGCAAACCGAATTTCTTCTTCATGCCTTCCGCATCAATGTTCAATTTGTCAAAACCGGGGATTTTGTCCAATGCTTTATTGATGACTACGGCAAATGGAACGAAACCTGCGCAGAAAGGCTGGGGAATGGAGATACCCTCCATCTTGTCGTAGAATCCCTGGAATTTGTCGGCGGTATAGTCGGCCATAATCAGGGTAATGATGTAGCAGATAATAGCGGCGAAGAAACCCCACCAGATATTGTCGCTGGCAAAATAAACGACTGCGCCGATAAATGCGAAATGCCAGTAGTTCCAAAGGTCGATATTGACCGTACGGGTCGTTTTCGTTAATAACATCAGAAGATTTACTCCCAAACATACCGGAATGATGAATGCACCCACCGATGTGTTATAGGCTACAGCCGCAGCTGCAGGCCATCCCATATCGAATACTTTCAACTGAAGACCGTAAATTTCAACGACTTGGCTCAGAGCAGGACCGAGGCTGCTGGTCAACAGCGCAGTGACAACTGACAGACCTACGAAACCGACACCTACCAGCAGACCACTCTTTAGCGCCTTACTGAATTTGATGCCGATGCATACTCCCAAAATTGTAAAGATTATAGGCATCATCACTGCTGCTCCTAAGCCGATGATATAGCCGAAAACTTGTTCCATTCTCTTGTGATTTAATTAGGTAATTGAGTTTGTTTTTGCAATAGTATGAATTAAAAACCGGGTCAAAAATAAGACCTTTTCTCAATTAATCAAACTCGAAAAGCATAATTATTTAGTAAATGGGACAATTTTGGACGAAATTGGTCGTTATCGTGCACAAAATTGCTCGTTTTCGTACACGAAAACCAAATAGTACACTCTCTGCATTGAAAAGTATACATAGGAAAAACAACAATTTTGGGTGGAGTGAACTTTAATCCAGTTTACTGTGTTATTATAAGACATTGAAACAAACCGGACTATAATGATATATTTGATTTTTTTATTGGCAATAGGACTATTGGTCGGATGGAGCTTATGGAAAGCTCCATCCGATATTGATTTATGGGGAAAAGATTTAGAGGATTGATAGTTATATTGGTTATATTCTGAAAATTTAACTATATTAGCGCCCGAAAAGCATAAATATGGCGCTAAATCTGATAAAAAAGGATAAATCCCACTCTGTTGTAAGCATTAAGCTGGATGAGCAAGAGTTTCATAATATTTTTAAGGAATATTATGCGGCGCTTTGTTCTTTCGCGTTCCAATACATGGAGGATGCGGATATGTCAGCAGATATAGTACAAGACGTATTTGCCAAGTTGTGGCAGATAAGAGACGATTTCTTTTATCTTCATCAGGTGAAAGCTTTTCTTTATACGGCCGTACGTAACCATGCCTTGAACGAACTTGAGCATTCGAAGGTAGCTCATGAATACGAGCAAAAGATTATAGCCAAAAAAGCAGATGCTTTTTTTCGTGATGCGATTGTGGAAGAAGAGACTTTCCGGATTCTGTCAGAAGCTATAGAGAAACTTCCTACCCAAATGAGAGCCATCATGCAGTTGGCTTTGGAAGGCAAAAAGAATGCAGAAATAGCAGAGCGTCTCAATGTCTCTCCCGAAACGGTACATACTCTTAAAAAAGTGGCTTATAAAAAGCTTCGTGCATTCCTTACCGATTATTATTATTGCCTTCTGTTATTTATCTAAAAGCACATTTTTTTCTATTTTTTCAAAAAAAAGTCTTTATCGATTCACCATGTTTTCATTTTGGCTTGTATTATCATTAAAGATAGACTAAAACATGCCAAATTATGATAAAAGAGTACTTTCATATAGCTCATCTTATTTCCAGGCACCTATCCGGTGAAGTAACACCGGAAGAAAGCCGTTTTTTGGATAAATGGCGCAAAGAGAGCAAAAGCCATGAGCAGCTTTTCCAAAAGATTTGTAGTGATGAACATTATGCACAGCACGAAATTCGTAAAATGGAGTTTGATTCGCAGGCTGGATGGAAAGGTGTCGAAACACGTATCAAGAGGATGGAGCTCAGAAGGAGACATTTGAAACTGTTACGGTACGTTGCTCTTTTTATTGCACCAGTGCTGATATTGGTTTTTGCACTTCAGGATATTTCTGTACCCCATGTCATGGATGGCAATCAATTATTGGCTGCCCAGCAAATACTGCCGGGTGGAGCCAAAGCTATTCTTACATTGGATAATGGGGAAACGGTTTATCTGGATGAGAATGCCGATGGGCGGCAGTTGCAGTTGGCTGGTAAACAAATACAGATAGATTCAACGACCTTGAACTACAGCGCTGCAGACGGGCAGGTTGTGCAGTCAGCTTTGGTATATAATAAAGTTGAAGTGCCTCAAGGCGGTGAGTATACACTTGTTCTGAATGATGGTACAAAAGTACATCTGAATTCAATGAGCAGTCTACGTTTTCCGCTTACTTTCGAAGCTGGGAAGCGGGAAGTGGAATTGGCGGGAGAAGCTTATTTTGAAGTAAATAAGACCGGTCATCCCTTCACTGTATCGACTCAAGGTATGCAGATTGAGGTGTTGGGAACAACTTTCAATATTTCGGCCTATCCGGGTGAAGAATATCAGGCGACTCTTGTCAGTGGTTCTGTTAAGGTGGACACCGGGGAGGGACAGAGTCTTGTCTTAAAACCTTCACAGCAGGCATCATTAATTCCCGGGAGCGGGAATATACAAGTGCGTACAGTAGATACTGCCTTCTATACATCATGGGTGAAGGGAAAAATCAATTTTAAAGATCAACGGCTGGAAGATATTATGAGAATCCTTTCAAGGTGGTATAATATTGAAGTGGACTATTCAGACGAAGCGTTAAAGAACCTGCGTTTCGGTTGCTATGTGAACCGTTATGAGGAAATAGCTCCTTTCCTTGAGCTACTGGAAGCGACGGAAAACATACATGTCAAAATCAACGGTAAAACTATTATATTCTATAAATAACCATTTAATAATTTAATTATGACTAAGGAACAGAGCTACACCAGGTTTTGGGAAGGTAGTAAACGTATGTGGATTACATTCCTGTTTTTCAGTTTTATTATGATTGGCTTTGTGCAGGCCGCCAATACGGCGTTTGCCCAGACAACAGTTACTGTAAATGTGCAGGACGCCACTTTAAGTGACGTGTTATGGGAAATTCAACGCCAGACGGATTTTACTTTCATTTATAGTACAAATGACGTAAAGAATGTCAAGGTACGTAATTTGAGGGTCACGAATGGAAAAATCGCAGCAGTGCTGGATGAATGTCTTAAGAATAGCGGATTGGCTTATGTCGTAAAAGACGGGGCCATTGCTATCCGTCCAGCCAATGAAGTGAATGCTGTGAAGGCAGTAGAACAAGCTAATGTTATTTCCGGAACAGTGGTGGATGAGACCGGTGAGCCCGTCATTGGAGCCAATGTTTTGGTCAAAGGTACTACAAACGGTCAGATTACCGATTTGAATGGAGGTTTCTCTATCAAGGTGGAGCATGCATCGGCTACCTTGCTTGTCTCTTATGTCGGCTATGTTCGTCAGGAAGTGAAAGCTACTTCGGGTAAGATATTGAAGATTGTATTGGTGCCGGATGCAAATATGATGGAAGAGGTGGTTGTAACTGGTTACGGTACATTCAAGAAATCTGCTTATGCGGGTTCGGCTGCCAGTGTGAAGAATGAAAAGATTGCCGATGTGCCTTCCGTTTCTTTCCAGGATTTGTTGCAGGGAAATGCTACGGGTGTACAGTTTACTTCTGCTTCCGGCCAGCCGGGTTCTTCAGCTTCTTTGAGTATTCGTGGTATGGGCTCTTTCAATGCCTCCAACTCTCCGCTGTATGTTATTGATGGAGTGCCCGTTACTTCCGGTTCGATAAACTCCATCAGTTCGGATGGTGGTCTGGATGCCATGTCAACCGTCAACACTTCGGATATTGAGAATATTACGATTATCAAGGATGCCGCTGCTGCATCACTCTACGGTTCGCGCGCTGCGAATGGTGTGGTTCTGATTACGACGAAGAAAGGTAAAACCGGTAAGGCTTCTATCAGTTTGAAAGCCGATTGGGGATTCAGTGACTTTGCTATGGATTATCGTCCTACTTTGAGCGGAGCAGAACGTCGCGAATACATATACAATGGTATGGTGCTTGGACAACAGCGCAGCGGCAAATCGGATGCGGATGCCATAGCTTATGCTGATAAGAATATCGACAAATATGCTCCGGTTCCCTGGTGCGGCTATACGGATTGGGGAGATTATCTGTTCAAGAAAGGAAGCCATTCCAGTTATGAGGCTTCCATATCCGGAGGAACCGACAAATTCAAATACTATTCTTCATTGTCCTATCTCAACCAAGAAGGTATTGTAAAAACATCGGGGCTGGAAAGAATTACCGGACGTTTGAATGTTGATTTTCAGGCTACGGATAAATTGAAATTCGGTGCCAACATCATGTTTACCAATCTGAATCAGGATGTATATAGTGAAGGAACCGGTTATACTGCTCCTTTCTACTCCAGCGTAAGCAAATTGACGCCTTCAGATCCGGTTTACAATGAAGATGGAAGCTATAACCAGGACTTGATTTCGTTGTCAAGAAGAAATCCCGTTCTTGCCCAGGAGTACAATTACCAGCGTGAGTATGTTACCCGTATGTTCAATACGATTAATGCCGAATATGAATTTATCAAGGACTTGAAGTTAAAGTCTATTTTGAGCTATGACTATAACATCAGTAAGGGTAAAGAATGGAAAGACTCCCGTACCTCCGACGGTGAGAAGAATAATGGTGGAGCCGAAAAGGCATATAGTGAATATAACAAGTTGGTGTGGTCAAACCAGTTGACTTACAAGACTACTATCCAAAAGGACCACAATTTAGATGCCCTTGTCGGATATGAAATCGATTCCAAGTACAATGATTTCTTGTCGGGATATGCTACTAACTTCCTGACTCCGATAAAGAATGACATTGCCAACGGGCAGACTTTGGAGAGCATAGATGGTTCTTCCAAGAGGTCAAGAATGGTTTCTTACATCACCCGTCTCAACTATGACTACAAGAACAAGTATTATCTGGGTGGGAGCTATCGTATGGATGGCAGTTCACGCTTGCACAGAGATAATCGCTGGGGAAGTTTCTGGTCTGTTTCAGGAGCATGGCGTATTATCGAAGAGGATTTCATGAAACCCACGTCCAAATGGCTGACCGATTTGAAACTCCGTGCATCCTACGGTGTGAATGGTACGTTGCCCTCCGACTTATACGGCTATATGGGCTTGACGAGCCTTAGTGGCGGCTATATGGAGAATCCCGCATTGATTCAGTCGCAGATTGAAAATAGGGATTTGGAATGGGAAACGAATTACAACTTGAATATCGGTCTGGACTTCGGCTTCTTCAGCCGTTTGAACTTCACTTTGGAGTACTATACCCGTACCACTAAGAACCTTTTGATGGACTGTCCCGTATCTATGACTACCGGTTTCAGTTCCTATCTGATGAATATCGGTGAGGTGAAGAACCAGGGTGTGGAATTGGAAATCAATTCCAAGAACATTGTGTCCAAAGACTTTGACTGGTCTACCTCTTTCACCCTTTCGCACAACAAGAATAAGATTGTGAAACTGGACGGCGAACAGACCCAGATTATCAGCGGCTCGCAGATTCACATGATTGGCAAGTCCTACCGTACATTCTACATGATAGAATTTGCCGGAATCAACCCCGAGACCGGTGCACCTCAGTTCTATACCAACGACGTGGACGAGAATGGAAACTATATCAAGGAAATCACAGAGAATAACAAGGATGCCAAAGCCATTCCTCTGAAGAAACATGCCGAGCCCAATGTGACCGGTGGTCTCTCTAATACTTTGCGTTACAAGTGGTTCGATTTGAGCTTCATGTTCTCTTATCAGTTCGGTGCTTATGGATATGATAACTGGGCACAGAAAACAGAACATGGCGGCAAGGACTTTACTCTTAATATTCCGGCCTATTATCGTGACAATTGGAAGCAACCGGGAGATATCAGTAAATATGAAGTGTTTATAGAGAAGCCGGCGGTAGCCATGAATGGCGTTACCACTACCCGCCGCTTGCACAGCACGGACTTTATCCGTTTGAAAACGTTGACTTTCGGTGTGACCGTTCCTAAAACATGGACCCGGAAAATCGGCGTAAACAGCCTGCGCCTTTACGCATCTGCCAACAACTTGTGGACTTGGGCGGCTTACGATTTCTATGATCCGGAATCAGTCAGTGCAGGTACAGCCGGCTGGGGAACACCTCCTTTGAAAACAGTAACTTTCGGTCTTAATTTGAATTTCTAACCTCATAATAAAGAAACACAATGAAAGCATTAAAATATATGATGATGGGGATGTTGGTCAGCCTGACCGCCTCCTGTGGCAATGACTGGCTTGATGTTGAATCCAGTACAAAGATTCCGACTGAAACCGCCATACAGAATCTGGATGATGTGGAATATAGCTTGAACGGTATCTACGACGTGATGCGCAGTACCAACTATTACTCGGGCCGTATGATTTATTACGGAGACGTGACGGGTGACGATGCGCAGTCCATAAAGACCGGAAAGCGTACCACCAGCTACTATATGCTGGACTATACAAAGGATTCCGGTCCGTCTTCCCACTGGTCTTATGCCTATAAGATTATCCAGAATTGTAATATCATTTTGTCTCAAATAGACGGATTGGATGTCAGTGAGGATGATACGGAATACTTCAACGACCTGAAAGGCCAGACCTTGGCTCTCCGTGGATTTGCCTTGTTCGACCTGACCCGTTTCTTCGGCTATCCGTATGCCAAGGATGGAGGAACTTCTTTGGGAGTGCCTATTGTGACCGAAGTATCCAATACGGAAAACAAGCCGTCGCGCAATACCGTTGCCCAGTGTTATGAGGCAATCATCAAGGATTTGAAGGAAGGTGCTGACCTGCTGGATGAAGAATTCAACAAGGGTAAGATTAATAAGTGGGCGGCAATGCTGTTGCTGAGTAGAGCCTATTTGTATATGGAAGATAATCAGAATGCCTTGATTACGGCTGAAGCTGCCATTGCGGGAGCGGAAAAGAATAAGTACCGTTTGTGGACCAATGATGAGTATGGCACGATATGGGGAACTGATTTTGCCTCTTCCGATCCGGGAGAAGTCTTGTTTGAGTTGGTGAATCTGACAGTGGACGGCGTTGGCAAAGAAAGTGTGGCTTACCTTTGCTGGCAGGCGGGTTATGATGATTATTGCCTGACCAGTTCTTTCTATGAACTGATGCAGGAAGATCCGGATGATGTCAGAAATCAGGCATATACGGTTGTTCCTAAGACAAAGAGAGCTTACATAGCCAAGTATCAGCCGCAGAGCGGCAAGGCTGTGGAAGATTCCAATATTCCAGTACTTCGTCTGTCCGAACTTTATCTGATTGCTGCCGAAGCGGCTGTAAAGCTCAATAACAATGACAAGGCTGTAAAGTATCTAGATGCTATTGTCAGCCGTGCCAATCCGGAAAAGACCGTGCAGGGTAAGACGGTGACGTTGGATGATGTTCTGTTGGAACGCCGTAAAGAGTTGTTCGGTGAAGGACACCGTTTCTTCGACGCCCTTCGTAATCATCAGACTATCGTGCGCAAGGAGTCGACCAAGGAATTCCCGGAAATAGCCGAGACTTCACATCTGAAGATGGTGGATGAGAGCGTATCTTTTGATTGGAACTATTATCGTGTAGTATTGCCCATTCCTAAGGCAGAGATGAATTCCAATCCGAATATGCAGCAGAATCCGACTTATGGTGATTAATTCCAAAAAAGCGAGAATATGAAGTATCAGACTACTATTGTAAAGTCTTTTTTTACTGTATTTATTCTAACCTTCATCAGTTCCGGCCTAAGTGCCGGAACTCTTGGTTTAGACGGTAAGAAGAAGGATAAGGAGAAGAAGGAGGAATTGTCGGCAGACGGACCTTATGTGATTTATGAACCGGACGGAAAGGTGCGCGTCATAAGCGTTACAGCCCAAGGGCAGATAGAAGATACGACTTATACAGTACTTCCTCAGGATTTCACCCTTCATGTCACGGACCACAAAGGGCGTTATCCGTTTGATGTGAAGCTGCATCCGGTCAAACGTCCGGAATGGCAATACAGACAACCGGATAAAGTGTTTGTGATGTCTGACCCCCATGGCAAGCTGAATTGCGTGATGAGCTTGCTGCGGGGCAACAATGTCATTGATAAAGACTACCATTGGAGTTTTGGAACCAACCATCTGGTGGTTATCGGTGATATATTTGACCGTGGCAAAGATGTGCCGCAGATATTTTGGCTGTTCTATAAATTGGAGAAGGAGGCGGCGGATGCAGGTGGTCATGTCTCGTTTCTGTTGGGTAACCATGAACCGCTTGTGACGGCAAATGATTTGCGTTATACCAAAGAAAAGTACAAGACATTGGCCCGAAAACTGGGTATGGATTATCCGGCATTGTTCGGTCCGGACACAGAACTTGGCAAATGGCTTGGTACCCGTAATACGATGCAGACCATCGGACCTAATCTGTATGTGCATGCAGGTTTGGGAAAGGAGTTTTATGACAGTGACTTGAATATTCCCACAGTGAATGAGGAAATGAGCCGTGCATTGTTCATGAGCAAGAAGGAACGTAAGGCTCTATCGCCTCTCACGGCTTTCCTATATGGTAATAGCGGCCCTATCTGGTATCGTGGATTGGTACGGACGGATGCAAAATACCATCCATTGGCACAAGACTCCCTGCAACTGATGTTGAAACGTTATGACGTCGAACATATCATTGTGGGGCATACTATCTTTAAGGATATTTCCACTTTCTATGATGGACGGGTGATTGGAGTGAATGTGGATAACGAGGAAAACCGAAAGAAGAAACGTGGGCGCGCTTTACTGATTGACGGGAATACCTATCTTGTGGTGGGAGATAAAGGAACGATGCGGAAATTGTTCTGAGGCTGTTCTCTTTCTGATTATTTTTTAGGCGTGGAAGTACGTGGATTTCACGGAGAGACAAAGAAAAACTCCGCGTTTTTCGCGTAATCCGCGCCTAAAAAATATCATAATGTAAATATGCGCTCTCGGATAGCCGGGGGAGGGAGTGCCCTCTCAAAGATCGGCGATAACGGCAATGTCCGTAGCATTGTCTACGATATGTGCCGGATGAAACTCTTCCAGTTCTGTGCGGGGACGGAATCCCCAGGTGACTCCGCAGGCAGTGACTCCGGCATTGGCGGCCGTCTGCATATCCACTCCGGAGTCTCCCACATATAGCACGTCTTCACGGGATATCCGGGTGATGTCCAGAATGTCATGCACCACTGTCGGGTCGGGCTTCACGTTGACCCCTTCCCGTTGTCCGAAGACGGCGGTAAAACGTATGTGGGGGAAATAGTGTGAAATCAGTTTCACGGTAGCCGATTGATATTTGTTGGAAGCCACTGCCAATATCATCCCTTTCTCCTGCAACTGTTCCAGCAGTTCGGGGATGCCGGGGTAAGGGCGGCTTTTATCAGCATTGTGCACGTCATAATAAGGCACAAACTCCTTGCGGATGCGCAGGACGTTTTCTTCGCTCTTTTCCCCTTTCGGGAGGGCGCGCTCGAACAGTTTGTTGATTCCGTTGCCAACCATGAAGTTATAGTCCGATTCCGGGTGAGTGGGATAGCCGAGCGCTTGCAGGGCATGGTTTGTACTTTGTGCCAAATCGGCTATTGTATTCAGTAAAGTTCCGTCCAGGTCAAATATAATCAACTTCTTCATTGCTTTCTCTATTTTTTAGTTTGCTGCAAATATAGGGCTTTTTGCGCTCATGTTCAAATGCTGTCTCGGGTTTCATCAGGTATTTGCAGAATAGGAAGCCCTGGACTGATAATCAGTGCATTATTACTGCATTCCTGCTGCATGCTTTTTGCAGTAGTACTGCAAATAGGGTGCAGCGTTACTGCATATATGTTTGCAGTGATACTGCAACTGTATTGCAGTGGCACTGCACAAGCGTTGCAGTAGTTTTGCAGTGGGTGATCGGTGTATTTTTTGCCGTTCTTCCCTTTTCTTTGCACACTTTCGGGCTTTTTATGCAAAAACTTCCTATCTTTGCAGCCGAATTTTACTAAAAATAGGTATGAGTTACAATTTGTTGAAAGGAAAAAGAGGCATTATTTTCGGTGCTCTGAATGAGCAGTCCATTGCCTGGAAAGTAGCAGAAAAAGCAGTAGAAGAAGGTGCAGCCATCACTTTGTCGAATACGCCGGTTGCCGTCCGTATGGGCGAAGTGTCCGCTCTTTCGGAGAAACTGAACTGCGAGGTGATTCCTGCAGATGCTACAAGTGTAGAAGATTTGGAAAATGTATTCAAACGCTCTATGGAAGTATTGGGTGGCCCGGTCGACTTTGTGCTGCACTCCATTGGTATGTCTCCCAATGTGCGTAAGAAACGTACATATGATGATTTGGATTACGATATGTTGGAAAAGACGCTGGACATCTCCGCTGTCTCTTTCCACAAGATGATACAAGCTGCCAAGAAACTCAACGCCATTGCCGACTACGGTTCAATTCTGGCTTTGAGTTATGTGGCTGCGCAACGTACGTTCTACGGTTACAACGATATGGCAGATGCCAAGGCACTGCTGGAATCCATTGCCCGCAGCTTCGGTTACATCTACGGACGCGAACACCATGTACGTGTCAACACCATTTCCCAGTCTCCCACGATGACCACTGCCGGTTCCGGTGTGAAGGGTATGGACAAACTGTTCGACTTCGCCAACCGCATGTCTCCTCTGGGTAATGCTTCTGCCGATGAGTGTGCGGACTACTGTATCGTGATGTTTTCCGACCTCACCCGCAAGGTCACTATGCAGAACTTGTTCCACGATGGAGGTTTCTCCAGCGTAGGTATGAGCCTTCGCGCCATGGCTACTTACGAGAAGGGACTGGATGAGTATAAGGACGAAAACGGAAATATCATTTACGGCTAATGGAACTCGCACTTTATCTTCTGCCGGTCACCTTGGGCGATACGCCCATTGAAACGGTGTTGCCTCCTTATAACAAGGAGATAATACTTGGAATCCGCCATTTCATCGTGGAGGATGTGCGTTCGGCGCGCCGGTTTCTGAAAAAGGTGGACAAGGGAATAGATATTGATGCGCTGACATTCTATACGTTGAACAAGCATACGTCGCCCGAAGACATCTCCGGCTATCTGAAGCCGCTGGTGGAGGGGCAGCCGATGGGCGTAATCTCCGAAGCCGGTTGTCCGGCTGTGGCCGACCCGGGAGCGGACGTAGTGGCTATTGCACAACGGAAAAACTTAAGAGTGGTCCCCTTGGTGGGACCCTCTTCCATTATCCTCTCTGTCATGGGTTCCGGCTTCAACGGACAGAGCTTTGCCTTCCACGGTTATCTTCCCATAGAACCGGCAGAGCGTGCCAAAAAGCTGAAAATGCTGGAACAACGCGTCTACAATGAACACCAGACCCAACTTTTCATTGAAACGCCTTACCGCAATAATAAGATGATAGAGGATATTCTTCATAACTGCCGTCCGCAGACCAAGCTCTGCATTGCGGCGAACATTACTTGTGAAGGGGAGTATATCAAAACCAAGACAGTGAGGGAGTGGCAGGGCAAGACCCCCGACCTTTCTAAGATTCCTTGTATTTTTCTCTTGTATAAATAATAGCTTCCAGGTGCTCGAATTCATATTCCAGGCAACTGCTGAAGAAGTTCCGTCCCAGGTTGTGTTCCATTTGCTGGAACGTCCATAGTTTTCCGCCCTTGAAATTCTTATTGCATAAGATGGAGTCATCGTCCAGGTCTAGCGTGAAGAGATAGACCAGGCGGTTGGTGGCTTCATTCTCAAAATGATACATGAAGTTGAAGTGCAGATGGTCTAATGGGGCGGTGGGAAGCGTTTGCCGTAAAATTCTGTGTGCACCTTGTTCCAATGTTTCTCCATATATCAGGTAACCCTCCATCAGCAAGTCGATTTTGTCTTTCTCGAAAACGTTGCATTTGGGGCGGGGGAGGAGAAACAGCATGCCGTGTGAGGCAACGGCAATCCGGATGACCGGATTGATATAGTCGTTTTTCCGGTTGATGGCTTCTGAGGCGATGGCTTTCCCCATGACATCTCCTTTGGTGTTGACTATCGGTACGAAAACCGTGTGGTTCATCACTATATTGAAATAGAAGATACCGAACTGGTTGAACAGAATGCCTGAAATGAAGACGAGGGGGGGAGCTACATGGAATAGAATATAGCGTGTGGTGCTTCCCAAAGGATGGCTGATTAAAATAGCAAGGAAGATAATCAGAAAATGCAGCAGGCTTATGATAAGGATCACGCGTGCGGATACGATGGCGGCTTCTGCCCCTTGTGCAAAAAGCTGCTTACAGCATTTCTGTGTCTGGGACATGTGGTAGTCCAGAAATCTTCTCCTATTGAGGTAGATGATGAACGGGGGGATGATGGCGCTGATTTCCAGCGTGAACGGAAGCATGAAACGGGGACAATAGTTTACGAGGAATAGGGTTGTTACCGATAATAGCAGTAACATTCCGGTAGTACAGTAAAGTATGATTTGCGGAACATGCGTTCCTCTATGCCTCACCGAATAGATGCTAAACAAGAGTCCTACACCTGCACCGATGTAGATGGACATGTCCTGCGTTATAAACTCGCATAATATGATGGATATTATAACGGGGATGAATCCCAGCGACATATTGAATCTTGATGATAGAATTCTTTGATGGCTCATTATCCGTATTATGATTTTGTCGTTTACATCATAACAACTGGGAAATTTAAATGTTTCCTATTTTACTTCTTTTTTGTATAAAATGGATCTGTTTTTCCGCATGATAAGAGGAGCGTACCAATGGAGCGCTTTCCACTTGCTGAAACCCTTTTTCCAATCCTTTCTCTCTGTAGAGTGCAAATTGTTTGGGAGTAATATATGCTGCTACCGGATAATGTTTGTGTGTGGGTTGAAGGTATTGCCCTATGGTCAGTATGTGGCAGCCCACCCGGCGAAGGTCGTCCATCAGTTCTTCCACTTCTTCCGGAGTCTCGCCCAATCCCACCATAATGCCGGACTTGGTGGTAGTATTGCTTTCTGCAATTTGCCGCAACACTTCCAGGCTTGTTTCATACTTGGCGGCACTGCGTACGAGGGGGCTGATACGACGGACAGTCTCCATGTTGTGCGAAATGATTTCCGGTTGTGCATCGATGACTTGTGCCACGAGTTCCTTTCTTCCCTGGAAGTCGGGAATCAGCACTTCGACGGTGGTGTCAGGGTTGAGCCGCTTGATTTCCCGGATGGTACGTACCCAGTGCGACGCGCCTAAGTCGGGCAGGTCGTCACGGTCTACGGAGGTGACGACTGCATGGGAGAGTTTCATCAAGGCAATGGACTCTGCCACATGTGTAGGCTCATCGGCATCCAGTGGCAAGGGCTTCCCGCTTGCCGTGTTGCAGAACTTACAGCACCGGGTGCAGATATTTCCCCCAATCATGAAGGTTGCGGTGCCTTTCCCCCAACATTCCCCCATATTGGGGCAACGGCCGCTGCTACAGATGGTATGTAGGCAATGCGATTCGACAATGCGTTTGGTCTCGGTATAGCGCTCGTTGGCACCGATGCTTATTTTGAGCCACTCAGGCTTACGTACTCTTTCGGGCATTATTTCAATTCTTTGTTGAAGAAGTTGGTCAACCGCGTGTATAGGTGTAACCGGGTATTTCCTCCGTAGATACTGTGGTTGCGGTTGGTGTAAACCTGCATATCGAACTGTTTGCCGAGTTGTACCAGTTGTTCGGCATATTCGGCACAGTTCTGGAAGTGTACATTGTCGTCTGCCATGCCGTGTACCAGCAGCAGGTTGCCGTGAAGCTTGTCGGCACGGGTAAAGGTGGAACTGGCCTTATAGCCTTCGGCGTTTTCTTTCGGTGTGCGCATAAAGCGTTCGCCATAAACGGTGTCGTAGTAGTTCCAGTCGGTAACGGCAGCTACGGCTACTCCGGCCTTGAATACCGGTGTTCCTTCACTCATACTCATAATGGTCATGTATCCACCGTAACTCCATCCCCAGATTCCGATGCGGTTTTTGTCCACATAAGGCTGGTTGCCCATGTAGAGGGCGGTTTCCACCTGGTCTTTGGCTTCCTTGATACCCAGGTTCAGATAGGTGCATTTGGCGAATTCGGCACCCCGTCCTCCGGTGCCACGCCCGTCTACGCAAACCACGATATAGCCTTGTGATGCCATGTAGGTTTCCCAGCTTACACTGAACTTGTCAAGCACTTGCTGTGAACCGGGGCCGCTGTACTGGTACATCAGTACCGGGTATTTCTTGCCGGCAGAGAAGTCGGCAGGTTTCATCATCCAGCCATTCAATGTGGTTCCGTCGGAAGTCTGGAAAGTGAAGAATTCCTTCCGTGGCATGTCATAGCCGCTGATATCCTGCTTCAATGCCGCATTGTCCATCAAGGTGGCAAGAGTCTTGCCCGTATTGTCGTTCAGCGTAATGACGGTCGGAGTGTCCAGATTGGAATAACGGTTCATATAGTACTTCATGTTCGCACTGAACTGCGCACTGTTTGTTCCGGCTTGTGACGATAGCCTGGTCTTTTTACCTTTCCGGTCAATCTTGTAGATGGCACTGCGCATGGGGCTTTCCTCGTTGCTGCTGAAGTAGAAGCTTCCTTCTTCGGGATCATAACCCAGGAACTCCTGCACTTCATATGGTCCGGCTGTCACTTGTTTCAGCAGATTGCCACCTATGCTATACCAGTACAGATGGTTGTATCCGCTCTTTTCGCTGACAAAGCTGAAATTTTCCGGATAGAAGACGATGTTGTCGAATACATTCTCGCGGATATAGGTATCGCTTTCATCACGCAGAGCCAGTTTGGCTACCGTGCTGCGAGGGTCGGCAAAGTATAGGTCGAACCGGTTCTGATGGCGGTTCAGTGTCATGACGGCAAGCTTGTTGGGGTCTTGGGTAAAGCGGATGCGGGGAATATAGCCGTCTGCATCTACCGGCACGTTTATCTTGCGGGTCACTTTCGACTTGATATCGAAGGTGTGTACGGACACTTTGGAATTTACTTCTCCCGTTTTAGGATATTTGTAAGTATACTCTCCCGGATACTTCTCGAAAGGGGTGAAGTGGGGGGCTTGTCCGGCAAAAAGAGGGAAAGAGTAGGAGGGAACATCTTTCTCGTCGAAGCGGATGAAAGCCAGCATCTGGCTGTCGGCACTGAATTCCAGCGCACGGTTGAAGGAGAACTCCTCTTCGTAAACCCAGTCGGGGATGCCGTTCAGCACCTCGTTCTGTTTCCCGTCTTCCGTCACCTGGCTTTCGCTGTTGCCGTAGAGCAGTTTTACAAGGAAGATGTTGTTGTCGCGTACGAAAGCCACCTGATTGCCGTCCGGTGAAAATACGGGCACCTGTTGCGGGCCGCCGTCCGAAAGCTTTTCCACAATGTTGTTGATTTTACCGTCCAGATTGCGCTTTAGGCTGTAGATGTAATGCACAGCCGTATAGGAATGACGGTAGATGGGAGTTGTTTCGGTGGCAATGAGCAGCTTGCTGCCGTCCGGAGCAAAGCTGTAGCTGTCGAATGTCTTGAACGTGCATTCGCGTGCGGTAGCGGCATCAAACAGCACTTCCACGGGTTTTCCCGTTTTGAAGGAGTATTTGATGATTTGTGTCCTGTCCGCATTCATTTGCGAATAATGTTCCCCGTCTCCCGGGATGGGGATAACGCCGGAAATGTTCTTCGGAGTGAACTTGCCCGATACGATTTCTTTCAAATCGAGCGCCTTGCCATTTTGGGCGAAACCTGCCAGCGTACAGAGGCAGAGGAGAAGTGCGATGCTTATCTGTTTCATATCTATCTTTTATGCTTATCTGTTTCCCTATTTTTTCTGGGGAACAAATATACAACAAAGGGAAGATTTATCGAAGCAGTGGGCCGATTTTATTCTTTTTGAACAGAAAAAGCCCGTCCTGCTCCTTGGGGGCGAAGCAGGGACGGGCCTCCGTCACTCATAGATGATGATTGGATGAGATGATGATTGGAATATCTTTCGTTACAAGCACTTGACTTTTCTTTGATATTCTGCAATGGCTGCATCCAGTCGTTCGTGGGCGGTTGTGTCACCCGGAACGTTGTGCGACGGATGGATGTACAAGTGTACGCCACGGTCGGCAAGGATTTCGGCAACGGTAGTGATGGTCATCCATACCATGGTGACGAAACTCAATGTAGACAACGGACCTACCTTGTCGAAGTGGTTCTTCAAAGGTACGGAGGCGTCTACCAGGGGAACGCAGGAATCCACTACGATATCTGCCAACTGGAAGAGGTTCTTTCCGCTGGAGTGGCGGCTGGCCTTGTCGCCCGTTTCGCTGGCTGAACCGTATACGATAACTTTCATGCCGCGCTTCTTGGCTTCCAATGCCATGTCTATATTGACGGCATTGATACCGGTATGTGAGAAAATCCACATGCAGTCTTTGGAATCAAAATCATAGTTCTTCATGATTTCCTGGCCGTAGCCTTCTGCCCGTTCCAGGAAGAGGAACTGATGAATACCCATCTGGCCGATAATCTGCGTGAAGAATGTCAGAGGCAATTCGCAAAGCGGGTGGAATCCTACAAAGCTGCCGATACGCGGATACATTTCTTCTACGGGAATTGTTGCGTGGCCGCAACCAAACGTGTGGACCCAACGACCGGCTTCGATGGAATCTGCCATAACAGTGGCTGCTTTTTTGATGTTTTCCAACTGGGTAGCCTCCAGTTTTTCCATAATGCCATGGGCATTCTTTAACCATTCGAGTGCTAACATAACTTTTTTTGTTTTTTAAGAAGTTAATAAATTTATTTGAGTGAGCGTTTATACAAAAGGAGCATGACGGCAAGTGAGGCAATCATCAGATAAGGATAAAGCCCGATGCCATTGGTGTATTGGGAAACCATTCCCATCAGGCCGTTCATTGCAGTCTGGCCGACGAGGGCTATGGCAAGCGCCACGCTGAATGCTGTTCCCGATAAGGACGGGTACCGGCTTCCAAGAATGCTGAGTATCACGGGATACGTGGCCGACAGCCCCATACCTACCAGCACCATGCCGACTGCCGCGCGTGCAAACCCCGGCGAGAACATAAGGAAACAGAAGCCTATGGCAGTGAGTGCAAGGCTGTAGGGCAGCACGGTTTCCGGTTTTATCTTCTTGAATATCGCAACCTGCACCATACGTGCCACGGTCAGTCCCGCTACCATGCAGGTCAGTGCAATCAATGCCTGATTGGCCGGAATATCCGTCATCTGCCCAAAGTAACTCGTGGACCAGTTGTTGCAGACACCCTCGATGCCGCTTTGGAAAAAAAGAATGAAGCTGAGTAGCAGTAAGCTGCTTTCTTTCAGCAGTCCCAATCCCTCTTTTACCGGGAAACCTTGCGCCTGCTTAGGGGCGGGGAAGCGTACGGGGATACAGAATATAATGCCCGCAAGCATCACTACGCCAATTCCCAGTAAGATGGTTTCGAATGAATAATGCCTGGAAAGGGAGCCCAGCAACATTGGTATGCCCAATGCGCCCAGTCCGTAGAACATGCCCAGAAAACTGAGGCGTGAGCCTTTTTCGGATTCTCCTGAGATGTCGGATACCAATGCATTGGTTTCTCCGTTGAGGATGCCTCCGCCCAGGCCGATGCCGACGATGGAAGCTTGCAGCAGTGGCACGCTTTCAAAGAAGGCAAGTCCTTCCATCCCCAGCAGTACGATGATGCAGCTGGGCACCAGCAGGGCTTTATGTCCGAACCGGTCTACGATGGGACCGAAAATCAGGGAACCGGCCAGCATGCCCAGAGGCAGGAAAGTGACCAGTGAGGTTGTCTGCAACCCGCTCAGATTCAGCTTGGCTATGAGGGATGGCAGCACTGCTCCCAATGTAATCATGGAGACTCCGAAGAAACACATCCCGATGCACGCTGCCGTGAATACGAGATTCTTGTGATAACTGTTACTCATACAAGTGATTTTTGATGGCAAGAAACGCTGCTCCTATCAGTCCGGCATTACCGGACAACTGAGAAGGTACAAATTCCACCTGCTTGATGCTGAGCGGTTGCGCCCATTTGCAGGCTTCCTTGTAAATGTCATCTATAAAGATACCGGCAGGGCCGAATACGCCTCCGCCCCAAATTATCTTCTGCGGGTTGAGCAGGCTGACCAGATTTGCGGAAGCCATGCCCCACATCTCGACGGCTTTGTGCAATACGGAGATGGCAATAGGGTCTTTTTCATTATAGGCACTGAACACATCATAGGCCGATATGCGGCAGATGGGTTTCTGGCGCAGTTTTCCTTTGTATGCCTTGTTGGCGCGTACGGCATCGCGTACCCGTGCCCCGATACCATTGCCGGAAGCGTAATATTCGAAACATCCGCATGCGTCATACTCTTCCCGGTAGGGAGGTTGCAGGGCCATCCAGCCGGTGGCGCCGATAATGTCGTTGGCTCCGTGCAACACGTGCCCGTCGATGATGATGCCGGCACCGATACCGGTTCCCACGGCAATGAATATGGCACTGTGACATTCTTTGGCGGCACCTTGCCACATCTCTCCATACATATAGCAGGTACGGTCGCTGTCGATGTATATCTCGATGCCCGGAGGCGTTACACTGCGCAGCTCCTCATAGAGGGGGTAGTTGTCCCAGCCCGGTATGTTGGGGGCCCATACCCGGTTGGTTTGGGAGTAAACGATACCGGGGATGCAGACACCTATTCCGTCGACGTGTATACGGCTTCTGCGTGCTACGGTAAGAAGTTTGGCGAGGATATCCGCGGCGAGCTTGCCCACTTCGTGTCCGGTTCTTCCTTTCAGGAGCCGTTTGCGGTTAAACATCATGCTTCCGTCCGGAAAGAAAATGGCGCTGGCTATTTTTGTGCCGCCTATGTCCAATGCGATTGTTGCCATGGTGTTATAGTATTTATAGGTTGATTCATTAAGGTTGTATGCAAAGCTATGAATTTATTTCATTCTTGAGGTGTATAAACTGAGGAAATTGTGTGTAAAAAGAGTGTCTAATCACTAAATTGTGTTTAATGTAATTGCGCTTGGATGTACTCTTTCTCAATTAATTAGTTGTATATCAGTGGATGAAACATTTTTTAGTGCAGGTGGAAATTCTTTGTTTTATGTTCGTTAACAAATCGGGTGGAAAGTATTCTTGTTTTTGCAGGTTCATCCCACGGAAAAATCCTATATTTGCCACTTACATAAGGAATATGTATGGAAACCAAATCTACGCTCTATAATGAGTTCCCTCTTTTTCTGAAGCGATATTTTCCCTATAAGGTACAGAAAATATCGCTGAATGCCGGTTTTACGTGCCCCAACCGGGATGGAAACAAAGGAGTCGGCGGTTGCACCTATTGCAACAACCAGACCTTCAACCCCGATTATTGCCGTACGGAGAAATCCATTACCCGCCAGCTGGAAGAAGGCAAGCAGTTCTTTGCACACAAATATCCGGAAATGAAGTATCTCGCCTATTTCCAGGCCTATACCAATACGTATGGTGAATTGGAAGACCTGAAGCGGAAATACGAGGAGGCCTTGTCGGCAGACGGAGTGGTGGGCCTGGTTATCGGCACCCGTCCGGACTGTATGCCCGACAGCCTGCTGGACTATCTGGAGGAGATGAACCGGCATACATTCCTTTTAGTGGAGTACGGCATAGAGAGTACCGACGACAAGACACTTTGCCGCATCAACCGCGGGCATACTTTCCATGCCGCCGCTGATGCGGTGGAAAGAACCGCTTCGCGCGGAATCCTGACCGGTGGGCATGTCATCCTCGGACTGCCGGGCGAGACGCACGAAAACATCGTGGCACAAGCCGGCGTACTGTCCCGTCTGCCGCTCACTACCCTGAAGATGCATCAGCTGCAACTGATAAGGGGCACCCGTATGGCTCTGGAGTACCGGCAGCATCCCGAAGATTTCCATCTGTTCGGTGTGGACGAATATATCGACCTCGTGATAGACTATATCGAGCATCTGCGGTCGGACTTGGTACTGGAGCGTTTCGTTTCCCAGTCTCCCAAGGAACTACTCATTGCACCCGACTGGGGACTAAAAAATTATGAATTTAATCACCGGGTTCAAAAAAGAATGAAAGAACTCGGTGCATATCAGGGAAAGAAGTATGAAATGTGAGAAAAAAGAATTATTTTTGCCGCAACTTTAAATGTGGAATCAATCTAAATAAAGATACAGTTATGAACCCAAAAACAGTGATAAAAGGAAAAATCCACTACGTGGGAGTGAATGACCGCAATAAGCATTTGTTTGAAGGCATGTGGCCGTTGCCGTACGGGGTTTCCTACAACTCTTACCTGATAGATGATGAGACGGTCGCTTTGGTCGATACGGTAGACATCTGCTACTTCGAGGTGTATCTGCGCAAGATAAAGAGCATTATCGGCGAGCGCCCCATCCAGTATCTCATCATCAACCATATGGAGCCGGACCATTCGGGCTCTATCCGCCTGATAAAGCAGCATTACCCCGACATCATCATCGTGGGCAACAAGCAGACTTTCGGCATGATAGAGGGCTTTTATGGCGTGACGGGCGAACAGTACATGGTGAAGGACGAGGATTTTCTGGCTTTGGGGCATCATAAGCTCCGTTTCTATATGACCCCGATGGTGCACTGGCCCGAGACGATGATGACTTTTGACGAAACGGAAGGAGTCCTTTTCGCCGGTGACGGCTTCGGCTGTTTCGGTACGTTGGACGGCGGGTTCCTGGATACGCGCATCAATCTGGACAGATACTGGGACGAGATGGTGCGTTACTATTCCAACATCGTGGGCAAGTACGGCTCTCCGGTGCAGAAGGCACTTGCCAAGCTGGGCGGTCTGCCCATTTCCACCATCTGCTCCACGCACGGGCCGGTGTGGACGGAAAACATAGCCAAGGTTATCGGCATCTACGACAAGTTGAGCCGCTACGCCGCTGACGAAGGTGTGGTCATTGCCTATGGTTCCATGTACGGCAACACGGAGCAGATGGCGGAAGCCATTGCGGCGGAACTTTCTGCACAAGGCATCAAGAACATCGTGATGCACAATGTGAGCAAGAGCAATCCTTCTTATATCATTGCCGACATATTCAAGTATCGCGGACTTATCATCGGCAGCCCCACCTACAGCAACCAGATTTATCCTGAGATAGAATCCTTGCTCTCCAAGATTCTGGTACGCGAAGTGAAGGGACGCTATCTGGGATACTTCGGCTCCTTCTGCTGGGCGGGTGCCGCCGTGAAGCGCATGGGCGAGTTTGCCGAAAAGAGCAAGTTCGAGATTGTGGGCGACCCGGTAGAGATGAAGCAGGCCATGAAGGACATTACTTACGAACAATGCGAAAACCTGGCACGTGCCATGGCAGAGCGTTTGAAGAAGGATAGGAAGTAGTTGAAAATTACCCCTAATTTATTAACCTAATAAAACAATCACAATGAGACTAATCATTCAACCGGATTATCAATCCGTATCAAAGTGGGCGGCACATTATGTGGCTGCCAAAATCAAGGCCGCTCATCCGACACCTGAAAAACCGTTTGTATTGGGATGCCCCACCGGTTCTTCTCCGTTGGGCATGTACAAGGAACTTATCGACCTGAACAAGAAAGGCATCGTGTCTTTTCAGAACGTAGTGACTTTCAATATGGACGAGTATGTAGGTTTGCCCAAGGAACATCCCGAAAGCTACTATTCCTTTATGTGGAACAACTTCTTCAGCCATATAGACATCAAGCCGGAGAACACCAATATCCTGAACGGCAACGCTGCCGACCTGGATGCCGAGTGTGCACGCTATGAAGAGAAAATCAAGTCCTACGGTGGCATCGACCTCTTCATGGGCGGTATCGGCCCCGACGGACATATCGCTTTCAACGAGCCGGGTTCTTCCCTTTCGTCACGCACCCGCCAGAAGACATTGACTACCGATACCATCATTGCCAACTCCCGTTTCTTTGACAACGACGTGAACAAGGTGCCCAAGACTGCCCTGACCGTCGGTGTCGGTACTGTGCTTAGCGCCCGCGAGGTAATGATTATCGTAAACGGACACAACAAGGCACGTGCCCTCTATCATGCAGTCGAGGGTCCCGTGATGCAGATGTGGACTATCAGCGCCTTGCAGATGCACGAAAAGGGTATCATCGTTTGTGACGATGCGGCTACCGAAGAATTGAAGGTGGGTACTTACCGCTACTTCAAGGATATTGAGGCAGAGCACCTGGATGCGGAAAGCTTGCTGAAATAAGCAAACTAATAAAAGTTTTGCAATTCCACCCTCACCACCCTCACCGCTTGTCTGCATCTGCTTGTTCATCGGTGTTTCAGGGGTGAGTGAGAGCAATTTAAAAGGGTGAGGGCAAATTTTGCCCTCACCCTTTTTGTTCTCCTGATTTTGGTTGACTGTTTTCAGGACAGGGCGTTATGTGATGAAAACGGGCTCTGCTCCGCTGTAAGGCTTTGGGTGCCAATGTTAAAGATACCAAATACTCACTGCAAAACCAGTGCATCGTTTTTGCAGTGCCGCTGCAACATAGATGCAGTGCCACTGCAACTGTTTTGCAGTGCTACTGCAACGCCTTTGCAGTGTTACTGCAAAAGATGTGCAGTAGGTTTGCAGTGAGGGCTTGTGATGAAAAAGCCATGGGCGTGCTTTCTTTTTTGCGGAATATGTGCTATCTTTGTCATACTTGTAATTTAAACAGTAGCAGCTATGGAATTGAGTGGCAGACGCTATCCGATAGGGATACAGAATTTTGAGCAACTGCGTACGCGGAATTGTGTGTATGTGGATAAGACGGAGCTGGTGTACAAATTGGTGAATACAGACCAAATTTATTTCTTCAGCCGCCCCCGTCGGTTTGGCAAAAGCTTGCTCGTGTCTACGCTGGAGGCCTATTTCCAGGGGAAAAAGGAACTTTTCGAAGGGCTGGCTATGGAACGTCTGGAGCAGGAATGGGAGGTTTGCCCGGTGCTGCACGTTGATTTCAGCTTGACGAAATATACTGAGCTGCGTGACTTGACGGGGCAATTGAATTTGTTTTTATCTCGTTGGGAAGAAATTTACGGAAAAAAGGAAGAGGAAGAGGGGGCGGCAGAGCGTCTGCAAGGCATCATCCTGCGTGCCTACGCCAAGACCGGAAAGCCGGTTGTAGTGCTGATTGACGAGTACGATGCTCCTCTGCTTGACAGTAATTCCGATGCCCTTTTGCAACAACAGCTTCGCAACGAGATGCGCAAGTTCTTCAGTCCTCTCAAGGGGCTGGGGCAATATCTCCGTTTTCTTTTTATCACGGGTATCAGCAAGTTCAGCCAGCTGAGCATCTTCAGCGAACTGAACAATTTGCAAAATATCAGTATGCGCGATGACTTCAGTGCCCTCTGCGGCATCACCGAGGAGGAACTGCTGACGCAGTTGAAACCCGATATTGAGCGGATGGCCGAGGCTAATGATGAGACTTACGAGGAGGCATGCTTGCATTTGAAGCGGCAATATGACGGTTATCATTTCAGTAAGGCTTGTGCGGATATTTACAACCCGTTCAGCCTGTTCAATGCTTTCAATTCCAAAGAATACAAGAACTATTGGTTCTCCACGGGCACGCCTACTTTCCTGATAGATATTCTGCGCCATGCAGACTTCGATGTGCGTGCGCTGGAAGGTGTTGAGGCTACCGATGAGCAGTTTGATGCGCCTACGGAACAGATAACGAGTCCCATCCCGGTGCTCTACCAGAGCGGTTATCTGACCATTAAGGGCTATGACCGTAATTTCCAAATCTATCGTTTGGCCTATCCCAACGGTGAGGTCCGTAAAGGGTTCATTGAATCCCTGCTTCCCTCTTACGTGCACTTGCCTGCCCAGAACAACACCTTCTACGTCGTCTCTTTCCTTCGCGACTTGATGAAGGGTGATGTGGAGAGCTGCCTGGAGCGTACCCGTTCCTTCTTTGCCTCCATTCCCAATGATTTGGAGAACAAGACCGAAAAGCATTATCAGACCATTTTCTATTTGCTGTTCCGTTTGATGGGGCAATATGTGGAGTCGGAAGTGAAGAGTTCCGTAGGCCGTGCGGATGTGGTGGTGCAGTTGCAGGATGTCGTTTATGTCTTCGAGTTCAAATACGACGGTACCCCGGAAGAGGCGTTGGCGCAGATTGACAGCAAGCAGTATGCCATCCCTTACCGGGCAGACGGCAGGCGTGTGGTAAAGATTGGCGTGAATTTTGACAGTTCCACGCGGACGATTGGCGGGTGGAAAATAGCTAAAGCAGATTAGAAGAAGAAACTGTTTTGATTTTATATCCTTCTTTCTCAAGTCATTTTCCTTTTTTCTTTATATTATTGTTTAACTTTGGCGCTATTAAGCGGATGCCTCTTCGAGTGCATGGGTAGAAATGAATAAGCAACAGAAAGGAAGGAGTAGATGAAACGCTATAAGAAGATTCTTATGATATGGATATGTGCCATTGTAGTGGTGGCAGTGTCTGTGATAGTAGCATTATATGATAATGCCAACCAGGGACAAGACGTGGCTAAGGAGGTTGCTGTAGAAACTCTGCGGAAGGTTGCGGAACGGGTCGTGAATCGGGAATTTGATGGGCTGGGGATGTTCTATGCATCTGGGTCTGATGGTGGTAAGAAGCATACCAAAAGGAAAGCGATATCAGAAGATGGTGAATTTGAAGTGATAATAGATTCATTGAAAGAGGCACAAGGACTATTTCCGTTGGATGTCGTAGGGTTTAAAGCCGATATGTTGAATTATTATGGAAAATTTCCATTGGAAGAGATTTGTCTTGAGTGGAAAGCTGAGATGAATGATAGGTATGGCGGAGCCATGTGTGCTCTTTTTCTGAAGGTTAATCCGATGGGAAAGGGCATTGTGCAAGAATCATCTACTGGAGATGAAACTATAATTGCTTCACAGAATGATTTAGGCACTTACTATTTGGACGATATGTACACAATGAGGTTGACAGCTTATATGTTGCCTGATTTTGGGCACTGTGTGGATTGGGCAGACCATGTGCTGCAGATACTATCCTGCATTTTGTGCATTCTGCTATTGGGACTGGCGATTTATGTAGGGGGTCAACAGTATAGAAAGAGAAAAACGGCTGATACGTTGACAAAGAGCACTTATCGGTTCGGGAAGTATATATTTGATTCCGTCAACCATACACTGACTTATGAAGGTGAAAAAGTATCTTGTACGCCACAAGCCGCGAAGTTATTACTTGGTTTTGCCAAGTCGTCCGAACTTTTCCTGACGAACGATGAAATAGCGGAAATTTGCGGTTGGCCATTGAGTGATTTGAATTTAGGCAGCCGCCGCAGAAAAGCAATAAGCTTATTGGGTAAACTCTTTGAGGCGGACGATTCCATTCAGATTCTTCTTCTGCCGGAAAGGAAGGGGTATCAAATTGTTATCTCCAAGTAGATGAAATGTTAACCCATATTGGTGTGTCGGGTGTGAACTTTTTTTCACGCCCCAACTTTGGGCGTTTTCCAAATAAAGACTGGCAAAAGCCAAAATAATCCTTTTATCTTTGCTTGTGTAACAAAAAACAAAAACACTATGAAAAGCAAGGTGAAGTTATTAGGAGCTTTGGCAATTAGTGCCATTTCGGTTTTAAGCTATGTTCAAATTAGTCATTCGGAAAAGCTGGATGATTTGCTATTGGAAAATATAGAGGCATTGGCTGCTGGTGAGAGTGGGGATGATAGCAAATGTTTTGGGAGTGGTTCAATAGTTTGTCCTTTAACAAATCAAGGAGTAGCTCATGTGCAAATTTATTATAGCCTGCCTCATTAGCCTATCCGCACTGTCCTTTTCCTCTTGTACACAGAAAAAAGTAGCAACTTCTGTTGCCTACATGGATTTTCCGCAAACAATCGAGCTGAAAGCGAGGGTGCAGCCATTGGACACCGCTTTGTTCCGTTATCCGTTCCGCGTTCGGGTGCAGGGTGATAAGGCTGTGGTAATGGATTTGCATGGCACGGACTACTTTTGCCATGTTTTCCACTATCCGGGTTTCCGCTATTTTGCTTCGTTCGGCAAGCGGGGCGAGGCTCCCGAAGAGATGCTTTCTGCTGAAAATATCCGATGGCATGGTCAATCTCTGTGGGGACTTGATGCTGGTAAGTCCGTATTGACCAAGTATGATTTTACTTCGTCGGGTTGCTCAATCGTTCCTCAGAAAGTGATAAATATGGATGCTGACATGCTTCGCGTTTTAGACTTTGTGATGGTTGACGACTTTACCTTCATTGTTCCGGACGGATCTGGCAGTAGCCGCTTTTGCTGGGTAAACTATCAAGGGAAATTATTGCGCAGAACCGGTCAAATACCGTCAGCCAACGCGGAGGCTTTACAGAATGCCCGTCCTGCATTGGCTCAGGCATGGCGTAGCTTCATCGACTATAATCCCCGAAATGGAGTGCTGGCAGCAGTTACCCAGTTGGGCGAAGTACTTGAAGTCTTTAATTTGAAAGATAGTACGCATGTGGTACGCATTGGTCCGCACGGTGAACCGGAGTTTAAGATTTCTCAGGGTTATGGTATTCCTACGGGTATCATGGGATTTAGCGATGTCCAAGTGGCAGACAGTGCTATCTATGCGGTTTTTCATGGGCGCTCTTTTAAGGAAATTGCGCAAAATGTACAGCAAGGTGTCTATTTGCCGGATGGAGGACGGTATATCTATGTTTTTAGTCTGACCGGCGAACCTCTCTGCAGGTATGTGTTAGATCATTATGTTTATGGCATATCGGTAGATGAACAAAAAGGAATAATCTTGGCAACGGATGTGAATAAAGATGATCCGATAATAGAGTATAGTATGAAATAAAGTAAACTATAATATGGATGGAGAGGAACGGACGGTTCACGTTTGGTTGGTGCATCTCGTACCGTCCGTTCCATAACCCACCAAGAAAGGAGGTCGAGGCAAAGATAGTAATTTGAATTGAAAACAGAGTGTGTTTTCTGCCATTTCGATAGGTATGGCAAGAAAAGAGTTCTCCAAGATTTTTATATCTTGATTCTGGTACGCAAGCATTATGCTTGTGGTAAATGATAAAAAAAGAATAATCTTATACTAATAAAACTGAAGAGTAGTATGAAGAAAATGATTAAGATAGCTTTTGTTGCAGCATTTGCAGCGATTGCAGGATATGGAGTTTATGCAAATCAGAAAACAGATGTTATGTCTGATTTGGCATTGGCTAATATAGAAGCATTAGCAGATGGTGGTGAAGGTTCTGGTGATTGTTATGGTTGTGCTATATATGCAATTGGTATCTGTAAAGATTGGGGATGGGGTGGATGTAAAGGACAATCGCTTATACACTATGTTTAATTAATAAATATAAATCAAGAAATAGTATGAAAAAAATATTAATATTGTTTGTTGTTCTGTTTTCTTTAATCAGTGTAGAAAGATTGCATACTGTAGAAGATACTGAGCAGATATGTGAGTTGCTGTTAAAGAATGTAGATGCTATGGCGTCTGGTGCAGAGATTATAATAGGTCCATTTTGTATTCAAACAGATCGTACATGTTTTGTAGATTATGATGGCTTTTTTGTAAGAGGGTATCGTCAGTATTTCTAGTAATTCATTTTATTGGATAAATACAGAAAGTAATTCAGGAGAACTCTTCTTTGTTATTCAAAATAAAAGACAACGAAGAAGAGAATTCTCTTGATTATATGTTAATATACTAATATTTTTTTATTCTTTATTATGAAATATTTATTGGTTCTAATTTTAGTAGTTTCATTTTCATCATGTACAAATTATGATGAAAAAATGAGAAAATTTGATGCTTCATTTACAAAGATGCGTAAAATTACTTCTGCGAATGTCTTAAATCATGAATTAATTTTAGGGAGACCATATATTATTCATTATGCTGATTCATCGGTTGTTATCTATGATGATATAAATGATAGTATATTTACATTAATAGATTTAAGAGATAATAATTCTGTATATCATTTTGGAAAAAGAGGGGAAGGTAATAATGAATTCCTTCAGGTTTTTTCTTTGTGCTCTTTGTATGGAGATTCGTTAATTGGGGTATATGATGTTTATAAGCGGAACCTAGTGGAAATGAATCTACGGCAAATTAAACAAGGAAACATTCAATTTCCAGTGTTGATGCAGGATAGTCTGATGAGCTTAAATATATGCCCAACTCAATATGATACATATTTAGGATTAGGGTTTTATGAAAATAATATGTTTAGTCTTACTGGTAAGCATATTGGAAGTAGGTATTACTACGAGTATCCTTATCGTGATAAACAAGAAAAAGAAGTTAAAAATCGTTTAAGAGGAATGGCTTATCAAGGAACGTTATCTTCTAATAAATCATTGAATCGATTTGTCTTTGCTATAGGGTCAGCACCTATATTTTCATTGTATTCTGTAAATAAAGATAATATAGATAAATCATTTGAATTTGTAGGAGGATACCCTGAATATAAAACAGAAGATACAGGTACAACTAGGTCGGCCCCAATGAGTGTAGCTAATAAAATGGCTTTTATTAAAGCTTATGCTACAGAGAAGTATGTTTATCTACTGTATTCAGGAAATAGTTATAAGGAAGTTGGTGTAAAGGCTTTTAATGGAAAAATTATTTATCAGCTAGCTTGGGATGCCACTCCTATATGTAAGTTTGTCTTAGATTTTCCAATTATGAATTTTTGTGTATCAGATTCAGATGATACAATATATGCTTTAATGGATAAAGAGGAAGTAGAATTGGTTAAATATTCGTTGAATTTGTAGTTATGAATCGTATTTTATATATTTCTCTGTCAGTTATACTATTTATTTCTTGTGGAAATAAGGATCGAGAAATACTCGTAAAGTTAATGCAAGAGTGGAAAGGACGTGAAATATTGTATCCTAATGATATGCATTTTTTTATGCAAGGTCGAGATACTTTGAATGCAGATTCCATATGTATGTATAAGATAATAACCTATATAGATTCGATAGGTTGTATGAGTTGTAAATTGGGTTTATCACAATGGCAAGATTTTGCAGTAAATGTTGATTCTATATTTCCGAATACTGTGCATTTTCAGTTTGTTTTTCAGCCATATAAGCTTAATGAAATACGGCTTTTGTTAAAGAGAGAACGGTTTAATCATTCGGTATATATAGATAAAAATAATAAGTTTAATAAATTGAATAAATTTCCTTCTAATATGAATTTTCAAACTTTTTTGTTAGATAGAAATAATAGGGTTATTGCTATTGGTAATCCAATTTATAATCCTAAAGTGAAAGAACTCTATCTGAAGATTATTAAAGGTGAGAAGATAGAACGAAGAGATGAAAGTAAAGTGATAAAAACAGAAGTGGATGCCAGCAATATATCTGTTTCGCTGGGTCGTTTTGATTGGCAGGAGGAACAAAAAGCAACTTTTATATTGAAGAATGTGGGTGACAAACCATTGGTTATACAAGATGTTGCCACTTCTTGTGGTTGTACTACCGTAGCTTATTCAAAGGAACCGGCATTACCGGGTAAGGAAATAGCTTTGGAAGTGGTTTATAAAGCCGAACATCCGGAGCACTTCGACAAGACGATAACGGTATATTGCAATACAGAAAATTCTCCGTTGGTTTTGAAGATTAGTGGGGATGCAAAATAACTGATTGATGGGATGAAGGAGCGGCTGCAATTGAAAAAATGGTTGAATGGAATAACAAACGTATTATTCTGTCTGTGCCTGCTTGTTGTGATACTGATAGTATTGCAGGTGTTTGTGGTGACCTCCTTCAAGATACCGTCGGACTCGATGGAACCGTCGTTGCTGGCGGGTGATTGTATTCTGGTGGATAAATGTTCGGGTGGAGCACGCCTATTCAATGTGCTTGATGCCGTGGAGAAAAAGGAGGTGAAGATACAACGTATGTCCGGATGGAGAAATTATCAGCGGAATGATGTGTTGGTGTTCAATTTTCCTTATCCGGGCAGGTGGGACAGCATTGCGCTGGACGTGATGTTGTATTACGTGAAGCGCTGTATCGCCATGCCGGGGGATACGTTGGAGATAAGGAATACGCATTATCGTGTGTCCGGATTTGATGGTATCGCAGGAAATGTGCAGGCGCAGGAGGAATTGGATGAATTGATATCTTCGGGAATGACGGAGGAGCGGGGCCTTGTTCTTAAGAGCTTTCCCGATGGTGGCTGTAATGGGTGGACTATCAGCGAGTTTGGGCCTCTTTATATACCGGCCAAAGGCAGCGTGGTAGGAATGAATCCGGAAACACGGTTGCTGTATCGGAACGTGATAGAGTGGGAACAGAAAAAGAAACTGACATTGCATGGAGATTCGGTTCTGCTGGGGGACAGTGTGATACACAATTACCGCTTCTGTGAGAACTATTATTTCGTTTCGGGTGACAAGATGGTGAATTCAAAAGATTCCCGCTACTGGGGATTACTGCCGGAACCATTTATAGTGGGAAGGGCATGGCTGGTATGGAAGTCCGTCAGCCCGAATACTGGAAAAATGAGATGGAAACGTATCTTTAAAAGAATAGACTAAGATGAAAGTTCTGTTTAAATTGCTCTGGATATTATTGATTGCCGGGATATTGGAGGCTTGCAATGCTTCCGGCAGATTGGAGTACGCACTGGAGTGTGCTGCAACCAACAAAGGCGAACTGGAAAAGGTACTGGAACATTATAAAGATGAGCCTGAAAAATATAAAGCCGCTTGTTTCTTGATAGAAAATATGCCTTATCACTATGCCCTTGAAGGTGAAGAACTGGATTCTTTGAAAACAGTGCTGGCTTCGGCAGATGCTTATGGGGTGATGCTGAAGGATACTGCCGTACCGGATTGGGATTATTATACCCCTTCCGGATTGCAGAGAAAACCGGATGTACTGAATATAAGGGCTGAATTCTTGATAAATAACATTGATTTGGCTTTTGATGGTTGGAAAAAGCGTCCGTGGAATGCTTCCCTTTCTTTTGCAGATTTCTGTGAATGGCTGCTTCCCTATCGTATCGGAAATGAGACTCCGGACAACTGGCGGCAGATATACCATGACCGTTATTCCTTTTTGCTGGACGAGGTTTATACGGGTATCGATGTAGTGGAGGCGATTAGCGTAGTTTGGGAGTATTTGCAGAAGGAAGACCCTTACCGGTTTACATGGGTCTTTAACTATCCGCATTTGGGAGGAGAGTACCTGCTGCATAATCGTATCGGCAAGTGTCAGGATGCTTGTGATTTTATGATTTATGTGATGCGGGCCATCGGCGTCCCGGTAGCCTATGATTTCTATACTTTCAATGCGGAAACACGGAAAGGGCATGTGTGGAATGTGGTGAGGGATGTAACGGGTGTCTGCCTTCCTTTTACTTTCCCTTCCCGGAAGCCGGAACGGGGAAGTTTCTATATTGACAGTCGGCGCCCGAGCGTGGTTTACCGCCGGTGTTTTGGCAGACAATGGGACATGGATGGCGATTTTATGCGGAACCGGTCCGTACCGGCTGCTTTTAAGGATGTGTTTGCAAGAAAAGTGTCGGATAATTATTTTGATTCGAATCTGGAACTGCCGGTAGAAGGGATGGACGGGAATTATGTTTATGTGGGGTTGTTCAGTGCTTATGGGTGGCGGGGAATAGATTTTACTAAGGTAGAAAGTGGAAAAGCGCTTTTCAGGAATTTGGCTTCGAGGCAGGTTTATATATTGTTGGCATTCGCAAACGGGCAGTATCGCCCTATTGGAAATCCTTTTTATTTTGATGGCAAGGATATACATCCTTATGTTGCAGATACCTCCAAGTGCTATTCTGCTGAATTGTATCGGAAATACCCTCTTTCGGAACGTATCAGGAATTATATGGGAGGGATAAAAGACGGGCATTTTGAGGCGGCTTGTGATAAGGATTTTAAAAATGCGGAGTTGTTGTGTACTGTGAAAGATACGCCCGGTATCAATTATAATCACGTTATTCTTGAGAAACCGGTAAGGGGTCGCTATGCCCGTTTTTGTTCTTCGGCAGAGGGATATGCGGAAGTTGCCGAAATGCATTTTTATAAAGGAGAGGAAGAAATTGTCCCTATAGACAGTTGGGGAGATGCTCCGGCTACAGTGGGTACTTTTGCCCATCAGGTCTATGATAATGAGCCGTTGTCGTATTTCATTTCATCAAAACCCGGTGCAAGTGTAACGGTGGATTTTGGAAAGGTTGTTACTATAGACAATTTTATGTATATGCCCCGTAACGATGATAACTTTGTCAGGATAGGGGATTGTTATGAACTCTTCTATTGGGGAGAGGGCTGTTGGAACTCATTGGGGAAGAAAATGGCAGAAAAACCTTTTCTGCCATATGACGGGATACCATCGGGAGCTTTGCTCTATTTGCATGACAGTACCCGTGGAGAAGAAGAACTGATATTTCATATGGAAGATGGTAAGCAGGTATTTGTATCGGATTGTAAGGATTGATTGGATTGTCTTTCAGATTGGAATAGAAAAAAATGGAATAGTGATATGAAACATTGGTGTGTATGGGTATGGTTTACAGCAGGTCTGTTTATGGCTTGTTCTTCGGAAAATCAGTGGTTGGACACAGCTTTGAATCTTGCCGGTGATAACCGTGCGGAGTTGCAAAAGGTACTGGACCGTTACAAGGAAGAGGACGGTGACAAATATCGTGCTGCTTGTTTTCTGATAGAGAATATGCCTTTTCATGGTGCTTACGAGGGAAAGGCCTTGGAGAATTACAGGAAGTATTTCAGTGAATACGTTTCATTTCCTTATTCCAGGCATGTGCAAGAGTTGATTGATTCCTTGAAAAGAGCAGATGGAGAATTTTCTATAAATCAATTGACTTATAAGAGGGACATTATGACGGTGGATTCCGCTTTTTTGGTCAATCATATAGAATGGGCATTCAAAGTCTGGCGGGAGCAACCTTGGGGAAAGCATGTTGATTTTGATACTTTCTGCGAATATATATTGCCTTATAGAATAGGGGATGAGCCGCTTTCTCTCTGGCGCAAAGAAATTTATGAGTGCTATAGCCCGATTTTGGATGAATTCAGGAAGACAGATGAGGCTGATAATCCTAAGGTTGCCGCCCAGTTGTTGATGGATACGTTGCGGAAAGCGAACTACCGGAATACGGCTCTTTTTCCGGTGGGGCCTCATTTGGGACCGGATGTACTGAAATGGCATACGGGCAGTTGCCGAGAGTTTACGGATGCCATGATATATGTGTTGCGGGCATTGGGCATTCCGTGCGGAGTAGATAGGGTGATGGTATTAGGAGACAACAATGCCTCTCATTTCTGGAATTTTGTTTTGGATAAGGAAGGAAAGACATACATTGCAAATCTTCCTTATGAAGAAGTATGGAGCAAAGCGGAAGAATATAGCATTTCGAGGGGAAAAATGTACCGGGCAACCTATAGTATTGATAAGGAGGCGGTACGGAAACTGGGGAAATATTCCGATGTTTACCCGGCATTCCGACGTCCGTTCTTCCGCGATGTCACTGCACTTTATACCGGTAGCAGGAATTGGACTGTAGCTCTTCCGGATTCTTTGCTTTCCGGACAGTTTCGTGAGGGGGATATGGTGTATTTGTGCCTTGCCAACAGACTACAATGGCAACCTATAGGATATACTTTCTTTAAAAAGCGGGAGGCTCGTTTTGAGGATGTGGGAGGCGGGGCGGTCTTTACGCTGGCTGCCTGGAACGGAAAGGAATACGCTGCAGTATCTTCTCCTTTTCTTCTGGAGCGTGAAACCGGAAAGATACAGTTCATTGTTCCGGAAGCTGAAAAGCAGGAATTGGTCTTGTATAGGAAGTGCCATCTTACTTTGAGTGTTCTTTTCAATGACCGGATGATTGGGGGAGTAGTGGAAGGAAGCGACCGGGCAGACTTTGGGTGGAAGGATACTCTACTTTTGATAAAGGAGGCTCCGTATCGGCTATATACTGTGGCCCGGTTGAAGTCTGATAAACCGTATCGGTATATGCGCTATAAGGGTGCTGACGGATGTTTCTGTAATATCTCGGAACTGGCTTTTTATGAGAATACGGAAGATACCATACCTCTATATGGGGAAATCATAGGTACTCCGGGAAGTTTTGAAGACAATACACATGAATATTTGAACGCATTTGACGGTAATCCGGATACTTCATTTGATTATATACATCCGGATGGAGGATGGACCGGGATGGACTTTGGAAGTCCCCATCGTGTGGAGAAGGTGGTGTATACTCCTCGTAATGAGGTGAATTTTATTTATAAAGGTAATTTGTATGAATTGTTTTATTGGGGTGGAGGAAAATGGAATTCTGTCGGGCGGCAAATGGCTGTGTCAGATTCTATTGTCTATTCAGGGTTTCAAGGTGCTTTATTTTATCTGAAGAATCACACAGCCGGTAAAGATGAACGGATTTTTGAATATAAAGACGGGAAACAAATCTTTTGGTGAATTATAGAATACTATTGAATATTTGATAGATAGAATGAATAATGTACGTAATCTATTGACTGGAAGTTTGGTCTACATTGCTTGTATAGTTTTATTGTCTTTGGCATGTAACGTTTCTTCCGGACTTCCTGTAGCTGATGTTATAGGGCAATGGCTCTATTTCGATAAAAGTGCATTGGTAGTTGCAGGATGTCTGTTGATGGCTGGATTGATGATGGAAAAAAGGTATTTTCTTTTTATACCGGTTTCGTGGGTATTGGTAATGCTGGGGGGCATTGAGGCTGTTTGGGGATTGAGGCAGCTTTATGGTTATGCTGTGTCCAACCATTCCTTGTATGTATTGACAGGTTCTTTCTTCAATCCGGGGCCTTATTCCGGCTATTTGGCCATGATACTTCCGGTCTGTCTGCATCAATGGCTGACCAAGAGGGGGGAGATTCTCTGCTCTGACCGGAATGACGGGAAAGGATGGAAAAAGGTGATGGATAAAGTTGGAGCTATGGTCGCTGGTGGTGTGATGCTGCTTATCCTTTGTGTGCTTCCGGCAGGAATGAGCCGTTCGGCATGGTTGGCGGCAGGAGTTTCCTGTCTGTGTGTATATGCTTGGCATATGGATTGGACGGATAAGTTCAGATTATTATGGCAGCAGCAAAGGCAGCGTGTGGTGATGGTAGTGGTCGGTGGATTCTGTGTCTTGCTATTGGCGGGCTATTTACTGTTTGTCTTGAAACCCGATTCTGCACGTGGCCGTCTTTTCATGTGGAAGATAACTTGTCGTGCCATTGCAGAAAAGCCGTTGACCGGATATGGGATTCATAATTTCGCAGCAGCCTACGGAAATGCGCAGGAAACTTATTTTGCAGCAGGTGATTATGAACCGTGGGAGGAACGTGTGGCGGGAAGTCCGGAATATGCATTCAATGAATATCTGCAGGTTGCGGTCGAACTGGGTATTCCTTTGGCTGTATGTCTATTGGTTGTGGTCGTGCTGTGTTTGTATAGGGGAGTCCGTAAAGGACGTTATGGTATCTGTGGGGCCATTCTTTCCTTGATGATATTTTCTTTTTCCTCCTATCCGCTACAACTTCCGGTATTTATCGTTACATTTGGAGGATTGCTTGTGGCGTGCTTGTCCGGTGCCGACCGTTGGCAATGGTTGGGGCTGGCTGTATCAGTAGGCATCATTGGCGGTTTTCGCTTGAAGAATGACTTGCAAGTGGAGCAGGCTTGCCGGGAGTGGATGAATGCGCGTGTGTTGTATAGTGCAGGTGCGTATCAATCGGCAGAGAAAGAGTACGGGCGCCTTTATCCTCTGTTGAGAGACCGGGCATCTTTCTTGTTCGAATATGGTCATGGATTGCACAAGCAGCAGCAGTTCGGTAAATCCAACCGTATTTTGAAAGAAGCTTTACTGCGTAGTTGTGACCCCATGATACTGAATGTGATAGGCAAGAACTATCAGCAGATGGGTGACTGCTTATCAGCGGAAGACTGGTTTATCCGTTCCACCCATCGTTTGCCGGGGCGTATTTACCCCTATTATCTGCTTGCGAAGCTTTATGCGGAACCAGGATTCAGACAACCGGACAAGTTTGAAAAAATGAAGCGGATGGTATTGACGAAAGAGCCGAAAGTGCATTCTACGGCAATACGACAGATGAGGGAGGAAATAAAAAAGATTCAGCTTATTTTTGTCCATATTAAAAAAGATGAATAAGAACGTAAAGCGTTAATAATGAGCGAACTAATTGCTAAAGTGCTATGAAAAAAGTGTCCACATGCAAATATCGGTTCGTTTTTTTGAAACGATTAATTTTATCAATTTATAATTGAGTATGAATATGAAGACACAGAACTATCGATACCTGCTATGCATGGCCGTTGCCCTGCTTGCCGCCTGCTCCGATGCCGGAAAGGGAAAAGAGTCCGAGGAAGGGGTGGCAACCGTCCTGCCAAGTGAAAGCAATGAAGTGACCGTGAAAGTCCTGAAGCGGGCGACCTTTGAGCATGAACTGGTGAGCAACGGAAAAGTAACCGCCGGTGCCATGGCGGATTTGCGTTTTGAGACCACCGGTGTAGTGGCACACATCTACGTGAAGAACGGTGACCCGGTGCGCAAAGGGCAGAAGCTTGCCGAACTGGATAAGTTCCGTCTGAAGAACAAGACCGCGCAAGCCAAGGATGCTCTGGACAAAGCGGAACTTGAGCTGCAGGACGTATTGATAGGGCAAGGCTATCCGGTGGGTGATACTTCCAAAATTCCTGCCGACATCATGAAGCTGGCACGAGTAAAGAGCGGTTACGACCAAAGCCTTTCCCAGTACGAACTCGCCGCCTATGAAGAAGAGCATGCTACGCTGGTTGCCCCCTTCGACGGCGTGGTGGCGAACCTCTTTTCCAAGCCCTTCAACGAGGCAAGCACTTCGGAATCTTTCTGCTCCATCATTGGCACTCAGGGCATGGAAGTGGACTTTACGGTACTGGAAAGTGAACTCCCCCTGATAAAGAGTGGCGACAAGGTGATTGTCACCCCTTACTCGGATGCCTCTTCCAAACAAGAGGGCCGCATCACCCAAATCAATCCTCTGGTAGATGATAAGGGAATGGTGAAAGTAAAGGCATCCGTCAATGGCAGGGGACGTCTGTTTAGCGGCATGAATGTGAGGGTAAATGTACACCGTTCTCTGGACAGTCAGCTCGTGATACCCAAAAGTGCCGTCGTACTGCGTTCGGGTAAGCAAGTCGTCTTTACCCTGAAAGACGGAAAGGCGCAGTGGAACTATGTGCAGACCGGACTGGAGAATGCGGAAAGCTACAGCATGGCCGACGATGCCCTGAAAGAAGGCGATACGGTCATCGTGACGGGAAATGTGAATTTGGCACATGAGGCGCCGGTGAAGGTGGTGGAAAATTGAAAGATGAAAATTGAAAGTTGAAAATTCATAATTCACAATTTAAATTCATAATTGAAAATTGATAAAGTTTTTGATACAGCGGCCTATTGCCGTACTGATGGCATTTACAGCATGCTTCATTGTCGGGCTGGTGACTTACTTCACCCTGCCGGTATCCTTGCTGCCCGATATTGCCATCCCGGAAATTACAGTGCAGGTGTCGGCGCAGAATACCTCGGCGCGTGAATTAGAGAATACGGTGGTGAAACCTCTGCGGCAGCAGCTCATCCAGGTGGCGAAACTGAAGGACATGGACAGCGAGACGCGCGATGGTGCAGGCATCATCCGCCTGGGCTTCGACTTCGGTACGAATACCGACCTTGCCTTCATAGAAGTGAACGAGAAGATTGACGCCGCCATGAACTATCTGCCCAAGGATGCCGAACGCCCGAAGGTGATAAAGGCAAGTGCGACGGACATTCCTGTCTTCTACCTCAACCTGACCCTAAAAAACGACAGTGCATACGGCAAGACGGACGAACGTGCGTTTCTTGATTTGTGCGAGTTTGCCGAAAATGTCATAAAGCGTCGCATCGAGCAGTTGGCAGAAGTGGCAATGGTGGATGTCACGGGTTTGGTCGAACGCCAGTTACAGATTGTGCCCGACCCGGATAAGCTTGCTGTGTTGGGGCTCTCCATTGAAGACATAGAAAAAGTGCTGGCGCAAAACAACGTGGAGCCGGGCAGCATGACTGTGCGCGACGGCTACTACGAATACAACATTAAGTTCTCCACCCTGCTGCGGACAGAGGAGGACGTGAAGGGCATCCTGCTGCGAAAGGAAGGACGTATCATCCGCTTGGGAGACTTCTGCCGGGTAGAGATTGTTCCTGCCAAGGAGAAAGGTGTCTCCATGAGCAATGGCAAGCGTGCCGTTACCCTTGCCGTCATCAAGCAGGCGGACGAGAATATGGAAGACATGAAGCTTGCCATCAACAGCACGATGGACTACTTCAAGAAAGTATATCCCGACATTGATTTTAGCATCAGCCGTAACCAGACGGAGTTGCTGGACTATACCATCTCCAATCTTCAGCAAAATTTGTCGTTGGGTTTCCTGTTCATCTGCATTGTGGCGGTACTCTTCTTGGGGGATGTCAAGTCGCCGTTCATCATCGGGTTGAGTATGGTGGTATCTATTGTCATCTGCTTCCTGTTCTTCTACTTGTTCAAGATGTCACTCAATATCATTTCTTTGTCGGGATTAATCCTGGCGTTGGGTATGATGATTGACAGCAGCATCATTGTGACGGAGAACATTTCGCAGTATCGCGAACGGGGCTATTCGTTGCGGCGGGCTTGCGTGACGGGAACGAGTGAGGTGATTACGCCCATGCTGAGTTCGTCGCTGACCACTATTGCCGTATTTGTGCCGCTGATATTCATGAGCGGCATTGCAGGGGCGTTGTTCTACGACCAGGCATTCTCTGTTACGGTGGGGCTGCTGGTTTCCTACTTCACGGGTATCATGCTGCTGCCGGTCCTCTATATGCTGGTCTACCGGACAGGGTTGCGCGGCAGGTCGTGGTTCTCCCGCATCCGCATCAACAATCCGTTGAAGGAACATACGCTGGACCGTTTTTATGATGCGGGCATCGACTGGGTATTTTCCCACAAGACGGTAAGTATCATATTCTGTGTGGTTTCTATTCCTCTTTGTGTCTTTCTGTTCTATTCCATAGCCAAGGAGCGTATGCCGCAGATAGACCAGAATGAACTGATAGTCCACGTGGAATGGAACGAAAATATACATGTGGACGAGAACCGGCATCGTGTGAATGTGCTGTTCGGACAGTTGTTGGACAAGACTGTGGAACAGACGGCTGCCATAGGCCAGCAGGACTATCTGCTGAACCGTGAGCAGGCTCTCTCTTCTTCGGAGGCAGAATTGTATTTCAAGACTTCCTCGCCTGACGGGATTGCTCCCTTGCAGAAGCAGGCGGGCGAGTGGTTGACACGGGAATATCCGTTGGCGACAGTCTCCTTTTCTCCACCCGAAACCGTGTTCGAGAAGCTTTTCGTGACCGGGGAGGCCGATGTGGTGGCGGGACTTTATGCCCGCAATAAGGAGAAGGCGCCGGCGGCGGAAGAATTGCGCGGACTGGAACAACAGTTTGCGGAGCTTACGGGGACAGCGCCCGTAGGTATCGCTTTCGAGAACCAGCTTGACATAAGCATCCTGCAGGAAAAGCTGTTGCTCTATGACGTTTCGTATGACGAGCTTTACCGTACGCTGCGGACAGCGTTCAAGGAGAACAGCGTAGCTATGCTCCATTCCTACCAGCAATACCTGCCTATCAGCATTGTGGGCGAGGAGCGGACAGTGAATGAGGTGCAGCAGCAGACATTGATACAGACCCGTCCGGACAGTAAGGGCGAAGTGGAGTATATTCCGCTTCGGGAGCTGGTAAAGGTGCGTCCGGCCGAGGATTTGAAAACGATTACGGCAGGACGCAACGGTGAATATATACCGTTCCGTTTCTATGAAGTGGACGATGCTCCGGAGTTGATGGAAAAGGTGAAGCGGGAGGCAGATGCCACGGGTGACTGGGATACGGCCTTCTCCGGCAGTTTCTTCTCCAACCGCCAGATGCTGGACGAGTTGGTGGTGATTCTTTTCATCTCTATCCTGCTGATGTATTTCATTCTTGCCGCCCAGTTCGAAAGCTTCGTGCAGCCGCTCATCGTGCTGCTGGAAATTCCGATAGATGTGGCGTTTGCCCTGCTTCTGTTGTGGATATGCGGGCATACCTTGAACCTGATGTCTGCCATCGGACTGATAGTGACGTGCGGTATCATCATCAACGACTCCATCCTAAAGCTGGATGCCATTAATGAATTACGGAGGGCTGGTATGCCGTTGCTCGAGGCCATCCACGAGGCGGGGCGCAGAAGGCTCCGGCCCATCATCATGACATCGCTCACCACGATATTTGCCATGGTTCCGCTGCTGTTCTCGTTCGATATGGGGTCTGAGTTGCAAAAGCCGCTTTCCATAGCGATGATTGGGGCGATGTTCGTGGGGACACTGGTCAGTCTGTTCATCATCCCGTTGATATATTGGTTTATTTATAGAAAAGAAAGAGCATGAAGAAATTAAGTCTTATACTTTTGTTCAGTCTGGGAGCCCTTTCCGCTTTTGCCCAGCAGCGGATAACGCTCGATTTGCAGCAGACCATTGCCCTGGCGAATGACAGTTCGCTGGAAGCCTTCCGCACCAAGAACATGTATCTGGCCGGTTATTGGGAATACCGCACCTATAAGGCAAACCGCCTTCCCAGCCTGACGCTGAACATGACTCCGGCACAGTACAACCGCGATATCACCAAGCGTTACGACTCCGAACAGGACCTTGACATCTATCGCAGCCAGCAATCCTTCTATGCATACGGCAATCTTGCCGTCAGACAGAATTTCGACTTGACGGGCGGTACGTTCTATCTGGATACGGAGCTGGGCTATATGCGGAGCTTCGGTGGAAACAAGTATACCCAGTTCACCAGTGTTCCGGTTCGTTTGGGCTACTCGCAGAGTCTGGTCGGTTACAATCCTTTCCGTTGGGAACGCAGGATTGAGCCGCTGAAGTACGAAAAGGTGAAGAAGGAGTATATTTACAATGCAGAGCGAGTATCCGAGCAGGCCACTACCTATTTCTTTGCGCTTGCCATGGCACAGGCGGAATATGACTTGGCCAAGGACAATGCCGTCTCCACCGATACCCTCTACCGCATCGGCATGCAGCGCTTGAAAATAGCCGCCATCAGCCGTGCCGACCTGCTGACGCTGAAACTCGACGTGGTGAACGCCCGCAATACTTTGCAGAATGCCGCCAGTGCCTTGAAGCGCGCCATGTTTTCGTTGGCATCTTTCCTGAATATGGAGAAGAACACGGATATCAGGGTGTCGCTTCCGGGACGTCCGAGGGCGCTGACCATACCGGTTGATGAGGCTTTGCTGGCCGCTCAAGCCAACAATCCGGAATTTCTGGGGCTTCGTCAGGAAGTGCTGGAAGCCGAGCAGACAGTAGACAAGACGAAGAAGGAATCGCGCTTCAATGCCAGCATCAACGCCAGCGTCGGCTTCAACCAGGTGGCAGAGAAATTCGGTGAAGCATACAGGCATCCCATGCAGCAGGAGATGGTGTCGGTCAGTGTCTCCATTCCACTGGTGGACTGGGGCGTGAGAAAAGGCAAATACAACATGGCGAGGAACAATCTGAACGTGGTGAAGACTTCTGCCCGGCAGAGTGAAATCAGCATTGAGGAGGAGGTTATCATGACCGTCAGCGACTTCAACGTCCAGCAAGCCCTCGTCGCCAGTGCCGAAGAGGCCCTCGACCTTGCCATCCTGGCGTATAACGAAACCCGCCAGCGCTTCATTATCGGCAAGGCAGACATCAACAGCCTGACCCTCTCGCTGAACCGCCAGCAGGAAGCGCAACGCAATTACATCTCCGCCTTGCAGGACTACTGGCTGAATTATTACAAGATACGGAAACTGACGTTGCACGACTTTGCCAGCGGATTTTCGCTGTCGGAAAAATTTGATTATAATAACTGATGAAACGAGTTTCTTCCTTCACCGTCATAGTGGCGTTTGTCTGCCTTGCTTTGGTAGGGGTGGCGTTGATACCGCTGCTCCCCGTCAAGCTGAATCCGTCACGCAGCCTGCCCGGCTTCACGGTGGGTTTCAGCATGCCTGGCACTTCGTCGCGGGTGGTGGAGATGGAAGTGACCAGCAAGCTGGAATCCATGCTGGCGCGTATCCGCGGAGTGAAGCGGCTGAACTCCACCTCGGGCAACGGCTACGGCAACATTACTGTGGAGCTGGACAAGCATGCCGATGTCGAGGCAGTCCGCTTCGAAGCTTCCACCATCATCCGGCAGACGTGGCCCCAATTGCCCGAAGGTGTCAGCTATCCCACCATTCACATGAAAGTGCCCGACGAGAACGCCTCACGCCCTTTCATGTCCTTCACACTGAATGCCCCTTCCACTCCGATATTGATTCAGCAGTATGCCGAGGAGCATATCAAGCCGCGGCTGGCAAATATTCCGGGTATCTATAAGGTGGAACTCAGCGGTGCCACGCCCATGGAGTGGAGACTGGAATATGACAGTGAACAGTTGCGCTTGCTGGGTGTGACCCTATCGGACATCAGCGAGGCAGTACAGCGGCATTACCGGAAGGAATTTCTGGGTACGCACAATGTGGATACAGGTAACGGTAGCCGGGAATGGATACGCCTGGCACTGGTGCCGGAGAGCAACTCCCTTGGTTTTAATCCTGCTGCCATCACCGTGACGGCTACCGACGGGAAACTGCTCCGCTTGGACGAACTGGTGTCGGCTGTTCGTATGGAGGAGGAGCCGCAAAGCTATTACCGCATCAATGGGCTGAATTCCGTCTATCTATCCATTACTGCGGAAGAAACTGCCAACCAGTTGCAACTGAACCGTGCCGTGATGGACGAGATGGAAGCTGTTCGGCAGGTACTTCCTGTCGGATATGAAGTGCATACCAGCTATGATGCGACCGAGTACATACGGGAAGAACTGGACAAGATTTACTTCCGTACCGGCTTGACGGTACTCATCCTGCTTGTATTCGTATGGCTCATTACTCGTAAGTTGAAATATCTTTTTCTGATAGTTACCAGCCTGGCTGTAAATATAGCGGTGGCACTTATCTTCTACTACCTCTTCGGACTTGAGATGCAGCTTTATTCGCTGGCGGGTATCACTGTCTCGCTGAATCTGGTGATAGACAGTACCATTGTCATGACCGACCACATTCTGCACCGGCGTAATCTCAAGGCCTTCCTGTCGGTGTTGGCGGCAACCCTCACTACGATGGGTGCGCTTGTTATCATTTTCTTCCTTGACGAGAGGATACGGCTCAACCTGCAGGACTTTGCAGCGGTAGTGATCATCAATCTGGCTGTTTCCTTGATGGTGGCATTGTTCTTTGTTCCGTCGATGATTGAGAAGATAGGACTGGTGAGGCGGATTACGGGGAAGAAAAGGCGTCTTGTCTTGCCGGGGCTGACGCAAACATTCAAAACAAGGTTGGGACGGATTTTCAGACGTTTCCCCGTTTATTTCTCCTGCTGCTACTCTGCTCTCATCCGTTTTTTGTGCCGTTGGCGCTGGGCTGTATGCCTGCTGTTACTGTTGGGTTTCGGTCTGCCCGTTTTTCTGTTGCCCGACAAACTGGAAGGAGGGGGAAAATGGGAAGCTGCTTACAATAAGGTATTCGGTTCGGATACCTATAAGGAGTCGGTGAAACCCGTTGTGGACAAGGCGCTGGGCGGCAGCTTGCGGCTTTTCATACAGAAGGTGTACGAAGGCAGTTACTTCACCCGTAATGAGGAGGTGGTGCTCTATGCCAACGCCAACCTTCCCAATGGCAGCACCCTCGAGCAGATGAACACTTTGATGAAACGTATGGAGACCTACCTCAGCCGGTTCAAGGAAATCAGGCAGTTTCATACTTCCATCTACAGCCCCCGGCGTGCCAGTATGCAGATTTATTTCAAGAAGGAAGCCCGGAACAGCGGTTTTCCCTATACACTGAAAGCCAATATGATAAGCAAGGCACTGGAACTGGGAGGCGGCAGCTGGGGCATCTACGGATTGCAGGACCAGGGGTTCAGTAATGACGTCCGCGAGAGTGCCGGCTCCTACCGCATCAGGATGTACGGCTACAACTACGACGAACTCTATGAGTGGGCGGAGAAGCTGAAGGCCAAGCTGCTGACGCACCGGCGTATCAAGGAAGTGCTCATCAATTCGGAGTTCTCCTGGTGGAAGGATGACTATCAGGAATTCTACTTCAACCTGAACAAGGAGCGCATGGCGCAAGAGGGCATCGACGCGCAAGTGCTTTTCTCTGCGGTGCGCCCCATCTTCGGCAAGAATCTGGAGATTGGCTCGGTAGCGGCCGAGCAGGGAACGGAGAAAATCAAGCTCTCTTCCCGCCAGTCTGCCGAATATGACATCTGGGCGATGCAGTTCTTTCCCTATGGAGTAGGAAACAGCAAGCATTACAAGCTTTCCGAACTGACTACTGTGGAAAAGGGACAGATGCCGCAGGAGATTGCCAAAGAAAACCAGCAGTACCGCCTCTGCCTGCAATACGAATATATCGGCTCCAATGAGATGGGCAACAAGATACAGAAACGTGACCTGGAGGAGTTCAACAAACTGTTGCCGATGGGTTATACAGCCGAGTCGGACAGCAACAGTTGGTCATGGGGCGAGAAGGACAACCGCCAATACCTGCTTCTGCTGGTGGTGATAGCCATCATCTTCTTTACGACCAGCGTTCTGTTCAACTCCCTGAAGCAGCCGCTTGCCATCATCTTTGTGATTCCGGTTTCTTATATCGGGGTATTTCTTACTTTCTATTGGTTCCGGCTGAACTTCGACCAGGGCGGTTTTGCCTCGTTCGTCCTGCTGTGCGGCATCACGGTGAATGCCAGCATCTATATCCTGAACGAGTACAACAGCATCCGACGTCGTTTCCCCCGTCTTTCCGCTCTTCGTGCCTACGTCAAGGCGTGGAATGCGAAGGTCGTTCCTATTTTCCTCACGGTAGTTTCTACCATTCTGGGATTTATCCCTTTCATGATAGGTGAGGACAAGGAGGCTTTCTGGTTTCCATTGGCGGCGGGTACCATTGGCGGACTGGTGATGTCCGTCATCGGTATCTTCTTTTTCCTGCCGGTTTTTGTGCTGAAACAGCGTGATTTTCTTAGGAAATGATTACTTTTGCTCGATTTTGTTACCTGAATGGATACTTGAATTTTAAATATGGAAAGTGCGGAGTACTCTTTGGATGAGTTATTATGTCAGTCTCTTCTGTTGTTTCGTCAGTATCGGTTTTATGATGCTCCGGAATGTGGAGAAAAGGCATTCCGGATATTGGAGGAAGCCCATGTATGGATGGGGCGTACGCAAGAGTGTGTGGATATGGCGAAATGGGGGTGCGTGATAGAGTGTCTTGCGCAGAAATACTACATAGAAGATGATACGGATGCGATTCTGGAAGAAATTGATGCTGCCTTGGTTGCGCATTGGAAGAGGATAGAGAAAATCCATGCAGAAGTCACCACCGTTTATTTATGGCTGGGGTACTATTTCCTGCTACGTTTCAGAAACCGGGAATCCCGTTCCCATTCCCGTTGTAAACAGATAATGTCCAGCTTGTTGTGTGCTTTGGTCGAAATCTTCCGTAAGGTGGAGAAGGGGGGAGCCCCGACAGAAGTCTTGTCACATCTTTCGGTAGATGTTTGGGGAGAGACCGTCTGCTGGATGGAGCAGGTACATGATTCCCGTCTTTGCGAGAAGCAGTCGTCAGCTTTGCTGGCACAACTCTATAACCTGAAAAGTGTGGAGTTGGAAAAAGGTCTGGGAAAGCAGGATGCTTTGCTCCAGCAGATTCTGGAGTTTTATTGCTTTTAAGGGAAAATTATCTCTGCTTAGTTTTATCATTTCTGCTTCCACACTTCCACCTACTTCCTGCATCCCTTTATTCATCGGCATTACAAGTGCTGTGGAAGCAACTCAAAAAGGTGGAAGCAACTTTTGCTTCCACAGCGGAAATACGCCGAAAAGTAAGTTAATATCTTGTTTGTTAGTGTATTAATAGAATGTACAGCATTTTGCAAATATCTTGTTTACACGATATGCGTTTCGTGTAAACACGGTATTAACTTCGTAAAAGACCGTTTACCGATAGACTGCAGCTGGGCTCATAATAGGAATAAGATAGGTGCACAGTATGGGGAAACTATGAGTATAATAGGTGTTCAACGGTTATGAAGCACCTTGTTGACGGTCGTTAGTCGAGTGGTTGACGGCCGTTGGCAGAGCGCATCACGGCCGATAGGCGCTGATAACTCCGTACAGAAAATGGAAAGGAAGCCTATGTAAGGGGAAACAAGCTCTGAGCTATTTGTTTTGTTTGTCACATTTATCTTGTTTTTGTACATTGTTGAAGCGGTTTTTTGTATCTTTGAAGGGAGAGGCCGTAAAAAAGCTTATTCTCATCCAAAGTTTAATTATATATACATGGATTATGAAGCGATGTATAGTACTGTTCATAACATTCTGCTGTGCAGTTGTTTCTAATGCGCAGACAAATGGCATTGTGACTGATGGGGAAAAAGGATTGCCGTTGGCTGGTGTGAATATTTATCTCCAAAAGGATTCTGTGTATACGCAATGATAATCTGGTAAAGAACATGTTCATATGAAAAAACTGTTATATCTTGGGCTTTTGTCCGTTTGTGTACTGTTAGGTTCTTGCGTAGAGAAGAACGTATCCAATGTTTTTGATAAGGTAGAGAGGTATATGGATGTATATCCTGACAGTGCATTGCTGCTGTTGGAGCAAATTCCTCATCCGGAGGAGCTTCGTGGGAAGTAGCGGGCGGACTATGCATTGCTGCTAACGCAAGCACGTGATAAAAACTATCTGGATAGTTTGCAGTCGGATTCGTTGATAAAAATTGCGGTAGATTATTATAAGGATGATGGTGTAAAAGCAGGAAAGGCATTGTTTTATTATGGTAAAGTGGCAGCTTTGCAAGATAATGATACATTGGCTATACAAGCTTATTTGAGCGCTTTGGCTAAATTGGAGAAGACGGAAGAATATAAGTTGCAGGGATTTGTACATGAATATATCGGTGTTTTGAATACGGACAGAAAGCTATATAAAGATGCTCTCGACAATTATCAAAGTTCAGCGTATTGTTTTCAAAAGGCTGTTGATACTTTAGGAGTTATATATGTTTATCGGGATATTGCTCGTATTTATTATGTAGAACAGAAATATGACAGTGTTTATAATTACATTAATCGTGCTTTGTCCTTGTGTGAGAAAAAGAAAGGATGTATCAGTTTTGAACGGGTAATCCCTTCTTTATTACAAGTAAAAGGGATTGCCAAAAGAAATGAAGGGGATTTGGGAGATGCAATAGCCCTGTTGAAAACTGCGGTAGAGACTGAACAAGATAGGCATTCTATGCATCACTGTTCAATGTCATTGGGGAATATTTATTTGAATCTAAATAAGTTGGATGAGGCTGGAAGATGTTTCGCTTTAGCTTTGAATTCTGAAAATCCTCGTACTCTGGCGGGTGCATATCACTATTTGTATCTGTTGGAAAAGAAACAGAAAAAGTATGCAATGGCTCTCTATTTCAAAGAAAAGTCTGATTCGTTGTTAGTCATTGAACGGGATGCTAAACAAACATCTCAAATTTTGACTTTGCAACGTAAATATGAAAGAGGAAAACTTCTTTTAGAAAAGCAACAGGTTGAACGTGAAAAGCAAATACAGCTTTATTTTTGGATAGCAGTAGTCTTGTTTATTATACTGCTATGCATTGTTTTGTATTTTCTTTTGAGAAAGAGATATGAAGGACTGTTCCGGAAGAATATGCAAATAATAGAAGAAAATGAGTGCATGATTAAACGATATGTTTATGAACTTGATGTGTTGAAACAAAGGGCAGGTGAGATGGCAGAAACAAATAGAGAGAAGATTGCTAAATTGAACCAAAAGATTTTGCTATTGGAGAGTGAGAATAAAAAAATAAGTGAAAATGTATGTGTAAATGGCGTTTATCTCTTGGAACAATTGAAGAAGGAAAAGCTGATTGTGAAGAATATGACCAACCAGGAGAAAGAACAACTCCTTGAATATATAGATTTAATATATGGTAATTTTATTTCTCGGTTAAAGAAAGATTTTAAATTAACTAGTGGCAACTTGATGTTGTTGGCTTTGCTTAAAGTCGGTTTCACTTCCAGTGAATTGATGTTCACTTTTGACTGTGAGATGAATTCCATTTTTACGAAGAAACGGAGGTTGAGGGGAATCTTAAGTTTGGATACAAATGATAAATTGGAAGAATTTGTAGCTCTTTACTAGAATAATCGCTTGATTTTCGTCCACTAATTTAGAAATGTTTTTACTGTCATCTTATTGGTGTATAGAGTATTGACTTGTCTTGTGTTGTCCACTCGTATTTTCTCTAAGAAGTGATTGAATGGCTATCTTTGTAACATTCAAAACTAAAGATACTATGAAATCATTTTTTATTTTGTTAAGTTTATACTACTTTCTTGTAGTAAATGTAGTAAGTGCAGATTCAGTTACTTTTCCTTCGAGAGTAGAAATCGTCATGGATGAGGATTTTGATTTACCGGGTGGTCCGGGGAATGCTCATCGTTCTATTCCTTCAGCTACTCCTTTTTTAGCATTTTTGAATGATGACCATTCCATTGATTTGGAATTCTATCAATCGATAGGTGAAGTGGAAATTGCAATTTCTCAGAATGGGAATGTTGTTTACTCCTCTGCTGAGAATATAGACTCTCCTATATTAAGAAAAGTACAGTTACAGCAAGGTTTAGGTGGTGATTTTTTACTTGAGATAAAGGGCGCGGATGGGGCTTATGCATTCGGTAGATTTACTGTTCATTGATTTGATAATGAATATATAACACTATGAAACAAATCTCATTTTGCATCACTTGCATGAACCGGCTTATTATCGACGAAGTCATAGTGGGAATATGGTTTTTAGGTTAGCGAGTCGGTATGTAATCTGGATGCAGATAATTATCTGGGGGAAAGGCTTTGCAGAGTTCGTGATGAAGAAGTTTGAGAATGAAGAAAATATATTCTATATCAGTACTCTTTGTAAACGTGATGTTTTTGGACGAATATGTTTGAAGAAGCGAGGCTTTATTGCAATGAAAGGTTATAATGAGGCTTTGGTAGGCTATGGATTTGAGGATGCAGAATTTTATGATGGTCTGGAGTCGTAATCAGGATATGAAGTCGGGTGAAACTTGTTCGTTTTTAGCTAAAGAAAAGATTGTATAACGCTTCTTTTTAGTAAGAAGCATAATAATTATTTACGTATGAAAAAAAAATTGTAGTGTATGTCTTGATGGCTTTTATAGCTCTATTTTTAATATTTAGATTCGTGTCTATATCAAATAACATAAGTCTGCAAAGAGGAATTGTTAGAAGTGTATCTGCTACAGAGCATAATGATATTGTAATAGAGTTGGAGAATGATTCTTTTTATTATATAAATAGAGGTATGGAAAGTGAAATAAATTATGAATGGTTTCAGAATTATTTGCCAGGCCATGAAATAGAGTTGTATATTCAAAATGAACATTTATTTGGGTCAAATAGTAATCGTATTGTTGAAGTAAGCATAAATGATTCTTGCATATATAAGAAGTGATTTATATTTATTCGCAAGAAAACAGTTGTATGCCAAGAAGGTGATAACTTGTTTGATAAAGAGAACAATCAGCATATTCAAATTCGGGGAGTTAGTTCGGATGGATGTTTTTTTGCTTTATTACAACCGGATGAACTTAGCGATGATAATCAACAGAGAATGGGAGTTGAAGAAGAAGGTAACCCCATAATAGCTGTTCTTTATTAAGAAGTTGATATAAAGATGAAACTGTTTTCCCATGAAGTGTGAAAAATATATCTATGAATAGTTCGTAATTCATTTGTTTTTAGTATGTTTGTGCTATTCGTATATATAGTATGAAATACTAAGGAAGAGAATGTTCTTAATGAAAGTATGAAAAGAAGAGTTAAAGCATTGACTGTTGTTTTGGCAATATGTCTTATAACTGTTTTTATTCGATGTCAGTCGAATGAAACTCCTATTCAGCAACTTGTAGTTGTTGTGAATGGGGATTCTATTGAGATGGTTTTTGTGAAAGGAGGTACATTTATGATGGGATGTACAGATGAGCAGGGATGTGACTGTGAGGATAACGAGAAACCAGCACGTAAGGAGTCGGTATCTGATTTTTACATAGGAAAATATGAAGTTACTCAAAGGCTGTGGAGGGCGGTTATGGATACTGATTCCATTTTGCCGTTTAATGGGGGATGCGGAGATTGCCCGATGGAAAATGTAAGCTGGAAAAATGCGCAGGAGTTTATCGGTAGATTAAATGCTATGACCGGTAAAACATTTCGTCTTCCGACTGAGGCCGAATGGGAATACGCAGCGCGTGGTGGACACAAAAGTAAGCACTATAAATACAGTGGCAGCAATCAGGTAAGTGAGGTGGCTTGGTATGTTGGGAATTCCTCTGGCGGACAATATGGAGAAGCTGGAACTACCCGTCCGGTAGGTCTGAAAAAAAGCAATGAATTGGGATTGTATGATATGAGTGGCAATGTTTGGGAGTGGTGCGGTGATTTGTACACTAAAGAATACAAGCAAGGTGGTAAGTCTATCCATCCGGGATGGCCTTTTGAGGGTACTTATCTTTTTTTCCGCCGAATATTGCGAGGTGGAAGTTGGGGAGGAACAGCAGAGGGGTGTCGGGTGTCGTACATTGATTACGACATTGAGAATTATAGTGACGAGTATGGAGGTTTTCGCCTTGTGATGGAGCCGGAATCGATTAAATAATGTAATTAATGATGATAAGTGATATTTTACTACTTTCAGAGTAATGAATAGAAATGGTATGAGATATATGTGGAAATTCTTTTTATTATTGATGTTGGTTGTAACTTCGTGTTCCGAAAAGCAGATTGATGGCAATGTAATTAATGTTGCGGAAGCAATGAGTAGATTGTCAGAAGGACAATCTGTACAAAATTTGTTTTCCAGCATAAGTTATATTCCTTTGGAGACTAATGAGCAGGCTATTATAGGAAAATATCCGGAGTGCATAATTATGGATAGTGCGATATTGGTATCTTCTGTCCATCAGAATCTGAAACTTTTTGACCGTACTAACGGGAAGTATATTCGGGATATTGGACACGTAGGTACTGATCCGGAAGGATATGCAAAGGATTCATGGGGGAAAGTGAGCTTTTGGGCTGATGCGGTTCGGAGAACCGTTTATCTATTGGGATGGAATAATGATTTCCTACTATATGGATTTGATGGGAAATATAAGGATAGAATTCGATTGCAAGATACAGTCAATTGCATTCTGTCCCAAAATTACTATTTGATGGATGCGGACAGAATTTGGGGACATAATAAAATGAAACTCTCTCCGGAGACGCCATCAGTCTTTTATATGGATAGAAATACGATGTCATTGACCGGTATTGCTACATGGAATTCAGCCCTGCTTCCCATGGATGAGGTTTTGTCGGTTTCAAATTTGTTGGGGGGCAATGTTGCTTATGGAGGTGACTTGGCAATGGCAGAATTTGTTGGTGACCGGAAATATTATACGGCAATCAATAGCCCTTCGTTATGGAAATCTAAGGATGCCATCCGAGTGAAACAAGCTTTTAATGATACTATCTATACTATTTCAGAGCAGGGACTTACTCCATATCTGGTTTTTGAACTGGGTGAGTGGCACTGGAGTGAGCAGCAGCAATTGGATGTAGAAGGATGTGATAAGAAAATAGCCATAGACTATATTCTGGAGAATGCAGAATACATCTATTTCCATTTTCATACAAGCTTATATTTAGAAGAAAGCCAGTCATATTGTGGATTTTACCATAAGGAAAAGAAAACTGTTGTTTGCCAAAAGGGTGATAGCTTATTTGATAAAATGAATAATCAGCATATCCAAATCAGGGGAGTCACTTCGGATGGACATTTTTTTGCTTTGTTACAACCGGATGAACTCAGTGATGATAATCAACGGAGAATGGGAGTAGAAGAGGAAGGTAACCCTATTATGGTCATGCTTTATTAAGTACTTATTCCGTCGTCTTCCCCCTTGCATCCAAATACCCTCTTTTAAACATATCCACGAACAGAAAGAATAGTGATAAGAGCAGTGGCCCGAAGATGACACCCATGAATCCGAAAAGGGACAAGCCAATTACAACTCCGAAGACAGTGATAAGCGGATGAATGTCTGCCATTTTCTTCTGGATGATGAAGCGTATCAGGTTGTCGAGCTGTGAAATGACTGCACCGCCATAGATGGCCAGCCCGATAGCTTGAACCCAGTTGCCTATCAATGCCATGTAGACAGCTATCGGAAACCATACCAGCGCTGTTCCTACCATTGGGATGATGCTGGCGAAGCAGGTCAGGAAACCGGTGAACAAGATGTTGGGAGCACCGAAAATCCAGTAGCCTATCATGGCTACTCCTCCTTGTATGACGGCGAGTAAGGGGATGCCGATGGCATTGGAGCGGACAATCATGTTGATTTCGTGGATGACGTTTTGTGTATTGTCATCATTGAACGGCAGTAGGTCGTTGACGTACTGTTCCATCTTTTTGCCCCCTATCAGCATGAAGTAGAGTACAAAGACCAGTACGAAGATGTTGACGGCAAAACTGCTGATACCTCCCATGATGGCTTGCCCGATGCGGGGAAGAATTGAAATGACGTATGCCACCGTGTCTTTCCCCAAGATATAGTAGCCGGTTTTGGCTTTAATGATGTTGGCCGCTTCTTCGAAAGGAGCTATAATGGCTTGCGGGTCCAGATTGATGTTTTGAAGATTGACCACAGCCAGCCATACCACCAGCCCAAGCGGAACCAGAAAGCAGAGAATTGCCTCTGCTGTAATGAGGGTGGCAGCTATGCTGCGCTTCATTTTCCGCTTGTCGGAAAGATACATCATCTGCTTTCTTACCAGGATATAGATAGTCAAGGCTCCCAGCAGACCGCCCATGAATGGGGCTATTTGTCTGAAAAGAATGATTCCCAGCCCGATAATGATAGCTATCAATGAATATTTCCAGTATTGTTCTTTTGTGCTCATAAAGTTCCTGTATTTCTTAGTAAAGAAACATAAAAGAAGTTGAAAAGGTTTGGAAATTGTGGCCGGAATTCAATATTTATCCTTCGTCCAGCCAGCCTAACCCCTGGCGTATGATTTCCGGCTCCCCATTGGTGCAATCCACTACGGTAGAGCCTTCCGTACCGCCGATACCGCCGTCTATTACCAAATCGACAATATCACCGAATTTCTCGTCAATCAGTTCCGGGTCTGTGCAGTATTCAATGTCCTCATTGTCATCATGCGGCAATGTAGTTGTCATGATGGGAGCATCCAGCAGGCGGGCTATTTCCTGAATGATGGAATTGTCCGGCATACGGATGCCGACCTCCTTACGGTTACGGAATATCTTGGGCAGGCGGGTGGTGCCGTTCAGAATGAAGGTGAAAGCTCCGGGCAGATTACGCTTCATCAACTTGAAGGTGCTGTTGTCCACTTTGGCGTATTCGCTGACCTTGCTCAAGTCGTAGCAGATGATGGAAAGATTGTTCTTCTTGGGGTCGATGTCCTTGAGGCGGCAGATGCGCTCGATGGCGCGCTCCTTCAGTCCGTGGCAGCCGATGGCATACATGGTGTCGGTAGGGTAGATAAGGATACCTCCGTCATTCAGTAGGTCGATCACCTGCTGCAGGTCGGCGGGATTGTTATTTTTTTCATAAAGTTTCAGAAGCATGGCGGAAATGGATTTGAGTTTTATATTACATGCAAAAATAGATAATAATCGGCTTATAAACAAGCGATTCACCTTTTTAGCATCTCTTTCTCCAGTTTCTTTATCTTCTTCCAGGCCTCTTTGAATTTGGGACAGAGGGTGACGGCTTTCTCATAGTTTTTCATGGCTGCCTCCTTCATGTCATGCTTCAGGCATTCGTCACCCATAAGGATGTATTCGCGGGCATACTTTACAAGGGCTTTCTCTTTCTCCAATGCTGCTTGTTTCAGTGCACGGTTTTCCTCTTTCAGACGGTTGATGATGTTCAGCTTCCGGCGGATGAGGCGCTGCACGTTGGGCTTCTCGATGTCGTAGCGGGAATGGATGGCTTTGAAAAACTCATCCAGGAAAGTGCCGAAATCCCCTTTGTCGAAGGCTTTGGCGGCGGCAACGTATTGAACGTCTGCCTGTGCTTGCTTCAAGGCACGGTCGATGGCGGTGCGGTTGTTGAAGCGTTCGGAGAAACTGACAATCTCCGGACGCACGAATACATCGGCACGGCTGATGGGCTTTTTCAGCTGGATGCCTTCCAGCGAGGTGCAGCGGCTGAGGGCTACGTATGCCTGCCCACCGGCAAACACGCCGCCGGTAAAGTCGATGACTACCCGGCTGAAGGTCAGCCCTTGGCTCTTGTGGACGGTGATGGCCCATGCCAGGCGCACGGGATATTGTGTAAAGGTACCCAGCTCTTCCTCTTCAATCTGTTTCTTTTCTTCGTTGTATTTGTAGCGGATGTTTCGCCACGACTCTCGTTTGACGTCACATTCCTTGCCGTCGTCGGTGATGACGTAGAGGGTCTCTTCAATAGGGTCGAAGCCGCTGATGACGCCGATGGTGCCGTTCACCCAGCGGCGGTCGAAGTCATTCTTGATGAAGATGATTTGTGCGCCCGGTTTCAGTACCAGTTCCTGCGAGGTGGGGAGGCTGCTTTCGGGAAAGTCTCCCATGATTTCGCCGTAGAAGGTGACCGGGTCACCGGGAAGTTCCGCCAGTTTCTTGTCGTTGATGTAGTCCACATTATCACGGCGGGTGGCGAGGGTGATGTACATGTCGGCTTCCGATTGCTCTATTTGGGTGCCATAGCGGGTGTTGAGCAGCTGAAGTTCGGTAGAGCCGACGGTATTGTTGCGGATGTGATCCAGCACATGGATGAACTTGCTGTCTGTTTGCCGGTATACTTTCTGCAGTTCGATGGAGACAAGGTCTATCTGGCCGAATACCCTGGCAGAGAAGAAATAAGGGGTAGGGTAGAATCGGTTCAGTATCTCCCGTTCATCTCCTTTGACGACGGGTTCCAACTGGAACACATCGCCCACCAATAATATCTGTTTGCCACCGAAGGGTTCGCGCAGGTTGCGGGAATAGACGCGCAGGATGCGGTCTACGGCGTCGATGATGTCGGCGCGTACCATGGAAATCTCGTCGATGATGACCAATTCCAGCTCTTCCAGCAGTTTGCGGTGGGGTTTGGTGTATTTGAAAAATTCGTGGATGCGTCCCCGTTGCAGACTGAAGTTCGGGTCGTCGGGCAGCAGGGGGTAGAAGGGCAGTTTGAAGAAGCTGTGCAGGGTACTGCCTCCGGCATTGATGGCGGCTATGCCGGTCGGTGCAAGCACCACGTGCTTTTTCTTTGTATTCGCGCAGATGTACTTCAGGAAGGTCGATTTGCCCGTACCTGCTTTGCCCGTCAGGAATACGGACTGACGGGTATACTGGATGAGGTTCAAGGCGTCTTGAAACTCTTTGTTTTGGGTATCGGGAACGAAGCTCAAAAGATTTCAGATTTATGATGGATTCCCGACTATGCCGAAATATTTCAGGGCGTTGGCGATACCGTCTTCATCAACAGAAGTGGTTGTGTAGTTACTGGCAGCTTTCACGTCATCATTGGCATTGCCCATGGCTACACCGATACCGGCATGGCGCAACATGCTGATGTCATTTCCTCCGTCGCCGAAGGCCATGGTTTCTTCCAGCTTGATGCCGAAGTGGCGGATAATCTGGTCGATACCGTTCTGCTTGGTGTTTCCTTTGGCTGTCACGTCTACGAAGGCGGGATGCCAGCGGCCCATCTCGCAGTGGGGGACGGCGGGCAGGATGATTGCTTCTTCCTCGGCGTTGATAAAGGGAGTCAGCTGGAAGAAGGCTTTGTCGGCATGGCTGTCGGTATAGGGCTTTGCTTCGATGGGGTCCACTTTGAGTTGGCGGTGGAAGATTTCCTCCACTACTTCGCCGGGCTGGTTCACGCAGATGTCGTGCTCTCCCACCAGGATGCATGGGATGTTGCGTTCGTGGCAGAAAGCTGTCAAGGCATCCACTTCCGCTGTCGGTATGGGGCTTTTGTAGATAACGGTGTCTTCTACAAAGCAATAGGCGCCGTTCATCGTGATGTAGCCGTCTATCAGATTCCGTTCCTGCAAGGCAGACAAGTTGTTGATGATGACGCGTGGACGTCCGGTAGAAATGAAGATATGTATGCCTTTGGCTTTGGCGGCAGTCAACGCTTCAATAGTGGAAACGGGAATTTCGTGGGTCTTGAAGCTGACCAAGGTTCCGTCGATGTCAAAAAACAGAGCTTTTATCATAAGGGGTTCTTTTATCTTGTGCGCGAAATTACTTAAAAAAGCGAAGATATTTCGTACTTTTGTGCACAAATAAATGATAAATAACAAATGAAGAAACATTCTTTGAAAGATTGGATGATAGCGGTGCGTCCGTGGTCATTCCCCGCCTCTTCGATGCCGGTGGTGGTGACGTTGGCATATCTGTATTGGATGCGGCAGGACATAAACTGGGTGAACGGTATCTGGGCATTGTTGAACATCATTGTGTTTCACGCTGCCGGGAATACCTGGAGTGATTATTTTGACTATAAGCATAAGGTCGATGCAAGGGATACCTTTGGCGCCAAGACACTGACTGATGGGATGTTTACCCCGCGTGAGATATACCGCTTGTCGATGGCATTGCTGGCAGTTGCCCTTGTTGCGGGTATCGGCTTGTTGTGGCGTACCGGCTTGCCGCTGTTGTATATAGGTATAGGCGGTGCAGCTTGCTCGTTGCTTTATCCACCGCTCAAGTATCGTGCGTTGGGCGATGTCGTCATCTTTTTGGCGTATGCCTTGCTGCCGACGTTGGGCACCTGCTATGTGGCTACGGGAGTAGTTGACTGGAATGTCTTGTGGATAGCTCTGCCGGTGGGACTGATTACGGTGGCCATTCTGCATGCCAATAATACACGGGATATGCGTACCGATGCCCGTGCAGAGATTCAGACACTGGCCATGAAGCTGGGAGGAAAGGCGTCGATGTACGTTTATTGTGCCGAAGTCCTTTTTCCTTTTGGCTGGATAGCCGGCTTGATAGCTGCGGGAACTCTTCCTTTATGGACCCTGCTGGTGATGCCGGCACTGGTTCCTGCCATAGGCAATGTACGGGTGGTGTCCCGTTTTCCCGGAAAGGGAGAAAGTGCCATAGCCGGTCTGGATGAGATGACTGCAAAACTCCAGTTGTTGTTCAGTCTGCTGTTCACGTTGTCGTTCGTTGTAGCCGGTCTGCTGTCATGAAGAAGCTGATTTTTACCATTCTGCTGGCTGCCGTGCTGTGGACGGTCATGTTTTCGCCTTGGACGGCTCCTTTCGTGAATTTCTGGTGGATGATGACCGGTTCTGCGCTCACACTGTCCGTGTTTGCCACCTTGTTCAATCCCGGCTGGTGGCGGGAGGTGAAGTGGAGCTTGCCGAATGTCTTGCTGGGACTTGGCATTGCTGTTGCTTTGTGGGGCGTTTTCTGGTTGGGAGACAAGGTGTCATCTTGGATGTTCGATTTTGCCCGTCCGCAGGTGGACTCCATTTATGGGATGAAAGAGGGAGAGTCTCCTTGGCTGCTGGCAGCATTGCTGCTGTTGCTGATAGGGCCGGCGGAAGAGATTTTCTGGCGCGGCTATGTGCAACGCACGCTTTCCAAACGCTGGAATCCGAATGCGGGTTTTGTGGTGGCTACTTTGATTTATGCACTGGTGCATGCCGGTTCCTGCAACTTCATGCTGGTCATGGCGGCTCTGGTGGTGGGGGCGGCATGGGGGGCGCTTTACCGTTTCTTTCCGAACCGCTTTGCCGCTATTATCTTGTCTCATGCAGTGTGGGATGTGGCGGTATTTATATTTTTCCCGATATGATTATTGTTTACAAAAATAAGGTGGCGGTAATGGGTCGTATAAAAACAAGACAAATTGATGCGTTGAATTATAAAAAAGCAAGCATATGACTTACAATTTTGATGAAGTAATAGAGCGCCGTGGTACCGACTCCGTGAAATGGGACGGTGTGAAGAGTGTATGGGGACGCGATGACCTCCTCCCCATGTGGGTGGCGGATATGGATTTCCGCACGCCCCCGTTTGTGATGGAAGCCTTGCGGAAGCGTCTTGAACATGAAGTGCTGGGCTATACGTCTGCGTGTGAGGAATGGTATACTTCCATTTGTAGCTGGCTCAGTCGTCGCCACGGTTGGGACGTCACTCGCGAGATGCTGACTTTTGTACCCGGCATTGTCCGCGGTCAAGCCTTCGCATTGCAATGCTTCACCAATCCCGGCGACCGGGTAATGGTGATGACTCCCGTTTATCATCCCTTCTTCCTGGTGACGCAACGCATGAAGCGCGAAGTGGTTTACTCTCCGCTCGACCTGAAAGACGGACAGTATCAGATTGACTTTGAGCGTTTCCGTAAGGATATACAAGGATGCAAAGTATTGATTCTCTGCAATCCCCATAACCCGGGCGGGCGTGTATGGACGGTGGACGAATTACGCCGGATTGCTGATATTTGTACGGAAAGCCATACGTTTGTCATCTCCGATGAAATTCATGCCGACTTGACTCTGCCACCTTACAAACACCATCCTTTTGCTACTGTTTCGGGGGCTGCCGCGCAGAATTCCCTCACCTTCATGGCACCCAGCAAAACATTCAATATGCCGGGATTGGGAAGTTCGTACGCCATTATCCTCAATGAGGACATCCGCCACCGTTTTCAGGAGTTCATGGAAGCGGGCGAGTTCAGCGAAGGGCACATGTTGGCCTATATCGGTGCGGCTGCTGCCTATATGCATGGTGAGGAATGGTTGGAACAGCTGCTGGACTATATAAAGGGCAATATCGATTTCACGGAGAACTACCTGCGCGAGCATATTCCGGGCATCGGCATGATACGTCCGCAGGCTTCTTACCTGATTTATCTGGACTGCCGGGGATTGGGGCTGACTCAGGAGGAACTGGTGAGACTATTTGTGGACAAGGCACACCTGGCACTGAATGACGGCACCATGTTCGGTGAACCGGGTAAGGGATTTATGCGGCTGAATATCGGCTGCCCGCGTTCGGTGTTGGAGCAGGCGCTGAAGCAACTGGAAACTGCGGTTGCAGACAAATGATAGAAAAAACTATATCTCCTATATTATGAATAGATTACCTTTCCTTGGACTATTGTTTGCGTTGCTGTGCCTTGTTGCCTGCCGGCAGATGAATGAGGCACATCTGTTACATCTGGCAGAAAAGCAGGTGAATATGAATGTGGACAGCGTGTATGCCTTGCTGGTACAGATAGAGAGGCCATCGCAACTTTCGGATGAGGAGAGGCTGTTGTATGGATGGCTGAATGCTTATGTGCACTATAAGCGGCACAACTCGATGGCGGAAGATTCCTTGATATTGCCTGCTTCCGATTATTACGTCTTCCGCAACGACACGGCGAAGAATCTGTTTTCCTATCAGTTGAAAGCCTGGTACTGGTATTGGCTGAAAGAGCACGAACGGTGTATAGCTGCCATTGACAGCGGCGTAGCTTTGGCCAAGGCGCTGCAGGACACGGGAAGAATGGCTGATATGCTGATTGATAAGGCATACTGGTATGTGTATGTCTGGAAAGATTATGAGAAAGCGATAGAAACTTTCCGTACCGCCATAGCTTTGGACGCAAGAGCCGGAAGCTTCTTCTCTATGGGAATTGCCATGGGGCTGAACAAGAATGATTCTGCATCCTATTACATGGAGCGCAGCATAGAACTGGCAGTGGAGGCAGAAGATACCAGTAAGATAGTGCATTATTTGCGTAACTATGCCCAGATGCAGGCTTACTCTTTTGATGAACCTTCCGGTGCAATAGCTACTATTCGTCGTATGGAGCAGTATGTCGTCGACCCGGTGCAGTTGCGTATGGGAGAACTGGTGAAAGTGGAAGTGTTCTTGAAAGAAGGGCTGCTTGATTCGGCGGAATACTATTTGAATAAGGAGAGGAAACGTGGCGAGGGCCGGAACCGGTTTCTGACGGAAGAGAATATGGTGGCGGTATATAGGGCATTGATAGATTATACACGTCACCGTACGTTTGATGTGCTGGACGTGGCGCGCTATAATGATTCTGTAGCCAATGCTCTTACTGCGTTGCAGAGTACTGTCCGGCGTAAGGACGAGTCGAAGGAGACGCTTTCGCAAGCCAACTTGATTCTGACGGTGGAACGGAAGCAGGCACAACTGAATTTGTTGCTGGCACTGTTGGTACTGGTGCTTGCAGGTGGCGGTGTGTCCCTTTATATCCGTAACCGGCGTAACCGGTTGATTGAAGCGGAAGAACGGGCGGAAACACTGACCCGGTTGCTGGAAGATGCGATCAGGAACCAGTCGAAAGGGGAAGACGGGCAGTTTTTTCGGAAAATACTGTTGCAGCAATTAGGCATGATACGGCTGGTGGCTAAACAACCTACCTCACAGAATCAGGAGCTGCTTCGCCGCATTTCGGGTATTACCAGCCATGAACTGCCGGTAGAGAGTTTGCTGGTATGGGAGGACTTGTATCCTATCATAGACCGGATTTATGATAACTTCTACACAAAGATGGACAGCTGTTTTGGCGATGTGCTCATTGACAAAGAAAAGCAGCTTTGCTGCCTGCTCTGTGCGGACTTCTCGACGAAGGAGATTAGTGTGGTGACACAACAGAGCATTCCTACCATTTACCAGCGAAAGACGAATATCCGCAAGAAACTGGGGATGGGGGAGAAGGAAGGCATCGTAGAGTTTATAGGCAGCATATAGACCGGAAAAGGCATAATATAGACTTTTGTGAAATTAAAGTGTTGATATGTAGTGATTTGTAGTTTTGGAATATAGACTTTTTATTCCTCGATATAGACCGTTTGAGGCATGTTTTACCCCTACCTTTGTATCAGCGAAATACAAGGTGTGAAATATTGAAATCAAACGCATGATGAAAGAAAAACTACTGAACAACGTTAGAAAAAGAGTGATGGTATGGGTGGCCTTGGCAAGTATGGCAACTCTGCTTCCTGCTCAGACTTACCGGCTTTCCGGTTGTGTGCAGGACGAGAACCGCCAACCGGTAGAGGTGGCGAATGTGCTGCTGAAGCAGGCAAAAGACAGTATCTATATTACCGGTATGCTGACCGACACACAAGGTTGTTTTTCCTTTGACCAGCCACTGGGAGAATACTTGTTGCATATTACCCTTATCGGCAGCGAAGACCTCTACGTTCCCGTTGTGCTGCAAGGAAACAAAAACGTTGGCGAATTGACATTGAAATCTTCTTCTGCCTTGCTGGACGAAGTGACCGTTACGGCCGCGCGTCCCGTTATCAAGCGTCTGGTGGATAGGGTAGTGTTCGATGCACATAATACCATAGCCTCTGCCGGAGGCAGTGCACTCGACCTTCTGCGTGAAGTGCCCGGTCTGCAGGTTGGACAAAACAGTATTGGTATTATAGGTAAAGGGGGTATCAAGGTTTATATCAACGACCGTGAGACGAAGCTGTCAGGAGATGAACTGATAGATTACCTCCGTTCCTATGACGCCTCCCAGATACTGAAGGTGGAGGTGATTACCACGCCTCCGTCCAAATACGATGCCGCCGGAAATGCAGGCATCATCAATATCCGCTTGAAGTCACGCCCCAAAGATTACGTGGGTGGTACGGCTTCCGCTTCCTACAGCGCTGGTGAAAAGGACAATTACGGATATGGCGGGGTAAGCCTGAACCTCAGCAAGGGGCGCGTGTCATCCTTCCTCAACGGGGGTACTACGCAGGGCAACTATGAGACGCGTGAGAAGAATTACCGCTATTTTCCGCAGAACACCTGGAACAGCCGTGCCGACTACACCAATTACATGAATAGCTTCTACCTTCAGGGAGGTGTGGACGTATCGTTGGAACGGGACTGGACTGTAGGTATGCAGGCCATCTATAATCACAGTGCTCCCAAACCGGGCAACGCCCTTTCATGGACGGAAGTTTACGATGCCTCTACCGCCGTATTGGATTCTTTGCTGTACTCCAACAGTGACAAGGATACCAGTTCCGACCGCCTCAATCTGAATTTTCATACCGATAAGGTCTGGGATGACAAAGGCAAGAAAATGACTTGGGATGTGGATTACCTGCGTGACAACCGGGACGAAAATATGGGCTTTCTCTCGAAAACCCTCCTGCCTGACGGTACGGAGATTCCGGGTACAAACTTCGACTACAACTATCTGCAACATCGCAAGGTGGATGTAGTCTCCTCCGCTCTTGATTTCATCCTTCCTTTTGAAAAGTACAAGATAACGGCAGGTGCCAAGGTCTCCTTTACCAACACTCGCAACGGTATCAATTACGATACGTCGGACCCTACGCTGGTGCAGGATGATTATTTCCGTTACAAGGAGCAAATCTATGCCTTATATGCTGATTATAGCCGTGAATATTCCGAACGTTTTTCCATGCAGTTGGGCTTGCGTATGGAGCACACCTGCACTACCGGTATTTCCGAAGCGAAGGATACGGAGGACAAGCACGACTATACGCGCTTGTTCCCTACTGTCTATCTGCTTTATTCGCCTACAGACGGGCATGCGCTGAACTTCAGTTTCTCCAACCGCATCTCCCGTCCGTCGCAGAATATGGTCAATCCTTTTCCGTTCTATCAGAACAAATATACATATGCCTGCGGACGTGAGGACTTGAAACCCAGCTACACTTACAATGCAGAACTGGGATATACGTTGAAGAACAACTTCAATGTTTCCGCTTATTATTCTTATTCGGACGATGTATTCTTCCAGGTTGTGGACTTGGATGCCGAAACGAATGTGACTTCTTTCCTTTGGGAGAATTTCATGAAGACGCATGCTTTCGGGCTTAACAATTCGTACACTTTCCGTACCAAATGGCTGCAAGCTTACGCCCAGCATGGAGTGAGCTATCGCCGGACTACCTCCAGCGCTGTCACCACCTCTCCCGAGGAGAAAGGATGGGCTTATGACGCCAGTCTGCGCAACACTTTCTTCTTCAATGAAAAGAAGACTCTTCTGGCCACGTTGTCCGGTTCCTATTCTTCCCGTCAGTATCAGGGCATCTATCTGATGAGTCCCACTTACAGCGTCAGTGCAGGTATGCTTTACCGGTTGTTGGACAATAAGCTCAACCTCAGCCTGAATGTCAACAATCTGTTTGTCAGCCATTCCAAATTGGAAACCATGTCCAACGGGCTGAAGATAATTGCAGATAACCAGTTCTCCTTTACCAGTTTCCGTATCGGTGTATCCTATACTTTCGGTGGAGATATACGTAGCAAGGGGCAGCGGAACAGTAACGAGGATATTCAGAGAAGATTATAATAAGAAGTTTATTGCGTGTTGGCAATTGGGAGAAAATACTTATCTTTGTGATACAAGCGATTGTAACAACGATTAATATAAAACCATGATGAAACAGAAACTTCTTTACCTATTGCCACTCTTCCTATTGTCGGGATGCGGGCAGGCTACTTACAAGAATGCATCTCTGCCGGCAGAAGAGCGTGCTGGACTTTTGCTGAAGGAACTGACGCTCGAAGAGAAGGTGTCCTTGATGATGGACAGCTCCAAACCGGTGGAACGTCTGGGTATCAAGCCCTATAACTGGTGGAATGAAGCGTTGCATGGAGTGGCGCGTGCCGGGCTGGCCACAGTGTTTCCCCAACCGATTGGTATGGCGGCATCTTTCTCGCCGGAGACTGTATACGAGGTATTTACTGCTGTTTCTGATGAGGCCCGTGCCAAGAATGCCTACTATACATCCCAGGAAAGCCATGAACGCTATCAAGGATTGACGATGTGGACGCCTACAGTGAATATCTATCGCGACCCCCGCTGGGGAAGGGGTATAGAGACTTATGGGGAAGACCCTTATCTGACCAGCCGTATGGGTGTGATGGTTGTAAAAGGTTTGCAGGGTACGAACGATGGAAAATATGACAAGCTGCATGCTTGTGCCAAGCACTTTGCCGTACACTCCGGTCCGGAATGGAACCGCCATGAGTTTAATGCGGAAAATATCAAGCCCCGTGATTTGTATGAAACTTATCTTCCTCCTTTCGAAGCTTTGGTGAAAGAAGGAAAAGTGAAGGAGGTGATGTGTGCCTACAACCGCTTTGAGGGTGATCCTTGTTGCGGTAGCGACCGCTTGCTGATGCAGATTTTGCGCGATGAGTGGGGATTTGACGGTATTGTTCTTTCGGACTGTGGAGCTATTGCCGATTTTTACAGAGATTATGGTCATAAGACGCATCCTGATGCAGAGTCCGCTTCGGCGGCTGCGGTGCTGAGCGGGACTGACTTGGAATGCGGTTCGAGTTACGAGGCCCTGGTAGAAGCGGTGAAGCAGGGAAAGATTGATGAAAAAGCAGTGGATGTAGCAGTCAAGCGCCTTTTGACGGCCCGCTTTGCCTTGGGTGAAATGGACGAGCCGGAGAAGGTGTCCTGGACCGGCATTCCTTTTTCTGTGGTGGCTTCTGCCGGACACGACTCTCTGGCGCTCGACATGGCGCGCAAGTCAATGACACTGCTTATGAACAAGGATAATACCTTGCCGTTGAAGCGTGGAGGGCTGACTATAGCCGTGATGGGTCCAAATGCCAATGATTCTGTGATGCAGTGGGGAAATTATAACGGTATGCCTCCGCACACAGTTACCATTCTGGACGGAATTAGAAAAGTTTTGGGGAGTGATGATCGGCTTATTTATGAACAAGGCTGCGGATGGGTGGAGAGAGCTCAGATACAGAGCGTCTTCAACCGTTGCAAAACTGCCGACGGGAAACCCGGATTTACTGCACGCTACTGGAATAACGTGACTCGTGACGGTGAGCCAGTCACTACTGCCCAAGTGACCACTCCTTTCCATTTCTGTACATCCGGTGCCACGGTTTTTGCTCCGGGTGTGAACCTTACCGACTTCTCGGCTACCTACAACAGCGTATTCACTCCCGACCAGTCGGGAGAGGTGGTCTTTGACATCTATGCTTATGGCTCAGGGAGATTGCGGATAAATGGGGAGGAAGTGAGAGGATTCTCCAATCAGCACGGTGGGCAGAAGAGTGCTTATACTTTGCAGGTACAAGCAGGAAAAACGTATGACGTTGAATTGGATTTTGAATATTTCCGTAGCGATGCACAGCTGGACTTTGACCTTGGATTTAAGAATGAAGTGGATGTGAAGAAATCTGTGGAGCGTGTAAAGGATGCTGATGTCGTGGTCTTTGTGGGAGGAGTCTCTCCGAACCTCGAAGGCGAGGAGATGGGCGTTGAGCTTCCCGGATTTAGAGGAGGCGACCGTACGGATATCGAGTTGCCTGCTGTCCAACGGGAACTGATTGCTGCCTTGCACCGTGCCGGCAAAAAGGTGGTGTTGGTGAACTGTTCGGGTTCTCCCATCGGCCTGGAGCCGGAAACCGAGAGGTGTGGAGCTATCCTGCAGGCTTGGTATCCCGGTCAGGCAGGCGGTACGGCTGTAGCCGAAGTATTGTTCGGTGATTACAATCCGGCAGGACGCTTGCCGGTGACCTTCTACCGCAATGTGTCTCAGCTCCCGGATTTTGAGGATTATAACATGACCGGTCGGACTTACCGTTACATGACCCAGGAACCGCTTTTCCCCTTCGGTCATGGATTGAGCTATACCTCTTTCAGCTATGGTGCTGTGGTGCTTGGTTCGGATAATATAAAGTCCCGTGAGAAATTGAGATTGAGTGTCCCCGTAACCAATACCGGCGAATGTGACGGTGAAGAGGTTGTGCAGATCTATTTGAAGAAAAACGATGATGTCGAAGGACCGAGCAAGGCGTTGCGTGCTTTCAAGCGGGTGCATATCCCGGCAGGAAAAACGGTCGATGTAGAGTTTGATTTGGGTGATAAAGAATTAGTGTGGTGGAATCCGCAAAGCAATACCATGTGCGTTTCCGAAGGCAGTTATGAAGTGATGGTGGGCGGTAGCTCGCAAACTGCTGATTTGCTGCGCCGGTCTTTTGTCATTCAGCCTTGATACATCACTGACAGAGTCAAAAAAAAGTTTTCCGCTTGAGGGTGAGTTATGACCCTCAAGCGGAATTTTTATATACTGGGAATACATGTTCTTAATAATCCTTAATACTATATGTTAACTCCCTTGTTTCTTTGTACTTCTCTAATTTTAATTGATATATTTGTGATATCATTATGATATCAATTAAATCTATAGAATATGGAAACAAAAGAGTGTGGTTTCAGTGGTTTCAAGATGAATGGCTTTTTGGCCTTGTTCCTTCATTTGGTAGTGCTTACGGCAGTGATAATCTTTGGGTTTATCATTTCTGTGCCTACCTTGATCCTTTCGGTGTGTCTGTGTCTGATATGGTTTATTATGTTTGCCGGCTATATGGAGCTGGAGCCGAACGAGGCGCGTGCTATGGTGTTCTTTGGTAAATATAAAGGGACGTTCAAGGAGACCGGCTTTTTCTGGGTAAACCCTTTCCTTAATAAGAAGAAGCTTTCGCTTCGTGCACGCAACCTGGATGTGGAGCCGATAAAGGTGAACGATAAGATTGGTAATCCTATTCTTATAGGACTGGTATTGGTGTGGAAGCTGAAGGACACCTATAAAGCCATGTTTGAGATTGATTCACAAACAATGGCTGCATCCGCTCCGACAGCGGGTAATGCGAACCAGGTCAGTCTTGGCAATGCGGTGGCCAACCGTATGAATGCGTTCGAGAATTTCGTCATGATACAGAGTGATGCCGCTCTTCGCCAGGTTGCCGGTCAGTATGCCTATGATGATAATGAGGCTGATACGGAAGAGTTGACACTTCGTTCGGGCGGTGAGGAAATCAATGAACAGCTGGAGCAGAAATTGAATGAACGCCTGGCCATGGCAGGTATGGAAGTGGTGGAAGCCCGCATCAACTATCTGGCGTATGCGCCCGAAATTGCCGCTGTGATGCTGCGTCGCCAGCAAGCATCTGCCATTATTACGGCACGCGAGAAGATTGTGGAAGGGGCAGTCTCTATGGTAAAAATGGCGCTCCATAAACTTTCTGAAGAAGAAATTGTTGAACTGGACGAAGACAAGAAAGCGGCAATGGTCAGCAATCTGTTGGTAGTGCTTTGTGCGGATGAGGCTGCTCAACCGGTAGTCAATACGGGAACGTTGAACCATTGATAAAGGATACGGATGAAAGAGATGGGGGTTATAGGACGATGGGCTCTTATACTGCTCTTGCTGGGCAATGTATATGGGGGCTTTGCACAAGATGCGAATACTGCGCGCGCGCAGCACATTTATGAATTGTTTGTGGCAGGGCAAGGTGACAGTATCCATGCGGCATTGAACCGGGAGTTGCAGAAGAAACTAGCTCCGGCACTCTTCAATGATTCTTTCCGGCAAGCAGAGAAAATGTTTGGTAAATCCATATCAAAAGGAGAATGGAAGACCGATTCTGCCCAGGGAATTACTATCTATTATTCCGATGTGGAATTTGAACGTTATAATCTCCGTTTTCTGGTGGCTTTTGATGCTGACGGGGCACTGAATACAATCCGGCTGGTCCCTGCACCTGCTGTTAGCACTGCCCAACCGGTAGCCTATGATAAGACAAAAATGGATGAAAGGGATATTACGCTGGGAGCCGACGGCTACAAGCTTCCCGGAACGTTGACTTTGCCCAAGCGGGCAGTCGGTCCGGATGCATGCAGGGTTCCTTGTGTTATTTTGGTACATGGTTCCGGTCCTCACGACCGTGACGAGACGATAGGTCCCAACAAGCCTTTCCGTGACCTTGCCTGGGGATTGGCGAAACGCGGCATTGCTGTCGTCCGCTATGAAAAACGGACAAAGGCATATGGTGCGGCTTGCGTTCCTGCCGGTCGCGAACTCGATTATGATACTGAGGCCGTGGACGATGCCGTTGCCATAGTGGAGCAGGTAAGGGCTTTGCCCGAGCTGGCTCCTGACAGTGTGTATGTGTTGGGGCACAGCCTGGGAGGTACATTGGCTCCCCGTATTGCCGGGCGTTCGAAAGGTTTGGCAGGTATCATTATCCTTGCCGGACTGGCAAGATCGCTTGAAGATGCTCTTGAGGAACAGTTTTATTATACCTCTTCTTTGACGGATTCTTCAGTCAATGTAAAGGTTCAACTTGATGAGCTGAAACAACAGTTGGCTAATGTCAAAAAGCTTGGTACGGAAGAGTTTGATGAAACGATTTCCTTGCCATTGGGGCAGCCCCGCTCATATTGGCTGTTTGCCAATGCTTACAAACCGGTGGAAGTTGCCGCTAAACTAAAGCTGCCTATATTTGTTCTTCAAGGGGAGAGAGATTATCAGGTGACTATGGAAGACTTCGGTTTATGGCGTTCCGGTTTGTTGCGCTGCAAGAATGCATATTTCAAATCTTATCCGAAATTGAATCACTTGTTGCAGGAAGGCAGCGGCAAGGCGACTCCGTTTGAGTATAGCCATGCTTCGCCCGTCCCGGCATATGTTATGGATGACATTGCCTCCTTCGTGCGGGGCAAGCAGAATACTCTTTGATTGGTACTTGGTTATATCAAAGTAACTTCAATCATAAATCGTAAATTGTTAAATAGTAAATAAATAGTGGCTAAAAAAGAAACTTCAACCAAAAGCTTTGTCCTCCGTGTGGATGCTGCAACGATGGATGCCATTGAAAAATGGGCAGCCGACGAGTTCCGTAGTACCAATGGACAGCTTCAGTGGATTATCGCTGAAGCATTGCGGAAGAGTGGGCGGATGAAGAAGTCCAAGAATCCTCCTCCGTCTGAAGAGAAAGCAAAGGAGGATTAGTAATAACAGATTCTAAATCGTAGATAATATGATTAATCTTGGTCCTTATTCCGGCAAGAATTGCCCTAATGTCCGTTTCCAACCCACTGTGCTTGACCGTATTCTGGAAGGTACGGCCCTGCTTATCGTGCTCGTTACGTGGATTAGCATTTTAATAGTTCTTTTACCATTTATCCTCCTTTTTCATCTTTATTTGTTGTTATAAATCTGCCATTACCTACTAATGGTTACTCTTTCTCTTCTTTTCGCAATTTTTAGGTATTGTTCTCCTTTTTAACTACCTCTACCTTTGCTCCCAACAAAAATTAAGATAAAAGATGAGAAAATTAACTGGCTTATTCGTTTTATGTTTTTTGCTTTCTGCCAATGCTTTGCAGGCTGCTGAACCTGAAAAAGTTACTTCTGCAGCAGAGAGTACGGAGATTTCAACAGACAAAGAGAAAAAGGAAAAAGTAGCGAATGATGGCGACAACTACAAGAAATTCCGTTTCGGTGGATACGGAGAAATGGTTGCAAGTTTTAAGGATTATGGTATTAACCGTTTCTATGGTGCGCCTGAAGGCAATCCAGACAAACATAGGAATACAATTTCTATACCCCGTTTCGTGTTGGCTCTGGATTACAAGTTCAATTCCAAATGGATACTCGGTGCTGAAATCGAGTTTGAATCCGGTGGTACGGGTACTGCTTATGAACTTGAGAATACGGAAAACGGTGAGTATGAAACGGAGGTGGAAAAGGGTGGCGAAGTGGCTATCGAGCAATTCCACATTACCCGTTTAATTGTTCCACAATTCAACATACGTGCCGGTCACATCATTGTCCCGGTAGGATTGACCAACGCCCATCATGAACCAATCAATTTCTTTGGAACTTATCGGCCGGAAGGAGAGACAACCATCCTTCCTTCTACGTGGCATGAAAACGGACTCGAGTTTTTTGGTTCTTTTGGAAAAGGATATGCCAGCTTTGATTATCAGGCCATGATAGTGGCCGGTCTGAATGCCAATGGCTTTGACCGTAACACCTGGATAGCAAGTGGCAAACAAGGCATCTTTGAAGAAGACAACTTTACTTCACCGGGCTATGTGGCTCGTCTGGACTATAAGGGGGTTCCGGGGTTGCGTATAGGTGCTTCGTTCTATTACTGCGCTGATGCCGGTTCCAATTCTGACAAAGCGGATACTTATTCGTCTACCGGTAAGATTCCGGTAAGAATTTATACGGCAGATGCCCAATACCGTAATAAATATGTGGTTGCCCGTGCCAATATGGTATACGGAAATTTGGGTAATTCAGCGAAGCTTAGTGAGGCAAATACCAAATTGTCGAATAAATCTCCTTACAGCCGTATAACCCCCATTGCAAAGAATGTAGTCAGTTATGCAGCCGAGGCCGGTTTGAATATCAGCGCTTTCTTCAAAGGAAACAGGAAAGTTCCGGTTATCTACCCCTTTGCACGTTATGAATATTATAATCCGCAAGAAAAGGGAGAGGCCAGCCAGATAATGGAGAAACGTTGTCAGGTAAGCATGTGGACTGCCGGATTGAATTGGTATGCCTTGCCTAATCTGGTGGTAAAGGCTGATTACACTACCCGCCAAATCGGAACAAACAAGGTTTTTGGAACTGGCAAGTATAATAGTGAAAATGAGTTTTCAATCGGTATTGCCTATATCGGTTGGTTTGTCACGAAGTAGATGAATAGTAATCAATTAATTTTATACAGATGAAGAAAAATTTCTTTTATGCGACAGCTTTGGTATTAGGGCTGGCATTTACGGCTACTGCTTGTAGCGATGATGATGACAACAGTACAGTTAATCCTGCTGACATTGAGTATAATTCGGAGAATGCGGCAAGTTGGCACAACTACATGAGAAATGTGGCGGCTTTGTTGAAGACAGATGCCACCAATCTTTATGATTCTTGGAATACGAGTTATAAGGGTGGGGCAAGTTTTGCAACTTCCTTCAAAGCTCATAATGGTGCCTATAACTTTTCAAGTGCCTGGAACTGTATAGAGCAGGTTATCGACGGTTGTGTTGAAATCTCCAATGAGGTAGGTGAGACGAAGATTGGTGATCCATATAATAAATATATGGCAAACAATGTTACAGAGGCCCTCTATGCTGTTGAGTCATGGTATAGCTGGCATTCCCGTGATGATTATACCAATAATATTTACTCAATCCGCAATGCCTATTACGGCTCTTTGGACGGTAAGGTGAGCGACAAGTCAATTTCAAAATTGGTGGCTGGAGTCAATGCGGAGTTGGATACGAAAGTGTCGGCAGCTATCACTACGGCAGCATCGGCTATTCAGGCTATTCCCCAACCTTTCCGTAATAATATCAACAGTCAGGAAACGGTAGCGGCTATCAAGGCTTGTGAAAAACTGGAAAGTGTATTGGATAAGGAGTTGAAACCTTATATCAGGGACAATAGCACCATTAACAGCAATGAAGCACTTGACCCGATTGTTGAAAATTATGTCAATGTTGTGGTTTTGCCTACCTATAAGGATTTGAAGGAGAAGAATAGTACGCTGTATGACGCTGTGGTGGCTCTTGCCAACAATCCCTCTAACAGTGCTTTTGAGACGGCATGCAATGCTTGGATAACAGCCCGTGAACCTTGGGAGGAAAGTGAGGCGTTCCTATTTGGGCCGGTGGATGAGCTGGGACTTGACCCGAATATGGATAGTTGGCCTTTGGACCAGAACGCCATTGTCCAGATTCTGAATTCCCAGAAATGGGGCGATTTGGAATGGAGCGAGGGTGATGATGATGCAAAAGTTGAATCTGCCCAAAATGTACGCGGATTCCATACTTTGGAATTCCTGCTTTTCAAGGATGGCAAGCCTCGTACAGTTAAATAAGAATTATTTATAAACAATACTCAAGAAGTAAAGGGGAGGATTTGGAGAATCCTGCCTTTACTTCTTTGGCATGTTTGGATATGCCATTATTAAAAAGTAGATAAAGATGATGAATCGTTTAATGAGATATTCATGTCTTCTCCTTTGTTTGTCGGCAGGTTTGACTGCTTGTGATGATGATGGGATTGACGTGTTGGATATAGAGATTCCTGAAGGATACGCTCTGTCTGCCGGAACGTCCACAATCTTCATGAATTCATCCAAGGCCTATGATTCACCGGCAGACTGGGTGTCGGGTGTTTACAACAGTCGCTTTAATGATGGTGACGGGCTTTACGATGATGTGCGTACGAGTAGCAATGGCATGGGAGGTGGTCTTGGCCCGGTCTATGCGGGGTATTCTTGTGGCAGTTGTCATCGTAATGCCGGCCGTACCAAACCGACGCTGTGGAGTGAAGGTGGATCGGGTAGTTACGGGTTTTCCTCGATGCTGGTTTATATAAGCCGCAAGAATGGTGCGTTTTTTCAGGATTATGGTCGTGTCCTCCATGACCAGGCAATTTATGGAGTGAAACCGGAGGGGAAGCTTTCTGTGGAGTATACTTATGAGACTTTTACCTTTCCCGACGGAGAGAAGTATGAACTTTGCAGACCGACTTATTCCATATCCGAATGGTATGCTGACAGTATAAAGCCTGAAGATATGTTCTGTACGGTGCGTATCCCGTTGAGACATGTCGGTATGGGGCAAATGATGGCTTTGGAACCTACGGAGATTGAAGCGCTTGCTGCAAAAAGTAATTATCCGGAGTATGGTATAAGTGGCCGTTGCAATTACATTACCGAACGTGGTGTGAGAAGCTTGGGGCTGTCGGGAAATAAGGCTCAACATGCGGATTTGACTGTTGAACTTGGTTTTTCAAGTGATATGGGTGTTACCAATAGCCGCTATCCGGAAGAGATATGCGAGGGGCAGTCCCAGGTGAATCAAGGCAGCATGATGGGGCTTTCTTATGCCCAGCTGGATGTTTCTACAGAAGATATGGAAGATGTTGACTTGTATATGCAGAGTCTTGGTGTTCCTGCACGGCGTAATGTGAATGACCCGCAGGTGATAAGGGGAGAACAGAATTTCTATAAAGCCAAGTGCCATCTTTGCCATGTCACCACGTTGCATACCAGGCCTCGGGGCTCCGTGCTGTTGAACGGTACCCGTTTGCCATGGTTGGGAAGTCAGACAATTCACCCCTATTCGGATTTTTTGCTGCATGATATGGGCTCCGAAATTATGGGAGTCGGTCTGAATGATAACTATGTAAGTGGGTTGGCGCGTGGCAATGAATGGCGCACTACTCCGCTTTGGGGTATCGGGCTTCAGGAAAAGGTAAACGGACATACCTACTTCTTGCACGATGGTCGTGCCCGCAATCTTGTTGAAGCCATAATGTGGCATGGGGGAGAGGGAGAAGCATCGAAAAATCTCTTTAAGAACATGAGTAAGGATGACCGTGATGCCCTGATTGCATTTTTAAATTCACTTTAGAACTAATAAGCTTTATATAAAAAGTAATTATGAAGAAATTTTTATATGTCGCCATGCTGGCTGTTTTGCCTTTGACCGCTATGGCGCAACATGAGGAAGATACGGAGAATGGTGTAGTGTCATTGGCCGGAAGAGAAGGTTTTACCATTGAAACAAAGAAAGGTGATTTTGTTTTCAAGCCTTATCTGTTGGTACAAACGAGTGCTAATTTCAATTGGTATGATGATGAAGGCTTGGATAAGGCTTATAACCAAGATAATATTGCCAATTCGGGTTTTTCCATTCCTTATGCCGTACTTGGCTTTACTGGCAAGGCTTTTGGAAAAGTGGCTTTCAATCTGTCCATCAATGCTGCTGCAAGTGGAGGAGCGCTGTTACAGCAGGCGTGGTTCGATGTACAGCTGAAAAAACAATTTGCGATTCGTGTCGGAAAGTTCAAGACTCCATTCTCGCATGCCTATCTGACAACTCTTGGCGAAACACTGCTTCCCCAGTTGCCGGTTTCTCTGACGTCTTCTGTAATTTTGCCTTATTCGTTGAATGCCGTGACGCCTAATATCGGTACGGGATTTGACCTGGGTGTTGAAGTTCACGGTCTGGTGGCAGATAAGTTCGGTTATGAAGTCGGCTTGTTCAATGGAACCGGAGCTTCCGTGAATACAGCTTCAAAGACGATGAGTGATGACTGGCATATCCCTTCATTGCTGTATGCCGGACGTCTGACTTATATGCCCAAGGGGGTGATGCCTTCCACACAAGGTAATCCTAACCGTTTGAACGAGGATAAGATATTATTCGGTCTTTCGGGTTCTATCAATGTGGAGAGTGAAAATGAGAGTACCAATGATACCCGTGTGGGGCTGGAATTTGCCATGTTGAAGAACAAGCTCTATCTGGCGGCTGAAGCTTATTATATGAATGTAGGTTTCACCAAACGGCAAAAGATAAATGAATCGTATAGCTTTTTAGGCGGTTATGTGCAAGGTGGTTACTTTGTCGCTCCCCGCCTACAGCTTGCCGCACGCTACGATATCTTCAATCGTAACGGTACGGATGACGACGGTTTCCTGAATATGCCTGCTGTAGGTATGAATTACTTTTTCAGAGGATGCAACCTGAAATTGCAGGCAATGTATCAGTATGTAGCCCGTTGGGGACACGACACGCAGCTCGACCGTGATAATGATAATTTAGGTCTGGCCACTCACTCTGCCACGGTGATGCTTCAATATACATTCTAAATGAAGTCAGGAAAGGATTCGTCTATGAAAAAATACATTCTTTTCTTTTTTCTGCCCGTGCTTCTTATAGGTCTGCATGCATGCGATGAGGGGAGAATTTATGAGAATGCCGTAGTGGCCACGGGTGAAGGACGCACAGTGAAGATGACAGGCCGGATTAGTGGTGTGGATAAGTGGTCGGGCGACTATAGTGTGGTAGTGGCAGGATTTGATGATGAAAGCGATTATGCCATTGTTTCAAAGGTTGTTCCGGTATCCGAATCGGATAATGATGAAATCCAGTTGACAATGTCCGGCATAACGGATGAGGTGACAACAGTCGAGCTATGTGTAATCAATAAGTTGAGAAAGCGCATTGTCAGTTTGGTGGCAATGGAATGTACTGAAATCGCTGATACTATACTTATGGATGCAGGAACAGTTGATGCAAGTATGTACAATGCCATTCAACAAAAAATATTCAATGCCACTTGTACGGCTTGCCATGGTCTTAGCACCACTCCGGGTGGTGGCTTGAATCTGCTGGAAGGACATAGCCATGCTGAGCTGGTCAACCGGGCTTCAACAACGGTGGACGGTAAAATGAGGGTTATGCCCGGCAATGCGTCAGAAAGTGTCTTGCATCTCATATTGGGTACGGACATCAGCTCGGATTGGCGTATAGACCATTCTCAGATGATAACCTCATCTGATATGCAGTCTTTGATTGGCAACTGGATTGACGATGGTGCACAGCCGTAATAATGATGGGCCTTACTGGTAATACCGGTACTTTTTTGAACAACAACGACTAATTGATATTTAATATGAAAGATAAACAACAACAAACTAATCAATCGGAGAATACCTTAACCGAAATCTTTAAATATGAGGTAGAAGCGGGTGTTTCGGAATATCATGTAATGATTCATGCCACCAGACCGGAAGCGACTTATGAAGAACAGCTGAATGCGGTGGTCGACACTTACTGCCAACTGCGTGAAAGTGAACTACAAGGTGCTGTTGCCATCTTTAAACGCTACTTTCTAAGTGACGCCGCCAATCAAGCAGATATGCTACTGGCGCTTTCGGCAGAATGTTCGGATTGTGCACTCTCCGTGGTAGAGCAGCCGCCGTTGAACGGTACAAAGATTGCACTGTGGGTCTATCTGCAGAAAGGTGTGGAAACACAGGTACTTCATAACGGATTGTTCGAAGTGAGACATGGCGCCTACCGTCACCTTTGGGGAGGCGGCTCTTTCAATCGTGCCGCCAATTCGGAATACCAGACCCGTCTGCTGCTGAATGACTATGTGATGCAGCTGATGGAACAGGGCTGCAAGCTGGCTGATAATTGCATACGTACCTGGTTCTTTGTACAGAACGTGGATGTGAATTATGCCGGAGTGGTGAAGGCACGTAATGAGGTGTTTGTTACCCAGGACTTGACGGAGAAGACTCATTATATTTCCAGTACCGGTATCGGTGGCCGTCATGCCGACCCAAAAGTGACGGTTCAGATGGATACTTATGCTGTAGATGGTTTGAAATCTGAACAAATTCACTACCTTTACGCACCGACACATCTGAATCCCACATACGAATACGGTGTGAGTTTCGAGCGAGGTACGTATGTGGATTATGGCGACCGTCGCCAGGTGTTTATTTCGGGTACTGCGAGCATCAATAATAAAGGTGAGGTGGTATATCCCGGAGACATTCGCAAGCAGACGGAACGTATGTGGGAGAATGTGGAGGCTTTGTTGAAAGAGGCTGGCTGTACGTTTGATGATTTAGGACAGATGATTGTTTATCTGCGGGATGTTGCAGACTATACCGTGGTCAAAGGAATGTATGACGAGCGTTTTCCGGATACTCCGAGAGTGTTTGTATATGCTCCCGTATGTCGTCCGGGTTGGCTGATAGAGATGGAATGTATGGGAGTCAAGTCTTTAGAAAACAAGGAGTTTGCTCCATATTGATTTTTTACTTTTAATTGATAGCTCTTAATTGAAAAAGTTTCTCATAGCTGTTTATGGTTGTTTGCTGCTCTTACTTGCTGCAACTACGTTTGTAGAGCAGACATACAGTACGGATTTTGTAGAAAAGCATGTTTATCATACGATTTGGTTCTGTTGTTTGTGGGGAGCCCTTGCTGCGATGACTGTTGTTGTGCTTGTAAGACAGCGGTTGTGGCGGCGTCTCCCGACGTTGTTGTTGCATGGCTCCTTCCTCGTGATTTTGGCGGGAGCCATGACTACGTTTCTTTGTGGCCGAAAAGGATATGTGCATCTTACTGTCGGCAGTGAGGTGAACTGCTTTTTGGAACAAGACGGCAGGCAGGTTGTAGAGTTACCGTTCACCTTACGTCTGGACAGTTTCCGGATTGAGTACTATCCGGGTACGGATGCTCCTGCAGATTATATCAGCTATATTCACGGTGAGACGCCCGTCTCCATGAACCGTATTCTTTCACGGCAGGGGTTTCGCTTTTATCAGTCTTCCTTTGATGAGGATATGCAGGGGAGCTGGCTGACAGTGAATTATGACCCGTGGGGGATAGGGATTACCTATAGTGGATACCTCTTGTTAGGTGTCTCCATGCTCTGGATGCTGGTCAGCCGGGGCGGAGAGTTCCGCAGGCTGCTGAGGCATCCGTTGTTGAAGAAGGGAGGAATGTTTGTTCTATTGTTGCTGTGTCTGGGAAGTGGGGTACATGCGCAGAAGAGAAGCCTTCCGGCACTGGCACGCAAGCAGGCGGATAGTCTTGCCCGTAAGCAGGTGATTTATAATGACCGTGTGGTTCCTTTCAATACCCTTGCGCGCGATTTTGTACTGAAACTGACGGGAAAACCGTCTTATGGAGGCATGACGCCGGAGCAGGTGATTGGTGGATGGCTTCTGCGTCCGGAAGTTTGGCAGAATGAGCCGATGATTTATATCAAAAACGAGGCACTCCGTCGCCTGCTTCATTTGGAGACACCCTATGCATGTCTGGCTGATTTGTTCGACGGTGAGAAGTATCGCTTGCAGAAGTTCTGGAAGGGGAAGCAAGACCATCATCAGAAAATGACTTCTCTGGAAAAGGCCATTGTAGAGGCGGATGAAAAGGTGGGACTGATTTTGATGCTCCAAAATGGTACATTGATTCGTCCTTTGCCGGAAGACGGGAGTGTGGAGCCTGTTTCCGATACTAAAATACAAGCCGAATTGCTGTATAACCGTATTCCTTTCAGCAAATTGCTGTTCATGTTCAACCTTACGGTGGGGATGCTGGCTTTCTTCCGTCTGCTGTATCGCGGCCTGCGCCGTTCGTCGGCATTGTCAGACTCTTCCGGTAGGATTGTAGCGCTCTCTTTCTCTTCGCGTTTGGCAGATACTTTTTTCCCGTTTTCTCTTTATGCGGCGTTTCTCTTTCAGCTCTTCGGGTATGGTCTGAGGTGGTACATCGGCGGGCGTATCCCGTTGGGTAATGGATACGAAACGATGCAGTTCATGGCATTGTGTGCGCTGTTCCTGGCTTGTCTGTTTCGGCGGCGCTTCCCGTTTATGGTGCCTTTCGGTTTTTTGCTGTCCGGTTTTGCCTTACTGGTGTCCTATTTGGGACAGATGAATCCCCAAATCACTCCCTTGATGCCCGTGCTCGTTTCTCCGTGGCTCAGTACGCATGTGTCGTTGATAATGATGTCTTATGCTTTGTTTGCCTTTATGATGCTGAACGGCATACTGGCATTGTGTCTTCGCCGTTCAGCCCGGATGTTGATGCTGCTCAGCCGATTGCTGCTTTATCCCGCCGTTTTCTTTTTGGGAGCCGGCATTTTTCTGGGTGCGGTTTGGGCCAATGCTTCTTGGGGGCGTTATTGGGCTTGGGACCCGAAGGAAGTATGGGCGCTGATTACCTTTATGGTTTATGGAGCGGCGTTCCATGCGCGCAGCCTGCGCATTTTCCGCAGTCCGTTATTCTTCCATATCTATATGGTTGCCGCCTTTCTGACAGTCCTGATGACCTATTTCGGGGTGAACTACATCCTTGGAGGAATGCACAGCTATGCCAATGCCTGATTTGTGGGTGGTTCTACCTATTTATGATGACTGACTTGTTTTATTATACCTAATTTAAGTGATTGCGTACTGTCTGCCGATGCCTTATCTTTGCAACATCAGATTTGAATGAATTAGTTAGTCATAATTACGTAACCACTTTTATGAAGATAAAAGGATCCCCGCTTCCCGATGTGATATCGTGAAGCGGGGATTTGTGTATGGCGTGACGGATACTGTGGGTAAGGTTGGATAAGGATACTTGTGGGGCATAAAGAGTCATAGGATGGGGAGGGATGACATAGGGGATGAGCTTTGTCTTCAGGCACAAGATAAACCTTAATCAATAGGCAGAGGGCTTTTCCCGTATGGAGGAGCATACTTTTGCAAGGGATTCATCCGGTTTTTCCCTATAGGCCGCAGCGGGTAGGGAAACGGTTGCCGGAAGAATCTTATAGAGAGTCCTTGATGTCGCTCAATTCTACCAGCTTGTTGACAATAGCGTAGATGGTGAGCCCTGCCGGAGAATGTATCTGCAGTTTGCGTGCAATGTTACGGCGATGGGTAATGACGGTATGGATGGAGAGGTAGAGTTTGTCGGCGATGGCTTTGTTGGTCATGCCCTTCACAACGCAGGTGATGATTTCCTTTTCGCGCTGGCTCAGGGTTTCTTGTTCGCTGTCTTTTTCCTCTTCCTCCTCGGTGTGTAGCAAGTGGTTGATTTTGGAGGCGATGACATCTACGTCATCGCACATGGCGAAGTTCTCGTCATATTCCTTCAATATGTTGTTGTCGATGACGGAGCATACCATAGCAATGTACTTGATACCGGATTTTCCGTGTTCTGCCTTGAAGGCGGGCAGGTCGAACCAGCCACCGAAAGTGGGGTTGATGATGATAATGTCTGCCGGATGCATGTGAATGTAGTTCTGCAGCGATTCCGGAGAAGAAACCTCAATAGGGTGTGCATTCAAGTTGGGAATACGCTTCAAAACAGCCGTCAGGCCACTCCGGATGATAACCGAAGTTTCTGCAATGACAATCTTCAAAGAAGTATTATTGTTCATTTTTCAGTTTCCTTTCTATTTGCGCTACGGCGGGAACAAACATATAATCTTCTACCTGGCAGTGGGTGGCAAGGTCTTGTTCGCAGTTGAATATATCGAACAAGACCGCATTCAGGAGATTGTTGTTCTCCTTTTCCGGGTAGTATTTGATGATGATGTTCTTCAGCTCTTTCAGTTTGGTATCTATCTGATTATGTTTGCTGGCAAAAGTGGCGATGTTGTATTCATCCGATAGGTTGCCTTGGAGTAATTGCTCTACATAGGTGAATACGGCCTGGTTTTCATATTCCATGTGGCGGCGTACCTCCTTGGCATATTCATCGAAGAACTTCAGGATGAGGTAGGCTACATCGTTTGTACTGGAACAATCGATGGCTTCGATGAGTTTGCGGCGGATGGCCGGCAGGTTGAAGTCGAGGAAATATGTGTGGGCACGCTTCAGATAATCCATAAGGGCGGGAATGGAAAAATCACTTTCATTGCCGCTGTAAGAGTATTGTTCTTCGCTGATAAAGTTGGCTACGGCGAGGAATGTAGGGCAATCGACGCCTTGTGCTTCGCAGACGTCCTTCACGCTCTTGTCTCCGAATCCTAATGACAGTCCGAAGCGGCTCATCACCATTAATAAGGAGTAATTGTCACAGATGAGGTCGCTCATCTTGTCCGTGGAGCGGTACTTATGTTGCTCATTCATTGTATGTTATTGTTTTTAATTCTCTGATTCGTGCGCAAAGTAACGGCTTTTATCCGAGAACTGCAATCACTATTAGTAGGTATTTTGCTTGTCGGGAGACGGTTGGAGACTGGTGTTTGCCGAATAAACTAAAAGCTTTAGTTTTATTTAACGAGAGAAATTAGTTTTTGAACTAAATAATTTAGTTATTTGCGGAAAACAAAGAATGTTATGAAAGGATTGACTGCAAAAGAAGAAGAAATCATGGGCTTTTTCTGGGAAAAGGGACCCTTGTTTGTGAAGGAAATGCTGGCATTCTATGAAGAGCCGAAACCACATTTCAATACTTTGTCCACCATTGTGAGAGGATTGGAGGATAAGGGATTCTTGAGCCATCATACGTACGGCAACACGTATCAGTATTATGCGGTGGTCAGCGAGGAGGATTTCCGCAAGCGGACACTGAAGAACGTTATCAGCAAATATTTCAATAATTCCTATCTCAGCGCAGTGTCGTCTCTGGTGAAGGAAGAGGATATATCCCTGGAAGAACTGAAGCAGTTGATACAAGACGTGGAAAAGGGAAGGGACTGAGATTGTTGAGACTCTAATAACTCTGGCTTATGAAAAACATCGGATTGGTTTGTTTGCTGCTGGTAAGTATTTGCTGCGGATTGCAGGCAAAGAAAATCGTAAAGGTACCCTATTTCATGGCATGCAATACGCGTAGCATTGAAGTGGAGCAAGTGACGCTTGGAAAAGATACGACCTGGCTGGCGGTGAGGCTTTATGGCATGCAGGGCGATAGGGTCAGGATTGATTCGACAGCTGTGTTGCGGGCATCCGGAAAGGATTACGGATATTTGGGAAATACCGGTTTTGCCAGGGATGAATGGACGCATATTCCCGCTTCCGGTGAAATGACTGCTGTTTTGAAGTTTAGTCCGCTTCCGATGGATACTGAGAGCTTTGATTTTGTAGAGACACCGGACAGTGATGAAGGATGGGTAATTTATGGTATACAGCTCAACGGAGAGAAACCTCGGGTGGATATTCCCGAACGTTTGCGGAATAAGAAACCGGATGAGGTTTTGCCATTGCCCGGACCGGAATTGAATATGGGAAAGACTGTCATAAAGGGGCAGATATTGGGGTATAAACCGGAGTATGGAGTGACGTTACGCTACTATGACTCGCCTTGGTTCTTCATGTATTTCACCGGTAAGGACTTGAAGATAGCGGAGGATGGCACGTTCCGTTATGAGACAGAGGTGCTGTTGCCGAGCGGTGCTACGCTGTGGATATCCCGTTCGAAAATAGAATTGTTTCTCGTTCCGGGTGGAGAACTGGATGTCACAATCAATCTGCCTGAAATATTCTATTCGCAAAGCCGTCTTTTAAGCCGGAAAAGGGATGGTGTAACGGACAACTGTGTTTGGTTTGAAGGAGACTATGCCGGTCTGAATACCGAGTTGCTGCGGTTCGGTGAAATGAAAAGCTTATCGGGAGCTGATGATTTTTATGCAGATATTTGTGGGATGACTCCGCAGGCATATAAAAAGTATCTGTTCAGGCATTATGAAGATATGCAAAAGAAACTTGTAAAAAACAAGGATATGAGCCAGGCTTGCCGTACTTATATCCGGGCAAATCTGGATATGAATCTGTTCAGCCTTATCTATAATTACAAGAGTAACCTTAGTTATGCCCCGATGCTTTCGGGCAGGAAGGGGGTGAAAAGGGCGGACATGACGGTGGACAGTACCTCATACTTCAAGGAAATACTGCAACTGGATATTCTGCATACCCCCGAACAGAAATATTACAATTATTATACGGACTTTGTGAAGACCGCTACCGGAAATTTCCGGGATAAGTTTGTGCAAGACCCTCTTTGGCCGGACATGCTTCTTGCCGGGCGTGCTTCCCGTAATCTGAGCAAGTACATGCCTTTGACTGAGGAAGAGCGTCGGACGGTGGACAGCATCGCTTCTCCCGACCTCAGGCAATTGTTCCTGATGAGAAACGGGAGGATTGAAGCCGAACTGAAATCAGAGCTGGAAGCTACTAAGGGAAAGACCGGATATAAGATTGTTGAGGTGGAAAAGGAGGTAGCGGCAGACAGTTTGTTGCAGGTCATTACTCGTCCTTATCGTGGCAAGATGGTACTGGTGGATATGTGGAACACCTGGTGTGGTCCTTGTATGCGGGCCATGAAAAGCCTGAAACCGTTGAAAGAGGAGCTGAAAGAGGTGGTTTATCTATATATTGTCGACGAAACATCTCCTGAAGGAAAATGGAAAGTAATGATACCGGATATACCCGGTATTCACTGTCGCATTAGCAATGAGCAAAGTACGGCATTGGCAAAGCTGTACGAATATCCGGGTATCCCGACCTATTTCGTCGTGAACCGTGAAGGAGATATTTCCTACAAAGCAACCGGATTTCCCGGAGTGGAGATGCTACGGAATGAACTGACCAAGTAACTGTAAATAGTAAATCGTAAATCCCTAAATAGTAAATAATTCCATGGGTCTGTTTTTTGTTTATATACTCAAATCTTCTGTTTGCCTGGCGATATTCTATTTGTTTTATCGCTTGTTGCTGGCACGCGAGACGTTTCATCGTTTCAACCGTTTTTCATTGTTGGGCATTTTGCTGTTGTCCTGCCTATTGCCTTTGGTAGAGGTAAGTGTGAAGCAGGAGACGGAAGTGCACCAGACGATGCTGACATTGGAGCAGTTGCTGATGATGGCAGATGCAGTGAATGCCACTGAGGCCGGAGCAAGGGCTGAAACGGCAACAGTCACCTGGATACAAGTGGCGCTGCTTGTCTATCTGGCAGGAATCGTTTTCTTTGCCTTCCGCAACGTATATTCGTTGGTACGGTTACTGATGTTGCTGAAATCGGGTAAAAAAGAGGATATTGGCAGCTACTTACCGGGCAGGAAAGAGCGCGTTACTTTGATTGTACACAACTGTGACATCGCTCCGTTCAGTTGGATGGGATATATTGTCATTTCACGGAAAGACTTGGAGGAGAACGGACGGGAAATCCTTATCCACGAGCTTGCCCATATCCATAACCGCCATTCCTGGGACTTGCTGGTGGCTGATGTCTGCATTTTCTTTCAGTGGTTCAATCCGGCATCATGGCTCCTGAAGCAGGAATTGCAGAATATCCATGAGTTTGAAGCGGATGAAACGGTGATAAAGGAGGGTGTGGATGCAAAACAGTATCAACTATTATTAATAAAAAAAGCTGTCGGCACAAGGCTCTACTCTATGGCCAACAGCTTTAATCACAGTAAACTTAAAAAACGTATCACTATGATGTTAAAAGAAAAATCAAGCCCGTGGGCACGTTTGAAGTATCTTTATGTACTTCCGGTAGCTGCCATTGCAGTGACAGCTTTTGCCCGTCCCGAAGTCTCCGATAAAGTGGAGAAGATTTCAAGTGTCAAAGTTAACGATTTGGCTGCAATTGTAGAAACAAAAGTGGCGGAAAGTGCAGGTGACACTACGAAGCCTGCCGATGTGAAGTATGTACCGGCGGAAGTCCGCAAGCGGTTGAAGGGAACTCTGGTCTTCGAGGTGGCAGAGGAGATGCCGGAATTTCCCGGCGGCGGAATGAGTGCTTTCATGGATTATATCAAGACGAATATGCGTTATCCGGCATCTGCCAAAGAGAACGGTACGCAGGGACGGGTCACTGTCCAGTTTGTGGTGGATGAAGATGGAAGCATCAAGGACTCCAAGGTGCTCCGTTCTGTGGATAAGGATATGGATGCCGAGGCGCTGCGATTGATAAACACTATGCCGAAGTGGAAGCCGGGGAGACAGAAGGGGCAGCCGGTGGCTGTGAAATTTACGGTGCCGGTGATGTTCAGGCTGGACGACGACAAACTTGAAAAAACTTCTTCTGCCAATGGTATTACAGTTGAAGGATATGCAGGTAATGGGAAAGAGCCATTGTATATTGTGGATGGAAAAGAGGTGACGCCATCTGTCATGAGTGCATTGAATCCTGATAAGATAGAACGTGTAACGGTTTTGAAAGATAAATCTGCCACGGATTTATATGGAGAAGAGGGACAGAATGGCGTTGTTCTGATAACCCTGAAACAAGGAACTCCGGGTATGGTTATCCGCCGGGGTAATGAGGTGGCAGAGAATGCTAAAGTACAGCATAAGAGTAGTCTTGATTTAATAAAGACTGTCTATATTGATGGAGAAAAGGTTGACTTGGGTACTAAAACTATCGATGATTTAATACCTGCCGAGAATATTGAGGGTATTGAGGTGAAGAAAGAGGCAGGTGGAAAAGGTGAGATTTACATCACTACTAAAAAAACTAAAGCTGTAGAAAAGACCATTGCCAAAGGCAATATGAAAGTGGAAGGCAAAGTGGTGGATGAGCAGGGTGAGCCTGTTATCGGTGCGGCTGTTCTGATAGAAGGTACCACTACGGGAAGCGTTACCGATGTCAATGGCAATTTTGTCCTTTCTGTACCTTCTAAGGATGCTGTATTGGTTGTTTCGTATATAGGTATGGCTACCGGCAAAGTGAAGGTGCAGCCCAAGCTTACGATTACGCTGAAAAGTGAATAGTCTCTAACAATTATGATAAGGAAAATTCTCTCTTTGTTTCTGATTCTGGTAGCTGTGGGGGCAGGGCTTTGCTCTGCCCAGACAGCCGGTAAGAAATATTATTTGGTGGGCGGGCTTTTCTTAGAAGGCATGCCGCCTGGTGTGGGTTCGGACAACGTGGCGGCTTTCATAATACATGAGGACGGCGCGAGACACGAGGTTACGGAACTCCGCTTGCGCAAGGGCATTGTGCTGTCTGAGGAGGTGAGAGAATATGCTACTCCTGCCGACGAGGTGCCTGGTGCGGAAGCTTTCTTGATGAGTTACCGTGGAGGAACGGGGAAGAAGTTGCCGATAGGCGGTGCCGTACAGACTTTGAAGAAGGAAGAATGGATAGGAAAGGCTTTTCCGGAATTCAAAGTGAAAGACACAGAAGGACAGGAATGGAGCAAGGCCGATGTGACGGGACGTCCTATGGTCTTGAACTTCTGGTATACCGGCTGTGGTCCTTGTATCCGTGAAATGTCGGAGCTGAACAAATGGATAGAAGTCTATCCTGATGTAACCTATCTTGCTACGACTTTTGACAGTGCTGTACAAATAAAGAAAATTGTAGAGAGCCGTCCTTTCCTCTTTACCCAGATAGCCGATGACTTGTTTTTCTTCGAGACCTTTCATGTGAGTGGTATGCCGGTCACTATACTGGTGGATAAGAAAGGCATTATCCGTCATATAGAACAAGGTACTGGAACTGCGAAACTTCGGTATATGCAGGATAAGTTGCAGAAACTTGTCAGCGAATAATTCTTTCCTGATGAATAGGGGATAAGGATTTCAGAGGATTTCTTTTGCCCTTTCACAGATTATCATACCTTTGCGAATATAAATCTAAGGAAGGCAAGGTTATGATAAAACATCTTTTTTTAATATGGGGACTGCTTGCGGCACTCACTGCTGAGCCGGTTCTGGCTTGTACATCTGCCGTCGTTTCTGGAAAGGTTACTCCTGACGGCCGTCCGTTGCTATGGAAAAACCGTGATACGGACTATCTGCGAAATCATGTTGCTTATATAAAAGGGGAGAAGTATAACTTCATTGCCGATGTGAATAGTGCTAACTTTCCTGCCTTGAAAGAGGCATGGATGGGTACAAACTCCGTTGGTTTTGCCTTGATGAACACCCAATCCTACAATCTGGTGGAAGTGAAAGATGGGGAAGAACGGGGGGCAGCCAACGGGAGGATTATCTACCGTGCCTTGGAGGTTTGTGCCACGGTGGAGGATTTCTGCCATTTCCTCGATACCATTTCCAAGCCCAGCTTGATAGAGGCCAATTTTGGCGTAATCGACGCTCAAGGCGCTGCCGCCATGTTTGAGGTGGATTATTATAAATATACGATGTATGATGCCAATAATCCCAAAGATGCTCCTTACGGCTACATTGCCCGTACCAACTTCTCTTTTGCCGGTGAAGCAAATCGGGGGGCAGGTTATGTACGCTATATGGAGGCAGACAGGGTACTGATGAGGGCTTCTGCAACGGGAGGGATCACACCGCAGGGTATATTTAATGATCTTTCACGTTCGTTTCGCAACGGCATGCTTGATATTGATTTGAAGAACGGGAAATTTAATCGCCCGCAAGGTTCCGGTTGGTTTGTCGACCAGGATTTTATTCCCCGTAACAGCACTTCTTGTTCCATTGTGGTGCAGGGCGTAAAACCGGGTGAGAAGGCGGAACTTACTACGATGTGGACAATGCTGGGATATCCTCCTACGGGTATTGCCGTGCCGCTTTGGGTGAAGGATGCGGATAGACTTCTGCCTCCGATGGTATGTTGGGACAAGGCGTGTGCCGCCGCTCCGCTCAGTGATTGGTCACTCCGGCTTTCCAACAATGTCTTTTGTTATAATCAGGGGATGGGAACCAATCGTTATCTGAATTGGGAAAAACTGTACAATATGGAGAATAATGGCTATATGCAGCAGCTTGTTACGGTAGAGGCAGAGGTGTTTCGCCGTACATGCCTATTGTTGGACAGCTGGAGACAGCAAGGAAGCATTGATTCTCAAGAAATGCAGAAGCTTTATCAAGATGTGGAAGCACTTGTCCGAAAGGCTTATACGCCTTTGATGGAACAATGACAGTATTCCAGTATTTCCCCTTCCTGCTCCGGGTGGAACCAGTGGATTTCCTCGTCCCGTTTGAACCAGGTCATTTGCTTACGGGAATAGATGCGTGAGTTCTGCTTTATCTTTTCGATGGCAAAGGGTAATGTCCATTCACCATCCAGGTACTTGAATATTTCTTTGTAGCCTACTGTATTTAGGGAATTTAGACTTTTATGCGGGTAGACCATGCGCGCTTCTTCCACTAAACCCTCTTCCACCATTTGGTCCACCCGGCAGTTGATGCGTTCATAAAGCTCTTCCCGGTTACGTGTTAATCCTATTTTGATGATACGGAAGGGGCGTTCTTTCTTTTGTTGAGTGCGGAAGGAAGTGTAGGCCTTTCCCGTCATGTAGCAGATTTCCAAAGCATGGACTACGCGTTTGGGATTCTTCAAATCTACTATTTTGTAATATTCCGGATCCAACAGCTTAAGTTCCGCACAAAGTCTTTCCAGACCTTCTGTTTCGTATTTGTGCAGCATGAGCTGGCGTGTATCGGCATCTACGGTCGGAATGTCGTCAATGCCTTTACAGACTGCATCTACATACATCATTGAGCCTCCGGTCAGCAGTATGGTGTTATGCTTTGTAAACAAGTCTTCCAGCAGCTTCATCACTTCCGCTTCGTATTGGGCGGCACTGTAATAGTCTGTCAGCTTTAGGGTACCGACGAAGTGATGCTGTACCCGTTGCAGCTGCTCCGGTGTAGGGGCAGCCGTGCCTATCTTTAAATCTGCATAGAGTTGTCTCGAATCGGCCGAGACGATACAAGTATGGAAATGTTCTGCCAATCGGAGGCTTAATTCTGTTTTGCCTACTCCGGTGGGGCCGATAAGTACGATTAGGGTGTGCATGCGGGTATAAAATTCAGGCGCGAACCATAACAATCCGCGCCTTTCTGAAGGGGAATAATGTCTGTTTAATATTTTTCTTCTTCGAAGGAGTTCCCGGCTTCGTCCAAACCGCCGAAACCCTCTTTGTCGAAATCTTCCATATCGAAGTCTTGGTCGCCGTAAAAGTTTTCGTCCAAATCCAGGGAACCGCCGGCAGCTGCCATTTCTTCAAAGTCAACGGTCTGCTTGGGAGCTTCACCCGCTTTCTTGGTGCATTTGGCGCCTTTCATTTCTTTTCCGGTAATGATTTCAGAAAGCTCGATGAAGAAGCAGCGTTCAGTCATATAATCGAATACATAGAGAAGTTTCTGCTTCTCGTCTTCAACCAGTTCGCTCAGCTGGGTCTCTTTCATCACCCAACTGTCCATTTCCGGATTGTCGTCCATTTCTTCCAGCGTAATTTCTTTCTCTTTTTCCCAGTCATCATCGCAAATGAAGAAAGAAGTCATCTGGTCGTTGGTGTAGCCTGCCGACTTTAGAATCGCTTCATGGAAGTCATAAAAGGTAGCTTCCGGGTCTATCTGTATTTCTCTGACAAAATCGTCCACCTCATCAGAGATGATTGTAAATCTGTAGATCATGATGATTTATAATTTATGATTTCTGACTTCTGATTTTGTGTAAATCATACGTTTTTCATTTTCCTGCGGGGATAATGCCGCGGGCTGATTCACGTATAAAGTTTACGATATAGCTTATTTCCGGTGTCATTTCCATTTCATCCTCGATTTTCTTCAAGGCATCCGTATTGTTCAGACCGCCTTGATAGATAATACGATAGGCATCATGGATTTTCTCGATGGTCTCGTTGGAGAAGCCACGGCGGCGTAACCCTACCACATTGATTCCCGCATAGCAGATAGGCTCGCGTCCGGCAATGATGTACGGCGGGATGTCCTTGCTGAAACGGCAGCCGCCCTGTATCATACCATAACCGCCCACATGGCAGAATTGGTGCATCAGTACATTGGCGCTGATGATGGAATAATCGTCGATGACAATTTCACCCGCCATTTTTGTAGAGTTGCCAATGATACAGCCGTTGCCTATCAGGGCATCGTGCGCCACGTGCACACTTTCCATTAGGAGATTGTTATTGCCGACGATGGTTCTGCCTTTGGCAGCTGTACCGCGGTTGACAGTTACGTTTTCACGTATGATATTGTTGTCTCCGATTTCAGCAGTGCTTTCCTCCCCTCTGAACTTTAAATCCTGGGGAATGGCACCGATAACGGCTCCCGGGAAAATGGTGTTTCCATTACCGATGCGTGCACCGTACAGAATGTTGGCGTTTGCCATAATCTTGTTGTTATCACCGATTACCACATTCTTGTCAATGAAAACAAAAGGAGCAATCTCTACGTTTTCCCCGATTTTAGCTTCGGGATGAATATACGCTAAGGGACTTATCATATTATTTACGATTTAGCTATTTACGATTTACGATTGAGAATACTTGCGATTTACTGTATATACGATTTTATCCGAATGTGATAATTCTCACGAGTAATTTGAATCGTAAATCGTAAATAGTCTAATCGTAAATTTTATTATTTGTTCTTAACTATTTGTGCCATAAACTCTGCTTCGCAGACCACCTTTTCGCCTACGAACACATAACCTTTCATGGTGGAGATGCCGCGGCGTATGGGGGCCATCAGCTCTACACGGAAGATGAGCGTGTCTCCCGGTACCACTTTCTGGCGGAATTTCACACCGTCAATCTTCATGAAGTAGGTGGAGTAACGTTCCGGTTCGTCCACTGAATTCAGTACAAGCAAACCTCCCGTCTGTGCCATTGCCTCTATCTGCAACACACCGGGCATTACGGGTTCCTGCGGGAAGTGTCCCTGAAAGAAAGGTTCGTTGGAAGTTACGTTCTTGACACCTACAATGTAGTTGGCACCTATTTCTATGACTTTGTCCACCAATTGCATCGGGTAACGGTGAGGCAGAAGTTCGCGGATGCGGTTTACATCCATAATCGGTTCGCGGTTGCAGTCGTAGGTAGGGGCTTGTATTTCGTGCAAACGGATTTCCTTGCGCATCTGGCGGGCGAACTTATTGTTGATAGTGTGTCCCGGGCGGGTAGCGATGATACGGCCCTTGATGGGCTTGCCTATCAAGGCCAGGTCACCGATGACATCAAGTAACTTGTGGCGGGCGCATTCATTGGGCCACACCAAAGGTTTGTGGTTGATATATCCCAATTGTTTGGCGTCCATATGAGGAACACCCATCACGTCGGCCAGCTTGTCATAGTTCTCCTGGGACATTTCGCGTTCGTAAATAACAATCGCATTGTCAAGGTCGCCGCCCTTGATAAGACCGGCTTGCAGCAACGGCTCAATTTCGCGTACAAACACGAAAGTACGGCTTGCGGCGATTTCATCCTTGAACTTCGTCATGTCCTCCAGCGTTGCAAACTGGTTGGGGAGGATGTTGGAATCGTATGATACCAATACATTCAAGCTGAAGTTCTCGTCCGGCAACACGATGATGGAAGAGCCGGTTGTTTCGTCACGGAATTCAATTTTGGACTTGATGATATAGAAATCTTTTACGGCATTTTGTTCTACAGTGCCTACGCGCTCTATTTCGTTGACATAATATTGGGCGCTTCCGTCCAGAATGGGAAATTCCGGTCCGTTTACCTGTATCAAGCAGTTATCGATACCCAATGCATAGAGGGCTGCCATACCATGCTCCACTGTGCTCACCTTTACTCCGTTTTTGGAGATTACAGTTCCACGGGTAGTTTCGGATACGTTGTCTGCAACGGCATCGAAGGTAGGCTGTCCTTCCAAGTCGATACGTTGGATTTTGTATCCATGGTTATCCGGAGCAGGATTGAAAGTAACGGTTAGGTCAAGTCCCGTATGAAGACCTTTTCCACTAAGCGAAAAGCTATCTTTTAGAGTCTTTTGTTTTAACATTGGTTACTTATTTAATAGTTGTTTAAGTTCATTCAATTCTTTGCGGAGCTGGCGCAGTTCCACTTGCATTTCCGGCAAACTTCTTTGTGCGATGGATGCCTTGAAATATTGTTTCAGCTCCATAGGAGGGGTACCGATAAGCTGGCTACCGTCCTTTATGCTACTGGGAACACCAGACTGTGCGCCAAGGTTCACTTTGTTGCCAATATGAATATGACCTGCAATGCCTACCTGCCCGCCGAACATGCACCATTCTCCTATCTTGGTAGAACCTGCTACACCTACTTGCGCCGCCATTACGGTGTGGGAGCCTATTTCATCATTGTGTGCCACCTGAATCAAATTATCCAGTTTCACACCGCTATGTACGATGGTGGCTCCCATAGTAGCACGGTCCACACACGTGTTGGCACCGATTTCCACATGGTCTTCCAGGATAGTGATACCTATTTGCGGTATTTTTTCATAGCCCTCGGAAGTGGGGGCGAAGCCGAAACCGTCTGCACCGATAACGCAACCGGAGTGCAGGATGCAGTGGTTTCCTACCCGGCAATCGTGGTAGATGGTGGAGTTAGCGTAAATAATACAGTCATTGCCCACTTTGGCACCGCTGCCAATCGTGACGTGCGGATGAATGACCGTATTGTCTCCCACCTCTGCGTATTCGCCAATGCAGGCAAAAGGCGCAATGTAAACATCCTTGCCAATTTTAGCTGTCTCGGCAACAAAGGCCAGAGAGTCAATTCCCACCCGCTTTGGCTTGCTTTGCTCATAAAGATTTAGCAATTTAGCAAGACTTTCATACGCATTGTCCACTTTAATCAGGGTGGCTTTCACTTCTTGTTCCGGAACAAAGTCCTTGTTTACCAGAACAATGCTTGATTGGGTTTCGTATATGTAGGGGGTATATTTGGGGTTGGATAGAAAGGAGATGGCTCCCGGTATTCCCTCTTCGATTTTCGCAAAGGTGTGAACGGTAGCATTCTCGTCTCCAACAATTTCTCCTTGGATAAATGTTGCAATTTGTTTAGCAGAGAACTCCATGTCTTATTCTTGTTAGATGGTTTCAAAACGCAAATAACGGACTTTTTTTTTATATTTCCTTGTCCTGAGGTGAATATTTTATACTTATCTATGCAAACGTTGGTAGCATAAGTAGTACTTTTTTACTTTCTTGGACAGAAGAGAGATATTGAGCATATCCGATGCTTCGGCAATATTCTTGATGCTGCCGTCGTTGTAGAGGATGTCAATACTGTCATCTGCCTCGTCGTACATATTCTTCTCGATGCTGGGGGTAGAGATGAAATATCTCGCTTCGGAGAGAGGGATGTTCAGTTGTTCACTGATTTGCAAAGTTAGTTCTTTTTTCCGTTCCTCACTAATAGGTTCGGTAGAAATCTCGACTTTGAAGATGTTTCGGTTAATCATGCCGGCGCTCAAGGTGGACAAAACCTTGTCCGAATGGCGGCTCCATACCTTGAGGGCAGTCCAGATGTCATTATCGTCCAACTGAATGAAATTCTCCAAACATTCGGGATTGTTGTAGAATGCCTCCCGGCTGATGTCGTTGTATAGAAAGAATTTCAAGGCGGGTGAGGCAAAGAGGTCTATGCCGCGGCTTGCCAGTTCCTTGGCGCGGAGCAGGGTGCTAATCAGCATTTTCTCGTAGGCAACGGAGGTTTTGTGCAGATAGACTTGCCAGTACATCAGGCGGCGGGCAGTGAGGAAGTTCTCAATAGAATAGATGCCTTTGGACTCTACTACCAGGTGGTCATCCTTTACATCCAGCATCTTGATAATGCGGGCGGAGCCAATGTTGCCTTCGGTCACTCCGGTATAGAAGCTGTCGCGGCGCAGGTAGTCCAGGCGGTCCATATCCAGTTGCCCGCTTACCAGTTGGTGCAGGAAGCGCTTGGGGTATTCATCCTTGAAAATTTGAATGGCGAGTGTCAACTGTCCGTTCATTTCCTTGTTGATACGTTCCATCAGCATCAAGGAGATGTCTTCGTGGGAGACGCCCTGCACGATGGTATTTTCCAGTACGTGGGAGAAGGGGCCGTGGCCGATGTCGTGCATCAGGATAGCGGCTTCCACAGCTTCGGCTTCGCTGTCGAAGATAAAGTTTCCTTTGGTGGCAAGTTGCTGGATGGCCTCACTCATTAGGTAGAAGGCTCCCAAAGAGTGTTGGAACCGTGTATGCTGCGCACCGGGATATACGACAGAGGACAACCCCAGTTGCTTGATACGGTTTAGACGTTGCAAAAGGGGATGTCGTACAACATCGTACAACAACCCCTTTGGTATGTTGATGAACCCGAAGACAGGGTCGTTGATAATCTTTCTTTCGAACATTAAGCGTTAGTCGTTAATCACTTTTTTCAACTCTTCCGCCATCTGTGCCTGCACTTCTTGGGCTGCTTTTCGGCTGGCGGCGGCGAAGTTCTCTGTCTTGTCCACGTAGATGATGCCACGGCTGGAGTTGACAATCAGGCCGCAAGTCTTGTTCATGCCATACTTGCAGACTTCTTCCAGGGAGCCGCCTTGTGCGCCTACGCCGGGAACCAATAGGAAGTGTTCGGGAACAATCTTGCGGATATCTTCGAAGGCGCGGCCTTGTGTGGCGCCTACTACGTACATCATCTGTTCGTCACTGGCCCACTCCTGGGATTTGCGGAGCACTTTTTCGAAGAGGCGTTCGCCGTTGGTGTCTTCCGTCAGCTGGAAGTCGTGTGAGCCTTTGTTGCTGGTCAACGCAAGCAGGATTACCCATTTGCCTTCGTACGTAAGGAACGGGGTCACACTGTCTTCGCCCATGTAGGGAGCTACGGTTACGGAATCTATATCCAGCTCTTCGAAGAAGGTACGGGCATACATGGCAGAGGTGTTCCCGATGTCACCGCGTTTGGCGTCGGCGATGATGAATTGGTCGGGATAGTTCTGCTTGATGTAGTTTACGGTTTTCTCGAAAGCTATCCAGCCTTTCACGCCCATGCTCTCATAAAATGCCAGATTGGGCTTGTAGGCGATGCAGAGGTCGGCAGTAGCGTCGATGATGGCTTTGTTGAAAGCGAATATAGGGTCTTCCTCTTTCAGAAGATGTTCGGGTATTTTCTTGATGTCGGTGTCAAGACCTACGCAAAGGAATGACTTCTTGCGCTTGATGTTCTCGAATAATTGCTGTTTGTTCATATTATTTTTTAGTTACGGGTTACTTATCACTGCCTTACAGTTCGCTCTCTTTCAGTCTTTCTGCATTTTCCGCCACAATCAGGTGGTCGATGCAGTCTTGGATGTCTCCGTCCATGAAGGCGGCGAGATTGTAGATGGTGTAGTTGATGCGGTGGTCCGTGATGCGTCCTTGCGGATAGTTGTAGGTGCGTATCTTGGCGGAGCGGTCGCCAGTACTGACCATCGTCTTACGCTTGGAGGCGATGTCGTCGATGTACTTCTGGTGTTCCTTGTCGTAGATGAAGGTACGCAAGCGCGAGAGGGCGCGTTCCTTGTTCTTGGGCTGGTCGCGCGTCTCGGTACATTCGATGAGGATTTCTTCGACTATGCCTGTGTTGGGATTCTTCCAGTTGTAGCGCAGGCGCACGCCGGATTCCACCTTGTTCACGTTCTGACCGCCGGCACCACCGCTTCGGAAGGTGTCCCACTTGATTTCACCTTCGTTGATAACTACGTCGAACTCTTCGGCTTCGGGAAGCACGGCTACGCTGGCAGCTGAGGTGTGTACCCGTCCTTGCGTTTCTGTGGCCGGTACGCGCTGCACGCGGTGCACGCCCGATTCATATTTCAGTGTGCCGTATACATTGTCGCCCGTCACGGAGCAGACAATTTCCTTGAAACCGCCGGCTGCACCTTCGTTGGCACTGGATATCTCCATTCTCCATCCCTTGGATTCGCAGTACTTGGTGTACATGCGGAAGAGGTCGCCGGCAAAGATTGCCGCTTCGTCACCACCCGTGCCGCCACGAATTTCGAGGATGGCATTACGGCCATCCTGCGGGTCGGCGGGGACGAGCAGCAGCTTTATCTGCTCTTCCAGTTCCGGTTGGCGGGTTTGGCAGGCATCCAGCTCTTCGCGTGCCATTTCCCGCATTTCCTGGTCTGTTTCGTTGGCGATAATTTCTTTGGCTTCTTCTATGCCGCCCAGTACTTGCATGTACTCTTTGCGGGCATTCATCAGGTCGCCCAGTTCTTTATATTCTTTGGTGAGCTTGACGTAACGCTTCTGGTCCGCAATCACTGCCGGGTCTGTAATCAAGGTCGACACTTCTTCGAAGCGGGCGACAAGCCCTTCCAGCTTTTCGAGTATGGTATTGTTGTCTGCCATATATTTAATACTTGAACTCTCCGAATTCGCTCTTGATAATCAGTTCTTTCTTGTCGCTTTCTTCCACGCGGCCTACAATCTGTGCATCAATGTTGAAACTCTTCGAAATAGCAATCACCTCTTCTGCATGTTCGGGAGAGAGGTACACTTCCAGGCGATGCCCCATATTGAACACCTTGTACATTTCGCTCCAGTCCGTATCGCTCTGCTCCTTGATGGTCTTGAACAACGGTGGAACGGGGAAGAGATTGTCTTTGATGACACGGCAGTTGTCTCCCACAAAGTGCAGTACCTTGGTTTGTGCGCCGCCCGAGCAGTGTACCATACCGTGGATTTGGGGACGGAGCGCATCAAGCAGTTTCTTAACTACCGGTGCGTAGGTGCGGGTGGGGGAAAGTACCAGCTTTCCTGCATCCAGCGGACTGTCTTCGACACTGTCTGTCAGTTTTAGCTTGCCACTGTATACCAGCTCTTCGGGTACAGCCTTGTCATAGCTTTCAGGGTATTTCTCTGCCAGGTATTTGGAGAATACATCGTGGCGTGCGCTGGTCAGTCCGTTACTGCCCATACCGCCATTGTATTCTTTCTCATAAGTAGCCTTTCCGTAAGATGCCAGACCTACAATCACATCGCCCGGACGGATATTGGCATTGTCTATAACATCTGAGCGCTTCATGCGGCAGGTCACTGTCGAGTCTACGATAATGGTACGTACAAGGTCGCCCACATCGGCTGTTTCGCCACCGGTGGCATAAACGCCTACTCCCATTTCGCGGAGTTCGGCAAGCAGTTCATCCGTACCGTTGATGATGGCTGAGATTACTTCGCCGGGGATGAGCAGTTTATTACGTCCGATGGTAGAGGATACCAGAATGTTGTCTACCGCACCCACACAAAGCAGGTCGTCGATGTTCATAATCAGTGCATCTTGTGCAATGCCTTTCCACACACCCAGGTCGCCGGTTTCCTTCCAGTACATATAGGCAAGACTGGACTTGGTGCCTGCTCCATCGGCATGCATAATGTTGCAATACTCCGGGTCACCGCCCAAAATGTCGGGGATAATTTTGCAGAAAGCCTGCGGGAAAATACCTTTGTCGATATTCTTGATGGCGTTGTGCACATCTTCCTTTGATGCGCTGACGCCTCGCATCATGTATCGTTGATTACTCATGAGATAATAGGTTTGTTCAATTGAATGTGCAAAGATACATCTAATCTTCTACAACACAAAGCGAGGCACAAAGTTTCTCGCCTTTGTGCCTCGCTATAGAGTTGTGTATTTATCAGAATTGTACCTGGGGAGCTTGTTCCGCTCCTTCTGCCGCTTCGAAATAAGCTCGTTTCTCAAAACCGAAGAGACCGGCAAGGATATTCTTGGGGAAACGGCGAATGGCTGTATTGAAGTTCTTGGCTGCATTGTTGAAGTTGGTACGTGCTACGTTGATACGGTTTTCCGTACCTTCCAGCTGTGCCTGCAGTTCCAGGAAATTCTGATTTGCTTTCAAGTCCGGATAGTTCTCCGTGATGGCAAGCAATTTACCGAGGGCGGAAGTCACCGCACCTTGTGCTTTCTGATATTCAGCCAGCTTTTCCGGAGTAAGGTCTGCAGCATCCACTTTGATTTGAGTGGCTTTGCTGCGGGCTTCTACTACACCTTCCAGTGTTTCCTTCTCGTGCGTGGCATATCCTTTCACGGTATTCACCAAGTTCGGAATCAGGTCGGCACGGCGTTGGTATTGGGTTTCTACGTTCGACCATTGTCCGCTGACATTTTCGTCCATGGTTACGAGTCCGTTATAGCCAGTTACCCCCCAAATGGCGAGAAGAGCTATAACAACGATAATGATAATGGTTGATTTCTTCATACTTTTCATTTTTAGGCCTCACCTCCGATTCCTCTCCGATAGAGAGAGGGGAGGAGGGGAAGGCAGTTATTAATCATTTAATTATATTCTATGTAAACGTTTTATTTTCTTCCAGTATCCTCGAAGGTGTGTCAAAACGGTTGATGGCACACAGATGACACATCCTCGGCGTTAGAACCGGGAACCGGCTCCACCGCCACCTCCCATACCGCCTCCGAAGCTGCCGCCGCTGAAGCCTCCTCCGCCACCTCCGCCGAAGAGACCTCCACCACCGAAGATGACCGGACCACCTCCGCCTCCTCCCCGGTAATTTTCATCGTATGACTGCTGGCGGCGCACTACTTTATGTCCGCAATTGCGGCAGGTGTAGGTCACATCTTCCGTTTTCACTCCATTGCGGCGTGAGATGAGTACGCTGCTGCTACGTTGCAATTTATGTTGTCCGCAGTTGGGGCATTTGTTGGCAGCGCGTTGGGCAAGGATGCCTATAATAGATGCCACTGCGAGGAAACCGATAAGCCCCAGTAGGATACCTCCTACGGAGAGGTCATCCTCCTCTTCCGTGTCATTCACCATAGTGCCGTCAAGACGTGAACAGACTGCCTTTACACCCGCTACCATTCCGGCATCCCAATTACCGTCTTTCAGATAGGGAATCATGTATTTGGTCTGTATGCGTTTGCAGATGGCATCAGGAAGGTCCCCTTCCAAGCCGTATCCCGTATAAAACTGGATGCAGCGTTGGTCGGTTACCAGCAGAATGACCAAACCGTTGTTTTTCTCTTTTTTCCCTACTCCCCATTCATTGAGCAGCTGATGTGAGAAATCAAAACAGTCTTCTTGTCCGATGGAGGGAACAACGGCAACTACCGTTTCAATACCAGTCTGCTGCTCCAATGCATAGAGCATACGGTCTATATTGTCACATGCCTCCGTTGATAGGATTCCGGCTGGGTTGCACACATAGCGTGTCTTGTCCTGAAGGTGTACTTTAGGAATATTCTTAGTGGTGTAGACTTCTTGTGCCTGCAAGGATAAGAGCAGGCATAAGAAGGATGCTATAGAAATAAATCGTCTCATACTACCAATATTTGTTGCGGCGAAGATAGGAAAAATCACGTCAATGTATGTATTTCCCTACGAATTTCTTTACATGCTCGGTGTATTCCTGCGGATAATCCTTGTAAGACATGGCATGTGTGGCACCGGGTACAATCCATAATTCTTTGGGTTCGGGCTTGGCTTCATAGAGGGGATAAACCATCCACGTCGGTACAAAGGTGTCGGCATCACCGTGGATGAAGAGCATCGGCAAAGTACATTTCTTTACTTGCTCCAGGGCAGAAGCTTCGCGGAAGTCCCACCCGTACTCCTGCCGGCAAAGCCAGCTTGCAGTATGCAGTAGGGGGAAAGCGGGCAGTCCGAACTGTTCTTTCAACTCCCCGCGAAACTCATCCCATACGCTTGTGTAACCGCAGTCTTCCACAAAACACTTGATGAATGGCTGTTGGTATTGTCCGTGTTCCACTTCGCCGGATACCATCATGGTGGTGGCGGCTCCCATGGAGATGCCGTGTACTACCATCTTTGTACTGCGGGACGCTATGCTGTCCGCATGGTTGCGTCCGAAAAGCTCATCGGCGGTCTCGGTCCATTGCAACACGTCGAGCCGGTCTTTCCAGCCCATCTGTACATGGTTCCCTTCGCTCATCCCGTGTCCGTAAAGGTCGGGCAGCAGGATGTTGAACCCCATCTCCTTGCTGTACAGATAGCCTATCATCAGCATGCGCACGGCATTATCCGTATATCCGTGTACGATGACTGCTGTTTTGAGGGTGGGGTGGGCGGCGGCAACGTAGAGTGCATGCAGCGTCTCTCCGCGGTCGTTCTCGATGTAGAAGTCCTTCAGTGCTCCTGCGGTCATCAGGCTATCCACCCAGGGGTGCAGTTCGGGATAGCGCTCGTACATGAAATCGTAGGATGCGGCTATGTTGCGGCTGCGTGAAACGAGGTCGTCCGGTTTCAGGGAATAGCCCAGCATATAGTACCCTCCGCACAACAGTACGGTGCAGAGGGCAGCCAGACCGAGAATCGAATATTTTATGGCTTTCTTCATTATTTATTCCAAATTTCCCATGCAGCAAAGGCCTGCAGCAGCAACATCTCCAGTCCGTTCTTGGTGACGGCTCCTTGTGCCTGGCCTTTCTTCATGAAGAGGGTTTCGTTTGGATTATATAACAAATCGTAGAGCAAATGGTTGGGAGTCAGTAGCTCGTAAGGAATGTTGGGGCAGAAGTCCACTTTGGGATACATGCCTACTGGGGTACAGTTGACAATCACTGTGTACTCTTGCATGATTTCCGGTGTCAGTTCCTCATAAGTGAGGTATTTATCCTCTTTCTTGGCGCGTGATACGAAGGTACTTTTTATACCCAGGTTCTCCAGCCCGCGATATACGGCTTTCGATGCGCCGCCGGTGCCCAGAATCAAGGCTTTTTTGTGATGTGGTTGCAAAAGTGGTTCTATGGATTGTGTAAATCCTATGATGTCGGAGTTGTAGCCAACCAGTTTCACTTTGCCTTTGGAAAGGCGGATAATCTTAATGACATTGACGGCGCCTATCTTGGCTGTGTCTTTGTCCAGTTCGTCCAGGTAGGGGATGACTTGCTCCTTGTAAGGGATAGTCACATTCAGTCCACAGAGGTTGGGATTTTCCTCGATAACTTCCATGAAATCCTCGATACGTGGAATTTCGAAATTTACATATTCTGCATCAATATTTTCTGCCGTGAATTTCTCATTGAAATATCCGATGGAAAAGGAATGTTTCAACGGGTAACCTATTAAACCGTATTTCTGCATAATGAGGGTGTGTTAAAGGGGAATTAATGATTATTTTCTGGCTGTATACAACGTGCATATTCCGAAAGTGAGCCGCTTGAAGTGTACTTCACTGAAACCGGCCTTGCGGATAACTTCCTGCATCACTTCTCCTTGAGGGAAGGCGCGGATGCTCTCCGGCAGATAGGTGTAGGCGCTGTTGTCTTTCGAAATACATTTACCGAGCAGGGGGATAACGACTTTGGAGTAAATGGTAAACAGTTGTTTCATCGGGAAGCGGTCCGGTGTGGAGAGTTCCAGTATGACGAGATGTCCGCCGGCCGTCAGTACGCGGCACATTTCGGACAGTCCTTTATCCAGCCCTTCGAAGTTGCGGATGCCGAACGCTACGGTTACAGCATCGAAACTCTCATCGGCAAACGAGAGAGAGGTGCAGTCCTCCCGGGCAAATGAAATCTTGTCCGAGAGGTGCGCCCGTTTTACTTTTTCGCGCCCCACATTCATCATGCCTTCCGAGATGTCGGTACCAATCAAAGCATCGGGTTGCAGTTCGCGACATGCAAGGATGGCGAAATCACCGGTGCCGGTAGCTACGTCCATGATACGTTGGGGGTGGAAAGGAAGGAGGTATTTGATTGCCTTCCTGCGCCAGCTGCGGTCAATACCCATGGATAGGGTGTGATTCAGCTTGTCGTAGGCGGGAGCGATGTTGTCGAACATTTCTTCCACTTGTTCGCTCTTCTTACCGTCAGCGCCGTAGGGCTTGATGTGTTCTTGGGGGTAATCCATGATTTTTTTATGTGCTAATGTGCTGATATGCCAATGTGCTAATTGGCTGCGCTATTATGCCGCAAGGTCATTAGCACATTGGCATATTATCACATTAAGTAATTAGTTACATTCTTTTCAATGCGTTCGGCAATGTTGTCGGTATCTTCCTTTACGAATTTCTCGCCGGTGATGTGTTCGTACAGTTCGATGTAACGTTCGCTGATTGAAGTAACGATTTCGTCTGTCATTTCCGGTACCTGTTGTCCTTCCTTACCCTGAAAACCGTTGTCCATCAGCCATTCGCGTACAAATTCCTTGGAAAGTTGTTTCTGCGGTTCGCCGTTGGCAAAACGTTCTTCGTAGCCTTCGGAGTAGAAATAACGGCTGGAGTCCGGGGTATGGATTTCGTCCATCAGATAAATCTTGCCGTCGTGCTTGCCGAATTCGTATTTGGTGTCTACCAGAATCAATCCGCGTTCCGCTGCAATCTCTGTACCGCGTTTGAAGAGAGCCATTGTGTATTTTTCCAATACGGCATATTCTTCGGGCGTGGCAAGTCCTTGTGCCAGGATTTCTTCTTTGGAGATGTCGGCATCGTGTTCGCCGATTTCGGCTTTGGTAGTCGGGGTGATGATGGGTTCGGGGAACTTCTGGTTCTCCTTCATTCCTTCGGGCAGCTTCACACCGCAGATTTCACGGACACCGCTTTTGTAAGCGCGCCATGCACTGCCGCAGAGGTAACCGCGTACAATCATTTCTACGGGGAATCCTTCACACATCACGCCTACCGTCACCATCGGGTCGGGAGTAGCCATTTTCCAGTTGGGGCAGATGTCGGTGGTGGCATCCAGGAACTTGGCTGCAATCTGGTTCAGCATTTGTCCCTTGAAAGGAATGCCTTTAGGCAATACTACGTCGAAGGCTGAGATACGGTCGGTAGCTACCATGACCAACTTCTCGCCATTGATGTTGTACACATCACGAACTTTTCCATGATAGACACTTTTCTGTCCGGGAAAGTTGAAATCTGTTTTTGTTAATGCTTTCATCTTTGTAATATTTACGATTTGAGAATTTACTGTTTCTGTTCAATCTTGCTATCGGCTTGTTCGGCCTTGCGTCTTTCGCGCTCCGCTTTTGCTTCTTTGTCAAACTTTTCGTAGGCCTCCACAATTTGGGTGACAAGCTTATGCCTTACGATGTCTTTCTTGTTCAGTTCCACGAAGCTGATGCCTTTCACTCCTTTCAGAATACGGAGTGCCTGCACCAGACCGGATGTCTGGGAGGAAGGCAAGTCAATCTGCGTCATGTCTCCCGTGACAATCATCTTGGTGTTCATTCCCATGCGGGTGAGGAACATTTTGATTTGCTGGGTGGTGGTGTTCTGCGCTTCGTCCAGAATGACGACGGCATCGTTCAGTGTGCGTCCGCGCATAAAGGCGAGGGGGGCAATCTGGATGATGTTCAGCTCCATGTACTCTTTCAGCTTGGTAGCAGGTATCATGTCCTGCAGGGCGTCATAGAGCGGTTGCAGATACGGGTCTATCTTGTCCTTCATGTCACCGGGCAGGAAACCGAGCTTTTCTCCGGCTTCTACAGCGGGGCGGCTGAGGATGATTTTCTTGATTTCTTTGTTCTTCAGTGCCCGCACAGCAAGCGCGATGGCAGTATAAGTCTTTCCGGAACCGGCAGGACCGATGGCAAACAGCATGTCGTTCTTGGCAAAAGCCTCCACCAGTTTCAGCTGGTTCTCGCTGCGCGGGATAATCGGCTTTCCGGTTACGCTGAATACAATGACATTGCCCGATTTCTCTGCTTGCGGGGCATTGCCTTTGATGATGTCTATAATGACCTCTTCTTTCAAAGAGTTGTATTCGGCACAGTATTTCTCCAGCTTGGTGATGTTCTCCTCGAATGCACACATTTCCTCCTCATCACCCAATACTTTGATGACATTGCCGCGGGCAACGATGCGAAGCTTGGGATACAAGGCCTTTATCAGCTGCATGTTGGCGTTGTTTACGCCATAAAATATTACCGGGTCAATATCTTCAAGAACAATCAGTTTTTCTATCATTGATATGTTTTAAAGTTCAATTCGTTCTTTTAGTGAAACGTTCTGCAAATGTAGTGAAACGTTTGGATACTTAAACAGTTCCATTGGGTATTTTTTTTGCAGTGGCTTCGGGTAGATTGTCGGTAATTGTTGCACGACGATGCCGTTTCCTTTTTTTGAGCATCCGATACGTTGTCGGTTCAGCGTCTGTTCCTTCATGTTGAAGATAATATTGGGGTCGAAGTGTTGCCCGTTGACGCGTGTCTCGAAGTGCAGATGCTCAGTAGAGGCGCGTCCGGTGCGTCCGGTCAGTGCGATGGGCTGTCCGGCTTTGACTGTGTCGCCACAATGTACAAGGTTTTTGAAGTTGTGGCTGTATATCGTTTCCAGTCCGAAGTCATGGCGTACGACGACGACATTGCCGTAGGCGCTATAAGGCTTGGACATCCGTACTACGCCGTTGAAGGCACTCCGTATGGTGTCTTTGGCGTAGGTCTTGATGTCTATGCCACTGTGGCGTCCCCGCCCCCGTCCGTAAGGGGAGATGACTTTTCCTCCAGGCAGGGGAAAGGAGTATTCCGTGTCCGGAATGTCCTCCAAAGGTAGCTCTATCAGTTCTCTTTGCGAAAACAGTCCCGGAGTGGCAACGCGGATATGGTTGGTTTCCATGGTGGAAAAGACCGTTTTCTTCCCTTGTGCCGTGGCACCAAGGGCTATGAGCAGGAGAGGGACAAGAATACGGATTCTCATTTATTCAAAATATTGTATAGTCCCACTGGTAGAGGAAGCATATTTCTCCAACAGTTCCAATATCATTTCGGCTGCTTCTTTCAGACCTTCCTGCCCGTTGTAGCCGTTGACAATGGCAAGGATATGGCGGGTTTCAAGTTTCATCTTGGTGCGTTCGTGGTCGCTGGTCGGGGTACCGATACCGCCTATACGGTCGCGGTAGACGGGCAGCCCTTCTATGTTCAGCATGCCGCGGCCTATACCCTCGAACAATTCCTCGGCACGTCCTATGCCCAGCTCAAGGTCGGTCCCTTGTATCTCGTCGGCATCAAATCCGCCGATAGAGTGGCCCGTACGTAGGGAGACAAGGTTGATAAGGTCTACCAACGTATCTATCTGATAGAGTTCCAATCCGCGCAGCAGTCGCCGTCTCAGTGCTTCGGCCGAGGGACGGTAGCGGCTGGGGTCCTTGCCGCAACGTTTGTAGGCTTCGCGGGTGGCGGCAATGACGGGTTGGTACTTGATGCTGTCCGTGGTTTCACAGGCTCTTAGCTCTTGGGTGAAAGTTGCGATTTCCTGCCACAACCCTTCGCAATATGGGGTATTTGTCACTTCGGCAAATACGGCTGCACCGCGGAATTCGGGGCAATTCTGCTTGATTTCTTTAGAAAGTGTGATATGATACATTAATGCAATCCGTTTGAATGGGTTAACATGATTCCCGACAATATCCTTCCGGATTTGATACCCATCCGGCGTGCCGAGAAAAACTCTTCATATTGGGTAAAAGTACATATATTGGCTGTCTCCACTTGTGCGGAAGGTACTCCGAAGTCCAGTAGTTGCAGTCGGTTGGCAGCCCATAGGTCGATATGGTATTTGTGGGTGGCGGGTTTCCATTCGGAGATGTAATCCATCTGGAAACCGTTCTTGCGGAATGCTTCATAGACTTCGTCGCCTACCTCGAAGGCGGAAAGGGAGATGCCGGGGCCGATGCAGGCTATCACTTCTTTGCCCTCTGTGCCATAGCGGGCACGCATCTTGTCGAGTGTGTGGCCGAGGATGTAATTCACAGTGCCGCGCCATCCGGCATGAACAGCGGCTATCACGGCATTCTTCCGGTCGTAGAGCAGGATGGGAATGCAGTCTGCCGTAGAGATGCAGATGCAGCAGCCCGGTTCACGGGTTATCAGTGCATCAATGCCCTGCAACATGGAGTGGCGTTCTTCTGCTGTTGCATGCAGATAAGTTCCGTCAATGACAAGTGCCTTTGTCCCGTGGGTCTGAAACGGGATGACCAGTTCTTGGGGGCGTTGGGGCAGGGAAGAACATACTATTTCCTGGTTGCGGCGTACAGCTTCGGCTTCGTCTCCCGTGTAAGGTGTACAGTTGAGGGAGGCATAGTTACCTTGGCTGCATCCACCGTGGCGGGTGGTTACAAAACAAGAAATGCCGGGATATGAGGCAAGCAGCTCATATCCCAACATTTTCCTATCTTCTGTAAGAGGAATCATTTTTTATCTTCCTCCCAATCTTCTTCGTATTCAAAGTCCTCGAGGTCCTCTATGTCCTCGTCGTCGTTGACGTATTCATAGCTGAGGTCCTCGTCCTCACCCTCTTCTTTCAATTCTTCCTGCAGGTGGCTGAGGTCTTTGGCGCGATGGGCAATGCTGTCCACTTTGCCTTCTATCTTATTACTTTCCTTGTTCAGCTCTTCCCAAAGGATGTCTTTCAGCGTAGAGATGCCCATGCCGGAGACAGCAGAGATGAATATATGCGGAATCCCTTCGGGCAGTGTCGGCTCTATCTCGTCCATCAGTTCCTGGTCGAGCATGTCGCATTTGGTGACGGCAAGCACTCTCTGTTTGTCCAGCATTTCGGGGTTGAAAGTGCGAAGCTCGTTCAACAGGATTTCGTATTCCTTACGGATGTCGTCACTGTCGGCAGGCACCATGAACAGCAACAATGAGTTGCGCTCGATGTGGCGCAGGAAACGCAATCCTAAGCCTTTGCCGGCACTGGCTCCTTCGATGATGCCGGGAATGTCCGCCATCACAAACGATTTGCTGTCGCGATAGGACACGATGCCCAGATTGGGTTCCAGCGTTGTAAACGGATAATTGGCGATTTTGGGCTTCGCCGCAGAAACGGATGCCAGTAAAGTGGATTTTCCTGCATTGGGGAAACCTACCAGACCGACGTCTGCCAGCAGCTTCAGTTCCATGATTACCGTCAACTCCTGCATCGGTTCGCCCGGTTGTGCAAAGCGGGGAGCCTGGCGTGTGGCGGTTTTGAAGTGCCAGTTGCCCAGACCTCCGCGTCCGCCTTTCAGCAAGATGACTTCTTGTTCGTGCTCAGTGACGTCGCAGATATATTCACCCGTTTCGGCGTTGTACACCACTGTGCCGCAGGGCACTTCAATCACCTTGTCCGCTCCGTCTTTTCCGAAACTGCGGTTTTTGGAACCGGATTCTCCGTGACCTGCCAGGATGTGGCGATCGTACTTCAGATGGAGTAGCGTCCAGTAGTTGCGGTTACCCCGCAAGATGACATGGCCTCCTCGTCCTCCGTCACCTCCGTCGGGGCCTCCGTTGGGTATGTATTTCTCACGCCGCATATGCGTAGAACCTCGTCCGCCCTTTCCGGAGCGGCAATATATTTTTACGTAGTCAACAAAATTCGATTCAGCCATATTCTGTTTTATTGTTATTTCACTGCGTCAATAGCCTTGCAAACATCGGCAAAGATTTCTTCCAATACGCCGAAGCCCTGGATGTGTTGGTATTTGCCGTCCTGCTTGTACCAGTCAATCAGCGGAGCTGTCTGTGAGTGGTAAACCACTAGACGCTTCTTGATTGTCTCTTCATTGTCGTCTGCACGTCCTGATTCTTGTCCGCGCTTGATGAGGCGCTTCATCAGTTCTTCTTCGGGCACGTCGAGGTCGAGCATCACGCTGACTTCCTGTCCGCGTTCGGCGAGCATCTTCTTTAATGCTTCAGCCTGGGCGATTGTTCTGGGGAAGCCGTCGAAAATCACGCCTTTGCTATCCTTGAAGCTGTCGAATACGCTTGCCAGAATATCAATCATCAACTCATCGGGAATCAACTGGCCCTGGTCGATATAACCTTTAGCAGTCTTGCCCAGTTCTGTACCGTTTTTCATTTCAGCACGGAGCACGTCTCCGGTAGAGATGTGGTTGATGCCATACTTTTCTACAATCTTTTCACTTTGTGTTCCCTTACCTGAACCGGGAGCACCAAAAATTACAATGTTCAACATTTGCTTAGTTATTATTTAATGATTTACTATATTATGTCTGTATCAGTCTACTACAGTATAAATGTCGGGATAGTTGCGCCCGAAGCCGTCATAATCCAACCCGTAGCCCACGATGAAGTCGTTCGGAATATTCATGGCCACATATTCTATGTTTAAATCAACTTTCAGCTTATCAGGTTTCACCAGTAGGGAGGCAATATGAATCTCCCTGGGACCGCGAGTGCCGAGGGTGTCCAGTAAGCGTTGCATGGTGAGTCCCGTATCTACTATGTCCTCTACAATGACCACTGTACGGTCTGTGAGGTCTTCATTGATGCCTATTACTTCCTTAATTACCCCGGTAGAGGATACTCCTTGATAAGATGCCAATTTGACAAACGAAATTTCGCAGGGAATCGTGATTCGTTTCAGCAAATCGGCGGTAAACATGAACGAACCGTTCAGTACGCTGAGGAATAGAGGATTCTTTCCTGCCAGGTCGCGGTTGATTTCGTTCGCTACACGGGTTACTTCTTTCAGTATGTCCTGCTCCTTGATGGAGACTGTGAACATCTTGTCTTTTATTTGTATGGTATCCATAGATGGGATGTTTTTAGAAAGTTGGGGCAAAAATACGATATTTGTTTGAAAGTGAAAAGTTTTGTTCTAGTATATTCTCAAAGGGCTATGAATTAGTTGGATCCGTTACTAAAAACCAGTTTATGAATGCATGGTTTTCATCAACGGAATCGGATGCAATTTCAACCTTGGAAAATTCAAATCCGAGAAACTGACAGAACTTTTTTGTAGTACGCGTCAGGAATAGACAGATAAAACTTTCCACTAGAGTAGAGAACAGTCTAGAATAGTGAAATGTAAAAAATAAGTGGTGTGTGTCGGTTGTCGGCTGACAGAACCAGACAGCTATGTCAATAACTTTAGGAAACTCTTATTTCTCAGTTTCTGGAGATATTGTAACTCCGGAGTAAGACGATATTCAGCTCGAATATTTGTAATGCCATAGTTCCCGACGCTGGACTTTCTTGTAATTTTATTAAGCCAAGACGGTGCTCCCACCGATTATGGTTATAGAATTTCGATTTCTTCAGCTTCTTATGATTTTTCTTCCGGTACAAGCTCCCATTGCATGTAAACTTGTCTATAGGTCTTCTGTAGATGTCGGATCCGAAAATTATGTATCTGCAATATCCTTCGAAGGAACAGTGTTTATGGTGAAAATATTACTGATTTTCATTGATTGATAAGATGCTATGCCAGATAATGGTAGCGGAAGACCTCTTGAAGATAGCATCTGTCGTTACTTCTTTCTTGACTAGGTTTTGTCAGAATCTTGTGTCGATACTGCTATTTCTGATTGGTTATGTATGGTTGATGCACTAATGACAGAAAAAAACAATGCTTAGGAGTAAGAAAACAAAGAGAAATATGTTGAAAAATGTACTCCAAAAGTTTTTTATCTAACCTTTGGAGTACATTTTATTTGAGACAGCTTTCTTTCGACTTTTTATTTTTTATGTTGGAGAATTCGGGATTAGCCGATTCTTCTTTCTGCTTTTCTGTTCCTACTCTAGAAGTGTAACTTTCCTAATCTTCGTTATGCTCGTAATATCTCCGAGTATACCCTATAGATTCCATCTTCTCTTTAATTGATAGTTTAATTATTTGCATTCTTGAATTCAATGTAGGGCAATACTGGAAATCGGTTATCATGATACTAATTTATTCTGTCTTTTTATCAGTAACCAATTACAGATTCGCTTTTTTATATATAATAATTGTGTTTTTGGTGTAAGTCTTGTCATTTCCATTATGATGGCAACGGTCGTCTTAAATTTCGAACATTCTGCTCCGTGCCAGCATGCAGGCTCCAACTACACCAGCCTTGTCTTTTAACTTGGAAACAGTCACCGTGGCGTCTTTGTTGACCAGATTCAATGAGTATTTCCTTATTGCCGTTTTGATTGGCTGTACTATATAGTCTCCCGTCGATGATAATGTGCCTCCGATTATTACCAGTTCCGGATTGAATATGCTGATCAGTCCTGCTATTTGCCTTCCCAACTTTTGGCCTATTTCTTCCACTATCTCAATACATAGCAAATCCTCTTTATTGACTGCAGTGATGATTTCGTCCAATGTGGGTGGATTTTCTATAGTTCGTTTTGACAGTATGGAACTTTCTCCTTTACCGATTCTTTCCAATAGGATGCGGTGCAGTGCCGAACCTGAGGCTTCCGTTTCCAGGCATCCTTTTTTGCCGCAATGGCACAGTATTTCATTGTCGAATACATTGACGTGCCCGAATTCTCCGGAAAATCCGGATTTTCCCGTGTATACCTTCCCGTCTATGATGATGCCAATTCCAAGTCCCCAGCTTATATTGACAAAGATGATGTCTTTTTCCCCTTTGACGCATCCTTGCATATGTTCTCCATAGGTCATGGCCCTTGTGTCGTTGTCTATACAGACTGGGTACCCTATTTTTTCATTCAGCACATCTGCCAAAGGACGCTCTGAAAAGTTGAACATACTGAAACTGTATCCTGATTCCGGATTTACTCTTCCAGAGATGTTGATGCAGATGTTCATTATCTTCTTGTCATTGATTTCTGTTTCCTTTATGAAGCCTCGAATGAGTGCACATAGTTCTTCCAAAGCCTCTTGTGTATTTTCGAACTTGTACGGTATGTTCATCCTGATTTCCACCATATCTCCCTTGAAATTGATTAGTCCTATGTTTATGGCAAATTTTTTAATGTCCACCCCAATGAAGTATCCTGATTCTGGGTTGAGCCCGTATAGGCTTGGGTGACGGCCGCTACTAGTCTCCAGTTTTCCATAGTCATTTATATAGTTGTCCTCACACATTTCATTGATAAATTTGGTAATTGTGGGCACACTTAGGTCAAGTTCCTTGGCCAAATCAGTAATAGTGGAGCTTCCATTATATATATAATGTGTGATGATCCTTTTTTTTAAGAGTGCATTCTTGCTCCCGGTTTCCATTTCTTTTAATAAATCCTGCTTCATTAGTGTATATTTTTAAATTATTCGCCTTATTTTTATTTTATATATTGGTATACTAAAGTATATGGGTTAATATTATTGTATTCTGTCTATTGTTTTGCAATTTATTTAGTAATAACCGGTTAATGTATGTTAAATATATGGTATATATTAATTAAATACTTTATTAAGTATTGCAAAGATAATAAATATATCTATATTTGTGACGTGATAATTGAATAATAATGGTTAATGTCCATAGCGATGAAAAACATAATTGGATTTTTTTCTAAAATATGCATTCAATAGGGCTTTTAATATATAATGGTTGATCTTAATTTTATTAATGATGAAAACACGCAGGGATTTTTTAAAAAAGACCGCTTTGTTTGGTGCATCTGCATTCATGCCCCCTTCATTGTTGGGGCAAGAGAGTGATGGGAATTGTTCTTTTTCTCGGGAGACTACCTCTTCCATGCTGGTTCCCATGGGTGATGCACTTAAAATTACCGGTACATTTTTAGATGAGATATCTCATGATATTCCCCATCAGAATTGGGGAGAAATAGAATGGGATCGGGATTTCCGGTATATGCGGGATGTTGGGATTGATACGGTTATTATGATTCGTTCCGGTTATCGTAAATTCATTACTTACCCTTCGAAGCACTTGTTAAGCAAGGGTTGTTATATGCCTTCTGTTGATTTGTTGGATATGTTTCTTCGACTGGCAGAAAAATATCACATGAAGTTTTATTTTGGTTTATATGACTCTGGTAAGTATTGGGATACCGGTGATTTGTCGTGGGAGATTGAGGATAATAAGTATGTGATTGATGAAGTGTGGGATAAATACGGTGAAAAATATAAGAGTTTTGGTGGCTGGTATATTAGTGGTGAAATAAGCCGTAAGACGAAAGGCGCTATTGATGCCTTTCGTACAATGGGTAAACAATGCAAAGATGTATCCGGAGGTTTACCGACTTTTATTTCTCCATGGATTGATGGGAAAAAGGCTGTTATGGGAACAGGCAAGCTAACAAAAGAAGATGCTGTCTCTGTTCAGGAACATGAAAGGGAATGGAATGAAATTTTCGATGGCGTTCATGATGTGGTTGACGCTTGTGCCTTCCAAGATGGACATATTGATTATGATGAACTGGATGCTTTTTTTGCTGTAAATAAGAAATTGGCTGATAAATATGGTATGCAGTGCTGGACAAATGCCGAAACTTTTGACCGTGATATGCCCATTGATTTCTTGCCTATTAAGTTTGATAAGTTGCGTATGAAATTGGAAGCTGCCAAACGGGCAGGTTATGACAAAGCTATCACTTTTGAATTTTCTCATTTTATGAGTCCGCAATCGGCGTATTTGCAGGCAGGGCATTTATATAATAGGTATAAAGAATATTTTAATATAAGATGACATGAAAAACATAATAAGACAGTTATTGGTATTTTTTGTTTTTGTCGTCAGCTTAAATTTGGCGGCACAAACTCTACCTGTTATAACGGGACAGGTTAAATGTCAGGGACGTGGAGTTGCGAATGTAGTGGTTACAAATGGTTTCGATTGTGTTTCGACCGATGTTGCCGGCAAATATACTATTCCTTATCATCGTGATGCCCGTTTTGTATATGTTACTACTCCAGCAGGTTATTTGCCCCAACGGGATGGTAGCCTCCCTTTGTTTTATCAACGCATTACTAAAGGGACTTCTGTATATGATTTTTCTTTAGTCAAAAATTCTAAGAATGATGACAAGCATCTTTTCTTGGTTCAGGCCGATGTTCAGCTTGGAAAAGACGAAGATGTTACTGCTTATTCAGAATATCTGAGGGATGTGAAGGAATTTGTCGACAAATGTTCGAAATATGATTTATTTATGCTGGATTGTGGTGATATTGTAGGTAATGCCTTGTCGCTTTTTTCCTCATATAAAAAAGCATCGGACGTGTTGGATGTCCCTATGTATCGAGTGATTGGAAATCATGATATGGAATATGGAGTACGTTCTTACGAGCATTCGTATAAATCCTATGAAGAGAATTTCGGCCCTATTTATTATTCCTTTAACCGTGGAAAGGCTCATTATATCGTGCTTGATAACTGTTACTATATCAATAGGCATTACCGCTACATCGGTTATATTGATGAGCGTACTTTGCAATGGATTGAGAAGGATTTGGCCTTTGTGCCGAAGGACCATTTGGTGTTTGTTTCCATGCATATCCCTTCCAGTTCTACTAAGGAGCTGGAATTTAATGCGCTACTTCCTGATGAGACCAGTAATGCTTCAAGCTTGTATGACCTCTTGAAAGGGTACGAGGCACATTTGCTGACTGGTCATACCCATAACAACGGTAATGTTGTATTCAATGATAGCTTGATGGAACATAACACAGCAGCTGTATGCGGTACTTTTTGGAAGGCTGATATTTGCACCGATGGCACTCCCGCTGGTTATGGTGTATATGAAGTTGATGGAAACAAGCTGACTTGGCGTTATAAGAGTGCGGGGTATCCCATTGAACATCAATTCAGGGCTTATCCGGTAGGAGTTTCAGAGGATTACCCTGAGTATATTCTTGCGAATGTATGGAATTGGGATGAAAACTGGAAGGTAGAGTGGTATGAGAATGGGAAATGTATGGGTGAAATGGAGCATTTCACGGGCTTTGATCCGGAAGCAAAAGCCATTTGCTCGGATAAAAAGCGCGTAGAGTATGATTGGATTTCTCCGATAAAAACAGAACACATGTTTCGTGCTTTACCTAAAAATGGTAGTGCTTCAATGGAGGTGTGTGTGACAGACCGTTTTGGTAATGTATATAAAGTTAAACTATAAACAATGATGAAGAAAAATGTAAATATCGGATATTTAGTATTTCTGTCCTTTGTTGCAGCCTTAGGAGGTTTTCTCTTTGGCTATGATACTGCTGTGATTTCTGGTACCATTGCCCAAGTGACTGTACTTTTTCATTTGGATACCTTGCAGCAGGGATGGTATGTGGGTTGTGCGCTGATAGGCTCTATTGTGGGTGTACTTTTTGCTGGCGTGTTGAGCGATAAGTTCGGTCGTAAACTGACGATGGTTCTTTCTGCTGTGTTGTTTTCCACTTCGGCCATAGGCTGTGCCATTTGTGCTAATTTCGATGAGTTGGTTGTATATCGTATTATTGGTGGTGTGGGTATTGGTGTTGTTTCTATTATATCTCCTTTGTATATCTCAGAAGTTTCTGTGGCCCAATACAGAGGACGTTTAGTCTCTTTGTACCAATTGGCCGTTACAGTAGGATTTTTGGGCGCTTATTTGGTAAATTTCCAGTTGCTTGGATATTCAGAAAGTCATGTCGTTTCTGGTATAGGTTTATTTGAAAAAATCTTTGTAGCTGAAGTATGGCGTGGCATGTTGGGGATGGAAACACTACCAGCTCTTTTGTTTTTTACCATTATCTTTTTTATTCCCGAAAGCCCTCGTTGGTTGATTTTGAAAGGTAGAGAAGAACGTGGTCTTAATGTTTTGCAACGAATTTACAACTCGGCTGAGGAGGCTATGAACCAGATGAACGAAACCAAATCTGTTGTATCAGAAACTAAATCCGAGTGGGCATTATTGTTGCAGCCTGGCATTCTGAAAGCTGTGATAATCGGTGTTGCCATTGCCATATTGGGACAGTTCATGGGTGTGAATGCCGTATTGTATTATGGTCCTTCTATTTTTGAAAAAGCTGGGCTTTCCGGTGGTGATTCTTTGTTTTATCAAGTGTTGGTTGGCTTGGTTAATACGTTGACTACTGTCTTGGCACTTGCTATTATTGATAGAGTGGGACGTAAGAAGTTGGTATATTATGGCGTTTCAGGGATGGTTCTTTCTTTGTTGCTTATCGGTATTTACTTTTTGTGGGAAGAGAGTTTGGGGTTGTCAAGTCTTTTCTTGTTGGTTTGCTTCTTGTCTTATGTGTTTTGTTGTGCTGTATCTATTTGTGCAGTGGTATTTGTGCTTCTTTCAGAAATGTATCCTACCAAAGTACGTGGTTTGGCTATGTCTATAGCAGGATTTTCTCTTTGGATTGGAACATATTTAATTGGGCAGTTGACTCCTTGGATGCTCCAGAATCTTACCCCCGCCGGAACATTCTTCTTGTTTGCTGCAATGTGTGTGCCTTATATGCTCATTGTATGGAAACTTGTACCGGAAACGACTGGCAAATCTTTGGAAGAGATAGAACGGTATTGGACACGTATGAAATAAATTGACCTTATGAACTAAAATATAAAAAAAATATGGACTTTAAAAAATTAGCAACACAGTATAAGGATGAACTGATGAATCATATTCTTCCTTTTTGGCTTGAATGTTCTCAAGATCATGAATATGGTGGATATTTTACATGCTTGGATCGTCAAGGCAATGTATTTGATACGGATAAATTTATTTGGTTGCAGGGACGTGAGGTATGGATGTTTTCGATGCTTTATAATAAGGTAGAGAAGCGTCAAGAGTGGTTAGATTGTGCCATTCAAGGAGGAGAATTCTTGAAAAAGTATGGTCACGATGGTAACTATAACTGGTATTTCTCATTGGACAGACAAGGAAATCCATTAGTTGAGCCTTATAATATTTTTTCATATACGTTTGCTACGATGGCATTTGGGCAGTTAAGCTTAGCCACAGGGAATGAAGAGTATGCAGAAATTGCCAAGAAAACGTTTGATATAATCTTGTCGAAGGTTGATAATCCCAAAGGGCATTGGAATAAGTTGCATGCAGGTACACGTGATTTGAAGAACTTTGCATTGCCAATGATTTTATGCAATTTGGCTTTGGAGATAGAACATTTGCTGGATGAGGATTATCTGGAAAAGACCATGGAAGTCTGTATCCATGAGGTTATGGAAGAATTTTATCGTCTGGAATTAGGAGGTATTATTGTTGAAAACATACAAATGGACGGACAGCTTTCCGATTCGTTCGAGGGAAGACAAATTACTCCCGGACATGCAATTGAAGCCATGTGGTTTATCATGGACTTAGGGAAACGTTTGGGGCGTTTGGACTTGATAGAAAAGGCGAAAAATACCACTTTGACTATGCTCGATTACGGCTGGGATAAAGAGTTCGGAGGTATTTATTATTTTATGGATCGTAAAGGTTGTCCTCCTCAACAATTGGAGTGGGATCAGAAGCTTTGGTGGGTACATATCGAGACTCTGATTTCTCTATTGAAAGGGTATCATTTGACTGGCGACCAGCAATGTTTGGAGTGGTTTAATAAAGTGCATGATTATACATGGACTCATTTTAAAGATACAGAACATCCTGAATGGTTTGGATACCTGAATAGAAGAGGTGAAGTTTTGCTTCCGCTGAAAGGTGGAAAATGGAAAGGATGTTTCCATGTTCCCAGAGGATTGTATCAGTGTTGGACTGTTTTGGAGGAAATAGCAAATTCATAAATAGAATCTGTATGAGCAAAATCATAGTAGTAGGCAGTTCAAATACGGATATGGTAGTGCATACCTCCCATTTACCAGCACCGGGAGAGACAATCCTTGGTGGTAAGTTTCTTATGAATCAGGGTGGTAAAGGAGCAAATCAGGCAGTTGCAGTGAAGCGATTGGGGGGTGACTTGTTATTTGTGGCGAGAGTGGGCAATGATGTTTTGGGACAGCAGACCTTGCGTGTTTTTCAAAATGAAGGCATAGAAACAAGCTATATTGCTTTAGATAATGAAACTCCATCCGGAGTTGCGTTGATAAGCGTGGACCAATATGCTGAAAATTGTATTGTTGTGGCTTCGGGGGCTAATATGTTACTTGGACAAGAGGATATTGACAGTATGGAAAAAGAGATGTTGGTTGGAGATATATTATTGATGCAACTGGAAATTCCTCTTTCAACTGTAGAATATGCTGCACGGAAGGCTTATGAAAAGGGAGTGAAAGTTGTATTGAATCCTGCTCCTGCCTGTTCTTTGCCGGAATCTTTGTTCCAATATTTATATATGATAACTCCCAATCGGATAGAGGCTGAAATGCTGACCGGAGTTAAGATAAACAGCAAAGAAGACGTGGCTATGGCGGCTGGTGTCTTGTATCGGAAAGGTGTGAAAAATATAATAATAACTTTGGGTAGCGAAGGAAGCTTTGTAAGAGAAGGAGAAAAAACTTATTATGTAGATGCCTACAAAGTGGTTCCGGTTGATACTACGGCCGCAGGAGATACTTTCAATGGAGCTGTTTGCGTGGGTGTTTCCGAAGGGATGAGCTTGGAACAAGCAGTATTGTTTGCATCTAAAGCTTCTTCTATTTCTGTTACAAGAATGGGGGCTCAATCATCTATTCCTTATCGGAAAGAGTTGGATATGAATAATTTAGTTTAATCTGTTAAAAGAAGAATATTGTGGATAGACGTCATTTTTTATCAATGTTAGGTCTGGGAGCAGTTGGTTTGGCTCTGCCGGGAGTAGCTCAAGCAGATATTTTAAAGCAAGCAGCTGCCAATCCGAATATAAAACCTATTTCCGGTTCTTGGTTTGAATTTCAGCATCCGGGAGGTAAAGAAGGAGTATATTGGGACAAAGACTTAAGACAGTTTACTGCTGCCCAGTGGAGAGAAAAAATTCGTGAAATCAGTGAGACCGGTATGGAATATTTGGTGATGATGAATGTGGCTGCTCACGGCAAAGCTTTTTTTGATACGAAATTGGCTCCTAAATTTGAAATGGGTTGTGAAGATCCTATTGAAACAGTCCTTTCTGCGGCAGATGAGTTTGGTGTGAAGTTCTTTGTGAGCAATGATTATTGGGGACCGGATCTTGATGCTCATCGGATGATGACAGATAGGGAACTGGGTAAGAAAAGGAATCAATCAATGGAAGAAATCTATAAGAAATATGGGCATCACAAGAGCTTTTATGGGTGGTATTTCCCTAATGAATCGTGGTTAGATCCTTATTTTTGCGATTTTGTGATACCTTATGTCAATGAGTGTGCGCAAGTGGCTAAGTCGTTGAATGCTAACTGTGTGAATATAATAGCTCCATACAATATAAAGAAAGAAAAATGTGATGATTATTTTGTGAGACAGCTTGAACAACTCAATGTGGAAATCGTGGCCTATCAGGATGGAGTGGGAGTAGGTGCAACCAGATTGGAAGATTCTGCCCGTTATTATGAGAATTTGTCGAAAGCGCATCAAAAGGCAGGGCGTTCCAGAATATGGGCTGATATGGAGTTGTTTTACTTTGAACAGACCACTCATGGCAGTTTACTTCCAGCGGACTTTAACAATAGAATAATTCATCAAATGGAAGCTATTTCACCTTTCGTGGACAAAATTTTGGTTTACCAATATCTTGGAATCATGAACAAACCCCAATCTAAGGCTCATGCCGGATTAAGAGGAGAGACGGTAAGGTTATATAATCAATATATGGATTGGTATAACAAACAAAATTTTAAATGAATAGGAATGATATGAAAAGAATTGTATACTTTTTAGTTTCTCTGTTGGGATTTACCAAACTGGCAGCACAAGATCCTGCTGATTTTGTTCTTCCATCTATTATAAGTGATCATGCAGTGATGCAACGTGATGCCGAAGTAAAGCTTTGGGGATGGTGTCCCAGTGTTTGGGATTTGAAGATTGTATGTAGTTGGGCTCCCAATGATACGGTTCATGTATCTTCTGATAAATATAAGTATTGGGAAACTTATATAAACACTCCCAAAGCCGAAGGACCGCACGCCATTCGGTTTTATGGTTGGGAAGGTAAACTTTGCGCAGAAGTGAAAGACATTCTGATGGGAGAAACTTGGCTTTGTTCCGGTCAGTCAAATATGGAGTATTGCTTTAAGTGGCGTGTAGATGACATCACCGATAGAAGTACACTGTTTGACAATAAAAAGATTCGTTTTTTCAAGGTGGCTAAGTCATCCTCCGCGTATCCGGTTGAAAGAATTCAGGGAAAGTGGGAAATTTGTTCTCCCGAAATTGCAAAAGATTTTAGCGTAGTGGCTTTTTGCTTTGGAAAAAGGCTGAATGAAGAATTGGGTAATCTTCCTATCGGGTTGATAGGCTCTTATTGGGGAGGTACAGCCATTGAGCCTTGGATGGACGAATTTACATTGCGTCATGAGAAATTGGAAGAAAAGACTAAAGCATTGACTGCCGGATGGGCACCGACTGCAAATTCTTCTCTTTACAATGCAATGATTCATCCCATTATAAACTACACTATTGCCGGGGTTGTCTGGTATCAAGGAGAAGCCAATAATGAAAGGCATCAGGATTATGGAGTTATGTTTGATGCTATGATTAGAGGTTGGCGTAATGCTTTTCATCATTATTTGCCTTTCTATTTTGTCCAGATAACTCCTTGGAGTGGTTATGCGGATAAAAATGCTGCATATTTGCGTGAACAACAAGCCGATGTGGCTGCTACATTGAGAAATACTGGTATGGTTGTGGCGGGAGACTTAGTAAACGACCTAACAGATATTCATCCGAGTCTGAAGAGACAAGTAGGAGAACGATTAGCTAATATGGCTTTGAAAAATAGTTATCATAAAGAGGATATACAACCGTATTCGCCTATGCTAAAATCCTTTAGAGTAGATGGTCGTAAAGTAATAGTAACAACTACCGCTATTGGCAAACTTGCTTGCAAGGATAAGGTCATTCGTCACTTTGAGGTCGTGGATAAAGAGGGTAATTTGCATCCGGCTAAGGCTTCTATATTAAAGAATGGAGATATCAGTGTCATTGCCGATAAGGTGAAGGAACCGGTAGGAGTACGTTATTGTTTTTCCAATGATGCTATGCCTAATTTATTTGATAGTAACGGATTGCCTTTGGCTCCATTTAGAACAGATCGTAAAAAATGAAAAAGTCTTTATTATATTTAATTTGTTGTTTTATTTGCTTCTCTGCTTTTTCTCAAGCTTCTGATTTGAAGTTTCGTGACGGGAAGTTCAAGATTGTTCAGTTGACAGACCTGCATTGGGTAGAGAGTGATTCTTATAAATTGAAGAATGACAGCACTTGTCATTTGATTCGTGAAGTTATTCGTATAGAAGATCCCGATTTGGTTGTTCTTACAGGTGATGTAGTAGTTTCCTGGAATGCTAAGAAAGGATGGGAGAAATTGACCAAAATATTTGGGGAAACCAAAACTCCTTTTGTTGTGACCTTTGGTAATCATGATGAAGAAACGGATATGAACAATGCTCAGATATTGGACTATCTGTGTACACGACCTTATAACCTGACTTATGATGCTGAAAAAGGACTTTCGGGCTCGGGCAATTGCATGTTGACCATCCGTTCTTCTGATGCTACATCTGAAAAATGGGTACTCTATTTCTTCGATTCTCACAATAATACCAAAGACCGTTCTTTTGGTTATTATGATTGGATTAAGCATAATCAGATAGAGTGGTATAGGAAAAGTAGCAGTCGGGTTACCGCTCGCAACAAGCGCATATTGCCTTCCTTGGCTTTCTTCCATATTCCTCTGCCAGAGCATGAAACGGCAAGGTGGACATGCCGGGAGTTTGGCGAGAAGCAGGAGGGTGTTTGTGCTCCAAGTGTAAATACCGGATTATACTCTTCGTTTATAGAAAAGAGGGATGTTATTGGGGTGTTTGTAGGTCATGACCATAATAATGACTATATGGTTGATTTAGACGGTAACATAACTTTGGCCTATGGTCGGAAGACGGGTTATCCTTCTGCCTATAATGAAACGCTTAGCCGAGGGGTACGTGTCATTAATCTGCATGAAGACGAATCGGTTTTTGATACTTATATAAGAGATTTGAAAGGAACTTATTTTCATTATCAATTTGAGCAGAAAAATAAGGGCAGTAATATTCCTCGTTTCAGTGGTTCCTTTGTGCAAGAGTTTTTGGTAGCAAATTGGGACAACGAACGTTGGAATCAGGAAATGGATATGCTGAAAGAAGCTGGCATGAAGTACTTGATTTATGCACCTGCATTGCTGGTAGATGAAAAGGGGAAAACAACTACAAATTATCCGTCTGCTCTGACGAAGAAGAAGCAAGGCAATAGAACGCTTGAAAAGTGTTTGCAAAGTGCGCAAAAAAATGGCATTAAAGTATTTGTAGGATTAAACTTTAATGAACGTTGGTGGAAAGTGGATTATGATGCTCGCTGGTTACTGGAGCAAATGGAAATGGGTAATAAGGTGGCAGATGAGCTTGTTGTTTTGTATAAAGAAAAGTATCCGGATGCCATGTATGGTTGGTATTGGGTTTGGGAGGTAGACAACTTGAACTGTATGACTTCTGAGCGTCAATCAATTTTGGCAGAGGCATTGAATACGAATTTGAATCATCTTTCTGAGATTGCTCCGGAAATGCCCCTTATGTTGTCTCCGTTTATGAATTACAAGGTAGGTGGAAATGCTGAAGAATGTGGCAAGATGTGGACGAACGTCTTTGCGCAAACCGACTTCCGTCCGGGAGATATATTCGCTCCTCAGGATTGTGTCGGTGCAGGTGGACTGAATTTGGATAATTTGTGGGAATGGTTTTCTAATTTGAAGAAGGCTGTCAATACTAAACCTGGGCTGAAGTTTTGGGGAAATGTAGAGACATTCGATCAGCGCTTTTGGACTAGCGCTCCTTTAGAAAGGGTTCAAAAACAGTTAGAGATTGTAAATGGCTATGTTGGCAATTTGATTTGTTTTGCATACAATCATTACAATAGCCCGTTTGTAGTTAATCCGGCGTATCATCAGGCATATCTTCAATATTGCCGGACGGGATGTTTGCCTATAATGGATATTCCTGAAAAAGTGAAGAATGCTGCTGTACGAAAGGTGGCTAAGGGAATTGAAGTTTCTTGGATACCGAATGAAATGAAAGCAGTTGACGGATATAGTATCTATCGTGATGGGCAGTTGATTATGAAATTACAAATACGTGACGGACAACTTCCGAGAACTTTTGTTGATGCAGAAGGTACAGTAGATAATGTTTATGAAGTAGCTGTTTATAATGTGATTGGTAAAGAATCTGCTAAAGTAAAAGCTGAATAACAATTGTAAAATTGATAAATATGAAGAATGTAACTTTTATTATTTGGGCTTTTGTTGTACTGTGTGCAGGATGCAGTTCTTCCACTTCAGTTGTGCAAGATGAAGTCTCTATGACTAAAAAACAATTGGCTGATAAAGTGAAAGGTGGTTGGGCAGCGAAAACCATTGGTTGTACCTATGGAGGACCGGTTGAATTTCTGCATAATGGTACTATGATTCAAGACTATACTCCCATAAAATGGTCCAAAGATAGAGTGAAATATTATTATGATACATTTCCCGGATTGTATGATGATATATATGTGGATATTGTATTTGTGAATGTGTTCGACCGTTTGGGTTTAGAGGCACCGGCCGATTCTTTTGCTGTTTCGTTTGCTGATGCCGGATTTCCTTTGTGGCATGCCAACCAAGTTGCAAAATATAATATTAAGCAAGGCATTATGCCCCCCATATCCGGACATTGGTTGAATAATCCTCATGCAGATGATATTGACTATCAGATAGAAGCAGATTTTGCAGGTCTAATGTCACCGGGCATGCCTAATACTGCTTCTGAAATTTCAGATAAAATCGGTCACATCTTTACGTATGGCGACGGCTGGTATGGTGGTGTGTATGTGGGCGCTCTATATTCCATGGCTTTTGTTTCAGATGATATGGAGTATGTGGTAGAAGAGGCATTGAATACAATTCCCGAGCAAAGTGATTTTTATGCTTGCATAAAAGATGTGATTGGTTGGTATCGGCAATATCCAGATGACTGGAAACAGACTTGGTTTGAATGCCAGAAGAAGTGGACTTCGGAAGTGGGGTGTCCCGATGGCGTTTTTGTTCCGTTTAATATTGATGCCAAGATAAATAGTGCCTATGTGGCTATAGGTCTGTTATATGGCAAGAAAGATTTTTATCAGACTATTGATATTTCGGCACGTTGTGGGCAAGATTCTGATTGTAATGCGGCTACTGCTGCCGGTATATTGGGTACAATGCTTGGATATAGTAATATTCCGGAATTATGGAAAGAAAGTCTTTACGAAGTAGAGGACATCCCATTTGCCTATACGGAAGTTTCGCTGAATAAGCTTTATGAGTTAAGTCTGAAACAAGCTTTGCAGGTGATAGAGCAAGAAGGAGGTTCTGTTCAGGGAGAGCAGGTTGTTATTAAAACGCAACAGCCGGTTGCTGTAAAGTATGAGAAAGCTTTTGAAGGTCATTATCCGGCAGAGAAGAAAGCTGTTAACCTTTTGTTACAGGATGCTACAGAGTTTATGTTTGATGGTAACGGATTTGTTTTGAAAGGATATGTGAAGTGTGCTGATGAATCGTATGTTGCGAGTGTTGCGATGTATATAGATGGTGCTTTAGCAGAAACTGCCAATCTTCCCGTTGCTAAATCTACTTCTATAGATGACAGAAGGGTTGATTCGTTTCATAAATACCAGTTGCCTGATACAGCGCACACGGTTGTTTTGAAATGGTTGAATCCTCGTACGGATGCACAAGTTTATTTAGGTGAGGCGGTTATTTATTCCAGCCAGCCCAATCAATTAACCTATAAATAATTAATTGTAATGTATATAGTTGAAAATTATGGATTGGCAGTAGCTCTTTGTTGGGTTACCATGCTTTGCTGGGGTTCTTGGGGAAATACTCAAAAGCTGGCAGCGAAAACTTGGCGGTATGAACTTTTTTATTGGGATTATGTCGTTGGTATTCTTCTCTTCTCTTTGATATGGGGATTTACTCTGGGAAGTACGGGCGAAGCAGGTAGGGGCTTTGTCGATGATTTGCTTCAGGTTGATATCTCTAATTTGGTGAGTGCGTTTTTGGGAGGTGTCATTTTTAATGCATCCAACATTTTGTTATCTTCTTCCATGTCATTGGCTGGTATGTCTGTCGCTTTCCCCGTAGGCGTTGGGTTAGCTCTGGTATTGGGTGTATTTATAAATTACTTTAGTGCTCCTCAAGGTGATGCAACTGTTCTGTTTTCTGGAGTATTTCTGATTGTACTTGCTATTATTTTTAATGGTATAGCTTCTGGGAAAGTTGCTAAAGGAGGAACAGACCAGGCAATGAGGAAAAAAGGGATTATTATAGCTGTGTGTGCAGGTATATTAATGGCATTTTTCTATCGTTTTGTAGCGGCAGCTATGGATTTAGAGAATCTGGAAGCACCGACTGTGGGTATGATGACTCCTTATTCAGCATTGTTTGTATTTGCAGTGGGTATTTTTGTCAGCAATTTTTTCTTCAATACATTGGTCATGAAGAAACCCTTTGTCGGCAAGCCGATTGCGTATAGTGACTATTTCAGTGGAAATGTGAAGACGCATCTTGTTGGAATTCTGGGAGGAACCATCTGGGCATTGGGGACTGCTTGTAGTTATATTGCTGCAGGGAAAGCTGGTGCAGCTATCTCCTATGCTTTGGGACAAGGTGCCACTATGGTTGCTGCCTTATGGGGAATATTTATCTGGAAAGAATTCAAGGGCGCATCTAAGTCAATAAATTTGCTGCTTGTATTTATGCTGATACTTTTCCTTTCAGGCTTGGGGTTGATAATTATATCTGGTGGTAATTAAATTCTTTATTTTAAATAATATACTATGAGACAAAAAAAACAAATGAAAATGTTGGGACTATTGGGATTGTTGGCTGTATTACCAATAATTTCTGCATGTGCGGGAAATAAGGGTTCTGACGAATCTCGAAAAGAAAAAATGGTCCAATCGGTTTCTGTGGTACAGCCTATTACGGGTACATGGATTAATTTAGCCTACAAGGATGTGCGGAATAAGTATACTAATCCACAACATTTCGATAATATGGATCCTAAATTATGGACTGCTAAAGTGCGTGAATTGGCTAACATGGGGATTGAATATTTGGTGTTCATGGAGGTTGCTAATGAAGGGAAAGCATATTATCCGTCAAAGTTGATGCCGTGGTTATATAATGATAAATTGCAAAGCCCCGTTGATGCGATTCTTGACGAAGCTGCCAAACATGGCATGAAGGTTTTTATGAGTACCGGTTGGGCAAAAGATCAGGATGATAATCTGCTTGATCCAGTGATTAAGGAGCGTCAGCTTCAGATTATGGAGGAATTGGCATCTCTCTATAAAAACCATAAAGCTTTCTATGGCTGGTATCTTCCGGTTGAAGATTGTCTTTGCCCTATCTTTGCCGAGCATGCTGTTCAGTCAGTAAATGCATTGACAGAGAAGGCTCATTCTTTGACTCCCGGAAAGAAGACCTTGATTTCTCCGTATGGTATTGGTCTGTCCGAATTTGATCATCCTGATTTTGAGAAGCAGATGGCAAAATTGAAAGTCGATATTATTGCTTATCAAGATGAGGTGGGGTGTGTACGTGACAAATTTACTCTTCCTCGCTTGAAAAAGAATTGGCAAAGGATGCGCGATATTCACAATCGCCTGAATATTGAGATGTGGGCGAACTGCGAAACCTTTACTTGGGAAGAGGGAACCAATGACCGCCAATCTGCTTTGATTCCGGCTGCTTATTCCCGTTTGCTGTCACAGCAGGTAGCGGCTTCGGTTGCTGGTGTCGACAAAATAATTTCGTTTATGTTCGGTGGAATTATCGAAGACCCAAAGTCTGCTTATCAATTGGGACAACCTGTGTGGTCTAATAATTTATACAACAATTATATGGCTTGGAAAGAAGGTGACAGTTTTTGGAAATTATTTGAAGCTACTTTGCTTGACAAGTTGGTCAATTCAGCCAAATCGGAAATGATTGGTAAAGTTGATATGAAGGCACTGGCAGATGGCCGGGTAGCCGAAGAGGATAGTGGGGACAGCCGTTGGGTAAGGTTTGAAAAAGGTCATCATGAGGTAGTGATTGATTTGCAAAAGAATACTTCGCTTCAAAAGGTGCTGGTACGTACTTTGAACTATAATCAGGAAAAGATAGGCGCTCCTTTGAAGGTTTATGTTTACACTTCCCAGGATGGTCAGACTTATAATCTGGCTTCAATAAAGGATGCTCCGTATTTTCCTAACAACAAGCATGATGCTTGGATTGACGCAGTCTTGATTGATAATTTAAAAGAAAAGACACGTTATGTGAAAGTTGCTTTTGACGCTTTGGAAAATGTGTATATGGATGAGATTTTTGTAAATCCAAGTATTCGTTAACCGGGTAATATAATGAAGGAATAATAGGGTCATCCGGAAAATATGAAATATAGTTTGAGATGAATTGATATTATATGGGAATGAAGCCGCCCGGATATGGAAGATGCAGCCATCTTAAACAGATATGTCTAAGTAGAAAAAGTATGATTTCAGGCTAATAGAAACGTCAATTATCGCATTTCATTAATATAATAAAGTGCGATATAAAAAACAATACAATGAAAAAAATCTTAATTTATTAATCCGAAAATGAATCTATGAAAAGATTACACAAAACTATGAATCGAATTGTCGGAGTGCTTTTAATGGCACTTATGATGGTTCCAAGTGGTTTGAAAGCTGAGACGGCAGAAATGCTTCAAACTTCTAAAATTACGGGTGTAGTAATTGACGATTTCGGCGAGCCGATAATCGGTGCTACTGTTCGTGTGAAGAATGCACAGAATGGCGCTGTAACAGATGTTAATGGACGTTACTCTGTAAATGCTACTAAAAATGCGACATTGGTTTTTTCTTTTATTGGCTATAGAACACAAGAGGTAGCTGTTAAGGGTAGGACTACTGTTAATGTAACTTTGAAAGAGGACAGCCAAATGTTGGAAGAAACAGTTGTTATTGGTTATGGTGCTGTTCCTAAAAGAGATTTAACGGGATCTGTATCTTCTTTAAAGAGCGAAGATTTGCTGAAAACAAACCCTGTGAGTGTGAATCAAGGTTTGCAAGGCAAAATGGCAGGTGTAAATGTGTCCCAGTCTGACGGAGCCCCGGGTGCCGGTATAAATATCCAAATTCGTGGTGCCAATTCGTTTACTACCAGTACAGAGCCTTTGTATGTAGTCGACGGTATGCCGTATTCTATGGGTGAAGGACGTACAACGGATTATGGTATGAAACAGAGTAATAATCCATTGAGTACCATTAGTCCACAAGATATATTATCTATTGAAGTTTTAAAAGATGCATCTGCTACCGCTATTTATGGTTCTCGTGCTGCCAATGGTGTTGTGCTTATTACTACTAAATCCGGTGCTGAGGGAAAGGCAAAAGTTCAGCTTTCTGCTAACCTTAGCATCTCTAATCCGGTAAAACGTATTGATGTGCTCGATGCTTGTGATTACGCTTTGTACCGTAATGAACGTATCACGAATGGTCTCTTGTATGACGGTTACTCTGAGGCAGACAGCCAATTGGAATATCCTTTGGTGGGATATTGGGCTCCGGTGAAAGCTCCGGATCCTATTACAGGAGAAATGGTTGTAGTAGGTCAGGAGTATAAGCCAAGTCCATGGGATTACCGGAAGGGTTTTGTCGAAAAAGAAGGAGGACCGGTACGTTATGGAACAAATTGGCAGGATGAAATTTTTCAGACAGCAATAAGCCAAGATTATAATGTTACAGTATCGGGTGGTGATAAGAAAGGTAACTATATGTATTCCGGTGGTTATACTGACCAGCAGGGTGTGATTGTTAATTCTTATTATAGACGTTATACAGCGAGAGCTAACAACAGCCGTAAAATCAATGATTTTTTAGAGTTAGGTACTAACATCAGTTTTGCAACTTCCGATAATCGTTTGGCACGTACCAATAGTGAAACGTATGGTGTAATTCCTGCAGCTATTTCGTTTAATCCTACTCGTCCGGTATTCGATCCCAATAAAGACTCTGGCTTTTCGGAAGATTTCTCTACCGGTTTGGCTAATCCTTATTTGACTGTACATACGGAGAAGAATATCCAAGAGACGTTGAATGTATTTATCTCAAGCTTTGGTGAATTGAAGTTTACCGACTGGTTGAAATTCCGTCAGAATTTTGGTTACGGTTATAGCTATTATGAACGTAATACCTATAATAACCGTTGGACCGGTGCGGGTATAGCTCCTACAAATGGTTATGCAACGAAGTCAGATGATGCTTATGAAAGCATTTCGACAGAGTCTTTGTTGACTTTCAACAAGAAGTTTGGAGTTCATGGCATTAATGCTGTGCTTGGTATGACTTATGAAAACAGCATGTGGCATAGTAAGTGGATGGCTGCATCTAATTTCCCGAACGATATGACTGAAGACAACGTCATTGAAGCAGGAACTAAGGACCGTCGTATGGAAAGTAGTCGTGGAAAGTCTCAGCTGATGTCCTATCTGTTCAGAGCCAATTATAATTTGCTGGACCGTTATTTATTCACTTTTTCTATGCGTCGTGACGGTTCCAGTAAATTGTCAGAGTTAAATCGTTGGAATAACTTCTATTCGGGAGCCGTTGCTTGGCGTTTGTCTGATGAGTCTTTTGTAAAGCAGCTGAATTTCTTCGATGACTTGAAATTGCGTGTCAGTGCCGGACAGACCGGAGGTCAGGGGGTCAGTGCCTATGCTACCCGTTCCCGTTTTGTTGTTTCTAACTACGGTATGGGTGGTTCATTGCAGAGTGGTATGGCAGAATCCCGCTGGGGAGGACCTGCAGCAGCTCTTCTGAAATGGGAGACAACCAATCAGTTTGACATAGGTTTGGACATTGCTTTCTTGAATAACCGTGTTAATTTGACAGTAGATGCCTATTATAAGAAGACAAAAGACCTATTGTTGGATAAGCTTATTCCTATGAGTTCCGGTTTTAGCCGTATTCAGGCAAACTATGGTAATGTAACAAATAAAGGGTTGGAAATTTCCGGTCATTTCATTCCTGTAAAGGCACGTAATTTCTTGTGGTCTATAGATGCCAATATTTCATTCAACCGTAATAAGGTGGGTGGTTTGGATGCCGACCAATATTCTGATGTGGCTTGGGGTATTGAGAACATGTTCTTGGTACGTAATGGTGAGCCTATCGGTACTCTATATGGGTATGTGGAAGATGGCTTTTATGACAATGAGGCCGAAGTCCGTGCAGATCCGTTGTATAGAAATGAGACGGACTCTAAGGTTAAAAGCATGGTAGGTGAAGTGAAATACAAGAATCTTGATGACGATCCTGTAATTGATAATCGAGACCGTCAGATTATAGGTAATACCAACCCGGATTACCAATATGGTATAACCAATACATTGGAATGGAAGAACTGGACATTCAGTTTCTTCTTGCAGGGTACACAAGGTAATGACGTGTTGAATGTCAATCTTAAGAAATTTGATATGGCCAGCGTGGATAATATGCCTTATTTTATTTATAACAATCGTTGGACTGCCGAAAATAGGGCAAATGCCAAATGGCCGCGTGCCAATAGAACCAGTACACGTTCTATGAGGGCATCTGACCGTTACATTGAGGATGGATCTTACTTGCGTTGCAAGAATGTCAGCTTGAGCTACCGTTTCCGCCATCCGATGAAGTTTGTGGAGAGTATTAATTTGGTTGCCAGCGTTTCCAATCTATTTACAATTTCCGGTTATAGTTGGATGGACCCTGATGTGAATTCATTTGGTAGTGACCCTAAACGCAGAGGTGTGGATATGGCTTCTTATCCAAGTGCCCGTACATTTAATTTTGGTGTTCAAATTGGATTTTAAATAATGATGACTATGAAATTTAAGAATATATTAATGGCATTGGGCTTAGGCTCCATGTTGATGACTTCTTGTACGTTGGATGAAGAAGTATATACATTTATTTCAGGTGAAGACTTGTCTGCTGATGGTGAGTATGAACTGTTGGTAAATGGCGCTTACCAACCGTTGGCCTGGATGTTTGAATGGGGTAGTTATGATTCTGCTACTAATTATGATAATGACTATCAGACAGGGCCGGGTTGGGCTTTTAAAGAAACCGGTACCGGTAACTTTTATAACAATGGTAGTATAAATAATGTGTTTGCATATTATTCAACCGCCATTCATCGTGCCAATTACCACTATTATCTGATTGACAAGATGACCAATGTACCTGAGAAAGCCAAGAATAATGCGTTGGGTGAACTTCGTTTTCTCAAGGCATGGTCGGAGTTTGAATTAGTACGTCGTTTTGGTGGTATTCCTTTGTTTAAAACTTCTATTGGTGAAGGTAACAGCAGTTACCAGCCCAGAGCTTCCGTCAAGGAAGTGTATGAGGACATTATAGCCAATTTAAAGGAGGCTGAAACGTTGCTGATGCCTCGTACAGACTCGGATTATAAGAAAGGGCATGTATTTCGTGCGTCAGCCAAGTCGCTGTTGGCTTTAGTCTATGCTACGATTGGTTCTGCTTCGATGGAGAGTGGCAAAGTCATGGTAAAGGGTGGTCCCGGCAAGGTTACGAATCCGGATGGAACAGAATCGGCATTGATGCCTCAGGAAATCTGGCATAACAAGATTCGTCTTCCGGGATATGAAGAGTTCAATTCTCAGGAGTATTACAAACTGGCCAAAGAGAAAGCAGCCGAAGTGATTGCAGAAGGAGAGTGTGTGTTGGCTTCTAGTCAGAAAGAATTATGGAAAATCGACAATAAGAACGGGCCGGAATTCCTGTTTACATTACAGACTTATCCCGAAGGGGATAATCTTGCCGGAAACTATATCAGCGAATCGTATTACGGCTATTGGAAAGAGGATAGAACTCTGGGTTCTGGTTATTATACTTATCGCGATCACTGGCTACAGATGTTCGATGATTGGAAAGATGAACGTATTACATGGGGCATTCTGCACCGTTACCCCGATTCTTATAACGAAGAACTGGGCATTTATACCTGGCGTTACTACCCGTTGCGTGACAGTGTATACGTGAACCGTGAAGAGGCTCCGTATGCCGACCAGGGTATTGGAGCTTATCAGAAGACCGACCAGCCTACGTATGGTGCTTATTACGGTTCTCGTTTTACTAAGTTTACGGCAGTGACGGGTGAAATTGACGGTAATCGTAAAGACTTTAACTGGCCTTTTATGCGTTACGCAGAAGTGCTGTTACTGTATGCGGAAGCTGATAATGAATTGAATGGACCTACCCAAGATGCATTCTCTAAGATTGAATTGTTGAATAAGCGTAACAATAGTACGCTGGTAAGCAAGCGTCATGAGAAGATTCCGTTTACGAAAGAAACTTTCCGTTCGTTTATCTTGGAAGAGCGTGCTAAAGAGTTTGCAGTTGAGGGGAATCGTCGTACCGATTTGATTCGTTGGGGTATTTATTTATCGGTAATGAATGCTATCGGTATGGATGAAAACGGTAATTTGAAGAGACGTGAGGAGAAGCATTGGCTGATGCCCCTTCCGCCCGATGAAATTAACGGTAACCCTTATATTGAGAAAAATAATCCCGGATGGTAATCCTATTTATTAACTATATGATGAAAAATACAATGAAAAAGATATTGAGTTTTAGGAAGATGTATCTCGTCGGTGCTCTTCTTATGGGAATTTCTTGGACATCTTGCTCTGACGATAACGGAGTTGCACTTCCTATTGAACTGACCAATGTGACCACCATTGCTGATATGAATACCACCATTGAAGAAGCTGCTTTGGGGGATTTTATAGCTGTTCATGGAACCGGTTTGGATGTTCATAATATCGATTCTATTTTGATTGATGACATTAAGCTGGATATGCAAGAGGTATATACAGAAGATGATATTCTGTTTATAAAGATACCGGTAAAGCTGGCAACCAAGAAAACCGATAAAATAAGTATTTATAATACGGCCGGTTGTTTTGAAATTCCTTTTAAAACGGTAGCGCCCAATTTAAAGCTTTCCCGCATGTTCAATGAATATACGGCACCGGGTGATACGATTATGATTTATGGAGATTTCTTCAACCTCTATGAAATAGATTCGCTCAATGCTGTTGTCGATTTCAATGGAAAGGTATCTCCGGTCATTAAATCGGCTAATAATTATCTGACTGCTAAAGTACCGGTTGATGTAGATAAGAACATAAAAATTAAAGTGAAAGGGGTGAAGTATAATGTTGAGGCGGTATGCCCCGGACGTTACTACGATTGTGATTTTATGATTATGGACTTTGACGAATATTTGCCCAGTTCTATGACAAATGTGGTGACTGATGAGAAAGATCCACAACGGTTGAGCGGTAACTTCTTGAGAATAGATGATAAATCTGAATATAGCTCTTGGTGGTATATTGCAGAAAGAGGCGATATACCTTATACTGATGATATGTTAGGACTTGAATCATGTAAGAATTATGTGGTGAAATGTGAATTCCGCACATCCAATCAATTCATCAAGGACAGAATAAGGTTCTGTAATTATCTTTATTGGGCTGCTCCCACATGCGATTGGGTTGCTACAGACTTTAATATACAGAACTTCAACCGTTGGGAGACAATTACGTTGCCGTTTAATGTATATTTGTCAGAGGATTATCCGGACTACCATCCAGGTTCGTACACAAGCTTCAATATGCGTTTGGAGATAGATCCTGAGATAGCCCGTAATTTTGCATTCGATAATATTCGTATTTGTAGAAAAGGCGATTGATTGATGTGGTAATTGATCATTACGGATAATGGCCGCTTTTGGGGATTCGCGAATTGTGTTCCGAAGTGAACCCTATTCAGTCGTATACTGATTATAGCCCCTCTCAGAGTGTGCCCTAGAGGGGCTTTTTAAAAATATCGTATGTTGGTAGGGATTATTTACAATAAATTGGATTTTGCAGGTGAGTATAATCTCACTTGATTTTACAAAAAACACAAAGAAATGAAAATTAAAAAATGTGCAGCACTTATGGCTGCAATGTTGATGGGGGCTTGGAGCTTGCAGTCTTGCGACAACGAGCCTACTAAAGAAGTGTGGCTGGATGAATTCGGTCAAGATTCCTGTTATGTTCAGGACTGGGGAATGCTTGAAGTCAACCGTTCCGTAGTACATACCCCGCTTACAGTGAATGGAGTTGTTTATGAACGTGGACTTGGTGCCCATTCCATCAGCCGCCTGCTGTACGATTTGGATGGAAAGGCCGTTTCTATCTCCGGTTTGGCAGGAGCTGATGACAAGAACTTGTTTGCAGGCAAACTTCAGTTCAAGATTCTCGGTGACAAGAAGGAACTCTGGAAGAGTGGAGTGATGCAGAAAGGAGACCCTGTAAAAGAGTTTAATGTAAACCTGAAAGGGGTGGACAAAGTGCTGCTATTGGTAGAAGAATGTGGTGACGGCATTATGTACGACCATGCCGACTGGCTCAATGTGAAGATAACGACTCGTGGCGATGTGAAACCTGTTCCTGCGTGGGCAAAACCGGTGGCAAAGGAGAAGTATATCCTTACGCCTCCTGCTCCCGAAAGTCCGGTCATCAACAATCCGCTGGTCTATGGCGCACGTCCGGGTAATCCGTTCCTATGGTCCGTGATGGCTACCGGCAACCGCCCCATGAAGTTTGAGGCCGAAGGGCTTCCGGCTGGTGTGAAATTGGATGCTGTTACCGGTCGCATTACGGGTAAAGCCACAGTAGAGGGAGAGTATAAGGTAACGCTCAAAGCCACCAATGACAAAGGTACGGCCCAGAAAGAGGTAACTATTAAAATAGGGGATGCCATAGCCTTGACTCCTTCTATGGGATGGAACAGTTGGAACTGTTGGGGGCTTTCTGTGAACGACGAGAAAGTGCGTGACGCAGCCCGCATGATGAACGAAAAACTGCATGCCTACGGATGGGAATACGTGAATATAGATGATGGTTGGGAAGCTGCGGCGCGTACCAAGCAGGGCGAGATACTTTCAAACGATAAATTCCCCGATTTCAAGGCATTGACAGACTATATTCATGGATTGGGCTTGAAGTTCGGTATTTATTCCTCACCGGGACATATCACTTGTGGCGGACATGTGGGCAGCTACCAGCACGAAGAAATTGATGCCAAGACATGGGAACGCTGGGGAGTGGATTATTTGAAATATGATTATTGCGGATATTTGGAGATAGAAAAAGATTCGGAGGAGAAGACTATTCAGGAACCCTATATCGTGATGCGCAAGGCATTGGATAAGGTGAACCGTGACATTGTTTACTGTGTGGGTTATGGCGCTCCCAATGTGTGGAACTGGGCACCGGAAGCAGGAGGAAACCAATGGCGCACTACTCGCGACATCACGGACGAATGGAATGTTGTGACAGCTATAGGTACTTTCCAGGATGTTTGTGCGGATGCTACGGCTCCGGGCAGAAACAATGACCCCGACATGCTGGTTGTTGGCAAGCTTGGTCAAGGCTGGGGAAGCAAAGTGCACGATTCATATCTTACGGCAGACGAACAGTACTCTCATATTTCTTTGTGGTGCCTTCTTTCTTCTCCTTTACTCATAGGTTGCGACATGGCAAATATGGACGATTTTACGCTGAATCTGCTGACCAACAACGAAGTGATAGCAGTCAGCCAAGACCCCATGGTGGCTCCCGCCAAGAAGATGATGGTAGAGAACGGCCAAGTATGGAGTAAAAAACTGTACGACGGTTCTTATGCGGTGGGCTTCTTCCATGTAGACCCTTATTTCATTCTTTGGGATCAGGAGGATGCTGAAGCTATGCAGATGAGAGAGTATGCTTTTGATTTTGATTTGAAACAGCTTGGCATTGAAGGAAAAGCAATGGTTCGTGACTTGTGGCGACAGAAAGACTTGGGAGAGGTGAACGGCATCTTCCGGACGGAAGTTCCCTATCACGGTGTCACCTTCGTGAAGATTACTCCTGCAAAATAGCAAACTATAAAATAGAGAGACGAATGAAAAAGTTAATTTTATCTTTGGTTTTTTTATCGGCTTTCACACTTCGGGGCTCTGCACAGTTGCAGGGCCTGGAAGTAGTGAAGGTACCGGAAGCACAGCAGCCTTATTCGGGCGAATATATTTATATCCCCGATGTGGAAGGATATAAAACTCTGAAGTGTGATTTTCATACCCACACCATCTTCTCCGATGGAGATATAAAACCTGAAAATCGGGTGTGGGAAGCTGCTATTCGCGGGCTGGATGTGATAGCCATTACCGACCATATAGAATATCGCCCCAATAAAGACTATATCAAGGCCGACCATAACGAATCTTACAAAAGGGCAAAGACTGTAGAGAAAGCTTCCAATCTGATAGTAATTCAGGGAGCCGAGATAACCCGTTCCAAGCCGATAGGGCACATCAATGCTCTCTTCTTGACGGATGCCAATGCGCTGGACGTGGAAGATCCTCTGAGAGCTGTTGACAACGCTTTGGAGCAAGGGGCCTTCATTATGTGGAATCATCCGGGGTGGCCTAACGACACAAGCACTTTATATAATGTCCATAAAGATTTGATTAAGCAAAAAAAGATACATGGAATAGAGGTGGTGAACGGCTTTGAGTACTATCCGAAAGCTTTTAATTACTGTAAGGAATACGGCCTGACATATATGGGAAATACCGATATACATGGCGTTTATAAGCAAACGTATCGTACGGACAAACAAAGTGGACCGATGACGATTGTATTTGCCAAAGAACGTTCTCAGGAAGGAGTGAAAGAAGCTCTCCTTGCCGGGCGTTCGGTAGTGAAGTTCGGGGATATACTGATAGGCTCTGAGAAGAACCTGCTATCTCTGGTCAAGGCGTGCCTCTCTTATGAAGTGAAGGAGGTGAAAGGCAATCAGGCTCTGGTGAAAGTGACGAACAAGTCGACATTGAACTTTGAAATTCTACTGGACAACAAGGCTGGTACTATCCTTGGCAATGCTACAGTAGAGATTAAGGTAAGGCTGGATGATAAAGTAAAGTTTACTACTACACACATCACGGATGATAGCCGGTTGGTGATTGATATAGCATCATTGCGATAGTGGTTTTATAAGACCGATAATCTGATATTTAAGGAACCATTGATTTTGTGTTTTATAATAACTGAAGTTTCTCAAATTTTTCAGATTGTTGATGAACTGTTGTATCTTAATGCTCTCTCTCGGAGGAAGAGCGTTGAGATTGTTTTGAAAGCGCAAAGGTAACTTGCGAAACTTGAAATATTTAATTATTCCTTGAAAAACAATTGTATTATGAAAAACAGATTTTTATGTTTATTATTTGTAGTTTGCACTGTCATTTCTGCCCGTGCAAACAGTACCGATTCTTTGGCTTTGACTCCTCCTATGGGGTGGAATAGTTGGAATTGCTTCAGTTGTAACATTAATGAAAAACAGATTCGTGAGATTGCAGACTTGATGGTGTCTACCGGCATGAAGGATGCAGGATATGAGTATCTCAATATAGATGATTGTTGGCAGGTAGGCCGGGATAATGAAGGAAACATTCTGGTTGATGAAAAGAATTTTCCTTCCGGCATCAAGGCTTTGGCAGATTACATACACTCCAAAGGACTTAAATTCGGTATTTATTCATGTGCGGGAACGCTGACTTGTGCCGGACGACCGGGAAGCCGTGGCTATCAGTTTCAGGATGCACGCACTTATGCGGAATGGGGAGTGGATTATTTGAAGTATGACTGGTGTTTTGATGAAGGCCAGAATCCTCAAGCTGCCTACAAAACAATGAGTGATGCCCTGAAGGCTTCCGGGCGTCCTATCGTATTCTCTATTTGCGAGTGGGGAAACAGCCAGCCTTGGACATGGGCAAAAGGCATCGGACATCTTTGGAGGACTACCGGTGACATTATCAATGCTTTTAAAGGTATTAATTATTGGGGAGGATGCGGTGTCGTAGAAATCATTGACAAGAATGCCGACTTGCACAAATACGCCGGACCGGGACATTGGAACGACCCGGACATGCTTCAGGTGGGTAATGGTGTGCTGACGATGGAAGAGAATCGCTCTCATTTCACGATGTGGTGTATGCTTGCTGCCCCTTTGCTCGCGGGTAATGATATTCGTAAAATGGACAAGGAGACACTTGGAATTTTGACAAATAAAGAAGTGATTGCAGTAAATCAGGACAAGCTTGGCAAACAAGGTGGACGATACATGAAAGTGGGTGAGCATGAAATTTGGGTGAAGCAGTTGTCCAATGGTGAAGCCGCAGTATGTTTCTTTAACCGCGATGAACAACCCTGGAATGTGGAAACCGTTTTGCAGAAAGAAAACCTCTCTTTTGCAGATGTCCGCTTCTGGGAGAAAGAATACAAAGTACGCGACTTATGGAAACATAAGGACATCGGAAGTACCAAGGATAAGATGCAGTTTGATATTCCTGCACACGGTGTCGTGTTGCTGAAGTTGACTCCTAAACAGTAATGATAGATTTAGAAACCATTAATAAAAAAATATGAAGAACATGCATTATGCATCTGTGAAGTGGATTTGCTTTCTGCTTTTCGTGGTAGTAGGAAAGGTGGCGATGGCCGAAGGTATCACTTCGCCTGATGGAAATCTCCGTCTTGAGTTTACCGTAAATGCTTTGGGAGAGCCGGTCTATCAGTTGTTTTACAAAGAGAAAGCCGTGGTTAATCCATCGAAACTGGGCTTGGAATTGGTGGGTGACCCGGGCTTGATGAATGGTCTTACACTTGTGGAAGCCGGGGCTTCAACTTTCGATGAAACATGGAAACCTGTGTGGGGAGAAGTGTCGCAGATACGGAATCATTACAATGAGCTGGCTGTGACGTTGGACCAGAAGGAGCAGAACCGCCATATCGTTATCCGTTTCCGTCTTTACGATGACGGTTTGGGATTCCGTTATGAGTTTCCTTTACAAAGAACTCTGCACTATTTTACGGTAAAAGAGGAGTATACCCAGTTTGCCATGACCGGAGACCATACCGCTTTCTGGATTCCCGGTGACTATGACACGCAGGAGTATGACTATACAGAGTCCCGTTTGTCCGAAATTCGCGGTTTAATGGATAAGGCGGTGACGGTGAATGCTTCCCAGTTCGTTTTCTCGCCCACGGGTGTGCAAACCTCCTTGCAGATGAGGACGGACGATGGTCTATACATCAACTTGCATGAAGCGGCTTTGGTGGACTATTCTTGTATGCATCTCAATCTGGATGAAAAGAACTTGGTTTTTGAATCGTGGTTGACCCCGGATGTTTTGGGAAACAAGGCATATATGCAAGCTCCCGGGAAGACTCCGTGGCGTACCATCATGGTGAGCGATGACGCCCGTGATATGCTTGCCTCCAAACTTACCTTGAACCTGAACGAACCTTGTGCCTATGAAGATGTTTCGTGGATTAAACCGGTGAAGTATGTAGGCGTATGGTGGGAGATGATTACCGGTCAGAAGTCGTGGAGTTATACAGATGAACTGATTGCCATGCGTTTTGGAGAAAACGACTATACGAAAATCAAGCCGAACGGTCGGCATGGAGCCACTAATGAAAGAGTGAAACGCTATATAGATTTTGCCGCCGAACATGGTTTCGACCAAGTATTGGTAGAAGGCTGGAATGAAGGATGGGAAAGCTGGGGTGGAAGTTCGCGCGATTTTGTGTTCGACTTTGTGACTGCCTATCCCGACTTTGACGTAAAGATGCTGAATGCCTATGCACACAGTAAAGGGGTCAGGCTGATGATGCATCATGAGTCTTCTGCTTCGGTACGCAATTATGAACGTCATCTGGACAAAGCCTATCAGTTTATGGCGGATAATGGCTATAACTCTGTAAAGAGTGGTTATGTGGGCGATATAATTCCTCGCGGAGAACATCACTATGGACAATGGATGAACAATCATTACCTCTATGCCATACAAAAAGCTGCCGAATATAAGATTTGTGTGAATGCGCACGAGGCAGTACGTCCTACAGGTTTGTGCCGCACCTATCCCAACTTGATTGGCAATGAATCAGCCCGTGGCACGGAATTCGAGCCTTATGACGGCAACAAGCCTTCCCACACTACTGTGCTCCCCTTCACTCGCTTGATAGGTGGTCCGATGGATTATACCCCGGGCATCTTTGACATTTATCTGAATTTTATGAATCATGACAATCACGGGCAGATTCATTCCACGCTGGCAAAGCAACTGGCATTATACGTCACCCTCTACAGCCCACTGCAGATGGCTGCCGATTTGCCGGAGAATTATGAACCCCATTTGGATGCTTTCCAGTTCATCAAGGACGTAGCAGTAGACTGGGACGACAGTAAGTACCTTGAAGCGGAGCCGGGAGACTATATTACCGTGGCCCGTAAAGCCAAGGGTACGGAGAATTGGTTTGTGGGAGGCATCACCGATGAGCATGCACGCACTTCAGCTTTTGTTCTCGACTTCCTGGAGCCGGGCAAGCAGTACATAGCCACGCTTTATGCCGATGCCAAAGATGCTGATTTTGAAAAAAATGCTACCGCTTATCAGATTAAGAAGGGCATCGTGACGAGCAAGAACAAGATGAATGTGAAGCTGGCACGTAGCGGTGGATTTGCCTTGAGCCTGATAGAAGCTACACCGGAAAATATGGAAGGAGTGAAGAAATGGAAATAAGTTGATTGTTAGATACCATTTTTTATCATTGCTAAAACAAGAATGCCTCTGAAAACACTGAAACAGAAGATACTGTTAGTCCTCTTGCTATTTTGGCGCGAAAGGTGAATCATAAAGGAACGCTTTTTGTCGAGTTGCCATCCTCTGTTTGATGTGACGGGCACTTTCAATAATCCGGGACCGCTGGGCGGGTATCTTGTTGTGGGACTGGTTGTTGCTGTTTTATTGTATGCTTTCTCTTTTGAAAAGGAATACATGTTCTATCAGGCGGATTATTTCAGAAATCATCCTCAATTCGCTTTTCTGGATGTAGCTGACAACGTGACTTATCCCTATAATGAACTGTTGCATATTGCAGTGGAAACCGGAATGTGCGGGCTTGTATTGTTCCTGCTGGTGGTGTCACCGTTTGTCTTTTCTGATGAAAGGACATTGAAAGCCGCATTGGCTGCTTGGCTGATATTCGCCATGTTTTCATATCCGGTCAATGTGGTACCACTTATGATGGACTTTGCATTGTTCATAGAATTGCGTCGTGGCAAAACAGTGTCTGTTCTGGATATAAACAGAATTTTTTGTGGAATTGCTGTTGTTCCTCTTATGGGGTTATTGGCGGTGTGTGGCCATGTAATGTTGTTTTTAATGTGAAAAAAGAGTTGTACTTCGTTGGGTTCTACTTTAAACATGCGATTTTTATTCCACTCCATGCATCATCTTCTGTAATTTCTTTGAAAGCAGGAAGAGGATAAGCGATGCCGTGGCAGACATGACGACGAACACCATGAAGAAATCGTACATTGTCTCGATGCGATAACCCAGCAGCGTCTTTACCTTTCCGGCTTCGGGGTAGAGCCCGCTCAGCGTGCCTGCAAACTTATTGGCAGTGGCGGTGGAGAGGTACCATATCCCCATCATCAGCGAGGCGAAGCGGATGGGCGTGAGCTTGTTCACCATGGAGAGTCCGATGGGCGAGAGGCAGATTTCGCCCATGGTATGGATGAAGTAGAGCCCCGTCAGCCAAATGAGACTCACCTTGATGCCCGGCTGAACATCTTTCACCCCAAAGCAGATGACGAGATAGCCCAGTGAAAGCAGTAGCAGGCCGATGGCTTGCTTGGTGGGCGAGGCGGGCTCCATGCCCCGTTTGCCCAGGGCGCCCCATACGCCCGGCATGATGGCGGCAAGTATCACCACAAAGAAGGGGTTGAAGGACTGAATCCAGGAGGCGGGCATTTCCCACCCCAGGATGACGCGGTCGGTCTGCTCGGAGGCGAAAAGCGTGAGCGAGGCGCCTGCCTGCTCGTAGGCCGCCCAGAAGAAAATGACGAAGAAGGCGATGATGTAGATGACGAAGATGCGGTCGCGCTCCGTCTTGGTGAGTGAGCCTTCCAGCAGGATGCTGACGGGAAACACGATGCAGGCGGTGAAGATGCCGATGCTTATCCAATCGCTCCCGAAACACCAGTAGAAGAAACCGGCAAGCGCGATGGCAAGCAGGGCGAGCAGCAGGTAGTTGCGCATGGGCCGTCCGTTGGCGTGGGCACTCTTCCGGGCGGTGTTGTCTGCCTGGGGCCGCTCCTTGCGGGCGTCGGGGATAATGCCGAGGGGCTTGCCATCGGGGCCGATGAGGTACTTGTTTTTCTGGGTTTCGAAGAGGACGACCGTCAGCACGGTGACGATGGCGGCAATGAGGAAGCCCCATCGGAAGTCGTGAGGGTTGCCCGTCTCGCCAAAATAGCCGCAGACCAGCGGGGCGAGGAAGGAACCCACGTTGACACCCATATAGAAGATGGTGTAGGCGGAATCCAGCCGTTTGTCGCCCGGCTCGTAGAGCTGCCCCACCAGGGAGGAGACGGTGGGCTTGAAGCAGCCGTTGCCCAATATAAGGAAAGTCAGTCCGCCGTACATCAGCCAATGCGAAAGCTCACGCGCCTCCAGCATCGAGGCGCTGGCAAACATCAGGAACTGGCCGACTGCCATCATCATGGCCCCCCAGAAGACGGAACGGCGGATGCCCCAGTATTTGTCGGCGATGTAGCCGCCGATTAAGGGTGTCAGGTACACCAGTCCGGTGTAGCTGCCGTAGATGGAGGCGGCGTGCTCCTTGTCGAAAAGGAGTGCCTGGGTGAGGAACAGAATGAAGATGGCACGCATGCCGTAGTAGCTGAAACGCTCTGCCGTGCTGGTGGCGAAGATAAGGTAAAGACCTTTCGGGTGTCGGGATGTACTCATTGAATATGCTTTTATTGTTTTGGCTTTTATTAGATGTCGAGGGTACAAAATTAGTCATTATTTTGCGTAAGTTAATGGGTATAATTAGAAACTTGCCGACAAGCCTGCGGGAACTTGCCGACAAGCTTGTGCAAACTTATCCGTAAGCCTACGCAAACTTAAAACAGAATTTCTGTTTCTGTAAATAAAGCTTTTGTTTATAGAAATAGAGCTTTTGTTTCTAAGAATAAAGGCTTTGTTCTAAGAATCCTTTGCATTGAAGACAACTTTTCCTTACGGAGCAGATATTTTTTCCCGGGGGGCAAAGCAACTTGATAAAAAACGTCTTCTCTTTGTACAGTTGAAATCAAAGCCCTATCTTTGCTCTACGATTTTAAGATAATCCTATTATGAAGATATTTCCTACTACAAGCATCAAGCAACTGGATGCAGATACCATAGAGAATGAACCGATTGCCTCCATCGACTTGATGGAACGTGCCTCACGCGCATTGGCCCGTGCCATTGCCGAGCGTTGGGAGCCGGACACGCCGCTCACCGTTTTTGCCGGACCGGGGAACAACGGTGGCGATGCGCTTGCCCTGGCGCGACTGCTGGCCGGGAAGGGCTACCGGCTCGAGGTGTATCTCTTCAATACGAAAGGGACGCTTTCGCCGGACTGCGAGACGAACAAGGAGCGGCTGGCCGACGTGCCGGGTGTGGACTTCCACGAAGTGACCACCCAGTTTGTACCTCCCGTGCTGACGGCAGACCATGTGGTGATAGACGGTCTCTTCGGCAGCGGTTTGAACAAGGCTCTGAGCGGCGGTTTTGCAGCCGTAGTGAAGTACATCAACGCTTCGCCCGCCACGGTGGTGTCCATCGATATCCCATCGGGACTGATGGGTGAGGACAATACCTACAACGTACATACGAATATCGTCCGTGCCCATCTGACGCTGAGCCTGCAATTGCCGAAACTGGCATTTCTCTTTGCCGAGAACGAGCCGTATGTGGGCGAATGGCAGTTACTGGACATCGGACTCAGCGAGGATGTCATCCATGACATGGAAACGGACTTCTGCCTGCTGGAGCATGAAGATGTGTCTGCCCTGCTGAAGCCGCGCAGCCGGTTTGCCCATAAGGGGAACTTCGGCCGTGCACTGCTGATAGCCGGTTCGCAGGGAATGGCGGGAGCTTCGGTGCTGGCTGCGCGTGCTTGTCTGCGTTCGGGGGTGGGGCTGCTGACGGTGCATGTGCCGTTCTGCAACAACTTCATTGTGCAGACTTCCGTGCCCGAAGCCATGACGGAGCTGGACATCAGCGACACCTGCTTTGCCGCCGCTACTGATACGGACGATTACCAGGCCGTGGCGATAGGTCCGGGACTGGGAAAGGCGGCAGAGACCGAGGCGGCTCTGCTGGAGCAGATAGAGATATGCCAGACTCCGATGGTGGTGGATGCTGATGCCCTGAACTTGCTGGGCGAGAAGCGTAACTATATAGGGCGTCTGCCCAAAGGGAGTATTCTGACTCCGCACCCCAAGGAACTGGAGCGTCTTGTAGGCAAATGCCAGAATTCGTACGAACGCCTGATGAAGGCTCGCGAGCTGGCGAAGAGCGCCGGAGTGCATATCATCTTGAAAGGCGCTTATTCTGCCATTGTCACTCCTGCCGGGAAATGTTTTTTCAACCCTACCGGCAATCCGGGTATGGCAACGGGAGGCAGCGGTGATGTGCTGACGGGAGTGGTGCTTGCCTTGCTTGCCCAAGGCTATGAGCCGGAGAAGGCTGCCTGCCTGGCCACGTATGTGCACGGACTGGCGGGAGATGTTGCCTGCAAGAAGCAGGGGGCAGTGGGGATGACGGTGGGGGATATAGTTGCCTGCCTGCCGCTAGCGTGGAAGATGCTGGAAGAATAAGGAGAGAAGTGTAATTTGGATGGCTTGTCATGTCAACAGAAATAAGATATTTTGAAAACAGAAAAGATTGGCGGAAGTGGCTGGCTGACAATTTTGATACTGCCGATGGAGTCTGGTTTGTGTTTCCTACTAAATCTTCAAGCGAGAAAAGTATTGTATATAATGACGCTGTTGAAGAGGCCCTTTGTTTCGGGTGGATTGACAGCACGATAAAGTCACTTGACAAAGAACATAAAATTCAGCGTTTCACGCCCAGGAATCCTAAAAGTACCTATTCGCAAGCCAACAAAGAAAGGTTGAAATGGTTGCTGGAGCATAAAATGATACATCTTGAATTTGAGGATAAAATACGAACTGTCTTGTCGGTTCCTTTTGTTTTTCCAAATGATATAATCGACAGATTGAAAGAGGATGAAAGAATATGGAAGAATTATCAGAGTTTCTCTGACCCCTATAAACGTATCCGAATCGCATACATTGAAGCGGCGAGGAAACGACCGGAAGAATTTGAAAGGCGATTAAATAACTTTATCTGTAAAACGAAAGAGAACAAAATAATAATAGGGTTTGGCGGGATTGAAAAATACTATTAACGCTAATTCTTTTCCGCTTATTTCTCTCTTGTCGTAATGTGGAAGCATCCTTGCTTCAACTCGTACTTGATGTAGCATTTATCGGCTTTCCGCAGGTCACGGAGCACTTCCGAAAGAACCAGTTTTAAGGTATCTGCGCTGACATCCTGCAAAGGACGTCCATCCTCGTCTTCTATTTTCTGAAAGCGCTTCCAACTGACATCGAATGTCGTTCCGTAAAAATGTGCCGAGTTTGGAGAAGCATTGCCGTTACGGCGGCGCAGGCGTTTTACGTCGTCTTGGGTGCGGAGTACGGAAGTCACAATTATCTTGTTTGGATTCAGCCCCTTGGCGGTCAGTGAATCAAGGAAGTTGTGTCCGATGGTGTCCAGCAGGCTGGCGGCGCCCGGAATGAGATAAGGGATGGAATGCGTCAGTGAATCCACGGCATAGAGCTCGTTTGTCGTGATAGGTTGCAGTTGCTCTCTCATCTTTTCTGCTTCCTCGCGGGATGAAAGTACACGTATGCCGATGGCTTGGGCTACATTGAGATGTTTCTCATTCAAGTCTCCGAACGAGCGCTTGTAGCTGACAACACCCCGAATGTTGCGCGGTTCGTTCAACTTGAGCGACATGTCCTTCTTCTTACAGCCGGCAAAGGTGAATGTTGCGGCAGCTGCGACAATTATCAGTATAGGTAGGATTCTGGAAGAATATCTCATCTTATAAATGTACTATGTCTGTGAAAAATCTGCGTTAATCTGTGTAATCTGTGGTGAAAACCTTGCAAAGATAATTCAAACCTTCTTAAGTTTGCACTATCTTTGCACACAAAAAAGACCGTGCAACGATATTTTATATACCTGGCTTATGATGGCACCGCTTATCACGGCTGGCAAATCCAGCCGAATGGAGCGAGTGTGCAGGAGTGTTTGATGAAGGCGCTGAGTACCTTGCTGCGTCGCGAGGTGGAAGTCGTGGGAGCGGGGCGTACCGATGCCGGGGTGCATGCCTCACTGATGGTAGCTCACTTTGACAGTGATTCTCCTCTGGACACTGTTTTTATGACGGATAAGCTGAATCGTCTGCTTCCTCCCGATATTTCCGTATACCGCTTGCGGGCCGTGAAGCCCGATGCACATGCCCGCTTTGATGCTACGGCGCGGATGTATAAGTATTACGTCACTACTGCCAAGATGCCTTTCAATCGTCAATACCGTTGCCGTCTGTTCCAAACACCGGACTTTGAACGGATGAATGAGGCTGCCCAAACCTTGTTTGACTATACGGACTTTACCAGCTTCAGCAAACTTCATACGGATGTCAAAACCAATAATTGCAAGATTATGCATGCCGCCTGGACCCGGGTAGACGATGTGACCTGGGTGTTCACCATCCAGGCCGACCGGTTCCTGCGGAACATGGTACGCGCCATTGTCGGTACTTTGCTCGAAGTGGGTCGCGGAAAACTTTCTGTTGAGGGTTTCCGACGCGTCATCGAACAGAAGGACCGTTGTCAGGCAGGAACCTCCGTTCCCGGAAATGCATTGTTTCTAGTGGATGTAGCCTATCCGGAAACTACTTTTTTAGAATAAAAGAGGGATGCACTACAAAAACGTACCCCCCTCCTTTTAATTTTTAATTCTTAATTTTTAATTAACTCTATGTGGTTATTGCTTGCTTTCCTCTCTGCTGCCTTATTGGGATTTTACGATGTCTTCAAGAAGAAGTCGCTTCGTGACAATGCCGTACTGCCGGTACTTTTCCTGAACACGCTGTTCTCGAGCCTGATATTTCTTCCTTTCATTCTGGTATCTGCCTTTGCGCCGTCGGTGTTGGGAGGTACGATGTTTGATGTTCCCGTGGTGGGGTGGGAGGTGCATAAGTTTATTGTTGTCAAGTCGTTTATCGTGCTCTCTTCCTGGATATTCGGTTATTTCGGGATGAAGCATCTGCCGCTGACCATCGTGGGACCGATTAATGCGACGCGCCCCGTGATGGTGCTTGTAGGTGCCATGCTTGTGTTTGGCGAACGCTTGAACCTTTATCAATGGATTGGCGTGATGCTTGCCATAGTATCCTTTTTCATGCTGAGCCGTTCGGGCAAGAAGGAGGGAATCGACTTCAAGCATAACAAATGGATTCTTTTCATCGTGCTGGCTGCCGTTGCTGGAGCTGTCAGTGGGCTGTATGACAAATATCTGATGAAGCAGCTCAATCCGATGCTGGTGCAGTCGTGGTATAATGTCTACCAAGTCTTTATCATGTGCCCCATTATCTTGCTGTTGTGGTACCCCAAGCGAAAAGAAAGTACCCCGTTTCGTTGGGACTGGACCATTATCTGTATCTCCATTTTCCTTTGTGCGGCAGACTTTGTCTATTTTTATGCCCTGAGCTATGAGGACTCCATGATTTCCATCGTTTCGATGGTGCGTCGTGGAAGCGTTGTTGTTTCCTTCCTTTTCGGTGCGCTTTTCTTCCGTGAAAAGAATTTAAAAAGCAAGGCTGTCGACCTCATTTTGGTGTTGATTGGAATGTTCTTCCTATATTTGGGGAGTAAATAGACAAGAGATATATGGCAGAAGACCTATATATAAATGCTGGTAGCAAGACAGAGAAATATCGCGCTTTGCTTCCTCAACTGAAAAATCTGCTGGCAGGTGAAGATGACTTGATAGCCAATCTGGCGAATGTTTCGGCGGCGCTGAAAGAGACTTTCCATTTCTTTTGGGTAGGCTTCTATTTGGTGAAGGGTGAAGAATTGGTGTTAGGACCTTTCCAGGGACCGATAGCTTGTACGCGCATCAGGAAAGGCCGTGGTGTTTGCGGCACGGCATGGGATAAAGACGAGACGTTGGTTGTGCCCGATGTGGATGCATTTCCCGGACATATAGCCTGCAGCTCGCTGTCGCGTTCGGAGATCGTGGTTCCGCTGAAGCGTGAGGACGGTGAAGTGTGGGGAGTATTGGATATTGACAGTGACGATTTGGGCGGTTTTGATGAAACAGATGCCCGTTTCCTTGAAGAAATGATTAAAATGTTATGATAAGAAAACTGAGTGCTTTTTTGATTTTGGCTTTCATCGGATGGGGGTATTTGCAGGCCCAGGAAGCCAAGACGTGTTTTAAGAATATGCCGGATTCTATATGTCCGTTGCTTAGCGCCGTGAACCGTGCGGATTTTATAGACTTTCTGGAAAGTAAGATGAAAGCTGAGGTGACCAACAGCTTTGGTGGTAAATCGGAAATGACGGAGCTTTCTCCAGACTATATACATGTGAAGATGACGCCCCAGAGTTCATGGCAGATGAAGCTCTTGCCTATTAACGACAGTACGAAGGTGATTTGTGTGGTTGCTACGGTTTGTGCTCCGGCTTGCGACAGCCATGTCAAGTTCTATACGACAGACTGGAAGGAGCTGGTTGCTTCGTCCTACCTGCCGGCATTGCCCGTTCTGGATGATTTTATCGCTGAGGCCTCGGATACAGTGGATGTCTATGAGTATCAGGATGCCCGTCGCCAGGCCGACATGCTGCTGATGAAAGCGGACCTTTCTGCGAAGGACGCCACGTTGGCATTCACTTTTACCACGACCGATTACATGGGTAAAGAAGCGGCGGAGAAACTGAAACCGTTTGTCCGCCGTCCTATTGTTTATACTTGGAATCAAGGGAAGTTCGAGAAATCCTCTACTTCACTTTGATTCTGTCGAATCCCTCTCCATAGACTCCGATGACTGCACTTTGTGATACAAAGGCATTGGGGTCTATGTCTTTTATGAGCCGGAAAATGATGGTGGACTCCCGCTTCTTGGCCAGCACGAACAGCATTTTTATCTCTTTTCCCGTATAGAAGCCCGAGGCGTTGATGACTGTTGCACCTCTGTGGGGATATACCTGGATGTGCTTGGCTATCTCCTCATATTTATCGCTGATAATAAAGAATTGTACGGACTGGCGGGCACTGTTCACCACTTGGTCGAGCACGAAGCTGCATATGTATAGAGTAACGTAGCCATACACCACCTTTTCCCAATCTTTTAGAACAAAGTAACTGGACGAGATGATGATAAGGTCACATATCAACATGACTCTGCCCAGCGTGATGTCACGGTATTTGTTGATTACGGCGGCAATGATGTCCGTGCCGCCAGTACTGCCGTTGTTGGAAAAGGCGATGCCGATGCCGCTACCGCAGAAGGAGGCACCGATGACACAAGCCATGAAAGGCTGGTCGTGCAGGAGGACAACACCCTCGGTCAGTTTCTGGATAATGGAAAGGAAAAAGGTCAGGGTGAATACGGCAAAGATTGTCTTTACGCAGAACTTCCATCCCAACACACGTAGGGCAAGCAATAGAAGCAGAAAATTGATGGCGAAGTACGTATATTGGACGGGAAATCCAGTGGCAAAATATACGATGGATGCAATGCCCGGTACGCCACCGGTAGTAATATCGTTGGGAAGCAGGAAGACTGTCCAGCCGATACCATATAAGACCATACCCAGGGCAATCATCAGATAATCCCGCAGTTCGCGCATGGTGTTCTGTCGGGAGGGAATATTTACTATTGTTTTCATTATAATTTTATGTGGTTGTGAAAATGCGGGGACAAAGATACTGCTTATTTGGGATATAATGTTGAAAAAAAAATGCAGATTTTTGCAACCAAACTTCATCTTTCTGCGTCTAATAAATAAAAAGAGGAGATTATGAATATGAAAATGAATTTTTCCATGGACGAGATTCGTCTTAAAGTAGAAGAGTATATAAAGAAAGGTGGTCGGGCAGCCGGTCGTCCAGTACTGACGGCTTATTATGTGATGACTGCAGACTCTACTCCGGAGAGTGAAAGGACAAATATCATGATTGCTTTGGTGGCCATTGTATTTCCTACCAGTATAGAAGACCTTTTGGGACAAGTCTTTATGGTAGGGAAGGGATTTGCCGCAGTTTATGCTTATAAGAAAGTGAAGAAATACATCACTCCACAGATAAAAGACAAGGTTGAAGCTAAATTGGATGAGTGGTTCCATGAGAATGTGACGGAGGTGGTGGAGCCACTTTATCTGGAATGATAATGCACCACAGATTACACAGATTTGCACAGATAAAAATCCTTGAGATAATAAATCTGTGTAATCTGTGGTGGTCCCTTTACCGTTTCTTGCTCAAGAAGCGTCTGGCCAGATATTTCCGTACCGGTTCATCATAGAATTTCAGGCATAGATAGGCTAACAATATATTCCATGCATAAACGCATAAGGCAACCTGCCAAGTCTGCTCCAACGTGAAGAGCTGGTTCTTGATGAGCCATGCATAGAACAAGTACATAAATGGATAATGTATCACATAGGCTGGATAGGATATATCTCCCAGGAACTTGCATATCTGGGTCGATTTTTTATCCGTTGTGGTACCGGAAGCTCCTAACCAGACGAGAACCGGAAAAGCGATGATTACACAGAACGCTTCATAAATGCCATTTGTACAAACCGGCGCCGTACCTTCCAGATAGGGCACTGAGAACAAGGTAATCAATGCAATGGTGCATATCCAGAAAGCGCCTTTCACCTTAATGGGCTTGAAGTTGCGCGATAAAAGCATACCCATGGAGAAAGGGAAAAGCATCCTCAATAATCCTCCGATAAAGTTTATTCCGTCCAGTGTCCAACCTACTCCCATATTGCCATATCCGGAGACATCGAAGATGGCGAATGATGCCAATGCTATTCCCAGCAATATTGTCAGTACGGTCAGTGCTTTGTTTGACAATCGTCGGATGAACAAGGCATAAAGGATGTTGCCTATATACTCAAAGAACAATGACCAGCAAGGACCATTCAAGGGAAACATTTCGCCATTACCACGGACTTCATAGCCTGCTCCCGGCATTGCGGGAATAAAGAATATGGAGCAGAGAAGGGACAGCATAATCATTGATAGGGCAATATGTGTTCCGTCCCATTGTATGCATCCTTGAATGCAGAAGGTGATGGCGCCCAAAACAGCGCCCATAATTACCATCGGATGAAGACGTATCAGACGTCGCTTGAAAAAACTCTTCATTGTGAGGTTCCTGCCCCAACGGTCGTCATAAGCATACCCGATAACGAATCCCGATAGTATAAAGAAGAAATCTACAGCTAAATAGCCGTGGTTGAAGGTTTCGATAATGCTACCACCGGCAAAAGCATAGCCTTCGAATATATGATACCATATAACCATCAAGGCTGCTACGCCACGGAGCCCGTCGAGAAGGTCATAATGTGCTTTGGTGTCTGAAAAGGCAGAAGATGAAATGTGCGACATCTGTTTTTTTTCTGTTGTTTGGTTAATGTTTTCGGATCTCAAAGATACGCCATGCGAAGCGAAGTTCTTTTGCTTAAAAGCAAAAAAGAACGGCAATCTTCTATTTTTTTGCGCGTACCCGGCTGAGAGTATAGATGGAAATACCCAGGAAGGCTGCCACATATTTTAGCTTCACCCGATTTATCAGTCTGGGGTAACGGCGGTTAAATTGTTCATACCGCTCTTTGGGAGGCAGTTGGAGCCTTTCCACAAACATATGACTGAGCTCTTTGTTTACGTTCTGATGCAGTATTCTGCCCCAGTTGGCTATATCAATATATGTTTCGTAGAGAGCATTTAACTTGTCTATGTGGATGACGTAGATTTTGCAGTCCGAAAGAGTTTCAATGCTTTCTACTGACGGCTGCTGATAGTACAGTGAATCCATTCCGAAGGTTACATCACCTTCCTGGCTGAACCAAGTGGTGGTATCTTGTCCGTCGTGATGAAATACGGAACGGGTGACCCCTTCCTCAATGAAATAAACCAAACGGTCTGTCACTCCTGCTTGTACTATATAAGTTCCTTTAGGGTAGTGTCTTACCTGCATATTCATCAGCAATGCCTGAAGAGCTTCTTCGGAAACCGGATAAATCTGCCTGATTTTGTGAATGATGTTGTTCATTGGAGGGGAGCTTTTTATTCGTTTACAAACTTACATAATTTTATTAACTAAAACTGAACTTTGATATACAAATGTGTGCGTTGCCTTATAAGCGTTTATGGTATAATGGAATTTTTTTTGTAAAAGAGATGTTTGTTCTTTGAATATTGTATCTTTGTAGAAAACAGTAGCGTATGAATAAAATATTGGTAACATTATTGGCTCTAATCGGAGGTAGCTGCATTTCATTCGCACAGATGGAGACTGGAAGAGTTTCCGATACAGCTGAGGATACATTGAGAATAGAAAATGAAATTGTCGCTGTTGATACCGGATTTTACCAGTCAGTAGTCCGCTATGATACGGTGCGCTATAATTTGAAAATGCAGAGTGTTTACAAAAAGGCTTTTCAACTAAAGAATGATGTTTTTGTGGAAAAGATGAAAGAGCCGTGGTTAGATGATATTCTCAGAAATATCTTATTTAAATAACCATGAATTTGTGCTTTGCGTCATTCGGTTGACTTCCTGGTTTAACTCACTCGGTTAAACCACACTAAATTCAGCATTCTCTAAAAACAAAAATCAGATAGAAATCTTGCGATAACTATCTGATTTTCAGAAGAGCGGAAGACGGGGCTCAAACCCGCGACCCTCAGCTTGGAAGGCTAATGCTCTATCAACTGAGCTACTTCCGCAATTTTTTGTGGGCAAAGATGGATTCGAACCACCGAAGGCGTAAGCCAGCAGATTTACAGTCTGCCCCATTTGGCCACTCTGGTATTTGCCCTTTTGCACTTAAGATTCTATCTCAATTCTCTCATTGAGTAGGTTTGTTTCTCAATTGCGGTGCAAAGATACGACTATTTTTGTAAACTCCAAGCAAAATCTATCATTTTTATTGCAGTAATTGCACATTCGTCTCCTTTATTACCCAGCTTGCCACCGGCGCGGTCTTCTGCTTGCTCCATAGTATTGGTAGTAATTAATCCGTAAATTACTGGTACATCGCCACTTGCGTTTAATTGGGTAATTCCTTGGGTAGCACCCATGCAAACATAGTCAAAATGTGGAGTATCTCCTCTGACTACACAACCAATTGCAATAACTGCATCGACTTCGCTGTATTCGATAAGTTGGTTGGCGCCGAAAGTCAGTTCAAAACTGCCGGGTACTGTTTTTACCAGAATATTTTCATCTTTGGCTCCATGTTTTTTTAAGGTGTCTATGGCACCTTTTAGGAGAGCGCCGGTAATATTATAATTCCACTCAGATACAACGATGCCGAATTTCATTTTTTCCGCGCTGGGTACAGAACTGAAATCGTAGTCTGAAAGATTGTGATAAGCTGTTGCCATAAATAAGGAATTAAGAATTAATAATTGAAAATTAAAGGGAGAGGAGAGATAAAAGAGGCACGGACTACACGGATTCACGGCTATTGTGTCTTTCCGTGTTTTCCGTGTAATCCGTGCCTGAGATATTTTTATAATAAGGTATATTACTTCTTCAATAGTTTGGCTTGTTCGATATACTTATCGATATCCATTGCCTGGTATGAACGGAAGTATTTATCCTTGATAGTGGTATACGCCTGGATTGCATCGTCATACTTACCTTGCTTTACCAGGATTTCTCCAGCTTGCAGCAGGTAGATGGGGCTGAGGGAGTTGTTGTCGGCTTCGTTGGCGGCTTTCAGCAGCATGGAAGCGGCTTTGTCCAGTTGGCCGAGCTGCGCATAGCAGTTACCCATAGCACCTTTCATGGCAGGAGCTACCATTTGGTCGTCTCCGTCAAAGCTGTCCAATGCTTTCACTGCTTCGTCATATTTACCGAGGTGTGCATAGCAGAGACCCATATAGGCTTTTGCAAGATTGGCTGCTTTTGTGCCGCTGTATTCGTCTGCCACTTTTACAAATCCGGCAAAACCGATGCTATCACCGTTCAGTGCTTGTGCATAAGCGTCTGCTTCGAAGTATTCTTGCCCTTTGAATAAGGCAGCTTGTGCTTTTTCTTCACGGGGGTCTGCATAAAGGTTCTTGTACATCACTACACCGGCAATGATGATGATTACTGCTACTACAGCGCCGATGATTGCTTTTTTGTTCTTAATGAAAAAGGCCTCCGATTGTGTCAGTGCATCCTCCACGTTTAAGGCTTCATTCGTCTTTTTTTGTTCTGCCATTTTTATATAATCTTTTTGTTATTATTCTTATTTATCTATTTCGACCCGCAAAAGTAAGTTTTTTATAGCTATCAACGAAATTTAGCGGCATCTTTTTTTGTTTTGTATCAGAAAACACCGAAATTATTTCTACTTTTCAATAAGCCGGGCTTCACCTCTGTATTAAAAATAAGCAGGCTTATTTTGTACTGCTTTCGGTTTTGCATTATCTTTGTAACCGAACTCATCGTTACTATAATGATACTGAAACGTATATCTATACTCAATTATAAGAACTTGGAGCAGGTGGAGCTTTCATTCTCGCCCAAGTTAAACTGCTTTTTCGGACAGAACGGCATGGGGAAAACGAACCTGCTGGATGCGGTGTATTTTTTGTCTTTCTGTAAAAGTGCCGGTAATCCCATTGATTCCCAGAATATCTGCCATGATGCCGACTTCTTTGTTATTCAAGGGTTTTATGAGGCTGCCGATGGGACTCCTGAGGAAATCTACTGTGGTATGAAGAGGCGCCAGAAGAAACAGTTCAAGCGAAACAAGAAGGAGTATACGCGTTTGTCGGACCATATCGGCTTCCTGCCTTTGGTCATGGTCTCGCCTGCCGATTCGGAGTTGATAGCAGGAGGCAGTGATGAACGCCGACGTTTTATGGATGTGGTTATCTCGCAGTACGACAAAGAGTATCTGGATGCTTTGATACGATACAATAAAGCTTTGGTGCAGCGGAATACCTTACTGAAGAGTGAACAGCCGGTGGAGGAAGAGCTCTTTCTGGTTTGGGAGGAGATGATGGCACAAGCCGGTGAAGTGGTGTTCCGTAAACGTGAGGCCTTTATCCGTGAGTTTATTCCTATTTTCCAGTCTTTCTATTCATTCATTTCGCAAGATAGGGAGAAGGTGGGATTAAGCTATGACTCCCATGCCCGCGATGCCTCTTTGCTGGAAGTACTGAAGGAAAGCCGTGCTCGCGACCAGATTATGGGCTATTCGTTGCGCGGTGTGCACAAGGACGAGCTGAATATGCTTTTGGGAGATTTCCCCATCAAGCGTGAAGGGTCGCAGGGGCAGAACAAGACTTATCTGGTAGCGTTGAAGCTGGCACAGTTTGATTTCCTGAAACGTACCGGGACCACTGTTCCCTTGTTGTTGTTGGACGATATCTTTGACAAGCTGGATGCCTCGCGTGTGGAGCAAATCATCAAGTTGGTGGCAGGCGACAGTTTTGGGCAGATTTTTATAACCGATACCAACCGCGAACACCTGGACCGTATTCTGCATAAAGTGGGCAGTGATTATAAGATGTTCCGTGTGGAGCAGGGAACGGTTGCCGAAATGAAGGAGGAAGAGGCATGAAGCGCAATAATGCCGAACAGATAGGTGAACTTATCCGTCATTACCTCAGGCAGGAAAGTCTGGAGTCTCCGCTGAATGAACGGCGGCTTATCAGTGCGTGGCCCGAAGTGCTGGGGCCTACCATTGCCTCCTACACCCGTGAACTTTATATAAAGAACCAGGTGCTTTATGTGCACCTCACTTCTGCTGCTTTGCGCCAGGAACTGATGATGGGGCGCGAGTTGCTGGTGCGCAACTTGAACCGTCATGTGGGGGCCCAGGTCATAACGAATATCATATTCAGATGAGCATCCTCAGCTCATCTATTCTTTCAATCTTCAGTTCCTTCAATTCCCGGACTGCCCGGTCATAATACATCGGAGTTTCCAAATCCTTGTTGTCATGCGCATCCAGTCCGATGATAGCTGTACAGCCTTCATTGGCAGCGATTCGCCAGAACTCCGGGCATGGGTAGGTGGATAAACCGTGCGCTTCATTGTAGGCTACATAGCCTATATTGTATTCCAACGGGACATTCAGGCGTGCAGCAGTACGGCAGATGTGCCGGCTGATGGTAGTGCAATGGTGGTCGAACTTCGGATAGGAGCGCATGAACAAGTCCGGATGGGCAAGGCAAGAGAATAATCCGCTTTCCATACCTTCGATGGCGCTCTCTTCGTAAAGGTCGAGCATGTCGCGGCTGTTCGTATGATGGCCGAAGTAGGGAAACTTTTCATCGGTGTGGTAATGATGGTTTCCGAAGATGATATAGTCCAGTTGGTACTTCTTGATTTGTTCTTTCAGCCAATGGATATATTGGGGGAAGTATTCACATTCAAGTCCTATTCTGATGTCTATCCGGTCGTGGTATTTCTTACGGAGCGTCTTGAGACTCTCCACGTAGCCGGGAAGCTCTTCGGGGAGCATCCGCATGTCGGCTACGTAGTCGGTACGGTATTTCCAGGGAGTGTGGTCCGAAAACCCGAGTATCCGGTAACCGCCTTTGATGGCACTGAGCACATAGTCTTCATCATCTCCGGTGGCATGCATGCAGCGTGTGGTGTGTGTATGATAATTAGTTTTCATTGCGTTATGATTTCATCCATGCGTATATCAAACGGTTCTGCAGGAACTTCTTCTACGAGTTGAAACGGGAAGCAGATGCCGGCTTTGTAGGCTGATGGGATGCGGGGCAGAAGCCGGTCATAGTAACCTTTACCGCGCCCCAGGCGGTTGCCGTTACGGTCGAATGCCACGCCGGGAACCACTATGAAGTCTATGTCTGCATAGTCGGTAAATAGCTCGCCGGTTGGTTCTTCGATGCCGTATGCGCCAGGTTTCAAGTCTTCGGGTCCGGTGTACAGCCGCAGTTCCAGGTCGTCACCTACAACTACCGGAAGCAGTATCCGCTTTTCGCGGCTCCACTTCCGGATAAATTCGTGTGTGTCCACTTCGTCTTTGAGAGAGTGGTAGAGCAGTACGGTTGTTGCCGCCCTGAAAGCGGGGTGTGCCTCGAGGGCGGCAAGTATTTCAGCAGACTGACGCGTAGCGGAAGAGCTGTGTCGGGTCTTCAACAAAGCTACCTGCCTGCGCAGTTCTTTTTTCCTTTCCATCATCTTTTTTATCCTCTATGATTGGTGTTGCTTCCGGAGCTTTGGGGAATGCCTCGCCACGTTCCAGAATATCCAATGCTTTCTTGACGGTAGCATCGCTCTGGTTGATGTAGCGGATGTATTGCTCCCTTCCCAGTATGTTATAGATAATGTTGCCGTAAAGACTTCTTTCCAGTAGCTTGTAGGACTTGTGGATAAGCAGGTTGCGCCGCTTTACTCCCTTGGAGTCTGCAAAACGTACAAACTGCTCCACAATACTCTGGTGGCGAAGGTACTTCAACAAATCTTCTTCATTGTCGTATTCACTCAATTTCGCACGGTTGCGGTCGGTATACTGGAAGCTGAATTGCAGAATCAGTCCCTTGTTGCTTACTTCTATCAGGTAAGAAGATACTCCGGTGGTGTCTTGCGGAACGAATACGTCCGGCATAATGCCACCGCCGCCGTATACGGGTCTGCCCAAACCGGTAGAGTAACGCAGGTTTTCGTCCAGTTTGATGCTGTCTTTGGAGAAGAACTCGCCGTGTTCGTAACGGGTAATCCAGTCCATTTCGTATTTGCTGTCCTTGCCGTTCTCGTAGGGGCGCTGGATGCAACGGCCCGATGGGGTGTAATAACGGGCAATGGTCAGGCGGATGGCGGAACCGTCACTGAAGTCGATGGGTTGCTGTACGAGTCCCTTGCCGAAGGAACGGCGTCCTACAATGGTTCCGCGGTCATTGTCCTGAATGGCGCCCGCAAAGATTTCGCTGGCCGAAGCGGAACTCTCGTTTACCAATACCACTAGCGGCAGCTTCTGGCAACTGCCGGTACCGTTGGCATATTCCTCCATGCGGGGATATTTGCGGCCGTGGGTATATACAATCAACTTCCCTTCCGGCAGGAATTCGTTCACCATGCGTGTGGCGGCTTCCATGTATCCTCCGGTATTGTCGCGCAGGTCGATAATCAGGCCTTTGCACTTCTCGTGGCTCAGTTGGGCAATCGCATTCAGCAGCTCCACGTGTGTGGTACGTCCGAATTTGCTGATTTGTATATATCCGTAGTCATCGTCGAGCATATAGGCTGCGTCAATGGTGTTTTGCGGGATGTCACCGCGTGTGATGGTGAAGTCGAGCAACTCCTTTTCCGTGGCACGCTTGACGCCTAACTTCACTTGGCTTCCTTTCGGACCTTTCAGGTTGCGCATGGCCTTTTCGTTTGTCAGGCCTTTGCCTGCAAACAGACTGTCGTTGACCATTACAATGCGGTCGCCTGCCATCAGGCCCACTTTCTCGGACGGTCCGCCGGGAATCACGCTGTTTACGTGTATCGTGTCTTCTTGAATGGTGAACTGGATACCTATACCGCTGAAGCTGCCTTCAAGTTCGGAGTTTACCTCTTCCAGCTTCTGTGCGGGGATGTAGGTGGAGTGGGGGTCGAGTTCCGCCAATATCTGTGGCATGGCCTTCTCTACCAAATCGGTCATGTTGACGGTATCCACATACTGGTCATCAATAACACGCAGCAAGGCATTCAGCTTGTTGGACGAGCTATTGATGATTCCCAGTTTATTACCGGCAAAATGCCTGGCATAAAACGTTCCGATAAGGATTCCCGCGACTACGCTGATTGCGATGATGAGCGGCATAAAGCGGGAAGTATTTTTTGTACTCATGATGTTTATTTACTATTAGACTATTTACAATTTACTATTTGGCTGCGCATGCAACTTTCAACTTTCCATTTTCAACTTTTCATTATCCATTGAAATAAACACTACCTCGATGCCTGCCCGTTTCAAAAGTTCGATACCATCTTCCAGGCGGTATTTCTCGGAGTAGACTACCCGTTTGATGCCTGCCTGGATAATCAGTTTGGAGCATTCTATGCAGGGGGAGGCAGTGACGTACATGGTGGCACCGTTACTGCTGTTGTTTGAACGGGCTATTTTGGTAATGGCGTTTGCTTCGGCATGGAGCACGTATGGTTTGGTGACGTTATTCTCATCTTCGCATACATTCTCAAAACCGGAAGGGGTACCGTTGTAGCCGTCAGAGATAATCATCTTGTCTTTTACAATCAGTGCACCGACCTGGCGGCGTTGGCAATACGAATTTTCGGCCCAAATGCTTGCCATACGTATATAACGCCTATCCAATGCTTCTTGTTTGTCTTTTGTAGAATCGTCCATCATATTTATGCTTTATCGTTGCGGGGTGAATCCCATGACTCTGGTTGTCGGTCCGTCTTTAAAATAGAGGGTCAGTGAATTGGCATCCCCTTCATACTTGTACACGTTTTGCAATCCGGAGATGAATGCCTTGGCCAGTGCATCGCTTTCTGCAGCCCCCGTAACCTTCACACTGATGCTGAGCGAGCCTGAAGCTCCGTCGGCTTTCCAAGTGCCGTTGACGCTTGAGTTGATGCCTTGTCCGTTGACGGTGGTGCCCATCAGTTCTCCATCCAGTTCAGTACCTTCAAAATTGAGGGTGAAGGTGCTTTTCTGATTATATAGCTTGTCCAGACTCTTCTTCATCTCTTCCTCATTGTTGTTCCAAAGGTTTGGATAGAATTGGGCATTGCTGCCTTTATTGGTGAGTCGGCTGAGCTTCCATGTCTTCCCGGTGAATATTCCGATAACATCGTCCTCGTTGTCGCAACCGCTTAGCAGGGGGAGCAGCGAAAACATGAGCAACATGCAAAAGATGTTCCTTATAAGTCTCTTCATTTCTTTATTCCATTTCTGATTAATAATGCGTCGATTGTAGGCTCTTGTCCGCGGAAGCGTTTATAGAGCGTCATCGGATGTTCCGTTCCGCCTTTGGAAAGGATATTCTCTCGGAAGGAGGCGGCAGTCTCCGGGTTGAAGATGCCCGTCTGCTTGAATAGCGAGAAAGCATCTGCATCCAGCACCTCTGCCCATTTATAACTATAGTATCCGGCAGAATATCCTCCGGCAAAGATATGGGAGAATTGTGTGCTCATGCAGGTTTCTGCCACAGAAGGCAGAATCTGTGCTTTTTCCCAAGCCTTCTTTTCATAGGCTTTCACGTCACCTTCAAACGGGGTGTTACGTGTGTACCAAGCCATATCGAGCAGGCCGAAGCTAACCTGGCGGAGGCAGGCGTATGCCGCGTTGAAGTTGGAGGAATCCACAATGCGCTGTACCAGTTCGTCCGGTATCAGTTCTCCGGTTTGGTAATGGCGGGCAAACGTATGCAGGAATTCCTTTTCGATGGCAAAGTTCTCCATGAATTGGGAGGGGAGTTCCACAAAGTCCCAATACACATTGGTCCCGCTTAGGCTTCCGTAGGTGGAATTGGCAAACATACCATGCAGGCTGTGTCCGAATTCGTGCAGGAAGGTTTCTACCTCGCCGAAGGTCAACAAAGCAGGTTTGTCCTGTGTCGGTTTGGTGAAGTTCATCACAATGGATATGTGGGGACGGCTGTTCTCACCGGTCTTTTCGTCAATCCACTGTTCCTTGTAGCTGGTCATCCAGGCTCCCGAGCGCTTGCCTGCTCTGGGGTGGAAGTCGGTATAGAACACGGCAAGGAATTTCCCGTCTTTGTCGAAGACTTCGTAGGCATCCACATCCTTATGATAAACGGGAATATCCGGATTCTTCTTGAAGGTGATGCCATACAGCCTGGTTGCCAGGCCGAATACGCCTTGCTTCACGTTGTTCAGCTCAAAGTAAGGGCGGAGCAGCTCATCGTCGATATTGAACTTCCGGTCTTTCAGTTTATGGGAATAGTACGCCCAGTCCCACGGCATCAGGACGAAGTCTTCTCCTTCCGCTTGGCGTGCCAGGGCTTGCACTTCTGCATATTCTTGTTTGGCGGTAGGCGTGTAAGCCTCCAGCAGTTGGTCCAGCAGCTTATACACGGACTCACTGTTTTGTGCCATGCGCTCCTGGAGGTTGTATTCGGCGAAGTTGTCATAGCCTAGGAGTTGGGCAATCTCCATACGGACATTGGCCAGTTTCTTTACGATTTCCAGATTATTGCTGGCGTTGTCATGCGTACACTTCGTATTGTAGGCCATATATAGCTCACGGCGCAGGTCACGGCTGTCTGCGTAGGTCAGAAAAGGGCCATAGCTGGGAGCCTGCAGGGTGAATACCCAGCCTTCGACGCCTTTTTCCCCGGCTGTCTCTGCAGCGGCTTCTACCGCGCTCTCGGGTAGCCCGGCCAGTTGTGACTTGTCGGTGATGACAAGCTTGTAGTCGTTCGTTTCTTTCAGGTTGTTTTCGCTGAACTGCAGCGTCAGCAGGCTGAGCTCTTTGCATAAAGCCCGGTATTTCTCCTTGGCTTCTCCCTGGAGGTTGGCGCCGTTGCGTACAAAACCATTGTAAATATCTTCCAGCAGCTTGTGCTGTTCCGGGTTCAGCGTCTCTTTGTCTTGCTGCTCGTAAACCGCTTTGATGCGTGCAAACAGCTCTTCGTTCAGGCTGATGTTGTTTTCATGCTCGCTCATCATCGGCATGATTTCCTTGGCCAGTTCCTGCAGGTCATCGTCCGTTTCGGCACTGAGCAGATTGCCGAATACAGTGCTGACACGGTGGAGCATCTCACCGGACTTCTCGTAGGCCAACACTGTGTTGGCAAATGTCGGGACTTCCGGATTGCGGATGATGGCCTCTATTTCCGCATTTTGGCGGCGGATGCCTTCGCGGATGGCGGGTACGTAATCTCCGGTCTTAATCTTGTCGAACGGGACAGTGCCGTGCAGCGTGGAGTATGTTTCAAAAAAAGGATTTTGAGACGATATAGTGTTCATAAAGCAAAGCAATATTAGAGTTAGTATAATCTTCATCATGTTTAAAGGGTCTGATAAAAAACGAACTAGCTGCAAAATTGCAAAAAAAATAGGCGACTTCTGCAGAAGTCACCTATTTTTTATTATTTTCTAACTGTATATTAGCAGTTAACTGATGCCATGTGAGCAATCAAGTCAAGAACCTTGTTAGAATAACCGATTTCGTTATCATACCAAGATACAACCTTAACGAAAGTATCAGTCAAAGCGATACCAGCCTTAGCGTCGAAGATAGAAGTGCGAGTGTCACCCAAGAAGTCAGAAGAAACAACTGCATCTTCAGTGTAACCCAGAACACCCTTCAATTCGCCTTCAGAAGCTTCCTTCATGGCAGCGCAGATTTCAGCGTAAGTAGCGGGCTTAGCCAAGTTAACTGTCAAGTCAACTACAGATACGTCCAAAGTCGGAACACGCATAGACATACCAGTCAGTTTGCCGTTCAATGCCGGGATAACTTTACCTACAGCCTTAGCAGCACCGGTAGAAGACGGGATAATGTTGCCGGAAGCAGCACGACCACCTCTCCAGTCTTTCATAGAAGGACCGTCAACTGTCTTCTGAGTAGCAGTTGTAGAGTGAACAGTAGTCATCAAACCGTCAGTGATACCCCATTTGTCGTTCAATACCTTAGCGATAGGAGCCAAGCAGTTGGTAGTACAAGAAGCGTTAGATACGAATTGAGTACCCTTAACGTAAGTCTTTTCGTTAACACCGCAAACGAACATCGGAGTGTCGTCCTTAGAAGGAGCAGACATTACAACATATTTTGCGCCAGCTTCGATGTGAGCTTGAGCTTTGTCTTTGCTCAAGAACAAGCCAGTAGATTCAACAACGTATTCTGCCTCTACTTCGTTCCATTTCAAGTCAGCCGGGTTTCTTTCTGCAGTGATGCGGATAGCCTGACCGTTAACGATCAATTTGCTGTTTTCAACATCAGCTTCGATAGTACCGTCGAACTGGCCGTGCATAGTGTCATACTTCAGCATGTAAGCCAAGTAATCTACCGGGCAAAGGTCGTTGATACCTACGATCTGAATATCGTTTCTCTTCATTGCAGCGCGGAATACGAAACGTCCGATACGTCCGAATCCATTAATACCTACTTTAATCATTTTGTTTAAACTTTTAAGGGTTTTATAATGTTTAAAAATAAACTTTCGCCTATAAATTGCATTTCTTTATCGAATTGCGGTGCAAAAGTAAGAAAATGTTTTTATATTCGTAGCCAAAATCATAATTAAATAATTGAAAAGATGGGAAAAAGTTCATTTTTACAGGAATTTAAGGCTTTTGCCATGAAAGGCAACGTGATAGACATGGCTGTCGGTGTGATTATCGGCGGTGCGTTTGGAAAAATTGTCTCTTCCATCGTGGCAGATGTGATTATGCCTCCTATCGGGCTACTGGTGGGCGGTGTCAACTTTACAGACTTGAAGTGGGTGCTGAAACCTGCCGAAATGGTGGACGGAAAAGAAATTGCTGCCGTGACCCTGAATTACGGTAATTTCTTGCAGGTCACCTTCGACTTCCTGATTATAGCATTCTCTATCTTCATGTTCATAAAGTTGTTGACCAAGCTGACTGAAAAGAAGAAAGAAGAGGCGCCTGCCGCTCCTCCGGCTCCCCCTACCCCGAGCAAGGAAGAGGTGCTGCTGACCGAAATCCGTGATTTGCTGAAAGAAAAGTAATATCGAAGCGGAACTTCATAGGGGATGTCAAAACCCTCTTGACGCTTTTTTTAGGCGCGGATTACGTGGATTTCACGGATTTATTTTACTGAATCCGCGTTATTCCGCGTAATCCGCGCCTAATATTATAACATGATGAAAGCGTTCATGGCTTTTGATACATCCCCTAATGCATTTAACTCTCCCCGGTACCGCTGGAAACTGTCCCTTTTTATACTAAGCAGTAATCTTACCACAGCTGTGGTAAGAAAATAACATTGCTGTGGTAAGCAAGTTGCATAGCTGTGGTAAGAAAACAGCACGGTTGTGGTAAGAATAGCTTTTAGTATCCTTGTGGATAGTTCTAGCCTGAGTTTAAAGCTGTTTTTTGAAAAAAAACGTTTTTCTGTCACATTATCCCTGATAATTCCTTTACTTTTTCTACTTTTGCAAATCATTTATTAAAGTCTATACGGATTTATATGCAAGAGAAGATTATTATTCTTGATTTCGGTTCGCAAACCACGCAGCTCATCGGCCGCCGGCTGCGCGAACTGAATGTCTATTGCGAGATTGTACCTTACAACAAATTTCCACACGGAGATGAGAGTGTAAAAGGAGTTATCCTTTCGGGTAGCCCCTTTTCTGTTTATGATAAGAGTGCATTCAAGGTAGATTTGAGCGGGATTCGTGGGAAATACCCCATTCTGGGTATCTGCTACGGTGCGCAGTTTATCTCCTACAGCAACGGTGGACGGGTGGAGCCGGCAGGAACCCGCGAGTACGGACGTGCCCATCTCGATTCTTTCGATTCGGAGAATGTCCTTTTCAAAGGGGTAAGGAAGAATACCCAAGTATGGATGAGCCATGGAGACACGATTACAGCCATTCCCGACAACTTCAAGATTATAGCTTCTACGGACAAGGTAGCGATTGCCGCTTACCAGGTGTCCGGCGAGGAGATGTGGGGAGTGCAGTTCCATCCGGAAGTATTTCATAGCGAGGACGGTACGCAGATGCTGCGCAACTTCGTGGTGGACGTATGCGGTTGCAGCCAGAGCTGGAGCGCCGCATCGTTTGTAGATACTACTGTGGCCGAACTGAAGGAGCAGCTTGGCAACGACCGAGTTATCCTGGGACTGAGTGGCGGTGTGGATTCTTCGGTAGCCGCCGTGTTGCTGCATCGTGCCATCGGCAAGAACTTGACCTGTATCTTTGTGGACCACGGACTGCTTCGCAAGAATGAGTTCAAGAATGTGATGCACGACTACGAATGCCTGGGGCTGAACGTGATTGGCGTGGATGCCAGCGAGAAGTTCTTCAAGGATTTGGAGGGAGTGACCGAGCCTGAGCAAAAGCGTAAAATCATCGGCCGCGATTTTATCGAGGTCTTCGATGCCGAAGCGCACAAGATAACCGATGCCCGTTGGTTGGCACAAGGCACCATTTATCCCGACCGCATCGAGAGCCTGAACATTACGGGCAAGACCATCAAGAGCCATCACAACGTGGGCGGTCTGCCCGAGGAGATGAACCTCCGTCTGTGCGAACCGTTGCAGTGGCTGTTCAAGGACGAAGTACGCCGCGTGGGACGCGAATTGGGAATGCCCGAACATTTGATTACCCGTCATCCTTTCCCCGGTCCGGGACTGGCTGTCCGCATCCTGGGGGATATAACACCGGAGAAGGTGCATACTTTGCAGGAAGCCGACGATATTTTCATTCAGGGCTTGCGTGACTGGAAAGTGCAGGATGCCGACGGCAACGAGACATCGCTCTACCATCAGGTCTGGCAGGCGGGCGTCATTCTTCTGCCCGTACAGAGTGTGGGCGTGATGGGTGACGAACGCACCTATGAACGTGCAGTGGCCTTGCGTGCCGTTACTTCCACCGATGCCATGACAGCCGACTGGGCGCATCTGCCCTACGAATTCCTGGGTAAGGTGTCCAACGACATTATAAATAAGGTGAAAGGTGTGAACCGCGTGACCTATGACATCTCTTCAAAACCACCCAGCACAATAGAATGGGAATAAGACCGACTGAAATTATTAACTTAAAAACAATATAGAAGAATGAAGCAGGATATGATTGTGATTCTGGATTTGGGAAGCCATGAGAACACAGTGCTTGCCCGGGCGATTCGTGCGTTGGGAGTATATAGCGAAATCTACCCGCACGACATTACTGCCGCCGAACTGAAGGCCTTGCCGAATGTGAAAGGCATCATCATCAACGGCGGCCCCAACAATGTGGTTGACGGGGTGTCCATCGACGTGTTGCCCGAGATTTACGAAGCGGGATTCCCCGTAATGGCTGCCGGACACGACAAGGCGCTGTGCGAAGTGAAGCTGCCGCAGTTTACGGATGATGTGGAAGCCATCAAGGAGGCTGTGAAATCTTTCGTATTCGATACTTGCAAGGCTGAGGCGAATTGGAACATGACGAATTTCGTCAACGACCAGGTGGAGTTGATACGTCGTCAGGTGGGCGACCGTAAGGTGCTGCTGGCACTGTCCGGTGGTGTGGATAGCTCCGTGGTGGCCGCTTTGCTGCTGAAAGCCATCGGAGACAAGCTGGTTTGCGTACACGTGAACCACGGACTGATGCGTAAGGGCGAATCGGAAGCCGTGGTGGAAATCTTTGGCAAGGAGCTGAAAGCTAACTTGATATACGTGGATGCTACAGACCGTTTCCTCTCCAAGCTGGAAAACGTGGCTGACCCGGAAGAAAAGCGCAAGATTATCGGCGGAGAGTTTATCCGTGTCTTTGAGGAAGAAGCCCGCAAGCTGGACGGTATCGACTTCCTGGGACAAGGTACCATCTATCCCGATATTGTAGAGAGTGGCACAAAAACAGCCAAGATGGTGAAGTCTCATCACAACGTAGGCGGTCTGCCCGAGGATTTGCAGTTTGAATTGGTGGAGCCGTTGCGCCAGCTGTTCAAGGACGAAGTACGTGCATGCGGTGTAGAGCTTGGATTGCCGTACGAGATGGTTTACCGTCAGCCGTTCCCCGGTCCCGGATTGGGAGTACGTTGTCTGGGAGCCATTACCCGTGACCGCTTGGAGGCTGTACGCGAGTCGGATGCCATTCTGCGTGAGGAATTCCAACTGGCAGGCCTGGATAAGAAGGTATGGCAGTATTTCACTGTGGTGCCCGATTTCAAATCTGTGGGTGTACGCGACAATGCACGTTCGTTCGACTGGCCCGTCATTATCCGTGCCGTCAACACAGTGGATGCCATGACCGCTACCATTGAGCCGGTGGACTGGCCCATCCTAATGAAGATTACCGACCGTATTCTCAAGGAAGTGAAAACCGTCAATCGCGTTTGTTATGATATGTCTCCGAAACCCAATGCGACTATCGAGTGGGAGTGAGATTGACCAATGATAATGATAGCCTCACCTTAAAAACGGTGGGGCTGTTTTTTTTATAACAAAACAACAAAGAATAGAACAATGAAACTTTTATGTATGATTGCTGTCTTTTTGTGCATCCCCTGGGTAGCCTCTGACGCACAGAAGCAGGACTGGGGAAATTTGAAACGCTATGCAGAGGCAAACAAGGAACTGGTACGGAAGGGAAAACAGAAGGACCGGGTGGTTTTTATGGGCAACTCCATCACGGAAGGATGGGTGGCAAACGATGCCGCTTTCTTTGAAGACAACGGTTATGTGGGCCGTGGTATAGGCGGGCAGACTTCTTCCCATTTCCTGCTCCGTTTTCGCGAAGATGTCATCAAGCTTGCTCCGGCGCTGGTCGTGATAAATGCAGGTACCAATGACATTGCGGAAAATGCAGGCGCTTATAATGAAGAATACACTTTTGGAAATATAGTGTCTATGGTAGAGCTGGCACGGGCCAATAAGATAAAGGTGATTTTGACGTCTGTGTTGCCTGCCGCTGCCTTTGGCTGGAATCCTTCGGTGAAGGATGCTCCGCAAAAGATAATGCAGCTGAATGCCAGAATCCGGAAGTATGCCCAGGAAAACAAGATTCCTTATGTCGACTATTACAGTGAGATGGTGGAAGGCGACAATAAGGCTCTGAACTCCTCGTATACCCGGGATGGGGTACACCCCACTCTAGAAGGGTATAAAGTGATGGAAGCCTTGATAAAGAAAGCGATAGACAAGGTGTTGTAGGAAATCTCGGTTCAGGTGGCCTATAAGAGCTTTTCTGCGTCGGGAATCATCATCTCGCCTCTGTGCAGTTCGAGCAGGCCTTTCTCCTGCATGCTGTTCAACGCTCTTGATACTCCCATACGGGTATCATTGACCACCTGAGCCAATTCTTCCATTTTTATTTTCAGTATTTTCCTGCCTGACGGACGTTCGATATGTGTCAGGATAAAGTTGCCGATACGTTTCTCAAGGTTGTCGGTGCTTTCTGCCCAAAGACGGCTGTTTAGGCTTTGGGCGCGGTTGCTGATGATATTCATGTAATTCAGGCGGAATATGTCATATTTGAACAATTCGCTCATGACGAAAGCCTTGCTGATGCTCACTGTGTGGGTCTCGGTTTGGGCGGTATAGGCCGAGACGTAGGAGGTACTCATCCCGAACAGAGATTGTGGCTCGATGACATAAGGTGCCTGAAAATATTCCGTGAAGCTGTATGATGTATTCGCAGATGAAGTACATGAGGAGATTTCACCTTTCAATACGAATATCAGTTGACTGCATGTGTCACCGGCTTTCACGATGACTTCGCCGGCTTTATGCTTTGTAAAGCTCAGCTTGACTTTCCCCAGGATATTGGTAAAGTCTTCTTGTGCGAGTCCTTGAAAGAGTGGCAGTTGCAGTAATGTATCAAACATTGTATTCATAATGCTTTTTCTTCTTGTTTTGAAACAAAAGTAGATATTATCAAGGTGTACTGTAAACTCTTTGCCCCTCTTTTTGTTTTTTTTATTGTTTCTTAAACGTGCTATTCAATCCTTGTAGACGAATCCTCATCCTTCTCCTCTTCCTTCTTATCGTCCTCATCCTCATTGTTTTCCTCATCTTCGTCTTCCTCTTCGTCTTCCTCTCCGGCAAACGGATCGGGCCGTTGGGGACCGTATTCCATAAAGCCTATGGCGCATAGCGTGCCTGCTATGGCTCCGCTAAGGTGTCCTTCCCAGGAAGTGGTGGCTTTGGCAAATTGTGGGAACATATTCCATACCAGGCCGCCATATAGGAACGTTATCAACAGTGAAATGGCGATAAGCGGTACATGTTTGCGCAGAATGCCGCTGAAGAACAGAAAAAAAGCCAGTCCGTATATGATGCCGCTGGCTCCGATATGCCATCCCGGTTTCCCTATAAGAAAGGTAAGCGCACCGCATCCTATCCAAATGGCAAAGAAGATGTAGGGGGCTATATGCCGGTAGAAATAGAACAGACACCACATCAGGAAAAAGAGTGGAATCGTATTGGCGAACAGATGCTTGAAACTGCTGTGTACCAGTGGATGTGCGAAAATTCCGAACACGCCCCGCTGTTCCATCGGATATACTCCCAGTCGTGTGAAGTTCCAATCCATGCCTGTCTCCAAAAACTTTAAAATGTATAAAATGAATAGCAGGAATAGGGGTATAACCGCCGCCAATGCCATTCTGCGTATATCATGCTTCATATTTCGTACAGTGATTGCTATTTTTGTACAATACTACGGAATATTTGACGAAAACCGAAAAAAAACTGACTTTTTATTTTGCCTATAAGCTTTAATTCGTATTTTTGGGCATCGCTACATGGCTTGTAGCGCATATACCGAAATAATTAACCTTTAAATAATGCACAACTATGAGTTATTTACGATTTGACAAGACCCTGATGATTAATCTGCAAGAATCTTTGCCAAGGGAGATATTGCGGACGAATAGGTCGGGAGCCTATCATTGTACAACAATTGTAGATTGTAACACACGCAAATATCACGGTCTGTTGGTGATACCGGTCCCCAACCTCGATGATGAAAACCATGTGCTGCTGTCTTCTTTGGATGAAACTGTAATTCAGCACGGTGCGGAGTTCAACCTGGGGTTGCATAAGTATCAAGGAAACCACTTCAGTCCTAACGGGCACAAGTATATCCGAGAGTTTGACTGTGAAAATATCCCCACAACTACCTATCGTGTAGGAGGCGTCATCCTTCGTAAGGAAAAGATTTTCGTACACCATGAAAATCGGATTCTGATTCGTTATACCTTGGTCGATGCCCATTCGGCAACCACACTTCGTTTCCGCCCTTTCCTGGCATTCCGCAGTGTGCGCGAGTACACGCACGAAAATGCGCAGGCAAGCCGCGACTACCAGTTGGTAGAGAATGGCATTAAAACCTGCATGTATCCCGGTTATCCGGAGTTGTTCATGCAGCTCAACAAAAAGAATGAGTTCCACTTCCAGCCTGACTGGTATCGTGGTATCGAGTATCCCAAAGAACAGGAACGCGGATATGACTTCAACGAAGACCTTTATGTGCCGGGATATTTTGAAGTGGATATAAAGAAAGGGGAAAGCGTTGTCTTCTCCGCCGGTATCTCCGAGATTTCTCCCCGCAAGCTGAAGCAGACTTTTGAGTCCGAGGTGGCCGACCGCACTCCGCGTGACAGTTTTTACCACTGTCTGAAAAACTCGGCGCACCAGTTTCACAACAAGCAGGGGGAGGAGCATTATGTGCTTGCAGGCTATCCTTGGTTCAAGTGTCGCGCCCGTGACTTGTTCATCTCCCTGCCGGGTCTTACTTTGGCCTTAGGCGAGCAAGATGAATTTGAAGACGTGATGAAAACAGCCGAAAAGGCTATCCGTGAGTTTATCAATGGAGAACCTTCCTCCTATAAGATATACGAGATGGAGCATCCGGATGTGCTGCTGTGGGCTGTCTGGGCTTTACAGCAGTATGCCAAGGAGACTTCGCGTGAAAATTGCCGGCAGATGTACGGTAATCTTCTCGAGGAGATTGTTGACTATATCCATGAACGCAGGCATGACAATCTCTTCCTGCACGAAAACGGACTGTTGTATACCAATGGCACCGAGAAAGCGGTTACCTGGATGAACTCTACCGCCAATGGCCGCCCGGTTATTCCACGTACGGGCTACATTGTAGAAGTGAATGCACTGTGGTACAATGCCCTGCGTTTTGTAGCCGATATGGTTCGGGAGGGGGGCAATGAAATTCTTGCCGATACACTGGACGCTCAGGCAGAAATCACCGGAAAGTCTTTCGTAGACGTCTTCCGCAATGAGTATGGCTATCTGTTCGACTATGTGGATGGTTATATGATGGACTGGAGCGTACGTCCCAACATGATATTTACCGTTGCCTTTGACTATTCTCCGTTGGATAGGGCCCAGAAGAAACAGGTGCTTGATATTGTGACGAAAGAACTGTTGACTCCGAAGGGCTTGCGTACACTGAGCCCCAAGAGTGGCGGATACAATCCGAATTATGTAGGTCCTCAGATTCAAAGAGATTATGCCTATCATCAGGGTACGGCATGGCCGTGGCTGATGGGTTTCTACATGGAAGCATATCTGCGTATCTATAAGGTGAGTGGCGTGTCGTTTGTAGAGAGATACCTCATCGGTATGGAAGATGAAATGACTTCCCACTGTATTGGCGCATTGCCCGAACTCTTCGATGGTAATCCTCCGTTTGTTGGAAGAGGGGCGGTGTCATTTGCCATGAATACGGCGGAAATCCTGCGTATCTTGAAGTTATTGTCTAAGTATAATTTATAATAGGAGGAACGAAGATGAAAGTTTTAATGTTTGGATGGGAATTTCCTCCCAAAATATATGGTGGTCTTGCGGTTGCTTCTTATGGAATAACTAAGGGATTAAGTTTGCAGGGTGATGTGGAAACTACTTTCTGCATGCCCAAGCCGACGGGCGAAGAAGAGGACTTCTTGAAGATAGTGGGCATGAACCAGGTGCCTATCGTGTGGCGTGATGTCGATTACAATTATTTGAAGTCGAGGCTGACGCGCAACATGACGCCGGAAGATTATTATTCTTTTCGTGACCATATCTATTCGGATTTCTCTTATATGCACGTCAATGACATAGGCTGCATGGACTTTGCCGGCGGTTATCCCGGCAACCTGCACGAAGAGATAAACAACTTCTCGGTGATTGCCGGAGTAGTGGCTCGCCAGCAGGAATTTGATATTATTCATGCCCACGACTGGCTGACGTATCCCGCCGGAGTGCATGCCAAGATGGTGAGCGGAAAGCCGCTCTGCATCCATGTCCATGCTACTGACTTTGACCGTTCACGTGGAAAAGTCAATCCTACCGTCTATTCTATGGAGAAGAACGGTATGGATTATGCCGACTGCATCATGTGCGTGTCCGAACTGACCCGCCGCACGGTTATTGAGCAGTACCATCAGAACCCCAAGAAGGTGTTTGCCATGCACAATGCCGTCTATCCTCTCTCGCAGGAATACCAGGACATTCCACGTCCCGACCATTCCAAAGAGAAGATTGTGACATTCCTGGGCCGTATCACCATGCAGAAGGGACCGGAATACTTTGTGGAAGCAGCTTCGCTGGTATTGCAGCGTGCCCGCAACATCCGCTTTGTTATGGCCGGTTCGGGAGATATGATGGATGCCATGATTAATCTGGCAGCCGAGCGGGGCATCGCCGACCGGTTCCACTTCCCGGGCTTCATGAAGGGAAAGCAGGTATATGAGGTTTACAAGAACAGTGATGTATTCGTTATGCCTTCCGTTTCCGAGCCTTTCGGTATCGCTCCGCTGGAAGCCATGCAGTGTGGGACTCCTTCCATCATTTCCAAGCAGTCGGGATGCGGTGAAATTCTTGATAAGGTCATTAAGACCGATTATTGGGACATTCATGCAATGGCCGATGCCATTTATTCCCTCTGCACTAATCCCGCTCTCTTCCAATATCTGCAGGAGGAAGGCAGGAAAGAAGTGGATGGAATCACGTGGGAAAAAGTAGGCTTGAGAATCCGCGCCCTCTACGAGGATGTGTTAAGAAACTATGGTAAATAACAAAAACAATAATAGAAATGAGAACTATCTGTCTTTATTTTGAAATACATCAAATCATTCATCTGAAACGTTACCGTTTCTTTGATATAGGTACTGATCATTATTACTACGATGATTATGCCAATGAAACCAGTATCAATGATGTAGCCGAACGCTCTTATATCCCGGCATTGAACACCTTGATTGAAATGGTGAAGAATTCCGGAGGTGCGTTTAAAGTGGCTTTCTCCATCTCGGGGGTTGCGCTGGAGCAGTTGGAAATATATGCACCGGCTGTCATCGACTTGTTGCACCAGCTGAATGATACCGGTTGCTGTGAGTTCCTTGCCGAGCCTTATTCCCATGGCCTTTCTTCTCTGGCCAACGAGGATTGCTTCAAGGAAGAGGTGATGCGTCAGAGCGCTAAGATGAAGCAAATGTTCGGTAAGGCGCCGAAGGTGTTCCGTAATTCCAGCCTGATTTATAATGATGAGATTGGTGCGATGGTGGCAGCTTTGGGATTCAAGGGTATGCTGACGGAAGGAGCCAAGCATGTTCTGGGTTGGAAGAGTCCGCACTATGTATACCATTGCTCTATGAATCCTAACTTGAAGTTACTGTTGCGTGATTTTAAGCTGTCTGACGACATCAGCCTGCGCTTCTCCAACTCCGAGTGGAACGAGTATCCTTTGTTTGCCGACAAGTACATCAACTGGATTGACGCTCTGCCGCAGGAAGAGCAGGTCATCAATGTCTTTATGGAACTCTCTGCTCTGGGTATGGCACAGCCGTTGTCTTCCAATATTCTGGAATTCCTGAAGGCTCTTCCATACTGTGCCAAGGAAAAGGGGATTACTTTCTCCACACCGACGGAAATCGTTACCAAACTGAAATCTGTTTCCCAGTTGGATGTTCCATACCCGATGTCTTGGGTGGACGAAGAAAGAGATACCAGCTGTTGGCTGGGTAATGTGATGCAGCGTGAAGCATTCAACAAGCTGTATAGTGTTGCCGAACGTGTCCATCTCTGTGATGACCGCCGTATCAAGCAAGACTGGGATTATCTGCAGGCAAGTAACAACTTCCGTTTCATGACTACCAAGCAAAGCGGTGTCGGTTTGAACCGTGGCATTTATGAATCTCCTTTTGATGCTTTTACCAATTATATGAATATTCTTGGTGACTTTATCAAACGTGTCGATTCTCTCTATCCGGTGGATATAGATAATGAAGAGCTGAATGCATTGCTGACCACTATCCAGAACCAAGGTGCCGAGATAGAGGAACTGCATAAGGAATTGGAGAAAGCACAGGCCAAGTTAGAGAAGATAAAGGCTGCAGAAAAGAAAGAGAGCAAGGCTACAGCTAAATCTGCCGCAGAAAAACCGGCAAAGACCAAGGCTCCTGCCAAAAAGCCTGCCGCAAAGAAAACAACTAAAAAGGCTGCTGAATAATATCGGCAGCTTGTCCCATCAATCAAAAAAGCCTTCCGCTCAACAATGAGTGGAAGGCTTTTTTATGGAATATCTGTCAGTTACTTGTTGAAACTGGTGTATGTAACTTCTATTTTCAGCGGAGATTCCACTTCACCTTTTGCATTCTCTTTCGGGCCGCCTTTTAGTTTGGCATATCCCGGCTTAAGGTCGTTTTGGATACCGGTCATGGTTTTGTTACCGCTACTACTTGTACTGTTGTCATAGGTAATGGAAACCGGAATCAGCAATACCTTATCCCAGTCTTCATTTTCTTTGTTCCAAGTTTTCTCCCACTCTGTCTCATTCCAAGAACTGCCGGCTTTGTCTTTGGCGGCTTTCTTGGCAGCTTGTTTTTCGTTGATGCAAGTGGTAACCAAACGGGCTATGTTGCTGAATACATATTGATTAGTAGCAAATGCATTGTGGGTGGTTGTAAATGAGGTAATATTATCCCTGACTTTGTTCTCTTCAAAGAAGCTCTTCAAGTCCTGTTTACGTATCAACAGCACGTCATTGGGAGCACTCATGCTATATTCGTAGTCACTGTTTATATTGTAATTCGTGAAAGTCAGCTTCACGGCATTCAGGGTGTCATTGGTCAGTTTGTTGTATATTGAATCGTATGGCATGATAGCTTCGGTGAAGATACCGGCAGGAGATTTGATATAAGTGTGTTGGGGTTCGGCAGCCTTTTCCTTTATCAAATCAGAATTCATGAACTGGTTTGCCTGGATAACCTCTTTGGTAGAGGCAAATACAGTCTGCATGCTATAGAACAAAGAGTCTGTACCATCTTTTTTCTTCAGTGCTACACCGGTAGTATCATTTACGTGGTGGAAACGGAATTGCATATTTAAAGCCACATAATCCACATAGAGGATGGTTCCATCTCCGTAATCGCTCTTTACATATACTCCTTTGAAAATCTTGTCTATGAAAGTTGCGGCGTCTTTAAAGTATTCGGGATGCTCGCGATAAACCTTCAATATTCTGTCTTCGCCGAAAGTTTTCTTGTCCAATGGGAACGTCACATTGGGATAGAAAGTGTAATAACCGTTATTGTCCTTTTCAAATCTCACAGAGTCCGGAACAGACGTATCGAAAGCTGAATAAGCCTTACGTCCGAGCAGGGACTTGGGGTCGTACTTGTTGTAGTACTCTTCCGGATTGATATTGGTATAGCGATTTTTGTCCAGCTTCTTGTCCAATTCATAGATACTCATCCGGCATGCATTCAGGGAGTCGCCGAACCAACTGGAATAATAGACTGCAAGTTGCACTGAAACTACCGAGTCGGCAGTCATTGTACCAGTTGCCTTGATTGGATTTCCTTCACTGTCCCGTTCGGTCACTTTATACACTTCCGGAAGGGAGAAGTTTTCCGTACAGTTCAGCTCCGTAAGGAAACTTGTTTCGTAATAACCGAATTCCGGGTCGGAAAACTTGCCTATATAGCCGGTACTCGTTTTGGCAAATACAGAATCAACGGCAAATGAACGTGTTGTTACATTAAAAGTAGTAGTATGCGCTGACATGCCGTCAGAATCGGGCAACATACCCAGACCTAATGTTCCGGTGTTGTCATCGCATCCAAAGAAAGTCAGGACTGCCAAAAGCAATGTTCCCAGGTATCTTACTTTCATAGTTTTAACTGTCTAAATCGATTTTATTTTTGTTCTGTTTCCCATACCTTGTCGTAGAAGTCATTGCAGGCTTCAGCAAAGTTCTCGGGAGATTGATATTCCAATACCGGTTTTCCGGATTCGCGGGCATAGTTCAGTACTTCCTCATTGACGTGTTCGCTTTGCTGGATAATGCCGTCGGAGAAGTCAGCAGCCAGTTTGCAAAGTGCTGTGTAGTCAATGGGTTCCTTCAATCCTGCAATATCTTTCTTGGCGATGCCTTTCAACAATAGCTTGTTAGAGAAGTCTGCGTGGAAAGGTTGTTTGAAGTCATCTTCATAAAGGGAAAATATGACCTTGGCATCTCTGAAGGAAGGTTCGTCTTTATAGACTTTTTTGATGTACAGAGGCGCTAAAGCGGTCATCCAGCCGTGGCAGTGGATGATGTCGGGACACCAACGCAGTTTCTTCACCGTTTCCAGTACGCCGCGGGCATAGAAGATGGCACGGGCATCATTGTCTTCATACTCTTCACCATTTTCGTCTGTTACCTGCAAGCGGTTCTGGAAGTAGTCATCGTTGTCGATGAAGTATACTTGCATACGTGCAGACTGGATAGAGGCAACCTTGATGATGAGCGGGTGATCGGTATCGTCAATGATGAGGTTCATGCCGGAGAGTCGTATCACCTCATGCAGCTGGTTTCTGCGTTCGTTGATATTTCCCCATTTGGGCATAAACGTTCTGATTTCTCTGCCTTTTTCTTGAATAGCCTGAGGTAGGTTTCTGCCTACGAGGGACATTTCGGATTCTGAAACGTAAGGGGTAATTTCTTGGGTTATAAATAAAACCTTGTTCGCCTTTGTCATAATAACAATGTTCTCAATTATTCTGCAAAGATATAAAAAAAATCGGGCAATAAAGCAAACGGAGCCCGTCTATAATTCCTTATGAATTGTTAACTGCTTGTTATTCAGTGAGACAGCTGCTTCTGGAATTGCCGGAAAGTGTACTGAGTTTTGCATTAATTTGCGATATTTCTTCTTTATATGCTAAATAATGGTTTATTTTGCACCGCTTTTGCGAACAACCAAGTTATTATATAACCAATTAAAATGGAAATAGTACATACTATCAAGGACTTGCAGGCCGGACTTTCGGCTTTGAGAGCCCAAGGAAAGAAGGTAGGTCTGGTGCCAACGATGGGTGCCTTGCATGCCGGTCATGCCTCATTGGTGAAACGTTGTGTGGCAGAAAACGACGCTGCCGTAGTAAGCGTTTTTGTAAATCCGACCCAGTTTAATGACAAGAATGATTTAGTGAAATATCCCCGTACGCCGGAGGCTGATTGCCGTTTGCTGGAGGAGTGTGGAGCGGCATTTGTCTTTGCACCTTCAGTGGAAGAGATGTATCCGGAACCGGATACCCGCCGTTTCAGCTATGCGCCGCTGGACACAGTGATGGAAGGGGCATTCCGTCCGGGACATTTTAACGGTGTCTGCCAGATTGTGAGCAAACTGTTTGATGCTGTGCAGCCGGATCGTGCCTACTTCGGCGAGAAAGATTTCCAGCAGCTGGCAATTATTCGCGAGATGGTCTGCCAGATGAAGTATCCTTTGGAAATTGTAGGGTGTCCGATTGTGCGTGAGGAAGACGGGTTGGCTCTGAGCAGTCGCAATGCCCGTTTATCTGCCGAAGAACGTAAAAATGCACTGAAAATTTCGCAGACTTTATTTGAAAGTCGTACCTTTGGAGCTTCACATACGGTAGCTGAGACACAGAAGTTTGTGGAAGACACCATCGCAGCCGCCCCCGGATTGCGTTTGGAATACTTTGAACTGGTAGATGGCAGTACCTTACAGAAGATTGCCGATTGGGAGGAAACTTCTTATGCTGTGGGCTGCATCACAGTATTCTGTGGGGAAGTACGTCTGATTGATAATATCAAGTACAAAGAGCCTGTTGCCTTGTAATTTGTAATTTATAATTAGTAATTCGTAATTTATAAAGATATGATGATTGAAGTGTTGAAGTCGAAAATCCATTGTGCCCGCGTCACGGAAGCGAACCTGAATTATATGGGAAGCATTACGATTGATGAAGATTTGATGGATGCCGCCAACATGATTGCCGGCGAGAAGGTGTATATCGCCGACAATAATAACGGTGAACGTTTTGAAACCTACATTATTAAGGGCGAGCGTGGCTCTGGCAAAATTTGCCTGAACGGTGCGGCAGCCCGCAAGGTGCAACCTGATGACATCGTTATTATCATGTCCTACGCGCTGATGGACTTTGAAGAAGCCAAGTCGTTCAAGCCGACGGTGATTTTCCCCGACCCGGCAACGAACAAGGTGGTGAAGTAGTCTTTTTATTGAAATATGGAAATAGAGCCCCGTTTGCAATTTATCTGTAAACGGGGCTTTGTTTTTACTTCTGATTCTTTCCCGCAGGGTTCGTATGAGAATGAGGAGCCGATTTAATCTTGTCGAGTAAATACAGAATCTCAGTTTGGACATCGAAATTATATCTTTGGTAATCCTGATAGGTGGGCATCAAGTCTGGATAAAGTGTGTGGGCACACCGGTCTTTGCCCGGAAAGCATATTTGTATGGAGTTGGAGATAGAGCCTTGCATACCGGTATAGGGTAGCCGGAATAAGGTTTGTTCCATGTAGGTATTGGGGGCTTGTCCGCTGGGTATTCCTACAAGGGTAGCACCCATTTTCCACAGATAGAAAGTGTAGTGGAAAGCTGCACTGAAGGTATGTTCGTTGGTAATGACGTAAATGTGTTCCGGAGTATAGAGCGCCTTTCCTTGTTGCTTTCTCAATTCTTCCGGCACACTGGACATACAGTTCTCAATGAAGTCGGTCCGTCGCTGTTCTATGTTTGTGGTGTCTGCTTCGTCCGTACTGAAAGTGTAGTCACCGTAGGCATAGTCTGTTCCGTATGCTTGGTTGAAATCCTGTAAGTTTGTCTGTAGTTTTTGCATGTAGAGGGGAGAGATGATACGATAGAATTCTATATCCATATCCGTTTGCAGGAAGTGGTCGCCGAACAGTTGGTAAAGTGTGGGTAGGACAATTGGAGTCCAGCCGCCGCTATTGTTGCGCAAATCTATGATGAGGGTGGAGGAGGCTTCCTTCTTCATCTCTTTCAGCATATGGGCGAAAACTTCGGAAAGGGACGGGAGTTGCCGAATGGCTTGCAGGGTATCGGCGGGCATATCTTGTTTCAGGATATCCCGATAATAGAATCCTATTTGCCGGTATAAATCTTTCAGCCCTTGTTTTTGCATATACTCAAAATTATCCCGTGCCATGATACTGTTGATATTGATGAGCATTATTTGCTTGTCGTTGTCTATGAACTGATAGGCCAGTTGTTTGTCTGTATAAGCTTTCCAACTGTTATTGTGTTGCATGGGTGTGTTTTGCACTTCCTGCCTTGACAATAAGGGAAGGGTTAATCCTCTTGATTTGCCGTCGGGAGTAAGAAGTGAGAGGTGAAGGTTGTCTTTCATTTCAGGGAAAAGCTGTCTCAAGAAATGTTCCGTAGGCATGGACCTGCATAGATTGGCATAACGGTCATATAGGTTTTCACTGGCTTGGATAGCGGCAGTGCGGGCCAGTACCTCTTCTAAAGAATCTCCGTTGATGGTTGTGATACGGCTACCTAACAAGTCTTTGTACGTTTCAGGGATTCCTTGAAGTATAATGCCGTCGGGGATGGTGCGTACTTCCAGTGCCAGGTAACGCTGATTTGCTTGTTGATTGGCTGTGGGAGGTAAAAGGTAGGTATGTCCGTCTTGCAGATTGGATAGGAAAATGCTTACCTTATCAAAAAAGGTCTGTTTCGTACCGGGAGTCCGGCGTAACTCGTTCTCCAGATGGAAAGCTTGTTCGTAGAAGAATACTTTTCCTCCGAAGCCGCTGTAAGGGTCGGGATGGGTTGCTGCCAGTTCTTTTACCAGATACCGAAAGTCTGAGGCAAGGGAATCCCCGTTTAGGGGCTCTTGGGCGCTTGCCAATAGGGAAGCCAGACAGGGAAGGAGGGATAGATAAATACGTTTCATATTCTTGAAATATTTAAATTGTATGCTAGAAGGGGAAAGTAGAGGAAGAGGTTGTAGTAGAATAAAAAAGGTGGAGTTCGTATGTCTCCACCTTTCATGACAGATTCTTATTTTTTTAGCTGTTCGTTCATCGCTGCTGCTGCCTTTCGTCCGTCTCCCATGGCAAGGATTACGGTAGCACCTCCGCGGACAATGTCTCCTCCGGCAAAGATGGTCGGGATGGACGACTGCATGTTATCGTTGACGGCAATCGTTCCTTTCCGGCCCAATTCCAGTCCCTTGATGGAGCTTGGGACAATCGGGTTGGGAGATACACCTACGCTGACGATGGCAAGGTCAATGTCGATGGTTTCCGTGGCTCCGGGGATGGGTACGGGACTGCGGCGTCCGCTGGCATCCGGCTCACCCAGTTCCATTTTCTGAAGCACCACTTGTTTCACTTTTCCTTGTTCGTCGGCAATGTATTCGATTGGGTTGTGGAGGGTCAGGAATTCTACACCTTCTTCCTTGGCATGTTTCACCTCCTCGATACGTGCCGGCATTTCTTCTTCCGAACGACGGTAGATAATTAGGGCGCGCGCTGCACCGAGGCGGCGTGCAGTACGCACGGAGTCCATGGCAGTATTACCGCCGCCTATCACGGCTACACATTTGCCGAAGGGAACCGGTGTATCGGAATCTTCACTTGCCGCATCCATCAGGTTGACACGGGTCAGGTATTCATTGGACGAGAGGATATTGATGGAGTTCTCGCCGGGGATGTTCATAAAGTTGGGCAGTCCTGCACCGGAAGCTACGAATATGCCTTTGAAGCCTTCCTCTTCCAGTTGTTCCACGCTGAGCGTCTTGCCGATGATACAGTCCTTGACGAATTCTACTCCCATTTTGGCAAGGTTGTCAATTTCCACATCCACCACTTTGTTGGGCAGGCGGAACTCAGGAATGCCATATTTCAATACACCACCAATCTCGTGCAGTGCTTCGAAAACAGTCACGTCATAGCCATACTTCGCCATATCTCCGGCAAATGACAGACCGGCGGGACCCGAACCGATGACAGCTACTTTGATACCGTTCTTTTCCTTGATTTCAGGTATGGAGATTTGTCCGCTCTCCCGTTCGTAGTCAGCGGCAAAACGTTCCAGATAGCCGATGGCTACCGGCTTTTCGTTCATTTTCAGATGGATACATTTGGATTCGCACTGTTTCTCCTGCGGGCAGACGCGACCGCAGACGGCAGGCAGTGCACTGGTTTCTTTCAGTGTCTTGGCTGCTTCGAGGAATTCACCGCGCTCAATGTTCTTGATGAAGCGGGGGATGTCGATACCTACCGGACAACCTTCCGTACATCCGGGGTTGGCGCAGTCCAAGCAACGTTTGGCCTCTGTCAGCGCTTGTTCTTTCGTTAACCCTTGGTTGACTTCCTCCTTGCGGCTGTGCGAGCGGTATTCTGCATCGAGCTCGTTCATCTCCACGCGTGGAATGGCAGTCCGTTCTTTGGCTTTCATGGATTTGCGTAACTCCTGACGCCATGCAGCATTACGGCTTTTCTCATCTTCCATGTTTTCACCGGTAGCTTGGCAGGTCTGAGGTTCTTCCAGCTTGTGCATCTCCTCGCGTTCGATGTTTTTAAAAGCGCCCATACGCTTCAGCATCTCGTCGAAGTCCACTTGATGTCCGTCGAACTCAGGGCCGTCCACACATACAAATTTGGTCTTTCCTCCGATGGTGATTCGGCAGGCGCCACACATGCCGGTACCGTCAACCATAATCGTATTCAGGGATACATCCGTGGGGATTTCGTATTTCTTTGTCAGCAAACAAACAAATTTCATCATGATGGCGGGGCCGATGGCGAAACACTTGTTCACCTTCTCGCGCTTGATGACTTCTTCTACGCCTTCCGTCACCAGACCTTTTCGTCCGTAGGAACCGTCGTCGGTCATGATGATGACTTCGTCGGAGCTTTCGCGCATCTCCTTTTCAAGGATGATCAGTTCTTTGGTACGTCCTGCCAGTACGGTGATGACGCGGTTGCCGGCAGCTTTCAGCGCTTGCACGATAGGGAGCATGGGAGCTACGCCTACACCACCTCCGGCACAGACCACAGTACCGAAGTTGTCAATGTGCGTAGCTTGTCCCAACGGGCCGACAACATCCGTAATATAATCGCCTTCGTTCAGTTCGCAAAGACGGGTAGAGGAGAGCCCGACTTCCTGAACCACCAGTGTGATGGTTCCCTTTACCGGGTCGGCTTCCGCAATGGTAAGCGGCATACGTTCGCCTTTTTCGCCCACACGTACAATGACAAAGTGCCCTGCCTTACGTGATTTGGCAATCAATGGTGCTTCAATGACTAACTTAAAGACCTTTTCAGAAAAGTGTTCTTTGCTAATGATTTTATTCATTATCTAATAATTTTGTTGGTGTAATTACGCAATTACTGTCAGATTGATAGATTTTGCAAAGATAGGGGTTATTTGGTAATATCAAAAGAAGAATAGGGTAAAACTGCATGTTGTCACTGGATAACATTCCTTTGTCACTATAATTTGTTCACTTTCTACAGCCTGCCTACTTTTGAAATAAAAAATGAGGAAGAGTATGTATCGAAATGTTTTTTTAGGGGCAATTTTATTGAGTATGCCTTTGGTGGTTTGGTCGCAGCAGGATACGATTGCCGACCAGCGTTTGGAAGAAATTATGGTAACTGCTAAACTCCCGTTGGTAGAAATATCTGCCGGTAAAACAAGTTACCGGATGGATGCGTCAGTCACTCAAAGTACGGGAAGTCTTTATGATGTTCTTGCTTCCCTGCCGGGAGTCGTGATAGATTCCAATGGTAATATCTTGCTGAACGGACAAAGCGGTGCGACGATTCTGATGGATGGCAAGCCTACTTATCTTTCGGGAGATGAATTGATGAGTCTGTTGAAATCTACTCCTGCAACTAATGCTGATAAGATAGACTTGATAACCCAGCCTTCCGCACGCCACGATGCGGCGGGAAGCTCCGGGTTGATTGATATCCGTACAAGAAAAATCAGACTGCGCGGTGTGAATCTGGCCTTGAACGGCAATGGCAGTCTTGGACGGACGGGTAGCGGTTATGGAGGTGCCTCCATGAATATCCGGGAGAATAAGTTCAATCTTTATTTGAACTATTCGTATTATCAGGGGAAGGATGTCATAGACTTGTTTATCGACCGTGCGTTCGAACGGGATGGAGGAAGGATGATGCAGGACTCTTACCGGAAGCGTAGGAATTATTCGCACTATTTTCGTACCGGATGTGATTATTATCTCAATGAGCGGACAGTTTGGGGAGTCTCGTTGGGTGGAAACTTTTCCCGGCAAAGGGAAAATGCAGGCATGTTTACGGAAATCCGAGAAACCGGAGTTGCGGGAAATACTTACAGCCATGCGGAGCAAAACCGGAATAATGTTTCTGCCGGAACCAGTATGGTGCACAAGCTGAAAAGAGAAGGGGGAGAACTCAGCGCTTCTTTTGATTATTTCCATTACTACCGTGTTGGAAACCAGTTGATGGATAGTTTTAAGCCCGATACATTGAAAGGGGATATGAAGGGAAATACCGACTTATATGTCGGACAGATAGATGCGGTTTATCCATTGAGTGAGGTTTGGAAGTTACAGGCCGGAGTCAAAACCTCATTTGTTACGATAGACAATACGGCAGGTTATATGCGTCCGTCGGTTTCCGGCTGGCTGCCGGACGGGGCACTTGGTTCCCGATTCGTATATGATGAGAATATCAATGCCTCTTATCTACAAGTCGGCTATGAGAAAGACCGCTTGAAAATCTCAGCGGGTCTAAGGTTGGAACATACCCATGTACACGGGGATTTTGGAGGAAATACACAACAGAAAGACTCTTCGTTTACAACGAATTACTTCCATTTGTTTCCTACTATTGCTTTGCAATACGGTTTGACTTCGGAACATCTGTTTCAGCTTTCGTATGGCAGGCGTATTACCCGCCCCAATTATGGTGATTTGAATCCTTTTACCTATATATTTGATGACTATACCCATGAAGGGGGAAATACGAAGCTGCATCCTTCTTTCTCTGATAATATAGAGTTGGGGTATGTGTATCGTGACTGGTTTCAGACAGTGCTCTTTTTCTCGCATACAGATGATGCTATCATGAAGAGCTATCGCGAACAGGAGGGGCGGCGTATCTATGTAATGCCCCAGAATCTGTCTTCCTATGTACAGACGGGTATGCGTGTACATGCCGCCAACCTCTCACCTGTTTCTTTTTGGAAGGTGAATCTGACCGCTATCGGTATTTATAATAATTATGGTTGGACGGAGCAAGGGCAGAAAATGAAAAACCGTATGTTTACCCCGATATTCGGCTGCATGAACCAGTTTGCTTTCACTTCCGTATGGTCGGCCGAACTTTCGGCAAATTATAATGGACGAATGGCCTACGGACAAGCCACAGTACATCCGGCGCTGGAAGTGAATGTCGGCATCCAAAAGAAGATGTTCCGTAACAGATGCACCGTTACCTTGTTTGCCAAGGATGTATTCAACACCAATTATCAAAAAGTAGATATTCAATCTCCCGGTGTGCAGGCGTTTGTTGACGAACGGCACAACAAACGTGTGCTGGGTATTGCTTTCGCCTGGCGTTTTCAAAAAGGCAGCGAGACAAAAGAAAGCAGAAGGAAAAAAGAAATAGATGAAACAAAAAGAGTAAATTTGTAACTGTTATGGGCAGACTGTGGAACAAGTGGCTGGTGCCGGCATTATTTGCCGTGATTCTTTTTCTGTGTATTCGTGTGGCGAATGATATTCCGAAACATGAATACTATTGGGAAAGTAATGAGTGGAATTTCATGCTGAAGGATATGCTTGTGGTACTCTTCATGTCTTATCCTATCTTTTTTCTATTGAAGTATTGGCTTCGTTTGTGCCGGAAGCGGAAGTTGGTATGGTGGCAGGAATACGGGGTAGTTGTCCTGACGGTTCCCGTCTGGTGTCTTCTGACGATGTGGGTCATCCGCTTTTTGATGGGGGTAAGTCTTGATTTATACGATGTGCCTGTTCCGGCCATAGTCAGTATGTTGCTTGGCGGCTTCTTTTATATATTCTTGCGTAATCAGATGATACAGAAGGAAAATGAAGCTCAACGCCTGCAGTTGGAGAAGATAAAAAATGACCAGCTCCAGACAGAACTGAAATTCCTTAAAGCGCAATATCATCCACACTTTCTTTTTAATGTACTCAATACGGTTTATTTTCAGATAGATGAGAATAATGAGGCTCCGCGGCATACTCTTGAGCAATTGTCCGATTTGCTTCGTTACCAATTATACAATGATGGGGAGAAAGTGCAAGTCCGTGTGGAAGTGGAATATCTGAAACAATACATCAGCCTATGTAAACTTCGTGCTACGAAGCGGCTGCAGTTGCAGGTGCATTTCGATGAAATGGAGGCGCAGGTTGAGATTTATCCATTGTTGTTTGTACCGTTGGTGGAGAATGCTTTCAAATATGTGGGAGGGAACTATTTTATAGCTATGGATATGTGTCTGAAAGAAGGCAAGTTGTGTTTTAGTATTGAAAATTCTATACCGGAACCATTAGTGCACCAGAAAGGAAAACATGGAATCGGCATAGAAAATCTGAGGCGCAGGCTGGAGCTGCTATATCCGGAGCGTCATACGCTGGACATAAATAGAGGAGATACTTTGTTTAGAGTAAAACTTGTGATAGAATTATAGGATGAAACAGGTAAAATGTGTAATAACCGATGACGAGCCTACTGCATGTGAAGGATTGCAACGCTATGTGGAAAAGGTGGATTTCCTTTCTTTAATGGGTGTATGTGAAGATACTATGCAGTTGAACACTCTTTTGCAGACTGAGCAGCCGGACTTGTTGTTTCTGGATATTGAAATGCCTTATCTTTCGGGGCTTGAACTCTTGGCATCTCTTGCCCATCCGCCTCATGTGATTATCACTTCCGCTTATGAGCAGTATGCATTGAAAGGTTATGAACTTGATGTTACGGACTATCTGTTGAAACCGATTTCGTTTGACCGGTTCCTGAAAGCGGTGAATAAAGTACATGGTCTTTTGCAGCAGGAGAAATGGCCGGATGAAGCTAATAATTTTATATTTGTCCGTTCAGACCGTCAGATGCATAAGGTGTTGTTTAAGGATATTCTGGTGGTGGAGGGGCTGGAAAATTACGTCTGTATTTATACGGAAAGCACAAAGCTGCTTGTACGTTCTACCATGAAGCGTATGATAGAGGCTCTTCCTGGTGGAGTATTTCAGCAAGTCCATAAATCATATCTGATAAATTTGGAAAAGATTGAGATGATAGATGGCAATCGGATTATAGTTGGGAGGCATACTGTTCCGGTGGCACGTAATTTCCGCGAGGAGGTGTTTGCACGTATTTTGAAGAATACTTTGTAGTTGCGCAGGAGAAGCTTGTCATGATAAAACTCCGGGCACGAATTACATGGATTTCACGTTTTTTGCTAACCGCAACTGTGAAATTCATGTAATTCGTGCCCGAAAGAAAGTGTCAAAGGCGTATTGCTGCACGTGACTATTATGGCCTTAGTCTATTATTTCAAATCCCGTATACGGAACCAATGCCTTTGGTATGCGGATTCCTTCTGGAGTCTGGTTGTTTTCCAGCAAGGCGGCAACGATGCGTGGCAGAGCGAGTGCGGAACCGTTCAGCGTATGGCAAAGCTCTGTTTTCTTTTCTGCCGTACGGTAGCGGCATTTCAGACGGTTGGCTTGATAAGTGTCAAAATTAGAGACGGAACTTACTTCCAGCCAGCGTTTCTGTGCTTCGGAATACACCTCAAAGTCAAAACAGAGGGCAGCCGTGAAGCTCATATCGCCACCGCAAAGGCGCAGGATGCGGTAGGGGAGTTCCAGCTTTTGAAGCAAACCTTCTACGTGGTCCAACATCTCCTGGTGGGATTGTTTGCTGTGTTCCGGTTTGTCGATGCGTACCAGTTCCACTTTGGAGAATTCGTGCAGGCGGTTCAAGCCACGTACGTCTTTCCCGTATGAACCGGCTTCACGGCGGAAACATTGTGTGTATGCACAGTTCTTGATGGGCAACTGCTTTTCGTCCAGAATCACATCACGGTAGATGTTGGTTACGGGGACTTCGGCGGTAGGAATCAAGTAGAGGTCGTCCACTTCGCAATGATACATTTGCCCTTCCTTGTCAGGCAGCTGTCCCGTGCCGTAGCCGGAAGCGGCGTTCACCACTGTGGGCGGCATTATTTCCGTATAGCCGGATTTGCGTGCTTCGTCCAGGAAGAAGTTGATGAGTGCGCGTTGCAGTTGTGCGCCTTTGCCTTTGTATACGGGGAAGCCGGCACCGGTAATCTTGACACCCAGGTCAAAGTCTATCAAGTCATATTTCTTGGCCAGTTCCCAGTGGGGCAGGGCGTCTTTGGGCAGCTCGGTTTCCATACCACCTATTTTCTCTACTACATTGTCGTCGGCACCTACGCCTTCAGGCACGCTGTCGTAGGGAACGTTGGGGATGGTATAAAGCAAAGTCTGCAAATCGTTGGCAGCCTGGTCCATATTGGCTTGCAAGTCCTTGTTGACTTCTTTCAGCTCGGCCACGCGGCTTTTGGCGGCTTCTGCTTCTTCTTTCTTGCCCTCCTTCATCAGTTGTCCGATGGATTTGGAGAGTGAGTTGGCTTCTGCCAGGTTTTTATCTAGGATGGTTTGATTGGCTTTTCTTTTGTCATTGAAGTCCAGCACTTGTGCAATGGTTTCTTTTGCATTCTTGAAGTGCTTCTTTTCCAGTCCGCGGAGAACCGCGTCGGTGTTTTCTGTAATTTGTTTGATGGTAAGCATATCTTATACTTGTTTTTATGTTATTCGGTTTTGTGAGTGCAAAGATATGGAAAAAACAAATAAAGTGTTGCTTTTGACATAAAAGAAAGGGATGCAACCTATTCGGATTGCATCCCTTTTCCTTATTTCTTGTTCGGAAACTTATGCTTCTGCATTTTCTGCAGGGATAACAGAAACTGAACGTCTGTCTTCCTTGCCCACTTTGAATTGTACAGTTCCGTCTACTAAAGCGAAAAGAGTGTGGTCTTTTCCCATACCGATGTTATTACCCGGGTGGAATTCAGTACCTCTTTGACGAACGATGATGTTACCTGCTTTGCAAGCTTCGCCACCAAATATCTTAACGCCTAATCTCTTGCTCTGTGATTCGCGGCCGTTCTTAGAACTACCGACACCTTTTTTATGTGCCATTTCTTCTTACTGTTTTAATTGATTAAGCTACTACTTCTGTAATTGTTAACTCTGTGAATTGTTGACGGTGACCGTTCAACTTACGATAACCTTTTCTTCTTTTCTTGTGGAAAACAAGAACTTTATCGCCTTTTACCATGTTTGATACGACCTGGCAAACAACCTTTGCACCCTCTACTGTGGGAGCACCTACGGTGATGTTGCCGTCTTTGTCTACCAAAAGAACCTTGTCAAACTCTACTGTTGCACCGTTTTCTGCATTCTGGATGTGGTGTACAAACAGCTTTTTGCCAGCTTCTGCTTTGAATTGCTGACCGTTGATTTCTACAATTGCGTACATTTCTTATATATAATGTATAAGTTAGCTCCGTCGGGTGGTCTCTAATCACTTAGAAAGCACTTGGTCGAACCCGGTGCGGAATAATCGGGCACAAAAGTACTCTTTTTATTCTAAATGGACAAATGTTCTTTTGCTTTTTTGTTCTTTTAATGCAGATTGTACTTTTAGATTATTGGAGAAAAACTGTTTCATCAAGGAGAAACAGTCCGTGTAGGGATGGTTTCTGTTACAAAATGAATTTCAGAACATAGATACCGGCCAGCATCAGCGCCATTACAAGACACGCGAATATGACGAGTAGCACAAGACTGTAAGTCAGCATGAGGATAGTGCGCCAAAAGCTTCTCCACCAGGTGCAGCGGTACAATTGTTTGTAATTCCAACAGAATAGGACGAAAATAAGCCATAAAGGCAGCTCATACAAATCGTCTACCTTTGCGTACCCGTTGAAAGGCAGCACGATGATGCTCAGCAGGAGTATCTGGCAAGCTATGTAGGCTTGTATGAACACATGCTCCGTGGTATTGTAGTTTAACTTATATTTCCGGCGTCGGAAGGCAAGTTGGGTGGCAAGTGCAAACAAAGGCAGTGTGGCAATGATGCGGAATGCCTTGTTTCCGTGTCCCCAGCTCTTCATCAGATTCCATACTTTCATTAGGAAAGGAGAGTTCTGTAAGACTTTTTCCAGTCTGTCTCCCACTTCCGAGGTGTCGTTTACAAATTCATCGATGAGGTCGCCATCATCGCTGTTCTGTTCGGACACCTGTGTGGCAGAAGTGGAGTCGTTCTTCTCTTCCAGTTTGTTCAAGCTTTTCTCCAGGCTTTTTATAGTGATGGCGAGGGCTCGCTTTTCCTCTTTGCTATAGGTTTTCTCCATCTTTTTGGTAAGCTTCTCTTTAGCGGCAATGATTTCTTCTTTGTCTGTCTGCTCTGTCTTTTCCGTCTTTTCTTTTTTGCTTAGGGCTTCCGGGTCTACCAGTTGCACAGCCATGATATAAAGGGCTGCAAGAATGAAGAGTGTCTGGAACGGGCGAAAATACTCTACACGCTTACCACCGATGAAGTCTCTAATCATGTACCCCGGACGGTAGAGGAGTTCCAGAAGGGTACGTCCAAAGCCATTATCTATATTGAAGAAGCCTCCGGCAATGTTTTTAAGCGCGTTGCTCAACCGATAGCGTGGAGTGTTACGGCTTTGTCCGCAACGGTTACAGTAGTTGCCGGTATAGGTGGTGCCACAATTCAGGCAGGTGCAGGTTTCGTTGCCAGCGGGAGGAGTTTTTCTCCCTTGTATCAGCTTGATGTGAAATGCGCGTAAGCGTACTGCGCAGGGGTGCCACCATGAGTCGATGAAAGTTCTTGCTTTGTTGGGTAGTATCCTTCTTTTTTGGAGGATACCCCACAATGTCAGTATGAAAACAACCGGGAAGAAGTTGCTGTCGTCGGTCATGTCCAGTTCTTCAATAGCCAGCCAGAAGAGTGTCACTAGAAGGAGGATTTGCCAGACGCTTATCCTTTTCTGTTTCCGGGGAGAAGTGGCATGCGCGTTTTCCGGCCGGATGGGATTTTCAATCTTGAATATGGAAGGATACTCCTCCTGAACTGCCAGCAGTTCTTCCAAGGTGTTCATTATTTTCCGGTGTGGGTACTTCTCCAATTCTTTGGCAGTGGTTACTCCGTGGGTGACTCCGGCAAAGTCTACTCCGGCCGCTTGGGCTGTTTCCGCATCTACCGTGCTGTCGCCTATATAGAGGGTCTCGGCTTTGCTGACATGTAGCCGCTTAATGGCAAGGAGTAGCCCTTCGGGAGATGGCTTGGCGGCTTTCACGTCTTCACCACCCACGATGATGTCCATAAAATCTTCAGGAAAATGCTGGTCGAGGAGTTCCTTGATGCGGAATCGATATTTGGTCGAGATGATTCCGATGCGAGCGCCGGAGTCCTTCAGTGCAGTCAGTACGGACTTGGTTTCCAGAAAAAGCACCGTGTTGACAGTCATATGCGTATCGGCCTCTTTTCGGTATTCTGCCTTGAATCCTGCCAGTTGTCCGGCATCTGTCACGCCGGTGAGGATGGAAAAAGAGTCTTCCAGAGTCTTGCCGATAGTACGTTTGATGTCGTCATCCGTCACCTCTGTATATCCGTGACGGGTCAGTACGTTGCGGAAACAAGTGACGATTCCGCGGGAAGAATCAGCAAGCGTATAATCAAAGTCGAAAAGATAGGTCGTGTAATTCATTGTGACTTTTTGTGACAAAGATAGTGTAAAGTATATTTTTACAAAATAAAAAAGAGGATTAATCGGAATTTTGTATTACTTTTGTTTGCATGAATTCTGTAGAAAAGTGACAAGATGTGTAAGTGTTTTATCCGGTTAGGTTGTTATACTATACACGTTAACCCTATAATGTTATGAATTTGATAAAATCTTGTTGTTTGTTTGTGGTCTTTTCATCCTTTCTGGCATGCACCTCGCAGGTGTCGGATGTGAAGAGTGTGTCTTATACAGAGTTTGTGAATCCCTTTATCGGTACAGATTTTACAGGAAACACCTATCCGGGTGCCCAGGCGCCGTTTGGCATGGTGCAGCTCAGTCCTGACAACGGACTGCCGGGCTGGGACCGTATTTCCGGATATTTTTATCCGGACAGTACCATTGCAGGCTTCAGCCATACCCATCTCTCCGGAACCGGCGCTGGTGACTTGTATGACATCTCTTTTATGCCGGTGACATTGCCTTATAAGGAGGCGGAAGCTCCGCTCGGCATTCACTCTTTGTTCTCTCATTCGGAAGAATCGGCAAGCGCTGGATATTATCAGGTGCGTCTGAAAGATTATAATATAAATGTAGAGTTGACGGCCACCGAGCGTTGTGGCATTCAGCGGTATACTTTCCCAAAAGCCGATGCTGCCGTTTTCCTGAATTTGCGGAAAGCCATGAATTGGGATTTTACCAATGATTCTCACATAGAAGCCGTCGATTCGGTAACGGTGCAAGGTTACCGTTACTCTGACGGTTGGGCACGCGACCAGCGCCTCTACTTCCGTACACGTTTCTCCAAACCGTTTGCTGCGATGCAGCTCGATACAGCTGCCATAGAGAAAGAAGGCAAGCGGATAGGGACATCTGTCATTGCACGATTCGACTTTCAGACTAAGGAAGGAGAACAGATTCTTGTCAGTACTGCCATCTCCGGTGTAAGTATGGAAGGGGCGGCACGTAATCTAGCAGCAGAAGTACCTGATGATGATTTCGACAAATACCTGGCTGCTGTGCAGGATGATTGGAACGAACAATTGTCCCGGATAGAAATAAAATGCGATGACCGCGATGAGAAAGTCAAGTTCTATACAGCTTTATATCATTCGATGATTGCTCCTACCATTTACAGTGATGTGGACGGCGCCTATTACGGTCCCGACAAGCAAGTGCACCGGGTAGAGGGCTGGACAAATTACAGTACTTTCTCCTTGTGGGACACTTACCGTGCGGCTCATCCTCTCTATACTTTTATTGAGCCGGAACGGGTGAATGATATGGTGAAGTCCTTCCTCGCCTTCTTCGAACAGAACGGCCGCCTTCCCGTATGGAATTTTCAGGGGGGCGAGACAGATATGATGATAGGTTACCACTCTGTGCCGGTTATTGTAGATGCCTATCTGAAAGGTATTGGGGACTTCGATGCGAAAAAGGCCTTGGAGGCTTGTGTAGCTACTGCCAATATCGATTCCTATCGTGGCATTGGGTTATATAAGAAATATGGCTATGTTCCTTATAATGTGACGGATCAGTATAATTCGGAAAACTGGTCACTTTCTAAAACACTGGAATATGCATATGATGACTATTGTATAGCCCGTATGGCAGAGAAGCTGGGCGATAAGGAGGTTGCGGACGAGTTTTATAAGCGTTCCCGTAATTACCAGAATGTCTACAATCCGGTAAGTTCTTTCATGCAGCCCCGTGATGACAAGGGAGAGTTTATCCGGAACTTCTCGCCGGACGACTATACTCCGCACATCTGCGAGAGCAACGGCTGGCAATACTTCTGGTCTGTGCAGCAGGATATTGACGGTTTGATAGTTTTGACCGGAGGTAAGGAACGGTTTGCCCAGAAGCTGGACAGTATGTTTACTTACAATCCTTCTGCAGATGATGAGTTGCCTATTTTCAGCACCGGGATGATTGGCCAGTATGCGCATGGAAATGAGCCTAGCCATCACGTCATCTATCTGTTCAATGCTGTGGATCAACCTTGGAAAACCCAGAAATATGCAGCCCGGGTGATGCGTGAACTCTACCTGAACACTCCTGCCGGTTTGTGCGGCAACGAGGATTGCGGACAGATGTCCGCCTGGTATGTGTTCAGTGCGATGGGCTTTTATCCGGTAGACCCGGTTGGTGGAAAATATGAAATCGGTACCCCCCTATATCCGGAAATGAAGATGCACCTGCCCGGTGGAAAGACCTTTACGGTACTGGCGCCGGCGGTGAGCAAGGAAAATTGCTACATTCAATCTGTCAAACTCAACGGTAAGAACTATGACAAAAGTTATATTACGCATGAACAGATAATGGATGGAAGTGTTTTCGAATTTGAAATGGGGGATAAGCCAGGTCAGGCATGGTACAGTCCCCGATAACCGGCTAACATATGAATGAACATTTCGACTTGACATATAAATCCCTTTTCCGCAGGTATTATACCAACCTGCTGTTCTATGCCACACGCATTGTGGGGGAAGAAGATGCGGAAGATGTGGTACAGGATGTTTTCGTGGAGCTGTGGAAGCGGAAAGATACCATGAAGGTGGGAGAGCAGATTCAGGCTTTTCTGTATAGGGCGGTGTATACCCGTGCCTTGAACGTTCTGAAGCATCGGGACATTGTGAGTGGCTATGAGGCTGTCATGCTCGAAATCCATAAAAAGAGGGTTGAGTTCTATCAACCTGACAGCAATGATGTGGTGAAACGGATAGAAGATGCCGAACTCAGGAGGAAGCTGTCCGATGCCATCAATGAATTGCCGGACAAGTGCCGGATGGTATTCAAACTCAGCTATCTGCATGATATGAAGAATAAGGAGATAGCTGATACAATGGGAGTGTCATTGCGTACGGTGGAGGCCCACATGTACAAAGCTTTGAAGTTGCTGCGTGATAAACTGGGGTATCTGAACCTGATGTTGGCTCTGTTTTTCATCGGGAAAGTAAGTGTTTTTGCGAGCAGCGTTGTTTTATTATCATAATGAAGGAAAGAATGAATAAGTTGAATGAGGAGATATTGGCCAAGTTCCTTATGGGTGAATGTACGGAAGATGAACTTCGTGAGGTGAACGCCTGGCTGGAAGAGTCGGGTGAGAATGCACGCGAATTGTTCAGGCTGGAGGAGATTTACCACTTGGGGAGACTGGGGGATACTTCGAATACACAAGACATAGAAAAGGCCGAAAAGCGATTGTTTAAAAGGCTGGAACAAGAGAAGACGAAACAATACAAGGTACGGAGGATGGTTGGGTGGATACGGTATGCGGCCGTATTTGTGGGCTTCTTCCTTTTGGGTACTTTCGGCTATCTTTTTTATCAGACTTATAGCCAGCCGGAAACATTACTGGCTGTCACCACTCATGATAAGATTAAGGAACTGAAACTGCCGGATGGAACCAAAGTCTGGCTGAATAAAAACACTACCCTGAAATATCCACATGAGTTTGCAGGGAAGGGAAGAAAGGTTTATCTGGAAGGAGAAGGATATTTTGAGGTGATGAGGAATCCGGAAAAACCGTTTGTCGTACAGAGTGAGGTCATGCAGGTCAGAGTATTGGGAACTGTTTTCAACCTCAAGTCTGACAAGGCTAAGATGTCTGCAGTAGCTACCCTTTTGAAAGGCGAAGTAGAGGTGAAAGGTAATCATGGCGAGGGTATGATTATCCTTGCCCCCGGACAGAAAGCCGAGCTGAACGGAATGACTAGGCGTCTGGTGGTGAAGCAGGTGGATACGGGAATCGAAAACTGGCACAATAATGAGTTTGTCTTTGAGAAGGCTGACCTATACACCATTGCGCGTACATTGGAGAATTCGTATGGGGTGAGGGTAATTCTGGCACCGAACATAGATGTAAGCAAGACTTACTCGGGTACACTGAAGAAAAAAGAGAGTGTAGGGGCTGTGCTGAATCTGATAAAGAATGCCATTCCATTGGAGTATAAAATTGTGGGGAACAGTGTTTTCCTCTCCTCAACGAAGTAGGAAGGCTGCACAAATTCGAGATATGACGAGAAGAATTTATTTAATACTAACAACTTTCTAATATTATGCGAAAATTAATCCTATTGTTTTTTTTTGTGAGCAGTGCTTTATGGCTGCATGCCAAAGACTTTACCCGGTATGTCAGTCCTCTTGTCGGCACGCAGTCTACTTTCGAGCTTTCCACCGGTAATACCTATCCTGCGATCGCACGTCCCTGGGGTATGAACTTCTGGACTCCTCAGACGGGTAAGATGGGTGACGGCTGGCAATACGTCTATACAGCGAACAAGATCCGTGGTTTCAAGCAGACACACCAGCCCAGTCCTTGGATTAACGACTACGGGCAGTTCTCCATTATGCCGGTGGTTGGCAAACCCGAGTTTGATGAAGAGAAGCGTGCAAGCTGGTTCTCCCACAAGGGCGAAGTGGCACTTCCTCATTATTATAAGGTATATCTTGCCGAACACGATGTGGTTACCGAGTTCACCCCTACCGACCGTGCCGTATTGTTCCGTTTCACTTTCCCTGAAAATGATCATTCATACATTGTTGTCGATGCCTTTGACAAGGGCTCTTATGTGAAGATACTTCCGGAACAGAATCGTATTATCGGTTATACTACCCGTAACAGCGGCGGTGTTCCCGAGAACTTCAAGAACTATTTCGTGATAGAGTTCGACAAGCCTTTTACTTATAAGGCGTCTGTAGCCGATGGCGTCTTGACCGAGAATAAGGTTGAGCAGGAAGCCGGACATGCCGGTGCTGTTATCGGTTTCAAAACCCGTAAGGGTGAAGTGGTACATGCCCGTGTAGCCTCTTCTTTCATCGGTTTTGAGCAGGCTGACCGTAACTTGAAGGAGCTTGGCAATGACAATTTGGAAACACTGGTTCAGAAAGGTCAGGATGCCTGGAACAAGGTGCTGGGCCGTATTGATGTGGAAGGCGGAACCCTTGACCAGTACCGTACTTTCTACTCATGTTTGTATCGTTCCTTGTTGTTCCCGCGTGCATTCTATGAACTGGATGAGGCGGGAAATCCGATTCATTACAGTCCCTACAATGGGCAAGTGTTGCCCGGCTATATGTATACGGATACCGGTTTCTGGGACACTTTCCGCTGTCTTTTCCCATTCCTCAACCTGATGTATCCGTCGGTGAACAGGCAGATTCAGGAAGGTCTTGTCAACACCTATAAGGAAAGCGGTTTCTTCCCCGAATGGGCAAGTCCGGGTCACCGTGGCTGTATGATTGGCAACAACTCTGCTTCCGTACTGGCAGATGCCTATCTGAAAGGTGTGAAGGTGGAGGATGTGCAGATGTTGTACGAAGGTCTCATCAACGGTACAAAGAATGTCCATCCCGAGGTCTCTTCTACGGGTCGCCTCGGCTATGAGTATTACAACAAGCTTGGTTATGTTCCCTACGATGTGAAAATCAACGAGAACACTGCCCGTACTTTGGAGTATGCTTATAATGACTGGTGCATCTACCGCATGGCAAAAGAACTGAACCGTCCGAAGAAGGAGCAGAAACTCTTTGCGGAACGTGCCATGAACTATAGGAATGTATTTGATAAGGAAAGCAAGCTGATGCGTGGTCGTAATCAAGACGGCCAGTTCCAGTCTCCTTTCTCTCCTTTGAAGTGGGGTGACGCCTTTACTGAAGGTAACAGCTGGCACTATTCCTGGTCTGTATTCCACGACCCTCAAGGTCTGATAGACCTGATGGGTGGAAAAGAGTCTTTCGTAGAGATGCTTGACTCTGTATTTATTGTCCCGCCCTTGTTCGATGACAGCTACTACGGCCAGGTAATCCATGAAATCCGTGAGATGACAGTGATGAATATGGGTAACTATGCCCATGGCAACCAGCCCATCCAGCACATGATTTACCTTTATAACTACGCCGGGGAACCTTGGAAGGCCCAATATTGGCTTCGTCAGGTAATGAACCGCATGTATACTGCCGGTCCCGACGGTTATTGCGGTGACGAGGACAACGGTCAGACTTCCGCGTGGTATGTCTTCTCTGCACTTGGTTTCTATCCGGTTTGCCCTGGTACGGACGAGTATGTATTGGGCGCCCCTCTGTTCCGTAAGGCTACCCTCCATTTCGAGAACGGTAAGTCCCTGACAATTGACGCTCCGGATAACTCACCGGAGAACATGTATATCGAGTCTCTCAAGGTGAACGGCGTGGATTATTCCAGGAATTATCTGACGCATGGCGATTTGCTGAATGGCGGTACCTTGAGGTTTGATATGGGCAGCCAGCCTAATATGAAGAGAGGTACGCAGCCGGAAGATTATCCTTATTCTTTCTCGAATGAACTGAAGAAGTAAAGAATAGTAATAATATAGTAAGAAAAGGGTTGCCTCGAAAATAAGTTGATATATCATTTTGTTATTTACTATCTGTATTATAGGTGTTTTTCTTGAATCAGGTGGAAATAATTATTTACTTCGTTAGTAATATTGAGCAAAATGATATATCAACTTGTTTTCGGGGTAACTCTTTTTTTTAGGATTAATGATAAAAAAGATACTTTTTCAGTAAGTGTATTTTCATTGTCTGTTGTTTTATATAGGAATGCGAGAGAATGAATCTCTCGAAGTAATTTATTGTATAACCTATAAATTGTGTTTATGAAAGACAATTATGCTTTTCGGAGTTCGACGTTCATGCGGGCTTTATTAGTTTTGTTGTTCATGGCAGTTTCTATCCAGTGGGGCTTTGCCCAGTTAAACCTGAATGTGTCTCGCGGCACATTGGGGACAGTCATTGAACAAATCAAGTCTCAATCCAAGTATCAATTTTTTTATGATGACAAACTGGCTGCGTTGCCGGTAGAAAACGTCAAAGTGAACAATGCGTCTATAGAAGATGCTTTGAATGTTATTCTCAAAGGGAAAGACATTTCCTATAAAGTGGAGGATAACATCGTTTATCTTTCTGAAAAGTCTGCTGCTCCTCAAGAGGGCAACCAACAAGGGAAAGAACGGACGATTACCGGAGTCGTGTCAGATGACATGGGACCTCTGATTGGTGTGAATGTATTGATAAAAGGTACCAGCAACGGGTGTATTACCGACCTCGACGGTAACTTTACGCTGACCACTACGGAGGCGAATCCGGTGATTGTATTCTCTTATATCGGTTATACTACGCAGGAAATCCCCGTGAAAGGTAATGCGCCGATTAATGTAATGATGGCCGGAGATACCCAACAGCTTGAAGAAGTTGTGGTTACTGCACTCGGTATCAAGCGTTCGGAAAAGGCATTGTCCTACAATGTACAGCAGGTGAATACAGATGCCATTACTTCCAATAAAGATGCCAACTTTGTGAACTCATTGAGTGGTAAGGTAGCGGGTGTGAACATCAATGCTTCTTCATCCGGTGTAGGTGGTGTATCAAAGGTAGTGATGCGTGGTACGAAATCTATCATGCAGTCTTCCAATGCACTTTATGTAATTGACGGTGTGCCTATTTTCTCTGGCCGTGGTACTGCCGGAGGTAAGGAGTTCGACTCCCAGGGATCTTCAGAACCGATTGCCGATATCAACCCGGAAGACATCGAGTCAATGTCAGTCCTGACTGGTGCCGCCGCTGCTGCCTTGTATGGTTCGGAAGCTGCCAACGGTGCCATTGTCATTACTACAAAGAAAGGTAAAGAAGGTAAGGTGAGCCTTACTGTCAGCAGTAATACTGAATTCACCAATCCGTTTGTGATGCCGAGCTTCCAAAACCGTTACGGTACGGGAACCGGTGGTGTGATGAGCACTTCAGGAGCCATGAGCTGGGGAGCGCCTTTGTCTGCAGCCAATAACTACAATTACAGCCCGAGAGATGATTATTTCCAGACGGGTATTGTAGGAACAGAGAGCATTTCTTTGTCAACCGGTACAGAGAAAAACCAGACGTATGCATCGGCTGCTGCTGTAAACTCCAAGGGTATTGTTCCCAACAACAAATACAACCGTTACAACTTTACGGTACGTAACACCACTACTTTCCTGGACGACAAGATGACTCTGGATTTCGGTGCAAGCTATATTCTGCAGAATGATCAGAACATGACGAACCAGGGTACTTACAACAACCCGTTGGTGGGTGCTTATTTGTTCCCGCGCAGCAACGACTGGTCTGATATCAGCATGTATGAGCGCTATGACGCTGCCCGTAAAATTTATACGCAATACTGGCCGGTAGGTGACGAAGGTATGGTAATGCAGAATCCTTATTGGATTAACTACCGCAATCTGCGCCAGAACAAGAAGGACCGCTATATGCTGAATGCCGGTTTGAGCTATAAGATTCTGGACTGGCTGACTGTTTCAGGACGTGTACGTTTGGATAACTCCAACAATGATTATACAGAAAAGTTCTATGCTTCTACCAATACACAGCTCACCGAGAGCTCTTCACGAGGTCTTTATGGTATTACCAAGACGCAGGACAAACAGTTGTATGCAGACTTCCTGGTGAGTATCAACAAATATTTCGGTGAAGATTGGTCACTCCAGGCCAACGTCGGTGGTTCATTCTCCGATATACGTTCGGATGCAATGAAAACACGTGGTCCGATTGCTGATGGTGGCGATGCCTTCAGCGGCGAACCGGTAGGTTTGACCAACTACTTTGCCATCCAGAACCTGAGTGCCAGCAAGACACAGCGTTTGCAGGAAGGATGGCGTGAACAGACCCAGTCTCTCTTCGCTTCGGCTGAGCTTGGTTACAAGAACACTTACTTCTTGACGCTGACCGGACGTAACGACTGGCCTTCACAGCTGGCAGGTCCCAACTCCAACAGCAAATCATTCTTCTATCCTTCAGTCGGTGGTTCTGTTGTACTGTCTGAGTTAATGCCTAACTTGAACAAAGATTATCTTTCTTTTATAAAGGTTCGTGGTTCATGGGCATCTGTTGGTAGTGCTTTCTCCAGATATTTGGCTAATCCCCACTATGAATGGAATTCAAGTTCCGGCCAGTGGAGTATCACGACCCAATATCCGTTGTACAATTTGAAACCTGAACGTACCAATTCTTGGGAAATCGGTTTGAACATGCGTTTCCTCAAGAACTTTGAATTGGACGTGACATATTACAATGCCAAGACTATGAACCAGACATTCAACCCGCAGTTGCCTGTCAGCGGTTGGTCGGCTATGTATATCCAGACTGGTGCCGTACGTAACTCCGGTATTGAGTTGTCACTGAATTACAAGAATACCTGGAAAGATTTTACATGGGATACCGGTATAACCTTCTCCAGCAACAAGAATAAAATCCTGACTTTGGCAGACAATGCCATCAATCCCGTTACCGGTGAGCTGTTCTCTTTGAGCACGTTGAATATGGGTGGCTTAGGTGATGCCCGCTTCTTGCTGAAAGAAGGTGGGAGCATGGGTGACCTTTACTCACTGCGAGATATGAAACGTGATGCCAATGGACAGATTTTTGTGGACCAAAATGGAACGGTTGCTACGGAAGCCATAACGGACCCGGATAAATACATCAAGTTGGGAAGCGTACTTCCTAAAGGTAATTTGGCTTGGCGTAATAACTTCATTTGGAAGAATTTCACAGCAGGTTTCTTGATTTCAGCCCGTTTGGGTGGTGTGGTTTACTCACGTACACAAGCTATGTTGGACTATTACGGTGTGTCCGAGGCTTCTGCCGATGCACGTGATTTAGGTTACGTGTTGGTGAATGGTAGAGATAAGGTAAACCCCGAAACATGGTACGGTGTAGTAGGTAGCGGCACGTCTGTTCCCCAATACTACACTTATTCTGCTACCAATGTTCGTCTGCAGGAAGTATCTTTGGGTTACACCATCCCCAGAAAGTTGTTGAATGATGTGTGCGATATCAAGGTTTCGTTGGTAGGCCGCAACTTGTGGATGATTTACAGCAAGGCTCCTTTCGATCCCGAAAGTGTAGCTTCTACCGATAACTTTTATCAGGGAATAGACTATTTCATGATGCCGGCTTTGCGTAACATCGGCTTTAGCTTGAGCTTTAAATTTTAATACCAAACGATATGAAAAAGAAAAATATTATAAATAAATTGATTGTTGCTCCGTTGGTTATGGGCTTTATGTCCTGTACCGGCAATTATATGGATATCAACTCCAATCCTTATCAACCGGGTGATTTGACTCCGGATGATTATGCACTGGGTTCTGCCATGAGTAACTTGGCAAGTACGGTTATCTCATCAGATGTCAATACGGCACAGTTTACTGATTGTTTGTTGGGTGGACCGTTGGGAGGTTATTTTGCCGATTCAAATGCCGGCTGGTCCAATACAATATCCAATTTTAATGCTACAAATGACTGGACGCGTGTGTTCTTGATAAGTGACCGTATCATTTCAACACTTTACGGTAACTTGAGCACAGTGAAACAAGTATCGGAGAATACCAATAATCCGGTTCCTTATGCCATTGCTCAAATCATAAAGGTTGCTGCCATGAGTCGCGTGACTGATGCGTATGGTCCTATTCCTTATTCTAAAATCGGTCAGGATGGCAAGATTACCATTCCTTATGATACGCAGGAAGAAGTATATAACGCATTCTTCAAGGAACTGGACGAATCCATCGAGGTGCTGACTGAAAACAGAAATGCGGCGTTGGTTGCTTCTGCAGATTTCGTGTACAGTGGTAATGTACAGAAGTGGGTGAAGTTTGCCAATTCATTGAAACTGCGTTTGGCTATCCGTATTGCCAATGTAAGCCCTGCTAAGGCTAAAGAAATGGCTGAAAGTGCAGTGAATCACGAGTTGGGTCTGATTGAAACAAATGCAGACAATGCTACATGGAAGTATTTCGGTACAATTAGCAATCCGTTGTTTGTGGCAGTACGTTACAATGAAGAAGCTTCAGGTGGTGATACCCATCCTGCTGCCGACATCATCTGCTACATGAACGGTTACAACGACAATCGTCGTGCCAGCTATTTTGAGGAATCAAAATGGCCTGGAGAGACTTATGTAGGATTACGTCGCGGTATCAACCTCAGTAAGATGAAGGAGTATTTCATCAATTATTCACGTGTGAAGATTTCCTCTTCTGATCCCGTGCTTTGGATGAATGCGGCAGAAGTTGCTTTTTTGCGTGCTGAAGCCACTGCAATCTATGGTTTCAACATGAAAGGAACCGCTGCTGATTTTTATGAACAAGGTGTCCGTCTCTCTTTCGAACAGTGGGGAGCTACCGGTGTAGACAGCTATCTGGCTGATGAAAGCAGTGTACCTGCTCTTTACAAAGATCCCGCCGGTCTTAATACTTATGAAAAGAACCTTTCAGCCATTACTGTCAAGTGGAATGAAGGGGCATCCAAGGAAGAAAAACAGGAACGTATCATTACCCAGAAGTGGATTGCGAATTGGCCGTTAGGTAACGAAGCTTGGGCTGACTATCGCCGTACAGGCTATCCCAAACTGTTGCCTGCAACCAGTGAAGGTAACTTGAGTGGTGGAATTGTTGATAGCGAGAAAGGTGCACGCCGTATGCCTTATCCTTCTGAAGAATATACAAGTAATACTGAAAACGTGCAAGAGGCAGTAAACAGCTATCTGGGTGGACCGGACAACATGGCTACTGACGTATGGTGGGCACGCAAATAATAACAATAAATGCTGAATAATTATGAAATTATATAAGAAATCATTCAAAGGAATCGCGCTGGCAGCTTTTTCCGTATTGGCATTGTCTGCCTGCTCCGACTGGACGGATTCAGAGAGTATTAAACTGAAAGAACCCGGAATTGACGAACAGTCTCCCGAACTGTATGCCAAGTATCTGAAGAACTTGCAGGAATACAAGAATTCTGACCATAAGATTGTATACGGCTGGTTTGATAATAGTGAGAAAGTTCCTTTCAGCCGCGGGCAGCACATGTCGGATGTTCCCGACAGCCTGGACGTAATTATCGCAACTACTCCCGATTTGGCGGAATTCGAATTGGAAGATATTGCAAATGTACATGAGAAGGGAACGAAAGTATTCTATTCCATCAGCTATGACAATATCTTGAAGGAACATACCGACAAGGTGAAAGAAGGAACAGAAACATCTGCATTCTCGGCTTATCTGTCGGCTGAGCTGAACAGACTGATAGCTCTTGAAGCACCTTTCGACGGTATTGTAGCCGAGTATCGTGGTAGCAATCCTATCTACATGTCCGAAGCCGACAAGGCTGAAGCAAAGGCAAATCAGGATACTTTCTTCGGTGTGATATCCAACTGGAAGAGTGCCAATTCAGGTAAGCAACTGGTGTTCCAGGGGTATCCTGCCAACCTGATAGGCCAGTCTGTGCTCTCTTCTTGTGACCATATCATCTTGATTACAAATGATGTCACAGATGTTGCCCAACTGGGGATAGAAGCGCTTCAGGCCTTGATGGCAGACGGTGTTCCGGCTGACCGCTTCATTGTATCGGCATCTACCGTCTCTCTGGATACAACAGATAAGACTACCGGATATTACAATGCTTTGAGAGCTCTGTCGGAAGCTGCTTATTGGGTGACAGAACCGTCTGCAGAGTTTACAAAAGCCGGTCTGGCTATTGAGAACATGCAGAATGATTACTACAATGCCACCAATACCTATCAATACGTGAGAGAAGCTATCAATATTATGAATCCTGCTCCTAAAAAATAAAAGAATATCATGAAACTGAAAAGTATATATTTAGTATCGATGGCATTATTGGCAGGTGTATTTGCTGCTTGTAATGATAATGACGTTGAGAATTTCGATAATCAGGTGTATATCAACGGCTCGGCGATGACCAGCACTGTGTTGTTGAAAAACACAGTTTCCGATACGGAAGGCTCATTCCGGATTTCAATGGCTCGCCCTGAATCACAGGATATAACTATTGCCTTGAAGGCGGACCCTTCACTGGTAGCTACTTATAACGCTACCTATTATGACACAGCCGAGGCTCTGCCGGAAAACTATTATACGGTAGAAACTCCGCAGGCTACCATTTTGGCCGGTGCTGTCATTTCAGACGACATCACTGTCAGCTTCAAGAACTTGACGGAACTGGACCGTGAGAAGGTATATGTATTGCCGGTTACGGTAGACCAGGCAAGCATCGGAGTCTTGAAGAGCTCCGGTACCATGTACTACGTGCTGAAGGGTGCTGCATTGATTAATACGGTTCCTGATATTACCAAGAATCTGGTTTACGTAACTTGGACCAATCCGGATGTTGCCAATAATATGAATAAACTGACGGCAGAAGCGTTGATTCGCGTAAGCAAGTTCGACAAGATGCTGACTTCCATTATGGGTATCGAAGGTAAGTTCCTGCTCCGCATCGGTGATGCCGGAATTCCTCAAAACCAGTTGCAGGTGGCTACAAGTAGCGGCAATGTGACCGATGAGAGTCTGGTTATTCCGACAAACGAATGGACACATATCGCTGTGACCTACGATGCGGATGCAAAAACAGTTATAATCTACATCAATGGTAAGAATATGCTGGAGACTACTTTGGACTGCGGAGTCGTGAACTGGGGCCAGACCATGACCGATGAAGGTAACGGATTCTGGATTGGCCATTCATACAATCGTGACCGTTGGTTGGAAGGTAATATCTCAGAGGTGCGTATCTGGAACAAGGTGTTGACATCAGCAGAAATCAATGCAAAGGACCACTTCTACCAGGTAGAGCCGGATGCTGACGGACTGGTTTCTTACTGGAAGTTCGATGAGGGCGCCGGTACTGCCATTCACGATTATAGCGGAAATGAGAACAATGCTACTGCAGTGGAATCATTGACTTGGACTGCTGTGGAACTGCCCGCTAAATAATTTAGTTATACCTTAATTCAAATAAAAAAATATTGATTATGAAATATATGAATCATGTAAAATCAGGCTTGCTGGCAATGGCTTTTGCATGTGCAGGAATATGCTTCACCGGTTGTGAAGATGATGTTGTCATCAACACCGGCAACAGTGACAAGCTGGATACTGTGGATGGCGTGTATGGCTATGTAAAGTCTGCCGCCGGTGCACGTGAACTTACTCCGATTTCTGTTTTTGGCGACAAGGTTGCTACCGGACATCTCTATTTTGAACTGAGCAAAGCTGCAGAGCAGGATGTTACGGTGACCTTCAAAGTGGACGAAGACGTTTTGGAGGCTTACAATAAGAAGAATGGAACAAGCTATAAAATGTATCCCGCCGATAAGCTGAGCCTGGCGAACGGTGGAACTGCCACTATCAAGGCGGGCGAACAGAAGTCGGCTTCTGTGGAACTGAATATCAATGCCGGAGGCACAATCGGACAGACTTATGCTGTTGCCGTTTCTGCATCTGCCAATAACGGTGTGGAAGTTTCTACAAACAATCAGGAATATATTTACTTGGTAAAGCCTTTGGCTGCTATTCCTGAGAGTATCAGTAAGGGTGATATACTTACACATTGCTTTGTGGAAGTAAATGACGAGAACATCTTGAATATGGGTGAATATACCATGAAGAGCGACGGAAAGCCTTTCTTTGATGTAGTCAGCATTTTTGCTGCCAACATCAATGTGGATAGCAAGACCGGTCGCGTACATGTTTTCTGCAATGACCAGGTTTCCTTCTTGCTGAGAAATGCGGATAAGTTCATCCGTCCTTTGCAGGCTAAGGGCATTAAGGTGGTGATGACTATTCTTGGCAACCATGACGAGGCTGGTATGGGTAACCTTTCGGAAGCTGCTGCCAAAGACTTTGCCAAGGAACTGAAAGCCTACTTGGATATTTATGGCTTGGATGGTATTGACTTTGATGATGAGTACACCAACTACAACAACTCCAATCCCGGTCCCGGCTTCGAAACACGCTCACGTGCCAACTTCGCGCGTTTGGTTTATGAGTGCCGCCAGGTATTTGGAGACAAGCTGATCGGTGTGTATGAATATGGTTCGCTCGACTCTCCAGACGGTGAGGTAGAGGGTATGAAGGTAGGTGACATTGTGGACTATATGACCTACGGTTACTACCAGAATCAGAATCCCGAGGGAGCCTTTGGCCGTGAAGAGTCTCATTTTGAGAACCTGCCCAAATCCAAGTATGCTCCGCTGCCTTGGAAGATTAATGATGAGTTGAACGGAGGTTGGAGTGGATTTGACAAGAGCAAATTCCAGAAAGTGAAAGATGAAGGTTATGGCATTCAGATGTTCTACAATCCCAAACCGCTGGTGTATCAGTATTATACGTTGCTTTCGGAAATAAGTAAAGTACTTTTTGATGATGAAGTGGAGTGGAGCGGCAAGTACTGGAGCCGTATCGGTGAAGCTTATCAGGGCAAAATGTTGGGTTATGAAGATTTGGTCGGCGAGTGGAAGGTAACTTCCAGCAATTCTCTCTTTACCTATGTGGATGAAGAAGGCAATCCTCGCTGGTGGGATTGGAAAGGCAGTCAGGAGTTTGAGAAGAATGTAATTATAGAGAAGGATGAAGAAGGTACCGGATATGTGGTTTACAACTGGGGCACTTTCCCCGAAATCACCGGTAAGTATCCGATGCATTGCGATTACTATAACGGTGCACTGCTCATCTATCCGCAAACCATTCATGAGGGCGATGCTGAAGACCCTGCTACCTACAAGATGCATTTCGGTACTTACAGCAAGAATTTCCAGTGGAAAGCATATCCTAACTATGATGATTACTATATGGATGGTGCTATTGCTCCTAACGGTGATATGCATATCTATGGCTTGGGCAACAGATGGGCTATCAATCCTTATAAGTATGTAGGCGGTGAGATTGAGACCGACATCTTCCCCGATGTTCCTTACTTCGTGAGTGAGAACTATACGATGAAGAAGGTACGCTGATGCCGTGTTTTCCGTAAACTGAGGTTTCGGAAAACGGATGCTTGAACCTTTTCATACATGAAACAAAGGAGGGCTTTGCTCAAAGTAATAGGGCGGCCCTCCTCAAGCATTCTCATATAACAAGATTCTATTATGAAGCTATACACCTACTTATACAATAAACAATATGAAGAAAAACATGAAATCTAGTTCCATACTGTTGGGCGGACTTTTTCTGCTGGGGGCGGTTTGCAGCTGTACCCAGACGGCACCGGACTATGCGTCTTACGTCAATCCGTTCATCGGTACGGGTGGACATGGACATACCTATCCCGGAGCGGTAGTTCCCAACGGGATGATTCAGCCCAGCCCCGACACGCGTATCTACGAGTGGGATGCCTGCTCCGGATATTACTATGCAGATACTACTATCAACGGATTTTCACATACCCACGTCAGCGGTACGGGTTGTGCCGATTACGGGGATGTGCTGCTGATGCCCACTGTAGGTCGGCAGGATTACCACTCCATGGGCTCGAAGAGCCAGCAGATGGCGTACGCCTCTGCCTTTTCCCACGAGAATGAAACAGCCGAACCGGGATATTATTCCGTATTTTTGGACCGCTACGGGGTGAAAGCCGAACTGACCTCTACCAAACGTGCGGCGATTCATCGCTATACCTTCCCGAAAGCGGAAGATGCAGGTTTTATCCTCGACCTGGATTACAGTATCCAGCGCCAGAAGAATGAACAGATGGAGCTGGAAGTAATCAGCGATACTGAAATCCGTGGACGCAAGAAGACTGTATATTGGGCTTTCGACCAGTATATCAACTTCTATGCCAAGTTCTCCAAACCATTCACCTATACGCTGGTCACGGACTCCATGGCATTGGACGAAGGCGGTCCACTTCTGCCTACAGCTAAAGCTTTACTGCAATTCCAGACGGAGCCCAATGAGGAGGTATTGGTAAAGGTAGGTGTGTCTGCCGTGGATATGGACGGTGCCCGCAAGAATGTGGAAGCCGAAATCTCCGGATGGGATTTTGACGGTGTGCGCCGTGCTGCCCGCCAGCAGTGGAACACTTATCTTTCCAAGATTGACATCGATACGAAGGACAACGACCAGCGTACCATGTTCTACACGGCACTTTACCACACGGGTATGCAGCCCAACTTGTTTACCGATGCTGACGGACGTTACTTTGGTATGGACTTGAAGCCCCATCAAGGCAGGGTGGACGAGCCTATCTACACCATTTTCTCTTTATGGGACACTTTCCGTGCCTATCATCCGCTGATGACGATTATTGATCCTGAACTGAACGAGGCTTTCATCCGTTCGCTCATCCAGAAGTCCCGCGAGGGCGGCGTCCTGCCTATGTGGGAACTGGCCGGAAACTATACGGGTACCATGATTGGTTATCATGCAGCCTCCCTCATAGCGGATTCTTATGTAAAGGGATACCGTAACTTCGACGTGCAGGAGGCTTACAAGGCTTGCCTCCGTACGGCAGAATACGATACGACGGGTATTATCACCCATCCTTTGGTTGTGCCGCATCTGATGCCGCAGGCCAAGTACTGGAAGAACAAGATTGGCTACGTGCCTTGCGATAAAGACAATGAATCTGTGGCTAAAGCTTTGGAATATGCTTACGATGACTGGTGTATCTCCGTACTGGCAGGTGCTTTGGACGACGAAGCCAACCGCGATAAGTATGCGGCTTTTGCCGAGGGATATAAAGTTTATTTCGATCCGAGTACCCGCTTCATGCGCGGACTGGACAGTGAGGGCAACTGGCGTACGCCTTTCAACCCCCGCGCTTCCAATCACCGTAATGATGACTATTGCGAAGGTACGGCATGGCAGTGGACTTGGTTCGTTCCCCACGATGTGGATGGACTGGTGGAACTGATGGGAGGACGCGACGCCTTCATCGGCAAGTTGGATTCTCTGTTCACGGCCGATTCCAAGCTGGAAGGTGAATCGACCTCGGTGGATATTTCCGGTCTGATAGGCCAGTATGCCCACGGCAATGAGCCAAGCCATCACATTGCCCATCTCTACAACTACGTAGGCCAGCCCTGGCGTACGCAGGAGATTGTGGATGAGGTGCTGCATACGCTTTACTTCAACAACCCCGACGGACTTTCGGGCAATGAAGACTGCGGACAGATGTCTGCATGGTACATTCTGAATGCGATGGGCTTCTATCAGGTATGCCCCGGCAAGCCGGTATATTCCATCGGACGCCCGCTGTTCAACGAGGCGACCGTTCATTTGAAAGACGGCAAGTCGTTCAAGGTGATAGCCCACAACAACAGCCGCGACAACAAGTATGTGCGGAGCATTGTGCTGAACGGCAATAAGTTGGAGACTCCATTCTTCACGCATCAGGATATAGTGGACGGCGGTACGCTGGAGCTGACTATGGGCAGTGAACCGTTGAAGTGACACAGATAATATACAGAAGGGATGAGCCGAAAAAATCATAATCCTATATCGTGGGTCCCCACCGTATATTTTGCCATGGGATTGCCGTTTGTGGTGCTGAACATGGTTTCTGTGTTGATGTTCAAGGGGCTGGGTATCGGTGACGCGCAGATTGCTCTGTGGACGTCGCTCATCATGATGCCCTGGACGCTGAAGTTCCTTTGGAGTCCGTTCCTTGAAATGTTCAAGACGAAGAAGTTTTTCGTGGTACTGACGCAGATGGTTACCGGAGCAGGTTTTGCTCTGGTGGCTTTGGCGTTGCAGTTACCGTTCTTTTTTGCGATATGCATTGCGCTGCTGGCAGTGATTGCTTTCAGCGGAGCCACGCACGATGTGGCTACGGATGGTGTCTACATGTCGGAACTGAACAAGCAGGACCAGGCCAAGTATATCGGTTGGCAGGGAGCCTTCTACAATATAGCGAAGATTGTGGCGTCCGGCGGGTTGGTCTGGCTGGCAGGTGCCTTGCTGGTAGGTTTCGGTGGGGTGGAGGGTGCCACAGAGGCAGTCCGCCACGAGGCTACCCGGCATGCATGGATGACGGTGATGCTGATATTGGCGGCGGTGATGCTGCTGCTTGGCTTCTACCACATGCGCATGCTGCCATCGGGCGGTGCTGCCGCATCCGGCGCCAAGTCGGCAAGAGAGACGTGGGAGCAGTTGGTGGCGGTAATCAAGGATTTCTTCTTGAAGAAGCACATCTGGTACTATATAGCGTTCATTATCCTTTATCGCCTTGCCGAGGGTTTTGTCATGAAGATTGTCCCTCTTTTCTTGAAGGCGGAGCGTTCGGCAGGTGGCTTGGGACTGAATGAGCAGCAGATAGGTTTGTACTACGGCACTTATGGGGCGGCAGCCTTTGTGCTGGGGTCACTGTTGGCAGGCTATTACATTTCGCACCGGGGATTGCGGCGGACGCTGTTCTCTCTGTGCTGCATCTTCAATCTGCCTTTTGTGGCGTATACCCTGCTTGCCATGTACCAGCCGGAAAGCGGGTTGCTGATAGGTAGTGCCATCGTGCTCGAGTACTTCGGTTATGGTTTTGGTTTTGTGGGACTGACTTTGTTCATGATGCAGCAGGTGGCGCCGGGAAAGCACCAGATGGCACATTATGCCTTTGCTTCGGGCATCATGAATCTGGGTGTGATGTTGCCGGGCACAATCAGCGGTTTTGTCAGCGACTGGTTGGGGTACGAGGCGTTCTTTACCTTCACGCTGTTTGCCACCATTCCGGCGTTCCTCATTACGTACTTCATACCATTTACGTATGCCGATGAGAAGAAACAACAATAACCAATTAATAATATAGAGCAATTATGAGCAACAAAATCACAATGCCTTGGGAAGAACGGCCGGCAGGCTGTAAAGATGTAATGTGGCGTTATTCGGAGAATCCCGTAATAGACCGCTACCATATTCCGTCGTCGAACAGCATTTTCAACAGTGCGGTGGTTCCGTTTAAGGATGGTTATGCCGGTGTGTTCCGTTGTGACAACCGGGCGGTGCAGATGAATATCTTTGCCGGTTTCAGCAAGGACGGCATCCACTGGGAAATAGAGCATGAGCCAATCAAGTTCAAGGCCGGGAATACGGACATGATAGAGTCCGAATATAAATACGATCCGCGCGTGACATGGATTGAGGACCGCTACTGGATTACGTGGTGCAACGGCTACTACGGCCCCACCATCGGTATCGGCTATACTTTCGATTTCAAGGAGTTCTTCCAGTGCGAGAATGCTTTCTTGCCTTTCAACCGCAACGGTGTGTTGTTGCCTCAGAAGTTCGATGGCAAATATGCGCTCTTGAGCCGTCCCAGCGATAGCGGACATACTCCTTTTGGCGACATCTACATTAGCTTCAGCCCTGACATGAAATTCTGGGGCGAACACCGCCATGTGATGGCTCCTACGCCTTTCCCCGAAAGTGCCTGGCAGTGTACCAAGATAGGGGCAGGTTCGGTACCGTTCCTCACGGACGAGGGTTGGCTGATGTTCTATCATGGCGTGATAACCACTTGTAACGGTTTCCGTTACTCCATGGGAGCAGCTATTCTGGATAAGGACAATCCTGCCAAGTTGCTCTACCGCACCCGTGAGTATCTGCTTGCGCCTGCTGCTCCTTATGAGTTGCAAGGTGATGTTCCCAACGTGGTGTTCCCTTGCGCAGCGTTGCAAGATGGAGAACGTGTAGCTGTATACTACGGTGCAGCCGATACGGTAGTGGGGCTTGCCTTTGGGTATATCCGCGAGATTCTGGAGTTCACGAAGCGCACAAGTATTTTGTAAGTACCAAGCAGTTGGCAGGCGCTCGGTATTGCTGAAAAGCGCCTGCCGTAACTGCCTTATACTTAGTGTAATATCACTGCAAAGATACTGCATGCTTTTTGCAGTGCTACTGCAAAGCCGTTGCAGCGCCACTGCAAAGCTGATGCAGCGTCACTGCAAAACTGTTGCAGCGCTACTGCAAAGTAGTTTGCAGTGTCACTGCAGACCGTTTGCAATAACTTTGCAGAGTGCATGCAATGACACCGGCATGGGTAGCGTGCTCACTAACTAATAAAGAACAAATCCTTACTATATTATGAAACGACTGATTACTTTCTGTATCATCTCCTTTGGAATGCTCACGGCATCTATGGCTGCGGAGAAGCATCCTGCGGACTATGTGAATCCTTTTGTCGGTACCACTAACTTCGGTACCACGAATCCGGGAGCCGTCTGTCCCAATGGAATGATGTCCGTAGTGCCCTTCAACGTGATGGGTTCGGAGGACAACAAATACGATAAAGATGCCCGCTGGTGGTCTACTCCCTATGAGTATCACAATTGTTTCTTCACCGGATACTCGCATGTCAATTTGAGCGGTGTGGGCTGTCCGGAATTGGGTTCTCTGCTGCTGATGCCCACTACGGGAGAGCTGTCTGTAGATTATAAGGAATATGGAAGCCGCTATAAGGACGAGCAGGCATCCCCCGGATATTACAGCAACTTCTTGACCCGCTACAATGTGAAGACGGAAGTGACGGCAACTCCTCGCACGGGTGTGGCGCGTTTCACCTTTCCTGCCGGGCAGAGCCATGTGCTGCTGAACCTGGGCGAAGGCCTGACCAATGAATCGGGAGCTTTTCTGCGCCAGACGGGTAAATGCGAGTTTGAAGGTATGAAGCTGCTGGGTACTTTCTGCTACAACCCACAAGCCGTTTTTCCCATCTACTTTGTGATGCGTGTCAACAAGCAGCCCGCCGCTTCGGGCTACTGGAAGAAGCAGCGCCCCATGACCGGTGTAGAGGCCGAATGGGACCCCGATAACGGACGCTACAAACTTTACACCCGCTACCAGAAGGAACTGGCGGGAGATGATATCGGCGCCTATCTTACATTCGATACCGAAGAAGGCGAGCAGGTGGAAGTACAGATGGGAGTCTCTTTTGTGAGCATGGAGAATGCCCGCCTCAATCTGGATACCGAGCAGCAGGGAAAGAACTTCGGTCAAGTGCTGGAAGAAGCCCGTCGCCGCTGGAACGATGACCTCTCGCGCATCCTTGTGGAAGGAGGTACGGAAGAGCAGAAAACCGTTTTTTATACGGCACTCTATCATACGCTGATACATCCCAATATCCTGCAAGATGTGAACGGGGAATATCCCGCTATGGAGAGTGATAAGATTTTGACTACCCAAGGCGACCGTTATACCGTCTTTTCTTTGTGGGACACTTACCGCAATGTGCACCAGCTTCTTACGCTGGTATATCCCGAACGGCAATTGCAGATGGTGCGCTCCATGCTCGACATGTACCGCGAACACGGCTGGCTTCCCAAATGGGAACTCTACGGACGTGAGACGCTGACCATGGAAGGTGACCCTTCCATTCCCGTCATCGTCGACACCTGGCTGAAAGGTCTGCGCGACTTTGATATAGAACTGGCCTACGAAGCCATGCGCAAGGGAGCCACCCTGCCGGGAGCGGAGAATCTGCTCCGACCGGACAATGACGACTACGTGTCATTGGGATATGTGCCCCTGCGGGAGCAGTATGACAATTCCGTTTCGCATGCCCTGGAATACTATATTGCCGACAATGCTTTGTCGCGCATAGCCGCTACGCTTGGCAAGAAGGAGGATGCCCGTCTGTTCCACGAACGTTCGCTGGGCTACAAGCATTATTACTGTAAGGAGTACGGTACTTTCCGTCCTATCCTGCCTAACGGTGAATTCTATGCTCCTTTCGACCCGAGGCAGGGAGAGAACTTTGAGCCGAACCCCGGATTTCACGAAGGTTGTGCCTGGAACTATACTTTCTATGTTCCCCACGATGTGAAAGGGCTTGCCCGGCTCATGGGTGGAAAGAAGCCGTTCGTAGACAAGCTTCAGCGTGTGTTCGACGAAGGACTGTACGACCCTGCCAACGAACCGGACATTGCATACGCCCATCTTTTTTCTTATTTCAAGGGTGAGGAGTGGCGCACGCAGAAAGAGCTGCACCGCCTTTTGCAGAAGTATTTCAAGAATGCCCCCGACGGAATTCCCGGCAATGATGATACCGGAACGATGTCCGCTTGGGCTATCTTCAATATGATGGGCTTTTATCCGGATTGTCCCGGAGAACCGGCTTATACGCTGTCTACTCCGGTATTTGATAAGGTGACCATAAAGCTCGACCCTAAGTATTGGGGACGCGACCAACTGGTGATAGAGACGGAACGCCCGTCGGCAGAGTCGCTTTATATCCGTGAAATGGAACTGGGAGGAAAAAAACTGTCCCGATATCGTATCACTCATGAAGAACTGGTGCAGAGTGGAAAACTGCGATTTAGGCTTCGATAGGTATTGTGAGTCAGGATAGCATCGGTGATGGTTTAGGTTGCCCGTCGTTGACAGAGTTCATGTCAGTGGCGGGCTTTTCTATGCAGGTTGGCTTCCGGCAGGCTGATAGGGTATTTCGAACCAGAATTCGGAACCTTTCCCCGGAATAGAGCTACGCCCACTTTTCCGTTCATTTTCTCGGCAATCATGGTGCAGATGGAGAGTCCGAGACCCGTGCCTTGTTTAAAACTGTTTAGCTTGACAAAGCGTTCGAATACATCCTTTTGCTTTTCAGGAGGAATGCCACAACCGGTATCACGGACAAAGAAGCGAATCCTGTCTTCTTGCGGCAGGTGATAACCAATGTCGATGAAACCTTCTTCCGTATGCTTGAGGGCGTTTGACAGATAATTGTTCAGTACTTGTCTTACCCGTTTGGGGACTGTGTGAATAATACAGTAATCCGCACCGGGCAGGAGACGTATACTGACTTCGGACGGAAGTTTCAGTTTTGCCATCGTCTGCATTTCATCAAGCGTCTTGTTTACATCCATATCTCCTTCTGTGAATTCGAGAATGCCGGCTTCGATGCGTGACAGGTCGAGAATATCGTTAATCAGTTGCAGCAGCAGCTGGGTGTTTTCTTCGATGATATGTATGTATTCCTTTGTATCTTCGTCTTGTATTGCATCGGAAAGTATGGAGGAGAATCCGACGATGGCGTTCAGTGGAGTGCGTATTTCGTGGCTCATGTTGGCGAGAAAAGCCGATTTCAGGCGGTTGGCTTCTTCTGCTTTCTCTTTGGCTGCCAGCAGTTCGGTGATGTCCAGTGCAGAACTGACAATCCACCTCTCTTTTCCTTTGTTGTAGGACACCAGCGTTTTGTGAAACGACAGAATATACTCTCTGCCTTTGGGATTGACAAAGTGTTTGATGTAGGACTGGGGAGTTTCCGACTCTTCAACTTCTTTGTCTGTCTCTTGGATGAAATTATCTTGCATTAGGGGTTTGAACTCCTCTTCATAGTGTCCCACAATATCCTCAGCGGGGACTTCCATCATCTCTGCCGCTTTTTTGTTCCATATCAGGTAGCGTCCTTCATCGTTTTTGTCTTTTACTGTCGTGGCGATGGGAAGGTTCTCCAGAATACTTTCAAGGAAGAAACGGTATTTTTCGTTTTCCCGGCGTTGGACTTCATCTTCCGTAATGTCGCGTATGAAGGCCATGACATTATTTCTGTTGAGGTAGACCATGCGCACTGCGATATATAGTTTCTCACCACTTTCTATTCTTATCTTTAGGGTCAGGCTGTCCGAAGTGCGGGTATTCAGTACGCGTAACAGCGACGTCATGTATTTCCGGCATTCATCGGCGTCTGTCACCAAATCTTTGATGTTGAGAGTTCCCAGGTTTTGGAACGGAAGTCTGTTCGCCTTTTCGGTAGGTGTATTGAGCAGTTTTACGACAAAACCTTGTCTGTTCAGCAGATATACCGGAATGTCTATTGCCCGGATAATCTGCCTGTTCAGACTTTTGTATTTATAATTTATCCAGTATAGAAAGCTTGCAGATGTAGCGGCAATCAACAGAAATAACTGTATTTCTCCAAATAATGTAAGATGCATACGCGGTATCTTTCATTTCGTCTGTCCCCGTTGACGAAGGTTATTATATAAAAAGCGCGAGGACTGTTATTGCCTATCTGCATTCGAGGCTCTGGAAAATGCCCACGTCATAAATAGACAACAGTCCCCACGCCTAAGTATATAATAACATAGACGTGAAGAAACTGTTGCTATCATCCCATGACGTTTATTGAATTTTCCAGATTCCGAATAGGCAGGGATAATAACTTTCGCTTCTTGCGTTCTTATCGAATCAAGTCAAAAATGGCCGTTATCACTATAACTGCCAAGACTTTGGTGCAAAAGTAGTATATTTTTTTTGGATGTACGATATGATGAGGAGAATAAAGTGTATATGCAAACAAAGCGTGATGGTATTTGACCGTCACGCTTTGTATAGTCTGCCATTAAAAGTTGTTGTTAGAGAGAATTGTTAGAGGATTTATTTCATGGCTTCTATGGTATATCCTTGTTGTTTCAGAAGGTTCAACACTCCATTGTCTCCGGGCAGGTGTCCGGCACCGACTACGAAAAGGGTGGGGGCTTCCGTCATGATGGCAGGCATCTTTTCAACCCATGCCTTGTTGCGGTTATCCAGCATGGCTTCCATCTCACCGGGCAGCGGGTCGCATGAATTGCCGTCGCGCTCTTCCATCAGTTGCAACATGGCGTCCAGGTCTTGCTTTTCATAAGCGGTAATCAGGCGTTTGCTTTGGTCGATACCTTTCTCAATGTCGCTGATGGCGCAGTAGAGGAGGCTTGCCTGGCGTTGCAGCGTCTGGCTGTTGAACAGAATGTCTATTTGTGACTGGGCTGTTTCCAGACCGCCAATTTTCTTGCCTTGCTGTGCGGCCTGCTGCTGGAAGTAAGTGTCAAGCTGTTCTTGCGGGTTGAAGCCCGGAGTGTGTTTCATGTAGAGCAGGACGACAAGCTGCTGGTTGATGGCAGCCGGTTTCAGTTGTGCCAGCATGGCAATGTCCACCATCATGTTTTCCTTGATGGCTTTGCCTACTTCTTCGTATTGTTCGGGAGTAAAGAGGCTTTGCAGCGTGGTGTCTTTGGGCATCATCATCTGCTGTTGCATGCTTTGCATGAAGGCGGGAGTCGCCATTTCGCTCATCACAACTTCCCCGTAGACTTGGGCGGTTTCGCTCATGGCCTGCGGCATGGCGGCAATGCTGTCCTTTATACTGAGTGGAGAGAGGTGATAAGTACCGAAAATATAGGATGGTTTCTCTAATCCTTTACCGGATACTTTCCATAAAAGTTGTGCATTGGCGCTCAGCGCAATGCTGATGAATAAGAGGATGCCTAAAAGTTTCTTCATTGTTTTCTTCTTTTAATAGTTTCTGGACTATCAGTCGGGACAGAGTAAAGAAAATCACAAGAAGGGAAAAATTAGTATTATTTTATTCTTCCTCCGCAGAGCCAGTGTTGGGTGTAATATTTTTCCCGGAGGTTGCTGACTATGACTCCCTGGCTGGTGCTGGCATGTATAAACTTGCCGTCCTTGAGGTAGATGCCTACGTGTGCCACTTTTTTGCGGGAAGCACGGCTGGTGAAGAACACCAAATCTCCCTCACGCAAGTTGCGGCGGGAGATTTTACTGCTCTCTTTCAGTTGCCCGTCTGTGCTTCTCGACAGACGGGTGTGGTAAACTTTCTTATACAGTTGCGATACCAGTCCGGAGCAGTCCGTTCCACGTTTGCTGTCGCCACCTGCGCGATAGGGGGTGCCTATCCATTCGGAGGCATGGATGTATAGCTTGTGGTTGTCCTGCAGTTCAATATCCACTCCCAAACGGACGGATGCCTGCGCCAGGGCTTTGTAGTCCAGGCGTGGCGCGGAAGTATGGCAAGAACTTAGGCCTATCAATATGATAGTAAGAGCTACTATATAAGAAAGATATTTTTTCATGCTTCCGAATTTTTTTCTTCTACCGTTTTATCTTCTTTTTCCGTTATTTCTTCTACGGCTGCTTCTACTACCGTTTCTTCTACCACGGCTTCTTCCTCCACACCGACGTTGAAGTAAGCTTCCAATTCCTGCTCGGCAGAGTTGTTCTCATTTCGTATATCGCGGATAATAACGCCGTTTTCTAACAATGCAATACGTGGACAAACGTCCACTGTGTGATTCAGGTTATGGCTGGAAATGATGACGGTGGCTCCGTGCTCTTCATTGTATCTTTTCAGCAAGTGTTTGATTACAGACTGTGAACTGGGGTCAAGGAAGTTGAACGGTTCATCCAGAATCAACAGTTGCGGGTGATGTAGCATAGCGGAGATGATGCCGATTTTCTGCTTGTTTCCGGCAGAATAGTTGCGGATGAATTTTTTTTGCCCCATCACTTCGCCGTTCATGAAGCGTTCGAAGGGAAGCAGGCGTTCGTCTACCTCCTCTTTCTTCAGACCGTACATCTTACCGATGAAGTAGAAGTATTCTTCGGGGGTGAGGTAGTCTATCAGGAAACCGTCGTCTATAAAGGCTCCCGTGAAGTTCTTCCAGTCCTCGCTTTTGCTGACGTCAATGTCATTGATGGTTACATAGCCCCGGTCTGCCTGCAGTAAGTCAAGAATAAGCCGGAAGAGGGTGGTCTTGCCTGCACCGTTGTTGCCTACCAGTCCCAGCATATCGCCTTGCCCGATGGTGTAGTTCTCTATATCTACGGCTTTTTTTGTGCCGAAATTCTTTTGTAAATTGTTGATGCGTATCATGTTAGTGATTGATGTTTAATGATTTCTATTTCTGTCTACTGTCCCTGAAGCCTTCCATATTCTTGTAGCGGCGTTTCATGAGTCGGTGATATACATTCATCAGCCAGAATTTGGAAGTGGCGATGAATGCCACGCCGATGCCGATAAGTATCCAGGGGGTGACCTCTTTGCCAAAGATGGCATTCAGTGCAAAAAGCAGCAGTAAAGGTATGCCGAAAGCACCTCCTGAAATCAGATTCTGCAGACCGGTGCCTATATTCTGCCGGCTGGTCATCTTTGAATTCAGGTCGGTAGTCTTGTTGTTGTAGACTGCCAGTTGGAACAGACAGCAGTATACGGCTCCCGGAATGAATATCAGCCATGCAATGCAACCGAGTACGGATACCTTCCCGGTAACCATACCGGGAATCATCAGAATCGTAGGAATGAGCAATGCAATGCTGTACAGTATGTATTTGGCACGCAGCAGCGAGTAGATAGATTCCTTGCGGCTCATCAGTCCGTCAATGTAATTGCCTTCGTAACCCATCAGTGTGCTGAGGAACATGATGCCGAAGATAATGTAATTATAAAGGACGAAGAAATCTCTCAGACCTCCGTCATACACATCGGAAAAGCTAATGATACTACTGAACATTATCACTACACCGGTGATGGAATAGAGCGAACGCTTACAAATCTTGTTGCGTAGCAATAACTTGAGTTCCAGTCTCATGTATTCGCCTATTTCGCCGTAGCGGTCGAGGAATTTGTATTCGGATACATGTTTTATCCGTGTATCTTCCACTTTGTTCAGTTCATTGTAGATGAGTTTCTGCATCAGGGTGCGGTTGATGAACCACATGAGGGCGATGGCAGCCAGTACACCGATGAATGACAGTATATTACCGGTGATGAACCCTTCTCCCAGATTGACAAAACAGTCGAAAAGCGGACTGTTGTCCGGAATGAATAGTGCGGCGGCAATGCCACCATATACTACTACCGGTAATGCCAGCCACCAGATGCGCTCACCCATCAGTGTGCGGCACAACAAGAACCAGTAGTTATTGAATACCATCAGCAGCCAGATGCCAATGCAATAGGTCAGCACACCACTGATTCCATAGAATTTGGTGACGGTGATGATGGAAAACGGAACAAACAGAAACAGCCAGAACAGATTGAAGCCATCCAGTCCGGAACGGATCAGCAGGAAGTCTATAAGACGATTCCGTTTGATGGGAAGCAGCAGGTAGGGCTTCACTTCCTGGGTGGGTGTTTTTTGGAAAGGCAGGCGTATCAGGAAATCCAGCACAAGGACAAATATCAATCCGGAGTTCATTACGTGATAGGCTTCTGTGGCACCACCGTCAAAGGCGAATGCAAAGGTCGTACCGAAGAATATCAGGTAACCGGCCCAGAAGACGAACATGAAGTACATCCAGAATTTTCCAAATTTACTTTTTTCGTACATCGGATTTCGTTTTTCCGCCAGTTTTCCGTGCTTGCGCAAATCTAAGAAAAGACTCATAGTATTTGTATATATAGAGTTTGTATAAAAAAAGCTGCGCTGCCTTTCATCGAACAACGCAGCCTTCTGTGTGTATGGCTCTCTTATTCTTTGTCAGGAGTTTCAGGACTGATCATTGATACCTCAATCTCATTCTTCTGCTTGAACAAGTCGTCGGTGAACTTTTGGATGTCCTTCACGGTGATGCTGTTGACAATCTGTTCGTAATCCTTTATCGGATTCATACCGGTGAACAGGTATTCGTCAATGCTTCCCAGCCAGTAGCTGTTTTCCTTCAAGTCTTCGGCGTGTTTTTTCAGCATGAACTCCTTCACTTTATTCAGGTCTCCTTCCGACGGACCTGCTTTGGCGATGTTGTCGAGTTCTGTAAAGATAATCTGCATCAACTTTTCTCTTTTTGCCGGAGCGGTTTCGAATATAATTTGCAGAAGGGCCTTTTCTTTCGGATATTTGCTTAACTGGCCGCCTACATATACACCGTAAGTGCCACCTTCGTCTTCACGTACCTTGGCTGTATAAACCAAGTCAAGAATCTGGCTGGTCATATCCAGCAGGATGTCATTTTTCAGGTCGTACTTGCAGTCACCGTTCAGCAGGACAAAATTTGACGCTTTAGCAGTTTCCTGCTTCCTTACGAACTCATTTTTATAAACTCCCTGGCGCATGTCGACTTTATTGTCCTTGAATGTTTCCTTGCGGTTGATGGCAGGCAGTGAACCCAGGTACTCGGCGATGAGTGGTTTCATTTCCTCCACATTCACATTTCCTACAAAGATAAAGGTAAAATCGCTGGCATCTTTGTAGCGGTCTTGATACATGGACAGAATCTTGTCATAATCCATCTTGTCAATCATGTCCGCCTTTATTCTGGCTCTTCTGGGATGGTGCATGTAAATACCGGCCGAGACAGAGTCACTGAACGCCACCTGGGGATTCATTTCCATATTCTGCAAAGCAGCTTTGTTGCGGTTCTTGTAGGATGCGAAGGCATCGTCGTCACGGCGTGGAGCGGTGAACGTCAAGTAAGTGAGCTGCATCATTGTTTCGAAGTCTTTCGGTGAACAGCTGCCATTGACGGTTTCTGTCTTGTCACCGATACCATAGCTGACGGAAGCTTTCTTGCCGGCCAGAACTTTTTCCAGGTCTACGGCACTGAAATTACCCAGACCACCGACACTCACTGCATCCAGTCCGTTGATGTTGATGATTTCCGAGTCGGGGAACAGGGAACTACCGCCTAGGCTGACTCCCTTCATGCGGATTTCGTCTGCCTTGAAGTCTGTCTTCTTGATAATGACCTTGACTCCGTTGGAGAGTGTCAGCGTTGTAGTGCCGAATGTATCATCTGTCTGCTCGGATACAATCTTTCCGCCTTTCGGGGCTTCGGCCATCAAAGGTTCATCCGACACCTTGTCTACGTAGGCAGTCAGTTTTTCAGCTTTAATATCTTTCAGAATCTTCTTGATTGCATCTTCTGTCGGCATTTTCAATCCTTCCTTATCCGGACCGAGAATTGCGACTACCTGGTTACTGTCTGTCACGAGGGCTTGCATCATCTGGTTCAGTGCGGCAACCGGAATGGCGGGAGCTATCTGATTGATGATGGCGTATTCGTTTTCGATGCCCGGAATCGGTTCGTTATCGAGGAAATGACGGACATATTCATCCACGTACTCTTCATTCTTGCGTTTGTCACGCTCGTTATAAGCAGATTCCAGTTGGCGCAGATATTCGGCACGGGCACGGTTGTATTCCGTTTCCGTAAAGCCGAATTGGCGGGCGCGTTCTGTTTCGCGCAGGAGAGTGGCTATTCCATTTTCTATGGCATCTTCCTTGCAGACAACGACACCGGTGAAGGCATCTTTGGTTTTGGCAACAAAGAAATCATCGTCATAAGTGGCGGCATATATATAAGGAGGATTGGCGGTTTGTACCAATTCGTTCAGACGCGCATTCAGCATATTGTTGATGAGCGTGGTTGCATAATTCTGTACCAGATAACCCATGTCGCCTTTCTGCTCGTCAGGAGTGGCTTCGTGCTTGTTGAAGATGAGGGCTTGTACATTGGACTGTTCCTTGTCCTGATAAACCAATACAATAGGCTCCTTGTTGTCGTTTACCGGATAGTACTCGCGTTTGGCAGCATTGGGCTGGGCGGGAATATCAGAAAACATTTTCTTGATTTGGGCTTCGATGGCGTCCACATCTATATCGCCAACTACCACAATACCCTGAAGGTCCGGACGGTACCACTTTTCATAGTAGTCTCTCAAAGTTTGCGGTTTGAAGTTCATAACGACCTCCATCGTTCCGATAGGGAAACAAGTGGCATACTTCGTTCCTTCGAACATGACTGGAAGCATCTTCTCCTGGAAGCGTTGTATGGCGCTCATACGGGTGCGCCATTCTTCGTTGATGACTCCGCGTTCTTTGTCTATTTCCTTCGGGTCCAGGGTCAAATCGTTACTCCAGTCGTGCAGAATCAGCAGGCAGGAGTCGATGGCTCCCGGAGTAGTGACCGGCACATTGGAAATGTTGTATACGGTTTCGTCTACGGAAGTATAGGCGTTCAAGTTCTCACCGAATTTCACCCCGATACGCTCCAGGTATTGCTTCAGTGCATCACCGGGGAAGTGGGTCGTTCCATTGAAACACATGTGTTCCAGGAAGTGGGCAAGGCCGCGCTGGTCGGCTTCTTCCTGAATGGAGCCTACCTTTTGGGCAATGTAAAAGTCGGCCCGGTTTGCAGGCTGGCTGTTCTTGCGGATATAATAGGTCAATCCGTTGTCCAACTTTCCGATACGGACATTTTTGTCGACCGGGATAGGCGGCATTTGCTGTGCAAATACCTGCTGAAAATTGCAGCAAAGAATTAACGCTACAATCCATAAACCACGTAATAGATGTTTCATATTATTATGAATTTAAATTGTTCTTGAACTATCTGTCGGACAGCCCTTGGATAAATCACAACTTCTGTTGTTTTTTTCGGATTCCATTCCGGATAAATGGAATTTATCTGACTGCTTCCCGGATGCGGACCAATTTGGTCAGCAGGTCTTCCAGCAGGTCGAGTTTCAGCATGTTGGCGCCGTCACTCTTGGCTACGGCGGGATTTTCGTGGGTTTCGATGAACAGTCCGTCTACACCTACGGCAACACCGGCTTTGGCTACGGTCTCGATAAGTTGCGGCATACCTCCCGTGACGCCACTGGTCTGGTTGGGCTGTTGCAAGGAGTGGGTTACATCCAGGATGACGGGGAAACCGAAGGTCTGCATTTCGGGGATGCCGCGATAGTCGATGACTAAATCCTGATAACCGAAAGTAGTTCCGCGTTCCGTCAGCATGACGTTCCTATTGCCTGCTTCCACTACTTTATCAGCCGCAAAGCGCATGGCAAGCGGAGAGAGGAACTGCCCTTTCTTGATGTTGATGGTTTTTCCGGTTTTGGCGGCGGCTACAAGCAGGTCTGTCTGCCGGCAGAGGAAGGCGGGAATTTGCAGAATATCCACATATTCGGCAGCCATGGTGGCTTCTTCGGCTGCATGAATGTCGGTCACGGTAGGTACTCCGAAGGTGGTGTGCACTTTTTGCAGTATCTTCAGCGCCTTTTCGTCGCCGATGCCCATAAAGGAATCCAGGCGGGAGCGGTTGGCTTTGCGGTACGACCCTTTGAATACATAGGGGATTTGCAGTTTTTCGGTGATAGTCACGATACGTTCGGCAATGCGCATTGCCATTTCTTCTCCTTCGATGACACATGGACCTGCCAGTAGGAAGAAGTTTCCGGCAGGATTATTCTTTAATTCAATCATAGGTTGTTACTGATTAAGTATTTTCAATTGGGTATAATCAATGTTATTGCTTCATGCAGTACGCTGATGTCCAGTGGAAAATGACGGTCAAGAATACGTCCGTCCAAATCGACAGAGGCATTTTGCGCACGCAGCACTTTTACTTTTTGCGTACGGTAGGGCATCACTACCTTATGGTTCAGAATCCGCCCTTGGATAAGCATCCACAATCCCGACCATAGTTGCAGCAATTCGGGACGGTAAATGACGGAAACATCCAGCCAGCCATTATAGGGCACTGCACTAGGCGCTTGTCCGTATCCCCACGCACTGCCTATGCAGACAGTCATGATGCGTCCGCGTATATGCTCGCCGTTTATCTTGAGATGCATGCGGTACAGCTTCCGTTCGAAGATAATGGATAGCAGTGCCATGAAGTAAGAGAGGAACTTCACTCCCCAGAAACGCTTGCACTGGTCGGTGATTTTCACGATACGGGCTCCCAGGCCTATGTTGATGGCATTGAGAAAGTAGCGTGTCAGATGCTTTTCACCGTCGTAATAATAGCAGGTACCCACGTCTATTTTCCGGCGGCGGTTGTTGATAATGCAATCCACCGCTTTCTTGTAATCCGAACTCATTTCCCAATAGTCGGCAAAGTCATTTCCTATACCATTGGGGATGATGCCGATGGCTATATTCTCCTTGTCCGGTGCATTGGAAAGCATGATGCCGTTAATGACGTCATTCAGTGCGCCGTCACCGCCTACTACAACAATGGTGCGGTAGCCGTTGTTGGCGAGGATGCCTGCCAGACGCTCTACCGAACCGAACCCTTCGGACTGCACATAGTCGTAAGGCACACCTTTGCTGTCCATGTATTCTTTGATTTCTTTCCACCGTTTCTGCACTTTCCGTGTTCCGGCTTTGGGGTTGTATATCACTCCCAACTTTTCGGGTTCTGCACTCATGATTCTATTTACAATTTGACTATTTACTATTTACGATTTAAATCACCCGGTCACTTTATCATTTCATCATCCTTCCAACTTCTTCTTTACAAAAGCTATCTTTTCTTCCATCGGCCACCGGGCATTCATCCAATGGATGGTAAATCCACGCCGTTCCATACGGCGGAACCAGGTCATCTGGCGTTTGGCAAACTGGTGGATGGCTGTTTCCAGTTGCGTGAACATCTCTTCATAGGTCAACTTGCCGATGACATAAAGTGTCAGATACTTGTATTCCAGTCCGTAATAGATGAGGTCATCCGGTTGGATGCCTTGCTCTATCAGACGGCGCACTTCGTCTATCATTCCTTCTTCCAGGCGCTGGTGCAGGCGGCGGGTGATTTTCTCCCGACGCAATTCCCGGTCGATGTCCACACCTATGATGAGGCTGTTCATCTGGGGGAAGGAACGTTCGTCTACTGGGGTATGGGCATAGTACTCTTCGATTTCGATGGCTCGTATGGCACGTTTGGCTGTGTCCACGTCCGTAGTATTGTGCAGGCTTTTGTAACCTTTCAGTATGTCGGTCAGTTCTTCCAGCGATTTGTCCGCCAGACGGGTGCGCAACTCAGGATTCTCGGGTACGGGCAGCAGACGGTAGCCTTTCAGCACTGATTCGAGATACATTCCGGTTCCTCCACATACAACGGGCAGGCAACCTTTTTGTTTAATAGTCTCGTAAGCATTCAAGAAATCACGCTGATACTCGAAAACATTGTACTTATAGCCCGGGTCGGCTATGTCGATGAGGTGATAGGGAATCTGTTTCCCGTCGACGGTATAGTCGGCAAGGTCTTTGCCGGTGCCCAGGTCCATCCCCCGGTAGATTTGCCGTGAATCGGCACTGATGATTTCCGTATGGAGTTCGGCGGCCAAGGCGGCTGCAAATGGAGTCTTTCCTGAGGCGGTAGGCCCTAATATGGCGATTAAATCATAGTCTGGCATATATAAGTTCTTGTTAATCTCATTACAAAGATAGTGCAAACCGAATGCAGAATAAAATGAACTCGTTCATTTTTTATGCTGAGGTGCAGCTTATCTTCGTGTTAGTGCAAAGATAATGCAAACTGGGAGTATAATGGAAAGAACTTGCTTATTTTTTTACGTGATGCTATACCTCCTTTTCTATTTTGAAGCAGAAAAAGTGAAAAAGGACGTGAAAACGAGCATTTATCTTATTAAAATGTGTTATGAAACATGCTTTTTTTCTTGGAAAGTTTGTCAATGTCCCAAAAGTCCGTACCTTTGCAATGTGTTTTTCATAGTATTAGATTTAAGGTTAACAAAGGTTGGAGTACAGCGGTACTCCTTTTTTTATGCCCTAAACTGAACTTTGGCACATTTTTTCTGTACTTTTGCACTATATCTTGAATGAACAAACATATTCACCTTTTATGAAGCTCTGTATATAGCTACGCTCAACGAATAGCCCTGCTTGATAAAGCTATTCAGCTATCTGGCAAGCGATGACCCGTTTGCCACAGAGATTGTGTATCCTTTTATTCATGAATTTGCAGGATGGCATGCTGTACTTGTACAGTGTGTTGTTTTGTGCTATTTTATTGTTGAGCAATGCATTATACATATAAACAGATATGGCTTATCAACTTTCCGGTAATGATGAGCATTTTGATGGAGCAGCTGATAAATATAACCGATGCTGTTTTCTTAGGTCACGTTGGCGAGGTGGAATTGGGAGCATCTGCCATTGCGGGGATTTATTATTTGGCGGTCTACATGCTTGGGTTTGGGTTTAGTATCGGATTGCAGGTGATGATTGCCCGAAGGAATGGAGAATGTGACTATGGTAAGGCTGGGAAGATATTTTTTCAAGGTTTCTTCTTTTTATCGGGATTGGCCATTTTGCTTTGTCTGCTGATGCAGGCAAGTTCTCCTTTCATATTGGGAAGGTTGATTTCCTCGCCGGAGATTTATCGGGCTGTAATTCAATATTTGGACTGGCGCAGTTTCGGTTTGCTGTTTTCGTTTCCGTTTTTGGTTATCCGTTCTTTTCTTGTGGGAATAACATGCACTCGGGCATTATCGTGGGCTGCTGCCGTTGCAATAGTGATTAATATTCCTTTGAATTATATTCTGATAATTGTTGGAGGACTGGGAATATCGGGAGCTGCCATTGCTTCTTCTCTGGCAGAGATGGGTTCTTTGGTGATGCTTCTTTTCTATGTATGGCTGAAAATAGATAAAGGGAAATATGGATTGAAACCGGTATATGACGGAAAGCTGTTGGTGGATGTGCTGAGCTTGTCGGTATGGAGCATGCTTCATGCCTTTATCAGCGTGGCTCCGTGGTTCTTGTTTTTTGTGGCGGTGGAACATTTGGGTAAAACGGAATTAGCCATTTCCAATATTACGCGAAGTGTATCTGCTGTCTTTTTTGTAATAGTCAATTCTTTTGCGGTCACTACGGGTTCGCTGGTCAGTAATGCGATTGGGGCTGGAGAAAGGAGGGCTGTTTTCATTATCTGCCGTAAGATACTGAGGTTGGGCTATTCTGCTGGATTTCCACTGATAGGGGTAGCTGTATGCTGTAATCGCTTGATAATAGGAATCTATACAGATAACGAACTGTTGACGGAGCAGGCTTTCATCCCTTTTGTTGTGACGTTGCTGAATTATACCTTTGCCTTGCCAGGCTATGTATATCTCAACGCAGTTGGAGGGACCGGTAAAACCCGGATTACTTTTCTTTTCCAAGTGACTACCACTGTCGTGTATTTGGGGTATCTTTATTGGTTAAGCGCTTGCACTCATGCATCCTTGGCTATTTACTTAACGGCAGAATACCTTTTTGTGATTTTGCTGGCACTGCAATCGGTTTTCTATTTAAGAAGTAAACAATAAACCGTTGGCGGAATTGACTTGGCATATCTTTCATGTTACCGATGTGATGATTGTTTTAACTTGTTGTCAATCAGAGAGTAATTTTGCCAACCTATTGCCGTGCTTTTGGCAAACTTTTGCCAAGCCGATGGCAAAGTTTTGCCAATGCGGTGGCAAAGTCTTGCCAAGAAGGAGGCAAAACCTTGCCAACTTGTCGGCAAGAAAAGATACACTATTGATGAGATACGCCGTTGCTTGCCGCATCTTGTACAAGGCTGTTGGGATAGATTTCCTTAATAATCCATCATCAGTGAGTTGTCGGTCTTGCCTCGTGAAATGTCAAGGTTAGGCGGTGCATAGCTCTGGTTACAGCTACATAAAGCATACTCTTGTCAATCTCCGAACGGTAATTTCTCTCATCCGTCTGTGGAATAATGACTTCGTCAAACTCAAGCCCTTTTGCCATGTGGGCAGAGGTGATGACGATGCCTTGCACAAATGCGGAGCTTTGACTTGATAGGAAGCTGATATCATTGGCATATGATTTCAGCACGTCTGCCATCTCCCTGGCTTGCTGCTCCGTCTTGCATATGATGCCAAGAGACTTATATCCGGATTTCCGGTAAGTGGAGATTAGTCCCATAATGCCGGACAGTTCTTCTACGGCACTGCCGAACTGCAGGATTTGTGGCTTTTCTCCATGCCGGGCAACCGGTTCCAGTTCTGCGTTAGGATGAATCTTTTGCGCAAAATCCGTAATCTCGAAGGTGGAACGATAACTCTTACACAATTTCATGATTTCACTTGCAGTAAGTGACTTTTGGATAGTTTCTGCTGTGGATGAGCCATAAGGATTCACGGACTGTCCTGCATCGCCCAACACGGTTTTCCGGCATGGAAAGAGTTTCTGTATTACCTTGTACTGTATGGGCGAATAGTCCTGCATCTCATCTATCAACAGATGTTTGACTCTGAATGGCTGGTTCCCGCTTCCCTCCAATGCCAAGTGTAGGTATGCCAGCGGTGCCAAGTCTGAGTATTCGAGTGTATGTCCCTTTCGCATTTTGAACATTCCGGGATTATTTGTCCATTTAAAGAAATCTTTGTAGACTTGAATGTCGTTATTGCCTGCAAACATTAGTCTGATTTCTTTTTTCAAAAGGTTTCTGCCGGCGGTGGTTACCGTAAAGGCGTATTGTATTTTCAACATATCCAGCATATAATCAGCCATAGCATCAAATCGTCGGCGTATGGGATAACGGTTGAAACGTAGGTACTGTTCTTCAATAAACGGGGCAGGTATGGTGATGTATTTGGTCAGCTTCACGTCTGCTGCCTTGAAGTAGGTGTTCTCTATGTGGAGGATAAACTTGTCAAGCTCTGAAATGAAGCCGAAAGAGGCTTTATAGGCTATTCTGTCGATGAGGCTTGAGGATGGCTTCTCTAACAGTTCATTCACTAACCCGAAGTATGTTTGGTACTTGTATTTGTGTTCCAACACTCCGGAGAGTATTTGTTCCATACTGGTTTCGGGCACGGTTTCTTCTCCAAGTTCGGGGAGGACGTTGGAGATGTAATCGGAAAACACTTTGTTGGGGGAGACAATCAGAATATCTTTTGACGAGATGCTGTCTCTGAAGGTATAGAGCAGGTAGGCTATGCGGTGCAGGGCGATGGATGTTTTTCCAGAGCCGGCCACTCCTTGAATAATAAGCGTGCGGATATCTTCGTTACGGATAATCCGGTTCTGTTCCCGTTGGATGGTGGCAACGATATTTTTCATCTTGTCATCTGCATTGGAACTTAACTCCTTTTGCAGAATGTCGTCATGGACGGTCAGGGCACTTTCAATCATAAATTCCATTTTGCCGCCCCGAATTCTGTATTGGCGTTTTAGGGAAATTTCTCCTTTAATCTCTCCCGATGGAGACCGATAGCCTGCTTCTCCTAATTCATGGTCATAGAACATGCTCGAAACGGGTGCTCGCCAGTCATGGATAAGGGTAGCTCGACTTTCCGGGTCATAGAAGGTATGGATGCCTATATAGATAGGCATCACTTTGCTGTTTTCTTTCTTTTCCAAAAAATCAATTCGTCCGAAGTAAGGAATGGCAAGTATCTTGGTGAGCCGCTTACGCTTGTTGATTACACTTTCCCCCAAGGCAAAATGGTTTAGGATGCTTTCGCGCATGGAGCGTATCTCATGCGGGTCGATGTCTTTGTTGGACCAGATATAGTCTTTGTATTCTGCCAAGGTGTCGACGTGGTCTTTCACTGATGCGTCGGTATTACCGATAACCTTTTTCAGAAAACTGATTATTTGCTTTAAATATTCTTTCTCTTGTTTCTCTGTTTGATTGAATGCCATAATTAGTTGTTGCTAAAAGATAAGACAGTGTGCAAAATTAGTGTATTGTATCGGGAAGGGAAATGGCTATTTATAGCTATATACTGGGAAGTTTTATATCTTTGCACATTCAAAAAAGTGGAGGTAAATGGACATTCATGAGCTTGCAAGGCAGAATCAGCAATCTGCATGGAAAGTATTGGAAGATACCCGTATTATTGAAGCATGGGAGCGCATTGGAGCAACCGTTCATTTGGTGGGCTCACTCCGTACCGGGCTGTTGGCGAAAAGTAGGGATATAGATATCCATATTTATACCGATAGGTTGGATGTAGGAGAGAGCTTTTCGGTCATCCGGGAACTTGCGGAACGGTTGCCTTTGCAGGAAATACAATATAGGAACCTTATCCATACGGAGGAAGAGTGCATGGAGTGGCATGCTTTATATAAGGATAGAGAACAGAATACTTGGAAGTTTGATATGATTCACATCCGGAAAGGTTCCAGGTATGATGGTGTTGTAGAAAAGGTGACTGCCGCTATTGCGGAGCGCCTTACTCCTGAAATTAGGAAAACGATATTGCAAATCAAATTCGATGTGCCGGATGGTGTAACGATTCCAGGTATAGAGATTTATCATGCTGTCTTTACGGGAGGTGTCCGCACTTATAAGGAGCTTGAAGAGTGGCGCAAAACAAATCAGTTGGCGGACAGTCTCGGTTGGCTTCCGTAATCTTAGAGGTAGATACCAAGATTTTCTACTATATGGATGGCTTCCATTATATTGTTGGCATCTAACTTGCTTAGGATGTTTTTCCGGTGATTGTTCACAGTATAGATGCTCACTCCCAGCTGGTAAGCGATTTCCTTGCTTAGAAAACCTTGTCGGATGAGTCGTAATATTTCTTTCTCCCGGTTGGATAATTGTTTGTCGGGAGAAACAGTGCATGTTGGAAGCATCTCTCCCGTTTTTCTGTTCACCACCGTCCGTTTGATTCTTTCGATAGGGGTCTGGTCGGGAAGTATGTCCATTACTCCCATGATTATCCAGGCTTTACCATTCCGGTCTGTTTCTATGACTTGTTGCCGGCTACTTACATTGATATACTGTTGCCGTGCATTCAACATACGGAATTGAAATATTTGCCGGTAGTCATTTCTTTCTTCCGGTGGGAGTGAGTAGATGAACTGTCCATGCTCGATTTGGCATTCCGTGAGTTGCATTCTGTCATCAGGGTGTATTCTCTCTTCCAGTAAATCGCCTTGTTGCCTGATTGTCTTTATCCAAGTGGGATTGTATCCGAAAAGATGGGCAAAACTGTCGGATGCAAAATCGTATCTCTCTTTAAATACGTCAACTGTAAAAATACAGCTCTGACTCATTTGTGAGAACGCTTGCACGGATATTCTTTTCTTGTTCCATAAATCATAGTCCACATCGGGACCGCTAATCTGCTGTCTTGCCCATAATTCTTTGGGAGTTGTCTTGTTGGTAGTCATGGAACAAAGATAACTGATAATTTTCTTTTGAGTTTTATCTTTTACGGGATAATATTATTTCTAAGAATATGTTGTAGGGTTGGATTAAGTGGCTACCTTTGTAGGCCGTGTCATTGGGGACGCCGTGAATGAAAAGCAAACGAGTAATAAATTCAATATGTGATAAGATGAAAGATATACCGGCAGACAGCTTAATAAAGAATTATTTTCCTGTAGATTATATAGATTCTTTTTCTAAAGTGATGGTCACTGGGCAGGCTTTGACACCGGAAGATTTTCGCAATCTTGCCTTCAGCCGATTTCCTAAGTGGATTGGTTGGCTCATGAATTTCAGGAATGCGATTGTAAAGCCATTAGGACTGGATACAGCAACCAGATTTACAGATATGGTCTTGGATAAAAATCTGCATGAAGAAATTCTCGGAATGCCGGATAAGCATCTTGATTTCCATGTGTCCATGTGGTGCGGGGAATATCACGAAGGAAAACAAGAACTTCGGATTACTACTGTTGTGAAGTACAATAATTGGCTGGGAAGGGCATATTTCTTTATTATCAGACCTTTTCATGGGATAATAGTAAAGTCTATCTTAAAGCATGTTGCTGGGGATAGGGGGGAGTGGGTGTAAATAAATACTCCCATTGAAATATTATCATTTCAATGGGAGTATTTATTTGAGTGGTGCCACCAGGAATCGAACCTTTTGCTTCGGTTTATTCTAACTCCTTGAGTGACTGTACCTTTTTGCTTTATCTTTTATGAAAACCATTGAATTGGCCTTACGCTAAATTCATTGTTTTTCTTTACTAATCTGACAAAATTTGTCTCTTTGACACTGCAAATATAATACACAGGTTCGATTTCTGCAAATATTTTCATTCCTTTTAATTATAGTTTTCAACAAGAGAAAAAAATAAAAATATGTGCTTAATTAAATGCATTAAGAATTTATTTATTGTTTGGGGTGTTGACTTTAAAGTTGGAAATTTTGCTTCGCAAATCATTAGAAAGATATACCCCTTGAATCTTTATTTTGCATGAATAAACCAAAAGCACTAAAAGAGCAAAAATACAAATGACGACTATTTCACTAGGTGCCAAAAAGTTTGGAACTGACTTGGGCATGAAGGCACCTGCAAAGAGATCTACTAAACATAAGATTATGGCTCCCACCTTTCCTAAAGCACTCTTTACCTTTCTTGATTTTTGTATCTCTATATCGCTTACAATTTGTGCAATCACAGTATTATTGGTTTTCATTGCATATTCTTTCAACGTAAATATCGAAACTTCTTCATTCTTAAATAGAAAAATATAATTCCCAATTAAGGGTACTGCTAGTGTACATAATGCAAAGAGGATACAAGTAAAAAATTTCACAGTCCAAATACAGACAATACCTAATATTACGAATGGAATCAGGTTTATTAGAGTTAAATCCTGAAACGTAATTCCAGGTTCTTTTTGGGGACAACACACACCTAAATACAAATCTGTAAACACCAATAGAATAAGGACATTTGTCCATATATCCGTATCATAAATCTTGTGGTTGTCAAATAACGCAATCAAATCTTTCATGTTGTTCATAAATACTTTTTTAAATTAATAGTTTATAGTAAAGCGGCAGTCAACAGTTTTTAAATTTCCATTGTATTAAAATATAGAGTTTATACAGAAAAGAAACAGGGCTATTGGTTATCAATATCCTAAAACCTTATTCGATATAATGTCTACAGATTATACCATTCAAATATATTATGTGTTATTGGATTCTACAAATATACAGATACTATTCAGAATGTCATAACTTCTCCATAAATATTATTTTGTACAGTTTTGTTTTACTTATAATTCATGCCTTTATCATACTTTGCGGCATTGCTGCATGAAGGAGGTGTGCATGCCAAAACAGAAAAGTTTTTTTGAGCCATTCATGTAAAAAGGATATACAGGATGTCATCTGATGACTTTTAATGACATCTGATGACATTGCTTTTTATGTTTCGGGTATAAAGCGGTTCTTTGTCGTGTATTAATAGTGAACTAACCCTTGAAAATGAGATGCCATGAACATACAAGAAGCAAAGAACATCAGGCTTGTTGATTTTTTAGCCGGATTCGGATACGAACCGGTAATACAGCGTGGGAACAGCGTATGGTACAAATCGCCCTTCAGGACGGAAAAGGAAGCCTCTTTCAAGGTTGACCTCCATAAGGAACTGTGGTATGATTTCGGTCTGGGGAAGGGAGGGGATATTATAACGTTGGCCAAGGAGATTTATCGGACACAAGATATAGGTTATGTATTACAGTGTATTGAGAATAAAAGAGCCGTACTGAAACCGGTTACTGTTTCCTGTCCGTTTGAAAAGGCATATCCCGCCTTTCAAGATCTGAAAATCATTCCTCTTGCCAACCGGATACTGCTTACTTATCTGAAGGAACGGTGCATCGATCTGGAAACTGCCCGAAAAATATGCAGGGAAGCCCATTTTAAACGGAATGGGAAGAATTATTTTGCCATCGCTTTCCCTAATATTTCCGGAGGGTACGAAATCAGGAACAGGTATTTCAAGGCTTGTATTGCTCCCAAGGACATCAGTCGCATCATTAGCACGCCGGAAAGCAGGATTTGCTATATTTTTGAGGGGTTTATGGATTTTCTGTCTTTCAGACTGGCTTTTCCATCTTTGGAAGAGGGGGATTATATAGTGTTGAATTCTGTCAGTAACTTACAGAAGGCTTTTTCTTTCCTTTCACAATATGACGGCATCCGTTGCTGTCTGGATAATGATACCGCCGGGAAAAATGCGGTGCAGGCATTAAAGGACAAATACGGAATCCGTATATGCGATCTTTCGCATGAATATTCCGGATATAAGGATCTGAATGAATATTTGTGCGGGAAGAACAATCTGCTCCATATCTAATAGAAGTTTTGAAAAGACTGCCTTATGATATGCCCTTGTTTCCTTCCTGTCATATGTGGCAGAAGAAAACAAGGGTGATTTTTCATGTGGTGATACTATGTTAATAGTAGAATGTGGTCAGATGCGTTTTATGGTCTTTTACAATCTTTACTTCCTGCATCTGTCCGTATATCTCACGCATGGATACCGGACAATCCATCTTTTCCCATTCTTCCGGGGAAATCCTCATGTCGGAATGCCTGAAACACAGCATGACCATTTCCTGAGAATCCTCTTCTGCGAATATGGTACCTTCATGATCGTTGACAAACTGTTTGAGTCCATCCTCATCCTTACAGGATATTTCTCCGACGTACATATCCTCGCCCGACCGGGTGTTTTTGCGGATATGGATTTTGAACCATTCCCGGCTTTCCGGCTGTTCAGGTGCGCCACACTCCCACAGGGCTATTTTCGCATCGTAGTAAACCTCCCCGTTTTCACATGCCCCGTAATGCCCCCAATGCTTGAAACGGCCGGTAGTCCATGCCTTGAACCTTACATCGCCTGCCTTTACCAACAGACACTCACCGCCATGCATATCGCATTTGATACCCTCTTTGTCACGGGACACGAATGGAACACGGGAAAAATCCCGGAGTATAATGTCATCTCCATATACGGCATCTATAAAGAACAGCCGGGAACGCTCACCATAACCGGAAACAAAGAACAGGTTGTCTCCTGTCCGTAGATACCGGTCGGAGCGTGTCTTTTCGATGTGTTCCACCATGGTATTCACTTTATCTATATCTTCCTGTACAAGTCCGTGTATCCGATCATACCAGTAGTTCAGGCGGATGAAAGTTTCTTTGCTATACTTGTTTGTTGTCTGAATCATAATTTTCTTATTTCGTGATTAAACATTTCCGGCTTTGGCAAAGCCGATATTTCTATCTCTTACATGTCAGACATTTGTCTTTTGCTCTGATAGTGCAAGGCTTGGCGAAAAAATACCGCAGCGAAGCGAGGATGATTTTTTCAGCCAACCAGTCCGAAGGACCGCCTTGCGCATCAGAAGCAAAAGGCTACCTTTACATGTAAGAAATAGAAATGCTGACTGATATATGATTCCAAAATAAAAAAGGTGAGTATTTACGATAATATCCCAAATAGGCTTATCTGATTTATAATAACTGAAATCTTAAACTTTGAAAAGGAATTGAACGTTTTCAGATACAATACGTTATATTTGCATTTTTATAAGAAAAAACTACCGTCATAGTACCCAAATGACGGCAGTTTTATAAAAATTGCAAAATCGTATTAGAGTACGACTTGATAAAAGCAATACAAAATTACTTTTCAGTATTGTGAGTTCCTGAAGCTGTAATTTTGCATACAAGACGGTCATTTTGGCGTGAAGCATTGTTATCCCATTGCAAGGGACGGAGGTTGGATAGATTATCAGTTCCACCTTTTGAAACAGGAACGATATGGTCTATTTCCCAACCATATTCACTATTTCTATTTCCGTAGAACCTTCTTCCAATCCAAGCCTTGCATTGGTCTTGACGCCAAACAGCCGGGTCATTTCCAGCAACTGGTGTTGCCTTTTCCCATACTTGTTGAATGGTTTCTTCTGAAAAAGCCATAATATGCAATTTTAATTCGGGGAATCTTTGTATACGATAAGTTTATGTCGCCCCTGCAACAAGATTGTATCGTATATGTCTCTTATTCTCAGTTTTCAGGGGAGAAGTCTATAAAAGCCTGTCGCATATCCTCACGGACTTTAAGAAAAGGCTTGCGATACCTTATGGAAAAGGTAAACAAAATGAGTGCCAATACCCTTTTCCTGACAAAATGTCATAGCAATCTATGCCCAAAGTTATCAGATATAGAATAAAGAAAATTTGTAGATATAAATAGAACAATTATTTCAATTGAAGTACAAGACCGCGGTGGTAAAGAAGCGAATATCATCGTCAAAGGGGAACGGAACAATCAGATTATGTTTGAGGAACAGTTTGATTATAAGGACGAAGAAAAGTACTCTTTACGTCTTCATCTTCTGAAAGGGCGATTTATGGAAAAATTTTCGAAACTTGGCGAGAGTGTAGGTATTCTTTGTATCCGTAAACTATTCAATGATATAACGATACGGAGTAAAATGAAAGCTAATCCCGATTATAGAACACTTGATAAATAAAACGTTATGGAAGCTCAAACAACATGGACTGCTTTAAGGCATAGTCTCAAGATAAATTATTGGAGTGACCAAAAACAATGCTGGGTTAAGAAAGTAAAGAAAACCGCAGAGCAAGCTCCCAAGGTTAAATTTAGATAAAGGCAGGATTATTAGAGCCTTCAAACATAGTTCCTATTCTGACGTTGAAGTTCTTGCCCGTATTCTTATAGCGGTACATTCCATCGCCACGGTTATATACTTTGGACGTAGGGGTCATAAGGAGAAACAGGAATACCGTTTGCCCAGCGTTGCTGTTCCAGATACTTGATGCAGCTTTCCTCTGTAGGAAATGCTTCCAAGAGGTCATATAAAGAAGTGAATTTACCAATATTCATCTTACTAAAGTTTATAGTTCTTGCTATATATAACTCTGGTGAGAAAAGTTGCTTGGGAAAACAGTTATCTGTGTATATAGAAATACCGCCCAAAACTCTTGTTCTGAACGGCATTATTGGCAAAGTTAGTTAGGGTATTGTCGTAAATACTCACCATAAAAAACTTATAATCTGCCGGTTCTGTAATAAGAAAGCCATGAAACCCTCTCTTTTTATCGTTTCCATGACTTTCTTATGTTTATGTCGTGATACTTGGAAACGGGTATTACCAATGATTAAATGTTTCCACCCTGTTTTTTTCCAACAGAACAAGAATGTCCTTTTCCTTATATAATAATTTGCCTCCTACTTTGTAATAGGGCAACCTGCCGTTCATTCTGTAATCAGCCAGCGTTCTTCGTGTCAGCTTTAATTTCTCCGCCAACTCGCTGTCGGTAATGTAACGCTCTCCGTTCAGGACCGGACGAAAGTTTTTCTCCTGGTCATCCAGCATTTTGGACAGGGTGCTTATGTTCCGAAAAAAACGTATAATCTCAGGGCTTTCTTTGGTCAGTATGAATTGAGTCATAAGGATTCGGGGGTTACATGGTGAATACTGTTTTCCAAATAACGTATAATCTCCTGACGCCTGTAATATACCTTGCGGTCTATATGGCTGTAGGGGATAATCCTGCTTCTCCGAAGTTGCAACAGCTTTCGGGGCGAGACATTCATAAGCATACACGCTTCCTGGTTATCAATCCAGTCATCCATACTACAGATGCCTCCTCCGCATGTTTCACGCATTTTCTTTTCAACGGCTTCCAAAGCCTCATTCATTTCCATGAATGCCTTAGCTTCGATACATACAAACTCCATAAACTCTGCTTTTTTTGTCCGGCACGAAAATACGGGAAGTAAAAGTCGTGGGCAAAAGGATGTCATCAAACGGCATCAGATGTCATCAGATGTCAGAGACCGCTCTGTTTGGGGCAGCAAATTAAAAGAATGGCTAAAAGTCTGTTTCTTTACCGGAAAAACAGTATTTTTATCCCGGGCAATCTGTCCGAAAATAAAAAAACAGGAAATATGGAACTGATAATCAATGCAACATTATTACTAGCGGCTATCGTTCTCTGGATATACGGACAATACTGGAGGAAAAAGTGCGGCAAGGTGCTATGCCAATATGCAGCAGCCTACGATGAGCGGGAAGACAGGGAGAAACCGCTACGTCAAGCCATCATAGCAGGAAATCCTCATGCACCGCTGTTATATGCGCTGACTTGTCCTGAGCTGTTTGATAAAGTCCGTCCGTTGCGATTGTTCTCATTCGGGAGCATTCGCTGCGTGTTTGCCGGCTATTATTTTCCCAAACGCTTTGAAAGCTGGCTTTGTGATGACCAGTTGGCATTCGTGCAAAAAGTATATGATTTCAAGGATGGAAAAGACAGCTGTACGGAATATTTTTCACAAGCATTCCTGCTTCTTTCCACTGATGAGGATATTACTGCCATGTTTATGCCGTGCAGCACATCAGACCGCTATTACAGACGTTTCTCAGGCATTGCCAGTTTTCTGGAAACGCATGGCTATGTCCGTTCAGGACTGGATTTAATATGCATTACGGAAAGCAGGGAGTGTAAACACGCCTCAGAAAAACGCTCTGAAATAAATACCGCCAACTATATGATGTCAAACGATCTGTACGGAAAGCGCGTGGTGATTGTCGATGATTTGCTGACCAGCGGATCCAGCCTGATGGAATACGCCCATAATCTGGAAAGGGCCGGTGCCAAAGTGGAAGGTGCTGTATTTCTTGCCCGTACCTTTCAGATGCCTTCGCCGGCAAAAGTAAAACGCCTAGTATGGAAACGCCATCTATCAGTCCTGATCTGGAGAAGGTCTGACGACCTGTAAATTGTAAAGTTTACATTCGGATTTTACAATTTTACACCTCGAATTTTTACATTTCAATTTCCCCTATACTATTTTTATATCTGTATTTTATTGATTTGCAGCATTATATAATTCCCCGTCCAATATAAACGGATAATGTGGCATACATTTTTCACTGAACATGGCATATACTCTTGAAAGTGCGCACAAGAAAAGGGTATTCCAGTAATAACCTTTAAAAAGACAGGAGAAAATTGCCATGATGTATATAGACAATGAAGTGCTTGAAAAAATGATAATGACCATAGTGGAAGGTTTTGACCGTATAGAAAAGAAACTGGACAGGATGGGACGCGTGAAGGACTGCCTGAATGGAGACGAGCTTTTGGACAACTATGACATTGCCAAACTGCTAAACGTGTCATTACGGACAGTCGCCCGTTACAGGGAAAAAGGGCTGATTCGTTATTACCAGACGGACGATAACGGGAAAAACTTCTACAGAAGCTCGGAAATACAGGAGTTTTTACAGAAACGTGGGAAAAAAGATAAGGGCGGGAATACCAACATGGGAAAGTTATGCTAACTTTGTTTCATAAACAGTTGTTATGAAGACAAATGCCAATTCAAGATATACCGTTGCAGTCCTTATTGACGGGGATAACGCATCCTTTGAGAGGATGGAAGATATAATGGGCTTTGTTTCCCGTTACGGGGATGCCGTTGTGAGACGAATTTATGGAGACTGGACGAGGAAAGCGCTTTCCGCATGGAAGGAAAGTGCCAGGGAGCATGGATTCAGGCTTGTACAAGCTTCCTCCCATGTTCCCGGAAAGAACACGACGGACATTGCACTGGTCATAGATGCGATGGATATTCTTCGGGACGGGCAGGTGGACTGTTTCTGCTTGGTGGCCAGTGACGGTGATTACAGCCTGCTTGCCCAACGGATACGGGAAGCCGGGGTGAAAGTGCTGGGATATGGGGAAGGAAAGACCCCGGTGTCATTGGTACGGTCCTGTTCCGTATTCCTGTATGCCGACCGGAAGGAAAGCAAGGCAGAGGAGAACACTCCCGAATTCTTTATCCGAAGGGATATGGAGTATTTCGACAAGGCTTTTGAGCAGGCGGCTGACGGCAAAGAAGAGGTTTCCCTTTCACTGATCGGCGGTGCATTGAAAAAAATGATGCCCAAATTCAAGGTCAGGAGATATGGATGCAATACATTGGGCAAACTTTATGAAAAGTTGGACCGGTATGAGCTGGTCATGACGGAAAAGGGAGTGGCAAATGCCGTACGGCTGAAATATTAAACCGCATGGCAGGAGTGTTCCAAAACGTCAGTTTCTCCTATACATCGTTTTATGTATCAGGAGAAACAGACGTTTGTGTTCTATACCGGGATGGGGTTTACCCGTAACGTGTCAAGATTGAGATAGGCTCCCCGGTAGAACGTTCTTCCTTCCCTGAGCATGCGCCACAGGACGTCGCATCCGATTTGTGCCAACATGGAATTGATGAAGAGATCCTGCTTTTGCAATGCCTCCGTCAGCGAGCAGCTCGGTCCCGAATCCTTCTCCCTGATGGTGGAATAAGGAACTTCCTCCGTTATGACGTTCATCTTGGGTATAGGCAGGTATTCAGTAGAGGAGGGCTGCGGTATCTTGCTTTTGACATTTCCTATCAGTACTTGTCCGGTGGTCTGGGCATTGCCGAAATCCATCCAGTATATCGGTGATTTCTCGTCATCGTATGAACGTTCCCTATGCTTTTTCAAAAAACGCCACAGACCGGTCCGTGAACGGGTGGTGTCCGTGCAGGTGATGATGATATTCGCCAAAACGGAATCTGATGTTCCTGACGGATAGCATTGCCCTTTTGCCTCCCATGAAAAGCCGAAAAAGCGGTTGATACGGGTTACAAGTGCCACCGCCTTGTTCAGTCCGAGCTCGGATTCGCTGAACAACTGGCGTCCGATGTTCGCTTCCGTGACAGTATCGGGGTCAAAAACCGTCACGTGCAGGCCCGGATGTCCGAGTGCCTGCAATGCGATACTCATCCTTGCCAGATTGGTGGCCACCTGCGATCCGGTTCCGCCCGCACCGATTATGAAAACGGTTACGGGATGGTGGGGATTGAGCAGGTATCTGTCTGTATAATGAATCTTTTTCATACCAATAAGTCTTTAAGTTGTCTGTCCATAGGTTTCAATTCGTTATAGTCAAACGGATTGGTCCGTGCCTTTTCCGTCACCGAAACCAGATTGCTTTCGGTGGGATTCCTGCTTCCTCCCAAATGGGAAAATTCACTGAGCCAGAAGCGTTTTTCCCAATACTCAAGGAGTTTTGAGAAAGTCATGTTTTCCGGAGGAATCAACGAGGCATTTCCCAGACAGACACTGCTTCCCGTTATATTGAAAAACGGGGCAAGGAAAAGCGGGCTGTCTTCTGCCGGTGCTTCTCCCTTATAGGCAAAAATTTCCAGTCTGTCACCGGAAACCCTGTAAATGACACCGGGTACATGGAATGTCCCGTCCGGAATATTCAGCCTTTCGGAAAAGAACATCTGCCGTTTTCCCGGAGGATTGTACCAGATGTACCTCTCGTGTCCCTTGCGTGTATCGCACCACAGCATATTGGCGGGGATTTTCCCATGCGGTACATCCTGCCGGTTATCCGTATAGTATTCCACAAGGGAGTCCATAAATTCATACGTAACGGGGACGGCAGCCTCCATCCGGCCTCTGTCGTTGATCGGATGCAGTTCGAGATAATATGTCCCGTGTCCATAGCGGCCATCACTGTATTCGTAAGCAATCAGTGCCGCCTTGGGCACCATTATCTGTTTAAGTTTGCCAGTCAATTCATTCATATCGTTCATTTTAGAAGTTATCAGCTATATGTTTTGTAAAACGGTCCAGCCATTTGGAAAGCCTTTCTGGGTAGTCGCCCATTTGTAGGAGACAGTCCGTTTCCGGTGTCAGTAGCTTGTATGTGACCGGGGTAAGGGCATAAGTCTCCTGGTAGTCCGAGTTCATATACCCCTTTATACACTCTGCCAGTGCATCGCAGGTGGAATAGACCAGCATGACCTGGCTTTCCATTCCCACCGGGTAAAAATCGCGCTCCTCCTCATACGCCCAATCGTACAGGTAGTCTGTGAGGTCCGGGCTTTCCGGGGTAATCAGTGCCATGCCCTCCCTTATCAGTTCCAGCAGTTTTTGCTCCTTCCCCTTTTTTGCCCGGTAATTCCGTACTGCCTCTTCCAGAGAGTTACAGAACGGTTTTCCCGACATCCGTTTGAGAGCTTCTGCCCGTTTCCCGGACTGGTAGGAATCCGCCAGCCGCCTGTTCGCCCTGATCTCTTTCGGGGAGGCGTCGGAATCCCGGTTTTCCCAGTCTTCCAGTTCCTCTATGGCAAAATCATAGCAAAACGCCTCGGTGACATTGCAGACTCCGTGATGCCGGACGAATTGCCGGACGAACTCCCTGACAATGTTCCTCAATGATACGGGAAGCCGTTCCGTAAAGTCGATGGGAATCCAGAACAATGCGGGTTCCGGCCAGTCGTGGTATCGGAACAGGCAGAAGTGGAGCCTTCCGTCTTTCTCTTCCAGATTGACACACTCCGGCACGTTCTCTTCCATAACCTTGTGCAGTTCGATGATTTTCAGACGGGGGCTGCCCCCTTTCCTGTATCGGAAAGGGAGCTTTATACCCATAAGTCCGGCATAGTTCAATGCCGATTGATAGAGATAATTGAAATTATCCGGTGTCGTGAGATTGACCGGGGAACCGTCATGTTCGTATTTATGCCAGAAATCCGGTGCGAAAGGAGTGATTCTGCCGGTCAGAAAAGCATTGTGCCTCCCGGTGGCGGCAGTATCCTTCTTTTTTGTCCCGAGATCCCTCTTCGGATGTCTGATGCGCCGATCGAGCGGATAATGAGTCCCGCCAGATTTTCCTTGGCTGATTCTGATAGCTGTCTGCATGGTTTGTCCTCCTTTTTCTTTCTCTTGCCCATACGCTTATCCTTTCACTCCGATGGTTGTCTTGAAGCGGTAGACCGCCTTGTCCTCCTCCCATTCCGGCCCGTGAACGGTCGCCGTTGTCAGTTCGGGATAGGTCATGGAGTAGAAGTCCATCACCTCGTTTACGGACAGGCTGCTGTCCGGATCGCTCAATACCAGTTCCTTGGAGTCCTTCTTGAATTTGAAAATTCTCTGTAATCCTTTGATTTCAAGTGCCATAATTTTTCTATTTTATAAGGTTCAACAATATACCATGTCCATTTGTGCCATGTCCGTCATGCGGCATTCCTTCGGGAAGTCCGGATATTCCGCGTACGGGTCTTCCCTGAGCATTTCCCGGTCATCCTCGCAGTCCTTGTCGAAGTTGTACATTACAGCCTCCTGCACCGGTGCATACTGTGACGGAGCCGGTTGCATCCATTGCTTTCCGTCTATCTGCGGTTGCGGCATCTGTACCGGTTGATGGAACTGGATACCTTGCGGTTGTGGAACCGGTTGCGGTTGTGGTGCAGGCTGCGCGTATTGTACGGGCTGCGTTTGCGGCTGTCTGGGATATACTGCCGGTTGAGGCGTTTGCGGTTGTGAGACGGGTTGCGGAACCGGAGACGGCTGCTCGGTCAAGAACATCGGGATTTGCTCTCCGCTCCGGTATTGCGGTGCCGGGGCTGCCGCCGGTTGCGATGCCGTTTGTTGTGGAGCCGGCTGCGGCTTGGGCATTGGCGGTTGTTCCATACCGAACAGGCTTCCCTCCGATGCCTTTTTCTGCACTTCCGCCATTTTATCGTCGATTTCCGCTTGCTTGTCCGGAAGTGCCAGCACCTTTGCCTGCTTGAGCCATGTCAACGCTTCGGAATAGCGTTTGCCGGTCATGGCATCCTCTGCCTTCTTAAGCAATTTTTCCATCTTTTCCCGTTTCTCGCGGACCTCTTTGGACTCTTTCTCCACCGCAGACCTGGCGGCTTTGCTTTGTGAGGCCGCCTGTTCCGCCTGCTTCTCGAACGTTTCCAGGTTGGTAAGGATGCCCTGCGCTTTCTGTAAAGGTGTGCCGACAGCCTGCAGGAAGCCTGTGTCCAGCTCTTCCGGCGTGCCGTTCAGGATGAGCGGAACGATGCGTTCCCCATCCTTTACTCCTGACCGTCTGGGAACAACGGCCACCGTCAGGTTGTTGTTTACTCGTCTGATGTTGATGCTCAGGTCTGTGCCTGCCGTAATCATTTGGTTGATTGCTTGAAAAAACATAATGGTAAAATTTAAAATGTTATACATGGGTTTCCTTGAAAAAATCCTTCAGGATTCTCTGCCTGTCCGGATTCGAGGCGATGCCTTTCAAGGGCTCCAGATAGTAGCCGATACGTTTCGGTCCGTCCGTCGTATCGGGAATCCGTCTTTTTACAGGTCTCACACGGTTTGTGGCCGGCCATGCAGCCGGCATGACCGGAGCCGACGGGGTAAATGTAAAAGTTCTCATATCTTCAGCATTTAATGATTATACAAGCATGCCCATGGCAATCAGGACAAGGATTGTTTTCAGGATGAAGGTGAATGTCCTGAAGATAAGACTGACCAGAGTTCCCGACAAAAGGAACAGGACGAGCAGATACACGGGAATGATACCTTTGCTGTAGAGCAGGCATATTCCTGCAAGCAGAACCAGTGAGACCACTTGTTTGCAGATGTTTTCGATGAGTTGCAGTTTCATGTCTTTAATTTTTTAAGAATGAATAAATAATCCCATCGGGATATGTTTTCCCGATTTTATAGGCCTCCGGCCCTTGGATTGCCTTTTTGCGCAAGGCTTGGCAAAAGAAAATACCGCAGCGAAGCGAGGATGATTTTCTTTTAGCCAACCAGCCCCCAAGGGGGGCCGCCTTGTGGCAAAAACGAGGCAATCCAAGACCTTTGCCGCTTAAAAGCGGAAAACGTATCTTGCACATATAAAAAAAGAGGCACGGACCCTAGTCCGCACCTCTCTTGTACCCTGACATGCCGGCAACCGCTTACATGGAGCCATGTGGCCGGGCTTCTTCCGGATGGTTCCGGAATATCTCTCCGGTCACCTCATTTACCGTTTCCAGCACGCCGTCCAGAAACTCCTTCTGCGTGAGCTCCCCCCGCTCTATGCGTACCAGTTCCGTTTCCCAACCGGAGGTGAGGGAGGCTTCCGCCACTTTCATTCCACGTACCGTCTCATATAAAAGAAGGCCTTTGGGGGTCGGGATGATGTACCTGCCCGAATAGCGGATGTATTTGCGGTCCAGAAGCGTACGGATGATGTTCGTACGTGTGGATACGGTTCCCAGTCCGGCCTTGTCCATATAGTCCGTCAATTCCTCGTCCGTATAGGGGGAAACAGGCAGGGATTTCCTGTGTATGAGGCTGCATCCCGCCACCGGCAGCGTCTCCTCCCGCAAAAGTTCAGGTGGAACGGGGCAGAGGACACAGTTTTCTGAAACAAGGTGTTCCCTCTGGAAGACACCGAGCCATCCCGTTTCCAGGATACGGTATGTACGGATTCGGAACTTGCGTGCGGCGCATACCGTTTCAACCGTTGTGTATTCCACCTTACACGGTGGCATGAACGTTTCCAGCATCCTGCCGACAATGAGCGTGTAAACCAGCCTTTCCTCCCTGTCCAGCTCGCCGGGCTGTACGCCGGTGATGACAATGGCATGGTGCTCCGCCGTATCCTGTGTCCCGGTCATACCTTTCCTTGCCGTAAGGTCAACCATACCGGCATATTGGCGGAAATCCTTGCCGGACAGCAACTTTTCCATAACCGGAGGTAACATGTCATACACATCCCGGGGCAGCAGGCGGCTGGAAGTGCGCGGACAGGAGATCAGTTTTTTCTCGTACAGGCTCTGGGTGATTTCCTGTACCCGTATGGCCGTCAGGTTATGGTAACGGTTCGCATCTTTCTGAAGCTCGGTCAGGTTATAAAGGGCCGGCGCGCCGATTTCCTCTGTCCGGCTGCCGACAGCCGTGACACGTGCATACCCTGCCGCCTTGCAGTCCTCGTACAGTTCCAGGGCGTCCCGGCGGTTCCCCAAGTCTTCCACGTGGCGCATCTTCATTATTTTCCCGTTCTTGCAGAGGCTGATGAACACGGGCCAGCTGTCAGCGGGAATGTGGTTCTCCCTCTCCCGGTACCGTCCGCTTATGGCCGCCAGTACAGGGGTCTGCACCCTGCCCAGCGAATTGTTTCCGAAGCCTACCGCCTTGCAGACGGCATAGCTTGAATTGACCCCCAGAAGCCAGTCGGCCTTGTTGCGGCTGTCTGCCGCCAGGAACAAGTTGTCGAACAGGGCGCATGGGCGGAGGTTTTCCATGCCTCTGGTGATGGCCTCGTCCGTCAGGGATGAGATCCACAGGCGGAGGCAGGGTTGCTTGCATCCCAGAAAGCGGTAAAGATACCGGAACAGCATTTCCCCCTCACGGGAAGCGTCGGTTGCCGCAATGATGGTGTCGCACGCGTCGAACACCTTGGCTATCACCTTCAACTGGAGTACCGCATTGATATCGGGATTCCATCCCGTATCCGTCTTGACGTGCCTTACCGTCAGGAAAGGAGGGGGCAGCAGGGGGAAGTCCTCCCGCTCCACCCATGACGTACCGGAATCTTTCGGCATCGCCAGGGAAAGCATGTTGCCGTATGTCCATGTCACCATGTATCCGTTTCCGGTCATGTATCCGTTCTCTTTTCTGTCTGCTCCCAGAACTCTTGCTATCTCTCTGCCCACATTGGGCTTGTCAGTCACTATCGCTATCATATTCTTTTTCTTTTTGATGTTCCGTGCCGTTTCTGGCGGCACGGAACGTGGGTTAAACCTGTTGTTTCCCGGTTAAATTTCCGGTGTCTCCTTCTGACGGAGACCGTTTATTTCCATGACCGGTCTGCCGTTGCCGTCAGGTACCAGCTTCAGCGTGGCGTCCATCGTCAGGCTGATGACCGGTGTGCGGAGTTTCAACGGGGCGATTTCCGTTTCCTTGCCTTGCAGCAACAGTTCCATGTCACCGCTGGTTTCCAGTTGTTTTTTACTGATGCCGGCGGCCTCCAGACCGTTCCAGTCAATGTCTTCCGCCTTATAGATGTGGCGGGCATTCTGATTCGTATTCATACGATTCGGGGATTTTAGGTTTGTGTAATTCGTTCTGTTTCCCTTTGGCCGGGTTATACCGCCTGTGAAGCGCCTTTCTTCTGTTCCTGCTGCTGCCCCTGTGCGGTCTCCGTCTGTGCGGCACGACGGGAAGTATCCCGGCGGATATCCGGATTCTCCTGGAAATATTGCAACTGTCCTGAATAGGGGTTGACTTTCAGGTAGGAGCTGAAGGACTGCCCGTTGTTTTTCAGCCCTTCGACAAGGATGGTCTTTCCATCCTGAAGGTTCGCCCTTTCCTGTGCCGTGAACACATGACCGTAAACCTCCGCCGGGATGCGTGGCGCCTGCTGCTCGTTGAACCCGTCCGGCGTGCGTGAATACATCGTCCTTCCGGTATTCATGTCCAGTTTGACAAACGAGGAGAATTCCTCTCCCGTACGTCCGATCATGTTTTCCAGATAGACCGCCTGTCCCTTGCGCAGGGTTTCCTTGTCCTCGGGTGTCAACTGCACATTGCATATTTCCTTGGGGATATAGATCTCCCCCGTTTCCGGGTTGTGGCGGGTGTAGTTCGGGCGTCCCGTTGTCTGGTCTATCGTGACAAATGAGGAGAATGTCCCGTTTCTGTTCTTGAACTTCATGTCCTCCACCAGGATGGTATGCCCCTCGCTGAGCATCTTTATCTGGGTGGGCGAGAGCGGCACGCCCCCGATGGAACGCTCGTTGAAAATCTGGTTTTTCGGGAAGATGAACTCCAGCCCCCTGCGCTCGGCGCTGTACTGGAGCGTGGCGTCGAACCCCTTTCCCGCCTTGGAGGTCATGCCCTCCACCTTGACGGGCTGTCCCTCCTTCAGCAACCTGATTTCCTCGTCCGTAAGCCTTACCCCGCTCACTTCCTGCGGGATGTAGACATGCTCCTGGCGGACAGCGACCAGCTCGTTGGTGTTCTTGTCGATGGAGATCAGGCAGGGGGTATATTCACTGCCACGCAGGTTGAGTTCCGCCACACGCCCCATGTTGCCGCTCTCACGCAGGTTCTTCTTGTCCTCCTCGCTGAAGTTGAATCCGAAATAAGGGCGTTCCAACTGCGGCTCCTTGCGTATGCCGTGAATGGCCAGTCCCACCTGTCCATCCTGTTGCGGGATGAGTGAGAGCCTTGCATCCAGTTTGGCTGTCAGCAAACCGGAAAGATGGATTGTCAGGGGCACCAGCTTGTTGGTCTTGTAGCCCTTCAGCATGGAATCAAGGAGTCCCTGCTGTTCCAGCGAAGCCTTTGAGATTCCGACCTTTTCCAACTCCTCCCAGTTGACCATGTTCTCATTATACCGGTAATGCGGTCCTTGCGACTCCTGCGCTGCCTGTTGAGCCTGGGGCTGCTGCTGTTGCTGTGCCGCCTGCTGTACCTCGCTCTGTTGCAGGGGTTCCTGCGGTTGTGTCTCTTTGTCTGCCATAGCTGTTTTTTCTTTTTGGTTTACACTTTGTTCCTTCTTGTTTTCTCTCGGACGGATTTCGTAGCGTTTGAGGAACTCCTTCACTGCGTCCGTCTTTTTCCCTTCCGCCAGGTCCTTGATGGCCTGCTTGTTCATCTTGTAGTCGTGGAAGGTCATGCGGAGCAGGCGGAAATGGGTAGGTTCCTTGAGCTGGCTCCAGAAATTCTTGATGAAGTTTTCGAGTATGCTCGAGTTCTTGTCGAATTTCAGGAATGAGTTCTCATTCTTCTCGTCCGCCGGGACCGTTTTCGCTTTCCCGTCCTTATCAATCTCGCTGACCACCTGCACACCATTTTTCGGGTCGCTCTTGTTATGGACCAGCATCAGTTCGGTGATTTGTTCCACCGGAAGTGCATCATTCTTAGCCTTCGGTTTTCGGGTCCGTTTAGGCTTTTCGTTCAGGTTCTTTTCCTGTGCCATACATTTTCCTTTTAGGGGTTAATAAATTGCTTTGACGCTTCAAATGTATAGGCTAAATTTGAATAAAACGCTGATTTTCAAAAAGGTGTCATCAGATGTCATCAAATGTCATCATATGTCCGAAAAAGTGGTTTTCAGATGAGGGTGGAATGTCGGCGAACAGGGGGAAAGCCGGGCAAAAAGAAATATGCGACAAGAAAAAAGAGAAGCGGTATGTATGGCAGGAGAAGGAGCAGGCGGAACAAACAATGCGGAACCATGCAGAGCGGAGGGAGCTGAAGCCCCCTGTCTTCTCATGGCTTCTTTTATTTTTGCGAAAAGATTCTTGTGAGACCTATACCCCGAACGGTACATGTGGGATTTCGTGGGGGATGAGATATGCCTTCCTCAATATCCGATATTTTTTATCCATGCGTCACGTCGGTCGCAGTTTGCCCCTGTAATCGTTTCTCAAATCGAATTTGGATTGCCGCCGCATTCTTTTTCGTGAAAATTTTCCACGGCGAAGCCGCAAGGAAAATTTTCACGAAAAAAGTGTAGGAAATGCGGCTGGCAAGACAAATTCGATTTTCCTTTGATGAAGGGGGAAACTGTTCTGGCAATATCCATCCGCCTGTCCTCTTAACATATTATTTGCTAATACCATGTATGCTCATTTTTTTATAAAGGGTGGGGCGGCTTATTCCCAGCAACGCCGCCGCTTGTGTCAGGTTTCCTTTGGATATGGATATTGCCGTCTTGATTTGTTCAATGTTCCTTTTCTCGTCTTTCTGCAAACATCTGTCTATCTTTTTTTTCTTGGCAGAATTCGGAGCATCCGTTTCCGTCTGTTTCAACCGTAAAAAATCGGGAGTTATCAAATTTCCTTTGCATATCAATACCGCCGCATAAACAACCTGTTTCAACTGCCTGACATTTCCCGGCCAGCTATACCCCAACAGCATTTCTTTTGCCGGTCCGTCAAAACCCACCACCTCTTTCCGGAGTTCCGCACAAGACTGTTCCCTGAAAAAATCCGCCAGGGGAAGTATGTCTTCCAAACAATTTTGCAGCGCAGGTACGGTAATCGTAAAGTCATGGAAACGATACAACAAGTCTTTGCGGAAACGTTTCTCGGCCACCGCCTGGAACAAGTCCTCGTTGGTTGCCGCGATGATACGCACATCCATCCGCCTGTCCTGTTTCCCGCCCACCGGACGATAGCTCCGTTCCTCCATGGCACGCAACAACATCCGTTGTGTCTCTATTGAGAGATTCTCCACTTCGTCCATGAACAAGGTGCCTCCCTGCGCTTCCAGGAAATACCCCGCCTTTTCCTCGGTAGCCCCTGTGAAGGCTCCCTTGACATGGCCGAAAAAGGCGGAAGCGGCCAGATCTTTGGACAAACTGCCACAGTCAACCTTAATATACGGTTTGTTGGCTCTGAGACTCCTCCTGTGTATCTTATTTGCCAGATGTTCTTTTCCGGTTCCCGTGTTCCCCAGTATCAACACTGTCATGTCTGTTGGTGCAACCAGGTGGATATATTGGTTCAATTCGCAAAAAGAGGCACTCCTGCGTTCGTAAATCACTTTGGAAAAAGTATCGTTTGCCGCTTTTATCTTTCTTATGGCGGGTAACAGCTTGTCTTCAACCAGTGGTTTGAGGATAAAATCCTCCGCACCTAATTTCATGGCATGGACGGCAGAATGTATCTCCTCATAGTTGGTCATCATTATGAACGGATGCATGTACCCGTTATCCCTCATCCATTTCAACAAGGCGGTACTTTCCCCGTCCGGCAGCCTTAAATCCGCCAATACCATATCATCCTCATGGATGGAACCCCTAATCATTTTTTTTGCCTGTGCCAGCCCGTGTGCCTTCATTGTCTTAAAGTCCGCCTTTTGCAAAAGACTACAGATATAGTCACAGAACAAGATATTATCCTCAATAACAATCACTTTCATAGATTTTCTTTGCCTGTTGTGCCAAATAAATTATTTCTTTTCCTTTATCCAATACTTTTTGAACAGTCCGTTTCAATTCTTCAACCGAAAGCTCCCCGGAACCCTGAAGCAGCGCAAACAATTCACGTAGCGGTTTACCGGCATGAATAATCTCCCATGAGCATGTCAGATGGTGTACCCACTCCTTCAGTGCCTCGTGATCATTCTTTTCCGCACTCTCAGCCACCGCCTCCATATCCTTTGCGGTTTCCTCAATCAAGGTATCAAGCATCGCCTTTTTGTCTCCATGCTCCAACAGAGTATGGAAATCAATTTGTTCCAACTGCCTTTCGTTTCCTAAGCATTCTGCGCATACCTGCAACAATTCCTCAGCCGAAAACGGTTTTTTCAAACAAGCCGAAAACCCCGCCTCACGCAGGTCTTCCGCCTTGCAGCTCCCCGAAGCGGTTGCCGCTATGACCGGAATGCTCCTTGAATTTCCCACTTTTGCCATGCGCAGGAGTTTCAGCACCTCAAACCCGTTCATCTGTGGCATTTTCAAATCCGTAATCAACAGGTCATAGCTTTGGCAACGTACATGTTCCATCAAGTCACGTGTATTCTCACATACCGTACAAGTGACTCCATGATGCGCGAACATTTCCCTGATCGCAGCCAACAAGACGGTGTCATTGTCCAATACCAGAACTGTAAACGGCTGTATGGGAATCCTGTCCTTGTCGTTGCCGTTCACACTTTCCTCTGCCACAGGCAAGGGCAAGTAGACAGTAAAACGGCTGCCTACACCTTTCCGGCTTGTCAGCTCTATCCTGCCTTCCAGCAACTCGACCAGGCTTTTGACTATTGAAAGCCCAAGGCCGACCCCTTCTTCCGCAATCGCGTTGGGAAGCCGTTCGAATGCCGTAAAAATACGCGCCTGCTCCTCGTCATCCATACCGGTTCCGGTATCTTCCACCGTAAGCGCCAATATCCCTTTTTCAAATCGCGTACGTAATGTCACCGTTCCCTGTTCTGTAAATTTAATCGCATTTGACAACAGGTTGCTCCCTATCTGGATTATTCTTTTTTTATCCCCGACAACAACCGCATCCCCGGCACTTTCCATGTTTAAGGACAAGTTCTTTCCTGCCGCCAACGGCAGGAAATCCGTTTCCAATACTTCCATGACAGAGCATAACCTGAACGGGGCGGGACTGGCTTTTTCCTTGCCGCTTTCCAAACGGAAAAATCCCAGCAGGGCATTCAGCATGGAAGCCATATATTCTGCCACCTGCCGTATATTTTGGTTATACTCCTTACGTTTCAACGTCCTCCTCTCCGTGGCAAGCAATTCCGCATAGCTGCTGATGGTGGCAAGCGGAGAACGTAAATCGTGCGTCACCGCCAGCATGATTTTTTTTCTTGCTTCAATCAGCTTCTTGTTTTCAACGACAGTCTGCCTCAACTGCCGGACCGTATCCTCCAATCTTCTTTTATAGCGGTTTATGCGTATCATATACCTGTGTATAACCAGATAAGACCCTACTAATAACAGTATCATGAATGCCGTCAAACCAATGACTACGGCAAATGATTGTTTTTCAGCCTTTGCAATCCTGTCTTCCCGTTTCTTCAGCTCTGTTCTTGCCGTCTTGTCCATGTGTACAATCATCTGCTGTAGCTGCTTGTTCAACATTCTGTTCTTTCCGGCTAAATAGTTCGTCTGCTCAGCCAGTTCCCGGGTATATGCCTGATGTTCGCCCACTACCTTTTGGTTGAGTGCATAAAGCATGGAAGCCGTGGAGGGGGAATCCGCCTTATCACGTTTTCTGAACAGCCTCTTCAGCAATCCCACCCTTTTATTGGTTTCCCGTTCACTTTGTCTGGCAATAACCGGAATTTGTGCCGCAATTTCCTGACTGACCTCTTCCTGTTTATGCACCAGAGATATGATTTTTTGCATATACAGTTCCTTGTCTTTCCATAAAGTACGGATACTGTCCATGTGTGAGTTGGGATTGCTGTTGTTAAATTCATATAACAAGCTGTCAATATGCTGTTTCCGTTTGCGGAATGTAAGAAAATCCTGCTCGTTCCATTCCATGAAGGTTTCACACAATAAAGAAAGGCTAAGCATTTCCACATATATATCATTCATGTCATGTCTCTGACGGTTGATTCCCCGGACTTCCACTTCCCGGGCCTTCATCTCTTTCCATTCATGGATACCGGCGTATACAATACAGCTTATGATTATAATTTTGGTGATGTACCCGGCCGCTATTGGGGCGAGAAGAGGTTGCGAACATAAAGATTGTCCCAACAATTTATTCCAGCTTTTCAATTATCTACTTCCTTTTCTGATTAGTTATACTCAATTAAAAATCCTTTGCAAAATAAACCGACCAGTCGGTTTGTTTTGCAAAGATAAGTTTTTTCCAAGAATAATGAAAGGAGAATTCGTATCAGCAAATGATATTTAACAGCTTATCTGCCTAAAGGCCAATGTTGTGGCTCAAAAAAAAGGAAAGAAATACAAACGTTGAGATTACATTTTTAAGAACATACCCAAAAACGTCTTACCAATGGAGGTGTTCAATATCTGCCTGCTGAATTCCGCAGTATCGTTTACACACATCTTATGGTTGCAAGCCATATTTGAAAGGAAGTCCTGTTCCTTGGCAAAAAGTTCCTGGTACATTTGAGAAAAATCGTCCATATACTCGTGGGCGGAAGATACAAACTGCATATAATGCATCAAGCCATTACCATTCAATTGTTCAGGAAAACTGTTTATCACCCGTTCTATCGGATTCCGGTACAGCCTTAGAAACTCATCCCAATTCTTTTCTACTGCTGAGTCTATTTCGGTTGGAAGTTGGGATGCAGGAAAAAAACACATTTTCACAACCGCATCCACCAACAATCTTTTGGAAGGGAAATAATGAATGACGGCCCCCTTGGATTTATGCACGGCAAACGCCACATCACAAAATGAAGTTTGTTTCATACCTTTCGCGATGAATAACCTATATGCCTCCTTAATAATCCTCTGTTTCAAGTTCGGGTTCATCTTACAGCTATATTACAGAAGAAATAGCACAGATGCAATCAACAACCCAAACGTGGCAGTGGAATGCCTAGAGATGAAGCTGACGCACCTGTGCTATATATCTTAATATAGCGCAAGCTGTCATATTCCATCTTATCTCTTTGAAATTTTCCACTTTTCGTTTGAAAGATGATATATGATACTATACTATGTCGTTTTTATCTGCGCAAAAATACGCTATTTATCGTTTATTTCCAAACTTAAACCACACTTAATAATACAGTTCCATAAGAAAAACGCCCGCTTTCAGGAACAAGCAGCAATATTTTTTCTCCAGATGTAAGCTCGCGCGTCTTCCAGAACTCATCCAAAATTGCGAATATAGCTGCTGAAGCGATATTGCCGACCTTTGGCAAATTCGTGAACCATTTGCCCTCATCAATTCCGATTCCCGTTTGTTTCAACTCATTTATTATTTTGTCATAAAAGAACATGGAAGAAACATGAGGCAGTACATAAGAAATCGTATCCGGTGATACTTTGTGTTTCTCTAAACAATATTTGATATGTTTTGCCCAATATGGTACAGCATGGTTGCCCAATAGTTTTACATCTTGTTTTACTACAAAAAGAGAGCGATCAATTCTCTCTTGATTGCTGAATGATTTCCAACTTCTTAAATCTCCATTTTCTTCACTCTCTGCTCCCATAAACATACATGTCGGCAATTCATTCGCAAATGAGGTCATTTCCACCCATTCAACTTTTAGCGCTTTGCCATTCCCTGGATTATCTTGAAGCAATACTGCACTGGCACCATCGCTTAACATAAAGCGTAAGAAATCCTTCTCCAGTGCCATATAAGGCTGTGTGCCTAAATCTGCACATCTTTCATATTCAATATCGTAGTTTTTTGATAAGAGTGTTGCAGAAGTCAATTCGGAAGTACTGCATATCGCATTTCTTTTCTCACCAGTCAATACCCCCCAAAAAGCAGTCTTGAATGCTTGAAGGCATGAAAGACATATACCGGAAGCTGAAAAAATTTCCAATGGCTTGTTTTTCATCAATCCATGAACCATAGAAGCATGTGATGGAAGCATCTGATCGGGACTTGATGTTGCACATGTTAACAATTCTATCTCCTGATTGGTGATGGCAGAGTGTTCCAATAGCCGTTGGATGGAACGAATTGCCATTTCCGCATTTGTATGCGTTATTTCTTGTTTTTTTGTTAAAGCATAATAACGCTGTTTGATACCATTTTGCTTAAGGATAATCGGTTTAACCCTTGAATGTTTTCCTGCAATCAATCCCAAAAAATCTTCCATGTCCTCATTAAGGATCGGTTCATTTGGGAAGAAACAGGATGTTCCCGTTATAAAAACATCATTCTTCATTCTTTCACTTGTTTTTAATTAGAAAATATATAAAATATAATTGCTCTCTCAAGCCATTAATATCCAATCCATTTTTTAATGCGTCTTGGTATGACTTGCCTAAGAAAACCAATCTGATTTGTTGAACGAGTAAATCGGTATTGCATGTACTGCGTATTTCGCCATTTTTTTGAGCATTAATAATGATCTGCTTCAGCTGCACCATTTCATTTTTTTCGATTTCGCATAGCAACTGGTGAAATCCCGGATAATATTTTTCTGCTTGTAAAATCAGAGTTATATACGCACGTGTTCCATTAATATTTTCTTCCGGTAGGATAAACTGAGATAATCTATCCATTGCTTTTGCGATATTGTCAACGTATTGATTAAAGTAATCAAACAAAGATATATCAACAATATTATCAGATGAGTGCTTTGTTCTTTGCACATCTAAAATATAGACATCTATAACATCCACCAACAATTCCTGTTTTGTTGGATAGTGATATGACATACATCCTCTCGACAAATTGAGGCTTTTCTCTATATCTTTTAAGGGGACCATGCTATAATCTTTTGTCAGAAACTGTTTGAAGGCAGTCTCCCTTATTAAAGCTTTTGTTTCTGAACCTTTTGTTCCTTTCATGATATTCTTTTTTTTGCATCATACAAAAGTAGTTCTTTTTAAAAGAATATGCATTTTGTTTTAGTATTATTAAATATGCCTTTTTCATATGAGCCAAAGCCTTTTATGCATTTACGACACACCGATTTGCAACACCTTTTTATTTTTTGTTTCCTATACGATATATTATTTTTCACTATATTTGTTTTCAAATAAGCCGATTAGTCGGTTTGTTTAACATAGGGGAACCCAAACAGAAAGTGGAATTTCAAACAGAGATGTTCCCCTGTGTTTTTCATTCCATATTCCATTTATTGCACTAAAAAATACCGACTGGGCGGTATTTTTTTGAGTGCAAAAGTATAAATATCCCCAACAAAAACAAGGGGAAAAGCCAATTATGCATCCTATCGGAAAAAAATACCGGTAAAATGTAGATTATTCGCTTTTCCCTATGAGGAACAATATGCGGTTGTCTTATCTCGAAACCATCTTTATATTAACCTGTACCCCCTGAGAGTTTAAAACACGAACCGGTGTCTTTTCTCCGGCTTTCAAATAGAACAAAAGATAATCTTTCGCACGCTGGGACTCGAAAAAACCTTTTTCACGGTATTCGGTAATCCACTTTTGGATCATCGGAATCTGCCAGCGGTTCATCAAGATATAGTAACCAAAATAATACTCCAAATCGCTCAAGAAAATATTGAGTTTCAGGTAATCCCACCAGAACTGCTCTTTCCTTTTGCTTTTGGCGTTGAGTATGACGACCTGATGCCCATAAGTGTCACGGGGATTTTCCCAATCCTGTTGGGAGACAAACACATCGGGAACCACATTGTCGGCATGGTCTTTTGCCGGAATGAAGTGAGCCAAAGATTCAATGGAATCCTTTATCTTTTCATATAAGGATGGTTCGTACTCTTTGTTGTACAGTATAACATCCCGCAAACGGGTGGAAGTGAGATGGGTCACCACGGAACGTCCTATCATACAGTGATCCGGAACAGTCATTACCGATGCCAGCCTTTTCATGAATCTGATTTCCGCTTTTGCCTGTTCTTCCTTATCCGATTTTTTGAAAGGATAATCTGACCAAGCAATCTTCCGCATTCCCCGATGCAGATCCGTAAGCTGCAAACCCGCATAAGCGCAGAAAATGGAAGCACGAATAATCTTGAAGATAGGGGTACGGTCACTCTCGTGCGCCACGTAAGGCAGATTTTCCACTCCAAAAAGCATTTCATTTTCCGCTATCAAGTCGGCAGAGATTGTCTTGCCTTCTTCCAGCCGTCCCTTAATCTTGAAATTACGTTTTTGATATCCCCAGGTGTGAACAGGCCGCGTAGCTATCAGCGTCACACAATAATTGCCATTTTGCGGCGTGAAATCTACATTTTGCGGCGTTGCATTGAGCATCAGTTCGTTCAGCAACTTAATCTTTTGGGTATAGTCCATAAACAATTGGTTTTAAGTGAAACATTTTGTTAACAGTGCAAATGTAGGCATCAAGTTTCGTACCGGAGTTCCGTTTTTCGCCGAAAATCACTGCAACCTCAATAATATATTCTATTTTCATCCGAGCAAACACTTTCCGTTCGGCAACAAACCGATTAACGGGTCTGTTTTTGCAAATATATCTTTTTCCCTTTAAACAAGAGGAAAATACAGGATTTATTTTTCAGAAAACAATACATAAACAGGCTATGCAATCAATCCGCAATAAAAAGGGAGCATAAAAGAACGGTGGCAAAGGATACCAGAATCTGACGGGAGACTATAAGAACGAGATTTCCGTATCCGGCAATACATCGGAAATATTTTCAACCGGATTGATGGAAATTTTAGCGGCATGTAACCAAGACAACTTTTGCTTTAGTTTTTGCATCCAAATACTCATACGGACCTTATGTCCTTTTTCATCTGCCACATCCAGTTCTATACAGGCAATGATGACTATCTTTTTCTGCCCGTCAAGCAGCAACCGGTTAATCAAGGTAAAAAAATCTTCATCGTTGGTTGAGAAACGTGCCGCATTGGTTGCCGTGGCAATCGTGTCCCTGACTTTGACAGCAATCCTGCGCATCAATTCGTCGCCTTTTGCCTGAAGAACCTCTTGAGTCTCCGCATCGTGCGTATGCCCCCTGTAATTCTTTACCTCGACCAGAAACAGCTGTCTGTTATCGTGAATGCCCAAGAAGTCCACCGCCTTGGTAGGTTGCAAGGCATTGCTTACCTTTTTGTGTGCCAAATGTTCATCGTACTTGACAACAGCCCATTTGGGAGAGCTGAATTTGAAGCTTATACCGCTTTCCTGAAAATCACTCATATCTGCTGATGAATTGCTGTTCCAAATCGTAAAATGCCGCATATTCCTCCAATATCGGATTGTTCCGTATGCCTGCCAAGGTTTCGCTTTCCTCTACCATAATTCCCTTATCTTCTTTTTTCAAGCCGAAGAACTTGACGGATATGTTCGTGTGCTCCTTGTATTCGGAATAGAGAGAAAGCGTATGTGTAAGCAGGTAGTCGTGAGTGGCGACGAAAATCTGCAAGCCGCATTCCTGAAGCACGCGGATAAACTTTGCCACGACTTTCACAAGAGCCGGATTCAGGTTGGCTTCGGGCTCGTCCCAGAACAGGATGGTGTCCGCATTGATTTCCCCATTCAGTATGAGGTACAGGATGGAAGCCAGCTTGCGGAGTCCTTCCGCCACCAAGTGCGCTTCCATGTTCCCTTTTTCTGTCTGTATATAGAAACGTCCGTTCATCTGCAAAACCTTGAACTGCAATTCCTGCTCCAGCAACTCGATAGCCGGTTTCAACGGATTGTCTTCCGACTCACGCAATATGGGGAGTGACAACGCGTGCGCCAGATTGATATACGTTTGGTCAAATGAGATTTCACGTTTACTGCTCAAACCGATAAAGCCTTCGAACAAAGAGAACATCTCACGTGGGGGAATATAGATAAAGTGGCGGTCGTCCCACTTTTCGTCCGTTTCTAATTTTACAGTTGTTTTGGAAGCGGATGAGAAGCTGTATTGCAACAGTTTGCCGTCTATCGTGACTGTAATGTTCGCCCTGCCTGAAGGCACTCCCTTGTTGACCAGGTTGCCTATGACATCCGGCTTGAAATAAAATATCATGTCTTCCGCCAAGATATACTCAAACTGTTCCTTGGAAGCTGAGTTCTTGCCGAGGAAGTCATGGCGTGCCTGCAAAGTTGCCGCCAAGCATTTGAGAACGTGCGTCTTGCCCGTACCATTCTTGCCAATAAGGACGTTTATCCCTTTGGTGAAATCAAACCAGGTATTTGCAAAGCCTGTAAAATCAGTTAATAATATGCTGTTAATCATTGAATATGTTTCATTTATAACTAAGTAACTACAAAGGTAATTTAAAAAACGGAAGCGACAAACCCGGTTTTAAAAAAGTTATGATTATTAGGCTTATGTTTTAGAACTATCAATGATTTGCCGACAGCACCGGAAGCCCGTATCATAGACGAAGCGAAACGGTACAAGAGTACATTGGCACGTGCCATCTGTAATCCGTTTGGAGACGATGCACCCCAGCAGGAACCGAATGCGCATTACTTAGTAAATGAAGCGGATGTGTCCGGCAGTTCCGTTGCCGAAGCTACCGCCCGTGCGGTCTGCCTTCTGTCGTTTATACGCTCCTTGTATGAGAAGCATCCGGTTGTTGTAACCAAAGACGGAGTTGCTATTCCGGCTGGGAATATATGGAAGGAGAAGCAATTGTATTCCATCTTGTTTGAAAGAGGCGAATTGCCTTTCAAGAAGTATATCACGACCCGTTTCAGTGGGGGAAAATTTGATTTCAGCCTTGTTGATGACACTCATGGATTTGCCCTTATTGACGATGAGAACCAAAACGAGTTTATTGATTCATTCCGCAAATTTGAAGAATTGGATTGGAATGCCATTGCAACGGACAATGGGCTGGATTATAAAACGTATAATAAGAATAAGAAAAGCAAGCGTTATTTTTCAGATGACCTATGGAAGAAAGGCATTAAGAAGTTCAAAATCACTCAGCGGAACAGGTGTTTTGGTTATGTGGATAATGGTGTTTTTTATGTGTTGAGATTTGATTTGGACCATGAGTTGAGTGATGTGGGGTGATGCTTGTACAGCGTTATTTTTAATAAGGATAGTAGTAGGCTGTCCAAAAACTCATATCCTGTTATGTGCATTATGCTATGTTTTAGATAAGAATTCTTGGACAGTTTGATTGTTCCTTTTTCTATTTCAAAGCTCTTTTATTAATTCAACAACCAATAGCAGATTTATAAAGATTGGCATCTTGCTTATCTCCATATACTTTCAGTAGGAAATTCAAGGATTACAAATCCTAATATTCATAGCCGGCAGATTATTAATCCGCCGGGACGGGACAGTGTCTGTCAACTCATTTGATTTGCAAATTGCCGATTGATTATAGCACTTATTTTACAGATTACAAATAATCTTGAAGAAAAAAAATCGCTTCATCAACAATTTCTGGATTAGAATCTTTGGCAACAATTTCTTTTAGCAAATCTATCCCCTCTTTTTGTTCTTCTTCTGGAATAGAATTTAAATATCTATTAAGCATCCAAAGGGTATATTTAGTTGGCTTTCTTTTTAAAGAATCAAATAACAAAGGAGCATAGATGTTATTTTCATATCTTTCCATAAGATGTATAACTCTTCCAGGCTCTCCAAAATTAAAATTTGGATATCTTTCCAATAAATTAAAGAGTGCTATTAGTAACTCTTTATTCAATGGTAAAGTTGAAATATAATTTTCAAGGAGCACTAAATCTTCATCATTTTGAAGATTTATCTTTTCAATTTCGTTAATTTTATTATCCATATTATTTTCTTTTTAATGTAAACCATTGTTTTTCGCATGTGCGATTGCTTTATTCTCTAAATTGTCAACAATATCTAATGGAACGCCTGCATCTCTTAATATTTGAGCATTGGTTTTAATATTATCCATTGGAGACATATTTTTAGTATCTAAAGCAATTTGTTTTGCACTAACTTCTGTATGGATACTTTCTGGTAGTGCAATAACAGGGTTGTTTTTTGATGCATCTGTTGAAAATCTTGTAGAAGCAAGCCCTTCTTTTTCTAACACAATGTTTTGTAGAAGTTCATGTCCCTCTAATCCATCTCCTTTGACAGATTTTCGTCGAAATTCATTGTAAGTAGTAACTTCATAAGGCTGAATAGGTTGTTCTCCTTTTTTTAATAATCCGTATATATCAATTTGTGAGTTAATATTGCAAACGTAATTATATAGACATTTACCTCCTAATAAACGTATAGGATCTTGTGATATAAAACTTCCAATATTATTGTCATAATATCTAAACCCCTTATACTTCCGTTCTTTAAACTCTCAAAACTTTAAGGTCAGAGATTAAA